>RCUQ01000009.1_pt1:0-505000 | contig 506708 bp, 490 predicted proteins | sample 2166351 | NCBI WGS metagenome assembly RCUQ01 (sample SAMN09932597, study PRJNA488358) | compost metagenome | feature: garden; material: soil; isolation source: compost soil in acetonitrile-enriched culture | place: Germany: Experimental Botanical Garden Goettingen | collected 2016-01-27 | reverse complement strand
ATCACTCTTCGAGTGAACCAGCTTCTCTTCACATTGCCCTTAGATGACCTGGTGGTCATGGCGGGGCGGCCGCACCCGTTCCCATTCCGAACACGGCCGTGAAACGCCCCTGCGCCAATGGTACTCCGTCTCAAGACGTGGGAGAGTAGGTCGCTGCCAGGTCTTCTAAAGGCAATGTAACAATCAATCTTCTCGACACTCCTCGGCCCAAGCCGAACATCCAATTGGGCCGCCTAAGCGGCCCTTTGTCGTTTAAAGGTCTTTGCAGGGCAAAACCAATGAAGGATCGCTCACAGGCGCAAGCCGGTGCGCCCCTTACAGGAGACAAAACCTAACGGTTTTGCTCCGGCACAGTCCGCCAACGCAAGACGTTGGCGTAGTCGCGCAAACCAAAGGTTTGCGCTTGGCGCGGGGTGGAGCAGCCCGGTAGCTCGTCAGGCTCATAACCTGAAGGCCGCAGGTTCAAATCCTGCCCCCGCAACCAAAATTATCCAAAAGCCAAAAATACATCATGCCAATGGTGGCCGCATCCAAAACATCTCGCTGACCCAAAGCTCGCCGTTGTATCGCAGTCCGTGCCATACTACCCAAGCTATGAAAGCGAGAGAAACATGCAGGATATGCCAAGCGGATCCGTTATGCCTGCCGACGACCAAGGATCCAGACATCCGCTAGAGGTGCTGCGAAAGATCTATGGTTATCCGGCTTTCCGTGTTCAGCAGGCAGACGTGATCGATCATGTGGTTGGCGGCGGCGATGCCGTTGTGCTGTTTCCGACCGGCGCCGGCAAATCGCTATGCTTCCAGGTGCCTGCCCTTTGCCGCAATGGCGTCGGCATTGTCGTATCGCCGCTGATCGCCCTGATGCGCGATCAGGTGGAAGCATTGACGCAGGTCGGCATACGGGCTGCCGCTGTCAACTCGTCGCTGTCGCGTGAGGAATTCGGCGACGTCCGCCGCGACCTAGCCAAGGGCGCTCTCGATCTTCTTTATGTCACGCCGGAACGGATCGTCACGCAGGGATTTCGCGACCTTCTCGGAAACGCCAGGATTTCTTTGTTTGCCATCGACGAGGCCCACTGCGTTTCCCAATGGGGCCATGATTTTCGCCCTGAATATCGCGAGCTCGGTGCGCTTGCTACGCTTTATCCCGCCGTGCCGCGCATGGCGCTGACGGCGACGGCCGACCCACATACGCGCGACGACATCATCGAGCGCCTGGCTCTCAATGATGCGCGCGTCTTCACCTCGTCCTTCGATCGACCGAACATTTCCTATGAGATCGTCGAGAGAAACCAGCCGCGCCAACAGCTTCTTCAGTTTCTCTCCCGCCACAAAGGGTCGAGCGGCATCGTTTATTGCCTGTCGCGAGCCAAGGTGGAGGAGACGGCCGATTGGTTGAATGAACAGGGCATTTATGCGCTGCCATATCATGCGGGTCTTGAACGCAATATCCGCGACAGGCATCAGGATGCCTTTTTGAAAGAAGAGGAGCTGTGCCTCGTCGCAACAGTCGCCTTCGGCATGGGCATCGACAAGCCGAATGTGCGTTATGTCGCCCATCTCGATCTTCCCGGTTCCGTTGAGGCCTATTACCAGGAAACCGGTCGTGCCGGCCGTGATGGCCTGCCCTCTGAGGTCTGGATGGCCTATGGCATGGCCGATGTCATCCAGCGCGGTCGGATGATCGATGGCGGCAATTCGGCAGATGAGGTCAAGCGCGTCGAACGGGCCAAGCTGAACGCGCTTCTCGGCATTTGCGAAACGGCAGGCTGCCGCCGGCAGGCGATCCTTGCGCATTTCGGCGAGCCGCATGCGGGTGGCTGCGGCAATTGCGATACCTGCCTGAAACCGGTGGACACCTGGGACGGGACGGAAGCGGCGATCAAGGCGCTGGCAGCCATTTACCGGACCGGCGAGCGTTTTGGCACAGGCCATCTCATTGATGTGGTCATTGGCAATGACAACGAAAAGACCCGGCGTTTCGGCCATACGGAGATGCCGGTTTTCGGCGCGGGCAAGGACTTGCCCATGAGGACCTGGCAATCGGTCTATCGCCAGCTTCTCGCCGCGGGCCTGATAAGGGTCGACCACGATGCCTTCGGTGCGCTGAAGCTGGAACCGGAGGCGCGGGCCGTGTTCCGGCACGAGCGGGAAGTCCGTTTCCGCAAGGATCGCCCGACCGGCCGCAAGGCGGACAGAATTCTTTCAACAAGCGCGAAAGGCGCTCGCGCCGACCTGGACGAGGCGGATGCCGTCCTGTTCGAGGCCTTGCGCAGGAAGCGGACGGAGATCGCAAAGGAATTGTCCATCCCGCCCTATGTCGTATTTGCCGACACGACGCTGGTCGGCCTCGCAAAACGCAAGCCTACGAGTCATGACGCCATGCTCGAAGTCTCCGGTATCGGGCAGACGAAACTGGAACGCTATGGCGACGCGTTTCTGGATATCATCCGGGCCCACGAATGATACCCGCAATCGTTTTTCCGAAAGCCATTGCGGCGGTTCTCATGCGAAAGTTTAGAAACCCCTTGAAAAGGGGGAGTTGACCTGACGGCGCTTGCCGGGAATTATCCTGCCGCTTTAACGTGATCCACGCCTGTTTATTTTCATAGCCGGCAGTTTATGGAGCATGTTCAAGCTCCTCTTTCATTCGGCTTTACGGTTCAATCCACCCACAAAATGGAGAGTAAAGATGAGCCTACGCATCAACGATATCGCCCCCGATTTTCAGGCCGACACGTCCAAGGGCCCGATCTCCTTCCACGAATGGATCGGCGACAATTACGCGGTCCTGTTTTCGCACCCGAAGAATTTCACGCCTGTCTGCACCACGGAACTCGGCACGATGGCCGGCCTTGCCGGCGAATTTTCCAAGCGCGGCGTCAAGATCATCGGCATCTCGGTCGATCCGGTCGAAAGCCACGAGAAGTGGAAGGGCGACATCCGCACCGCCACCGGCTTCGATGTCGATTACCCGTTGATCGGCGACAAGGACCTGAAGGTCGCCAAGCTTTACGACATGCTTCCGGCGGGTGCCGGCGACAGCTCGGAAGGCCGCACGCCTGCCGATAATGCCACCGTCCGCTCGGTCTTCATCATCGGCCCGGACAAGAAGATCAAGCTGGTGCTGACTTACCCGATGACAACGGGCCGCAACTTCGATGAAATATTGCGTGCGATCGACAGTATCCAGCTGACTGCCAAACACCAGGTTGCCACGCCGGCAAACTGGAAACAGGGTGACGATGTCATCATCACGGCTGCCGTCTCCAATGAAGACGCCATCCAGCGTTTCGGCTCCTTCGACACGGTCCTGCCCTATCTGCGCAAGACCAAACAGCCGACAGCCTGATCAGCTGCATTATGAAAAAAAGGGGAGCCACGGCTCCCCTTTTTGTTTTAGTCGATCGTCTTGATGCTGGTGTCGGCGGCACCGCGGGTCCAGTAACCGGCCGCCTTCAGCCACGGAAGCGGGTGGTTGCGGCTTGTCGTCAGATAGGTCTTGATCGCGCGGGCGACGGATGCTTCCGCTGCCACCCAAACGAATGTATCAGCCGTCAGCTCTATCGTATCGAGTGCGGTTATGATCGGCAGGGGATCGGTGACCGATGAAGCCGGGCGATGCACCCAGCGTGTCGTGAGATCTGCGGCACCCGAAAACTGCTGCTCCTCGCTCTCATCCGTCACCGCGCCGATAGCCGTGATCACGTCACCTGCCTTGGCCTCTTCGATCAGGCGGCCGATTGCCGGCAGAGCGGTCTCGTCGCCGACCAACACCCATTTCCTGACGCCGGTAATGACGGCAGAGCCGCGCGGACCTGCAATCGTCACGGTCGATCCGGGTTTTGCGTCCATCGCCCATCTGGTTGCCGGCCCGGCCTCATGCACAGCGAAATCCAGTACCAGCCTGCCGGCCTCATTGTCATAAGAGCGCGGCGTGTAATCCCGCATCTCCATCTCGCCGTTATCGCCGGGCAAGACCACTTTCACATGGTCATCGGCGCCGAGGCTGGTGAAGTCGGCAAGGGATTCGCCGCTGAGCGTGATGCGCAGCATATGCGGCGTGATGCGATCGACCGTATCGACTTTAAGCTCGCGCCGCTTCAGTTCGTGCCGAACGCGCTCGATGACGGGATAGATCGGGGAGGGGGTGGAAGTGTCCATCAATTTTCCTGTTGTCGGGAGGAGAACTGAAGGCCTGCCGGACATGACCGCGCAGACCGTTGGTCCTCCAATCGATCCTGCGCGTTGATTGACGTGAACGCTTACGTGCCGAGCCTGAGATCGACAATATGTATGTGACCTATCGCGGCCGCGCCGGACAGGCAAGTAGGCTCAGGAAAGAAACTTTCACACAATTATCAAGTTATCTTGCGCAAGCGTCAACCAAGCTCCAGCGTCGTCACCCCGAACACACCGGCGGTGTCGAACGCAGGCGGCGTTCCGCGATACATCCGGGTTGTCCGGAAGCCACGCACGAACCCTTCTCCATCGAGAAGGCTGGAAAATTCGATCTGGGTGGCGGGCACGTCGATATGCAGAACATTGCCTTTCGCCTCCGTCGCGCAGGCAAACAGCAAATCCCTCGCCACGCCGAAATCCACAGCAAGGATCGGCCCGATCTTGTAACCCTCATGGCATTGGCGCGTGACGGCATAACCGGCGATGATGCCGTTGCGAACGAACACCTTCGTCTGTCTCGGAACCTTCAGCCACGTCTTCAGGAATTCCGGGCGGCTTTCGGCAAAATACCGCCTGTCGAATTCGATCAGGGCCGGAAAATGAGCCTCTTCGAACGGGCTGATCTGCGGATGAGGCCGGCCTTCGAGTGTCCCGCTCCAGCGAAAGGTCTCGTAATCGGGCGCGAACCCCATGGATCGATAATTGGCCTGCTGCTCGGGCACGCCATCCAGCCCGATCGTGCGGCCTTTGAGATATGCCATGCCTGCATCCCACACCAGCCGTCCGTAACCGCGCCCGCGAAAATCCGGATGGGCGATATAAAGACCGATAAAACCGAATGTCGAACCATAACGAACCGCGGAAATGCCCGCAGTCATCACGCCATCGACGAACAAGCCGATAAAGCCTTGCGCATCGGCGGACTGAAACGGCGGCGCATCGGCAAGCCCGGGATTCCATCCCTCGGCCTTCGCCCAGTCGATCAGTGTCTCGATCTCCTTGAGATCGAGCGGACGGATCACGACCTCACTCATAAGCCCGTCAGCCGGCCCGGTTCGAAAACTTCCAGCATGCCGCGATAGGGTTTCGAGATCGGTGTCGCATAGGCGCCGCGCTTGGCGGTCGACAGGCCGAGCGTCACCAGCGATTCCGCCTGTTTCACTGCGGCTGCAACGCCATCGACGACAGGCACGCCGAATTCGGCCCTCAATTCGGCCGTAAGGTCCGCCATGCCAGCGCAACCGAGCACGATCGCTTCCGCCCGATCTTCCTTCAAAGCAAGCGCAATTTCGCTGCGCAACCGGTCGCGGGCATTGGAATTCGGATCTTCCAGAGAAAGCACGGGAATGTCTGCGGCCCGCACCTTGCACCGCGACGACATGCCGTAGCGATGCACCAGATGTTCGAGCGGCAGCCGTGAGCGTTCCATCGTCGTCACCACGGTGAACTTCTGGGCTATGAAGGCGGTGGCCGAGACCGCTGCCTCGCAAATGCCGATCACCGGAACATCGGCAAGCGCGCGTGCCGCATCAAGCCCGGTATCGTCGAAACAGGCGATGACGACGGCATCTATGCCTTCCCTTTCGCCGATGGCGATCTCCTTGAGCAGGCCGGGAATGGCGAAAACCTCGTCATAATAACCTTCGATCGAAACCGGTCCCATCGATGAGGTCACGGCGACGATCTCCGTCTCGCGCCCCGCAACGCGGCGGGCGCTATCGGCGATCGTTGCGGTCATGCTTTTGGTCGTGTTCGGATTGACGATGAGAATGCGCATGGGCTGCATGTCAGCTCCGCTGTCTGCGGCGGTTGAGATGGACGATCAGGCCGAGCGTGCCGGCAATCACCAGGAAGGAGAAGACCGTGGTGACCGTGCCGAGCGCATAAAGCACCGGCGTCGTCACATTGGTCGTCATGCCGTAGATTTCCAGCGGCAACGTGTTGAACGAACCTGCCGTCATCAATGTGCGGGCAAATTCGTCATAGGAAAGCGTGAAGCCGAACAGGCCGACGCCGATCAGGCTCGGCGCGATCATCGGCAATACGACATTCGAGAATGTCTGCCAGGAGGATGCTCCAAGGTCCCGCGCCGCTTCCTCGTAAGCTGGCGAGAAGCGGTTGAACACCGCGAACATGATCAGCACGCCGAAAGGCAGCGTCCAGGTCAGATGCGCGCCGAAGGCCGATGAATACCAGGCCGGCTGCAGGCCGAGCTGGCTGAACAGCACGCCGATGCCGAGCGAAACGATGATCGAGGGTACGACGAGGCTTGCGACCGCCAGATAGAACAGCGCGGTTGCGCCGATGAATTTTCGGCGGAAGGCAAGCCCGGCCAGAAGCGATACGACGACGGTAACTAGCATCACCATGATGCCGAGCATTGCCGAACGGCGGAACGAGCCGCCGAAATCGCCCACCGCCTGGGTCTCGAACAGGTTGACGAACCAGCGCAGCGATACGCCATTGAGCGGGAAGGTCAGGCCGCCATTCGGCCCCTGGAAGGAGAGGATCAGGATCGCCGACAGCGGGCCGTAGAGAAACAGCACGAAGACGGAAAAGAAGATGGCGAGAAGGTAGAATTCGCGGGAACGTTTTTCGCGGTACATGTTTAAAGCTCCTTACGGATATCGACGATCCGCAGGATGCCGGCGACCATCATCAGCACGAGCACCAGCAGCACCACGGCATTGGCGGCGGCGGCGGGGTATTGCAGCAGCGACATCTGGTTCTTCATCATCAGCGCGACGGACGCGCTCTGCCCGCCGGACATCACCTGCACGGTGGAAAAATCGGCCATGACCAGCGTCACGACAAAGATCGTGCCGATCGCCATGCCCGGCTTGGCCAGCGGTATGATCACGTTGGACAGGATCTGCCAGGAGGAGGCGCCGGCGTCACGCGCCGCTTCGACCAGCGATTTGTCGATACGCATCAGCGTGTTGAAGATCGGCGTCACCATGAACAGCGTGTAGAGATGCACCATGGCGAGCACGACGGCGAAATCGGAATAGAGCAGCCATTCCACCGGTTCGGAAATGACCCCGGACCCCACCAGCGCCGAGTTGATCAGCCCGTTTCGCCCGAGAACTGGGATCCAAGAGATCATCCGGATGATGTTCGATGTCAGAAACGGCACGGTGCAGATCAGGAACAGCACCATCTGCATCGATGTCGTGCGAATGTGAAAGGCGAGGAAATAGGCGACCCAGAAACCGATGAACAGTGTGATCGCCCAGACCAGAACGGCATATTTCAGCGTATTGAGATAGGTCTTCCAGGTAACCCATGAACCGAGCGTTTCGGCATAGTTCATCGTCAGGAAGTCGGGATACATCTGGGCGAAGTCGTAGTCCCAGAAGCTGACGACTGCGATCATCAGAATCGGCAACAGGAGAAAGAAGCCGAGGATCAACGTCAACGGGATCGCCTGCAGATAGGAGATCACGGCAAGCGGTAGGCGAAACCCCTTGCTTCGCACGCGCGCCGTATCTTCCGTATCCGTCTGTGTGATCGTCGCCATCGCATCTTCTCCCTCGGGAACTGCCCCTCATCCGCCCTGCCGGGCACCTTCTCCCCGCATACGGGGAGAAGGAGACTCGTGGTGATCGCCCGCCTCCATCGGCCAACTCGTGGCACGTCCCCTCTCCCCGCAGGCGGGGAGAGGGCTAGGGTGAGGGGGCATATCCGCAGCGGCAACCGTTATTCTAAAGCTGTCGCTGTCTCTCACGTCAGGCCGCGATGAACTCGTTCCAGCGGCGGACCATGTAGCGGTCTTCGTCCATGACGGAGTTCCAGCAGGCGACATGGCCCATGCGTTCCTCGAAAGAGCCGCCGTCGCGCACGGCGCCGGCCTTTTCCATGACCTTGCCGTCCGGTGCGACGATATCGCCGGCCGCGGCCTTGCCTTCGATCCAGTAGCCCCATTCGTCGGCCGACATGTGTTCCTTGGCGGTTTCCATGCAGGCGGAATAATAGCCCTGGCGGTTGAGATAGGCGCCGACCCAACCGGATGTGTACCAGTTGATATATTCATAGGCTGCATCGAGCTGTGCGCCGGTCAGGTGCGCAGCAAGGCCGAGACCGCCACCCCACGAGCGATAGCCTTCCTTGAGCGGCTGGTATTTGCAGGCGATGCCCTTGGAACGCACGGCGGCAACCGCCGGCGACCACATGGACTGGATGATCACTTCGCCCGAAGCCATCAGGTTGACCGACTCGTCGAATGACTTCCAGAAGGCGCGGAACTGGCCGTCCTGCTTGGCCTTGATCAGGAAGTCGATCGTCTTGTCGATCTCTTCCTTGGTCATGTTGCCCTTGTCGGCATATTTGATGTTGCCGAGCGCTTCCATGATCATCGCGGCATCCATGATGCCGATCGACGGGATGTTGAGGATCGAGGTCTTGCCCTTGAACTTCGGGTCCATGATATCGGCCCAGGTGGTGATCTCGCGGCCGACCAGATCCGGACGAATGCCGAGCGTATCGGCATTGTAGATCGTCGGCATCATGGTGAAATACTGGGTCTCTTCCTTGGCAAAGGTCTTGTCGCCCGGCTTTTCGACGAAGCCGACCGTATGTGGCGCGGTACCCTGTGCGATGACGCTGTCGGGCTTGAGCTTGCCGTTTTTGAACAGTGGCACGACCTTGTCGTAATATTTCAGCTTCTTCGTATCCATCGGCTGGATTACGCCGGCGGCATAGACCTTCTTCAGAATCCAGTATTCGATATCGGCGATGTCGTAGGACTTCGGCTGGGTGACGGCACGCTGGGCGGCGGCATCCGAATCGGTCGCCGTCATTTCGAGCGTGATGCCGAGATCGGCCTTGCACTTCTCGGCGATCGCATTGAGGTTCGAAACGCCGGTGCCGAACTGGCGAAGCGTGATCGGGTTCTGCGCCCAGATGGTCGGGAAGCCGGTGATCGCGCCTGAACCGGCGGCAAGACCGGCCGCGGCCGATGCCGTTTTCAAAAGCGAACGGCGGGATATGCCCTTGGCCGTTTTCGTCGTCTCGGTCATGTCAGTTCTCCTCTTGAGGTTTTATTGTTGTGTTTTCAGTGCTTCAGCCGCCCCAGCACGAGCGCGTCCTCGCGCCCCCAGGAAAGCGGAATGGCGTCGCCAACCTTCACGGGATTGGCGAAATAGTCCTTGTCGCTGAGGATCGCGGTAAAATCCTCCACACCGGCACCGTTGAGGGTGAGCTTCACCGATGAGCCGCGATATTCGACGCTCGAGACCGAACCGGTGAACCCGAGGCCCTTTTCGGTCGCGGGCGCAACGCGGACATGGTCGGTGCGAACCGCGATGTCGGCCGTATCGGTAAGGCCAGCAGCACCGGCGCCGATGGCCAGAAAATCGCCGCCGGCCGGTACAGAAATCATCAGCTCGTCGCCCTCGCTTTTCGTCACCCGGCCTGAAATCACGTTATGGTCGCCCATGAACTTCGCGACGAAGGCCGTCGCCGGGCGCTCGAACACCGTGCGCGGATGGGCGGCCTGCTCGATGCGCCCGTCATTCATGATGACGATGATATCGGCCAGCGCCATCGCCTCTTCCTGACTGTGGGTCACATGCACGAAAGTGATGCCGAGCGAGGTCTGCAATTTTTTTAACTCCGCCCGCATGCGGATCTTCAAAAACGGATCGAGCGCCGAAAGCGGTTCGTCGAGCAGCAGCGCTTCCGGATCGGTGATCAGAGCGCGGGCAAGCGCCACGCGCTGCTGCTGGCCGCCGGAAAGCTGCGCCGGGCGGCGCGTTGCATAGGCTTCGAGCTGCATCAGCCGCAGCATGTCCATCGCCTTGGCGCGGCGTTCGTCCTTTTCCACCCCCTTCATCTTCAGCGAAAAGGCGACATTGTCGACGAGGTCGAGATGCGGAAACAGCGCATAGGACTGGAACATCATGGCCGTGCCGCGCTTGGCCGGCGGCAGGTCGGTAACGACCGCGTTGCCGAGACGGATATCGCCCGTCGAGATGCTCTCGTGCCCGGCGATCATCCGAAGCGTCGAGGTCTTGCCGCAGCCGGAAGGACCGAGCAGGCAGCAATAGGTGCCGGCCGGGATCTTCAGACTGATCTCATGGACGGCCGTGGTGGCCCCATAGATCTTGGAGACGGATACGATGTCTATTTCAGCGGCTTTGCTCATAGGCATTCTCCTGCGATTATCTTGGTGATGCAGGAGCCGTGCCAGTTCAATTCTCCTTTGAAGATCAACGATATTTTCGATCGCGGCGTTTTTCGATATTTGCGGTTGCGCAAAATTGCAGCGATCGTTTCCGATCGCCTGTTCAAATTGTATGCAATCTGAATATGGGATTGCGAAACATCCCACTATGCAGAGGCCCCTGCAACGCGTTAGAACAAGGGCATGCCGGACGAAAACCTATGACCTTGCTCGAAAAGACCTCTGCTTCTCCCGATACCTTGACTGAAGACCGCTCGATGGCGATCCGCGAGTCGCTGCGCAACGCCATTATAGACCGGCGGTTGGCACCGGGGACGAAACTGTCGGAAGCGGAAGTTGGCGCGCTTTTCGACGTCAGCCGCACAGTGGCACGCGCCGCCCTGCAGATGCTCACTTTCGAAGGGCTGGTGAAGACCGAGCGTAACCGCGGTGCCTTCGTTTCGAACCCGACGCCGGACGAGGCGCGACAGATCTTCGCCTCCCGCCGCCTGATTGAGCCGGGCATCGTTACCGGTGCCGCCGAGCGGATCACGGCGGAAGACATCGCCCGTTTTCGCGAACAGCTGGTCGAGGAAGAGCGTTACATGAACGAGCGCGGCCCGGCAGCAAGACGGGCGGAAATCAAGGCATCTGGCGATTTCCATCTCATGCTGGCCTCCGTTGCCGGCAATGCAATCCTGCAGCGCTTCATGGATGAACTCGTGGCGCGCTCATCGCTGGTCATTGCGCTTTACGGCCGCTCCGGCGTGTCGAGCTGCGGCCACAGCGAACATTTTGCCATTCTCGACCTGATCGAACGCGGTGATGCCAAACGTGCAGCCGACCTTATGCTGCATCATATCGACCACATCGAAGCCGATCTCGACCTGCAGCCGAAGCAAGGCGTGGCGCTGAAGGATGCGCTCGCGATCACATAGGCCTTTTTTTCGTGGCCGACTGTCATGTCACTGTAAATGTCGGTCTTTAAGACATGTCACGCGGTCTGCACGGCTGTGCAGCAAACAGGCGTGAAATGTAGCATGAGAGACGACAGGAAAATGCGCTTTGTCAGCGCTGAACAGGTGGCGCAACTCGCGGGTGTTTCGCGTTCAGCCGTATCGCGAACCTTCACGGAAGGCGCAAGCGTTGCACCCGCGACCCGCGAAAAGGTTTTGAAAGCGGCCGAGGAACTCGGTTACCACGTCAACGATCTTGCCCGCGGTGTGCTTGCCAACCAGAGCCGGCTGGTCGGCGTGGTGGCGACCAAGCCGGAAATCGGCTTTCGCGCCCATCTGACGGCGGCGCTGACCAAGGCGCTCATTCGCCGCGGCTCCATTCCCGTCCTCATCAATACCGGCGAGACCGAGGAGGAATTGCTGGCAGCCCAGAAAATGCTGATCGGCCATCGCGCGGAAGCAACCGTCATCTTGTCCGGCTCGCCGCCGGCGAGTTTTTTCGAACTTGCCCAGCGCAACGGCCAGCCGCTGGTCGTCATCGGCCGCTCCGAGCCCGATGCCGACCGCGTTCTCGCCGGCAACGCCGAGGCTTCGCGTCAGGCGGCGGAAGTCTTCATCGCTGCCGGGCACCGCCGGCTGGCGGTCATCGGCTCCCGCTCCGCCACGCCGAGCATTGCCGAGCGCGAAAACGCTTTTGTCGCCGCAGCCCACGCTGCCGGGTTTGACGTGCGGATCGCCCATGGCCGCGATTCCGATTATGACGGCGGCCTTGTTGCGGCTCGCACCCTGTTTGCCGAAGGCGAGCGGCCCGACGCGATCTTCTGTGCCAACGATCTTCTGGCATTCGGCGCGATGGATGTGATACGTCAGGATTTCGGTCTGTCGATACCGGATGACGTCGCGCTGATCGGCTTCGATGATGTGCCGGAAGCGGCATGGCTGAGTTACGGCCTGACCACATTCCGGCAGGATCCGGCAGCGATCGCGGCGCGCGCCGTGATGCTGCTCGACCGGCGGCAGCAGAATCCCGACGAGCCGCGCGCCTGTGAGCGGGTCATTCCGCAAATCGTTTTCCGCAAGAGCTTTTCCAAGCCCTGACGGTCAGGCGACCGCGTTTCTCCTTTTGCCTTCGAGCAGGTCGATGATCGAATTCGCTGCATCGAGGACGTTGGTGCCGGGTCCGAATACGGCTGCGACGCCGTTTTGCAGCAGATACTCGTAATCCTGCCGCGGAATGACGCCGCCGACCACGACGATAATGTTTTCTGCCCCCTTGTTCTTCAGCGCTTCCACCAGTTGCGGCGCAAGCGTCCGGTGGCCGGCCGCAAGCGACGACATGCCCACGACCTGCACCTTTTCCTTCACCGCCAGATCAGCCGCCTCTTCCGGCGTCTGGAAAAGCGGACCGGCCAGCACTTCGAAGCCGATATCGCCGAAGGCCGAAGCAATCACCTTGGCACCGCGGTCGTGCCCATCCTGGCCGAGCTTGGCGACGAGGATCTTCGGCTTGCCGGTCGATTTCCCGTAGTCGGATAGCCGGCTCACGATCGTCTTGTATTCCGGATCGTCGCTGTAGGCCGGGCCGTAGATATCACCCACCACTTCCGGCACGGCGGCATGATCGCCGAAGGATTTTCGCATGGCATCGGATATTTCGCCGACGGTGGCACGCGCCCGTGCAGCTTCGACCGCGGCCTCCAGCAGATTGCCGGTGCCGGATTTCGCCACTTCGGAAAGGGCGGCCAGCGTCTCTTCGACCCGTTTCGGATCACGCTGGCGGCGCACCTTCTCAAGGCGGGCGATCTGCGACTTGCGCACAGCCGAATTGTCGATCGCCAGAATGTCGATATCGTCTTCGTTCTCCAGCCGGAACTTGTTGACGCCGACGATGATCTCTTGTCCCCGGTCGACCTTCGCCTGGCGCAGCGTCGCTGCTTCCTCGATCAGGCGCTTGGGCAGGCCATCGGCAACCGCCTTGGTCATGCCGCCGAGTTTCTCGACCTCCTCGATCAGCTCCCAGGCTTTTTCCGCCAGCTCGTTGGTCAGGCTTTCGACGTAATAGGACCCGGCCAGCGGATCGACGACCTTGGTCACGCCCGTTTCGTGCTGAAGAATCAACTGGGTGTTGCGGGCGATGCGGGCGGAAAAATCCGTCGGCAGCGCCATCGCCTCGTCCAGCGCGTTGGTATGCAGCGATTGCGTGCCGCCGAGAACGGCAGACAGCGCCTCATAGGCGGTGCGGATAACGTTGTTGTAAGGGTCTTGCTCCTGCAGCGAGACGCCGGATGTCTGGCAATGGGTTCGAAGCATCAGCGAGGATGCCTTCTTCGGTTCGAACTCTTCCATGATCCGCGACCAAAGCAAGCGCGCGGCACGAAGCTTTGCCGCTTCCATGAAGAAATTCATGCCGATGGCGAAAAAGAAGGACAGGCGTCCGGCGAAATCATCGACATTCAGCCCCTTGGCGAGTGCCGCCCGCACATATTCGCGACCATCGGCCAGCGTGAAGGCCAGTTCCTGCACCAGCGTCGCGCCGGCCTCCTGCATGTGATAGCCGGAGATCGAGATGGAATTGAAGCGCGGCATTTCCTTGGCGGTATATTCGATGATGTCGGCAACGATCCGCATCGAGGGTTCGGGCGGGTAGATATAGGTGTTGCGGACCATGAACTCCTTGAGGATGTCGTTCTGGATGGTCCCGGAAAGCTCGGCTTTCGAACAGCCCTGTTCTTCGCCGGCGACGATGAAAGAGGCCAGGATCGGGATGACCGCGCCGTTCATTGTCATCGACACCGACATGTCTTTCAGCGGAATGCCGTCGAACAGGATCTTCATATCCTCGACACTGTCGATCGCCACGCCCGCCTTACCGACATCGCCCTCGACGCGCGGATGATCCGAATCGTAACCGCGATGGGTGGCAAGGTCGAAGGCGACGGAAAGCCCCTTCTGACCGGCGGCGAGATTGCGACGGTAGAATGCGTTGGAGGCTTCGGCGGTGGAAAAGCCGGCATATTGGCGGATCGTCCAGGGTCTTCCGGCATACATGGTGGCGCGCGGTCCGCGCACGAATGGTTTGATACCCGGCATCGTATCGAGGTGAGCGATGCCTTGAAGATCCTCCGCCGTGTAGAGCGGCTTGATGTCGATCCCTTCCGCCGTATGCCAGGTCAGCGTCTCGGGCGATGCCTTCAATTCCTTTTCGGCAAGCGTTTCCCAATCGTCTCTATTGGCCTGCTGATGCGGCTTCGAGCTGTTATCCGACACCGGTTTCCTCCTGAACATGCGGTTTCGTTCACGCGCGTTTTAGAAACGCCGTGGTGATCAATATAGAACTTGGACGGGGCGCTGAAAGCTGCCTCTTAGTTTAAGTTTATAGGTGACACCTCTCAGCGCCCCGTTCGGCAGTTTTTATCCGCGACTCCGGTCCCTCTGCCGTGGCCTTGCCGGATGATCCTTTACCGCCGGGTTTCCCGCTTTCACGGGCGGACTTTAAAAGCCCGGCGAAACCATCCTTCAGGCCACCATGTGTGCCGCACAGGCACATCCGACGCGCCGTTCGGGCAACAGAAGCGGAAAGGTCGGTCCGAAACCTCACCGCCTCCCCCGTGTCGTCGGAGGGAGACCATTTTCCGCGGACCCCGGTGGTGGAGATTTACGTCCTCCCTCCATCACCAGTGCCGGTCCCGCCTCGCCGGCACGACTGCCGGTGTATCCGTGACGGAACGGAGAGATTGTAGGCATGGGATGAGAGGGCGGGGACGATTGAGGAAATGATTTTAGAGGTTTTTTTCCTGAAGCGCCGACTCCGCAAAGGATTCTGCTTCAACTTTTGCAGGCACCAGGGTCTCCACCGCCTTCGCACCATCCCCGCTCAGGCCATAGACGCCTTTGTCGATCTTCTCAAACCAGCCGTAATAATTGTCGCGCAGCATCGCGCCAGCCTTGGGCGTGATAGCTTTGAGATCGCGCGGCCGGAGTGGGCCGTCTAAAAGTGCGCAGGCGCACGCCAGCGCCTGCTGGCGATAGGCGGTCATGATCGGGACCTTGGTCGAGCCGCCAAGCGCCGGGTCGCCCTGTCGTTTGCGGTGTTCCTTGATGAGCTTGGTGCGCCGTTTCGGATTGGTGCGCGGCATTGGCGAGACGGAGCTGACGAGGATGCTGACCTCTCCCTTGTCCGACACGCCGAGCATGCCGATGCCGAGCCGGCGGCAGAGATCGCGGTAACGCTTGTCGGCCTCCCGGCCGCGGCCCTTTGCCGAGACACGGGCGGCGATCCACACTTCGTCGGCCGAACTCGCGCGGTCGACCGCCTGCAGGATCAGTTCGAGATTGAAGCTGAGTTTCAGCTCGCAGACGACAATCACGGTCGGGTCGCCTTCGCTTAAGCCCATGACATCGCAGCCGCCGATCTCTCCCTTGACCGAATAGCCGCAAGTTTCGAGGAACTGTTTGACGGGGAGATAGAGCGAGGTTTCCATGCCAGCCTGATATCGGTGATCAGTGACCGATAGCTGATTTGCATCTACAAACCCACCCTTTGTGCCGCTTCATCGGGACGAAGATTCGTCCTCGGACTTGTCCTCCTCGTCTTCTCGAAACTTGCTTTCATAGGGAAGCGTGAGAATGGCAGAGGCCGCAGCCGCCCCGCCAAACAGAGAGGCAAAGGGCACCAGCACGAGGAAAAGCGGCAGGATCGGGTTTGTTGCCCGCATGATAAGCCCCCTCAGGCCGCCGATATCGAGCGCGATCAGGGCAATGCCGACGCTGATGCCGATGGAAATGCCGAGAAGCGCATTGAGCCCGAGAAACCGCAGCATCTCCCGATGATCGCGGCGTGCTTCTTCCGGCGTCAGCTTGGGCTTGCGGGAATTGTGAAGGATGGCATTTCGCGCTTTTTGACGGTTTGTCCACCGCTTGAGCCAGCGCGGTTTCAGCCAGTCGAAGGGATCGGGCAGTTTTGCCATTTGGAGGAAGAATGGGAGCGGCATCGGGTTCAACTCCTCTTCGGCGTTTCCAGGGTCGAGCGCCATTTCCTCATCGTCCCAATAAGCGAGCCCGAAATCAATGCGAGCAATTGGGTGTGTTGCGTCGGCGCAGTACAAGCATCGCATAACCCGCAAACCCGGCAAGCCAGAAACCCTGTGCACCGTGAAGCAGGCCAAGCCCATGCTCGGGATAGAGCGCGTAAGCGACACGCAGCGCGAGTGCGCCGGCAAGGCAGAGATAGGTTGTCGTGCCGAGGAACGAGCGCTGAAAAGACTGGCCGTTGCGCTTTCTGACCATCGATGTGGCAATCGCGACGGCAAGCGAGGCGAGCCCGCCGATTGCCAGAACATGCTGAGGCACGGCAAGCGGCATCGTGCTTCCCGGCCATGCCTGTATCGCAAGAAGCAGAAAACCGACGCGTTTCGACAGCATTGCGAAACTCATGAAGCGCACGCCGCCATATTGGAAGGCATGCCAGGGCGCAATTTGAGCGAGCCAGATTATGCCACTGATGCCGGCGAGTGCTGCTGCAAGCGCATAGGGTAGGTCGAAGGCCCAGAGGAGCAGTGTCAGCGGGCTGCTGATCCGCTGGGTCAGCGAAATCCATCTGGCCTGAAGTGGTCGCGATGGACGGCCGTCGCGCGTGCGGCCGGAATCGATCACCATCGGAAAAATGCGATTGCCAACCTCGAAGCAGATCGCAAGGATCAGGCAGAAGCCGAGCATGGTGGCGCCCGACCAGAGATCGAAAGCTGCAATAATGCCGGTGCCGGCATGGGCGCTGGCAAGCGCCAGCAGCGGAAAAGCCATGACCGCCTGCGCCCGGATTGCGGTGGCCGAAAGGGCTGCGACAGCCGTAAGGCCGATGATGGACCGCAATTGCGCGCCAAGTGAAAGATCGTAGATACCAAGCAGGAATGCGATTGCCTGGGCGAAAAGAAACAGCCGAATGAGCGACGGCGCAAGGATCGGCCGGCCGACCCAGCGCGGCAGCGCCTTCAGCATGAAGCCGAACAATTGCACCAGCATGAAACCGAAGATCAGCTCGTTGGCGTGCCGGGAATAATCGCCCTGCCAGATCTCCGAGGGGAAGGCGATCGCCCGGATGGCGGTGAGTGCGGCCAAGAAAAAGGCAATGCGGAAATAGTCGAAAGGCGCTTGTGTCTGCGCATTTGCCTCAGGCATTGCCGTCCCATTCGACGGCGAGCGGGGACTGTCCGAGATCGAGCTGGTCGATGGCGCGGGCGGCGATGTGAGTGACGATGTCGGCGATGGTTTCCGGGCGCCGGTAGAAGGCGGGGACGGGAGGCATGATGGTCGCTCCCATCTCGGTAACCGCGACCATGTTGCGAAGATGGCCGAGATGCAGCGGTGTTTCGCGGGCGAGCAGGATCAGCTTTCGCCGTTCCTTGAGGTGCACGTCGGCGGCGCGGGTGAGCAGATTGTCGGAAAGGCCTGTGGCGATTGCTGCAAGCGACCGCATCGAGCAGGGTGCGACGATCATGCCAGCCGTCTTGAACGAGCCGCTGGCGATCGTGGCTCCGATACCATTAGCCGAGTAATTGTGTCTTGCGAGTTTGGTGAGATTGCCGAGCGCATCCGGGCCGAGTTCATGGGCGATCGTTCGTTTTCCTGCGTCGGAGACGACGAGATGCAGCTCCACATCCGGGAGGTTTGCAAGCAGCTCGCCGATCCGCATCGCGATAGCCGCTCCTGAGGCTCCGGCGACGCCGAGCACAACGCGCTTCACGCGGTTTCTCCGGCAGAACCAAGGCCAAGCTCACTCCACATGGCGGAAACGCGGTCCTTGACCTCGGGCGTCATCGCCAGAACCCGGCCCCATTCGCGGTCGGTCTCCGCGCCGATCTTGTCCGTCGCATCGAGACCGAGCTTGCCGCCCAGCCCGTGTTTCGGCGAGGCGAAATCGAGATAGTCGATCGGCGTATTGTCGAGCACCACCATGTCGCGCGAGGCGTCGAAACGGGTGGAAAGCGCCCAGATGACATCCGTCCAGTTGCGCACATTGACGTCGGGATCGACCGCGATGATCAGTTTCGTATAGCTGAACTGCGGCAGCATCGACCAAAGGCCCATCATGATCCGCCGGGCATGGCCGGGATAACGTTTGTCGATCGACACGACGATGGCGCGGTAGGAACAGGCTTCCGGCGGCAGCCACAGGTCGACGATTTCCGGGAACTGCTTCTTCACCAGCGGGATGAAAAGCTCGTTCATCGCTTCGCCCATGACGGAAGGTTCGTCCGGCGGGCGGCCGGTATAGGTCGACAGATAGACGGGCTTCTTGCGCATGGTGATCGCGGTCACCTGCATGACAGGGAAACGATCGACGGCATTGTAATAGCCGGTATGGTCGCCGTAAGGGCCCTCGTCGGCCATTTCGCTGGCCGAAACCGTTCCCTCGATGATGATCTCCGCATTGGCCGGAACATAGAGCGGCTGGGTTTTGGCCTTGACGACGCGGCTGCGGCGGCGGCGAAGGACGCCGGCGAAGGAAAGTTCGCTCATGCCTTCGGGCAGCGGCATGACGGCCGAAAGAATGGTCTGCGGGTCGGCGCCGATGGCAATCGCGACCGGCATGTCCTGCCCTGCCTTCTGCCATTGCCGGTGGTGTCCCGCGCCGCCGCGATGCGCAAGCCAGCGCATGATCAGCCGGTCGCGGCCGAGCTTCTGCATCCGATAGACGCCGAGATTGACGTCGTTCTCATCCTCGAAACCGCGGGTGACGACAAGCGGCCAGGTGACGAGTGGCGCGGGTTCGCCCGGCCAGCACCACTGGATCGGCAGTTTGCCGAGATCGATCTCGTCGCCGATCAGAAGCTGTTCCTGGCTGCGCGCCCAGCTGGTCTGGCGGCGCACGCCGAGCGACAGGGCGGAACGCAGCATCGGCAATTTGCCGACCGCATCCTTCAGCGATGCCGGAGGTTTTGGTTCGCGCAGATCTCCGAGAAGTTTGGCCAGATCGCCGATCCTGCCCGGCTCCAGCCCGAAACCGAGCTCGATCCGCTCGCGGGTGCCGAACAGATTGGCGAGAAGCGGGATTGAGACCACATTGCCATCCGCATCGACCGGCTTTTCGAACCACAGGGCCGGACCGCCGTCGGCGAGCACGCGGCGGTGAATTTCCGTCACCTCGTGCACCAGGCTGACCGGCCGGGATATCCGCTTCAACAACCCGCGGTTTTCGAGTTCCCGGGCAAAATGCTGCAGGTCGTCATGGCGCCGAAGGGCTGGGGTCAAGGCTCGGGCGGAGGCGGTGTGCTGGGTCATGCCTTTCTGTGCCGAGAGATTTTCAAGGCGTCCTTGTCATAGCTCAAGTGGTTTTGCGGGAAGCGGATTTACCCTCGCCGAACCCTGAAACGAAAAATGTCGTCCGCTCATGCTGATACCGCCTATTCTTTCCGCCCCCCTGCACATGATCCCGATCCCGTTGATCGAGCGGATCTGCAGGCTGATGTTCGGCCGCATTGCCAAGGCGCATCCGGGGCTTTTCGAGCGGCTGGACGAGCATCGGGACAAACGCTTCGCCTTCCTGCCGACCGATCTTCCGCTGGCCTTCGTCGTCGTGCCGGGCAGGCAAGAAATATCGGTGCTGCGCAAGCCGGTGGAGGTTGAGGCGGATGCGGTGACGGAAGCACCGCTTTTCCTGCTTTTAGGCCTGATGGAAGGGCGTTGCGATGGCGATGCGCTGTTCTTCTCCCGCGATCTTTCGGTGACCGGCGACATGGAAGCAATGCTGGCCATGCGCAATGCGCTCGATGCCAGCAATATCGATCTGCAGAAGGATCTGGCGAAACTTGCCGGTCCCCTTGCACCTCTTGCAAGGCGGGTGATCGGCGAGATCCGTGACCGTGCGCTGAAGGATCAAAACAGGCCCGCAGGAGAAGCCGCAGCATGGAACTGATTTGCCCCGCAGGCACGCCGGCAGCCTTTCACGAGGCCGTCGATGCCGGTGCCGATGCCGTCTATTGCGGTTTTCGCGACGAAACCAATGCCCGTAATTTTCCCGGCCTGAATTTCTCCCGCGATGAACTGCGGGAAGCGATCGCCTATGCCAAGAGCCGCGGCACGCAGACCTTCGTCGCGCTCAACACATTCATGCGCGCAGGCGCAGAAGAGATCTGGTACAAGGGTGCGGCAGACGCCGTGGCGCTCGGCGCCGATGCGTTGATCCTCGCCGATTTCGGCCTGATGGCGCATGTGGCGGAAAAATACCCTGAGCAGCGTCTGCATGTCTCGGTTCAGGCATCCGCCTCCAATCCCGATGCGATCAATTTCCTCGTCGACGCTTTCAACGCCCAGCGCGTCGTGCTGCCGCGCACCTTGACGATCGCCGACATCGCCCGGATCGGCAAGAATATCCGCTGCGAAATGGAAGTCTTCGTTTTCGGCGGGCTCTGCGTCATGGCGGAAGGCCGCTGTTCGCTGTCTTCCTACGCGACGGGCAAGTCGCCGAACATGAACGGCGTCTGTTCGCCGGCAAGCCATGTGCGCTACCGCAAGGATGGCGGCGAACTGGTGTCGGAACTCGGCGAGTTCACCATCAACCGCTTTCCAGCAGGCGAGGCGGCCGGTTACCCGACCTTGTGCAAGGGCCGCTTCGATATTGCCGACAGCAATGGTTATGCCTTCGAAGACCCGGTCTCGCTCGACGTGATGGGCGAACTGGAAGCGCTGAAGGCGGCCGGCGTGAAGGCGCTGAAGATCGAAGGTCGGCAGCGCGGCAAGGCCTATGTGGCCGAGGTCGTGTCGACCATGAAGGCGGCGCTAAACAGCGCGCCGGATCGCCGTGCGCCGCTTCTCGCGCGCCTGCGGACCATGAGCGAAGGACAGAAGACGACGTCCGGTGCCTACGAGAAACGCTGGAGATAAGCGTCATGACCGATATGAAGAAAACCAGCCTGACGCTCGGGCCGGTCTATTATCTCTGGAATGCGGAAAAGTGGCGCGATTTTCACTTCCGTATCGCCGATGAAGCGCCGGTCGATCGGGTGGTGATCGGCGAGACCGTCTGCTCGAAACGTCAGCATTTCATCGAGCCGCATCTGGCAGAGGTCGTCGAACGTCTGGAGAATGCGGGCAAGACGGTCATCCTGTCGACCCTCGCGCTGGTGACGCTCAACCGCGAGAGCAAGCAGATCCGCGAAATGGCCGAGGTCAGCGAGCATTTGATGGAAGCCAACGACCTGTCGGCGCTGGCAATCCTGAAAGACAAGCCGCATACGATCGGGCCGCTGGTCAATGTCTATAACGCGCCGACCGCAAGGCTGCTGGCTGCCCGTGGGGCAAAACGCATCTGCCTGCCGCCGGAACTGCCGTTCTCTTCGGTAAAGGAAATCGTCGCAGAATTTCCCGATATCGATTTCGAGGTCTTTGCCTTCGGCCGCATGCCGCTCGCCATTTCTGCACGCTGCGCCCATGCCCGTTCCAAGGGTAAGATCAAGGATAATTGCCAGTTCGTCTGCGGTGAAGACCCGGATGGGCTGCCGGTGCGCACGCTCGACCGCCAATCTTTTCTGGCGCTGAACGGCGTGCAGACCGTCTCGCATGCCTGCCAGTCGCTGCTGGGAGAACTGGATCATCTGGTCAAGGCCGGTGTGCGCTCGTTCCGCCTGTCGCCGCAGGATTGCGACATGGTGGAAGTAGCAAAGTTGCACCGTGCGGTTCTGGACGAAACGGTGGATGCCGATGCAGGTGTTGCAAGACTTCGGCAGCTTTATGCCGCAGCCCCGCTCGCCAACGGTTTTCATCATGCCAAGGAAGGCGCCGTCTGGGTGGCGCGCACCCGCAGCCTGCAGGCGGCGTGGCCGGCCTGAGCATGTATCCCGAAACCGGTCACCGGTTTCGGGATAAGGACAACATGCTGAAACGCTATGAGCGAATCTGAAAGATCGCGACGCGCTCCAGCGTCATATTTCGAAGAAGTATTCGAACGATTCGGGGAAATTCTCGCGGGCGAGTTTTTCGTTGATGACCAGCATCGATTGGTAGGACAGGGGATCGAAATCCTTGTCCGCCGGCAGCACTTCGCGGCCGAACAGAAGGTTCAGACGCGCGGCATCGAGATTGCCGCGCTCGAACGGCTCAGGCCCGAAATGAAACCAGAGCGCATGCAGGAAGGCAGCATCGACCCGGTGTTCGGCCATGCCCGGACGTTTCCGCCGGGGAATGGCCTTGATCGGTGTTACGCCTTTCGGATTGGCACGGCGGATGGTGAACTGGATCCCCGTGCTTGGCATGCCGCCCGGAAAACCGCGGTGTTTGGTCATTTCGGGCAGGTTTGCCATGTCTTGGTCCCTTAGGTGTTGGCGACCTTGTCGGCCGTCTTGGTGTCGAAATCGGCAGCGTCGTGACGCTCGTGTAGCTGTTCGGAGGGATCACCCGACATGCGGTTGACCATGCGCCCACGCTTCACCGCCGGCCGGGCAAAAACTTCCGCCGTCCAGCGCTGCAGGTTCCTATAGCTCTGAACGTCGAGGAAGTCACCGGCATCGCCATAGGCGTGGCCCAGCGCCAGATTGCCATACCACGGCCAGATCGCCATGTCGGCAATCGTGTATTCCTTGCCCGCCATGAACTGGTTTTCGGCAAGATGTCGGTCGAGAACGTCGAGCTGGCGCTTGGTTTCCATTGCATAGCGGTCGATCGCATATTTGATCTTAACCGGCGCATAGGCGTAAAAATGGCCGAAACCGCCGCCGACAAAGGGTGCCGAGCCCATCTGCCAGAACAGCCAGTTCAGCGTTTCCGCCCGCGTGCGGATTTCGGTCGGCAGGAAGGCGCCGAATTTTTCCGCAAGATAGGTCATGATCGAAGCCGATTCGAACAGGCGGATCGGTTTGCCGCCATCTTTTGGCGCATGGTCCATCAGCGCCGGGATTTTCGAGTTCGGATTGATGTCGACGAAACCCGAACCGAACTGGTCGCCTTCACCGATCCTGATCAGCCAGGCATCGTATTCGGCATCGGAATACCCTGCCGCCAGAAGCTCTTCGAGCAGGATTGTCACTTTGACCCCGTTCGGGGTGCCGAGCGAATAAAGCTGCAGCGGATGTTTTCCGACCGGCAGTTCTTTTTCCTGCGTCGGGCCGGCGATCGGCCGGTTGATATTGGCAAACTGGCCGCCATTGCCCTTTTCCCAGGTCCAGACCTTGGAGGGTTCGTAACCTGCGGGGAAATTGTCGGCGGGGGATTTATCGCTCATCGAAATCGGTCCTTGCTCATCGCGCCATAAAAGCGGCTTGCGCCGGGTTCAATATAGGAACTGGCCCGCCGCCTGCTACCGTCACTTCTATAAAGATGATGGCTGTCAGGCGAGGCGCGTTTTTTCATTCGGCACAAGGGAAGTGAGCAAAAGTTTGCTCCCTGAAATATTTCTCATTTGTCAATCAAGCCTAGTCGCGCAACGGCTTTTGCGCGGTTATGGTTGTCGAGGCTGGAATGAACACCCCATGACCTGGCTTGTCGAAACGGCGGCCGGGCGGTTCCGGGCAATAGGGAAGGAAGACGAAATGCAGGCTCTTGTACTGGAGCAAAAAGGCAAGCTGGCGCTGAGGGAGATCGATCTTCCGCTGGAGGTTGGGCCAGGCGACGTGAAGATCGAGATCGATACTGTCGGCGTCTGCGGCAGCGACGTGCACTATTACACTCACGGTGCGATCGGCCCCTATGTGCTGCGCGAACCGATGGTGCTGGGCCATGAGGCGGCAGGCATCGTGGTCGAAATCGGATCCGAGGTGAAGAACCTCAAGGTCGGTGACCGCGTCTGCATGGAGCCGGGCATTCCGAACCTCTCGTCGCGCGCTTCGAAGCTCGGTCTCTACAATGTTGACCCCGACGTGCGTTTCTGGGCGACGCCGCCGATCCATGGCGTTCTGGCGCCTTACACCGTCCATCCGGCCGCCTTCACCTACAAGCTGCCCGACAATGTGTCTTTCGAAGAAGGTGCAATGGTCGAGCCGTTTGCGATCGGCATGCAGGCGGCGACCCGCGCCAGATTGCAGCCGGGCGATGTGGCGGCCGTCATCGGCGCCGGCCCGATCGGCATCATGGTGGCGCTGGCGGCACTTGCCGGCGGCTGCGCGCGCGTGTTCGTTTCGGACCTCAGCGCCGACAAGCTGAAGATCGCCGCGCAATATCCGGGCATCATCCCGGTCAATGTCCGCGAGCAGTCTTTTGCCGATGTGATCGCGCAGGAAACGTCCGGTTGGGGCGTCGATGTGGTGTTCGAGGCAAGCGGCAGTCCCAAGGCCTATCAGGGCATGTTCGATCTGGTGCGTCCGGGCGGCGCCTTCGTTCTAGTCGGTCTGCCCGTCGAGCCGGTGCCATTCGACGTGGCGAGCGCGATCTCCAAGGAAGTGCGGATCGAGACCGTCTTCCGTTACGCCAACATCTTTGACCGGGCGCTGGAACTGATCGCCTCGGGCAAGGTCGATCTGAAGCCTCTGATCACCGGCACGTTCGATTTCAGCCAATCGATCGCCGCCTTCGAGCGGGCCGCCGCCGGACATGCGTCCGACGTCAAGCTGCAGATCAAGGTCAAGAGCTGAAAACTCTCAGGCCGCCTGCCAGAAACGGCGGGCGGTCGTTTGTTCCGAAATCGGCTTGGTGCCCCTGAGCGGCACGTGCCGCAGCATTTCGAGCGCGAAATTGCGGGCGTTCTGCCTTGCCTTGTCGAGATTGCTGATCCGGCTGTCGTCCATCGTGTGAAGCGTGCCGCCGAGATCGAAAATATCGCGGAAGGCCGCGCGTTCGATGATCGGCGTGCCGAGCACTTCGACGCCCCGTTCCAGCAACAGCATCTTCACCGCCAGCAGAGCGCGCGTGGTGACCATCGAATTGACGCGGGTGAGCACGACCGAATGCGGCACCTTGATGCCCGCCTTGTCATCGAGGAAGCGCAGCAGTTCCAGCACATTGGCGCCGCCCTGCGCATCCATGGCGCAGCCCTGGATTGGGATCAGTACATGGTCGGAAAGGCCGATCGCCTTGGCCAGCAGCGGACTCTGCGCGCCCGGAAGATCGACGATGAAATAATCCGTCGTGTAGCGGTTTTCAGAGATATGCCGCTCGATCGATGCCTGCGTCACATAGGAAATCACATTGAGGCGCGGCAGGCCGGGGGAAAGCTGGTGCCAGCGCGAGATCCAGCGCTGCGGATCTGCATCGAGAACGGTGACGCGGTAACCGACCTGCGCAAGCTCGGTTGCGAGCAAAAGCACCGCAGTCGTCTTGCCGGCGCCGCCCTTGGTATTGGCGAAAGTGATGACGGGCATTCTTAAGGGAACCTGTTCGGCTGCGAGCCGATAATGGCTCTGGCCGCACCCTCATGATGCGCGGAGCCTATTGTTGGTGGATATGGTTAATGTGGGGTGAAGATTGGGGTGTGGTTTTGTCGGAGGATGCTGTCGGCCCAATGCGGACATTGAAAAAACGGTCAAAAAGTAGATACGGGGGCGCTGCCGCGATGAAACGTCCTCGATTTGTCAAAGCCCCATATCGCGAGACGGTCCATGACTTTTCGTAAGAGACATGTGATGCCCGCAACTTACAAGATCTGTGTATGATCTGCGCCGCGTGTTTGGAGCGAATATGGCGATTGAGTCCCTATATTGGAAAGAAGAGCTTGCCCGGATCGCGAAAAGCATTCGCCCGACTTCCAAGCCGAAGCGTTGGTCGGAGCGTGCCGTTTGCGTAGTTGAGCGCGATGTGATGATTGGTTTTTTTATCGTCCGCAGGATGGTCGAATTGCATAAGGTGTCTTCAAAGATATCGAAAATGCAACTGGATTTGTTCTGCGCACCCGTCGCAAAGAATGTGACGAAGATGAACCGATTTACGCTTGACGAAAACTACGATTGGAATGGGGAAAGAGCCGAGCGTAAGTCGGTGGCCTACATCTGCAACCAGTGCATCCATGCCTATATTAGCTTTGTGGATCGCGGCCCCGACAGGAATTGGTCAAATCTGCTCGTGGCCTCGGACTACGACCGCAACAACGTCATTTGGCGAGTTCCATTCAAGACAATAAGCCCCCTATTCGAAGCGGTGTCGAACGACTGGCCCGTGTCCAGGGAAATGATCTACGAAGCAAAACTAGCCGATTACAAAGTGACTACGGACTGAACGAGAAGGCATGCTGTCAGTCGGGAAATCGACCTGATCGATGGCCATATCTCGCCCAAGGTGAGATATAGTCGATGACCGTCCGACGGCCGCTTGTGGCGCGAAGCAGACGTGATCCCACGCTTTTCGATCGAGATGTAAAGCAAGCTTAACATTTCGATCGTTTCGCTATGTAAAGGAAACTTTACAGGAGCGAGATATGCACAGAGGTCGTTTCATTGTCGAATTCAGCGCGAGCATGGCCGCCTATATGGTCGTGCTGGTCGGATCCGTATGGTTTCTCAATATCAGCGAGATTGAGGGTGGTTGGAAAACCGTTGTTGCGCTGACGCCTATGTTGCCGGGGGCGGCTGTGGCGCTGTCCGTCATGAGGCAGGTGAGGTCGTCTGATGAACTTCAGCACCGGATCCAGCTCGAAGCACTGTCATTGGCCTTTGCTGGAACCGCTCTGGTCACCTTCAGCTACGGGTTTCTCGAAAATGTCGGCTACCCGAAGCTTTCGATGTTTTCGTCTGGCCGCTGATGGCGGTGCTTTGGATGGTCGGCGGCCTGATCAGTGCCCGGCGTTTTCGATGAAGAACAGGTTGAAGGCTCTCCGCATCGAGAAAGGCTGGTCGCAGAGTGAGCTTGCGGCCCGGCTTTCCGTGTCGCGACAGACGGTCAACGCGATCGAAAATGAGCGTTACGATCCGAGCCTGCCGCTGGCATTTGCCATTGCCCGCGTGCTGGAGCGAAGGATCGAGGATATTTTCGAAGAGTGATCGTGATGGTGTCAGGCGTTACCGCCGCTTGTCCGCAGCCAGTATCTCACGCGCAATCTGGTCGAGCGGTACGATACGGTCGACGCCGCCATGGGCGATCGCTTCTTTCGGCATGCCGAACACGACCGAGCTTGCCTCGTCCTGTGCCACTGTGAACGCGCCGGCCTGGTGCATTTCGTTCATGCCGCGTGCGCCGTCGTCGCCCATTCCGGTCATGATCACGCCCATCGCGTTTGCGCCGGCGGAACGTGCGGCGGAGCGGAACAGCACGTCGACCGAGGGCCGGTGCCGGCTGACCAGTGGGCCTTCCCGGACGGAAACCTCGTAGCGTGCGCCGCGGCGCTCAAGCAGCATGTGTTTGTCGCCCGGCGCGATCAGAACGTGGCCGCGAAGCACCGGATCGCCGTTGACGGCTTCCTTCACCTCGACTTCGCAAAGACTGTTCAAGCGCTTGGCAAAGGCGGCGGTAAACTTTTCCGGCATGTGCTGGACAATAACCATGCCCGGCGAATTTGCCGGCAGCGCTTCTAGCAGTTCGCGCAGCGCTTCGGTGCCGCCGGTGGAAGCTCCGACGCAGACGACCATTTCCGTCGTCTTCGCCATCGCGCCGATCTTCGGCGGCGGCAGCACGGCATCGGCCGTCAGTTTGCCCTGGACGGGCCGTTCCTTCAGGCGGCTTGCCCGCAGCTTGGAAACGCTGGCGCGCGCCGCACCCTTCACCGTCTGGCGGATTTGTTCGGCATGTTCGGCCAGATGGTCGGCAGCGCCGATTTTGGGTTTGAGGATGATGTCGACCGCACCGGCCTCAAGCGCCTGCATCAGCGTTTCCGAGCCGGTTTCCGTCAGCGACGAGCACATCACCACGGGGATCGGATGTTGCGACATCAGCTTGCGCAGGAAGGTGATGCCGTCCATCTGCGGCATCTCGACATCGAGCGTGATGACGTCCGGTATTTCGTCGCGCAGCTTCTTGGCGGCCATGAACGGGTCGTTGGCAACCCCCATGATCTCGATATCCGGGTCTTCCGACAAAAGAGTCGAGAGCGTCTGCCGCACGCTCGCCGAGTCGTCGACGATCAGGACACGAATTTTACCGCCCATGCTTTGCCTATATCCGCTTGAAGATTGTGTTGGCGACCTGCCGGATCGGCAGATCGAAGCCGCTGACGGTTTCCGAATGACCGATGAACAGGTAACCGCCAGGTACCAGGCTGTTGCATAGCCGGGTCAGGACCTGCTGTTGGGTCTGCTTGTCGAAATAGATCAGCACGTTGCGGCAGAAGATGATGTGCATCGGATCGCCGATCGGATATTTCGCATCCATCAGGTTCATGCGGGCGAACCCGACCTTCTGGCGCAGCATCGGCGCGACCCGCATTTCCTGCCGATGCGCATTGGTTGCCCGCATCACATAGCGGCGCATCATCTCCGGCGGCACGGGTGCCATCATGTCGGAGGAGTAGATACCCTTCTGGGCCTTCTGCAGCACGTCGGTGGAAAGGTCCGTCGCCAGGATGAAATAATCCCTGTCCGGAGCCTGCGATTGCAGGTAGTCGGACATCACCATTGCCAGCGTATAGGGCTCGGCACCGGTCGAGCAGGCGGAACTCCATATGCGGAGTCGTCGCTCGGAAAACTGCCGCACGATATCGCCAAGCGCCACGTCCCGCATGTAGTCGAAATGTTTCGGTTCGCGGAAGAAGTCTGTCTTGTTGGTCGTGACCGCATCGATCAGGTAGATGGCCTCGCGCTCGATGCCGCCCTGATTGAAGAGATAGTCGCAATAGTCGTCGAAAGTGGCGATGCCCGTGACCCTGAGCCGGCGGCGAAGCCGGCCTTCGAGCATGGTGGACTTGCTCAGCGGCATCTTGATGCCGCTGTAGCTGTAGATGAATTTCGACAGCGCCTCGAAATTGCGCTTGCTGAGCTGATCGTCCAGTGGCTGTGTCTTTAATGCTGCGTTCACGCTGGAATCCGTCATGCAACCTGTGATCTGGGCGCGACGCCGGCAAGCGCCGGGCCGGTATCGGAAAATAGCCGGGCGAGATCGATGATGACGACAAAGCCGCCATCCTTGCGCACCACGCCGGCGATATAGTCTGATCGCCAGCGAATGCCGATATCGGGCGCATTTTCGATCTGCTCGGACCGGAACGGCACGACTTCATAGACCCGATCGGCGACCAGCCCGAGCGCCAGAACCTTGTCGCCGATCGGCACGTCGAGAACCAGCATGCGCGTATGCGGCGTCCGTGCGGTCGGGCTCATGCCGAGCCTGATCCGAAGATCGATGATCGGCACGCCCTGTCCGCGGACATCGCGCAGGCCGAGAAGATAATCCGGCCCGTGCGGGATCTTGAAGGCGTCCTCGTGGTCGAGGATTTCCCGCACCACCTCGACAGGCACGGCGAAGATCTCCTCGCCGAGACTGAAAGTTACGAACTGGGATTCAGATGATGCGGCCATGGTTTAAGCGCTTTCCCGGAAATCGGCGTCGTCGCTATCGGGGCCACCCATCGACATGTCGAGGGCAAAACCCTTGGCGCGGGCCTGTTGCGACTTGATGCCGTTCGCCGATGAGGCACCCGTCCGCTGTGCCTGCGGGGCAGGCTTGTAGGCCGGTGCCTTGGCAGCCGGTGCCGCACGGGTGCGGGAGCCGGCCTGATCGACCTTGAAGAAGGAGATCGAGGCCTGCAGCTCTTCGGCCTGGGCCGCAAGTTCTTCAGAGGTCGAGGACATTTCCTCCGACGAGCCGGCGTTCTGCTGGGTCACCTTGTCGAGTTGCTGGATGGCTTCGTTGATCTGGCTGGCACCGATATCCTGCTCGCGGCAGGCGGCGGAGATTTCCGAAACCAGTTCGGCGGTCTTGTGGATCGCGGGCACCAGCTTGTTCAGCATGTCGCCGGCCTCGGCGGCCGTCTGCACCGTCTCGCCGGAAAGCGAGCTGATCTCGGCGGCAGCAGCCTGGCTGCGTTCGGCGAGCTTGCGCACTTCCGAAGCGACGACGGCAAAACCCTTGCCGTGTTCACCGGCACGCGCGGCCTCAACGGCGGCATTCAGCGCGAGAAGGTCGGTCTGGCGCGCGATTTCCTGAACGATGGAGATTTTCTCGGCAATCGTGCGCATGGCGCCGACGGCACGGGCAACCGCTTCGCCGGAAGCTTCCGCGTCCTTTGAAGACTGGCGGGCGATCTTTTCCGTCTGGGCGGCGTTATCCGCGTTCTGCTTGATGTTGGCGGCCATCTGCTCCATCGAGGCGGAAGCCTCTTCGGCCGACGATGCCTGTTCGGTTGCGCCCTGCGACAGCTGTTCGGAGCTGGAAGACAGTTCCTGGCTGCCGGAGGAGACGTTGTCGGCAGCGGCAAGAGCGTCGGCGACGACACCGCGCAGACGCTGGACCATGCTTTCGAGCGCGATACCGAGCGTATCCTTGTCGGAGAGCGGTTTCGGCGTGACGGTCAGGTTGCCGTTGGCAATCTGGTCGGCGATATCGGCCGTATTGCGCAGGTTTGCTGTCATCACGTTGATCGTGTTGACCAGGTCGCGGATTTCATCGTTGGACTTGATCTGGACGTCCTGGTTGAGATCGCCGATCGAAACGGCCTCTGCAACGCCCATGATCTTCCGCAGACCGTTGCTGATGCTGAGTGCAATCCACAGAGCTGCAACGATTGCGATGAGCAGTGCGATTGCGGCCAAGCCGACGATGAAGTTGCGGGTTGTTGTATACTGATCGTTGGTGTCCGCATCGGCCTTCTGCATGGCCGCACGGCTTGCGTCGGCGCGTGCATTTGCCAACTCTTCGATCGCATCGACCGTTGAGCGACCTTCGGTCGTCGCCAACCGTACTGCTTCGGCGCCGTTGCCGGATTTAGCCAGCTCGCGAATTTTGTCATCGATCACAAACAGCTTGTCACCGAGATCGCCGACATCCTGCCAGGACTTGCGGCCTTCATCGGAAGTCGCGGCTGCAATCAGCCATGCGATCTCTTCCTTGAATTTCACACGGTTGGTGTCGCTGGCCTTGAGATAGCTGTCGACATCAGCCGAGTTGGTCGCTGTGGCCATGTTCATCTGGGCGCGGACGATGCGCAGCTGCAGCGCGCCGACATTCTGCGCATGTTCGAGCCGCTTTGCGGGGCCTGCGATGAGTTCGGAGATGGCGGTGTTGAGGTTGGAGAGGCTGAAGATGCCGTAACCGGCGGTCAATGCCAGAAGGACAATCATCAGTCCGAAAGACAAGGCCAGCTTGAGTTTGATGGTGAAGCGCAAGGAAATACCCCGATATGCATGGATGGCGACGTGGAGCTTTCAACCTCGATGGTGAAAGCTGAATGGATCGGTATTCGGGCAAGACATTCGCCCCGGAACCTCAATTCAAACCGGTCTGACGTCGACGCATACACACGGCGGCGGTGGTCCGGGCCACAAGGCGGCCCGGACCAGCTATTTGTCTCAAGCGCTTTCGCGGAAGTGCTGGTCGTCCGCGTCCGGGCCGCCCATCGACATGTCGAGGGCAAAACCCTTGGCCTTGGCCTGTTGAGCATGGACGGAATGGCCGCTCTGAGCCGGTGCCCGGTAGGCGGGCTTTGCAGCAGCGCGCGGGGCAGGGGCGGCAGACCGTTTGGGTGCCGGTTTTGCGCCCGCCTGATCGACGCGGAAGAAGGCGATCGATGCCTGAAGCTCTTCAGCCTGGGAGGCGAGTTCTTCCGACGTTGCCGACATTTCTTCCGATGCGCCGGCATTCTGCTGGGTCACCTTGTCGAGCTGCTGGATGGCTTCGTTAATCTGCGAAGCACCAATATCCTGCTCGCGGCAGGCGGCGGAGATTTCCGAGACCAGTTCAGCGGTCTTCTGGATGTCCGGAACGAGGCGGTTCAGCATTTCGCCGGCCTCGGTTGCGACCTGAACGGTATCACCCGAAAGCGCGCTGATTTCAGCGGCGGCTGCCTGAGAACGCTCCGCGAGCTTGCGCACTTCCGAAGCAACGACGGCAAAGCCCTTGCCGTGTTCGCCGGCGCGTGCAGCCTCGACCGCGGCGTTAAGGGCCAGAAGATCTGTTTGACGGGCGATTTCCTGAACGATGGAAATCTTTTCGGCGATCGTCCGCATCGCGCCGACGGCACGGTTAACGGCCTGACCGGAGGCTTCTGCATCCCTTGAGGATTGACGCGCGATCTTTTCCGTCTGGGCGGCGTTGTCGGCGTTCTGCTTGATATTGGCAGCCATCTCTTCCATCGAGGCAGAGGCTTCTTCGGCCGAGGATGCCTGTTCGGTCGCGCCCTGCGAAAGCTGTTCGGAGCTTGCCGAAAGTTCCTGACTGCCCGAAGAGACGTTGTCGGAGGCCGACAGCGCATCACCGACCACGCCGCGCAGGCGCTCGATCATAGTGTTGACGTAAGTGAGCAGGTCGCCGATCTCGTCCTTGCTGGAAATTGTCGCAAAGCGGGTAAGATCGCCTTCGGCAACGTTCTGCACCGCGCTGACTGCGTTGCGCAGACCCTTGTTGATGCTCAGCGCGATCCAAAGCGCGGCAAGCGTTGCGATCAGAAAGGCCGCCGCAGCAACCGAGATCATGATCATCCGGGTCTGGGCATAGTCGACATCAGCCTGTTCGTCAGCGGCCTGAAGACGGCTGTCCTCAAGCTTGATGACTTCTGCGAGAAGAGCGTCGATCTGGTTGATCACTACGCGTGCTTCGTTGCTGGAGACCTGATTGGCACCGGTCTGGTCGCCTGCCAGCATAAGGGCGCGGATGCGATCGTCCTGTTTGCGGAATTCTGCGGTGAAGCCAGAAAGTTTGTCCCAGTAGACCTTGCCCTGCTCGGTCGCGCGCGCCTGGATCATCTGAAAGCTTTCGTCATAGGCCTTACGTGCCGCGTCGTTGCTTTCGATGTAGCGTTGCATGTCAGCATGAGTGGAAGCGAGCAGAAGGTTTTTCTGCTGGCGAAGCTGCTGCAATTGTTCGGCATTGAGCGTCTGCGTCAGCTTGAGACGCGTCGCCGGACCCTGGATAACCTGTTCCAGAGTATCGTTGAGGTTGCCGAGGCTGAAAATGCCATAACCGGCAGTCACGATCAGCATCATGATAATGAAGCCGAAGGCCGAAGCGAGCTTTAACTTGATCGAGGCACGCATATGTAATCTCCGTCAAATATGATCAACCGTGGGTCGGCGCGGTTGCGGAACGCTCGTGTCTGGCCGAAAAGATGACCTGCAGATTGGGAACGATGATGAATTCGCTTCCCCGCTTCACGAGGCAGTTGATGAAATCCGGGCGCCAGCGCATGCCCACACTTGGCGGCGGTTCGCTGGCGGATTGCAAAAGCGTGGTGACTTCATTCACCTTGTCTGTGCGGATACCTGCAAGTACCGGCTCCCCATCGATTTCGATCTCGATGACGATGATCCGGCTGTCGATGGTCGGCTTCGTCGCCTCCATGCCGAAAGCGAGGCGGATATCGGCAAGCGGAATGACCTTGCCGCGGAAGTTGATCACGGCACCGACAAAGGCCTTAGCGCCCGGAACACTGGTTTCCGGCAAGAGATCAAGGATTTCCTGAACGATGAAGGCTTCGAGCGCGAAGGTTTCGCCGGCGATCTCGAAGGTAAGCACCTCGAGTTCGTCGCGTCCTTCCCACAGATCTTCCGAAAGTTTTGCTAAGGCTTGGTTCATCCGGCTGCGCGCAGATGCGCCTCCTGCTGCTGGCCCTCGGCGACGAGGTGGCCGACATCGAGAATAAGAGCGACATCGCCGTCGCCTAGAATGGTGGCGCCTGAGAAGGTCGCCACGTCATGGTGAAGCTTCGACATGCCCTTGATGACCGTCTGATGGTCGCCGATGATCTGGTCGACGACCAGGCCGACGCGTTCCGAACCGGTGGATATGACGACCACCTTCTGGAAGGGATCGGGCGTCGTGTTTGTACGGAACAGATCGCGCAGGCGAAGGAAGGGAACGAGGCTGTCGCGCAGAGAGATGAAGCTGCGACCGCGAGAGCGCATGTCTTCCTCGATCGAGAGCTCGAGGCATTCCTCGACCGCCGAAAGCGGGATGACGTAGCGGCCGTTTCCGACACGCACGAGCAGGCCGTCAATGATGGCAAGCGTCAGCGGGATGGCGAGCGAAATCTCCGAACCTTCTCCCGGACGGCTGACGACGTTGATCGTGCCGCGGAGCGCGTCGATGGTGCGCTTTACCACGTCCATGCCGACGCCGCGGCCCGACAGGTTGGTGACCTGGCTCGCTGTCGAGAAGCCCGGCTGGAAGATCAGCTGGTAGAGTTCCTGATCGCTGAGGCTGGCATTGGCGGCTATGAGACCGGAGGATTCCGCCTTGGCGCGAACCCGCTCCTTGTTGATGCCGCGACCGTCATCCTTGATCGTGATAATCACTTCGCCGGCCTGCTGGCGGGCGGACAAGTGGATATGGCCGGCTTCTGTCTTGCCCGCTGCAAGTCGATCTTCCGGTGTCTCGAGACCGTGGTCACAGGAATTGCGGACCAGATGCACCAGTGGATCTGCCAAGCGTTCGATGACGCTCTTGTCTACTTCCGTGGTTTCGCCCTCGGTGACAAGTTCGATCCTCTTGCCGGTTTCGTTCGCCAGATCGTGGACCAGACGGCGGAAGCGGCTGAACAGATGCGTAACCGGCACCATGCGCAGGACCATCATCGTGTCGCGCAGCTCGCCGGAAAGACGTTCGACGTCTTCGGACACGGCACGAAGCGTGAGATCGCCGCTGCCGCCCGCCAGCTGAGAGAGTCGCGACTGGGCAATCACCAGTTCACCGACCCGGTCCATCAGCTCGTCGAGCTTTTCGGCCGGAACGCGGACATTTTCATTCGCCTTGGCGGCCTTGGCGTCGCCCGGAGCCGGTGCTGTTGTTGCCGCGGCCGTCGGTGTTGCGGAAGCAACCGGTTCGGTCGCGACGGGCGCAGCCGCTGCAACAGGTGCCGGTGCTGCGACAGTTGGGGTTTGTGCCGCAACTGCGATCTCTTCGACGGCCAGTTCCATATCGTCCATGACGAAAATGAACACGTCATCGATCGCGGAACGCGTCTGATCGGTCAGAAGCTCGACATCCCAGGAAACATGCAGGTCGGTCGGCACGAGCTCATCGAGCGCGGGAATGCCGGAACGGTCGGCGACAATACGGCAGGTTCCGAGATCGCGCAGCTCGTCGAGCAGCGGCAGCGGATTGGTGCCGTTGGCCATGGCATTCTGCGGCAGGCTGAAACGGATCTTGAACAGTGTCTTGGCTGGAGCCGCAGAAACAGATGCTGCTGCCGGATCGCCGCTGCCGTCGACGGCGTGGCGCAGATTGGCGAGCAGTACCTCGCTCACTGCTTCATGATCGCCGGCAGGTGTCTCCACCAGCGCGCGCATGTGATCCTTGGCTTCCAGAACGGCGGTGACGAGCGCCTGGGTCGCGGGAACCTCGCCCTTGCGCACCCGGTCGAAAGCCGTTTCGCAATGGTGGGTGAAGGCCGCAAGCGCCTCGAAGCCGAACATGGCGCCGGAGCCTTTGAGCGTATGGAGGCCGCGGAAGACCGCGTCGACCTGATCCTTGTCGCCGAGATTCACATTGAGATCGAGAAGCCCTGCCTCGATCTGTTCCAGAAGCTCGGCTGCTTCTGTTCTGAATACCGCGATAGGATCAGGGAAGCTCATTTGCCGAGCACCTTCCTGGCGATCTTGACCAGGCTTTCCGGGTCGAAGGGCTTGGTGAGCCAGCCGGTTGCACCGGCAGCCTTGGCCTGCTGCTTGATTTCACCGTCGGACTCGGTGGTGAGGAAGATGACGGGAACACCCATATGTGCGGGCAGCTTGCGCAATTCCCGGATCATCGTCAGGCCGTCCATATTGGGCATGTTGAGGTCGGTGATGACCAGATCGAACTGCCCTGCATTCAGCTTGGCAATGCCATCGACCCCGTCGACGGCTTCCGTAACCTGGTAGCCGGCATTGGTCAGCGCGACCCTCGTGGTCAGGCGAATGCTCGCCGAGTCATCGACGGTCAGGATGTTGGCACTCATTGAATTTTCCCTTGATGAAGCCAGAATTTCGCGTCGTCGTCCGACATGCCTTCCAGGAAGCCGCTTCTGCGGAGCGTTTCGAGAAGTACACCGCTTGCCGGCTGCGCAAGCGTGATGATCTTGCCAGCCGTCCCGGCATAAACGCGGGCGGCCTCGACCATCTGAATGAAGCTGATATCGACCTGCACCTCATCCGAAAGCTCGATCTTGGCGGCCTCGTGTGCATCGATGAATTTCAGCATGTCCTCGCGTATGGGCACGATAGCCCGGACCGTCAGATTTTCGGGCAAGCGGAGGCATGCTTCATTTTGACTGGCAATATCCATACCTGCTCCAAAAGCCTTAGAATGTGCTGAAATGGTCTGCCAAATTTGAGACACTATGCTTAACCAGAGGTTAATTCGCACCAGTGAGTTTTCATGTGCATTAGTCACAATTCGCGTTTAGCTAATGTTCATATCTCCCGAAAATTAACCACGAGCACTGAAACCAAAGGGGTGTTTTGACCCGGTTAACTGTCGCCGGGGCAGATTGCTTGCATGTGAGGACAACCCGTGCCCGGCTTTTACTGCCGGCGGAGAGTTGTCCCATAATGAACAGGGCAAATCGTTGCCGATAAGGGTGGAAAACCCCGGCAGAACGTGAAGGGTGGCCGAAGTGGCAGTTGCGGCAGTTTTGGTGAACAGAGCTGAGCCTTATGAAGGCTCGGCCTCGGTTTCTGGTCTTGTTGAGCGAATGGAGACCGCGAGGTCCCGTATCGAAGAGCGCTTTCTCGACGGGGGGGCAGCACTTCTTTCCGTTCTCGACGTTCTCAACAAGCTGATCGGATCGCTCGACCAGATTACCGGATCGCTCGACGAGGAAACGGCCAATGCCACCATGGCCGAATTGCAGCAAACCGTCGGCCGGCTTTCCGAACTCAGCGCAATCGAGACCGCGCGTCAGGCCGGTTTTGTCGATATTTCCGGGGCGGAACGCAATCTGCGGCCGCATGTGGCGGATATGCAGGAAACCATGCGCTATCTGCGCACCTTCGCGGTGACAGCCAAGATCACCGGCGCGGGCATTCCTGATTTCGCAGGTTTCGCTGAAGAAATTCTCGAACGCATCCAGACCGGGACAAGGCAGGTGAACGAGTTCGGCGACAAGTTGAAGTCTCTCGGTTTGGGCCTGGGTTCGGTCATGGAGCGCGGCGCCGCAACGGTTGAGCGTTATGAAGCGACCATTCCGGGCATCGTGGCCGGTCTTTCGACCGGTGGCGCCGAGATCAGCGCTCAGCAGAAGGTACTGGTCGAGCGCGCGGCGCGCGTGCGCCAGATCGCGGCCGGCATTCAGGGCAAGCTGGCTTCCGTTCTATCTGCCATGCAGATCGGCGATATCACCCGCCAGCGCATCGAACACTGCCAGAGCACCTTGACGCTTCTAGACGGTTACCTTGAAACTGAGGCCGGAATGCTGGCGGCGGCCGACCGGGAAAACCTGTCGTCAATCATCACCAATCTTGTCGCTCTGCAGCTCAGCCAGTCAATCGACGATTTCGATCGCGATACGATGAAGATCGTCGAGACCGTAGCAAGCTTCCGTTCCGATCTCGGGGAGATTGATGGTTTGCGCCGGATGATGACCGAAGGCGGCGGCGATAACGCGATGCGCCGGCTTGAAGCCAATGTCGGCGTAGCGCGCGAGGCGGTCCAGGAAATCGAGGCCGTGGCGCTGGAGGCGGGCGAACTCAGCCGCTCGACCGGAACCACGGTTCGCGAACTGATCAATGGTGTCGGTCTGCTCCAACTGGTACGTACCGACATTCATTATATGGCGCTGAACACCAATCTACGCTGCGGTAAGATCGGCGAACACGGCAAGGCACTCAATGTCGTCACTGCCGAACTGCGCAATTTTGCGGCACAGCTGGACGAAACGGCAGAGAAGGTGCTGGCCGAGCTGAAGACCCTGGAAACGGCTTCCGACAAACTGAATATCGGTCATGAAGGCGATAGCCAGGAACTGCTGGACGATCGGCTGGCAAGGGCAATGCAGAGCATCCGCGACGTCGGCGATCGGATGGATGCAGAAATGGATGGGCTGAGCGAGCAGAGCGGCGTCGCCATCGATCAGATGGAACACTCCCTGTCGCGCCTTAATTTCAAGGCGGAACTCGGCGAAGTGCTGCGCAATTGCGCCGACGAGATATCGATGGTCGAGGCGGCCGAACTCTCCGCCGACCTGGAACCGGTACTTGCCGATCTCGGCGCCCGCATCGGCAAGCTTTACACCATGGTTTCCGAACGTGAACTGCATGCGGCTGTTCTGGGCACCGCGCCTCCTGTCGAAGCGGCCGTTGTTGCGGCTGTCATGAGTGACGACGATATCGACGACGCCCTGTTCTAATAAGGCCTGACCTCGTCATCCGTCTCTGAGGGATACAACCTGCGTCCTGCGGTGGCGGGGCGCGATTTATCGGCGCCTGCGCCTTGACCTTTGGCCGGCTCTGGGTCATTTGACGCCCTTGATTGAAAAGGCGCCCAAGGGTCTCACCCTGGCGGGACGAACCCCGGCGGCGTTAGCAAAGAGAACAAGACATGGCAAAGGCTACATCTTCGGCGCCGTCCCAGCGCATGCTTCGCGTTGGCGAACAGGTTCGCGCCGCCATCACCCAGGTCCTGCAGCGCGGCGAAGTGCGCGACGACCTGCTCGAAAAGACCGTTATCTCCGTTTCGGAAGTGCGCATGTCACCCGACCTGAAGATTGCGACCGCCTATGTAACGCCGCTCGGTCTTCCAGACCATGAGGCCGTGATTGCAGCGTTGAACCGTAACGCGAAATTCATTCGCGGCCGGCTCGGCGGCCAGCTTCGGCAGATGAAATACATGCCGGAAGTCCGCTTCCGCGACGATACCAGCTTCGACAACTACAAGAAGATCGATGAGCTCCTGCGTTCGCCCGAGGTCCAGCGGGATCTTGGTGCGACAGACGAAGACAAAGAATAATCTACTAAAGAGAACGCATGTCCAAACCACGCAAACCCAAGGGCCGGGCGGTTTCCGGCTGGCTTATCCTCGACAAGCCGGTGGACTTCGGTTCGACCGAAGCCGTGTCCAAGATCAAGTGGCTGCTCAACGCCCAGAAGGCCGGTCACGCCGGCACGCTCGATCCGCTTGCCTCCGGCATGCTGCCGATTGCGCTGGGCGATGCGACGAAAACCGTGCCTTACGTCATGGACGGTCGCAAGATCTACGAATTCACCGTGACCTGGGGAGAGGAACGCTCGACCGACGATCTGGAAGGCGAGGTGACGGCTTCCTCCGACACGCGCCCGGCCGAACAGGCGATCCGCGATCTGTTGCCGAACTATACCGGCGTCATTCAACAAATCCCGCCGCAGTTTTCGGCAATCAAGATCGCCGGCGAGCGCGCTTATGATCTCGCCCGTGACGGCGAGACCGTCGAAATCCCGGCCCGTGAAGTCGAAATATTCCGTCTGACGCTGCTTGGCGTGACGCAGAACGAGGCGCATTTCGAGGTCGAATGCGGCAAGGGCACCTATGTGCGCTCGCTTGCCCGCGATTTCGGCCGCGAACTCGGCTGCTACGGCCATATTTCCAATCTCCGCCGCACCTTCGTCGCGCCCTTCGGCGAGGACAAGATGGTGCCGCTTGCCGATCTGGTGGCGCTGGAAGAGATCGAGGACCGCGACGAGCGGCTTGCCGCTCTCGACGCCTATCTTATCGATACCGCCGAGGCGCTCTCCTCATTGCCGCATCTGCCGGTGACGGAAGAACAGGCGCACCGCATCAAGATGGGCAATCCGATCATCCTGCGCGGCCGCGACGTGCCCGTCGAAGAGCCGGAAGCCTATGCCACCGTCCGCGGCAAGCTGATCGCCATCGGCGAGATCGGCCAGGGCGAGTTCCGCCCGAAGCGCGTGTTCGGCTGATCCGGCGTGGCACCTCTTCCAATTAGAGCTTGAATGGTCTATAGGCAGCGCCAGCCAAGGGGCTGCCTTCGGGCATCGCCTTTGCATTCACGGCCAAGGCTGGACGACATCCCGGCCTTTGGCGACCCTATTTCCTCTTCACATAAAGGATCAGACGATGTCGATCACTGCAGAACGTAAGGCCGAACTCATCAAGGAATACGCAACCGTCGAAGGCGACACCGGTTCGCCGGAAGTCCAGGTTGCTATCCTCACCGAGCGGATCAACAATCTGACGGAACACTTCAAGGGTCACAAGAAGGACAACCACTCCCGTCGTGGCCTTCTGACCATGGTTTCGAGCCGTCGTTCGCTTCTTGACTACCTCAAGAAGAAGGACGAAGCCCGTTACACCAAGCTGATCACCAGCCTGGGCGTGCGCCGCTAACAAGTTCTCGGCGGGCTCTTCATCCGAAGGGTCCGCCGGATCTCTATTTCGGCACCTTTCGGGTGTCAGACTGAGGCGGACCCGGATGGGCCGGTTTCGCCACCAAAACCAGACCTGTCATGGGGCAGGATTGCCGGATGCTTTTGGCCGGAGCCGCAAAACGGCTTCGGTCAATCTGAAAAGCTTCTCGTTGTCTTGCCCGTGATGTGTCGCAATGACTGCGGTGGAATGTGTTGCCGCCTCTTAGCTTTGAGAAAAGCCGGGGCGAGACGCCGTTTCCCGCGTTGAAGGACAATATATGTTCAATACCCACTCCGTCGAAATCGAATGGGCCGGCCGTACGCTGAAGCTGGAAACGGGCAAGATCGCCCGCCAGGCTGACGGCGCGGTTCTCGCCACCTACGGCGAAACCGTCGTTCTCGCCACCGTCGTTTCGGCCAAGGCGCCGAAGCCGGGCCAGGACTTCTTCCCGCTGACCGTCAACTACCAGGAAAAGACCTATGCCGCCGGCAAGATCCCGGGTGGCTACTTCAAGCGCGAAGGTCGTCCGTCGGAAAACGAAACGCTGGTTTCGCGCCTGATCGACCGCCCGATCCGTCCGCTCTTCCCGGAAGGCTACAAGAACGACACCCAGGTCGTCGTTACCGTCGTCCAGCATGACCTCGAGAACAACCCGGACATCCTGTCCATGGTTGCAACCTCTGCAGCGCTTACCCTGTCCGGCGTTCCCTTCATGGGCCCGGTCGGCGGCGCACGCGTCGGCTACATCAACGGCGAATATGTCCTGAACCCGCATCTCGACGAGATGGAAGAATCGGTTCTTGACCTCGTCGTCGCCGGCACCCAGGACGCCGTCCTGATGGTTGAATCGGAAGCCAAGGAACTGAACGAAGACGTCATGCTCGGCGCCGTCATGTTCGGCCACAAGGGTTTCCAGCCGGTCATCGACGCGATCATCAAGCTCGCTGAAGTGGCTGCCAAGGAACCCCGCGACTTCCAGCCGGAAGACTATTCCGAACTCGAAGCGGAAATGCTGAAGCATTTCGAAGCCGAGCTGCGCGAAGGCTACAAGATCACCCAGAAGGCTGATCGTTACGCTGCCGTCGACGCCGTCAAGGCAAAGGTCAAGGCTCACTTCTTCCCGGAAGGCGTAGAGCCGAAGTACACTGCCGAAGTTATCGGCTCCGTCTTCAAGCACCTGCAGGCGAAGATCGTTCGCTGGAACATCCTCGACACCAAGAGCCGTATCGATGGTCGTGACCTCGTCACCGTCCGCCCGATCGTCTCGGAAGTCGGCCTCCTGCCGCGCACTCACGGTTCGGCTCTCTTCACCCGCGGTGAAACGCAGGCGATCGTTGTTGCCACGCTCGGCACCGGCGAAGACGAACAGTATGTCGACAGCCTCACGGGCATGTACAAGGAGCGCTTCCTGCTCCATTACAACTTCCCGCCCTATTCTGTTGGCGAAACCGGCCGCATGGGCTCCCCGGGCCGCCGCGAAATCGGTCACGGCAAGCTCGCATGGCGCGCTATCCGTCCGATGCTTCCCTCGGCGGAACAGTTCCCCTACACGCTGCGCGTCGTCTCCGAGATCACCGAGTCCAACGGCTCGTCCTCGATGGCAACCGTGTGCGGCACCTCGCTCGCTCTGATGGACGCCGGCGTTCCTTTGGCAAAGCCGGTTGCCGGTATTGCTATGGGCCTGATCCTCGAAGGTGACCGCTTTGCGGTTCTCTCCGACATTCTCGGCGACGAAGACCACCTCGGCGACATGGACTTCAAGGTTGCAGGTACTGCCGACGGCATCACCTCGCTCCAGATGGACATCAAGATCGCCGGTATCACCGAAGAGATCATGAAGGTCGCACTTGCCCAGGCACAGGGCGGTCGTACCCACATCCTCGGCGAAATGTCGAATGCGATCTCCGAAGGCCGTTCACAGCTCGGCGAATTCGCCCCGCGCATCGAAGTGATGAACATCCCGGTCGACAAGATCCGTGAAGTCATCGGTTCGGGCGGCAAGGTCATCCGCGAAATCGTCGAAAAGACCGGCGCCAAGATCAACATCGAAGACGACGGCACCGTGAAGATCGCATCTTCGTCGGGCAAGGAAATCGAAGCGGCCCGCAAGTGGATCCACTCGATCGTTGCCGAGCCGGAAGTCGGCGTGATCTACGAAGGCACCGTTGTGAAGACCGCCGATTTCGGCGCCTTCGTCAACTTCTTCGGCGCCCGCGACGGTCTGGTCCACATCTCGCAGCTCGCTTCCGAGCGCGTTGCCAAGACCTCTGACGTCGTCAAGGAAGGCGACAAGGTCTGGGTCAAGCTGATGGGCTTCGACGAGCGCGGCAAGGTTCGCCTGTCGATGAAGGTCGTCGACCAGGCCACCGGCGAGGAAATCAAGAAGGCCGACGGCGACGCTGCCGCCGAATAAGCTTTCAGCCGATTGAAATCAGGGGCGCGGAAGTTTCTTCTTCCGCGCCTTTTCTTTATTCGTAGACGCACACACTACTCACTTAAGGTCCGCATCCATGAGCCGCGACGCCCTGAAAACTCTCTTCCATCCCTTCGTTACCGATGCCGTACCCATGCCCGGCGAAGGCGAGCGGGTGATCTTTCTCGGCGCCGAGGCCGGCAATGCAAGGCCGGAAGGCTTTGACGCGGAAATCACCTCCGTACAGCCGTTCCGCCCGCTGTTCCGCGCCCTGCGCAACGACGCCTTTCCTGAAGCAGAGGGCGAGGATTATGACGGTGCGCTGGTTCTGTGCGGCAAGCATCGCGGTGACAACGAGAACCGCATTGCGGAAGCTCTGGCGCGCGTAAAGGTCGGCGGCCTGATCGTGGTTGCTGGCGGCAAGGAAGACGGCATCCAGCCGATCCGCACCATGCTGCTAAAACTCGGCATCATTCTCGACTACGCACCGAAATATCACGGTGTCGCCATCTGGTTCGCACGGCCGGAAGACGCAAGCGATGCGATCAAGGCGTTGAAGAAGACCGCTGTAACAGTCGAGGGGCGCTTCCAGGCGGCTCCGGGCATGTTCAGCCATGATCGCGTTGATGCGGGCTCCGAGCTGCTCGCAAGCCGCTTCCCGACCGATTTCGACGGCAATGTTGCCGACTTTGGAGCGGGCTGGGGTTATCTCTCGGTGATGCTGGCGGAAAAGTCGCCGCGCGTGAACCGCATCGACCTGTTCGAGGCCGATTATCGGGCGCTCGAATTCGCCAAGCAGAACCTTGCGCATAATTGCCCCGATCTGCAGGCACGCTTCTTCTGGCAGGATCTCGGAGCCGAGCCGCCGAAGGAGAAGTATGACATGGTCATCATGAACCCGCCCTTCCACGAAGCGCAGGCTGCCGATCCGGAACTGGGTCGCACGATGATCCGCACCGCCGCTGCCGCGCTCAAGCAGGGCGGTCGCCTGATGATGGTCGCCAATCGCGGTCTGCCTTACGAGCCGGTGCTCGCCGAAGCCTTCCGCGAATACGGCGAGACCTGCCGTAACTCGAAGTTCAAGGTCATGTGGGGCAAGAAGTAAGCGCCAGCCGCTTCGAGAAAGCCCGATCATTTCCATCTCTTGCCCAAACCACCGAATGCAAATTAAGGTTGCATTCGGTGGTTTGGGGCGCGTGAATGAAACGGTCTGTTGCGGTTCTTGTTATATGGCTTGCCGCCACGAATGCGGCCTTCTCTGATTCCGCGCGTATCACCTGGGAATGGTATAACGCCGCCGAGATGCATCAGGGACGCAAGGCGGCGGGTCCGGCCGACCAGAGGCTTGCTGCCCACTATTTCCGGCTTGCCGCAGACAAGGGCAATATAGCCGCCGCCTATAAGCTCGGTGAGATCTTCGAAAACGGCCAAGGCCTCGCTCCCGACCCGATACAGGCATTTCAGTGGTACATGAAGGCGGCGGCCAGGAACGACAAGCATGGCCAGCTCAAGGTCGGCTGGTGTTACCAGAAGGGCATCGCTGTCGCAGCCGATCCCGCAATCGCCGCCATCTGGTATCGCGTCGCGGCCGAAAACGACAATATCTGGGGCTATCACATGCTGGCCTTCATGCTTGCCGATGGCGAGGGCATGAAGAAGGATGTCGGGCTGGCGCGACGCTATCTGGAACTCAGCCTGCCGAAGACCAAGGACCATTGGGCCAAGTGGAAGCTGGCGCAGCTGATCGAAGCGGAAGATCCGAAGAGAGCCAAATTGTTGCTGAAAGAGGCCGCAGAGGCTGGGAACGCCCAAGCCGCTGAGGAGCTCAAACGGATTGATCTCAAGCCTTAGAACGCAATACGAGAAGCTTGGCTTATTCGGTGTCGGCCCGGCGCAGCTTGTCGAGGGTCGGCAGCGAGGTGATGCTGTAGCCGGCATCGACATAATGCACTTCGCCGGTGACGCCGCGCGAAAGGTCGGAGAGGAGATAAAGCGCAGAGCCGCCGATATCCTCGATCGTGGCAGTGCGACGCAACGGGGCGTTTTCCCGGTTCCAGGAATAGATCGCACGGGCATCCGAAATACCCGCTCCGGCAAGTGTGCGCACGGGGCCGGCGGAGATCGTGTTGACGCGGATGTCACGCGGGCCGTAGTCGGCCGCCAGATAGCGCACCGAGGCCTCCAGAGCCGCCTTGGCGACGCCCATGACGTTATAATTGGGAATGACGCGTTGCGAGCCGTTATAGGTCAGCGTCAGCAGCGAGCCGCCGTTAGGCATCAACTCGACAGCCCGCTTGGCAATCTCGGTGAAGGAAAAGCAGGAAATCACCATTGTGCGGGAAAAGTTTTCGCGCGTGGTGTCGGCATAAAGGCCCTTCAGCTCGTTCTTGTCGGAAAAGCCGATCGCATGAACGAGGAAATCGAAGGAGCCCCAGCGCTCTCTGATCGCCGCGAAGGTCGCGTCGACCGAGTGCAAGTCTTCAACGTCGCAGGGGATGACGAAATCGGAGCCGATTTCTGTCGCAAGCGGCCTTACCCGCTTGCCCAAGGCCTCACCCTGATAGGTGAAGGCCAGTTCCGCGCCCTGGGCAGACAAGGCCTTTGCAATGCCCCAGGCGATCGAATGGTTGTTCGCGACCCCCATGATGAGGCCGCGCTTCCCCTGCATGATACCCGTCATGGGTTTATCCGTTGTAGCGCTGGAATACGAGCGTTGCGTTGGTGCCGCCGAAACCGAACGAGTTCGACAGAACCGTGTCGATCTTGGCATTGTCGATGCGCTTGCGCACGATCGGCACGCCGTCGAATTCGGGATCGAGGTTCTGGATATGCGCGCTTTCGCCGATGAAGCCGGCCTGCATCATCAGAAGGCCGTAGATCGATTCCTGCACGCCGGCAGCACCGAGCGAATGGCCGGTCAGCGACTTGGTCGACTGGATATGCGGGATTTTGTCCTTGAAGACTTCGCGGATCGCACCGATTTCCTTCGAGTCGCCGACTGGCGTCGAGGTGCCATGGGTGTTGATGTAGTCAACTTCGCCCTTCACCGTTGACAGTGCCTGACGCATGCAGCGGATCGCGCCTTCGCCCGACGGAGCGACCATATCGTAGCCGTCCGACGTTGCGCCGTAACCGGTGATTTCGGCATAGATCTTGGCGCCACGAGCCTTGGCATGCTCCAGCTCTTCGAGAACCAGAACGCCAGCGCCGCCGGCGATGACGAAGCCGTCGCGATCGGCGTCATAGGCGCGCGAGGCATTGGCTGCGTTATCGTTATACTTCGAAGACATGGCGCCCATCGCGTCGAACAGGTTCGACATGGTCCAGTCGAGATCTTCGTGGCCGCCGGCGAACATGATGTCCTGCTTGCCCCACTGGATCATTTCAGCGGCATTGCCGATGCAATGCGCCGAAGTCGAGCAGGCCGACGAGATTGAGTAGTTGACGCCATGGATCTTGAACCACGTGGCAAGCGTTGCCGATGCCGTGGAAGACATCGCCTTCGGCACGGCGAACGGGCCGATACGCTTCGGGCTGTTGTTCTTGAGCGTGATGTCGGCGGCTTCGATCAGCGTGCGGGTGGAAGGACCGCCCGAACCCATAATGATACCGGCACGCTCGTTTTCGGCATAATCTTTTTCTTCCAGGCCGCTGTCTGCCAGCGCCTGCTTCATCGCAACGTGGTTCCAGGCGCCGCCCTGGGAAAGGAAGCGCATGGCGCGGCGGTCGACGAGATCCGTCGTGTCGATATTCGGCTTTCCCCAGACCTGGCACTTGAAACCGTGCTCGGCGAAATCGGGAGAAAAGGAGATGCCGGATTTCGCAGCCCTCAAGGATTCGGTGACTTCGCCTGCGTCGTTACCGATCGAGGACACGATACCGAGGCCCGTGACAACTACCCGTCTCATTTGCTGTAACCCTTGTTGTTTCCGTCAGTTGGCCGTGAGTTTGCCTCAGGCCGTCTTGTCCTTGGACAGGCCGACGCGAAGGTCGGTTGCCTGATAGATAGTTTCTCCATCGGCCTTCAGCCAGCCGTCAGCGGTGCCGAGCACGAGCCGGCCCTTCATGACGCGCTTGAAGTCGATGCCGAATTCGAGAAGCTTAGTGGTCGGGCGGATCATGCCCTTGAACTTCACTTCGCCGGTCGAAAGCGCCATGCCGCGACCTTCTTCACCCAGCCAGCCGAGGAAGAAGCCGGTCAGCTGCCACATGCCGTCGAGGCCGAGGCAACCCGGCATGATCGGGTTGCCTTCGAAATGGCAGGGGAAGTACCAGTCGTCAGGCTTCACGTCGTATTCCGCGCGAATGTAGCCCTTGTCGAAAGCGCCGCCGGTCTCTGAAATGTCGGTGATACGGTGGACCATCAGCATCGGCGGCAGCGGCAATTGCGCGTTACCCGGCCCGAAGAGCTCACCATGTGCGCAGGCGAGAATTTCTTCGTAATTGAAGCTGGATTGTCTGGTCGTCATCGAATTCCGCATCCCCTATGATCGCTAGGTCAGGCGGGCCAAGCCCTGTTTCAGGCACAGCCATGATTGAAGCGTTGAACATTCCGGGTCCGGGATATTGGGCCTTGGAACATCATTTTGTCACGTCCGCATATAGGAACCGGAGCGTGCAAACCAGAGGGACGGGCATAAAATCCGAATATTTGCGGCATTGCGTGCGCATCCGACGCGGGAAACTGTTGAAACTCAAGCCGCCAAAAGTTATATCCGAAACTTGAGAAGTATCGCGAGTTGCAGGAGCTCCAGATCAGAATGGCAGAAGCCATACCCGAAATCGAAGTGAAGTTGCGCCATCATGGCCTGCGGCCGACACGGCAGCGCGTCGCGCTGGGCGATCTTCTTTTTGCCAAGGGTGACCGCCACCTGACGGTCGAGGAACTGCACGAGGAAGCGATCATCGCAGGCGTGCCGGTATCATTGGCAACCGTCTACAACACGCTTCACCAATTTACCGAAGCCGGCCTGATCCGCGTTCTCGCCGTCGAAGGCGCCAAGACCTATTTCGACACCAACACGTCGGACCACCACCATTTCTTCATCGAAGGCCGCAATGAGGTCATGGACCTTCCTGTTGGCAACCTGGAGATCGGCAACCTGCCGGAACCTCCGGAAGGCATGGAGATCGCCCATGTGGACGTCGTCATCCGCCTGCGCGAAAAGCGCTCCTGACGCTTGAGGGCATCCCGGCAAAACCGGGCACCGGTTTTGCTGAAATTGCATTGAGGCAGCTCTAGCGGCGTTTTTTCCTTTTGCTTGACTTCAGAGCCTCTTCGGGAGGCCGGCCTGGACGCGACATGTAGCGCGGTAGGGTCCAGCCGTAGTGGAGCGCGCCGCCGCGGAGCGCAAAGGAAATCACCACACCGCAGCCGGCGCTGACGAAAAGCGGCTGGCCCATGGCGTGTACGGCTGTAAAGGTTGCAGCGCCAGCAAGCGCGGATGTGATGTAGATCTCCGGACGCAACAGTACCGAGGGCTCGTTTGCCAGAACGTCGCGTAACACGCCGCCCAGGGTCGCGGTCATCACGCCGGTGACGATCGCAATCGTTGGCGATCCGGTTGCGGCCATGCCCTTGGCGGCGCCGAGCACGCAGTAGGCGGCAAGGCCGATCGCATCCAGCCACAAAAGCAGCTTGTAACGCGATTCCACGTAATAGGCGGTGAAATAGACGAAGGCGCCGGTGGCGACGCAGATGAGAATGTAGATCGGATCGATGACCCAGAACACCGGGCGACCGAGGATCAGATCACGCACGGTTCCTCCGCCCGATCCGGTCACCGCGGCAAAGAAAAGGAAGCCGATGAGATCGAGTTCCTTGCGCGAGGCGGCAAGCGCGCCGGTTGCTGCAAATACCGCAACGCCCATATAATCGAGTATCATCAGCAGCGGCATGTCATTCTCCAGCGTCGCGCAAGTGCTCGGGGCTAATGGTTGAGGACAATAATTCGTGTCCTGCATATACGTAATTCGTGCTGCAGCGTCATAAACAGATCAATTTGCCTGTGGTGAACGCCGTGAAGAAGCATTTTGTCGCGATAATCCAAGCCATTGCCCTTCTGGTGATGATGCCCGTGATGGCGTCGGCCCAGCAACAGCTGCTGCAAGACCCGGAAATGTTCGAAAAGGGCTTCTTCAGGAAAAGCTGCAAGACGGTCGATTTCGGGCCGAATTTCGTCAAGCGCTTCGATATTAACAACGACAATATTATCGATGTCGTCATCGATCACAGCGACCTGACCTGTGACGGCGTTCGCGGACCAAGATGCAATCAGGATGGCTGCCCGCAGAATTTCTATGTCCAGGCCAAGGAGGGCGGTTACATCATGATCGCCACCGCACAGGTCTACGGCTACGATTTCGTCCAGTATTTTGGCAACATGGTCTTCATGTTCAAAATGCATCCGCGTTTCTGCGAGCGTACCGATGCGGTACCTTGCGAAATGCGTGTTCGCGTTCGCGGAACGAAATTCGTCACGATCTCCAAGAAATAGCTATCGCGGCAAGAACGAGCCGATCCGGCCCGTCAGATAATAGGCGGCAAGGCTCATCCACTCCCGCGCGGCAGTCGTGGTGATCTGGGCGTTGAGCGCCGGCTGGGTAAAGTCCAGGCCAAGTCCCACTACGCCGCTGGTGCGATAATCGACCGGCCAAGGCGTGATCGTGATACCGGCCTTGGCGAACAGCCCGACCGAGCGCGGCATGTGAAAGGCCGAGGTGATCAGCAGGCAGTTTTTCAACCCTTGAGCTTTCAAGAGTTCGGCTGTGTTGAGGCTGTTCTCGTAGGTCGTGCGCGACGTGTTTTCCTTGATCAGCCGCTCGGAAGATATCCCGAAGGCCGAAAAGAAGCGTTCCGCCGTTTGAGCTTCGCCCTCGAAAGTGCCGCTGATCGACCCGTCACCGCCTGAAATCAGGATGCGTGTCTCAGGGTAGTTGCGAGCAAGCCTCAGGGCCTCGACGAAGCGGTCGGCCGACTGGTTGAGCTCCATGCCACCGCGTGCCGTATTGATCTCATTGTCGAAGGCGCCACCGAGGATGATCATGCACGAGACCTCGGCAAGATCCTTTGCTTGTCTTTCAAACCGTGCTTCGAGAACCTGCAATGCCACCACACCCGTTGTCGTAAACAGCGTGATGAAAAGCACAAGCGCCGCAAGACATGCCGAAACGCCGGAAAGTTTTCTCCAGCCGATCAGAGCAAGCGCTGCCGCTAGCGTCGCTAGCAGGAAGGCGATGGAGAGCGGTTGGGCGAAAACCCAGAACAACTTGGAGAGAAGAAACATGGACGCTCGCGAATTCGATTCGCCGGCAGTTTACAGCGCGTCGCGGCGGCGGTGAACGATCGGCTGCTGGAAATGCAGGTGAAGCGGGCGTGGCAGCGCCCGGGTGGCGAGCGCGACGACGATCGTCAGCATGGCGACGACAGACAGTGCATCCTTGCCCATGGAATGGGTGATGAAGGCTCCGGTCACGGCGCCTGCTGCCATGCCGGTCCATGGCACGGTCTGGATCAGCCAGCCGCGCGGATTGCGATCGCCGATCATCCATCGCCCGATGCCACGGCCGAAGCGAGAGAGCGCCCCGGTAATATAGGTCAGCCCGATCGGCAGGCCTTCGATCTGCTCCACCGTCGCGTTGATCAGCCCCATCGACAGCACGACGAGATAGAATTGCATCCGCAGGTAATCCGCCGGCAATACAGAGGCGCCTGCAAGCAGGATCGCCACGGTCGAGAGCACCACGAAGGCGCGTCGTGCCGAGACACGGTGAGCAAGCACGATGCCGAGTGCATTGCCGAAGATGAAGACCCATATCGCGCCGAACAGGGTCAGTGCGTGGCTATAGTCACCATCGGCAACGGATATTGCCGCGCGCGTTGTGTTGCCGCTCATGAAGGAGACGAAATCGCCGGAGAGGATGAGGCCGATCGCATCTGTCATGCCGGCAATGAAGGAAACCGCAGCCACAAGCGCCAAACCGGTTGTGGTCCGCCGTTTGCGGATGAGGTGTCGACGTCTCTGGCGTGTCATCTGACGAGCGTGGTTGGGGTGTATTTCCGGGCAATCTGCCGCAAAACGGCTTCACGGCATTGATCCATGACAATAGCGGCAGAAAGGGTCGCAGTCCTGTCCAAACTAACTGTCCGACAGCCAGTGCCGGATGCCGCGTGCGGCCGCCCGCCCGGTCGCGAGGCAGGCGGTCAGAAGATATCCGCCGGTCGGCGCTTCCCAGTCGATCATTTCACCGGCTGCGAACAGTCCGGGTCGGGATTTGAGCATGTAGCGCTCGTCTATGTCGCTCCATGCGATACCGCCGGCCGACGAGATTGCCTCGGCAATCGGGCGGGGGCGCAAAACCGGGATGGGCAATGCCTTGATCATGGCGGCCAGTTGTTCGGGCATAAGGCGATTGGCATCCGCGGATAGCTCGCGCAGCAGTGCGGCCTTTACGCCATCCAGCCCCGCCCCCTTGCGCAGCCGGTTGGAAAAGCTTGCCTTGACATCCTGCCTTGCCAGATCGCGGGTGAGGCGATCCTGCGTGCGGCCCGGCATCAGATCGACGGTAAGCGCGGCCTTCCCGTCACGTAGAAGACGGTCGCGCAGCGCGGCCGAATGGGCGTAGACGAGACTGCCCTCGATCCCATGTTTCGAGATGACGAATTCGCCCGGATATGTGCCAGCATCGGATGTTGTCGAGACGGATTTCAGCGGTGCGCCTGCAAAGCGCTCGGTAAAGATCTCGCTCCAGGCGACATCGAAGCCGCAATTGGCGGGCTGCAGGTCGTGAATTTTTATGCCCTGATCCGTCAGCCACGGCACCCAGGCGGCATCCGAGCCAAGCCGCGGCCAGCTTGCGCCGCCGAGCGCAAGAAGTGCTGCGTCGGGTCGGATGGTGATTTCGCCATCGGGCGTCGTGAAGCGGTATCCGCCAGTGTCAAAACCCGTCCAGCGATGCCGTGTCTTGAGCGTGACACCCTGCGCCTCCAGCCGTTTCAGCCACGCGCGCAGCAGCGGAGAGGCTTTCATCACCATCGGGAAAACCCGGCCGGATGTACCGATGAATGTTTCCGTGCCGAGTTCCGCCGCCCATCGGCGCACATCATCCGGCGTAAATGCATCGAGTGCCGGGCGCAGGCGAGGTGAGGCTTGGCCGAAACGCTCGGCAAAGCGGGTAAAATCCTCCGAATGGGTGATGTTCAGCCCGGACTTGCCGGCCAGCAGGAATTTGCGCGCGAAGGTTGGCATCGCGTCGTAGACAGTCACGGCAAGACCAGCCGCGGAAAGCTGTTCCGCCGCCGCAAGCCCGGCCGGGCCGCCGCCTATGATTGCGATTGTCTTGGTCATGGGCTCAGTCAGTCAGAGGCTTTGCTGTGATGCGGCGGGAAGTGGCCCGCGGCTGCGTCTAAATTCGACGAAGATGTGCCCGAAGAGCGCGGCAAGCACAATGGGGCCGCCGATCAACGTTGCCTGTGGCGGTATTTCGGCCATGAACATCCACACCCAAAGCGGCGTGAGCGGTACTTCCAGCGCGATGATCAGGCTGGCATCCGCTGCCGGAATTCGCCGTGCGCCAAACGTGTAGAGAATGAGGCCAAGCGCGTTCTGCATGATGCCGAACAGGAAGATCAGCGTCATATCCTGCCCGGTGGCGGTGCCGGGGCTGGCGAACCAGAAGGTGACGGCTGAGCAGAGATAGGCGGAAAACGCCATGGCCGGCAGCATCGGCACATCACGGTGCTGGCGCATGATGACGGCAAGTGCTGCGACCGTCAGCGTCATGATGCCCGCCAGTCCCTTGCCGAGCATCGATCCGCCACCGCCGGCATCCGTCAGCATGACGGCGACGCCGGCGAAGGCGAGAGTGCTGGCGATCAGCGTCGAGCGGCTGGCCTTTTCGCCGATCACCAGGAAGGCAACGCCGGCGGTGACGAAGGGCACGGTCGCATAGATGACCATCGCATCGGCAACCGAGGTGTAGTAGATGGAGCCGAGGCCGGAAATCATGCTGCCGGCGGAAAACAGGGTGGCGAGGATCGTCGGCCAGCGAATTGCCTTCAGGATCGGCCAGGCGCGGTCCCGTTCCAGATAGAAGAAGAACAGCAGCGTCGCCGTGCCCGAGACCAGCCCGCGCAGGAAAATGATCGTCGGAAGATCCGTCTCGATCGCCCGCATGAACAGGCCCGACAGCGACCAGGCCAGCGCCGACAGGCCGACATAGATCACGCCGAGGCGATACTGGCGGTCTTCGCTGGACATGATTGTGGCCCCGGCAGGAATGAAAGAGACCGGGACGTTAATCCCGGCTTCCAATCGTCACAAGCGCCCCTTGCGCACTCCCATGCCGCAAACGCATCATACCGGACCGGCGTGTAGAGGTTCTCACGTCAGCAGCGCTTCCGTCAGCGGGTGATGCGGATCGGCAAGTCCGTCGAGAATGTTAAAATGATGCCGGTCCGGTTCCTCAACGCAATCCGTCTCTGCCCCCAGCCCCTTCCAGATATTGGCGAGAAGCGCGTTCTGGCGCAGGAATTCCGAACGCTCCGCGGCGCCGACCCAGCAGGTGACGCGGGTGCGAGGCAGCGGTTCGAGCAGCGCAGGACTTTCGAGATAGGCTTCTTCGATATCGATCTGCTGCATTTCGTTCATCTGCGTGTTGATGATCGGCCGCAGGTCATGGACGCCCGAGATCGATACGACATTGACGATCCGTTTGCGGATGTCCTCCGGCAGGGGAGATGAGGCGCTGACCATGCGGGTGACGAGATGCCCGCCGGCGGAATGCCCGGTGAGCCGGATCGGGCCGGAGACGATCTCTGCTGCAGCCTCAATGGCCTTCCCGATCTCCTGCGTGATCTCAGAAATCCGGTTTTCCGGCGCCAGCGTATAGGTCGGCATCGCCACGGCATAACCGGTTTCCACCGCGCCATGGGCCAGATGCGAGAAATAGCTGTTGTCGAGCCTGATCCAGAAGCCGCCATGGACAAGCATGACGAGGCCGATCGGATCACCGGCCGGCAGGAACAGGTCGAAACGGTTGCGCGGCTTGTCGCCGTAGCTCAGGTTGAGCTTCGCCTGTCCGGCCTCGCTCATGCGTTCGCGATAGGTCTTCGCCGGTTCCGCCCATGCATCCGGCCAGCGATCGCCCTGCGGAATGTTGATGCCGTTGGCATAGGCGTCGTCCCAGTCGATGATCTTGTGGCGCATGCGGCTCTCCTGACCTGCTTCTTTCTCTCAAGACATACCGCATCGGTGGCCTCTGACCAGCCCTTTCATCGGAAAGAATGACGCGAAAACAGGTGCTTCCGAAAAATATTACAAACTTAAAATTTCTCTCTTGCCAGTCCGGGAACTCGGTGCAATTCTGGACAAAAGGCAAAAAGCCACATCGATAAGAATAATGGGAACGTGATTATGCTGGGACCGTCAGGCCATCAGGATACCTATGCCCGCGATAACCTTCCGCCCATCGAAGAATGGCCGGAAATAAGGCTCGATGGCTTCCAATACCCCGAATGGATGAATGCCGGCGTCGAGCTGACCGACCGTATGGTCGAGCGCGGTTTCGGCGACCACACGGCGCTGATCGGCAACGGCCGGCAGCGCACCTACAAGGAACTGACCGACTGGACGAACCGCATCGCGCGGGCGCTGACCGAGGATTACGGGGTAAAGCCGGGTAACCGCATTTTGATCCGCTCGGCCAACAATCCGGCCATGGTCGCTTGCTGGCTGGCCGCGACAAAGGCCGGTGCCGTCGTCGTCAACACTATGCCGATGCTGCGCGCCGGTGAACTCGCCAAGATCATAGATAAGGCGCAGGTGACGCTGGCGCTGTGCGACACGCGGCTGATGGACGAGCTGGTCGCAGCTGCCAAGGAAAGCGATTTCCTGACGCAGGTCATCGGCTTCGACGGCACCGCCAATCACGATGCCGAACTGGACCGCGCGGCACTCAACAAGCAGGTGAAGTTCGAGGCGGTGAAGACCGGCCGCGACGACGTGGCGCTGCTGGGTTTCACCTCCGGCTCGACCGGCGTGCCCAAGGCGACGATGCATTTCCATCGCGATATCCTGATCATCGCCGATGCCTATGCGCGGGAAGTCTTGAACGTTCGCCCGGACGATGTTTTCGTCGGTTCGCCGCCGCTTGCCTTCACCTTCGGACTTGGCGGCCTGGCTGTCTTCCCGCTGCGTTTCGGCGCCAGTGCGGCACTTCTCGAAAACGCATCGCCGCCGAAACTCATCGAGATCATCGAGACGCATAAGGCGACCATCTGTTTCACTGCGCCGACTGCCTATCGCGCCATGCTTTCCGCCATGGATGGCGGCGCGGATTTGTCTTCGCTCAGGATTGCGGTATCGGCTGGAGAGACGCTGCCGGGACCGGTTTTCGACGAATGGATGCGAAAGACCGGCACGCCGATCCTCGACGGCATCGGCGGCACCGAGATGCTGCATATCTTCATCTCCAACCGGCTGAACGATTTTCGGGCATCCAGCACCGGCAAGCCGCTGATGGGCTATCAGGCGATGGTGGTAGATGACGATCTGAACGAGGTGCCGCGCGGCACACCCGGCCATCTCGTCGTGCGCGGCCCGATCGGCTGCCGCTATCTCGCCGACCACCGGCAGAAGAACTTCGTGCGCGGCGGCTGGAACGTCACCGGAGACACGTTCGTAGAGGATGCGGACGGCTATTTCCACTTCGCCGCCCGCTCCGACGACATGATCGTCTCCGGCGGTTACAACATTGCCGGTCCGGAAGTGGAGGCGGCGCTCCTGAAACATGAGGCGGTGCAGGAATGCGCTGTGATCGGCGTGCCGGACGAGGATCGCGGCATGATCGTCGAGGCGCATGTAGTGCTCGTGGCCGGTTCCGATCCGTGCGACGCCATGGCGAAGCTACTGCAGGAACATGTGAAGGCGGTGATCGCGCCCTACAAATATCCGCGCTCGGTCATCTTCACCGACACGCTTCCGAAGACCGAATCCGGCAAGATCCAGCGGTTTCGGCTGAAGCAGGCTCTTTCGGCGTAAATTGCGCTCCCACCGGCGAAATCGTCCTTTTCGACGGTGGAAGTTTCTGTGTGAATGTGGAAGGTAACGGTTCCGCCACGGTTAACTCGCCGGGCGACAGGGGAACAAAAAAGGGGAGTACCGCAATGAAGAAAATGCTGGCAGCCGCCACGATGGCGCTCAGCCTCGGCGCATCGGGTTACGCGATGGCCGAGCCGCTCAAGATCGGCATGATCACCACGCTTTCGGGTGGCGGTGCAGGCCTCGGCGTCGATACCCGCGACGGCTTCATGCTGGCGATCAAGCAATCCGGCAACAAGGACATCACCGTCGTCACCGAGGACGACGCGCAGAAGCCGGAGCTTGCCGTCCAGATCGCCGACAAGATGATTCAGAGCGACCAGGTCGACGTGCTGACCGGCATCGTCTGGTCTAACCTTCTGATGGCGGTCGTGCCGGGCGCGGTCGCGCAGGGAAAATTCTACGTGTCCACCAATGCAGCGCCTGCCGCACTCGCTGGCCAGGGCTGTAACAAGCTCTATTTCAACGCCGCCTACCAGAACGACAATCTTCATGAGGCTATGGGCGAATACGCCGCCAAGACCTACAAGAAGATGTTCATCCTCGCTCCGAACTATCCCGCCGGCAAGGATAGTCTCACCGGCTTCAAGCGCTATTACAAGGGCGAGCTGGCCGGCGAAGTCTATACCAAGGTCGGCCAGACGGATTATGCCGCCGAAATCGCCCAGATGCGCGCCTCCGGTGCCGACGGCATCTTCGTTTTCCTGCCCGGCGGCATGGGCATTTCCTTCATGAAGCAGTTCGCCCAGTCGGGCGTAAAAATCCCGGTCATGGGCCCGGGCTTCTCCTTCAGCCAGGACGTTCTGCCGGCGATCGGTGACGCGGCGCTCGGCGCCAAGGCATCGGGTCAGTGGGCGCCTGACTTCGACACCGATGTCAGCAAGAAATTCCTTGCCGATTTTCAGAAGGAATATAACCGCCTTCCGTCCATCTATGCCGTGCAGGCCTATGACGCGGCACAGCTGATCCTGTCGGCTGCCGGAAAGGCCAGCGTCAAGGATGCCGATGCCTTCCGCAACGAACTTCTGAAGGCTGACATCCAGTCGCCGCGCGGAAAATTCAAGTTCAACACCAACCAGCATCCGATCCAGGACATCTACCTGACGGAAGTGGTGAAGAAGGACGGCGTTCTGACCAACAAGACGGTCGAAAAGATCTTCACCGATCACGGTGATGCCTATGCCAAAGACTGCAAGATCTAAGGCATAGATGTGACCATCGCACTTGCTCTCGAGCAGTTGCTGAACGGCATCCAGCTCGGCGTCATGTTGTTTCTCATGGCAGCCGGGCTGACGCTGATCTTCGGCGTCATGGGCCTCATCAACCTTGCTCACGGTTCGCTCTACATGGTCGGCGCATTTGCCTGCGCGACTGTCGCCGCCTGGACGGGATCGTTCTGGCTCGGCCTGATCGCCAGCCTCGCCTGCGCCGCCGCCGCCGGTGCTGTCGTGGAACTTGCCGTCATCCGCAGGCTTTATGACCGCGATCATCTCGATCAGGTTCTGGCCACCTTTGCGCTGATCCTGATCTTTTCTGAGGGCACCCGCTGGCTGTTCGGTGATTTCCCGCTTTATCTCGACATTCCTCCACTGCTGCAGGGCGTCGTTACCCTGCCGGGAGACGCGAGTTATCCGGTCTACCGCCTGGCGATCATCGCCGTCGGCGCGCTGATCGCGCTCGGCCTTTATCTGCTGATCGGCAAGACCCGTCTCGGCATGCGCATTCGCGCCGGCGAAAGCGACCGTGAGATGATCGGCGCGCTCGGCGTCGATATCCGCACGCTTTATACGCTGGTCTTCGCGCTCGGATCGGCGCTTGCAGGCCTTGCCGGTGCCCTTGTCGGTGCGCTGCAATCGGTGCAGGTCGGCATGGGCGAGCCGGTGCTGATTCTCGCTTTCGTCGTCATTGTCATCGGCGGCATCGGTTCGATCAAGGGAGCGCTTTATGGTGCACTACTGGTCGGCGTGACGGATACGCTCGGGCGTTTTCTTCTGCCACAGCTTCTGGCGCTGTTCGTCGATCCATCCCAAGCGGGCATGATCGGCGGTGCCATGGCCTCGATGCTGATCTATGTCGTCATGGCCGTCATCCTGGCCGTCAAGCCGCGCGGGCTTTTCCCGCCGGCGCATGCGTGAGGGCAAAAAAAATGCTGACACGCGAAAATACCGTCAATCTTGTGCTTGCCCTTCTGCTGCTGGTCGCTCCGCTGGCGGCCAATGCGGTCGGCCAGCCTTTTTACGTGACGCTCGCCACCCGCATCGCCATTCTGGCGCTGGCAGCGCTCGGTCTCAATCTGGCGCTCGGTCTCGGTGGCCTCGTGTCTTTCGGCCACGCAGCCTTCTTCGGCATCGGCGGTTATGCGGCGGGCATCCTGTCCAGCCATGCGCTCTCCTACGAGCCGATGATTTTCGGCCTGCCCGGCACGGTGCAGATGCCGGTCATCTGGATCGTCGCGGTGATTGCGGCAGGCCTGGTAGCACTGGCGATCGGGGCGATCAGCCTGCGGACATCCGGCGTCTACTTCATCATGATCACGCTCGCCTTTGCCCAGATGGTCTATTATTTTGCCATCTCATGGCCCGCCTATGGCGGCGAGGACGGGCTGTCGATCCTGGTGCGCAACCAGTTTCCCGGCGTCAATACGATGAAGCCGCTGAGCTTCTTCCTCGTCTGTTATGTCGTGCTGCTCGTCGGCATTGCACTGTTCGCCCTGATCCGCGCCTCGCGTTTCGGCACGGCCCTGCAGGCGGCAAGGCAGAACGAGACACGTGTCGCGACCGTCGGTATTCATCCCTATCGTATCCGGCTGACCGGCTTCGTCATCTCGGCGATGATAACTGCTCTTGCCGGTGCGCTCTATGCCGATCTCAACCGCTTCGTCAGCCCCTCCATGCTCTCCTGGCACATGTCGGGCGAACTGATCGTGCTGATCATTCTTGGCGGCACCGGGCGGCTGTTCGGGCCCTTAGCGGGAGCCGCGCTATATGTCGCCTTCGAATTTGCGCTTGGTGGACTGACAGAACGCTGGCAGTTCTTCCTTGGCCTCATCCTCCTCGGTGTCGTGCTGTTTGCGCGAGGCGGCCTGCTTGGTCTTCTGGCCGGAAAGGCGAAACATGGTTGAGCCGGTTCTGCAGATAGACAATCTCGTCAAGGCATTCGGTGCTTTGCGCGCCACAGACGGCGTTTCGATCGATCTTCGGCCGGGTGAAATCCACGCGCTGATCGGCCCGAACGGGGCCGGCAAGTCGACGCTTATCCACCAGATTTGCGGTACGGTGAGGCCGGATAGCGGCACGATCCGTTTTGCCGGCGAGGATATCGGCGCGCTGAACACCGCCGAACGGGCGCAAAAAGGCCTCGGCCGGACCTTTCAGGTCTCGTCGCTGGCACCGGAATTTTCAGCGCTCAGGAATGTCATGCTGGCCGTGCAGGCCAAGCAAGGATCGAGCTTCGGTTTCTTCAGGCCGGTGATGCAAGATAGGTCATTGGTCGATCCGGCAATGGCGATTCTCGAACGGGTGGGGCTCGCCGACCGCGCGCGCCTTCCTGCCGCCGAGCTTTCCCATGGCGAACGCCGCCAGCTGGAAATCGCCATGGCGCTTGCACTGCAATCCGAGGCCTTTCTGCTCGACGAGCCGATGGCCGGCATGGGGCCGGAAGGTTCTAAAAGGCTGACCGGTTTTCTCGACGCGCTGCGCCGGGAAGCGCCGATCCTTCTGGTCGAACACGATATGGATGCGGTCTTTGCGCTGGCCGACCGGATTTCGGTTCTCGTCTACGGCAAGGTCATCGCGACCGGCACGGTGGATGAAATCCGCAGCAACCCGACGGTGCGCACCGCCTATCTGGGGGATCATGCCTGATGCTTCTGGATGTACAGGATATCACTACCTACTACGGCGCAAGCCAGGCACTTTTCGGCGTCGAATTCCGTATCGATGAAGGCGAGGTAGTGGCGTTGATGGGCCGCAACGGCATGGGCAAGTCGACGACGATCAAGTCGATCTGCAATCTGATGCCGCCGAAAACCGGCCGTATCCTGTTCGGTGGCAAGGCCACTGAACGGCTGGCGCCCTACAAGGTGGCACGGCTTGGCGTCGGTCTGGTGCCGGAAGGACGGCGCTGCTTTCCCAATCTTTCTGTCCATGAAAATCTCGTGGCCGCGGCAAGGCCGGGCGAGTGGACGCTCGCAAAGGTCAATGCGCTTTTCCCGCGGCTGGAAGAGCGGCATGCGCAAATGTCGAAATCGCTTTCCGGCGGCGAACAGCAGATGCTGGCGATCGGCCGTGCGCTGATGACCAATCCGCGACTGCTCATTCTCGACGAGGCGACCGAGGGTCTCGCCCCGGTCATCCGGCAGGATATCTGGCGGGCGATCCGGCAGTTGAAGGCGGAAGGCCTGTCCATTCTCGTGGTGGACAAGACGCTTTCCGAGCTTTTGCCGGTTGCAGACCGTTGCGTCATCCTCGAAAACGGGCGAAGCGTCTGGCAGGGATCAAGCGGCGATGTGTCGGCCGATATCCAGGATCGCTATCTCGGAGTATGACAATGGAAGCGGCAAGCGCGGATCTCGAGCTTATCGTTCACGACGCCCACGGCAACAACAAGCCGGAGACGCGGCTGTGGCTGCGCATGCTCTCGACCACCAAGCTGATCACCAACGAGATCCGCCGTCGCCTGCGTGCCGAATTCGGCGCGACACTGCCGCAATTCGACCTTCTGGCGCAGCTCTACCGGGAGCGTGAAGGCCTGCGGCTCGGCGAGCTGTCGAAGCGCACCATGGTGACCAATGGCAATGTCACCGGTCTGGTCGAGCGGCTTGAAGCGGATGGGTATGTGGAACGCGTCACGCCACATGCCGACCGCCGTGTGACGGTGGCACGGCTGACGCCATCGGGTATCGAGTTTTTCACCGGCATGGCCGCAGCGCATGAACGCTGGCTGAAAGACATCATGGCAGATGTCGAGCCGGACATGGTCGCTTCGCTCTGGAGCGAGATCGGTGCAGTCAAGGCATCCGCCAGCAATCACCTTTCCGGCAGCGCCGACGAATAGGGGCTTTTCATCGGCCCCGAAAACACTCTAGGTGTTTCAAAAGCATTGTTCCCGGAGCCGCAATGAAAGACGACCTGCAGGCGATCGTTGAAGACATCCATTCAAAGCTGCAGAAGCGGCTCGGCGAAGGCAAGGTGGCTGACTACATTCCCCAACTTGCCCATGTCGACCCGAAGAAATTCGGCATCGCGGTCGTCACCGTCGACGGCAAGGTTCACAGTGCAGGGGATTGCAACGAGCCCTTTTCGATCCAGAGCGTCTCAAAGGTATTCACGCTGACGCTGGCGCTCGGCAAACATGGCGAGACGACCTGGAACCGCGTCGGCCGCGAGCCATCCGGTTCCGCCTTCAACTCCATCGTCCAGCTGGAGCATGAGGAAGGCAAGCCGCGCAATCCCTTCATCAATGCCGGTGCGATCGCCGTCAGCGATCTCGTGCTCGCCGGCCATACGCCGCGCGAGGCGATCGGCGAGATCCTGCGTTTTGTCCGTTATCTGGCGGATGACGAGGAGATCGCGATCGACCCCGCCGTGGCGAAATCGGAAGAAGCGACCGGTTACCGCAATTTCGCGCTGGCCAATTTCATGCGCTCCTTCGGCAAGCTCACCCATCCGGTGGAACATGTGCTGGGCGTCTATTTCCACCATTGCGCCATCGCCATGACCTGCACCCAGCTTGCGCGTGCCGGCCTGTTTCTCGCGGCCAATGGCAGAAACCCGACGACCGGCCACACGGTCGTCTCAAGCCAGCGGGCGCGACGCATCAATGCGCTGATGCTGACCTGCGGCCATTATGACGGGTCGGGCGAATTCGCCTATCGCGTCGGCCTGCCGGGCAAGAGCGGCGTCGGCGGTGGCATCATGGCGGTCGCGCCGGGCCGCGCCTCGATCGCCGTATGGTCGCCGGGGCTCAATCACAACGGCAATTCGCTGGTCGGCTCGCTGGCGCTGGAAATGCTGGCGGATCGGACGGGCTGGTCGGTTTTCGGCCACTGAAAGGGACTGTCGTCACGCTCGGGCTTGTCCCGAGCATCTAACCACGTAGCAACAAGCAGAAGCCTCAGCTGATCCTCGGGACGAGCCCGAGCATGGCGGCATCCTGAACGGCAGACAAAAAAGCCCGGCACCTCTTGTCGACGTGCCGGGCTTTTTCGTCCTGGGAGGACTTGTCAGTCTTCGCTGGCCGCCATCTGGGTCAGTACGTCGCCGCGGCCACGCATGCGCAGCACCAGCGGCAGGATCAGTGCGGTTGCAGCAAGCAGCAGCAGCACGGCAGCGATCGGCGAGGTGAACAGCACGGTGAAGTCACCCTGGCTGATCGACAGCGCACGGCGGAGCTGCTGTTCCGCCAGCGGCCCGAGGATCAGGCCGACGATGACCGGCGCGATCGGGTAATCGAAGACACGCATGACGTAAGCGATCAGGCCAAAGAGAAGCAGCATGCCGAGTTCGAACACCGATGGGTTGGCGCCAATCGTGCCGAGCGTCGCAAACACCAGAATGCCAGCATAAAGCCAAGGCTTCGGGATGGTCAGCAGCTTCACCCACATTCCAACCAGCGGCAGGTTCAAAACCAGCAGCATCAGGTTGGCGATCAAAAGTGAAGCGATCAGGCCCCAGACGAGCTGCGGATTGGTCGCGAAAAGAAGCGGACCGGGCTGCAGGCCGTATTGCTGGAAGCCGGCCAGCATGATGGCGGCCGTGGCAGACGTCGGCAGGCCGAGTGTCAGAAGCGGCACGAGCGTACCGGCGGCAGACGCGTTGTTTGCAGCCTCCGGTCCGGCAACGCCTTCGATTGCGCCATTGCCGAATTCTTCCGGGTGCTTTGAAAGCTTCTTTTCCGTCGCGTAGGAGAGGAACGTGCCGATTTCAGCGCCGCCGGCCGGCATTGCGCCGATCGGGAAGCCGATCACGGTGCCGCGCAGCCAGGCTTTCCACGAGCGCGCCCAGTCCGATGCCGTCATCCACACCGAACCCTTGATCGCTTCCACCTTGTCGGGCGCCTGCGCGCCCTGGGCTGCGATGAACAAGGTTTCGCCGATCGCGAACATCGCAACCGCCATGGTGGTGACTTCGATCCCGTCGAGCAGGTCCGGCACGCCGAAGGACAAGCGGTTCTGGCCGGTCAGCTGATCGATGCCGACGAGCGACAGGGCAAGGCCGATGAACAGCGAGGTGAGGCCGCGCAGCGTCGAATTGCCGAAAGCGGAAGACACGGTGACGAAGGCGAGAACCATCAGCGCGAAATATTCGCGTGGGCCGAAGACCAGTGCCAGCTTGACGATGTAAGGCGCGATGAAGGCGAGCGCCAGCGTCGCGATCAGGCCGGCAACGAAGGAGCCGATCGCGGCTGTTGCCAGCGCCGGTCCGCCGCGGCCCGCGCGGGCCATCTTGTTACCCTCGAGCGCGGTGACGATCGAGGCGCTTTCGCCGGGCGTGTTCAACAGGATCGAGGTCGTTGAGCCGCCATACATGCCGCCGTAATAGATGCCCGCGAACATGATCAGCGAGCCGGTGGCGTCGAGCTGGTAGGTGACGGGCAGAAGTAGCGCCACGGTGGTCGCAGGCCCGATGCCCGGCAACACTCCGACCATGGTGCCGAGCGTCACGCCGATCAGCGCATAAAGCAGGTTCATCGGCTCTGCGGCGGATGCCAGGCCCTGGAGGAGGAATTCGAATGTGCTCATGGATTTACTCCCCGACCCCGTTACTGGAGCAGGTTTTCAAGCGGGCCGGCGGGAAGCGAGAGCTGCAAGACGCCCGCGAAAAGCCACCAGATGCCAAGACAGATGACGATGCCGATCGGAATGCTGACATGCAGCTTGCGCGCGCCGAAACCGCGGGCGGCAAGGCCGAACAGAAGGCCGGTGGCGATGGAAAAGCCAGCGAAGCGGATCAGGATCATCTGGGCGAGAAGACCACCGACGACCCACAGAACCGGGCTGATTTCCTGACGCTCACGCTCGGGAAAATCGTGACGAAAGGCCGCAAACACGGTCCAGATGGCAAGGCCGATCAATCCGAAACCGATCCAGTAGGGAACCGAGGCCGGGCCGATGGGTGAATAGCCGGTCGTGGCAGTCAGCCGGGATACGTCGACGAAGATGACGACGGCAACGATGGCGAGAACGGCGGCGATGACAAGCGCCGCCCAATCAGGGCGGCGCTCGCTCGAGCTTTTGTTGGCGTCGAGGCTCATTTAACCAGTCCGATTTCTTTCAGGATCGTCTCCGTGGAGGCGATGTCCTTGGCAAGCTGTTCGTCGAAGGCAGCGCCCGACAGATAGGTATCCATCCAGCCCTTGGTCTTCAGGTTTTCCTGCCACTTGCTGGACTTGGCGAGCTTTTCGATATCGGTGGCGATCGCCTTCTTCTGCTCTTCCGTGATGCCTGGAGCAGCAGCGACCATGCGCCAGTTCTGGATAACCACATCGAGACCGCTTTCCTTCAGCGTCGGTGCATCGATGCCTGGAATCTTTTCGGCAGACGAGATTGCCAGCAGGCGCAGCGAGCCGGCCTTGATCTGGCTTTCGAACTCGCCATAGGATGAGATGCCGGCAGTTACCTGGCTGCCGAGGATGGCGGCCAGCGCTTCGCCGCCGCCGGAAAACGCGATGTAGTTGATCTTGGTCGGCTCGACACCGGCTGCCTTGGCAATCAGGCCCGCGGTGATGTGATCGGTACCGCCGGCAGAGCCGCCACCCCAGGAAACAGAACCCGGATCAGCCTTAAGCTTGGCAGCAAGATCGCCGACCGACTTGATGTCGGACGAGGTCGGAACGACGATCACTTCGTATTCGCCGGTCAGGCGCGCGATCGGGGTGACGTCCTTTAGCGTGACGGGCGACTTGTTGGTGAGGATCGCGCCGACCATGACGTAACCGCCGACGAGAAGCGCATTCGGGTTGCCCTTCTGCTGGCTGGCGAACTGGGCGATGCCGATCGTGCCGCCGGCGCCCGGAACGTTCATCACCTGGACGCGGTTGGAGATCTTCTCCTGCTGCAGCACGGTCTGCATCGTGCGCGCGGTCTGGTCCCAGCCGCCGCCCGGTGCTGCCGGCGCCATGATCGAATAATCCGCCGCAGCCGCCGGAAGGGCGATCGAACATGCGAGGAAGGAAGCGAGCAAGAAATGTTTCAAGGTATATCCTCCGTTGTCGTCCCGCGAGACGAAGTGTTTTTACGCAACGGAAGGATGTTTTGAGCGCAGCGACATGTCGCCCGCCATTCTCCTCCCGTTATCGACGGCCCCACCTCCATGGAGGCCGCATGCGCTCAAGCGATCACAAGAACCTGACATTTACCTGACATCGCTTGACGACAGTCATTCTTGCAGAAAACCAAGTAACGATGCCAGCTTTTTCAAGTCCTATTGATGTCGCAGTTCCTCATTCCATTTCGAGATCAGCCGCGCCCGTTTGACCTGATCCAGATAGACCATCAGCCCGAGGCTGACCGGCACCGGTTTCAACTGCCCGCCGAGCATTTCGCGCATCGTCGTCGCCGTATTGTTGCCGGCGACTTCCGGGCTGACGGCGGGGATCTGCAACTCGCGAGCCATGATCGTCTGGCCTTCCTTCGACATGAAGAATTCCAGGTACCGCTTGCCGAGATCGGCATTGGCCGCAGCCTGCGGAACGAGCCCGATGCGCGACATGACGACAGTATAATCCTTGGGTAGGACGATGCCGACATTCGGGTAACGCGAGGCCCAGTCGGCGGCATAGGATCCGACGATATTGTAGCCGAGCAGAAACCGGCCATCGGCCACGCGTTCGAGGATCGCGCCGCTTGTCGAATAGAGTTTCACCCCCGCCGCGCCCATGGCGCGCACCACGGACCAGATATCGCCAAACTGTTCCTGGTCGCGCGACATGAACAGAAAACCGACGCCGGAGCGCTCTATGTCATAGGTGCCGATCCGGCCATGGACCGAATCGCCGTGTTTCTGCAGGAATTCGATGAATTCAGCCCGACTGGCGGGTGGGGCCTCGTTCTTGAAGCTCGGCTTGTGATAAACGAAGACGGCCGGTTCGAAGGTGAGCGCATAGACGGTATTGCGCCAGTTCGCCCATTGCGGCCAGCGCCCGCTCATCGGCAGGTCGCTCGCCTGGGCATATCCGTCATTGGCGAGTTTCACCTGCAGGTCCATGGCCGAGGAAAAGGCGAAGTCGGCTGTCTTTTTCCCCGCATCGGTCTCGCGCACGATCCGGTCGTAGATTTCGCCGGTCAGCATGTCCTCATAGGCGACCGCGACATCCGGATTGGCGGCCTGGAAACCGGCGATCATCGGCTTTGCAAGCCCCTCGTCCAGCGACGAATAGACGGTCAGCACTGCCGCATCCTGTTTGCCGGAGAGAGCCGGAAACATCAGCACATTGGCGGCGCTCGTTCGAGCCAGAAAGGCAGGACAGAGCCCGATGAGACAGAGACAAAGGAATGTAAGGCGCGTCATGTACGGACAATGCCTGAGGCCGAAGCCTGCGGCAAGCTGCCACGGGCGTGTCCGCCCGGCCAAGGCGCAACGCATTGTTCGAGCATCCTTGTTCGGCCGCTACGACTGCCTACCTGATGCCGGTAATTCTTTCTCTGCCCCCAACGAGGTTCCCAATGTCTCTCTCGCTCTACGACGTCTCCGTGCCGGCCTTCCTGCGCGGCTTTGCCAATCTCACCGAAATCCTCAAGAAGGGCGAGGCCTTTGCGGACGAAAAGGGGATCGCCCACAAGGAGTTGCTCGAAGCTCGGCTGATCGAGGATATGCTGCCGCTGACCGGTCAGATCCAGCGTGCAAGCGACAGCGCCAAGTTCGTGCCGGTTCGTGTCGGCGGCGTCGAGAATGTGCCTTTTTCCGATGACGAATTGACGTTTGCCGATCTTCACGCGCGTATCGAAAAGACCGTTGCTTTCCTGAAGGATGTCGTGCCGGCCTCGATGGCGGATCGCGAGGATATCGAAGTGGTGCTGAAGACCCGGTCGGGCGAGACCATTTTTAACGGCAAGAGCTATGTGCTCGGGTTTGCGCTACCGAACTTCTATTTCCACGTCACCACCGCTTACGCGATCCTGCGCCACAAGGGCGTGCCGGTCGGCAAGATGGATTATCTCGGTCGTCCCTGACTATCAGCGCCTCGCCATCGTGACATCTCTCCGCTTCACCGATTATAGTCGGCGCTGAAGCGGGGGGATTTCGTGCGTATATTGCTGGTCGAGGATAATCTGGCTCTGGCCGAGGGCCTTCAGGCCATTCTTCGCAGTAGCGGTTATGTCGTTGATTTCGTCGCAGACGGCGCCTCCGCAGAGGCGGCCGCCGCAGCTCAAGCCTATGATCTCGTTATTCTCGACCTCAACCTTCCGGAAATGGATGGTCTCGATGTGCTGCGCGCCATGCGCGCCCGGCAGAACCGCGCGGCGGTGATGATACTGACTGCGCGAGGCCTGCCGGAAGAGCGGGTACGCGGGCTCGATCTCGGTGCCGATGATTACATGATCAAGCCTTTCGATGTGCCGGAATTCGAGGCGCGCATCCGCGTCCTACTCCGTCGACAGGCAGGGCTGCGCAGTTCGGTTATCAGCCATGGCGGCGTCACTTTCGATCTGACATCCCGCACCTTTTCCTGCAGCGGCACGCCGTTGGATATTCCCGCCCGCGAGATCGCACTCCTCGAACTGCTGTTCCTCAGAATGGGAAAAGTCGTCTCGAAGGAGGCGATCGTCGCCTCGCTCACCGGCTTCGACGACGACCTGTCGGCCAATGCCATCGAACAATATGTGAGCCGGCTAAGAAAAAGATTGTTGCCGCATGGACTGACCGTGAAAACTGCCCGCGGCATCGGTTATTATCTCGAAGCCGCGAGTACCGCGCCATGACGGGCGCTGCCCTAAGCGCCTATTCCCTGCGCCGTCGCCTGCTTGCCTGGCTTCTGGTCTCCACGGCCGCAATCGGCGCGATCGCTATGATCGACACCTGGGACGAGGCGATCGATACCGCGAACGAGGTTTCGGACCGTGTTCTGGCAGGATCAGCGCTTGCCATCGCCGAACGGGTGATCGTTTCGGAAGACGGCTCGCTGGAGGTCGATATTCCCTATGTCGCATTGGAAATGCTGACATCCGCTGCGCAGGACCGTGTTTTCTATCGGGTCGACGGACCGCCTGGCACGTTCGTCACCGGTTACCAGAACCTGCCGTCGATCCAGCGACGCGAAGGGCAGGCGGCGGCCTTTGGTGATGCAGTCTTTCGCGGCGAGCCGATCCGGGTTGCGGCACTGGCGCGTTCAGCCTCTACCGGCATCAATTCGGTACCCTTTACCGTGACGGTAGCCGAGACGACGATTGCTCGCCAGCAGCTGACCAATGCGATCCTGTTACGGTCCGCGCTGCGTATCCTCTTCATGATCCTGGGGGCGGCGGCGATCGTCTGGGTTGCCGTCACGCTGTCGCTTCGTCCGCTCTATCGCTTCAGCGAAGCACTGTCGGAGCGCAGCCCCGATGACCTGCATCCGATTACTGAGCGGGTTCCGAACGAGGTGCAGGGACTGGTCGATACCGTCAATTCCTTCATGGTCCGGCTTGAGGGCGCGCTCGATGCACTTCGCCATTTCACCGGCAATGCCGGGCATCAGTTGCGCACCCCGCTTGCGATCGTCCGCACCCAGCTGACGCTTGCCAGGCGGTCTGGTGATCTGAGCGAGGTTCAGCAGGCGGCGGAAAAGGCGGATGAAGCCGTGGGCGACGCGGAGCGTATATTGGCCCAGCTTCTCCTCATGGCACGGATTGATGCCGCCAGCCGTTCGACCGCAATGCGCGAAGTCGATCTCGTGGATCTGGCCCGCACCGTCACCGCCGACCATGTGCCGCGTGCAGCCGAAGCGGGTATCGATCTCGGTTTCGAAGGAGAGGGAGAGGTGACGGCCATCGTCGAACCCATCCTGATCGGCGAACTGGTGAAAAACCTGGTTTCCAACGCGCTGCTTTATGCCGGTGCAGGTGCTGAGGTGACGGTGCGTGTTGCTGGCCAGCAAGGCGGAGCATGTGTTGAGGTTGAGGATAACGGGCCGGGCATCCCGCCTGATCGCCGCGAAACTGTGCTGAGGCGCTTCGAGCGCGGCGATGTAAGCGGGCAGGGGCGACCGGGAACTGGGTTGGGCCTTCCGATCGTGGAGGAAATCGCGCGGCTGCACAGTGCAAGCCTCAGCCTCGAAGATGGCGCTGGAGGCAAGGGTCTGAAGGTGCGCGTTGTTTTTTCGGTGACGGCATAGGCGAGCCGCCAGCCCCTCATCCGGCTGCCACCACCTTTTCCCAGTTTATGGGGGAGAGGGCTAGGGTAAGGGGCAAATCCCAAATCTATGCTTGATAAACGCTGACGCCGCCGATCCATGTGCTCTGCGTGTGAAGGCTTGCGTCCAGCACCACAAAATCGGCATCGAAGCCGGGCTTGAGCGATCCCTTTTTATCCGCAATCTGGACGGCATCCGCCGGATAGGCCGACGCCATTCGCAGCGCTTCCTCCAGCGGCAGCTCAAGCGTTTCGTGAACCAGCCGCACGCAGGCAGCCATGTCGATATCGGCGCCGGCAAGCGTGCCGTCGGCAAGCGTGAGACGGCCGTCATGGCGCAGGATTTCCCGGCCGTTGAGGGTAAACGATGTCATGTCGGTGCCGATCGGCGACATGGCGTCGGTCACGAGAAAGATCTTTCCCGGTCCGTTCTTGGCGCGCAGGGCTGCCGCCATCGCTGCCGGATGCACATGGATGCCGTCTGCAATCAGGCCGGCATGCAGGTTTCTCGTATCGAGTGCCGCGCCGACCATGCCCGGCTCGCGATGGCCGAGCGGGCTCATGGCGTTGAACAGATGGGTAACGGTCCGCGCTCCGGCGGTGGCATAGAGGCGAGCCGTGTCGTAGCTAGCTTCCGTATGGCCGAGGCTGACGGTGATGGCGGCGCGCGCGAGCGTGTTGACCTGTTCGGGAGAAACGCTTTCCGGCGCGATCGTCACCATCAGCGCGTCGAGCGCCTCACCGCAGGAGAGGATCAATTCGAGGTCCTGCTCCTCCATCGGCCGGATCAGCGCCGGATCATGCGCGCCCTTGCGGGCAAGCGAAAGATGCGGGCCTTCCAGATGCAGGCCAAGAAAACCGGCAATACCCTGTTTCTTTGCCTCGATCCCGGCCGCGACCGTGCGGCTGGTGATCTCGAACGTGTCGGTAATCAGCGTCGGCAAAAGTGCCGTCGTGCCGAATTTTGCATGTGCGGCGCAGATCGTGGCGATGCCTTCGACGGTCGGCTCTTCATTGAGAAGCACCCCGCCGCCGCCATTCACCTGCAGATCGATGAAGCCGGGTGCGATGATCTCACCGCCTTCGATCGTCTCCATATCCGCAGAGAGCAGATCGACCGGAAGAATGCCCGTAATCTTTCCGCCTTCGAAAATAACGGCAGCATCCTCATGCCAGCCCGAGCCGTCGAATACACGCTTGCCGATGAGAGCCTTTTGCTGGGTCATAGCGTTTCGGTGACCTTCTTCAGAGCTGCAGGCTGATCGGGATTAAAGCCCTTGGACCGGGACCATGCTTCGACGAAACCATAGAACGGTACGATCAGCGCCAGTGCATCGGTCAGCGGATGGCCGGTCGCGATGAAAGGCAGCTTGTTGGCGGCTTTCACCTCGCCAGATGTGGCGAAGGCCATAGCCCGTTTGCCGGCAAGGCTGTCGACAATCTCGACGACGGAAGCCTCGGCCGCATCGCGCGCGGCAAAGGCCAGTACCGGAAACCTGTCTTCCACCAAAGCCACCGGGCCGTGCAGCACCTCGGCTGCCGAATAGGCCTCGGCATGCATGTTGGAGGTTTCCTTGAATTTCAGCGCTGCTTCGCTGGCAATCGCCAGTGCCGGGCCGCGGCCGAGCATGTAGAGCGATTCCGCGTCACCAAGTTGACCGGAAAATTCGCTCCAGTCGAGCGTAACGGCTTTTGCCAGATGGTCCGGCAGGGCACGAACCGCGGCCTTGAGCGCATCGTCGCCCGTCCATTCCGAAAGAAGGGCAAGACCGGCAACGATCGAATTGACAAAGGATTTTGTTGCCGCGACCGCAAGTTCGGGGCCGGCGTTGATATCGACTGTATGAAGCGATGCTTGCGTGATCGGCGAAGGAAGCGTGTTGGTGAGCGCGACTGTCACCGCACCGCTCTTGGTCGCCGCTTCAGCCATAGCGACGATGTCCGGGCTTTTGCCGGACTGCGAGATGGCGATTGCCGCTCCGCCGCCAAGCTTGAGGTCGGCGCCGTAGATCGAGGCGAGCGATGGTCCGAGCGAAGCGACTGGCCGGCCGGCCGTCAGTTCGATCGCGTATTTGATGAAGGTTGCGGCGTGATCGGAAGAGCCACGGGCGATCGTCACGAGGAATGCCGGATCCTTGTCGCGGAGCGCTCGACCCGCCTTGGCAAGGTCTGCAGCCGATCGGTCGAGCAGTCGGGTCGCCGCTTCCGGTATCTCGTTGATCTCCTGGCGCATATGGGTCAGCATCTTGCAATCCTCGACTTGTCAGTTTTCTCCGAGCGAAAGCTCGGCCACGAAATCATAGGCGTCGCCGCGATAAAGCGAGCGCGTCAGTTCCACCACCCGGCCGGATGCCAGATAGGAAACCCGCTCGATAGAAAGGCCGGCGGCGTCGATCGGCACTTCCAGAAGCCCGGCATCGGCCTTTTTCATGTTGGTGGCGGAAATGCGCTGGATGGCGCGCACCGGTCGCGCATTCTTTTTCTCCAGTTCGGCATAAAGCGAACCCGTGAGCGAAACCGGATCGGGCAGGAATTCGGCGGAAATGCTGGCCCGCTCGATTGCGAGCGGCATGTCGTTGCCGAAACGCAGGCGACCGATCCGGGCGACCATCGTGCCGGGGGCGAGGCCCAGCATCATCATCTCTTCCGGCGAGGGATGAAAAAGCCCGCGCTCCAGCCATTCCGAGCGGGAAACAAGGCCGCGCCGCGCCATGTCCTCGGTGAACGAAGTGAGCTTGGTCAGCGGCTGTTCGACTCGCGACAGCGGCTTGACCACGAACGTGCCGGACCCGTGCTTGCGCGTAAGCAAGCCGTCTTTGACGAGATCATCAACCGCCTTGCGCACCGTGACGCGGCTGACATTGGCATAGTCGGCAAGATCGCGCTCGGCCGGCAAGGCGTCGCCATGGCCGAGCTTGCCGGAAAGAATGGCCTCTTCCAGGCTCTGGCGCAGTTTCAGGTAAAGCGGCCCCGACCCTGCCGATTGCAGGCCGTCGAGCGGCAGGATCGCGGTCAGCGTATCGCTCATGCGCGCACCTCCGCCTTGTCCGCATAAGCCTTCACTGCCAGCTCGACGGCACCCGTCAGTGCATCGGCACGCGGTTCCGAAAGGCGTATCCGGTGCCTTTCGGAAAGATAGGGCGGATAAAGCGGTGCTAGGCCGCCGAGCAGGCAGAGCTTGCCCTTCGCTCCGGTAACGGCGCTGACTGCATCGAGCGCTTCGTCGACGCCACTTGCGCCGATTTGCAAAATCCGCAGCGCGGTCGTGTCGCCCCTGGATGCAAATTCGAAGACCCTGGGCGTGTAGCGACCGAAATCGCCGGGTTTCGCTAGCCGGGCAAAATCGACGATCCGTTCGGGGTCGCCATCGAATTCCTTGAGGATCGCTTCTGCCAAAGCGCTCATCGGCCGGATCTTGTCGAAGGCGAGCAGGGTTTCCTGCAGCGCGAGCTGGCCGAGCCTTGCGCCGCTACCGAGATCGCTGACCTGAAAACCCCAGCCGGCTACGGATTTGAACTGGCCCTTGTCGCGGATGATATAGACGGTTCCGGTTCCAACGATGCCGATCGCACCATCCTCGTCGCCGATCGCCCCCTGCAGCGCGATCACGCCATCGGAGACGATCTGCGAAGCCTTGAAGGGCAGCCGCGTCGTCACATAACCGACCGCATCACCGACATTGTTGCCGGCAAGCCCGAGAATGGCCGATGCCGAGGCAAGGTCCGGCGCCAGCCCGGCATCCTCGAAGGCGATCCGTGCTGCTTCGACAATATGCCTGAGTGCAGTGTCGGGGTCGGTCAGGATATTGGACGCGCCGCTTTTGCCGCGGCCGAGCATGGTTCCGGCCTGATCGGCCAGTGCTGCCCGGCAGCTCGTCCCGCCGCCATCTATCCCGAGAATGTAGCCCGTCATTGGAACCTCCAGCATCGATGATACCAAAAAAATACCATTTACCAAGGGCGAAATGGCAGGAACGAGAAAATCGGCGATAATCGCCCGTTTTCCTTGATGTTTTAGCGAGCGTGCGGACCGATGCAGCCTTCGCTGGTAACGATTATTAATTTCTCGCTGGACAATTGGTATTTTTTTGGCATCATTTTAATCAGAGGGAGAAACGGATGAGCCAAAAAGCCACCGAAGCCAGACACGGGAAAGCGGAAGGCCTCGATACGCGAGCGCCTGAGGACATTCTTGCGCTTCTGGCATCCGGTCAGCAGGACGCAGCTCGGGCGGTTGATGCGGCCATCCCGGCTTTGGCTCAAGCCGCTGATCTCCTGGCTGGTGCCCTTCGTTCGGGTGGAAAACTCGTTTATGCCGCCGCCGGCAGTTCCGGACTGATGGCCATGGCCGATGCGTTGGAACTTCCGGGAACGTATGGCATTCCCCGCGAGCAGATCGTGCTTTTGCTGGCCGGTGGTCTATCGAGCCACGGTGAAATGCCGGGCGCTCCGGAAGACGATATGGCTCTGGCCGAAACGGATGCTGCGGTTATCGGGCAAGGCGATTGCGTGCTTGCCGTTTCCGCCAGCGGCTCCACCCCCTATGTCTTGAAGGTTGCCGAAATCGCCCGCAGCCGCGGCGCAAAGGTCGTGGCGATCGCCAATAATCCGGGTGCGCGCCTGTTCGACGGTGCGGGTGTCTCCGTCTTGCTCGAAACCCCGCCGGAAGTGGTGGCCGGTTCGACCCGCATGGGCGCCGGCACAGCCCAGAAACTGGCCTTCAACATGCTCTCCACGCTCTCGGCGATCAAGCTCGGCCATGTGCATGACGGCCATATGGTCAATCTGCGTGCCGATAACGAAAAACTGCGCATCCGGGCTGCCGGAATGGTGGCCGAGATTGCCGGCATCGGTTTCGATGAGGCCCAAGAATTTTTTGCGCGTGCCGATGGCTCGGTAAAGGTCGCCGTGCTGCTGGCGGCTGGGGCTGCCGATGCGGCGGCTGCAAGAGAATTGCTGAATTGTTCCGGACAGGTGTTGAGGAAAGCACTGGCGGAACTGGACGTGACGGAAAATACCGTGAAATGCGCCGCAAGGCGCTAACAAACAGGGAGAACATCATGACCCGTCTACTGAAAGGCATGCTTTTCGCCACGACCATGTTTGCTCCGGCAGGCGCGGTTCTGGCGCAGGATGCATCGCTGACCATCGAAAGCTGGCGCAACGACGACCTGTCGATCTGGCAGGAAAAGCTGATCCCGGCCTTCGAAGCGAAGAACCCCGGCATCAAGGTGACCTTCGCACCGATGGCGCCGACCGAATACAATTCCGCCGTCAACGCCAAGCTGGAAGCAGGCACTGCAGGTGATCTCATCACCTGCCGCCCGTTCGACCTGTCGCTGGCCATGTTCCAGAAGGGCCAGCTCGCGCCGCTCAACGATCTCGACGGCATCAAGAATTTTTCCGACACGGCCAAGTCCGCATGGACCACCGATGACGGCAAGACGACCTTCTGCGTGCCGATGGCATCGGTCATCCACGGCTTCATCTACAACAAGAAGGCGTTCGAGGAGCTGAAGGCCGAAGTGCCGAAGACCGAGGACGAGTTCTTCGCACTGCTCGACAAGATCAAGGCGGATGGCAACTACATCCCTCTGGCGATGGGCACCAAGGACCAGTGGGAAGCCGCCACCATGGGCTATTACAATATCGGTCCGAACGACTGGAAGGGCGAGGAAGGCCGCAAGGCGCTGATCGCCGGCACCCAGAAGCTGACCGATGCTGACTGGGTCGAGCCCTACAAGACGCTCGCCAAGTGGAAGCCCTATCTCGGCGACGGTTTCGAAGCCCAGACCTATCCGGACAGCCAGAATCTCTTCACGCTGGGCCGCGCCGCCATCTATCCGGCAGGTTCCTGGGAAATCGCGCCATTCAAGGCTCAGGCCGATTTCGAAATGGGCGCCTTTCCGCCGCCGGTGAAGAAGGCCGGCGATACCTGCTACATTTCCGACCATAACGACATCGGCATCGGCCTGAATGCCAAGGGCAAGAACCCGGAAGCCGCGAAGAAATTCCTGGCCTGGGTCGCATCGCCGGAATTCGCCACGCTTTACGCCAACTCGTTGCCCGGCTTCTTCAGCCTGAATTCGACGGCGGTGAAGATGGAAGATCCGCTGGCACAGGAATTCGTCTCCTGGCGTCAGAACTGCAAGCCGACCATCCGCCCGAGCGCGGCAATCGTCGGCCGCGGCCAGCCGAACCTCGATTTGGAAATGTGGCGCGTGTCTGCAAACGTCATCAACGGCACGCAGACGCCGGAACAGGCAGCGGCAGAGACCCAGAAGGGTCTGGACAGCTGGTACAAGCCGGCGAAGTAAGCTTCCACGAAGCTTATTTTCTGTCGCACAGGCGGCCCCTCACCCTAACCCTCTCCCCGTAAACGGGGCGAGGGGACGTGGCTCACGCTACGTTGCGATTGGGCAAGACGGCGCGGCATATCTCCTTCTCCCCGCGAGCGGGGAGAAGGTGGCGGCAGCCCGACGAGGGGCAGTCACATCCTCGACCTTGACAGCGAATAATCGGAACCGACCCATGAGCGACATCGACACTGCCGATCCTGAGATCGCTCCGATCAAGCGTCCCGTTCGCTGGCACATTCTCGTATTTCTGGCGCCGGCATTTCTTGTCTATACCGCGATCATGATATTGCCGCTGATCGAGACGCTGCGGCTGTCGCTCTATAATCTGGTCGATGGCGAGACCGTGTTTGTCGGCCTCGCCAATTTCGTCACGCTGTTTTCCGATCCACGGCTTGCAGCCAACTTCTGGAATGCCCTCGGCAACAACCTGATCTTCTTCGTCATCCATATGCTGGTGCAGAACCCGATCGGCGTCGCGCTTGCCGCCATGCTCTCGGTGTCGAAACTGCGCTTCGCCACCTTCTATCGCACCGCCATTTTCGTACCCACGCTTCTCTCCTTCGTTATCGTCGGCTTCATCTGGAAGCTGATCCTCTCGCCTATCTGGGGCATTGCGCCGGGTATGATGGATTGGGTCGGGCTGAAATGGATGTTCGCCCCTTGGCTCGGCAAACCGGAAAGCGCTCTGATCACCGTGTCGCTGATTTCCGTCTGGCAATATGTCGGCATCCCGATGATGCTGATCTATGCGGCACTGCTGAACATTCCCGACGAGGTGCTGGAAGCTGCCGAATGTGACGGCATTACCGGCTGGAGCCAGTTCTGGAAAATCAAGCTGCCGCTGATCCTGCCCTCGATCGGCATCATCTCGATCCTAACCTTCGTCGGCAATTTCAATGCTTTCGACCTGATCTACACGGTGCAGGGCGCGCTTGCCGGGCCGGATGGCTCGACCGATATCTTGGGCACGCTTCTCTATCGCACCTTCTTCGGTTTCCAGAACCAGATGGGCGACCGCTCCATGGGCGCGACGATCGCAACCGTGATGTTCCTGATCATCCTAGCCGGCGTTTCGCTTTATCTCTTCGTCATCCAGCGGCGCATGCGTCGCTACCAGTTCTGAGGAGGTCAAAGACGATGGCAACAGCCCGCACCTCATATTTGCGCACCGGACTGATCCATGTCGCGCTGATAAGCTACACTCTGATCGCGCTTTTCCCGGTATTCCTCACGCTGATCAATTCGTTCAAGAGCCGCAATGCCATCTTCCGCGAGCCAATGGCGATCCCGACGCCCTCGACCTTCAGCCTCGTCGGGTACGAGACTGTCCTGAAACAGGGCGATTTCATCGGTTATTTTCAGAACAGCCTGATCGTCACCGTCGTCTCGATCGCGTTCGTTTTGCTGTTTGGCGCCATGGCCGCCTTCGCGCTGTCGGAATATCGCTTTCGCGGCAACCTGCTGATGGGCCTCTATCTGGCGCTCGGAATCATGATCCCGATCCGGCTTGGCACCGTCGCCATCCTGCAGGGCATGGTCGCGGCCGGTCTCGTCAATACGCTGACGGCGCTGGTTCTGGTCTATACGGCGCAAGGGCTGCCGCTCGCCATCTTCATCCTGTCGGAATTCATGCGCACCGTTTCCGACGACCTGAAGAATGCCGGGCGCATCGACGGGCTGTCCGAATACGCGATCTTCTTCCGTCTCGTCCTGCCGCTGGTGCGGCCTGCGATGGCGACGGTTGCCGTCTTCACCATGATCCCGATCTGGAACGACCTCTGGTTCCCGCTGATCCTGGCACCGGGCGAGGAGACCAAGACGGTGACCTTGGGCGCACAGATGTTCATCGGCCAGTTCGTTACCAACTGGAATGCGGTTCTCTCCGCGTTGTCGCTCGCCATCCTTCCCGTTCTGGTTCTTTACGTCATCTTCTCGCGCCAGCTGATCCGCGGCATCACCTCGGGAGCGGTCAAATGAGTGGAGATAAGCCGATCCGCGTCCTCGTCGCAGGGCTTGGCAATATGGGCCGCAGCCATGCGCTCGCCTATCACAACGATCCCGGCTTCGAGATTGTCGGGCTGGTCAATCGCTCGACGCCGAAGCTCGATCCGGCGCTCGAAGGCTACAAGATCCATCCGGATTTCCTGACCGCGCTTGAGGAGCTGAAACCCGATCTCTGCGCGATATGCACCTATTCCGACAGCCATGCGGATTATGCAGTTGCCGCTTTTGAGACCGGCTGCCACGTCTTTGTCGAAAAGCCTCTGGCGACCACGGTTGCAGATGCCGAACGCGTCGTGGCAGCCGCGAAGGCTTCTGGCAAAAAGCTGGTCATCGGCTACATTCTTCGCCACCACCCGTCCTGGATCCGGCTGATCGAAGAAGCGCGAAAGCTCGGCCCGCCCTATGTCTTCCGCATGAATCTCAACCAGCAGTCCTCTGGCCCGACCTGGGACGTGCATAAGGCGCTGATGAACACGACGCCGCCGATCGTCGATTGCGGCGTGCATTATGTCGATGTCATGTGCCAGATCACCGATGCGAAACCCGTCGAAGTGCGTGGCATGGGCCTGCGCCTCTCCGACGAGATCGCGCCGGACATGTATAACTATGGCCATCTGCAGGTGATCTTCGATGACAGGTCGGTCGGCTGGTATGAGGCCGGCTGGGGGCCGATGATCTCGGAAACCGCCTTCTTCGTGAAGGATGTCATGTCGCCAAAGGGCTCGGTGTCTATCGTCATGGACCCGAATGCAAAGTCGGACGATATCGACACGCATACCAAAACTTCGGTCATCCGCCTTCACAGCGCCGAAACGGGTCCAGACGGAAAGTTCTTGTCGCCCGACAAGAATATGAAAATGGCCGGTGAGCCGGGCCATCAGGAACTCTGCAATCTGGAACAGGCCTACATGCTGCGGGCCATCCGCGAAGATATAGACCTCACCCGGCACATGGACGATGCGGTGCAATCGCTGAAGATCTGCCTTGCGGCGGACGAAAGCGCTCGCACGGGCAAGCCTGTCCATCTTTGACGCCGGTACGGAATTTTAAAGGAAGACGCTCTTGGGTTCGCTGCAACTGACATCCATCCGCAAGGCCTTCGGTGACCACGAGGTGCTGAAGGGCATCGATCTCGACGTCAAGGATGGCGAATTCGTCATCTTCGTGGGCCCATCGGGCTGCGGCAAGTCCACGCTGCTTCGGGTCATCGCAGGGCTTGAGGATACGACGTCCGGCTCTATCCGCATCGACGGCAAGGAAGTGGCGACCGTGCCACCGGCCAAGCGCGGCATCGCCATGGTCTTCCAGTCCTACGCGCTTTATCCGCACCTGACGGTCAAGGACAATATGGGGCTTGGCCTGAAGCAGGCCGGCACACCGAAAGCCGAGATCGAGGAGCGTGTGACGAAGGCCTCTTCGATGCTGTCGCTTGACCCGTATCTCGCCCGTCGCCCGGCAGAGCTTTCCGGCGGTCAGCGCCAGCGCGTGGCGATCGGCCGCGCCATCGTGCGCGAACCGAGCCTGTTTCTCTTCGACGAGCCTTTGTCGAACCTCGATGCGGCATTGCGCGTCCAGACGCGGCTTGAGATTGCCCGCCTTCACCGACGCCTCAAGGCAACGATGATCTATGTCACCCATGACCAGGTCGAGGCGATGACGCTGGCCGATAAGATCGTGGTCCTGAACGCCGGTGCGATCGAGCAGGTCGGTTCGCCTATGGAACTATACAACCGGCCGGCCAACATCTTCGTCGCCGGTTTTATCGGTTCGCCGCAGATGAATTTCATCCCTGCGGAAAAGCTCGAGGAAAGTGGCTGTAAGACGATCGGCATCCGGCCGGAACATATCGCCCTGTCGCACGATGCAGGCGACTGGAAGGGCAAGGTCGTTCATGCCGAACATCTCGGCGCCGATACCATCCTCTATCTCGAAACGGAGCAGGCGGGCCTTGTGACCGTGCGCCTGTTCGGTGAGCATCGCTATGGTGCCGACGATATTGTCTTCGCCACGCCGGACAAGGCTTTAATGCACCGGTTTGACGCAAACGATCGGGCAATCGCGTAAAACCTGCTCACGTTACGGCCATCACCGATCTGTGAGACCCGGACTTTGATCTCGATCGAGAACCTTATGCCGTCCTCTGCGTTAATAAGGCAGAGGAAAGGTCATGATAACAGCATCTGTACTGCTCATCACTTTCGGATTGTTCGGCACTCTGGTCGCATTGGTAATCCGCCAAAAAGCAATCGCATATCGGGACGATTATCGCGATGAACTTGCCTTGAGCGAACGCGCGCTTAAAGGGCCTGCGAACACTCGCCAACATCTTCAGGCCGAATCGACCCGTCTTCGAAATCCTGCCCTTGCAAGGCGAAAAGCCGGACGTGCCAGAGTGGCCCATGCGCACACGTTAAAGCATGTCTGAATTCTAGATTTATCGTTCGGGAGAATTTGGTGGAGCTAAGCGGGATCGAACCGCTGACCTCTTGCATGCCATGCAAGCGCTCTCCCAGCTGAGCTATAGCCCCATCAGGGTGGTCCGGTATTTTTCCGGTCCTGGGAAACTTCGAAGCGTTGTTTGCTCCGGAAGTGGCGGCTTATTACTTCGTGATTTTTGGAAGTGCAAGCCGAAAAATCAAACGCCCGACAATTTTTCTGAAATTGTCGGGCGTTAGCGTCAATTACTGTTCGTCGTCGTCGCCGCCCACACCGATGATGCCGGTCATGTCGTCGTCGTCTTCATCTTCCTGCTCGAGGAAGGTGTCGTCTTCGTCGTCGCCGATATCAACGTCATCGTCATCGCCGATATCCGGGATATCGTCGCCGCTGTTGTCGCCGTCGGCGTCTTCCAGCGAAACGACTTCGGCTTCCTGGCTCTCGCTATCGACTTCCTTGATATCGTCCTCGTCTTCGGCTGCCTCTTCCATCTTGATGGCGGCGCTGTTCTCAGCAAAGAAAGACAGCGGCCAGGACTTGCCCGTATAGGGGGAGACGACCGGGTCACGGTTCAGGTCGTAGAACTTCTTTCCGGTATCCGGGTCGGTACGTTTGGTTCCGAGTTCCGCTTTTGCCACTGTTAAGCCTCATGAGCCGGCCGATCAGATCGGCGCGCCGCGGGTGCGGCGATGGGTGAATGGGTGAAAAATCTAAGCCGGTCCCCTTAAGGCTAACGGGACTTCATGTCAAAGCCAAACTTTCCGGGCTTTCTTGGCCGCCTTGAGCCAACAAGCGGATGACCGCCAAAACGCTTTATGATAACGACGGCGCAAAATTCGCAAACGCTTGAGGAATAGGGACACTCAATGTCGCATGGTATCGCGTTGAAGCCGGCAAAATCGGCTCGCTCGGAAGCTCTCAAAGGTACGATCCGGATTCCCGGCGACAAATCGATCTCACACCGCTCCTTCATGTTCGGCGGCCTCGCTTCGGGCGAAACTCGCATCACCGGCCTTCTGGAAGGTGAAGACGTCATCAATACCGGCAAGGCGATGCGCGCCATGGGCGCCCAGATCGAAAAGGTCGGTGCTGAGTGGATCATCCAGGGTACCGGCAATGGCGCGCTTCTGGCACCCGAAGCGCCTCTCGATTTCGGCAATGCCGGCACCGGTTGCCGTCTCACCATGGGTCTGGTTGGCGTCTATGACTTCGCCTCCACCTTCATCGGTGATGCATCGCTTTCCAAACGCCCGATGGGCCGCGTGCTCAATCCGCTGCGCGAAATGGGCGTGCAGGTCTCTTCGACCGAAGGCGACCGCCTGCCGGTGACGCTGCATGGCCCGAAGACCCCGAACCCGATCACCTACCGCGTGCCGATGGCCTCCGCGCAGGTCAAGTCGGCAGTGCTTCTCGCCGGCCTCAACACACCGGGCATTACTACTGTCATCGAACCGGTCATGACCCGCGACCATACCGAAAAGATGCTGCAGGGTTTTGGCGCCGACCTTTCGGTCGAGACCGATGCGGAGGGCGTGCGCACCATTCGTCTCGTCGGCCAGGGCCAGCTCAAGGGCCAGGTCATAGACGTACCGGGTGATCCGTCTTCGACAGCCTTCCCTCTTGTCTCAGCACTCCTGACGCCGGGCTCCGACGTCACCATTCTCAACGTCCTGATGAACCCGACGCGTACAGGTCTTATTCTGACGCTGCAGGAAATGGGCGCCGATATCGAAGTGCAGAACGCACGGCTCGCCGGAGGTGAAGATGTCGCCGATCTGCGGGTAAGATATTCCGAGCTGAAGGGCGTTACAGTCCCGGCCGATCGCGCGCCGTCGATGATCGACGAATATCCGGTTCTGGCTGTTGCTGCCGCTTACGCATCCGGCACGACCACCATGCTTGGCCTCGAAGAATTGCGGGTCAAGGAATCCGATCGTCTCTCGGCCGTCGCCGAAGGTTTGAAGTTGAATGGCGTCGATTGCGATGAAGGCAAGGAAACGCTCGTCGTTCGCGGCCATCCAGGTGGCAAGGGCTATGGCAATGCGTCGGGCAAGGCCGTCGTCACCCATCTCGACCACCGTATCGCCATGAGCTTCCTTGTACTCGGCCTGGCCTCGGAACATCCGGTCACTGTCGACGATGCTTCGATTATCGCCACCAGCTTCCCGGAATTCATGGATCTGATGACCGGTCTCGGCGCGAAGATCGACGCTGTGGATGGTGAGGCAGCCTGATGGGCGTCGTCATCGCCATTGATGGGCCGGCGGCAGCAGGCAAGGGTACGCTGTCGCGCCAGATTGCCGAGACTTACGGTTTCCACCATCTCGACACCGGCCTGACCTATCGCGCCACCGCCAAGGCGCTTCTCGACGCCGGGCTGCCGCTCGATGACGAAACGGTGGCGGAAAAGATGGCGCGCGAGGTCGAGCTCGCCGGCCTCGATCGCGATATCCTCTCGGCCCATGCAATCGGTGAAGCCGCATCGAAGATTGCGGTCATGCCGAAAGTGCGCCGAGCTCTGGTCGAAGCGCAGCAGGCGTTTTCGATGAAGGCGCCCGGCACGGTTCTCGATGGCCGCGATATCGGCACCGTCGTCTGCCCCGATGCGCCGGTAAAACTCTATGTCACGGCGTCTGCCGATGTGCGTGCAAGACGCCGTTATGACGAGATCATCGCCAAGGGCGGCGAGGCGGAGTATGATGATATCTTCGCGGACGTGACGAAGCGCGACGAGCGCGACATGGGCCGCGCCGACAGCCCGTTGAAGCCGGCGCAAGACGCGCACTTGCTTGATACGTCCAAAATGAGTATAGAGGCCGCGTTTCAGGCCGCAAAGTCGTTGATCGACGAAGCTCTGATCAAGAATTGACGAGTTGCCGGGAAGCCGGCTTTTCGTTCGCAGAGATCCCGCAGTTCAGTCCCAGCGCCGGATAGCCTCCCACGGTATGACCGATTGAGAGAGGCGGGCCTGGATTTCGGGCGTGTTTAACACGAACCACCGGCGCATGCGTGTCCTTGAATTAGGACACGATCAGGAGATTTCATGGCAGTAACTAACCCCACGCGCGAAGACTTTGCAGCTCTTCTCGAGGAATCCTTCGCATCCAACGATCTGGCCGAAGGCTACGTTACCAAAGGTCTGGTAACGGCAATCGAGAAGGACATGGCAGTTGTCGACGTCGGCCTCAAGGTCGAAGGTCGCATCGCGCTTAAGGAATTCGGCGCCAAGGGCAAAGACGGTTCGCTGAAGGTCGGCGACGAAGTCGAAGTCTATGTCGAGCGCATCGAAAACGCTCTCGGCGAAGCCGTTCTGTCGCGCGAAAAGGCTCGCCGCGAAGAAAGCTGGGTCAAGCTCGAAGCCAAGTTCGAAGCTGGCGAGCGCGTTGAAGGCGTTATCTTCAACCAGGTCAAGGGTGGCTTCACCGTCGATCTCGACGGCGCCGTTGCCTTCCTGCCGCGTTCGCAGGTCGACATCCGTCCGATCCGCGACGTAACCCCGCTCATGCACAACCCGCAGCCCTTCGAAATCCTTAAGATGGACAAGCGTCGCGGCAACATCGTTGTTTCGCGCCGTACGGTTCTTGAAGAGTCGCGTGCCGAGCAGCGTTCTGAAATCGTTCAGAACCTCGAAGAAGGCCAGGTTGTTGACGGCGTCGTCAAGAACATCACCGATTACGGTGCGTTCGTTGACCTCGGCGGCATCGACGGCCTGCTGCACGTCACCGACATGGCATGGCGCCGTGTGAACCATCCGTCGGAAATCCTGTCCATTGGCCAGTCGGTCAAGGTTCAGATCATCCGCATCAACCAGGAAACCCACCGCATCTCGCTCGGCATGAAGCAGCTCGAGTCGGATCCTTGGGATGGCATCGCGGCCAAGTACCCGATCGGCAAGAAGATCTCCGGTACCGTCACGAACATCACCGATTACGGTGCATTCGTAGAGCTGGAGCCGGGCATCGAAGGCCTGATCCACATCTCCGAAATGTCCTGGACCAAGAAGAACGTACATCCCGGCAAGATCCTGTCCACGAGCCAGGAAGTCGACGTTGTCGTTCTCGAAGTCGATCCGTCCAAGCGCCGTATTTCGCTCGGCCTCAAGCAGACGCTAGAAAACCCGTGGCAGGCATTCGCCTACTCGCATCCGGCCGGCACTGAAGTCGAAGGCGAAGTCAAGAACAAGACCGAATTCGGCCTGTTCATTGGCCTCGAAGGCGACGTTGACGGCATGGTTCACCTTTCCGATCTGGATTGGAACCGTCCGGGCGAACAGGTCATCGAAGAGTTCAACAAGGGTGACGTCGTCAAGGCTGTCGTTCTCGATGTTGACGTCGAGAAGGAGCGTATCTCGCTCGGCATCAAGCAGCTCGGCAAGGATGCTGTTGGTGATGCGGCCGCTTCCGGCGATCTGCGCAAGAACGCTGTCGTTTCTGCTGAGATCATCGCCGTCAACGACGGTGGCATCGAAGTGAAGCTCGTTGCCCACGAAGACCTCGTAGCCTTCATCCGCCGCGCTGACCTCGCTCGCGACCGCGACGACCAGCGTCCGGAGCGTTTCTCGGTTGGACAGGTTGTCGACGCCCGCGTCGTCAACTTCTCCAAGAAGGACCGCAAGGTCATGCTTTCCATCAAGGCGCTCGAAATCGCCGAAGAGAAGGAAGCAGTTGCACAGTTCGGTTCGTCCGACTCGGGCGCTTCGCTCGGCGACATTCTGGGCGCAGCCCTGAAGAACCGTGGCGGCAACGAATAATCGTTGTTTCCTGAAGAATAAGAAGCCGCCGGATCGAAAGGTCCGGCGGCTTTTTCATGGTCACTTGCAGAAGCCGAACACGTGCTCGGCAGATTTTCGGATTACGTCCAGCCGGCCATCCGCCAGTATAGATCACTCGGTTGCACCTCGGGCACGCCCGCTTCCAGCCTGACCTCGCCGGCCCTATATCCGGCCGCTCTCTCCGCTCTGGTCATCGTATCGCTGACGATTTCCTCGCCTTCCGCATCGTTGTTCTGCGGCTCCTCACCTTCCGGCTCATGCTCGTCGCCAAAAGTGTGCTGCTTTGATGATTCGTCCTGCTCTTCGTCTTCCAGCGCCTCGATCGGTTCGGCCTGCCGCTCTTTATGTCTCGGTTCTTCATCAGCAGGTGGATAGGCTGCGACATAGGGCCAGGGAAGAGCTTCGCGTGTCTGGTTCGGCACGGTGTTCGCAGCAACCGCCAGCGCGGCCATATTCTGTTCCGGCGCATCTGCTCTCGCCGCCGCCGCAGCCGCGGCACGGGCGGCATCCGGCATGGCGCCGTTGGCGGTTTGCGGTGACGCCGCCGTCTGTCCGCCATGAGATGCGCTTGCGGAAGGTACGTTGCCGGTCGCCCGCTGTTGGTCGCCAAGCCCGTCATCCGCTGTAGCCTGGACCGCAGGCGAGGACATCGGCAGATGCTTGCTTTCCGGCAGATCGAGTTCGGACAGGACCGTTGCCAGCCAGTTTGCCAGTTTCAGCAGCGTTTGATCGGAAAGCGCCGACCAGAGACGCGCGGGCACTGGTATGTCCAGCTTGAACATTTCCACCGCGGTGCGCGCCAGAGCCTGCATTTCTTCGGGCTCGGCTGCCACTGCTTGCTGGGCGACCTGGGCTGCCGAGATTTGCAACTGATTGCTGATTACCGCCGCTGGTGTGCTGACTCTGCCGGGATTGATCTCGGGTCGCACCGCATTCGCCTGGAATCCATCCTTCAAGGCAGTCATAGACATTGTCGGCTTTGCTGCAGCAACTGCTTCACTTGTCGGGGTAACTGGACGACTTGTTGGGGCTTGCGACGCCGCTGTATTGGCGGGGCCGGTCAGTGAGCCTGCAGGCTTTGACGCCTGCTCCGCCTGTTGCGGCTTGAGTTCAGGTGATGCGGTGGCCGGGGCTGGTGAACGCTGATTCTGACCTTCGCCAAGCTTCGGCGAGGCTGCGTTCCCGGTCGGCTGGCGAAGCGAGGCAATATGGTCGTCGTTCGAAGTTGTTTGTGATGGACCTATCTGGCCGATCTGTGCAGTCGCAGGGCTCGCACCTTGCTGCAGACGCGGACCATTGCCCGCCGGCGGTGAGTCAGCACTTGCATTCTGCCGATAGAAACTGACGACCGTCTTGGCCGCGAGATCGCGCTGGGCAATGTTCGCGGTCTCGATATGGGCCGCAAGCCGGGCGGCTGCCGGGCCTGAAGGTTCTTTTAGGATCTCAGCCATCAACCGCAGAGAAATGCCCTTGACGATCTGGTTAAGCAGCCGCTCCACATTGGCGACCTCTTGCGGCTTCAGCGCCTGAACGGCTTCGAAAAGGCGTGCTGTATAGTCGATCAGCGTCTCGTTTTCTCGCCGCGGTGTCTTCAACAGCTTGCCGATCGTCTCGGCAAGGATGGAGGACCCCTGCGCCAGCTTGAGTTGAGCCGACAGGGAGGCGGCATCGAGCCGTGCGCCTGAAAGAGTAGCGTTGCTTCCTGACTGCGACTGTGCGGTCGTCAGTGATGAGGTCACACGCGCAGGAGTGACTGCAGCCTGCGTCTGGTTATGGTAATCTGCAGTCGAACTCAACGCGGCACGAACGGGTGGCAGCATCGCATGCTCCATCTGTTATCTGCGACGGTGGAACAGTTCGGCCGTGTTTGGGTAATGGTGCGACGGCTGTCGCTACGCCTCATGGCGGGATGATGCCGATTGACAGACGTTAAACGAAAATGGTTAACGGTCGGCTAATTATCATCGAATTCGCGTCGGGAGCCCGGCAAACTGAGAGCGCCGCCTGCGGGAACAGGCGGCATGGCTCAGCTATGCGCGAAAATATCGGTCTCTTCCCAGCCAAGGAGATCAAGCCTTGCGCGTGTCGGCAGGAACTCGAAGCAGGCGGCGGCAAGATCCGTGCGGTTGTCGCGGATCAGCCGCATGGTCAGCTTGTCGCGCAAGGCATGCAGATAAAGCACGTCCGAGGCCGCATATTCGAGTTGCGCCTGTGATAACGTTTCGGCCGCCCAATCAGTCTGCTGCTGGGCCTTGGAAATGTCGACCTCGACCAGTTCCCGCAGATTGTCCTTTAGCCCGTGACGATCGGTATAGGTTCGGGTCAGGCGTGAAGCGATCTTGGTGCAGAAGACCGGCGTGGCCAATACCCCGAACGTATGGAAAAGCACGGCGATATCGAATCGGCCGTAGTGAAAGATCTTCTGCCGCGACGAATCAGCCAGAAGCGCGACGAGGTTGGGCGCCTGATTCTGTCCTGCTGCAATGCGAATGACGTCGGCCGTGCCGTCCCCGGGAGATAATTGCACAACACATAGGCGATCACGACGTGGGATAAGGCCAAGCGTTTCGGTATCGATTGCCACCGCACCCGTATAGTGGGCCGCTGCCGCCGCCGGAAGATCTCCCTCGTGATAGCGAATTTCAGCCATAATCCCGCCTTTCCAAGCATTTGAATCGATATTGCCTATAATCCAGCTTTGCGCATATCGATATAGCGATGATCCCTGCTATGATATCGACGCTATGGGCAAATGCTCAGCATTGCACCTATTGCATTGCTGCAATGCGCCTAACCGGCTTGGCGAGCATACCAGTATTAGCCTATATGTCAGTCATCGAACGACGCACTCCTCCTCCCAGTGTCGTTCGATACGGATCGACAACATCCTCCTCCTCCCAGTTGTCGATCAAGTTTAAAGCCTGGCGCATCCTCCTCCCGCGCCAGGCTTTTCGCTTTTCTGGAGGTAATTTTCCCGAAAGACAATTGAACGACAGCGTTTGAAGCGCCTGGAGCAGGCGCCTTATGCATCTCTGTCGCTTGGCGGCCCTGGCCCCTCCATGCGAGGTTATCCCAGGGTGCCGCGTTATCGTCTTGCGATCAGCGAAGCGCGTCGATCACCTTCAATACGTCGTCCTCGACTTCTATTCCATTTGCCATGGCATCAGCCCTCAGGCCTTTTCCGCGGCGGCCTGGAAGTCGCACGCCATCCTGCCTGGCCATCTCTTCGGCAAGGGCTGCCATGCGCATGGCTGTACCGCCGCCATTGGCCGCGTCCGGGTCGATTGCGATGATCGAGTGGCCGAGTTCCGGCGGTGGCCCGTTTTCATCGAATAGCGAGCTTGCCTCATGGGAGAAATTGGCGCCTGCAAGGCCTGCCGAGAGCACTTCCACCATCAGCGCCAGTGCAGCACCCTTTGCACCGCCAGAAGGCGCCATCGTGCCTTTAAGCGCCTCTGCAGCGTCTGTGGTGGGGTTTCCATCAATATCGAAGGCCCAGTCGTCGGGTATGCCCGTTCCCTTCTGGTGGGCTTCCATGACCTTGCCACGTGCGACCTTTGAGAGCGCCAGATCAATGACCAGGGGATCGGCATTTGCGACAGGGACGGCGAAGGCAATCGGATTGGTGCCGAAGAGCGGGCTTCTGCCGCCCCAGGGCGCCATGGCGGCCGGTGCGTTTGCGAACATCATGGCGATCAGGCCCTGCTCGGCAAAACGCTCCACCGTCAGCGCCATCACCCCGGCATGATGCGAGCGGCCGATGGTCGCAAAAGCGATGCCCTGTTCGCGAACAATAGCGGGAAGTTTGGCGACCGCAAGATCGAGTGCCGGGTAGGCAAAGCCACGCGCGGCGTCGATCGATAGCACGGCAGGGCGGGGGCGCGAGAGCTTGGGCTCCGCTTTGCCATCCACCTTGCCGGTGCGAACCTGCTTCACATAAGCCGGAACGCGGCGCAGGCCGTGGCCGGATTGACCGGCAGCTTCAGACTGCACAAGCGCACGGGCGATGGACAAGGATGTCGTGGGTAGCACGCCGTTATCTTCGAAGATGCCGCGAACCAGCATTCCGGCTTCAGTTAATGTCATATGCATGGGTGAGGGGTCCAGAAATTCCATGTTGAGACGATGGACCAGAAGTATCTGGCTCCCCTTCAGGGCGGAGTTTCTAGCCGGACCCTTCTATGCGGTCACTTGCATTCTACCAACTGAGTGAGCGTGCTTGCAACACCAGCGGGCGGTACCGGAATTGGCGAGGCCCTACGAATGGCAGAAGCCATATAATCGTCGATCTGGGCGTTGCCGGAGGAGCGTGAAACGGACACGCGTCCGATGTTTCCGCCATTGTCAAAGCTGAAATTGACCATCACCACACCCTTGTCGCCTCCCGGGCAACGGCGAGCGCTGCGGGCAATCTTCGCCCTGACACGCGTCAGCCATCGGGCAGGAGGAACCGACGATGTTGCGACGGAGCCGGTTGAAGATTGGCTGGCGGCATTCCGGTCTGATTGCTGGACCTGCGCCTTGGCCTGAGCCAGCTCTTTTTGAGCTTGCTGCTGTTGCGGCTTGCGGCGTTCCACCCTCTTCTGCTCTTTTTTGGGTTCCGGTTTTTCCGCGATTTCCGGCGGCGGTGGTGGTGGGCGCACGACCGGTAGCGGGACCTCGACATTTTCTAGAGCTGCAGTCATCTGCTGCTCAAGCGGATCGGGCTCTTCGATCGTCTCCGGCGGAGGTTCGGGCAGGGGCTGGGCGATTTCAGGCTCTGGTGGTGTGGGCTCTTCCTTCACCACTTCTTCCGGCGGGGGCTCGACCGGATCCGGAATAGGCTCGGGCTCCTGCTGAACCTCTTCGACAGGCTTGAGCTGCTCGCTCTCCACCTTTTCGGAATCGGTCGAGTCGGGAGAAATCTGCTCTTCCTCCGTGTTCACAGCCTCCGGTTCAGGCGCAAGCTCGATCATGATTGCAGCCGGCGGCGAACTGTCTGCGTCGACGATCGGCTCTTCCTGCATCATCAGGGCAGCAGCAGCGATATGCGCAGTTAGCACGAATGCGCCGGCGCCTGCCCAGAGCGAGATTTCGCCGATCTTCTGTACCCGGCTGCGATAGGGGGCGGCTGGGTTCATCGCGAAACCCCTGGTGCTGGCGAGCCCAGTGAGGAAGGCTGACCTGCTGCGGGTTGACCCGCTGCAGACTGGGCAGCGGGTGCTGCGGCACCGGGAAGGGTTTCCAGTCCGACCAGCGCGATCTTCAGATAACCGGCGTCACGCAGAAGGTTCATCACTTCCATGAACTGGCCGTAGCCCACAGCCTTGTCGGCACGCAGGAAGATGCGGGTATCCTTGTTGCCGCCGGTAATCGTGTTCAGCCTGGTCGTCAGCTGCTCGCGCGCAACCTGGTCATTGCCGAGATTGAGCGTGAGATCTTCCTGAACAGTCAGATAGAGAGGCTCTTCAGGCCGCTGTGCGGGCTTTGCGCTCGATGCGGGCAGGTCGACATTGACATCGACCGTGGAAAGCGGAGCGGCGACCATGAAGATGATCAAAAGCACCAGCATAACGTCAATGAAGGGCGTCACGTTGATCTCGTGGTTTTCCTGCAATTCCTCGCCGTGATGTTCGCGAATACCGCCGGCCATGGACTTATTCTCCGGCCATCAGAGACACGGGGGTTGCCTTGCGGCCACCCGGGGGAACCTTACGGAAGTCGAGGTCGCGGCTCACCAGTCGCTCGACGCCGCTGGCTGCATCGGCAAGAAGCGCGCGATAGCCGGTGACTGAACGAGCAAACAGGTTGTAGATCACCACGGCGGGAATTGCGGCCACGAGGCCGATGGCCGTTGCAAGCAGCGCCTCGGCGATACCGGGCGCGACGACGGCAAGATTGGTCGTCTGCGTTTCGGAAATGCCGATGAACGAATTCATGATGCCCCAGACGGTTCCGAACAGGCCGACAAACGGAGCAACCGAGCCGATCGTCGCCAGAATGCCGGTGCCGCGTGCGATACGGCGGCCGGCAAAGGCCTCGATGCGCGACAGGGAGGAGCCGACGCGTTCCTTGACGCCGTCGCCTTCGACATGGTCGAGCGCATCCGCGGACATCTTTATTTCCTCGGCTGCGGCCTGGAGCATGTAGGCGGCAGGACCGCCGCGTCCGGCGGAGGCATCGACAGCTTCGGCGAGCGTGCGGGAGTTGCGGATGATCTTGATGATGCGGCCTGCACGGGCGCGGGCGCCGGCCAGTTCGAGCGTCTTGACCAGCCAAACGGTCCAGGTTGCCAGCGAAGCGATGGCAAGCCCGATCATGACGCTTTTAACAACCCAGTCCGCCGCCATGAACATGCCCCAGGGCGAAAGGTCGTGCGGGATTGTCAGTACCGGCGTTTCTTCTTCCGCCGGCACAAGGTCGGTTACCGTTTCCTGCGGCGCAGCCTGGGCCTGTGCGGGCGCGGCGCCTGCCTCCGAGCCTGATCTGGCCGGTGTAGAAGCCTGTGCGGGCTGGTATACGCCAGGAGCCGTTGTCTCTGTCGAGGGAGCAGGCTGGGCGGATTGTGCCGGAGCCTGAGCGGCGGGAGCTCCCTCTGTAGCCGTCGGGGCAGCAGGTGCTGCAGGGCTGGCCGGTGATGCATTTTCCGCCGGAGCGGAAGGCGCGGTCGGTGTCGTTGCCGGCGTTGTGGCGGGAGCCGTCCGGCCGGTGGTTGGTGCTGCAGACGAAGCCGGAGCCTGCTGCTGTGCACTATCAGACTGCGAAGTGGTTTGTGCCTGAGGAGCCGGGGCAGGGGTCTGAGCCATCGCCATCGCGCTCAGAAGCGCAAGCGTCGCAGCCGTCATCCCGAGCTGTTTCGCGACCTTGCCAAGGTGGCGGTTTCCGGCAACGGCAGGGACAAGGGCAGCAGACATTTTAGGCGATACTCCGACTATTGCCGAAAGGCATTTTTGCCGGCTCGGCACGATATCATCAGGTCGCGGCCGGCATCGAGGCCAGCAACAGACTATGCTGCTATGCGATAATAAACATGAGTTCAAATGGCAACTAATAAATCTTGAGTGAAGCTGCCAATTTTACCTTCACGACGTCGGGGATGGCAGAGCTCAAGGCGAAAATGTATCTGCGCCACCGGAGATGGCGCAGATCAGGCATTCTAAAAGTGAGTTCGCGTAAAGACTTAGCGTGCCAGCCAGCCGCCATCCACGGGCAGCACGGTGCCGTGAATGTAGTCCGAGGCCGATGATGCGAGGAAGACGGCTGCACCACCAAGCTCTTCCGGTTTGCCCCAGTGCCCGGCTGGAATGCGCGCCAGAATGGCGGCGTTGCGGTCCGGGTCATCGCGAAGAGCTTCCGTATTGTTGGTCGAGAAATAACCGGGAGCAATGGCGTTGACGTTGATACCCTTGCCGGCCCATTCGCAGGCCAGGAGCCGGGTCAGGCCTGCAAGGCCGCTCTTGGACGCCGTATAGGAAGGAATACGGATGCCGCCCTGGAAGGAGAGAAGTGAAGCAATGTTGACGATCTTTCCGCCCTTATCGGCTGCGACAAGCCGCCGGGCGAAGGCTTGCGACAGGAAAAACACGTTCTTCAGGTTCACATCCATCACCGCATCCCAATCAGCCTCGCTGAATTCGAGGGCATCGGCGCGGCGAATAATCCCGGCATTGTTGACGAGAATATCAGCACCTCCGGACCAGGAAGTGGTTTCGTCGAGAATACGTTCGATCGGTTCGAGGGTGGAAAGGTCGGCCGATATGGCGAGGCTCTCGCCGCGGCTAGCGCTGATTGCGGCTTCGGTTTCCGCCATCGATGAGCGACCGACCAGCGCCACCTTGGCCCCGGCCTGGGCAAGGGCAACTGAAATGGCCTGGCCTAAACCGGTATTGGCGCCGGTGACAATCGCTGTCTTGCCGGTCAGATCGAACGAAATAGCCATAAAAACCTCCACATAAAAAACCGCCGGGAATTTCTCCCCGGCGGTTCCTAACATGACAATTGTCAAGCTTAAAGCGTGCGCGTGATATGTTCCACGCGGAAGCACTCGATCGTGTCGCCGGCGCGGATATCTTCGTAGTTTTCGAAGGCCATACCGCATTCCTGACCCATCGGCACTTCGGCAACTTCGTCCTTGAAGCGCTTGAGCGTCTTGAGCTTGCCTTCGTGGATGACCACGTTGTCGCGGATGAGGCGTACGCCTGCACCACGCTCGACCTTGCCTTCGACCACACGGCAACCGGCAACCTTGCCAACCTTGGTGATGTTGAAGACTTCCAGGATCTCGGCATTGCCGAGGAAGGTTTCGCGGCGTTCCGGCGACAGAAGACCCGACATGGCTGCCTTAACGTCATCCACCAGATCGTAGATGATGTTGTAGTAGCGGATGTCGAGGCCGTTACGCTCGGCGATCGTACGAGCCTGTGCATTGGCGCGGACGTTGAAGCCGATGATTGCGGCATCCGATGCCTCGGCGAGCGAGATATCCGACTCGGTGATCGCGCCGGCGCCCGAATGGACGATACGGGCACGAACTTCGTCGGTACCAAGCTTGTCGAGCGACGCGATGATCGCTTCGACCGAACCCTGCACGTCACCCTTGATGACCAGCGGGAATTCCTTGAAGCCGGTATTCTGCAGCTTGCTCATCATCTGCTCGAGCGAACCGCGCTGGCCGGACTGGCGGGCAACCGCCTTGTCGCGAGCAAGACGCTGGCGATACTCGGAGATTTCGCGGGCACGAGCTTCGTTTTCGACGACGGCGAAGCGGTCACCGGCAGCAGGCGTGCCGGAAAGACCGAGCACTTCGACCGGGGTTGCCGGACCGGCTTCCTTGACGTGGTCGCCCTTGTCGGTGACGAGAGCACGAACACGGCCCCACTGATCGCCGGCAACGATGATCTGGCCCGGCTTCAGCGTACCCTTCTGGACGAGCACGGTCGCAACCGCACCACGACCGCGGTCGAGTTGGGCTTCAATGACCGTACCTTCGGCAGTACGCGTCGGGTCGGCCTTCAGGTCGAGAATTTCGGCCTGTAGCAACACGGCTTCGAGCAGCTTGTCGAGGTTTGTCTTGTTCTTGGCCGAAACCTCGACGTCAAGCACTTCACCGCCGAGCGATTCGACGAAGACTTCGTGCTGCAGGAGCTGCTGACGAACCTTGTCGGGCTTGGCTTCATGCTTGTCGATCTTGTTGATTGCCACGATGATCGGTACACCCGCCGCCTTGGCATGGTTGATGGATTCGATCGTCTGCGGCATCACGCTGTCGTCGGCTGCAACCACCAGGATCGCGATATCCGTCGCCTGCGCACCACGGGCACGCATGGCCGTGAAGGCGGCGTGGCCGGGGGTGTCGATGAAGGTGATCTTCTGACCGTTCTTCTCGACCTGGTAGGCACCGATATGCTGGGTGATGCCGCCGGCCTCACCGGACACGACATTCGCCTGACGGATGGCGTCGAGCAGCGAGGTCTTGCCGTGGTCGACGTGACCCATGATCGTAACGACCGGCGGGCGCGATACCATTTCGCCCGCATCGTCGGCCTTGTCAAAGATGCCTTCTTCGACGTCGGATTCTGAGACGCGCTTGACGGTATGGCCGAATTCGGCGGCGATGAGTTCTGCCAGATCGGCGTCAATGACGTCGCCCGGCTTCATCATCTGGCCTTCCTTCATCAGGTACTTGATGACGTCGACCGCGCGTTCGGACATGCGCTGCGACAGTTCCTGAATGGTGATCGTTTCCGGCAGGATGACTTCGCGGACAACCTTTTCACGGGTTTCCTGCATCTGGCTGCGGCGGAATTTTTCCTGACGACGGCGCATCGCGGCCATCGAACGGCCACGGGCGTTACCGTCCTCGTCCGAACCGGCAGTGGTGATGGTCAGCTTGCCCTGGCGACGGCCTTCGTCACCCTTCGGGCGTGCCGGCGGCTTGGCAGGAGCTGGAGCGACCACGCGGCCACGACCGGGCGCACCGGCGCTGCGGGACGGGCCACGGTCATCATCTTCGTCATTGGCACGGCGGCCACGTACGGCACCCGGCTGCGCTGCGGGAGCATCGGTGCCTGGGCGCGGCGACTGCGGACGACCGTCCTGCGGGCGGCCAGCGGCTCCACGATCGGCAGGTGCGCGATCGGTGTTGCGCTCGGGCGCACGGGCAGCGACCGGGGCCGGCTGAGGCGCGACGGGTTCAGGTTCCGGCTCTGGAGCCGGTTCGGCTGCACGACGAGCTGCTTCCGCAGCCTCTTCGGCCTTGCGGGCCTCTGCTTCGGCTGCACGGCGGGCTTCGTCTTCAGCGCGCTGCTTGGCTTCGATGACTTCGCGTGCCTGTGCTTCCACCAGAGCGCGGCGACGGGCTTCCATTTCGCCGGCGGAGAGATCGTGAAGCACGTTCGGGCGGTTCTGTTGCGGACGCTGGCCGGACTGCTGCGGGCGTTGACCCTGCTGCGGACGCTGGCCCTGTTGCTGGCCGTAGTTGGAGCCCGGACGCTGGCCCTGGTGCGAACCGGGGCGCTGACCCTGCGGCTGTGCAGGGCGCTGTGCCTGTGGCGCAGGCTGGTGCACCGGCACTGCCGGTTGCGGGCGCGGCTGCTGCGGAGCAGGCTGTGCTGCGGCTTCAACCGGGCGCGGAGCCGGGGCTGCAGGGGCCGCGATCGGGGTAATCGGCTTTTCGTCCTGCGGGCGGGTCGGGCGGCGTTTCACCGTTTCGACGACGACCGCTTTCGTGCGGCCGCGACCCATGTCCTGGCGCACAGTACCCTGGTTCATGCCGGATGGCTTGAGCGAGAGGGTCTTCTTCACGCCGAGTGTCTTGTCGTCTTTGTTGTCGGTCATTCCGTTCCTGTTCCTTCGTACAGGAACGGATGGAAGCCATCAGAACCTGTCGTTCAAGTCGTATAAATCGATCTGCGTCCGGCTAGAGCCGGTGACAGCGTCATGGTTTAGGCATGTCAAAGACATCCTTTGTCTGGGGCAGACCGCCTTTACGGTACTGCTCAAGTAGGTTTGCGCGCTTCACTACACCCTCACCTGCCTGCCCTGCAAGCGCGCAAGCATGGATAAAAGCATTCTCGCCCATCACTTCGTCCAATTCCGCCCCGGTGAGGAGCAAAAAGGCCGGAATGTCATGTTCGGCATCGGTGCCGAGCTTAAATGCCTTTCGGGCCTGGTCTATCTTTCGAACGCCGTCTGCCGCGGCATCGGAAGCATGGAAAACGCCGGCGGCGGCTCCCGAGCGGACTGCGGCATCGACCTTCATCGCGCCGGAAACGAACTGACCTGCCTTGCGCGCCATGTTCATCATTCCGGCAAGGTCGGCGACCAGAAGCCGATCGACCAGTGCGCCGAGATCGTCCGCCGCTTTCGTCTCGCTCTTGAAAGCGCGAGAAAACAGCTTCCGCTTCACCGCCCGGTCGACAAGCTCTCGTTCCGCCTTGATCCAGCAGCCCCGTCCGGGAAGCTGCCGTTTCAAATCCGGAACCACGCTCCCGTCGGGAGCGCGGACGAACCTGATAAGGTCCTTCGGATCTGTCGCCTCGCGGGTGACGATGCAGGTACGGTCGTTCACGACGAAATCGTCCGGCCAAATATCTGCATCATCCGTACCATTGTCGTCCGCGATCATTCCTGATCGGCGGCGACGGCCTCCTCCTCGGCCTCATCATCAGCCTGTTCGTTGGCGAGATCTTCTTCGGTGATCCAGCCTGCGAGCAGACGGGCCTGAACGATCATGTTTTCAGCCTCGACGCGGGAAACGTCGAACTTCGAGAACGTGCCTTCGAACTTCTTGGTCTCGCCATCCTTGCGTTCCGACCAGCCGACGAGATCGTCAGCAGCGCAGCCGGCGAAGTCCTCGACCGTCTTGATGCCTTCTTCGCCGAGCGCAACCAGCATCTGAGCGGTGAGGCCTTCGATCTGCTTCAGCTCGTCCTGGACGCCGAGTGCAACGCGCTTGGCATCGTTTTCAGCTTCGATACGCTCCAGATACTCGCGGGCGCGGGTCTGGATTTCGTTGGCCGTGTCTTCGTCGAAGCCGTCGATCGACGAGATTTCTTCGAGATTGGTGTAGGCGAGTTCCTCGACCTGAGCAAAGCCTTCCGAAGCAAGCACCTGGCCGACCATTTCGTCGACATCGAGAGCTTCCATGAACAGGTTGGTGCGCTCGTTGAATTCCTTCTGACGGCGTTCCGACTCTTCGGCTTCCGTCATGATGTCGATATCCCAGCCGGTCAGCTGCGAAGCGAGGCGAACGTTCTGGCCGCGGCGGCCGATGGCCAGCGACAGCTGCTCATCCGGAACCACGACTTCGATACGCTCTGCATCCTCGTCGAGAACGACCTTGGCGACTTCAGCCGGCTGCAGGGCGTTGACGATGAAGGAAGCCGGATCCTGGCTCCACGGAATGATGTCGATCTTTTCGCCCTGCAGTTCGCCGACAACGGCCTGAACGCGGGAACCGCGCATACCGACGCAGGCGCCGACCGGGTCGATCGACGAGTCGTTCGAGATGACGGCGATCTTGGCGCGCGAACCCGGGTCACGGGCAACCGACTTGATCTGGATGATGCCGTCGTAGATTTCCGGAACTTCCATGGTGAACAGCTTCACCATGAACTGCGGATGAGTACGCGACAGGAAGATCTGCGGGCCGCGCTGTTCGCGACGGACGTCGTAGACATAGGCGCGGACGCGGTCGCCGTAACGCATGTTTTCGCGCGGGATCATCTCGTCACGACGGATGATGCCTTCGCCACGGCCGAGATCGACGATGACATTGCCGTACTCGACGCGCTTGACGGTGCCGTTGACGATTTCGCCGACGCGATCCTTGAACTCGTCGAACTGACGGTCACGCTCGGCTTCGCGCACCTTCTGCACGATGACCTGCTTGGCGGACTGTGCGGCGATACGGCCGAAATCCATCGGCGGCAGCGGGTCGGCAATGAAGTCGCCGATCTTGGCATCAACATTGCGGTCGCGGGCCAAAACCAAAGGGATCTGCGTTCCGTAGTCTTCGGCGACTTCAACGACCTCAAGAAGGCGTTGCAAGCGGATTTCGCCAGTCTTGGAATTGATGTCGGCGCGGATATTGGTTTCCGAACCGTAACGCGAGCGGGCGGCCTTTTGGATGGCGTCAGCCATCGCAGCCAGCACGATCTCGCGGTCGATGACCTTTTCGCGGGCCACAGCGTCTGCGATCTGCAGAAGTTCAAGCCGGTTTGCGCTCACTGCCATTGTCGTTGGTCTCCGTAGGTCCAATTCTGGCGGCCCTCCCTCCTCGGAAAGGCCAGTGTGTTGGTCGATTATTCTTCGTCTTCAGCTTCGTCGTTCTGGTTCGCGGCCTGCTGCTTGGCGAGCTTGTCGGCGCGCAGCGCATCGCGGATCAGATCGTCCGTCAGGATCAATTTGCCTTCGGCCAGCGCCGAGAACGGGATTACGACCCGTGGTTCCTCGCCATACGCGACCTGGTCGCGCTCGACGGTGAAACCTTCTTCGTTGACGTCGGCGATCTTGCCGCGGAACCGCTTGCGGTTGTCGATCATGATCGACGTCTCGCATTTCACCAGATGGCCGGTCCAGCGTGCAAAATCCGACTTGCGCACCATAGGCCGGTCTATGCCCGGCGAAGACACTTCGAGATGATACTCGCGATCGATCGGATCTTCTACATCAAGAACGGGTGAGATGGCGACCGATACGGCTTCGCAGCCTTCGACATCCATCGTGCCGTCATTGCGCTCGGCCATGACCTGCAGGGTCATGCCGTTCAGGTTCAGCATGCGCACTCGGACCAGACGGTAATCCATGGCGGTCAGTACCGGCTCGATGATTTCGGCGATCCTGAGGTCGAGACCAGTCTCGACGATGAGACGCGGCTCGTGGTCTGTCTGCTGCATAAGCTCTCCGGTTCAATCCCCGCTCACAGTGCGGGTTGAAGCGATCGCCTAACAAAAAAGAGCGGGTCCGGTGTGGGCCCACTCTTCATCGGACGATCAAGAATATGGGCTGCATATACGCGCTTGGACCGGCAATTGCAAGACTTCCGCATTTCCGCCATTCAAAGCTGGAATTAGCCTGTTCGACGTCTATAACCGGTTCAGAGAGTCGGGAAGAGGAGCAAGAGCCACATCGTGCCGGACAGGATAGCCACACTCGCGCCGTTCAAGAACCAAACCTTCCGCACAATATGGATAGCGAGCCTTGCATCGAATTTCGGTGGCTTGATTCAGGCCGTCGGCGCCGCCTGGATGATGACCTCGATCTCCAATTCCCAGGACATGGTGGCGCTCGTCCAGTCTTCTACCACTCTGCCGATCATGATGTTCTCGCTGATTGCGGGGGCTCTCGCCGACAATTTCAACCGACGCAGTATCATGCTGACGGCGCAGCTCTTCATGCTGGCCGTCTCTATAGCGCTGACTATCTTTGCCTACCTGGACCTGCTGACACCCTGGCTGCTTCTCTGTTTCACCTTCCTGCTCGGGTGCGGCGTGGCGCTCAACAATCCCGCATGGCAGGCGTCCGTCGGCGATATCGTCTCGCGTGAAATGCTGCCCCAGGCCGTGACGCTCAACAGCGTCGGCTTCAACATTACCCGCAGTGTCGGACCGGCGATTGGCGGCGCTGTGGTCGCAGCGGCAGGTGCTGCAGCAGCGTTCGCCCTGAATGCCGCAAGTTACGTTGCGCTCATGTATGCGCTGTTGCGCTGGAAGCCGGAGCGTCGCGACGATGCGCTGCCACGCGAAACGCTTCTAAGGGCGCTTTCGGCAGGTCTCGGTTATGTTTCCATGTCGCCGAACATCCTCAATGTTCTTTTGCGCGGCATGCTATTCGGCTTCTCTGCCAGCGCCATTCTGGCGCTTTTGCCGATCGTCGCGCGCGATCTCGTCTCGGGCGGGCCGTTGACATACGGCATCATGCTCGGCTGTTTCGGCGTCGGCGCAATCGGCGGCGCCATGTCGAATGCGCGGCTGCGCGAAAAGCTGACGAGCGAGAGGATTGTCCAGTTCGCTTTCCTCGGTTTTGCGGCAAGTTCCTCCGTCATAGCGCTCAGCACCAATACCGCGCTGACGGCGCTCGTGCTGATCGTGCCGGGGGCGTGCTGGGTTCTGGCCCTGTCGCTTTTCAACACGACCGTACAGCTGTCGGCACCGCGCTGGGTTGTCGGCCGCGCACTGTCCTTCTACCAGACGACGACATTCGGCGGCATGGCGGTCGGCAGCTGGATCTGGGGCGTTGGTGCTGAAAATCTCGGCGTTTCAGTCTCCTTGAGCCTCGCCAGCCTGGCGATGCTTGTAGGTGGACTAGCAGGTTTGAGGAACCCGCTGCCGCAGTTTACCGATATCGACCTGAGCCCGCTGAACAAGTTCAATGAACCGATGCTGCGGCTCGACCTGCAGCCACGAAGCGGCCCGATCGTGTTGCAGATCGACTATGAGATCGCCGAGCACGATATCCCCGAATTCCTCACCCTTATGGCGCGCCGCCGCCGGGTACGCATTCGTGATGGCGCACGCCAATGGGCCTTGATGCGCGATCTAGAACATCCGGAAATCTGGACGGAGACCTATCACACCGCCACCTGGGCAGATTATGTCCGCCATAACCGCCGCCGCCTGCAGATAGATGAGGAAATCTGGGATGCGATCCGAAAGCTTCACAAGGGCGTGGATGGACCACGGGTCCACCGTATGATCGAACGGCAGACCATCCCGCCCAAGGACGATATCTTTCACAAGCATCATGTCGATCTGCATTGAGGCTAAGGGATGTTCCGCAATGCAAGCTCCACCGATCTGCCCGCAATCATCACGCTTCTGGCGGATGATCCGATCGGTGCAACCCGAGAGGTTGCGTCGGGGAAGATGGATCAAGCTTACTTGGAGGCTTTTGCCGCAATCGAAGCCGATCCCAACCAATTGCTGGCCGTTGCCGTCGATGACGATGGAAAGGTGATCGGCTGCCTGCAGCTCTCCTTCATTCCCGGCTTGTCACGCAAGGGCATGTGGCGAGGCCAGATCGAAAGCGTGAGGATTGCTGCAAGCCATCGTGGCGGCGGATTGGGCGCCGCCATGATCGAGTGGGCGGTCGAGCAGGCGAAAGAAAAGGGCTGCGGCCTTGTGCAACTGACGTCGGACAAACGGCGGCCAGATGCGATCCGTTTTTATGAAAGACGGGGTTTCGTCGCGAGCCACGAGGGGCTGAAACTCGACTTATCTTAACTTGGCCTTGAGCGAGGCATCTGGATAGCAGGTCGGGGAGATCCCGGCCTTCGCCTGCCAGTCGCCGAGCGAGCGGCGGGTCTTGAAGCCCGGCAATCCGTCGACATTGCCGACATCATAACCCTTGGCGACCAGCGCCTTCTGCATCGCAAGTACATCGGAGCGCAGCATCTTGCCAACATCGCCCCACTTGGCCTGGAACGGGCCACCACCGTAAGCGATGCGATCAGCCAGATTGCCGATGAACAGCGCATAGAGGTCGGAATTGTTATATTCCTTCAGCACATAGAAATTCGGCGTGACGATGAATTCCGGCCCGTTTCTCCCTGCGGGAAGCAGCATCATCCCCGGCGCTTTCATTTCCGAAGCCGGAAAAGCCTTGCCGGAAATCCGCGTGATCCCGGTCGAATTCCAGGCGGAGATCGGCTTGGCAAGGTCCGGCCCTTCCTGCGCGCAGGAGACATTGGCGGGGATCGACACCTCGAAGCCCCAGTCACGACCGGCCTGCCAACCTTCCTGCTTGAGATAGTTGGCTATGGATGCCAGCGTGTCCGGCACCGAATTCCAGATATCCGGGTGGCCGTCCCTATCGAAGTCGACGGCATATTTCAGGTAGCTTGTTGGCATGAACTGCGGCTGGCCGAGCGCTCCGGCCCATGAACCTTTCATCATCGAAGCACTGACGTCACCGCGCTCGATCATCGTCAGTGCAGCAATCAGTTCCTCGCGAAACATCGGCTTGCGGGTCGACATGAAGGCCTTGGTCGCCAGCACCTCGATCGCCGAATAGGGCAGTTTCGCCTTTCCAAAACCGGATTCCCGGCCCCAGACGGCAATGATGATTTCGCCGGGAACGCCATAGGCTGCTTCGATTTTCTTCAGCCCGGCGGCATAAGTGCCGGCCAGTCCGCGCCCTGCAAGCCCCAGCGTCTGGAGCCGGTTTTCGTTGAAATAGGCGCCGGGAGAGGAAAACTCAGCCTGGCTCTGGTCCTGCTGTTTCGGCGGTTTGGAGCCCGGCGGTACAAGATCCGGCAGGCTCCAGTTGAGCTTCAGCCCGTCGAACGCGGCTCGCAGCGTCTTTTCCGAAATCCCCGCCTTGCGCGCTTCCGGGCCAAGATCGGTTGCGATCCACTGCTGGAACTGGCGCTCGACATCCGGCTTGCTTTGGGCGGATGCGGGGAGGGGCGAAAGGATGGCGGTAAGGGCTAGAAGTAGAGCTGCGGCGTAACGGCGGGCACCCCCCTCTGCCCTGCCGGGCATCTCCCCCACAAGGAGGGAGATCAGATGGGCGCGCTGGCCTGCCTCGTTCAACGGTGGTGTTGCCGCACAGCGTTTCGAAATTTGGGAATGGCGGTCGTGATGCTTGTGATCTCCCCACCTGTGGTGGAGATGCCCGGCAGGGCAGAGGGGGGCAGGCTTGCTCATTCTCGTCCTCCTCGAAAATGTCAGATAGCCGTCCGTGCCCTAAGCGCTGCCGTCAGCGTGCCTTCGTCAAGATAATCGAGTTCGCCGCCGACCGGCACGCCATGGGCAAGCCGCGTGATCTTGATGTCGAAATCCGAAAGCTGGTCAGTGATGTAATGAGCGGTCGTCTGCCCCTCGACCGTCGCATTGACCGCGATGATGATCTCCTTGACCGTTCCTTCGCTGACGCGATCAACGAGTGCGCGGATATTGAGGTCGTCGGGACCGACACCGTCGAGCGGCGACAACGTGCCGCCGAGAACGTGATAGGCGGCGTTCATCGCGCCGGCGCGCTCCAGTGCCCAGAGGTCGGAAACGTCTTCGCAGATGATAAGCATCGAGTGATCACGGCGGATATCGGTGCAGACGGTGCAGGGATCGGACGTATCGACATTGCCGCAGCGCGAGCAGATCTTCACCTTGTCATAGGCCTCGCCCATCGCAAGCGATAGCGGGCCGAGCAATTGATCCTTCTTCTTGATCAGGTGCAGCGCCGCCCGGCGTGCAGACCGCGGACCAAGGCCCGGGACTTTTGCCAGAAGCTGGATGAGTTTTTCGATTTCGGGGCCGGTGACTCGCTTTGCCATGATCTCCCTTTAGCCCATATGTCGGTTGAACGGAAAGACCGAAGGACCAAGGCCCGCATGAAACTTGTCGCGATCTGCATCGGCCACGCGCAGCGTTTGCCGGGAAAGAGTTACAAGACAGGCATCTACAAGGCACCGGTCAACGGTCCAGTGCTGATCGATGAGCTCGGCCTGATTGGAGACACCGTCTGCAATAGGAAACATCACGGCGGGCCGGATCAGGCGATCTTGCTCGAGGGATCGCTGACACTTGACTGGTGGGCGGCAGAACTCGGGCGCGACCTGCCGCCCGGAACATTCGGCGAGAACCTTGTCATCAAGGGCCTCGACAATCGGGACGTGGCGGTGGGAGACCGGTTTCATGTGGGCGATATCGTGCTTGAAGCCACCTCTCCGCGTTCGCCCTGCAATACGCTTACTGCTCGAATCGGCGATCCGGTATTTGGCAGGACCGTTCTCAAATCAGGCCGCCCCGGCATTTATTGCAGGGTTATTAAACCGGGGATGATCCAGGCAGGACACGATGTGAGTTACGAATTCTATCGCGGCGAGCGTGTACCTGTTGCCGAGCTTCTGGCGTCGATGGGGCGAAAGCTGTCTGAGGCCGAGACGCTCCGTTTTCTCTCCGCGCCGCTCGCGAGCCGCTGGAGAGAACGGTTTCAGCCGACCGTATAATATATCACGAAACCGTGATCTATGGTGATATGGTTGCTTAGATTTAAGGCTCTATACCGCTTGTTTGATGGCTATGCGGAGCTTTGTATGAGTTTTTTGAGACGCATCCCCTTCGGGTTCATGTCCGGCGCGCTGGTCGCGTATCTTGCGACTTCAGGTCTGGCTGCGGCTGAGGAAACCGATGTCGAGCACTCGATTTTCGCATTCGGTGGAGCGATGGTCGATGGTGATATGGCCGAAGCGGCCAATCCTTTCGGTGTGGATTACGAGAACCGACCGATCTTCGGCATCGGCTACCAGTTCCTTCCCTATAGCATCGGTTCAGTAAAGCTGGGCCTTGAGGCAGGCCTTGCCGGCCGGTTCAACGGCAATACCAATGCGGAGATCTGGAGCGGTGTCGTGGGTCGCTATGATGCGATCGAGATTGCCAATACGCTACGTATCATTCCCTCTTTCACCTTTGGTATCAGCCATGTGACCGGAACGATGAGCGGACGAGAAAGGCGTAATGAAATCGAGCGCGACGGCGATGCCTCGACATTGTTCTATCTTGGGCCCGAACTGAGTTTCAGCAGCGTCTCGAGACAGGATCTTGAGGTTTTCTGGCGCCTGCATCACCGCTCCGGTGCTTGGGGCACTCTTGGCGACATGCATGGCGGTTCCAACGCCAACGTCGTCGGCGTCAGGTATAATTTCTGAGTTTTATCGGGTCGCGATGGCGGCAGCCGCACCGGCCATGGTGCCGGCCGAGATGCGGTTGGCAAGCTTCAGCGCGCGGGGGCTTTTCAGGAATTGCCGCGCCTTGTTCGCCAGCGTGATCCAGACGATGTCAACGGTCGCAAGCACGATCAGCATCGCGGCGACCAGTTCCAGCCAGCCGATCAGCGTGACGCCGTTAAGATCGATGATCGACGGCAAAAGCGCGACATAGAACATCATGATCTTCGGGTTGCCGAGTGTCACAGTCAGCCCGGCGAAGAACATCCTCGCCGCAGAGCGGCTTTCCGGCAGTTCGCCGTCAGCGCCGTCCGTTCTGGCAAACCACATCTTCCAGGCGAGATAGAGAAGATAGGCGACGCCGATCCACTTGATCGCAACGAAAACGGGCTGAAAGCTCTCGGCGATGGCCGAAAGCCCGGCAACCGCAAAGGACAGCCAGACAGTCTCGCCCACCCACATTGCCATGAGGAAGGGCAGCACGTCGCGCCAGCCCTTGGTCAGCACGCGCGAGACGAGCGCGGCAATGCTGGGGCCGGGAGAGCCTGCCGCAACGAACAGCGCGGCGGCGAATACGAGCACGGAAGCCAATGTCATCGGAACCGCCTTTTCGATATCAGATCAGAACGGCAGCTTCATGCCGGGCGGGATCGGCAGACCGGCGGTCAGTTCCTTGGTCTTTTCGGCAGTGATCTGCTCGGCTCGATCCTTGGCCGACTTGTGTGCGGCAACGATCAGGTCTTCGAGTATCTCGATATCGTCTTCCTTGAACAGCGAAGGATCGATCTTCAGGCCGAGCATTTCGCCCTTGCCGTTCATCTTGACGGTCACGAGACCACCGCCAGCCGCGCCTTCGACTTCGAGAGCAGCGATATCCGCCTGCATCTTCTCCATCTTGGCCTGCATTTCCTTGACCTTGCCCATCATGCCCATGATGTCGCGCATCGGTAATTCCTCTTCTTCTCTTATAGCTCGATGTCGTCGCCGGGCAGGATATCGCCCTCGGCGGATTCCGCGATGGCCGGTGCCGGCGCATCCTCGACCTCGTTGTCTTCCTCAAGCACACGGATCCTCACGTCGGTGATCTTGGCGCCCGGAAATTGCGACAGGATCGCTGCGACATCCGGATCGGCGCGCGCATCGGTCATCCGTGCTTCGCGAGCGCTGGCATCAGCTTCCACCAGCGTCGGCTCGCCTTCGTCCTTGCTGAGCGTAACAATCCAGTGGATGCCGGTCCATTCCTTCAGCTTGACGCCGAGTTCACCGGGCAGCGTGCCGGGACCGCCATCCGTCATGCGGATATCGAGGCGGCCAGGCTCGATCTTCACCAGACGGACGAAATTGCGCACCAGCGCCTTCAGCCTCGGGTCGCGGTTCTCGGTGCAGAGGTCGACGACATCGTGCAGTGAACGGACGGCAACCTTCGGCTCCGGCCTCTCGGACGGGCGTTCCTCGATGCGGCCGACGGGCATTTCCCGTGGCGTCGTGTTCGGCACCGCCTGCAGCATGGCCGTCGGTCCGCCGGAAGGAGCGCGCTGGCCTCCGCCATCAAAGCCGCGGGCGTTGACGATCGTCTGCTGCGCCATCTGCGGGCCGCGCCCGCCGCCATTTCCACCGCCGCCATTGGGCATCGGCTGGCCATCGCCATTGGCAAAATCAGCAAGCCGCCGTGCCGCATCTTCTGGGGAGGGAAGCGATGCCGCATGCGTCAGCCGGATCAGCACCATTTCAGCAGCACCTGCCGGGCGCGAAGAGCTTTCCGCTTCCGGAATACCCTTCAGGAGCATCTGCCAGATACGCGACAGCGCGCTGACCGCCACATTTTCGGAAAACTCCCGGCCGCGCACGCGCTCCACTTCGCTCAGCGAAGGATCGTCGGCAGCTTCGGGAATATATTTGAACCGGGTGACCAGATGGGTGAAATCGGCCAGATCCGTCAGGACGACGACCGGATTGGCGCCGGCCTCGTACTGCGCGTTGAATTCGGAAAGCGCCGCCGTGATGTCGCCCTTCACGATATGCTCGAACAGGTCGACGATGCGGGCGCGGTCGGCAAGGCCCAGCATGCCGCGCACGGTATCCGCATGCACGCTGCCGCCGCCATGGGCGATCGACTGGTCGAGCAGCGAAAGGCCGTCGCGGGCGGAGCCTTCGGCGGCACGCGCGATCATCGCCAATGCTTCCTGCTCGGCAGGCACGCCTTCCTTCTCCAGAATGGTGGTAAACAGGCCGACCAGATCTGCAGCGCTGATCCGGCGCAGGTCGAAGCGCTGGCAACGGGAAAGCACGGTGATCGGAACCTTGCGGATTTCCGTCGTCGCGAAAATGAACTTCACATGCTCCGGTGGCTCTTCGAGCGTCTTCAACAGCCCGTTGAAGGCCTGCGTCGAGAGCATGTGCACTTCGTCGATAATATAGACCTTGTAGCGCGCCGAAACCGGGCGATAGCGCACCTGCTCGATGATCTCTCTGATATCGTCGATACCGGTATGGGACGCGGCATCCATCTCGATCACGTCGACATGCCGGCCTTCCATGATCGCCTGGCAATGTTCGCCGGGTTCGCGCAGGTCGATTGTCGGACGATCGATTTCGGCCGTCTTGTAGTTGAGCCCCCGAGCAAGAATACGTGCGGTCGTCGTCTTGCCGACACCGCGGACACCGGTCAGCATGTAGGCCTGTGCGATACGGCCGGTCTCGAACGCATTGGTCAGCGTGCGGACCATCGGTTCCTGGCCGACCATCAGGTCGGAGAAATCCTTCGGCCGGTACTTGCGGGCGAGAACCCGATATCCCGTGCTGCCCGAAGGGGCAGGGGATGAGGGATTGATTGATGTCGGCCCGCTGTCGCTCATAAGGTCCTGACTATAGGCCCTCGGGCCTGTACGGGCCATTCCGGCAGTCAGGCGATCTTGACCGGACCGGGCGTTGACCAAGATGAGAAGGTGGGAGGCTGGCACGGCGACCCGTGCCTGGCTCGTTAGGGCTGCTTCCTTCCGGACCTGACCCGGTTGGCGAGTGGCTCGTCCACCACCAACCTCCCGCCGCACATATCGGCAATAATGCTTCCAAATGCAAGCCAACCCTGTAAAAAACTGTCAGTATCGAAAATCACAACACCGAAAATGCCGGGAGGATCGCTTGAGCGCCTTTGAACTGGATCCACGGCTTGCCAGGGATACCGAGCTTGTGGAGAGCTTTGGCCTCTGTCAGCTCAGGATGATGAAGGACAGCCGCTGGCCTTGGTTCATGCTGGTGCCCCAGCGCAATGATGTGAGCGAGCTGTTCGAGCTGACGCCGCTCGACCAGGCGCTTTTGACCTTTGAGACCAATATGGTGGCGGCGGCGCTGAAAAAGGCGACAGGGGCCGAAAAGATCAATGTGGCTGCGATCGGCAATATCGTTCGCCAGCTGCATGTGCATATCGTCGCACGGTTCGACCCTGACCCGAACTGGCCGGGACCGATCTGGGGGTATGGCCAGGCGGAACCTTATGAAGATACAGCCAAGCAATTATTGATCAAAAGCCTGACGGAAAATCTCGTATCATGACAAGAAAACTTTTCGAGACGGATGCGCCCCATCCGGAGCCCGGCAACCTGACGGCCTTTTCCGGCAACAGGCTCGACCGTCGGGGCGAATATCGCGCCGACGACTGCGTTAGCGAGGCGCTGGCGATCGAGGGGACCCATATTCTCGCCTTCGCCGGTGCAAAGCTCATCCTCAAACATGACGAACAGGTTCTGGACCCGCTTTTCGCGGCTTACGAACTGGCGGAACTGAAGCCTGATTTCGACAATGCCATCCTGCTCGGCTACCGCGAAAACGGTGAGCCGCGCGTGGCGATTCCCGTCAATGTCCCGGCTGAAGAACTTGCCGGCCAGTACAAGCCCACGGATGCCCGCGCGCTCTACCGCGAAGCGCTGATCGACGCGGAGCTGCAGGGGGAGGTCGCCCAGGCGATCTCGCTTTTGTCCTGGAACGCGGCCAACCGCTTCTGCGGCAAATGCGGCTCGCCGACTGAAATGAAAATCGGCGGCTACAAGCGGGTCTGCACGGCGTGCGAACATATGATGTTTCCGCGCACCGATCCGGTCGTCATCATGCTGACGGTCGATGTCGAGAACGATCGCTGCCTGCTCGGCCGCAGCCATCATTTTCAGGAGGGCATGTATTCCTGCCTCGCCGGTTTCGTCGAACCGGGCGAGACGATCGAACATGCAGTTCGTCGCGAGACGGTCGAGGAATCGGGTATCGAGGTCGGCCGGGTGCGGTATCACGCTTCCCAGCCCTGGCCGATGCCGCATTCGCTGATGATCGGCTGCTATTCGGAGGCACTTTCGACCGAGATCACCATCGATCCGCAGGAAATGTCGGATGTCCGCTGGTTCTCCCGTGACGAGGTCAGGCACATGCTCGACGCCGGCCCGGATATCAAGCCCTTCGGACCCGCCAGCGGCGCAATCGCCTATCGGCTGATGAAGGACTGGATCGATTGGCCGGATGAGCAATCGGGCGTCGCTTGAGTAACAGTTCTGCGGCCCGCGCGAGTAGGCTGGAAACCGGAGGCGCCTGATGACAGTGGCCCGCTCGGAGCGCCTTCTTGTCCTTCTACAGGTCATGCGGCGGTATCGGCAGCCGGTCAGCGGTGCAACGCTTGCCGCCGAAACCGGCGTCAGCCTCCGCACGCTCTACCGCGATGTCGCCAGCCTGCAGGCGCAAGGGGCCTTGATCGAGGGGGAAGCCGGGCTCGGCTACATCCTGAAGCCCGGTTTCATGCTGCCGCCGATGATGTTTTCGCAAGAGGAGATCGAGGCTCTCGTGCTCGGCTCCCGCTGGGTTGCGAAAATGGCCGATCCGATACTTGCAGCCGGTGCCGTGGATGCGCTGCAGAAGATCGCCGCAGTCCTGCCGGCCGAACTCAGGGAAGAGATCGATAATTCCACTCTGCTCGTGGCAGCGCCGCGAAACAGGGAGGACAGGAGCGATCTGGCGATGATCCGCAAGGCAATCCGCGCCGAACACATACTCGACCTCGCCTATGAAGATGAAAAGGGTGCACTGACCGAGCGCCGCGTCTGGCCTTTTGCGCTCGGTTTTTTCGACAGCGTGCGGGTTATGATCGGCTGGTGCGAGCTGCGACAGGGATTTCGCCATTTCCGCACGGACCGCATCGTCTCCGCGGTCTCGACAGGAAAGCGTTACCCGCGCCGCCGCCCGGCACTGCTGAAAGAGTGGCGACGGTCAGAAGGCATTTCCGCGCCCGGCTAGGGCTGCTGACAGAATTTGACAGCATGATGCGATAGATTCGGGTCAGTCTCAACAAGGAGCACTGACATGGTTCACCCTGATTTCACTATTCTTTTCGTCGATAATCCGTTCGTAAGCGCCGCATTTTACCGCGATCTGCTCGGTGTCGAACCAGTGGAAAGCTCGCCGACATTCGCGTTGTTTATCCTGTCCAACGGCATGAAGCTCGGTCTGTGGTCGCGCCACACGGCACAGCCGGCGGTGACCGCGGGAAGCGGCTCCATGGAAATCTGCTACCGGCTCGAAAAAACCGCTGATGTCGATCGCACCTATAGCGATTGGGCGAAGAAGGGCCTGCGCGTGCTGCAGACACCGGCGGAACTGGACTTCGGCTATACCTTCGTCGCGACCGATCCCGATGGCCATCGCTTGCGCGTCTATGCCAGGATCGAAGCGGTCTGAAACACAAAAGGCGGCGTTGAACACGCCGCCTTTTGCAAATCCCTTACTAGTCTTCCGATGCCTCGTTCTGGCTTGGCGCGTTGAAGCGCGTTATGCTTTCTGCAGCGCGCCGCGCATCGGGTGTCCCTTGTAGCTGCCGAGAATGCGGACCTTTTCGGAGAAGAATCGCAGCTCTTCCAGCGCCCGGCGCACCGGCGCGTCATCCGGATGGCCTTCGATATCGGCATAGAACTGGGTGGCGACGAACTTGCCACCCAGCTGGTAGCTTTCGAGCTTCGTCATGTTGATGCCGTTGGTCGCAAAACCGCCCATCGCCTTGTAGAGGGCTGCCGGGATGTTGCGCACATTGAAGACGAAGGTCGTGACGATCACGTCTTCCGGATTGTTCCGTTGTACCCACTTCTCGTCGCGCGACAGAACGACGAAGCGGGTTACGTTGTTTTCCGTATCCTCGACGTTTTCGGCCAGGATCTCGAGCTTGTAGAGATCCGCGGCAAGCCGCGGCGCAAGTGCCGCCATCGAGTGATCGCCCTTTTCAGCCACCATCTTGGCAGCCCCCGCCGTATCGCCGGCAACAACGGCTTTCCAGCCGTTCGAGCGGATGATTTTGCGGCATTGGCCCAGCGCATGGATATGGCTGTGAACCGTGCGGATCTCGTCATGCTTCACACCCGGCAGAACCATCAGCTGGAAGCGAATCGGCATGAAATATTCACCGATAATATGCAGCCGCGATTCCGGCAACAGCGTGTGGATGTCCGCCACGCGCCCGGCAATCGTGTTCTCGATCGGGATCATCGCCAGATCGGCTTCGCCGCTTTCGAGCGCCTGGAAGGCATCTTCAAAGGTCGCGCAGGGCAGCGGCTCCATGTCGGGAAACATGTCGCGGCAAGCCATGTCGGAATTGGCGCCGTAGTCGCCCTGGAAGGCAATGCGATTGGTCAGCGTGGTCATCGGGTGCCTCTTTTCAGGATTGGCGCGACGTCAGGATTGCACGGGCTTTCTCAAGGTCGGCAGGGGTGTCGACGCCGAGCGGGATCGAGTGCACGATTTCGGCATCGATCCGCATGCCGGCCTCGAGCGCCCGAAGCTGCTCCAGCCGCTCGCGCATTTCCAAGGGGGACGGGCCGAGCGCGACGAATTTTTCCAGAGCCGCGCGGCGATAGGTGTAAAGGCCGATGTGATGGTAAAGCGGGCCATCACCATAGGGAGCGGTCGCGCGTGTGAAATAGAGTGCCTTCAGCCGGGTTTCGGAAATCGGCGAGCCGACGATCTTCACCACATTCGGATTGGTTTTCTCGTGTTCGTCGGTGATTTCGACGGTCAGAGTCGCGATATCGGTCGAGGGATTGTCGAGAAGCGGTCGAAGTGACGCACGTACCACGTCCGCCTCGATCGTCGGCAGGTCGCCCTGGACGTTGATGACGAATTCCGCCTTGCCATCCGGGTCGGCCTTCTGCAGCGCCTCGTAGATGCGATCCGAGCCGGACTGGTGATCCTGGCGGGTCATGACGACATCGAAACCGGCTGCCTTGACGACATCGAACACGGCCTGATCGTCGACCGCCACGACAACGCGCCCGGCTTTTGCTTCCTCGGCGCGCTTTGCCACCTGAACGATCATCGGCAGGCCGGCGATGTCGGCGAGCGGCTTGTTCGGCAGTCGGGTCGAGGCCATTCGGGCCGGGATCAGGACCAGTGTTTTTTCTGCTGCCGGTTGTGTCATCGAAGGCCTTCTATTCTCGCGTCAAGAGTGTCAAATAGTCTCATGCGGCGCGTTTTGTTTCCAATTGCAACGATTTGGCAAAAGACATAGCTTCCGCGCGATTGCAAGATGGCCGTTTGTACCGCAAGTTGGTCCAGAGGGTAGTCAACGAGATGGGAAGGAGCTCTGGATGAACCCCTACGTGAATATGTCGGTTGGTGCGTTGCTTGCCACTGTTTTCGTGATGATGTCGGTTTCGATCGCTTCGGAGGGGATTTTTCACTCTCCCGTTCCTGAAAAGGAAGGTTTCGCGATTGCCGCAGCGGAGGAAGCATCGGGCGGCGAAGCAGCTGGCGCAGAAGCCGCACCCGCTGCCGTGCCTGTTGGCCAGCTCATGGCGAGCGCAGATGCCACCGCCGGCGCCGCCGTTTTCAAGAAGTGTCAGAGCTGTCACTCCATCGAGAAGGGAGGGCCGAACAAGGTCGGTCCTGACCTCTGGGGTCTTGTGAACCGTCCGGTCGCCACGCACGAGGGTTTTTCTTATTCTGCTGGGATGAAGGATTTTTCCAAGGGTGGCCAGGAAACCTGGACCTTCGATCATCTCAACCACTTCCTTGCCGGCCCGAAGGCTTATGTAAAGGGCACGGCCATGGGCTTTGCCGGTATCAAGAATGACAAGGAGCGCGCCAATCTGCTCGCCTATATACGCGAGCAGTCCGACAGCCCGGCGCCGCTGCCGGATCCGAACGCACCGGAACCAGCTACGAACTGATTTTACTTCTTGAGTTCCTAAGAGATAATGCCCGGCTCAGCCGGGCGTTTTGCATTCTGCCTCCGGTCAGGAAAGCAGCCAGGCCCACATGCTGACGGAGATGACACCGAAGGCGGTTGTGATGCTGATGACGGAAGCGGCAAGGCTCTGGCTGGAGCGGAAACGCTGTGCAATCAGCCAGGCATTAATGCCTGTCGGAACGGAAGAGGTCAGAACCAGCGCAGCGGTCCAGTCCGGCCGTAGGTTCAGTAGCTGGCAGGCCGCAAATACGGACGCCGGCATCAGGAATAACTTGAGCACGGCCGCGGTAGATGAGAGCCCCAGATCGCCCTTGATCGGATAACGCGTCAGCGCCATCCCGATCGAAATCAGTGCGGCCGGGCTGGCAGAGCCGGCAATCTGGTCGACGACCAGGGCAACTGGTGCGTTCATTGACAGGCCGGAAAGATTGAAGGCAAGTCCGAGTGTCAAGGCGATGACGAGCGGATTGCGCGCAAGGTTTGTCCCTACCTGCTTGAGAACGGCGACAATACCGCGGGCAGCCGTGCCATCCACCTTGGCTGAGGCGCTTTCCATAAGCACCGTACCGACAATCATCATGATCGGCAGATGGATTGCGAGAAGGATGGAGATGGCAACAAGCCCATCCTGTCCGACGATATGATCGACCAGCGGAAGGCCGATGAAGACATTATTGGCGAAGCTTGCCGACATGCCTGCAATCACGGCAACTTTGGCGTCCCGCCCGAAGGCGCGTTTTGCCATAAAAGCCCCGATGGTCCAGGTGATCGCGACACCTATAAAATAGGCGGTCCACAGTCTGAAGGGCGAAACGCCTTCGAAATGCGCGGTTGCTAGCGTGCGGAAGATCAGCATGGGAACGGCGATCTTGAAGACAAATTCGCCCAGCGCATCACCGGTCTCCGCTTTGAGAAGGCCGGATTTGGCGATCAGCCAGCCGAGCAGAATGAGAATGAAGACCGGGAGGACATTGGCGAGGACGAGCGACACGGTAGGACCTTGGAATATTCCGATCCTATGCGTCTAGCGCATAAGCCTCCGAGCAACAAATGCATATATGCAACCGTGCTCTGATCCAGATCTATAAATGGAGTGAAAAATCCGGCAGTCAGCCGCCAGTACATCCGTGGCAGCCAACCTTACCGGACAGGGTCAACATATGCGACAACCGTGACGGCCAGATGACAGATGATAAACCTGAACCAACTCGATGCACGGATGGGATGGATGCAAGAACATTTGTTCTTCCCTTGGCCGGAAAAGGCCACTACCCATGGCGCAGCTTGAACGCAAAAGGATGAAGAGTGAATGCCAAAGTTCGACGTGCTGACCATCGGCAACGCCATCGTCGATATCCTCGCCCGTTGCGAGGATTCGTTTCTTGAAGACAATGCGATCATCAAGGGCGCCATGAACCTTATCGATGCCGAGCGCGCCGAATTTCTTTATTCAAAGATGGGACCTGCGGTAGAGGCATCCGGTGGTTCGGCCGGCAATACGGCTGCCGGCATTGCAGGTTTTGGGGGCAAGGCCGCCTATTTCGGCAAGGTTGCCGAGGATCAGCTGGGCCAGATCTTCCAGCACGACATCCGCGCGCAGGGCGTTCATTACCAGACAAAGCCTGATGGTCTTCATCCCCCCACGGCTCGTTCGATGATCTTCGTCACGCCCGATGGCGAGCGTTCGATGAACACCTATCTCGGCGCCTGCGTCGAACTTGGCCCCGAACATGTCGAGGAAGAAGTCGTCGCCGAAGCCAAGGTCACCTATTTCGAGGGTTATCTCTGGGATCCGCCGCGTGCCAAGGATGCTATTCGCGAGGCAGCTCGCATTGCCCACGCGCATGGCCGTGAAGTGTCCATGACGCTCTCCGACCCCTTCTGTGTTGGGCGCTACCGCTCGGAATTCCTCGATTTGATGACGTCCGGCACAGTCGATATCGTCTTTGCCAACAAGCACGAACTGCTGTCGCTCTACGAGACGGAAGACTTCGAACTGGCTCTCGGCAAGATCGCCGCAGACTGCAAGCTGGCCGCGGTCACGCTCAGCGAAGAGGGTGCCGTCATCGTTCGCGGTAGTGAGCGGGTAAACATCGATGCCTATGCAATCGACGAACTGGTCGATACGACTGGCGCCGGTGATCTCTTCGCCTCCGGCTTCCTTTATGGCTACACGCAGGGTCGTTCGCTGGAAGATTGCGGCAAGCTCGGTTGCCTCGCTGCAGCCGAAGTTATCCAGCAGATCGGCCCACGTCCGCTGGTATCGCTGAAAGAGGTAGCAGCCGAGGCAGGCCTTATTTAAAGGCTTCGCCCGGGTAAACGCCCCAGACTTCGCCCTGGGCTACCCAGCCCTCGGCACCACCGGTTTCCGCCTGGCACCAGTCACCGTTGCATTCCTTGATGGTAAGCTGAACGCCCGGCTGAAGCTTGGCGGTGATTGCGGCCGAGCTTTGCGGGTCGCGGCGCATGTTGACATAGATGTCCTGGCCCTTCCCGCGCATCCATGGAGCCGCGACGGCCGTACGCTCGCCCGAAAGCAGCGCCTGGTTCACCCAGCCCTCGGTTCCCTCGGCGTCACGCACGCGCCGCCAGTTGTCGTATTCCTGGATGATTTCCATGGGCGTACCTGCCTTCATGTACATCCATGAAACCGCATAGTCGGTGCTCGGCCCGATACGGATATTGACTTTCTTTGATTTCAGGCTGGCAAAACGCGGTAGCGGTAGGCCGCTCGCACCTTTCGCAGCACCCTGTGCATAGACTGGGACGATAGCGGAAAGCGTTGCGATCATGGGAAAGCAGATGGCTATGATGATGATGATGAGGCGGCGCATTGTGTGGATCCTGACTGACGATCCGCGGATGTGCTTCATGGCCCGTTTGCGAGGTTTTGTTTGTCTTCGCCGGTGGGTCTGCTAGAACGCCCAAGGATAGGATCGACTATCGCGCGACTTGGTTAATGACCTGCTAAAATTGCGGTGGCGGAGCGATGACTGCGAAGAAAAGACCCAGGGTTTATATCACGCGCAAGCTGCCGGACGCCGTCGAGACGCGCATGCGCGAACTCTTCGACGCCGAGCTCAACATCGATGACCGGCCGCGTTCACGCGAAGAGCTTGCGGCTGCGATGGCGAGTGTCGACGTACTTGTACCGACAATCGCGGACAAGATCGATGCCGAGCTTCTGGCCTCAGCAGGCCCGCAACTGAAGCTTATTGCCGGTTTTTCCAACGGTACGGATCACATCGATGTCGATGCGGCGGCTGAGAAAGGCATTACCGTTACCAATACGCCGAACGTCCTGACCGAGGACACGGCGGATATGACGATGGCGCTCATCCTCGCCGTCAACCGTCGCCTTGCGGAAGGCTCTCGTATTCTGACCGACAATCCCGGTGATTGGGCCGGCTGGAGCCCAACCTGGATGCTCGGACGCCGGATCTGGGGCAAACGGATCGGTATTATCGGGATGGGTCGGATCGGCACTGCAGTCGCAAGACGCGCCAAGGCTTTCGGTCTTTCCATCCACTATCACAACCGCAAGCCGGTCAATCAGGCGACCGAGAGCGAACTGGAGGCGACCTATTGGGACAGCCTCGATCAGATGCTGGCCCGCGTCGATATCGTTTCGGTGAATTGCCCATCGACGCCCGGAACCTTTCATCTTGTGTCAGCCCGGCGTCTGGCGCTGATGCAGCCGACGGCGATCATCGTCAACACGGCGCGTGGCGACATCATCGACGAGATGGCGATGATCAAGCTTCTGCGTGAAGGCAAGATCGCCGGTGCCGGTCTCGACGTCTATCAGAACGAGCCGGCGATCAACCCGAAACTCGTCAAGCTTGCGAATGAAGGCAAGGTCGTTCTGTTGCCCCATATGGGTTCGGCCACGATCGAGGGCCGGATCGACATGGGCGATAAGGTCATCATCAATATCCGAGCCTTTTTCGACGGCCACCGTCCGCCGAACCGTGTTCTGCCCGGCCGGAATTGAATTCAGGCCGGGGTTGGCTCGAGCTGCTTGCGCATTTCGATGAAGGTGATCCGGTCAAAGCCCGGATGGGATTTTTCGGCCGTTTTCTGAAATCCCCAGCGGCCGAAGGTCGTGTGGTTGCCGACAAGCTCGATGCGCGTTTCCAGCCTGAGCGCAGGCAGATTCAGCTCCTGCGCAGTATCTTGCGCAACCTTTAGCAGCCGGCTACCGACACCCTTACCTTGCTGGCCCGGCGCGACCGCGAGTTTCCCGACATAAAGGCAATCGGTTTCGGGTTTCAGGAACACGCAACCGACCAGATGGTCTTCCTCCAGTGCGGCGAAAGCAATCTCGCTCGTGGCCTTTTGCGCGAGTGAGGCAAGTGTCAGCCGGTGTGCCGAGGAAGGCGGATCGATGATCTCGTCCATATAGGAAAAGGAAGAGAGGATAAGCGCGAGCAATTCGTCCCAGCGGCCAAAGTCGTTGTCGATCCTGATAATGGCGATCATTCTGCCGACGACCTCTTTCTGCGTTTGTATCTGATCGTATCGAACCGGGCCGAAAGCGCATCGTAGAGCATCAGTCGGCCGACGAGCGGTTCGCCGATGCCGGTGATCAACTTGATGACTTCCATCGCCATCAGAGTGCCGATGACGCCGGTCAGCGCGCCGACCACGCCGGTCTCGGCACAGGCAGGGATCAATCCTTCCGGCGGCTTTTCGGGAAACAGGTCGCGATAGGTCGGATTGAGCACGCCGTCTGCGCTGCTCTCATAGGGCTTGAGCGCAGTGACGGAACCATCGAAGCGCCCGACGGCGCCGGTGACGAGCGGGATCCTTGCCGTCTCAGCGGCGTCCGCCGCCGCATATCGCGTATCGAAATTGTCGGACCCATCGACAAGAAGATCGAAGCGCGGCAGATGCAGCCTCGCCCATTCGGGCGAAAACCGTTCCTCGAAATCGACGACCCGGACATGCGGATTGAGGCGGGCGATCTTGTCGCGCGCGCTTTTCGTCTTCATTTCGCCGATCGTGCCGGAATCATGGATCACCTGGCGCTGCAGATTGGAAAGCGATACCCGGTCGTCATCGGCGATGCCGATCGTTCCGATACCGGCTGCGGCGAGATATTCCAGCACGGGGGCGCCAAGGCCACCGGCGCCGATCACCAGAACACGGGCGGCTTTCAGCTTCTGTTGGCCGGTTCCGCCGATTTCCGGCAGCAGGATATGGCGTTTGTAACGCTCGATCTCGTCCGGGGTGAGTGCCGTCTCCGGCAGTTGCGAAGCCTGGTTTTCCATGATCGATTTCATATCACCACCACCTCTTCCGGTTAAGCATCTATCGTCAGGCTTTTCCCGGCGTTACGCTTCCATGGCTCACCGTAAAGAACTGTGCTCGGTCTCCGAGGGCTGCAAACATCGATTGGTCGGTGCCGGTCATGAAGGCCTGGCCGCCGAGCCCATCTACCAAATCGAACAATGTCGCACGCCGCCCCTCATCGAGATGCGCGGCGATTTCGTCGAGCAACAGGATAGGTGCGAAACCGGTCATATCCGCCGTCAATCGGGCATGGGCGAGAATGAGCCCGATCAGCAATGCCTTCTGCTCTCCGGTGGAGCATCGCGAAGCCTCGATATTCTTCTCCTGATGGCGCACGAGAAGATCGACGCGGTGCGGGCCTTCGAGTGTGCGGCCCGCGGCTGCGTCACGCCCGCGTCCGTTGCGCAGGGCGACAAGATAATCCTCTTCCAGATCAGCCGCCGGGCGATCCATGCCGCCATCCATGAAACCTTCGAGTGCCAGGGCCGGTGTCGGGAACGGTGTCTCGGCGGAATTGACCGAGAGAGACTGGAGCAGGCCCAACATTTCATGCCGTGCGGCAGCCATGGCTATCCCGAGTTCCGCCATCTGCGTTTCTATCGCCGCCAGCCACGCAGGATCAAAGCGACCCTCCGAAAGAAGTCGGTTACGGCTGCGCATGGAACGCTCGAAGTCGCTTGCCCTTCGAGCGTGGGTGGGATCGAGTGAAAGCACAAGCCGGTCGAGAAAGCGCCGCCGGTCCGATGACGAGCCGGTAAACAGCCCATCCATCGACGGCGTCAGCCACAACACGTTCAGATGGTCGGAAAGCTCCTCGGTGGATTTGGCCGGCGTGCTGTTGATCCTCAGCTTGCGGCTGACACTCTCGCCGTCACCCGGCTCTGTGCCTGTGCCAATTGCAACCTCGCCCTGCATTCCGTCGAGATCGACAAAGATGGCAAAACCTCCGTCAGCACCCACCCGCGTCACGTCAGTAAGCACGGCGCGCCTGAAACCTCGCCCCGGTGAAAGGAAGGATATTGCCTCCATCAGGTTGGTCTTGCCGGCACCGTTTTCTCCCGTCAGCACCACATGCCTGCTGTCGAGCACAAGCGAAGCCGCCGCGTAATTACGGAAGTCGGTAAGCTTGAGCCGTGAGATCGAAGTCTTTTGCGCCATGGAGAATCGCGGTTTTCCTGTTGCACAGGAGCTAAGGATTTGCATGGCAGAACGCAAGCGATTGGATCGATCGAGCCAGTGAACCGCCCCGCGTGATGTCCCCAGCGACTGAAGTCCCAATTCTTCGTCCGTTAGTATATCGGCAACAAGTTATGATTAATGAAAGCTTAGGGTGATTGGATAACAGTGAGTTAAACTTTCGCGGGTAGGCTTCGTTGTAGAGTGATGCCGCGTGCAATCCGTAAAACGGCTCAACATGGGACCGGGGGCAAAATGAGAAATCAAGACCAGAAGGCCGTTCTTGCCGAGCGCCTGAATTTCGTCGGGCTCGGAGAGATTGAGCGCCGCCATCTCGCGAATGTCCAACCGGTAGTCACAGGCGCCGTCGGTCCGGCTCTTGATGCTTTCTATCAGAAAGCCAAGGCGCATCCGCATACCGCTAAATTCTTTTCCAGCGACGCTCACATAACGCATGCGAAAGAACGTCAGGCGAGCCATTGGGACGTCATCTCGTCCGGCCGGTATGATGGCGATTATGTCGATGCGGTTTCCGCGATCGGCAAGACGCATGCCCGACTTGGCCTTGAGCCGCGCTGGTATATTGGTGGCTATGCACTCATTCTCGACGGTATCATCCGTGCCGTCATTGCCAAGGAGATGAAGGGATTCTTCCTCGACAAGAAGGCCGGTGTGCTGGCCGATCACCTTTCGGCAGTGGTCAAGGCGGCGATGGTCGACATGGATTATGCCATCTCGGTCTATCTGGAAGCGCTGGAAGACGGTCGCCGCAAGGTGGAGGCCGAACGCGTTGCGGCAAAGGAGGAGCAGGATGGCGCTCTCGAGGCATTGGGGCAGGCGCTGAAGGATCTTGCCGGCGGTGATCTGACGGCAGAGCTTGATCAGGAACTCGCGCCGAATTTCCATACCCTCAAGGCGAATTACAATTCCTCAGTCGCTGCACTGGATGCGGCTATGGGAGAAATCAATCAGTCTGTCGGTCAGGTTCGTGCAGAAGTTGGTGATATTTCAACCGCGGCGGACAACATGGCAAAGCGCACCGAACAGCAGGCTGCGTCGCTCGAGGAGACCGCAGCAGCGCTTGAGCAGATTACAGCACTGTCCGGTCAGGCGGCCAAGCGAACGCAGGAGGTGCAGTCCATCATCCGCGAATCGGCCGTAGAGACGCAGAGAAACGGAGAGGTTGTCCATCAGGCGATCTCCGCCATGGACGATATCGCTGAATCATCCCAGAAAATGACCCAGATCATCGGGGCAATTGACGAGATCGCATTCCAGACGAACCTGCTAGCGCTGAATGCTGGTGTCGAAGCGGCGCGTGCAGGTGAGCAGGGCAAGGGCTTTGCTGTCGTTGCCCAGGAAGTGCGTGAACTGGCACAAAGATCGGCAGCGGCCGCAAAGGAAATCAAGGAACTGATCGATCGCTCCGCCGGCGACGTGCAGCGCGGCGTCGGTCTCGTCAACCGGGCCGGTGAAGCGCTGACCGGCATCGGCACGCGAGTGAAGGCGATCGACGAACATATAACCCTGATCGCCCATTCGGCACAGGAGCAGGCATCCGGCATCGATCAGATCAATGCGTCCGTCCGCAGCATGGACCAGATCACCCAGCAGAATGCTGCGCTGATGGAAGAAACGAATGCCGCAGCCCAGAGCCTTGTTGGCATCAGCGGCAGTCTTGCGGCGCTGGTGATGCGTTTCAGAACGAGCGGTTCGGCAAGTGTTTATCAGGAGCGTCCTAGGCTCCGTGCCTGATCGAAGGCTGGACCGCGCCAAAGGCATCCTCTACATCCCCGACTAGACAGTTTGGAAGATGAGAGGATTGCCGCCGTGAGCGACGAGACGAGACTGGTGCAGCTGGAAGAACTCGCTGCCCATCAGGCCAAGGTGATCGATGAACTGTCCGACCAACTTGCCGAGCAATGGAAAGTGGTTGAGCAGACCCGTGCCAAACTCGATCGGTTGACCGAACGGTTTCTGACACTGGAGGAATCGACCCGCGAGGCGGCGCCAGTAACGAGGCCTCCGCATTACTGATCAGAGCAACTCCGGCAAACGCGGACCGGCCCTGCGTCCCCAACCGCTTGCAAACAAATAGACGGATTGGTTTCGTATTTCGACGAAAGGCGGAAAACTTTAAGCAGACGCACGGCGAAATCGCCTAAGCGCTATATATTCCCAGAGGGCTACAGCAAGAAGAATGGCGGCCGCCATAAGCTGCAGCAGGAAATTTTCTGCGTAGGGAACAAAAATGAACCCCGCGAGAATGGCTGAGATCCCGGTGCAATGTGACCACGGCACGCTGCGGGACGATACCGTCTTCATCCATAGAGTGCCGGCAAGAAACAGCAGCGGGCCGCCGAGAATTGCCAGCGCGTTGGCGTGATCACTCTGGTTGTGAGGATGCGTGAGCGTGAAATCCTCTCCCACCGCGGTCAGGATAATGCCTGCTACGATCGGTAGGTGCCCGTAGGTGAAAAGATGGTCGGCTGTGTTTTGCGGCTCGGTCGCATCTTCCGCCGTGTCGGCGGCGCGTTCCTGTCCGTCGTGGAAATAAATCCACCACATCAAAACGGTTGTCAGGAATGCCAGGACGAGAACCAAAAAGATGATGCTGCCCTCATCTGCGTGGTCAGAGGCGGTCTTGCCGGTGGTGATGATCGTTTCGCCGAGCGCGATAATGACAAAAAGGGCGCATCGTTCGGCGAGGTGTTCGCCGTTTACATCAAGTGTTTCGGAAGGCGAGGCGCCGATCCCCGGCGTCCAGTAGCGAACGAGGGGTGCCGAATATTCGATTGCCAGTGCTGCGATCCAGAACACGGCACGGCTTTCCGGACTGACGAGACCGCCAGCGACCCAGAAAGCGCTGGAGACGAGCAGCCACATCGTGATGCGCGCGAATGTCATGAACGAGCTGGCGTCGGTCCCTTTGAATGCATAGAGCGCGAACAAAGAACGGCTGAGCTGCATCGCCGCATAGGCCAGTGCGAAGACCAGCCCCGCCTCACCAAAGGCTTTGGGAAGGGCAATCGCCAGTACGATACCGAGAAACATCAGCCAAAACAGAAGCAATCTCACCGGCACGACTTCGGCATCGAGCAGGTTGGTCACCCATGTCGTGTGGATCCACACCCACCAGAGTGCGAAAATGAAGATCACGGCATCGAATGCAATCCCGAAGGAGAAGTCCGATGCCAGCGTCTGTGAAAGCTGGATCAGCGCGAAGACAAAAACAAGGTCGAAAAACAGTTCGGGAAAGCTCGCTTTGGTCGATTCGGCGTCGTCCTTGCGCAGCCAGTGATGTTTGCCTTCAGCCATTCTCGTTTTTATCCTTCATTGCATGGCAAGCCGAAGGACGGATTTAGGGCGGCGAATCATAAGTGGAGAGGATGATCGGGAATATTTGCCGGGCTAAAGGGGATAGAAAAACAAAAAGGCCGGGCAAGCCCGACCTTTCCAATCCCGTTCATTGTGCCAGTACATCCGTGGTCACGTCAAACGGGTCAAGCATTCCGTCTCTGCTGCGTTTCTGATCATTATGACCGCGCAGCTCTGTGGCACTCATCATCTCTGAAACAGGTTAATCGATCGTTAAGTGGATCCATTGCCCGTTTCGAAATGGCACGGTTGCCCGTATTCGCTCCAGTATTTGTCGGAAATGCTGTTGGATTTTAAACGGGATGGCGCTCAGGTCGTTTCAAGACGTCGCCGGGACCGATAAGTGACGGTGATCTGGAAGCTCGCGGCGACCGGGTCGCCGCGAGCAAAGCTTTATTAAGCAGCCTGCAGCTGGTCAGCTGCAACCTTGCCGGAACGGCGGTCCGTTACCAGCTCGAAGGAGAGCTTCTGGCCGTCCTGAAGCTGGCCGAGGCCTGCACGCTCAACAGCGGAAATGTGAACGAAAACGTCCGCACCGCCATCATCAGGAGAAATGAAGCCGTAACCCTTGGTCGCATTGAACCACTTAACTGTACCCGTCGCCATATCGATGCCTTTCTTTGCAATGACCGACAGCCCCTCCCGGAAACCGGAAGGAACAGATTGAACTTCGAACTTTGCAGAGTAGAACGTCGCAAGCGTGGCAGTAGCCCGGTGCTGGCCATCAGACAAATTTCGATCATACGCACTTAGGGCTTGCCCCAATGTTCGTCAAGATTGATGCGATGCTGCGGGTACGTATCGGGTTGACACTGCAATCTTTAAGGGTAATCGCAAAGGTCTATATATATCAACGGCTTGATTGTTAGAAGCCAGCATTGAATGTGCTAGGTCGTACTCTAGATCGCTGTGAAAAAGGCATAAATACAGAAAACCCGGCGCGGGAGGAGGTGCGCCGGGTTTCTGAAACTGACCAACAACCGGGAGGAGGAGGTGTTGCTGGTCCCATCGAGGACACTGGGAGGAGGAGTGCGTCCGTCGATGATTTGACTATACAGGAGGCGAGCCTAAAAAACAGCCACGATTACGCACCGCAGTATTGCGCGTCGCGCATGGCTGGATACGGCTTGCCTAAGAACGATTCATGCGCAATGTTTGCGACATGAGTCTCCTGTCGGTCCAAGCCTTTCTCGCCGAGCGCGCGCCAAACATCAAAGTAATCGTTACCGAAGCCAGTTCCGCGACGGTTCCTCTGGCTGCTGCCGCACACGGGGTAGAGCCGGATCAGATTGCCAAAAGCATATGTTTGCGCGCTGGCGCGGAAACCATGATCGTAGTAATGGCTGGCACTGCTCGCTTGGACAACAAGAAGTTCCGTTCCCGCTTCGGTACCAAGCCACGCATGCTCGGTGGGGAAGAGGTGGTTGAAATTACCGGCCACCCGGTCGGCGGCGTATGCCCCTTCGGATTGGCTTCGCCGCTATCGGTGTATTGCGACATATCTCTCAAGCGCTTCGACGAAGTCGTGCCAGCTGCCGGTGCTACCAATTCGGCAGTTCGGATCGATCCCATCCAAATGGCCGAGTTGACGGGCGCCGTCTGGATCGACGTCGCCCAAGATGTAGTTGCGGCTAGTTAAATATCATCGCTGTGAAGGCAATCAGAAGCGGTCGCCCAGATAGCGCTGGTACCATGCCTGCTTGCTTTCCGCAGAGGCCGAAGCGACGGCATAACCGATTGCAAATCCTACCGCACCGATGAGGGTGAATAGGGTTGTCGTCGCTGCTGGGTGTTCTTTGATCGTACCTGCTACCGAATTGGCTTCCGAAGAGACATAACTTGCCGCACTGCTGGCACGATCTGCAACGCGCTCGTAAACCTCGCCAGTCTTTTCCGACATAAGTGCACGCAACCTGGATATCTCGGAACGCAGGCCCTGAATCTCTTCGGCGATTGCGCTGTCGCTCGGCTGATGATCGAATGAAGCGATAGCGTTTTCGCGGGTAAAGCTTTTGACTGACTCTGCCATTCCGGCCTCCATCATCTTGATCCTGGAGACCGTTCAACTTTCGACGCGACGATTAGGTTCCGTGGTCCGTCAAAATACCACGCAAGAATTGGGACAGACTGCAATCAGCGCGTTTGTATCAACGCGCCGGCCAGAGCTTCCAACTGCTCTTTTTCAGCGGAACCTTTCTGAAGCGAGTTCACCAGAATCAGTGCGAGTGCTTCACCATCAGCACTCGCCTTGTCGATGCCATGCTCAGCGCATGTTTCATCAAAGACTTGCTGTACAAGGGTGAGCTGTTCCGGATTAACCGGATTTCGGATCAACTGAGTCGGCATCAAACCCTCGCGTCGCGGTTGGGACCCAATGGCAGACAAGTCAGTTCCCGACTTTGCCTGGACAGGTCAAAAAGCACGAGCACAGCCCTGCGAATTGCAAGCCTGTGTCAGCGAAATGTCCTTACCCGGGCGGCAATCTGATATCCGGTTGATAAAATGGCAACAACAAGTTAGCGCGGGTACGATTTGGGGGTTAAAAAACGCTGCCTGTTCTCTATCGCGATATGTAATCGGGTTCGGGCGGCGCAATACAGCGCTGCCGCCCGAAAGGCCGAAAGCCAATTTAAGCCATGCCAGCCGGATCACCTGTCGGCAACAGAGCCGGATCGAGCACAGGATCCTGCGGATTCTTGTTGTCGCCCTTGTCCTGCGCAGGTGTCAGGGGTGGCTTTTCCTGGATCCTGTCCGGCACTCCCCCGGTAGGTGTTGGCCCCCGTGGCGTATCTGCCGTCGGATTGGGGATCGGATCTCTGTTCGGCATCACTACCTCCTTTTCTGGATTTCATGAAACCCAACGGAGATCTGCTGACTAGGTTCCGGCTCTATTGCGGCTTGCTGCGCCGGACAAATGCCCGGCGCAGGGCATCGGTTATGGAGTGGCTTTCTGGCTATCAGCGGCAGGGTCGCTTGGTTGCCCCGCCTGCTTCATCTCCTGCTGCACTGGAGTGGAAGCAATGCTTGCGGTGGTGATTTCCTTGTCCACCGCATTGGAAGCCGTCACTTTATGACCGGCACAATCCGCAAGTGCTGCGGATGACGTGAGGCCCATGACGGCAGCGACGACGAGAAATGTCTTCATGTCCATTCTCCTTTCGCTTGTTGCGCTGAGGAGGATAACAAGTAATGTCCAGCTGCCCAAATCACGAATACGCGTAAGCCTTGTGTAATCGACATGCACCGTCGTAGGACACAGTCACATCAGCTTCTGCAAGACCTCTCGGCCGACAAAGATATCCGTCTTGCCCGCTTCGTGTTCAGGATGGCTGAACTCGAAGACAAGTTTCTCGGACATTTCCAGGGCCTGCTTGAGATTGACGAGTGCTACTGGCACTCGCTGGTCGCCGTTCCGAACGACGGCCTCGAAGATTTTGTTCATGGCTCCCTCCCCGAGCGCTGAACGCGGCAGTCCGGAATTCTTCCCTTTATCTGCCTGACGCATAACTTCAGTAGCCTCTGATATTACCAAATCCGGAATTCTCTGGAAAGCCGTGGTTTTCGAGGTAGAAAGCCACATCTCGAAACAGTTGGTTGAACATCTAGCTATCTTCTTCAGGTTCTGTTTGCCTTTTACCCCTCCTTAAATCGCCGCATTTAGAGTTCAGCGGAAACCTGATGGCAAAAGGCCTGCTGTTTTTCGCAGGCATAAGACGGGAGACCGCCGGCTCGCATGGTAGCCAGAGGCAAATCAGACAAGCGCGTCGAACCTTCCTTCGAAGCATCGCACGACGAAGATCAGGACGAATTTCGCCTTGAGGCTGACGATCGAATTGTCGGTCATCGCAAGGCGTCTAAACGTGCGCCCAAGTCTGATGCGAAGGTCGACACCGCCCGTCGCCAAAAACGGGGAGCCGCAAAATCTGGATCTCGCCGCGACGGCGGTTCCGCCGGTGGCGGATTATTCGCTCCGTTGCGCAGGCTGATCTACTGGTGTGTCGTTCTCGGTATCTGGGGTGCAATCGGCATAGGTGGCCTTGTGCTTTATTACGGCGCGCAAATGCCTGCGGCCAGCAGCTGGTCGATTCCCGATCGTCCGCCGAACATGAAGATCACTGCGATCGACGGTTCCGTCATTGCCAATCGCGGCGCAACCGGCGGCGAGGCCTTGGCGCTGGAAGAGATGTCGCCCTACCTGCCTCAGGCGGTGATTTCGATCGAGGATCGGCGTTTCTATTCACATTTCGGCATTGACCCGCTGGGTCTTGCGCGTGCCTTCGTCAACAACCTGACCGGCCAGCCGATCCAGGGTGGCTCAACGATTACCCAGCAGCTGGCAAAGAACCTGTTTCTCTCCCCGGATCGCACTTTCGAGCGAAAAATCCAGGAAGTGCTTCTGTCTTTCTGGCTGGAGCACAAGTTCACCAAGGACCAGATCCTCGCCATGTACCTTAACCGGGTTTTCTTCGGTTCTGGTGCCTATGGCGTCGAGGCGGCATCAAGGCGTTATTTCAACAAGTCTGCCCGCGATGTTAACCTCGGTGAGGCGGCGACGCTCGCCGGCCTTCTGAAGGCACCTTCACGGCTCTCTCCTGCCCGTGATCCGAAAGCGGCCGAAGAGCGTGCTCAGGTCGTCCTCGGTACGATGCGCGAAGAAGGCTACATAACCGACAGCGATTTCAACAAGGCGATGGCGCAGCCGCCTTCCAATGCAAAGAGCTACTGGTCCGGCCCGCAGCATTATGCCGCCGATATGGTCGTGGACGAGGTTAAAAGCCTGATCGGCGAGCCGAAGGTTGATCTCACCGTTGAAACGACGATCGACCTCAAGCTTGAAGAAGCGGCCGACAAATCGCTGAACGATATCCTGAAAAAGGAAGGAGGCAAGCTGAACGCCTCCCAGGCTGCGCTGGTTTCGGTTGACGCGACGGGAGCGATCCGCGCCGTTGTCGGCGGGCGTGATTATGTCCAGAGCCAGTTCAATCGTGCCTTCAAGGCCAAGCGTCAGCCGGGATCGGCATTCAAGCCGTTTGTTTATGCCTCCGCACTCGAAGCCGGTTACGGTCCCGACACGATCGTCAACGACGCGCCGGTGAAGATCGGTAACTGGACGCCGGAAAACTATGAGAAGGAATATAAAGGTCCGGTTCCGCTCTCTTATGCCCTGACACATTCGCTGAACACGGTTGCGGCACAGCTGGTCATGGCCGTGGGACCGGAAAAAGTGGTCTCGATGGCGCATCGACTCGGCGTTGATTCCGATATCCAGCCAAATGCCTCGATTGCACTTGGTACTTCGGAAGTTTCGCTGGTGGAGCTGACGTCATCTTACGCAGCTTTCATGAACGGCGGCTACAAGGCGACGCCGCACATCGTCAAACGCATCACCGATCCGGATGGCAAGGTTCTGTACGAGGCCGATTACAGCAATCCGCCGCGTGTCTTGAGCGAGCCCATCGCCGCCACGATGAACGGCATGATGTCCGGTGTCATTCGCGAGGGTACCGGCAGGGCGGCACGGCTTGACGGCTGGCAGGCGGCCGGAAAATCGGGGACGACGCAGAATTCCCGAGATGCGCTTTTTGTCGGCTTTACCAGCATTCTGACGACCGGTGTGTGGTTCGGCAATGACGACGGCAGCTACATGAAGAGGGTTACCGGTGGCACGTTGCCTGCCAAGGCCTGGAAGGAATATATGACTGTGGCGATGAAGGGATACACGCCGACGCCCTTGTTTGGTTTCGGCAACGGCGCTCAGCTGCCGCCCGCAACCGATCAGCCTCAGTCGCCTTCGACCTCAATCGGCGACATCATTTCCGGTATCCTGCCCGGAGCCTCTCAGGAGCAGCCGGAATATTCGGGCTCTGACAGTTTTCCGCCGGCGCCACCGGCACCTGCCGGCTCGGATATCGTTCGCTCACGCCCGCTGCCGCCGGTGCAGCCGCAGGCAGAGGCTGCCTTGCCACCGGCCCGAAACTTCGATCGGTCGGCTTCACCGCAGCCTCCGGGCGCTATTCCCTGCGCTTATGGCGATAACGCCATTTGCAACAACGGCAATGGTGGCACGGTTTACGACAATCGGCAGCAGCGCCAATATCGCGGCAATACCGACGCCGAACAGGCCGGCGGCTACCGCGATTATCGCCAGTATAAAGGCCCGTATGATTCGCAGGCTCCCTTACCGCCCGGAAGCGTTGGCGGCGGCCCTGTGCCTCCCGGAGATGTCGGCGCTGACGGCGGCCATGTCTACCAGCCGCAGCAAGCTCGCAGGACCACATTGCTTGACGTAATCATGGGCCAGTAATGTCTCCGGCGGCATGCTTGCATGCGTCAGCAGACGAATCGCGCTTTTTGCCGGAAGGCTGGCGATTTCCTGCCTTGCAGTCGGAAAAACCCGTCCTTATATACGCCGCATGACGGCAGCACTGGCTGCCAAGGAATTCAAAAGACCATCCCAGTCGAGGAACTGTCAGTGGAATGCCTTTCGGGGTCCCGACGGTTCGCTTAAAGGAGAGAGAAGATATGGCTAAAGTAATTGGCATCGACCTCGGTACCACCAACTCCTGCGTTGCCATCATGGATGGCAAGGATGCGAAGGTCATCGAGAACGCCGAAGGCGCGCGCACCACGCCCTCCATGGTCGCATTCACCGAAGACGGCGAACGTCTCGTCGGCCAGCCGGCCAAGCGCCAGGCGGTGACTAACCCGACCAACACCCTGTTTGCAGTCAAGCGCCTGATCGGCCGCCGCTTCGAAGACCCGACGGTCGAGAAGGACAAGGGCCTTGTTCCGTTCGATATCGTCAAGGGCGATAACGGCGACGCATGGGTCAAGGCACACGACAAGAACTATTCCCCGGCTCAGGTTTCCGCGATGATCCTTCAGAAGATGAAGGAAACCGCTGAATCCTACCTCGGTGAAAAGGTCGAAAAGGCCGTCATCACCGTTCCGGCATACTTCAACGACGCGCAGCGCCAGGCAACCAAGGATGCCGGCCGCATCGCGGGTCTCGAAGTCCTCCGCATCATCAACGAGCCGACTGCTGCGGCCCTTGCCTACGGCATGGACAAGAAGGACGGCAAGACGATCGCCGTTTACGACTTGGGTGGCGGTACCTTCGATATCTCGGTTCTGGAAATCGGCGACGGCGTCTTCGAAGTGAAGTCGACCAACGGCGACACCTTCCTCGGCGGTGAAGACTTCGACATGCGTCTGGTCGAATATCTTGCAGCCGAGTTTAAGAAGGATCAGGGCATTGACCTGAAGAACGACAAGCTTGCCCTGCAGCGCCTCAAGGAAGCTGCCGAAAAGGCCAAGATCGAACTGTCGTCCTCGCAGCAGACCGAAATCAACCTGCCGTTCATCACGGCGGACGCGTCCGGTCCGAAGCACCTGACGCTGAAGCTGACCCGCGCCAAGTTCGAAAGCCTGGTCGATGATCTGGTTCAGCGCACTGTCGCACCGTGCAAGGCAGCGCTGAAGGATGCCGGCGTTACTGCAGCCGAGATCGATGAAGTCGTTCTTGTCGGCGGCATGAGCCGCATGCCGAAGGTGCAGGAAATCGTCAAGCAGCTGTTCGGCAAGGAGCCGCACAAGGGCGTCAACCCGGATGAAGTCGTAGCCCTCGGTGCTGCCATCCAGGGCGGCGTTCTCCAGGGCGACGTCAAGGACGTTCTGCTTCTCGACGTGACCCCGCTGTCGCTCGGCATCGAAACGCTCGGTGGCGTCTTCACCCGTCTGATCGACCGTAACACCACGATCCCGACCAAGAAGAGCCAAACCTTCTCGACCGCTGACGACAACCAGCAGGCCGTGACGATCCGCGTTTCCCAGGGTGAGCGCGAAATGGCGGCAGACAACAAACTGCTCGGCCAATTCGACCTCGTCGGCCTGCCGCCGGCACCGCGCGGCATGCCGCAGATCGAAGTCACCTTCGACATCGACGCCAACGGCATCGTCCAGGTTTCGGCCAAGGACAAGGGTACCGGCAAGGAACAGCAGATCCGCATCCAGGCTTCCGGCGGTCTCTCTGACGCCGACATCGAAAAGATGGTCAAGGATGCTGAAGCCAATGCCGAAGCCGACAAGAAGCGTCGTGCAGGCGTTGAAGCCAGGAACCAGGCCGAAAGCCTCATTCACTCCAGCGAGAAGTCGCTGGCTGAATATGGCGACAAGGTCACCGAAGCCGACCGCAAGGCGATCGAAGATGCGATTGCTGCGCTGAAGACCTCGGTCGAAGCTTCCGAGCCGGATGCCGATGACATCCAGGCAAAGACGCAGACCCTCATGGAAGCTTCCATGAAGCTCGGCCAGGCCATCTACGAGGCCCAGCAGGCTGAAGGTGGAGCTGAAGGCGGCAAGGACGACGGTGTCGTTGATGCCGACTACGAGGAAATCAAGGACGACAAGAAGTCGGCCTAAGGCTCCGTTGACGGAAGCCTCAATATAGTCGACTAAAAGTTCCGGCTGCCTTGTGCAGCCGGACTACGTTTCCGGAGCCGGATACCTGAATGGCCAAAGCAGACTTTTACGAAATCCTGGGCGTCGCCAAATCGGCGGACGAGAAGGAGCTGAAGAGCGCCTTCCGCAAGATGGCCATGAAATACCACCCGGACAAGAATCCAGGTGACGCGGAGGCCGAAAAGAAGTTCAAGGAACTGAATGAGGCCTACGAAACCCTAAAGGATCCGCAGAAGCGCGCAGCCTATGATCGTTACGGTCATGCAGCCTTCGAACAGGGCGGCATGGGCGGTGGCGGCGGTTTCGGCGGTGGTGCCGGTGGCTTCTCCGACATTTTCGAAGACATCTTTGGCGAGATGATGGGCGGCGGTCGTGCGCGCCGTTCTTCCGGTGGCCGCGAACGCGGCGCCGATCTTCGCTACAACATGGAAATTTCGCTGGAAGAAGCGTTTTCCGGGAAGACAGCGCAGATCCGGGTTCCGACCTCGATCACCTGCGACGTCTGCACCGGTTCTGGCGCCAAGCCTGGCACGCAGCCAAAGACCTGCGGCACCTGTCAGGGTTCCGGCCGCGTTCGCGCTTCCCAGGGCTTCTTCTCTGTTGAGCGCACCTGCCCGACCTGTCATGGCCGCGGCCAGACGATCACCGATCCCTGCACCAAGTGCCACGGCCAGGGCCGTGTTACTGAAGAGCGCTCGCTCTCGGTCAACATCCCGGCCGGCATCGAGGACGGCACCCGCATCCGCCTTCAGGGCGAGGGCGAAGCCGGCACCCGTGGCGGCCCGGCGGGCGACCTCTATATTTTCCTGTCGGTCACGCCGCATGAATTCTTCCAGCGCGACGGAGCCGATCTTTATTGCGCCGTGCCGATCTCGATGACCACGGCAGCGCTTGGCGGCACGTTCGATGTCGGCACGCTGGATGGCTCGAAGTCGCGTGTGTCGGTGCCGGAAGGCACCCAGGCCGGCAAGCAGTTTCGTTTGAAGGGCAAGGGCATGCCGGTTCTGCGCTCGTCGCAGACGGGTGATCTCTATATCCAGATCGGCATCGAAACGCCGCAGAAGCTGACCAAGCGCCAGCGTGAACTGCTGCAGGAATTCGAGGAAATCTCCTCCAAGGAGAATAACCCGGAATCGACCGGTTTCTTCGCCCGGATGAAAGAATTCTTCGACAACTGATCGAAGACGATCCAGAAATTGAAAACGCCGGCTGAAGAGCCGGCGTTTTGCGTTTGTGGTAAAGTTGCAGGGCTTCGTTCCGGTCGTCATGCTCGGGCTCGTCCCGAGCATCTATTGTCGTTCAACCCAACCTCAACGTGAATGGACCCTCGGGACAAGCCCGAGGATGACGTCGAGAAAAATTACTTCTGAGCCAACGCCGTCATGATCCGTGCCCAGGAGCGGATGCCCTTGTGGTAGGACTTGAGATCATATTTCTCGTTCGGCGAATGGATACGGTCATCCACGAGACCGAAGCCGACCAGCAGCGAATCCATGCCGAGCTGCTTCTGGAAATCGCCGACGATTGGGATCGAGCCGCCCATACCAATGATGACGGCCGGGTTCTTCCACTCTTCCGAAAGGGCAGCTTTTGCCTTGGTCAACTCCGGCGAATCATAGGAAAGCTGGATGGCAGGTGATGCGCCATGTTCATGGAATTCCACCGAGCAATCGCCTGGGATTTTCGAGCGCACATAGGCGCGGAAGGCTTCGCGAATCTTTGCCGGGTTCTGATCTCCGACGAGGCGGAAGGAAACCTTGGCCGAGGCTTGGGCCGCGATCACAGTCTTGAAACCTTCGCCGGTATAGCCGCCGGTAATGCCGTTCACTTCGGCCGTTGGGCGTGCCCAGGTCAGTTCCAGCACGGAGCGGCCTTTTTCGCCGGACGGGATCGAAAGACCGACGCCGCCAAGAAAGCTCTCGGAGCTACGACCGAGCGTTTCCCAGCCTTCCTTGATATTGGTCGGCGTCTCTTCCACGCCCTCGTAAAAGCCTTCCAGCGTCACGCGACCGGTCTCGTCATGCAGGCCGGCGAGAATGTCGGTGAGGATGTGGATCGGGTTGGCGGCAGCTCCGCCGAACAGGCCGGAATGCAGGTCGCGATCGGCAGCCTTGATGACGATCTCTTCGCCGACTAGGCCACGCAATGCAGCTGCGATTGCCGGCGTATCGCCGTCCCACATGCCGGTATCGCAAACCAGCGCAAACTCGGCCTTGAGTTCTGCGGCATTGGCGTCGAGGAAGGGCTTCAGCGACGGCGAACCGGACTCTTCTTCGCCTTCAAACAGGATGGTGACGCGGATCGGCAGCGAACCGTTGATCTCCTTGTAGGCGCGGCAGGCTTCGACGAAGGTCATCAACTGGCCCTTGTCATCAGCAGTGCCGCGGCCGGTCAACACTTTACGGCCGGGTGAGATTTCCTTGATCTTCGGCTCAAACGGACTGTCCTCCCAGAGCTCGATCGGATCGACCGGTTGTACGTCGTAATGGCCGTAGAAAAGCACATGCGGGGCATCTGCCGTCGCGCCCTCGTGATGGGCGACAACCATCGGGTGCCCGGCCGTGTCGCGCACGGAAGCGTCAAAGCCGATACCCTTGAGTTCGGTAACCAGCCATTCGGCTGCCTTGCGGCACTCGGCCTTGTAGGCCGGGTCCGTGGAGATGGACTGGATGCGGACGAGCGAAAAGAGGCGGTCGATGCTGTCTTGAAGGTTCTGGTCGGCGCGATCGAGAACGGCGGAAATATCGGTCATGGAAAATCACCTTGTCTTGGAGCGGTCGCACACGCGGGCGGCCAGCTTGCCCTGAACTGTTAGCAAGCAAGGGCAGGGCGGCACAATGGCAAAAGCCGCTGCCGGTTCGCCGAATGCACGGGCAATGCAACTTTGGTCGAAGGAGTACAACTCTGGACTGTCGGCAAAGTGGAGATATATGCTCAAATTCGGACATCGTTTCGTCCGGCCTTGGGAGGGGCTTCAATGTGGAATCAAGTTTATGACCCCACGGGCAGCGCTGTTCTGTCCACCATACTCGCCGCAATTCCCGTTCTCATTCTTCTCGGCCTTATCGCAACCAATGTGGTGAAGGCACATATCGCAGCCATCATCGCGCTCGTCATTGCCAATCTGATCGCAATCTTCATCTTCACCATGCCGGCGGCGATGTCGATCCGTGCCACTATTCTGGGAGCGATCACCGGCTTTTTCCCGATCGGCTGGATCGTCCTCAATGTCATCTTCCTCTACCGGCTGACGGTGGAGAAAGGGCAGTTCGAGAAGCTTCAACAGACGATCGGCAGCGTGACGGACGACCGCCGCATACAATTACTGCTCATCGCCTTTGCCTTTGGGGCTTTTTTCGAGGGCGCATCCGGCTTCGGTACGCCGGTAGCGGTTACTGGCGCGATCCTGATCGGCCTTGGCTTTTCGCCGCTCGCCGCTTCCGGCCTGTCTCTTATCGCCAATACCGCGCCGGTCGCCTATGGCGCGCTCGGCACGCCGATCCAGGGCCTGTCTCAGGTCACAGGCATCGATCCCTACCTGCTTGGTGCCATGGTCGGCAGGCAGCTGCCATTCTTCTCGGTACTTGTGCCCTTCTGGCTGATCTGGGTTTTTGCCGGACGCAAGGGCATGATGCAGATCTGGCCGGCTATCCTGGTGACCGGCGCGTCCTTTGCCATTTCGCAGTTCGCCATCTCCAACTACATAAATCCATGGATCGTCGATATAGGCGCCTCACTGATCTCCATGGCATGCCTCATTGGCTTCCTACAGGTCTGGCAGCCCAAGGAGGTCTGGACTTCACCCAAGCTGCGCGGCCACGATATTTCCGATGACGGCACATTGAAGGAAGCGAAACCGATCGTGCGCCCGTCGCGGGCCGAGATCCGTGCAGCACTGACACCCTGGGTAATCGTCTGCGTGATCCTTTTGATCTGGGGCACCGGTTTCTTCAAGTCGGCGGTCAATTCATGGGCGGTGTGGAACTACCCCGTTCCGGGCCTCGACAAAATGATCGCCAAGATGCCGCCCGTAGCGCCCGGGCCAACGCCGGAAGCCGCGACCTTCTCCTTCACCTGGCTGTCATACACGGGCACCGGCATGTTTATCGCAGCCGTACTTTCCGGCTTTGCCATGGGCTTCACTCCGTTGGCGATGCTGAAAACCTACGCCAGGACAATAAAACTCTGCGCCTATTCGCTGATTACGATCGCCGCGATGCTGGCGCTCGGTACGCTGACGAGACTGTCGGGCATCGACTCCACGCTCGGCCTTGCCTTTGCCGCGACCGGCGTCTTCTATCCGTTCTTCGGCACGCTGCTCGGCTGGTTGGGCGTGGCGCTGACCGGGTCCGATACGGCGTCGAACATCCTGTTCGGCAACCTGCAGAAGGTGACGTCGGAGCAGCTGGGGCTTTCGCCGATCCTGATGGGGGCTGCGAACTCGTCCGGCGGCGTCATGGGCAAGATGATCGACGCGCAGTCAATCGTCGTCGCATCCACTGCGACCGGCTGGTTCGGGCACGAAGGCAGTATTCTGCGCTTCGTCTTCTGGCACTCGATCGTGCTTGCCTGCCTTGTCGGTGTGCTGGTGACGTTGCAGGCCTATGTCTGGCCCTTCTCGGCCATGGTCATCGTTCAACCCTGATGGATCTGAAGAGGCATCGCTCGTTTTGGGCGCTGCCTTAGGCTTTTCGGCTGTTACCGATGATAAGGCGCATATATTCCATCATCAGCTCCCGCTCGAATGAGCGGAAGCCGGAAAACAGCGCGCTGTCCGCCTCGGCGGCGGCATCGACAGCACTCGTTTCCAGCGATCTGCCGAGTTCCGTCAAAGTGATGATCTGGGCGCGTTTGTCGCTCGGGTGCGGTGTGCGCGCAATCAGCCCGTCGCGCTCCATTCTGGCAAGCGTATTGGCGAGCGTTGCCTGCTCTACTTCAAGCTTGTCCAGAAGCTGTTTCTGCGTCAGCCCGTCTTCCTGCCAAAGTTCGAGCAGAACCGGAAACTGCCCGGGCGAAAAGCCGAGTGTTGACGCGCGCTTCTGCAGCGATCGTGAAAAAACCCTGGCGAGCTGACCGGCCAGATAGGTAGCCGACTGCGAGCGATCGAATCCCATGACCTCCGCCACTACTTTCCCGGGGAGCCAGCTTGGCTGGCAGACGATAATCGATATCAGGCAATGCTTTTATGGAGATTGGGGCACAGGTGCGGTGTTGGCAAGATGGGCACTGATAATTCGGCTGCCGATGTCGGAGGTAACGCAAATAAAAACGCCACGGCTGGGAGGGGGCAGCCGTGGCGTTTCTTATAGAAGGACAAAGACCCGGAGAGGGGGATAGGCCTTTGTCCGGTCTGGTGAGGCGGGGGACGGGCCTTCTGCCAGACTGCGGCGTTATGATCGCCGGTAACCCCGAAATGATAGGCGGATTGCGGCTTTTCAAGGGAAAGCTGGATTACAATTCGGTAAGGTAGAGCAAAGCTTGCCGGTGTGGTTCCGAAGAAGTTTTCGTGGACGCCGATCCTGCGCCACGCTATGCCATGCCCATGAAAAAAGGCGATCACCTCTTCCTAGTCGACGGTTCCGGCTTCATCTTTCGCGCGTTTCACGCGCTGCCGCCGCTGACCCGAAAATCCGATGGTTTGCCGGTCGGCGCAGTCTCCGGTTTCTGCAACATGCTGTGGAAGCTTCTGACAGATGCGCGAGATACATCGGTGGGCGTGACGCCCACCCATTTCGCCGTCATCTTCGATTATTCGTCGAAAACTTTCCGTAAGGATCTCTACGACGCCTACAAGGCGAACCGCTCGGCCCCGCCGGAAGAACTGGTCCCGCAGTTCGGCCTGATCCGCCAGGCGACCCGTGCCTTCAACCTGCCCTGCATTGAGACCGAAGGTTTCGAGGCGGACGACATCATCGCGACTTACGCCCGTCAGGCAGAAGCCACTGGTGCAGACGTTACCATCGTGTCTTCCGACAAGGACCTGATGCAGCTCGTGACGCCGATGGTCCACATGTATGACAGCATGAAGGACAAGCAGATCGGCATTCCGGAAGTCGTCGAAAAATGGGGTGTGCCGCCGGAAAAGATGATCGATCTTCAGGCGCTGGTGGGTGACTCGGTCGACAACGTTCCGGGTATTCCCGGTATCGGACCGAAGACGGCGGCCCAGCTTCTGGAAGAGTTCGGCGATCTCGATTCACTTCTTGAGCGTGCCCGCGAGATCAAGCAGGTCAAGCGCCGCGAAAACATCATCGCCAATGCGGATATGGCCCGCCTGTCCCGCCAGTTGGTGGAGTTGCGTACCGATGTGCCTCTGGATCTTGATCTCGACGCGCTGTTCCTCGAGCCACAAGATGGGCCAAAGCTGGTCGCATTCCTGAAGGCGATGGAATTCGGCACGCTGACCCGCCGCGTGGCCACGACCTGCGATTGCGATGCCAATACCATAGAGCCGGCCACGATCGAGGTGGAATGGGGCGCCGAGGCAAGAGGGCCGGATCTTGATGCCGGAACTTCCATCAATACCGGCGATGCCGCAGCCCAGGCACCTGCAAATCCCGCCAAGGCGGCTGTTGCCAAGAGCACCGATGGAGCAACGCCGAGCGAGCTTGCAGATACGCGTATCGCCGCTTTTTCCAATGCGAAAATCGACACGACGAAATATGTCACGATCCGAGACGCTGCCGTTCTCGACGACTGGATCAAGGCCGCGCGAGAGACCGGTCTTGTCGGTTTCGATACCGAGACCAATTCGCTCGATCCGATGCAGACGGAGCTGGTCGGTTTTTCGCTCGCCATTGCCGACAATACCGATAATCCATCGGGGCTCGATGTCCGCGCCGCCTATGTGCCACTGACCCACAAGACCGGTGTCGGCGATCTCCTTGGCGGCGGAATGGCCGAAAACCAGCTTTCCACCCGCGATGCGCTGGATCGTCTGAAGCCTTTGCTCGAAGACCCGTCGGTCCTGAAGGTCGCCCAGAACCTGAAATTCGACTACCTCGTCATGAAGCGCCACGGCATCACCGTGCAGGGTTATGACGATACGATGTTGATGTCCTATGTGCTGGACGCCGGCAAGACCACGCACGGCATGGACACATTGTCCGAACGCTGGCTGAACCATAAGCCGATCGCGTTCAAGGATGTTGCCGGTTCGGGGAAGAGCGGTGTCACCTTCGATTTTGTCGATATCGAGCGTGCAACGACCTACGCCGCCGAAGATGCCGATGTGACGCTGAGGCTCTGGATGGTGCTGAAGCCGCAACTGGCGGCAATGGGCCTCACCCGCATCTATGAGCGGCTGGAACGTCCCCTCGTCGAAGTTCTGGCGCGCATGGAAGAGCGTGGCATATCCATCGACCGGCAGATCCTGTCGCGCCTCTCTGGTGAATTGGCCCAGAAGGCAGCTGCCTTCGAGCACGAGATCTACGAACTCGCCGGCGAAAAGTTCACCATCGGCTCGCCCAAACAGCTCGGTGATATCCTGTTCGGTAAAATGGGGCTTCCGGGCGGTTCCAAGACCAAAACCGGCCAGTGGTCGACTTCCGCGCAGGTTCTGGAAGATCTCGCAGCCGAAGGCGCGGAGCTGCCACGCAAGATCGTTGATTGGCGTCAGCTGACCAAGCTGAAATCTACCTACACGGATGCGCTTCCCGGTTATGTGCACCCTGAGACGAAGCGGGTCCACACCTCCTATTCGCTGGCTTCCACCACGACGGGGCGCCTGTCATCGTCCGAACCGAACCTGCAGAATATTCCGGTAAGGACGGCGGAAGGCCGCAAGATCCGCACCGCTTTCATTGCGTCGCCGGGCCACAAGCTTCTGTCTGCGGATTACAGCCAGATCGAACTGCGCGTGCTCGCCCATGTGGCCGACATTCCGCAGCTTCGCCAGGCCTTTGCCGACGGGATAGATATCCACGCCATGACCGCATCCGAAATGTTCGGTGTCCCGGTGGAAGGCATGCCGAGCGAAATCCGCCGCCGTGCCAAGGCGATCAATTTCGGCATCATTTACGGCATCTCCGCCTTCGGTCTTGCCAACCAGCTGTCGATCGAGCGCTCTGAAGCGAGCGATTACATCAAGAAGTATTTCGAGCGCTTCCCCGGCATTCGCGACTACATGGACAGCACCAAGGCCTTTGCTCGCGAACATGGTTATGTCGAGACGATCTTCGGTCGCCGCGCCCATTACCCGGAAATCAAGTCGTCTAACCCCTCGATGCGCGCCTTCAACGAGCGTGCGGCGATCAACGCGCCGATTCAGGGTTCTGCGGCAGATATCATTCGCCGTGCCATGGTGAAGATGGAGCCGGTACTGGCTGAAGCCGGGCTTGGCGAACGTGTGCGCATGCTGCTTCAGGTCCACGATGAACTAATTTTCGAAGTCGAGGATGCGGACGTCGAAAAGGCCATGCCGATCATCGTCTCGACCATGGAACAGGCGGCAATGCCAGCGATTTCGATGAAAGTGCCGCTCAAGGTGGATGCGCGCGCCGCTTCCAACTGGGACGAGGCGCACTGAAAGGCCGCTGATGTTTTCTGATCTGGCGATCAATGCGCAGATCAGGCTGACCCGGTTTCCGGATAAAGCGAAGCCAGTGCCGTGGAAAGCAGTTCCTCGGCATAGGTATCTGCCGTTTCCTGCGCACCTTTGGTTAGACCGACCTCGCGCGATCGTTGTCGCACCGTGTCTTGGATCAGGGCTGCTATACCGCGGGCCTGATCAGCATTGCCGTTCTCGGAGGTGTCGAGCGTCAACGCCAATGCGGTCATGGCAACGATCTCCAGCACAACTATTCGCGCTTCCAGATCATTGCTTGCCACACTGTCAGGGTCCGCTCCATCCCTTGCTCGTGTTTCTATCACCGCCCCAGCTCCAATTGGCCTAGCCTCCATTAGGTATGCCGAATAAAGCAGGTAGGGGAGCTATTGGAACTTTAAAGCGTGCCAGGTTTTATTTTTCTCTCGGAATGAAAGACTGGGATAATAAAGTCGAAACGGCGTCGACAATCGCTTTGCCCGAAATTTCTATTTCATCGCTATTATCGATCGTGATGACCTTATAGTCGCCGATCACGCCAAGAGAACTCCGTTTCAGCCGGCGCAGAATGTCTTCTCTGCTCTCTCGTCCGCGCGCTTCAAGCCGCAGTGCCAGCACTTCCGGGCGTGCTGTTACGTTGATGACGACGAGGTTCGGATAGGCTTGCCCGAACAGGCCGAGCGCCGAGCGCGATCCGTTTGCGATAACGACCACGCCGCTTGCCACGGCATTCTTCGTCTCGACGGGTATGCCGTAATGCAATCCGTGAGCTTCCCATGAAACGGCAAAGCGGCCATCGGCTTTGAGCTTTTCGAACTCGGCTTCGCAGACGCCATCATGATTCTCGCCGCCGGCAGCAGCATCGCGGGTTATCACGCGACGGGCAAACACCACATCGGGGTTGCCCGAGAGGGCGCGGGCGGCGTAGGCCATCAATGTGTCCTTGCCGGCCCCACTGGGGCCGACGACCGCGACCATGCAGCCTTCACCGGCTTTTCTGCGGGGTTCGGATGATCCGTCCATTAGGCCACCCGGCGTCCTTGCCGCCAGACGGCGCGCGATACCGGCACGCCTGCCTCGCGGTAAACCCGGACGAGGTCAGCACGCAGCCCGGTCGCGATCCGGCCGCGATCGGCTAGGCCAGCTGTTCGGGCTGGGGTGGACGTCACCATGGAGATCGCCTTTGGCAAAGAGATCCCCTCGACATCGTCTGCAAGAATGAATGGCGCGTAAAGCAGGCTGAGAGGCACGTAGTCCGAGGAGAGGACATCGAGAACGTCTCCGGCAGCAAGATCGCGGGCGGCAATATTGCCGGAATGCGACTTGCCGCGCACGACGTTCGGCGCGCCCATCAGCACGCTCATGCCAGCCTTATGCGAGGCGGCGGCGGCTTCGAAACTGGTTGGGAATTCGGCAAGCTTGACGCCGTTTTCGATTGCCTCGTCGACATGGGCAAGCGTCGCATCGTCATGGCTTGCAACGGTGATACCGTGCTCGGCGCAATGCTTTGCAATCGCGATACGATGCGGCGTCGAATTGCGCTGCGATTCCGCCACTCGCTTGTCGACAAAGATCTTAAAGGCTTCGTCGGTCAGGCCGCGCTTCTTCTGATAGTAGAAGATATACTGATCCATTGTCTGGAACTGACGCTGACCGGGAGCGTGGTCCATCAGCGAGACGAGCCGCACATGGCTGTCATTCTCGAAATCGGCAAAATGCTCCAGCACGTTATCGGCCGAAACCTCGCAGCGGAGGTGGATCAGGTGCTCCGAGCGCAGCCGCCCTTCGCGTTCGGCCGCCTGGATCGCATCGGCCATGGCCCGCATCTCGCCATGCTCGAAGCCGCCGTCCTCGTCCGATCCCATTCTCAGGCAATCGAAGACGGTCGTGATGCCGGAAGAGGCGATCTGGGCGTCATGTGCCTGGATCGCCGCCGTCGCATTCCAGCGCACGCCGGGACGCGGAGAATAATGCTGTTCCAGATGGTCGGTATGCAGCTCCACCAGACCCGGGATCAGATAGTCGCCCTCGAAATCCTCGCCCGTGTGAACGCTGCCTTCGGAAAAGTCAGCGATTTTGCCGTCACGGATCTGTACGGAGCCGGAAATAACGCTGTCTTCCAGCACGATGCGGGCATTCTTGAATACGGTCTCGGTCATGAGGCGGTCTTTCTGATCTCGGAAGCGGGCTTCAGGGGCAGCCAGCGATGGGCAATAAAATCTGCGCCGCGGGCAGGCTCGACGAAGAGCGCTATGCCGTTAATGGAGAGCGGCCTGTTGACGAATTCGGCAAAACGGGGCTCAAGAGCGGCGCGCATGGCAGGCGCCTGTTCGGGCGGAACCTGGCCGGACAGCGTCATGTGAAAGCGAAATTCTCCCATCACATGGGGATAACCCCAGCGCATCAGGTTGTCGCGATGCTGCGGCGACAGCGTTTCCGGCTTGCGACGGGCAATATCGGCATCCGACAGCGGCGCCCGGAAGGGTTCGAAATCCTCGACGATGCGGGCAGCATAGTCCTGCAGCTCGGGATAGACCCGATCCGGCACCAGCGCGAAGAACCGGCCGAGCTGACCGACAATCACGTTGGGTATATCAAATGCCTCAGTCGTCGCGGCAAACTCTTCGAAAGCTTCGATCAGTTCCGCTTCCGTCTTGTCGTCTGCGAGTTCGAACGGAGCCTTCAGTGTTGCGTGAAAGGCGTAGCGGCGAGGATCGGCGGTAAGCGCGTGAACCTCCACCACAGAAAGGCCGTTGACCTCGGGCGTGTGAAAGGCCTCGCCGGTAAAGGCATCACGGCCGAGCCAACGGGATGCGGTCGTCGTCAGCGGATGGTCCGCAGCGGGGGAAAAGTAGAGGGCGTAACGCAAGGCATCATTCCGGAATCAGGAAGGGGCAGAGACGGAAGTCTAGACATCCGTCGTATCCGAAGACAGGCCCAGCGCCTAAAAGATTTCCATGACAGAATGATGATGCGGGCGCGCTTTAATGCGTCGGGCTGCCGATCAGTCGCGAGCGGATCGCATTCGACACATTGTCGAACAGGAAGACAACGAAGAGGATGAGAAGAACCATATAGGCGACCTTATCCCAGTCAGCATTGGTGCCCATCGCTTCGAGAAGCTTGAGGCCAATACCGCCTGCGCCGACGGCACCGATGACGGTGGCCGAGCGGGTATTCGATTCCCAGAAGTACAGCGACTGGGAGATAAACACCGGCAGGACCTGCGGCACCACGCCGAAGCGGTTGACGATGATCGGCGAGGCCCCGACCGATTTCACGCCCTCGCGCTGCTTGTCGTCTACGTTCTCGACCGCTTCCGCATAGACCTTTCCAAGCGCGCCGGCATCGGTGAAGAAGATCGCCGCAATGCCGGGGATCGGCCCGGGTCCGAAGGATCGGGTGAAGAACAGCGCCCAGATCAGCATGTCGACCGAGCGCAGGAAGTCGAACAGACGCTTCATGCCCCAGTTGGCGACGCGGCTTCGCGTGATGTTGCGCGCAGCTATGAACGCGAGCGGGAAGGCAAAGAGCGTGCCGAGCAGTGTGCCGACGAAGGCCATGACCAGCGTCTGCATCAGCTTCGACAGGATGTCGGCATGCTGCCAGACATTGTTGCCGAGGAAATCATCGACCATGTGCGAAAGGTTGGAACGTGCCGGATCGAGGCGCTCGCCGACCGTTGCAAGGCTGACGAGTTCGCCCCAGCTCTTGCCCCAGAAATCCGACTTGGTGTCGAACAGGAAGTTTGCCCAGCCGAGGAAACGGCGCTGGACATAGACCTGAGAGGTCCGGATTTCCGCCTTTCCCTCGAAACCGTAATCGACGATGACCTTGGCTCCGTCCTGGATGATCGCAGCCGGTGCATCTGCCGGTGCTGTTGCTGCATCCTCGGTGATCGTGACGGGGTAAGCAGTACCGTTGACATAGACATCGACGCGGCTTGACGAAACTTCCAGCCTGTCGTTGTCGCTGCCGTAGGTCACCTTATAGCCACCGTTCCGGGTCGGCTGCAGCCAGAATATGTCGGCGCCCTCGGCATATTGCCCGCGGCTCGACCATTGAGCCCGCACAGTGCCATCATCCTGGAAACGCAGGCGCGGCTGTGCGCGCCACGAATACCAGTCCTGGATATAGGAAGACGCACGGTCCCACTGGCCGTTCTTGAAGGCGGGGCCAACATTGAAGGCGAAGAAGCAGATCACGAGATAGGCGAATACGATGCCTGAACCGATGACCAGCCCGTAGCGCTTCATGACCGAGCGGTGAAAGACCTCCGGATGGGCCGAGCGCAGCCGTTCGCGATCGGAAGCGTTGATGCTGGGGACCGAAGATGTCATCAGGCTGCTCCCCTGCCGAATTCGAAGGATTGTTGGCCGATCAGCCGACGGCGAAGCCAGCTCGAGAACTGATCGATCGCGATCACGCTGACAAGCAGCAGGATGATGATCGCATAGGTCTTGGCGGCATGGTCGCGGCCGATCGCCAGACGAAACACTTCGCCGATGCCCCCGCCGCCAACGGCCCCGATGATCGTCGAGGCACGCACGTTGATCTCGGCGCGCAGCAGCGTGTAGGAGACGAAATTCGGCAGCACCTGGGGAACGATGGCGAAGCGCACGCGCTCGACCCATGAGGCACCGGCAGCGCGCAGGCCTTCATCCGGCCTCATGTCGGAATTTTCGACAACTTCGAAGAACAGCTTTCCAAGCGCACCGATCGTATGGACGGTGATCGCAATGATCGCGGCGATCGGACCGATCGACAGGATCGCAGTGAGAAGCCCCGCGATGACGATTTCCGGGAAGGCGCGCATCACTTCCATGATCCGGCGCACGACGAAACGAGTAGCGCCGGCGCCGACCAGATTGGTCGAGGCGAAGAAGCAGAGCAGGAAGGCAATTGCCGCACCGATGATTGTCGAGACAAGCGCGATGTTGATCGTGATGATCAGCTGATAGAAGAAGTTCGGGATGTAGAGCGTGTCGGTAATGTAGACCCGGTCGGCCGTATAGTCGTATTTCAGCGATCCGTCGGCATAGGGTGACGGCAGGTCGAACATCGCCCGGAAAATTTCCATCGGGCTGTCCGGTACGAAGCTGCGGATGAAATCGAAGAAATAGGGCAAGCGTTCGAAGAACTTGCCGGCATTCGCGTTATTGGCGAATTGCAGCGAGTAGAAGAGGGCGATGAGAAAAACGCCGATCGAGATCGCGGTGTACATCCGGCGTGTCCGAAGCTGCTGCCGGTAATGCTGCATTACCATGGATGCGGCAGGGCCGAGCCCGCCAGAGGTATTTTCGCTGATGGTCGCCATGATCCGCGCTCTCGTTTGACGAACGGCGGCACTCATGGAGTGCCGCCGTCAGAGGATGGGAAGAAGGATCAGCCGCCGATGACGGACTTACGAGCGTCGACGATCGTCTGGTAGAAGGACGGATCGACCTTGATGTATTCCTTGTTGTCGCCCTGGGTGTAGGACTTGAAGCAATCGTGGTCTTTCTTCGGAAGTTCCATGAAATAGGCCTCGACCTTGGCGCGCATGGCTTCCGGCAGTTTGTTATTGACCATCAGCGGGCCGTTCGGGATCAGCGGCGACTTCCAGACTTCGACGATATCGTCCATGTCCAGGTTACCCTTGTTGACCATCTGGTGCAGGTTGCCGCCGGTGTAACCGTCTTCCCACTTGCCAACGCCCGAACCGAAGGTCGTGCCCGCATCGAACTTCTTGTCGAGCACGGCAAGGACGAGGTTCTCGTGACCGCCGCCGAAGCCGGTTTCAGAGAAGTATTCCTTCACCGGTGCGCCGATTTCCTTCGGCAGGGCGACGTTCGGGACGAGATAGCCGGAGGTCGAGTCCGGATCGGCGAAGCCGAGCTTCTTTCCCTTCAGGTCGGCGAGCGTCTTGATACCGGAATCCTTGCGGGCGACCATGATCGAGTAGTAACCGCTGGAACCGTCCGACTGGGTGTAGGTCAGGATCGGGTCGACAGCTTTCGGGTCCTTGATGGCGATGGCGGCATAGGAGGAGGCGCCCATCGAAGCGATGTCGATCGTGCCGCCGAGCAGGCCCTGGATGACGCCGTTATAGTCCGGCGACGGGAAGATCTGGACTTCCGGAACGCCGGTCGCAGCCTTGAGGCCATCGGCAACACACTGGGTGTTGCGGATCTGGTCGGCTTCGTTTTCCGAGCCGTCGAGACCGATGCGCAGAACCTTGACGTCCTGTGCCATTGCGGAGCCGGCGAGCACGCTGAGTGCAACGGCAGCGAGAAGAGTTTTCTTCAGCATGGTGATCTCCTGTTTCCGGATCATCCGGAGTTGGGTCATGAATGAATGGTTTGCCCTTTACGCGGGCTGTCGATCTGGGTGCGGATATCAGGCGCTGGCGCTCGCCAGCGAACCGATCCCGCCCGATTGCTGTTCCCGGCCAGCCTGGGCTGCGGGAATGTTGATGCTGGTCGAGGTCATCGTTTCGTCGATGCCGGCGCCATCCTTGTCGGAGCCGTAGATTTCCTGCACGGCAGCCGCCGTGAGTTCAGCTGGAGTGCCGTCGAAGACAACGCTGCCATGAGCCATGCCGATGATCCGCTCGCAATAGCTGCGGGCGGTATCGAGCGTGTGCAGGTTGGTAATGACGGTAATGCCTTCACGCTCGTTGATATCGCGCAGCGCATCCATCACGATCTTGGCGTTGAGCGGATCGAGCGATGCGATCGGCTCGTCGGCAAGCAGCATCTTCGGCGCCTGCATCAGCGCACGGGCAATCGCCACACGCTGTTGCTGGCCGCCCGAAAGCGTTCCGGCGCGCTGCATCGCGGTCTGTTCGATACCGAGACGTTCGAGCGCCGCAATGGCTGCCAGTCGCTCGTCGTCGGAAAAGATGTTGAGCAGGCTCATGATCGTAGAACGGTGGTTCAGGCGACCGAGCATGACATTGGTCAGCACGTCGAGGCGCGGCACGAGATTGAACTGCTGGAAGATCATCGCGCAGTCACGCTGCCAGTTGCGCAATCCGGCGCCTTTCAGCGAGGACACTTCGACGCTGCCGAAATGGATAGAGCCGGAGCTCGGCTCCTGCAGGCGGTTGATCATCCGCAGAAGGGTGGACTTGCCGGCACCGGACCGGCCGATAATGCCGACCATCTGTCCCTGGGGAATATCTACATTGACGGCATTGACCGCGATACGATCGCCGAAACGTCGAGTGATATTCCTCAGTTCAAACTTCATGTTCTAATGCCTGTCCAATCCCCTGGTGGGGATCGGATTAGACTTGGTTGATGAAGTCTGAATGTCGATTCGATGTCAGTTTGATTACAAGCGTGACGCTTCTGTAACGCTTTCGTTACAACGCATGGCGCGCAAGAAAATCCTCTGCTGAAAGTGTCCTGAAATCTTCGAGTGCGCTGCGTAACTTCTTATGATCCCAATCCCACCAGGCGAGCCGGTCCATTTCTTCTCCGATTTTCTTGGTAAAGCGCTCGCGGATCAGTTTGGCCGGCACACCGCCGACGATGGTGTAAGGCGCAACATTCTTGGAGACGACGGCACCGGCACCGATCACCGCGCCATTGCCGACATTCACACCCGGCAGCAGAGTGGCGCCGTGGCCGATCCAGACGTCATGACCGATCGTGATCCGGTGTTCCCGACGCCAGTCGAAGAACTCCTTTTCCATATCCGCATCATCCCAATAATAGGCGGCGCGATAGGTGAAGTGATGAAGCGTTGCGCGCTGCATGGGATGGTTGGTGGCGTTGATACGCACTGCGGCGGCAATGTTGACGAACTTGCCGATAGTGGCGCACCAGATCGAGCCATCGCGCTCGATATAGGAATAGTCACCGAATTCCACTTCATCCAGGCGGCAGCGCTCGGCCACTTCCGTGTAGCGTCCGAGCGTCGCGTTCGTCACGCTTGCCGTTTCGTGGATATTCGGCGCCTCGGTCAGTTTCCTGCTCATGCCGCAATGGCCTTTCGTGGAGAAAAGGCACTGACGTCGAGAATACGGTCTGCGACTGCCTCGCGTACTTCCTCGTCATGGAAGATACCAAGCATGGCGACGCCCTCTTCCTTCTTCGCTGCGATCATCTCGACCACGACGCGCCGGTTGGTGGCATCTAGCGAGGCGGTCGGCTCGTCGAGAAGCAGGATGCGATGGCTGGTGATGAAACCGCGAGCGATATTGACGCGCTGCTGCTCGCCGCCGGAGAAGGTAGATGGCGGCAGCGACCACAATTCGCGCGGCAGGTTGAGCCGGGAAAGCAGCTCGGCCGCATTCTCTTTGGCAACCGATGCCTCGACGCCGCGTATGACGAGTGGTTCGGCAACGACATCTATTGCTGCGACGCGCGGCACGGTGCGCAGGAACTGGCTGACATAACCCATCGTGTGACGGCGCACGTCGATGATCGTGCGCGGGTCGGCATTGGCGATATCGACGATCTTGTCTTTGTGATCGACGAGGATCTGGCCCGCATCTACCGCATAATTGCCGTAGAGCATTTTCAGGATCGAACTTTTGCCGATGCCGGACGGGCCGCCGAGCACGACGCATTCGCCGGCGGCGACGGAAAAGTTCACGTCGTTGACGACCGGCAGCTTGATACCGTCGCGCAGATGCATGGTGAAGCTCTTGAAGACTTCCGAGACGACGAGGGGAGTGGCCATCTGGATCTCCTATACTTGCAGGATCGAGGAAACGAGAAGCTGGGTGTAGGGCTCGCGTGGATCGTCGAGCACGCGGTCTGTCAGTCCGTGTTCGATCACATGTCCGTCCTTCATCACCATCATCCGGTGGGAGAGCAGGCGGGCGACGGCAAGGTCGTGGGTGACGACGATTGCCGCAAGACCCAGATCGTTGACGAGGCCGCGGACGAGATCGAGCAGGCGTGCCTGAACCGACACATCGAGACCGCCGGTCGGCTCATCCATGAAGACGAGCCGCGGGCCGGTGACGAGATTGCGGGCAATCTGTAGACGCTGGCGCATGCCGCCGGAAAAGGCGCGGGGCTGGTCGTCGATCCGGTCTGCGGAAATTTCCACCCGGCCGAGCCAGTCCATCGCAGTCTCGCGGATTTTGCCGTAATGCCGGTCGCCGACCGCCATCAGCCGCTCGCCGACATTGGCGCCGGCAGAAACGGCCATGCGCAGCCCGTCCGCCGGGTTCTGGTGAACGAATCCCCAGTCGGTGCGCATCAGGAACCGGCGCTCGGCCTCGCTCATGTGATAGAGATCGCGGAAATTACCGTCGCGCATCCGATATTCGACGCTGCCGGCAGTCGGCAGAAGACGAGTGGAGATGCAGTTCAGAAGCGTCGTCTTGCCCGAACCGGATTCGCCCACGATCGCCAGCACTTCACCCGGCCACAATTCGAAATTGACATCCTTGCAGCCGATCCGGCTGCCGTAGAATTTCGACACGCCGCTGACTTTCAGAAGAGGGGTATCGGTCATTCCGCAGCCTCCTGGTTTGGTGCAAGCATTGCCCCGACATGCCCGTGCTCGCGACGATCCTCGCAATGGTCTGTGTCGGAGCAGACGAACATCCGCCCACCCTTGTCGTCGAGCACGACTTCGTCGAGATAGACGCCATGTGCGCCGCATAGCGCGCAGTCCTGGTCGAATGTCTGAATCTCGAACGGATAATCCTCGAAATCCAGGCTGACGACCTCCGTATAGGGCGGCACCGCATAGATGCGTTTCTCGCGCCCGGCGCCGAACAGCTGTAGCGCGTCCGACATGTGCATTTTCGGATTGTCGAACTTTGGCGTCGGCGAGGGGTCCATCACATAACGGCCATCGACCTTCACCGGATAGGCATAGGTTTTCGAGATGCGACCGTTGATGGCAATGTCCTCGTAAAGCTTCACATGCATGAGGCCGTATTCTTCGAGCGCATGCATTTTTCGCGTTTCGGTCTCCCGCGGTTCGAGGAACCGCAGCGGCTCGGGAATCGGGACCTGGTAGACGAGAACCTGTCCCTCGGTGAGCTTCTGCTCGGGAATGCGGTGACGCGTCTGGATGATCGTCGCATCCTTTGTGTGCGTGGTCACCGCCACGTTCGCGACCTTCTGGAAGAAGGCGCGGATCGACACCGCATTGGTCGTATCGTCGGCGCCCTGGTCGATCACCTTCAGCACGTCTTCCGGCCCGATGATCGAGGCGGTCACCTGCACGCCGCCGGTGCCCCAGCCATAAGGCATCGGCATTTCGCGTGATGCGAAGGGTACTTGATAGCCGGGTATCGATATTGCCTTGAGGATCGCGCGGCGGATCATCCGCTTTGTCTGTTCGTCCAGATAGGCGAAATTGTAGGTGGCGAGATCGGCACTCATTCGGCAGCATCCTTCATCTCGGTTTCACCGTTGCGCGCGGCTTCGATATCGGCGCGCATCTTGCGGACCATGGCGAGTTCTGCCTGGAAGTCGACGTAATGCGGCAGCTTCAGGTGTTCGACGAAGCCGGTCGCCTGCACGTTGTCGGAATGGGAAATGACGAATTCCTCGTCTTGCGCCGGTGCGGTAATGTCCTCACCGAGTTCCTCTGCACGAAGCGCGCGGTCGACCAGCGACATCGACATCGCCTTGCGCTCGCTCTGGCCAAAGACGAGGCCATAACCACGGGTAAACTGCGGCGGCGCCTTGGACGAACCCTTGAACTGGTTGACCATCTGGCATTCGGTCACGCGGATATGGCCGAGCGAAACGGCAAAACCGAGTTCCGGTATTTCCATCTCCACCTCGACTTCGCCGATGCGGATTTCGCCGACAAACGGATGGTTGCGGCCATAGCCACGCTGGGTCGAATAACCGAGCGCCAGAAGAAAACCTTCGTCGCCGCGTGCCAGGGCCTGGAGGCGCAGATCGCGCCCCATTGGAAATTCCATCGGTTCGCGCGTCAGATCGCCTGCCTGATGATCCTCAGGCAGCTCCCCGTCGGCCTCGATCAGGCCCTCATGAGCCAGAATGTCGGAGACGCGCATGATCTCTTCGCCACTGGCCTCCCTGCGCGCAGGCTCGTCAACCGCTTCGTCCGAAAGCAGCGAAGGGTCGAGAAGGCGATGGGTGTAATCGAATGTCGGGCCGAGCAGCTGTCCGCCCGGCAGATCCTTGTAGGTGGCGGAAACGCGGCGTTCGACCTGCATGTCGGCAGTGTCGAGCGGCACCGAATTGCCGAACCGGGGCAGGGTGGTGCGATAGGCGCGCAGCAGGAAGATCGCCTCGATCAGGTCGCCGCGCGATTGGCGCACGGCAAGCGCTGCAAGCGAACGGTCATAAAGCGAGGCCTCCGCCATCACCCGATCGACGGCAAGGCCGAACTGTTCGGCAACCTGGTCGATCGTGACGGAGGGGAGCGAACGATCGCCACGGCGTCGGTCGGCGAGAAGCCGGTGAGCGTTGCTGATGGCAGCCTCGCCACCTTTGACGGCAACATACATGGTCTACTCTCCTTGAGGACTAAGCCACGATCTTCGTCGTGCGGGGCAGGCACAGAAAACTGCGTCCCGCCGTCAGGATGACATCGACCCCGCGTGGAAACAGCGGCCGGTTGTCGGCCCATAGACGCAGGAACGACTCGGACAATCCGGCAATCTCGACGGTCTTGGACTGAAGGATGCCCGGTCCCGACAGCGTGAAGGACTGGCCTTCACCAAGTCCCGCCACTTCGATGACCAGCGTCGTCGAACGATCCGGATATTCTTGGCTGCCGAGCGAAAACAGGGCGAAGGAAGAAGGCGTCACGCCCGCCTCGACGAAGGCAAAACGTGCTTCGGCCTTTTCGCGGGTTATCGTCGCACTGGAATGGAAGCCGATCCATTCGCCGACCGCGGATTTGGCAAAGCCGGCGCTGAGCCAGACCGGCGTGTCATGGTCGCAAAGCGTCAGCGCGATTGCGCCGGCTGCCGCTCCAAGCGGATCGGGCTGACCGGCATCATGCTCGATCGCCCGGATCGATCCCGGCCGCGCCATGCCGTCCATCAGCATGCGAAATACGCTCTGGGACTGGAAGACCGGATCGGAAAAGCCGCCGGTAAAGGCCTGTGTATTGGCAGACATCAGTCTTCTCCCCGAACCATGGTGAAGAAATCGACGCGAGTTGCTGCAGTCTCTTCCGCCTTCGCCCTTCTTTCCGCCGCAACCCGATGTTCAATCGGAGCAAGTAAGACGTTTTCGACATTGTCTCTCGTGGCATCCTCCTGCCAGAGCGCGTCGAATATCGCGGCAAGCTTCGCTTTCTGCTTATCGGTGCCAAGCGCTTGCGCATGGCCGACAGTGCCGGATGCGAGTGCGACGGTTGCGCGTGTCACGGTGGCTTCGCCGAGATTGAACGGGCTGCCGCCGCCGCCGATACGGCCGCGGACCATCACCAGTCCGGTCTCCGGACCACGAACCGGTTTCGTTTCAGGCTTGTCTTTCAATGCGTCCCACGCGGCGCGAAGTTCATCGGCCGTCGCTATGGCAAGGAGGGAAACGCACCGCCTGCGGCCTGCCTGTTCGGGCGGCAGGGTCTGCTCTGCAACACTCATGGCGACTCTCCAAAATGTCTATTGATATAGACAACTATACAAGATAACTTAGCCATAACTTTTGGATATAACAAGCGTGTGACATGGATATGCAGGAAGCGGCAGTTCGTCGGCAAAACGGGGTAGCGCTATGGCGGCAGATTGCCGACCGGATACGCACGGCCATCGCCGGCGGCGACTATGACGATACCGGAAAAGTGCCGCCGGAAGTGGTGCTGGCGGCCCAGTTCGGCGTCAATCGCCATACAGTTCGCAGTGCTCTTGCAGCCCTTGCCCAGGAAGGCATCGTCCAGGCGGTGCAGGGCCGGGGAACGCTGATCCTGCGCAAGGAAAGGCTGAATTTTCCGATCTCGCGGCGCACGAGATTCAATCAGGGCATTGGCGATCAGGCGCGGGAAAAGGAAGGCATCTTGCTCGCCTCGTCCGAAGAAATCGGAAGTGCCGATCTCGCCGCCCGGCTGCAATTGCCTTTAGGCTCAAGGCTCATCCGTCTCGAAACACTGAGAAAGGCCGACCGCCGGCCCGTCTCGCGCGCAACGGCCTGGTTTCCCGCAAAACGCTTTGTCGGTATGGCCGATGCCTATCGCGAAAGCGGCTCCATCACCGCAGCCTTTGCGGCTGTCGGCTTGCCGGACTATATCCGCGCCTCGACGGAAATCACCGCCGTCCACGCGGAAAATGATGATCTCGCCTCCCTGGAACTGTCGCCCGGAGCGATCGTGCTTGTCACCCGGGCGCTGAATGTCGATCCCGATGGCGTACCGGTCCAATATGCCGTCAGCCGCTTTCCGGCCGACGCGGTTCAGTTCACCATCGAGAATTGATCGGACCGGAATAGAAAACGCCAGCCGCAGTTTCCTGTCGGCTGGCGTCTGAATGTCTGGACCGAAGTAACGCTTAATGCGCGCCGGACATGTCGCCGAGCACTTCCTTGGAAGCGACGGTGGAGTCGGCGTTGAGCTTGTAGACCATCGGAACGCCGGTTGCGAGGTTGACGCCGAGGATCTGTTCCTTGGTCAGTTTGTCGAGCACCATGACCAGCGAGCGCAGCGAATTACCGTGTGCTGCAACCAGAACCTTTTCGCCGCGAAGGACGCGGGGCAGGATTTCGGTCAGGTAATAGGGCCAGACGCGGGCGCCGGTATCACGCAGGCTTTCGCCGCCCGGAGGCGGGACGTCATAGGAACGGCGCCAGATGTGAACCTGCTCCTCGCCCCACTTGGCGCGGGCATCGTCCTTGTTGAGGCCGGAGAGATCGCCGTAGTCGCGTTCGTTGAGCGCCTGGTCCTTGATCGTTTCAAGGTCCGGCTGGCCGACCTTGTCGAGCACGATCTTCAGCGTCTTCTGGGCGCGCTGCAGGTCGGAGGTGAACGCAATGTCGAACTTGATGCCGGTTTCGGCCAGCGCCTGGCCTCCGGTCTCGGCTTCCTGGATCCCGAGCGGGGTCAGGTCAGGGTCCTTCCAGCCGGTGAACAGATTTTTGAGATTCCAATCGCTCTGGCCGTGGCGAACGAGGACAAGAGTACCGCTCATGAGAATGACCTCCGTATATTATTGATTTGAGAGCCCGAGCACGTCGAGCATCGAATATTGACCGGGCTTCTTATCGCGCGCCCAGAGTGCGGCTGCAACTGCTCCGCGTGCGAAAATAGAGCGGTCCCGGGCACTGTGCGACAATGTAACCAGTTCGCCTTCACCGGCGAGAATGACGGAATGATCGCCGACGACGGAGCCGCCGCGCAGCGTTGCAAAGCCGATCGTGCCGCCCGGGCGCGGGCCGGTATGGCCATCGCGCACGCGCACGGACTGGGAAGCAAGGTCGATGCCGCGCCCCTCGGCAGCCGCTTCGCCGAGCAGCAATGCGGTGCCCGACGGCGCATCCACCTTGTGCTTGTGATGCATCTCGATGATCTCGATATCCCAACCCTCTGCCGGCAGGGCACGCGCGGCCTGCTTGGTCAGGACGCTGAGAAGATTGACGCCGAGGCTCATGTTGCCGGACTTCACCACCCGCGCATGACGGCTTGCTGCGGTGAACTTCTCTTCGTCGTCGATGGAGCAGCCGGTCGTGCCGATCACATGAACGATACGCGCCTGTGCAGCGAGACCTGCGAAGGTGACGCTGGCGGCAGGTGCTGTGAAATCAACCACGCCTTCAGCATTGAGGAAGGCCTGAAGCGGATCGCTGGTAACTGCAACACCGATCGGCCCGACGCCCGACAACTCGCCGGCATCCTTGCCGAGGAACGGAGAGCCTTCGCGCTCGATGGCTGCATGAAGAGTGACGCCGGGCGTTTCGTGGATCACGCGGATCAGGGTCTGGCCCATTCGACCGCCGGCACCCACGACGACCAGCTTCATCTCGTTTTCGCTCATGTCTTGCCTGTTCCTGCTTAATGATGTTCCGGCGATTGCAGATTGTTGAGCCGAGCGTAGAGGCCGTTCTTGCGCTGGGCAAGGTCATCATGAGTGCCTTCCTCGACAACGCGGCCTTCCTGCATCACCACGATCTTGTCGGCGTTTACGACGGTCGACAGCCGGTGCGCAATGACGATCACGGTGCGGCCGCGCATGGCCGTGTCGAGCGCCTTCTGCACGGCGGCCTCCGACTCGTTGTCGAGCGCCGATGTCGCCTCGTCCAGAAGCAGGACCGGCGCATTGCGCACCAGCGCCCGGGCGATCGAAAGCCTCTGGCGTTGCCCGCCGGAAAGCGTCACGCCGTTTTCGCCGACCGAAGTGTCATAGCCTTCGGACTGGGCGATGATGAAGTCATGTGCGTGCGCGAGTTTCGCGGCTTCTTCGACCTCTTCGTCGGTTGCGTCCGGACGTCCGTAGCGGATGTTGTCGCGGATCGAGCCTTCGAACATGTACGGCTGTTGCGAGACATAGGCGAGCTGGTGGCGAAGGGAGGATTTCGTCACATCGGCGATATTCTGACCGTCGATCAGGATCTCGCCTTCTGCCGGGTCGTAGAAGCGTGGAATGAGATTTATGATCGTCGATTTGCCGGCACCTGAAGGTCCTACAAGTGCCGTCGTCTTTCCACCTTCGGCAATCAGGCTCACGCCTCGCAGGATAGGTGCGCCATCGGTATAGGAGAAAACAACGTCCTTGAGTTCAACCTTCGCCTCGCTGACCGCAAGATCAGGTGCGCTTGGCTTTTCGCGTTGTGCAGGCTGCAGGTCGAGAAGGGCATAGATCATCTGCGCGTTGACTACGGCACGGTCCATCTGCACCTGCAGTTTGGCTAGCCTGCGTGCCGGATCATAGGCCATCAGCAGCGCGGTAACGAAGGCGAAGAAAGCACCTGGCGGCACGTTGTTGTAGATCGAACGGAACGCTGCATACGCCAGCACGCTCGAAATGGCGAAACCGGCAAAGGTTTCCGTCAGCGGCGAGGTCCGCTCGGAAAGCCGCGCGATCCTGTTCGAGCGGGCTTCCGCCGTCTGGATGATCTTGTTGACCTTCTTCTCGAGCTCTTGCTCCATGGTGAAGGCCTTGACCACCGCTATGCCCTGGATCGTTTCCTGCGTGGCACCAAGAACCCGACTGTTGATCTCGACGGATTCACGAGTTGCCAGTCGAAGCCGGCGGGAAACATAACGAAGTGCGTAAAGGAGGGGTGGCGCGACGGCGAAGACGATCAGCGACAGGACCCAATCCTTCGAAACCATCACGCCGATCAGCGAGACGAGCGTCAACAGATCCCGTGCGGTCGATGTTACCGTAAGGTTCATCACGTCGCGGATGCCGGCAATGTTCTGGCTGATCTGGGCAGCAAGGTGAGAGGAGCGGGCTTCGGAGAAGAAGCCGACGGAAAGCGTCATCAAATGGCTGTATAGCCGGCGCTGATAACGCGCCACGATATTGTTGCTAATCTTCGACAGTGCAACCGCTTGGCCATAGGTGGCGAAACCGCGCAGCACGAAAGCAGCAAGGATAGAGCCGCATATCAGCCAGACGATATCTGCGCGACGATTGGCAAATGCCTCGTTGACAACCTTCTCCATGATCCAGGCGGTAAATGCGGTTGAAAGCGCCACGACAATCAGACAGCTGATCGCAAATACATATCCACGGATATGGTCGCGGCCGTTTTCCGAAATGATACGCTTCAGCACGCTGACGACGGTGCTGGAATCAACGTGACGTTTTTTTTCTTTTTCAGCCTTCAATGGAAAGTCCCAATTCGGCAGTATCACTGCGCAGTCTCAAGAAGGGGCTTGTTAACCCCTTAGGCTTGGTTTTGCCAGCCGACCTTGCCGGATTCGTTAATGGTGTGACTTTCCGGCATTCACCGACGCCAGCAGCGCCCCTCGGTAGCAATACCATAAGAGGCGGGCGTGCGGGCATAGCTGGCAAGGCCGGCGAGCGCTGCCTGCGGATGCGTCACGACAAAAGTCGGGATTGTCTCCATCAGTTCCTTATGCGGTGCCTTGTCCTCGAAAGCCGCCCGGAAGGCGGGTTTCTTCAGCTCAGGCAGGATTTTTGGCGAAATCCCGCCACCAAGGAAAACGCCGCCCCGCGCCATGAAGATGAGGGCCAGATCGCCGGCGAGACGGCCGAGATAGGTCACGAACAGTTCGAGTGCCTCCGCAGCCTGGGCGTTCTTCCCGTTCAGACCCTCTTCGGTCACATCCTTGGGCTGGCTGACGCTCGGTGTAACGCCGTCAGCCGCGCAGACCGCATTGTAGATATGCAGGAGGCCGCGTCCGGAAATGATTTCCTCGGCCGAGACACGCCCCTCGATGGTGACGAGATGCGGAAAGATATCGAGATCGCGCGGCGTGCGCGGGCCGATATCGACATGGCCGCCTTCACCCGGCACGGGAAACCAAGTGTCTTGGGCGTGAAGCAGGCCTGCAACGCCAAGACCAGTGCCGGGGCCAAGTACGACCCGTGTTGCATCGACGGCAGGCGCATTCGGGCCGATCTGTTCGCGGTCGCTATCGGTCAAGCTGGCAACTGCGAGCGCCTGAGCCTCGAAGTCGTTGAGGACGAGCACCGCGTCAAAGCCGAGTTCGCCGATCATTTTCTTCGGCCGAACGATCCAGTCGCAATTGGTCAGATCGATTTCGTCGCCGTCGACCGGACCGGCAATGGCAAGGATTGCCGAACGCGGCTTGGCAAGCTCGGGATTGTTGAAGACCTTGTCAACGATCGCATCGTCGATCGTCTCGTAATCCGCCGTCTGCACATGGACGAAGTCCGTTGCCTTGCTTTCGGCATCGACAAGAATGGAGAAGCGGGCATTTGTGCCGCCGATATCTCCGATCAGGATAGGAAAGGGCAGTGCCTCGGAATGAACATTGGCCATGGGGAGCGGATCTCGCGGATTACTGAAAGTCGATGAGATGTTCTGCAGTGGCGCGATTGAGCGCCATCGGGATGTCATAGACGGTTGCAAGCCGCGTAAGCGCCTTGACGTCGACATCGTGCGGAAGTGCAGAGAGCGGATCGATGAAAAAGACCAGCATGCTGACCTCGCCGGTTGCGATCATCGCACCGATCTGCTGATCCCCGCCCAGCGGCCCGCTTTTCAGTCGCGTAACATCGAGACCTGGAGCAGCTTCCTGCACACGGCCGCCGGTCGTTCCCGTTGCGACGATGCGAAACTTCGATAATGCCGTCTGGCGTTGACGGGCAAAATCCGCCATGTCGTCTTTTTTCAGATCATGCGCGATGAGCGCGATGCACGGCTTGGCCGATTCCAAGGCATTCCTCCATCGGGCCTTTGCAGGCCACCTTAATTTGCCTTGGCTTTCTATCGTGCCGTTGCCGATAAGGGAAGGCTCGGCGTTGTCGCTGCAGCTTACGGATGCCAAACGGGCTTAACGGAAAGGCCGCTCGCGTGGCAACGGTATGTCTGCCGGAACATTGGCCGGATTGGAGCTGATCGCATCCATCTGATCGACGGCTTGAGGCACGGAAGGCTGGCTCGAATAGGCCACAGGCTGGCCCCCGAAGGTCGCGTCGGCTTCGGAGCGAGACGGGCCGGCAAGCACCGCAGAACAGGCCTTTGGCAGGTCCGACAGCATGACCTGGCGCGGCTTGACCGGCTTCTTGTCGGGGTCGGCAGGCTTCGGTGGCGCCCATGGTTCCTTGGTGAACCACCATGCGAGCGCCTTGCTGTCGCAATCGTCGGTGACAGGCGTCGCCGCCTGCCGTTCGCAGCCTATTGCACCCGGCGGGCAGTTCATGCGGATATGAAAATGCTCGTCATGTCCGTAGACCGGCCGCACCTTGCCGAGCAGGTTTCGATCGCCGGTCCAGGTCTGGCAAAGCTTCTTCTTGATCGCCGGGTTGACGAACACCCGCTGCACCTGGGGATAGCTGGCGGCCTGCATCACCAGGCGAGCATGCGTGCTAGTCCACTTGCGCGAATCGACAGTCAGGAACTTGCTCTTGTCCAGCATCGAAGTGAACGGAAGGTCTTCCCGCTGCTGCACGCTCATCGGCTGGGACGGTTTCGGTGTGAACCACACATCCGCATCGAGCCCGATCTGGTGCGAGGCATGGCCATTGATCATCGGGCCGCCGCGAGGCTGGGAAATATCACCGACCAGAATGCCGGTCCCCCAGCCGAGGCTTGCGGCATCGCGGGAAAACTGTTCGAGCAGATCGATCATTGCCGGGTTGCCCCAGCGCCGATTGCGCGAAAGGCGCATGGCCTGCCATGTCGGGCCGTCCGTCGGCAGTGCGACGGCACCGGACATGCAGCCCTTGGCGTAGAAGCCGAGAGGTGCCGGCGACGCAGCGTTCGGCAGCTTCACGGCGCCGAAGAGCTGCTTGGCCGGCGTACCGTCCTGCGCCATCGACGGATCCGCGATGGAACCGCATAACAGAGCCGTTGTCGCCAGTCCGAGGACCATCTTCGAAATCGATTTCATGAACTTCCGCCGCAAATCACTTTTATCGCCAGTTTAGTCTGGAATGAGACTTTGGTGAAATGGAGATCTCGCCCGGCGGCTGCGGGCGATAAATTGCTTGTGAGCGGCTCCTCCTGTTTTTCGCCCTCTTTTGCCCTATGCTTCGCTGCAACAAATCAAAACCACAAAGGGAAAAGCATGGATTTGGCCCGGCTCTGCAAAGGTCTTGTTGTCGTATTGGCAGCTTCGTTCATGGCGCCATGGGCGATGGCCGATGAGCCGAAATGGCGTTACGGCATGGCCGTTGTCGGCGAGCCGCAATTGCCAGCAGATTTCCAGGCGCTTCCCTATGTCGATGTAAACGCCCCCAAGCAAGGCGAACTCAAGCTTGCCCAAGAGGGCACGTTCGACAACCTCAATCCGGTAATTGACAGGGGCGCCATCGCTTCCAGCGTGACGATGATCTACGAAACGCTGATGAAGCGTTCGGAAGACGAGGTCTTCGGCACCTACGGCCTATTGGCTGAAGCCGTTGCCTACCCTGACGACATGTCGTCAGTGACCTTCCGACTGCGGCCGGAAGCCAAATGGGCCGACGGTCAGCCGGTGACCCCGGAAGACGTCGTCTTCAGCCTGAATATGCTCAAACAGCACAGTGCCTTTTATTCCGGTTACTATCGCCATGTGACCGGAGCGGAAAAGACCGGTGATCGCGAAGTGACCTTCCGCTTCGACGAGAAGAACAACAAGGAACTACCCTCGATCGTAGGCGATTTCCCGATCCTGCCGAAACATTGGTGGGAAGGGACCGACAGCCAGGGTAAGGCGCGCGATATTTCGCGCACGTCGCTGGAAGTGCCGATGGCGTCCGGCCCCTACAAGGTTGCTTCGGTTCAGCCCGGATCGGGCATTCGTTATGAGCTGCGCGACGACTATTGGGGCAAGGACCTGCCAATCAACCGCGGCCAGTATAATTTCCGTACCATCAGCTACACCTATTTCTCCGACACCGACGTGCAGTTCGAGGCGTTCCGGGCCGGCAATGTCGACTACCGGCAGGAAAACAGCTCCAGCCGCTGGGCGACCCGCTACGATTTCGACGCGGTCAAGGATGGCCGGGTGACGAAGGAGGCGCTGACGAACCCATTCAGGGCTGTCGGCGTGATGCAGGCATTCGTGCCGAACATGCGCCGCGACCTCTTCAAGGATGCGCGGGTCCGTCAGGCCTTGAATTACGCCTATGATTTCGAGGACCTCAACAAGAACCTCGCCTTTGGTGGCCTGAAACGGGTCGACAGTTTCTTCTGGGGCACGGAGCTTGCGTCCTCCGGCCTGCCTGAGGGCAAGGAGCTCGAAATCCTCAATGAACTGAGGGACAAGGTCCCGCCGGAAGTCTTCACCAAACCCTATGCGAACCCGGTCAATGGCGATCCGAACAAGGTGCGCGACAACCTACGCACCGCAGTTGGTCTGCTTAAGCAGGCGGGCTACGAGTTGAAGGGCAACCGCATGGTCAACAGCAAGACCGGCCAGCCCCTGGGGTTTGAAATCCTGCTGAGCAATGCCGGTCAGGAGCGGACTGTCACGCCCTATATCAACAGCCTCAAGAGAATAGGTATCGATGCACGCATCCGCACAGTGGACGCCTCACAATATATCAACCGTGTCCGCAGCTTCGACTACGACATCATTTTCGGTGTCTGGGCGCAGACGATGAACCCCGGCAACGAACAGAACGACTATTGGGGCTCGGCATCAGTCGATCGTCAGGGATCGCGCAACTATGCCGGGATCGCCGATCCTGCCGTCGACATCCTAATTCGCAAGATCGTCTTCCCTCCAAGCCGCGAGGAACAGGTGGCGGCGATCAAGGCCATGGACCGCGTGCTGCTCGCCAACCACTATGTCGTGCCAATGTTCTATTCCGGCGAGGAAAAGATCGCCTACTGGAACAGGATCGCGCATCCGGAAAAGCTGCCGGAATACGGCACCGCTTTCCCCGAAGCATGGTTTGCCAAACAACCCGGTAAGTAAGATGCTTGCACCTTGAAGGGGCAACTGTTCCAAATGGCCGGATTGATTCGCCTAGAGATGAAGGAAGCCCGCTTGATCGTTGCGCAGACCCGCGGTGATATGCCCGAAACGTTCGGCATGGTGCTCTGATGGGCGCCTATATTCTACGCCGCCTGCTGCTGATGATCCCGACCATTGTCGGCATCATGGCTATTTCCTTCCTTGTCGTGCAGTTTGCGCCGGGCGGGCCGGTCGAGCAGATCATCGCTCAGGTCCAGGGGCAGGATTCAGGTGACCGCCTGTCGGGAGCCAGCAACGATCTGTCGGCTCAGGGCATAAGCTCTGAATCGAATTACCGCGGCGCCCAAGGGCTTGATCCGGAATTCATCAAGAAGCTCGAACAGCAGTTCGGCTTCGACAAGCCGCCGCTGACCCGTTTTCTCGACATGATGTGGAATTATATCCGCTTCGATTTCGGCGAGAGCTTCTTCCGCAACACGCCGGTGATCGATCTCATCATCGACAAGCTGCCGGTCTCGATCTCGCTTGGCTTCTGGATTTTGATCGTCTCCTACCTGATTTCCATTCCGCTCGGCATCCGCAAAGCGGTCAAGGACGGGTCGAGCTTCGATATCTGGACCTCCGGCGTCATCATCGTCGGTTATGCGGTGCCGAGCTTCCTCTTCGGCATCCTGCTGATCGTCCTTTTCGCCGGCGGCTCCTTCTTAGACTGGTTCCCGCTGCGCGGTCTCGTCTCCGACAATTTCGACGATCTCACCTGGTATCAGAAGATCGGCGATTATTTCTGGCACCTCACGCTGCCGCTGATCGCCATGTCGCTTTCGGCCTTTGCCACCACGACGCTGCTGACGAAAAACTCCTTCATCGACGAGATCAAGAAGCAGTATGTCACGACGGCGCGCGCCAAGGGTTTGAACGAACGGCAGGTGCTCTACGGGCACGTTTTCCGCAACGCCATGCTGATCGTCATTGCCGGTTTTCCCGGTGCCTTCATCTCGGCCTTCTTCACCGGCTCGCTGCTGATAGAAAACATTTTCTCGCTCGATGGGCTGGGAAGGCTCGGTTATCTCTCGATCGTCAATCGTGATTATCCGATCGTCTTCGGCACGCTCTTCATCTTCTCGCTGATGGGCCTCGTCGTGAACCTGATCTCCGACCTGATCTATACCTGGATCGACCCGCGCATCGATTTCGAGCGGAGGGACGTCTGATGAACGCAACTTCCGTCACCACGCCGATCGCGGCAGCGCCGCCCGCCAAGCGCCCCTTCCTGTCGCCGACCAGCAAGCGCCGGCTTGCCAATTTCAAAGCAAACAAGCGCGGTTTCTGGTCCTTCTGGATTTTTCTGGTCCTCTTCACGCTCAGCCTGTTTGCCGAATTCATCGCCAATGACCGGCCGATCGTCGCCTCTTACAAGGGCGAGATCCTCTATCCGGTTCTGGTCGATTACCCGGAGGAAAAGTTCGGCGGCTTCCTCGCGACGACAGACTATCGATCGGACTTCATCCAGGAAGAGATCAATACGAACGGCTGGATGATCTGGCCGCCGATCCGCTATTCCTATCAGACGGTCAATTCGCAGATCCCCCATTCCGCCCCGACAGAGCCCTTCTGGCTGATGGGCAAGGCCGATCGATGCAAGGCCTATCTGCAAGGCGATCAGGATCCGAACTGCATTCTCGGCAACATGAACTGGCTCGGCACCGACGATCAGGCGCGTGATGTCATGGCGCGGATGATCTATGGTTTCCGTATCTCGGTCCTGTTCGGTCTGGCTCTCACCATCTGCTCGGCCATCATCGGTGTCGGAGCCGGTGCCGTGCAGGGTTATTTCGGCGGCTGGACCGATCTTCTGATGCAGCGTTTCATCGAGATCTGGTCGGCTATGCCGGTCCTCTACATTCTGCTGATCATCGCCTCGATATTGCCGCCCGGCTTCTTCATCCTGCTCGGCATATTGCTGCTTTTCTCTTGGGTCAGCCTCGTCGGCGTGGTCAGGGCGGAGTTCCTGCGTGCCCGCAATTTCGAATATGTGCGTGCGGCCCGTGCGCTCGGCGTCGGCAACTGGACGATCATGTATCGCCACCTCCTGCCCAACGCGATGGTGGCGACGCTCACCTTCCTGCCCTTCATCCTATCGGGTTCGATCGCCACGCTTACGTCTCTGGATTTCCTCGGCTTCGGCATGCCGCCCGGCTCGCCGTCGCTGGGAGAAATGATCGCCCAGGGTAAGAACAACCTGCAAGCGCCCTGGCTGGGACTGACGGCCTTCTTCACCATGTCGATCATGCTGTCTCTGCTGATCTTCATTGGCGAGGCGGTGCGTGATGCCTTCGACCCCCGCAAGACGTTCCGGTGATATGATGACAGACGCCCTCCTTTCCGTTCGTGATCTGTCCGTCGCCTTTCATCAGGGCGAGACGGAAACGCTTGCCGTCGATCACGTGTCGTTCGATATAAAGCCCGGTGAAGTCCTAGCTTTGGTCGGCGAATCCGGCTCCGGCAAATCGGTCTCGGCCAATTCCATCCTGAAGCTTCTGCCCTATCCGGCCGCAAGCCACCCCTCTGGCGAAATACTGTTTCAGGGCAAGGATCTCTTGAAGGCATCGGAAGCGGAACTGCGCCATGTGCGCGGCAACGACATCACGATGATCTTCCAGGAGCCGATGACCTCGCTCAATCCGCTGCACACGATCGAGAGGCAGATCGGCGAGATTTTGGAAATGCACCAGGCGATGGTGGGTAGCGCCGCCCGCAGCCGCATATTGGAACTGCTCAACCAGGTCGGCATCCGCGAGCCGGAAAAGCGCCTGACCGCCTACCCGCACGAACTCTCCGGCGGCCAGCGCCAGCGTGTCATGATCGCCATGGCGCTCGCCAACCGGCCGAAGCTCCTGATCGCCGACGAGCCGACAACCGCTCTGGATGTGACGGTTCAGGCACAGATTCTAGAGCTTTTGCGCAAGCTGAAGGGCGAGCATGGCATGTCCATGTTGTTCATCACCCACGATCTCGGCATCGTTCGCAAATTCGCCGATCGCGTCTGTGTCATGACCAAGGGCAAGATCGTCGAGGAAGGCTCGGTTGCCGATGTCTTCGAGCGCCCGCAGCACCCCTATACCCAACATCTTCTCAGTTCCGAACCGAGAGGCGAACCACCGGCAGCCGATCCGAGCCATCCGGTCGTCATGGAAGCCAAGGATCTGCGTGTCTGGTTTCCGATCAAGGCCGGTTTCATGCGCCGTGTCGTCGATCACGTTAAAGCGGTCGATGGTGTGGATCTGACGCTGCGTGCCGGCGAAACGCTCGGCATCGTCGGCGAATCCGGCTCGGGCAAGACGACACTCGGCTTGGCCTTGGCAAGGCTGATCGCATCGGAGGGTCGGATCGTTTTCATCGGCGATGCGATCAACGGCCACTCTTTCAAGCAGATGCTGCCCTATCGCAAACGCCTGCAGGTCGTCTTTCAGGATCCCTTCGGTTCGCTCAGTCCCCGTATGCCGGTGGGAGAGATCATCGCCGAAGGCCTGAAGGTCCACGAGCGGCAGCTGTCAGCAGACGAGCGCGATCAGCGTGTTGCCTGGGCGCTGCAGGAAGTCGGCCTCGACCCCGAGACCCGCTGGCGTTACCCGCACGAGTTCTCAGGCGGCCAGCGGCAGCGTATCGCCATTGCCCGTGCCATGGTGCTGAAGCCCCGCTTCGTCATGCTGGACGAGCCGACCTCGGCGCTCGACATGACGGTCCAGGCGCAGGTCGTCGACCTTCTGCGCGATCTGCAGGCCAGGCATGACCTCGCCTATCTCTTCATCAGCCATGACCTGAAAGTGGTGAAGGCGCTCGCCAACCACGTTATCGTCATGCGCACCGGAAAGGTGGTCGAGGAAGGTCCGTCCGAACAGATCTTCCGCGCGCCGAAGGAAGATTATACCAAGGCGCTTATGGCTGCGGCTTTCAATATCGAGGCGGTCGAAAACGGGGCCGTCGGCCAATAACAAAAGTGGGAATAGCTTTGTCTGAAAAAGGTTCTGTCGTTATCGACCTGAAATTCGAACGCCGTGATGTGGATCAGGCTCTGGTCGGCGCTCTCGCCGGACGCCAGATCCTGCACGCATCGGACAAATCGGCGGATCTTTCCAATGCAAGCTATGCTTTTCTCTGGAAGCCTGACCTCGATCTTTTCCATCGCGCCCCCAATCTGAAAGTGTTGTTCTCGGGCGGCGCCGGTGTCGATTCCATCCTCGCCACACCCGGCCTGCCGGATATCCCGATCATTCGTTTCGTCGATGAGAGCCTTACCACCCGCATGAGCGAGTGGGTCGTGCTTCAATGCCTCAGCCATCTGCGTCAGGCCCCGGCCTATCTCGTCCAGCAGCGCGTCCGCATCTGGAAGGAATTGCATCAGCCTGAAGCGAAGGACCTGACCGTCGGTGTCATGGGGTTAGGTGTGCTCGGCCAAGATAGTGTCCGTAAGCTGAAGATCATGGGTTTCAACGTCATCGGCTGGTCGCGGACGAAGAAGGCAATCGAGGGCATCGACACCTACGATGCGTCCGAACTCGATGCCTTTCTGGCCCGCACGGACATCCTCGTCGGGCTCTTGCCGCTGACGGGCGAGACGCAGGGCATCTTCAACGCCTCGCTCTTTTCCAGACTTCGCCAGAACGGCGCGCTCGGTGCGCCCGTCTTCATCAATGCCGGGCGTGGTGGCAGCCAGGTGGAGAAGGATCTCATCGCGGCTCTTGACGCCAAGATCCTGGGCGGCGCATCTCTCGATGTGTTCGAGCAGGAACCGCTGTCGCCGGACAGCCCATTCTGGTCCATGGATAATGTCATCGTCACGCCGCATGCTGCCTCTGCCTCCGATATCCGGGCCTTGCTCCGCAATGCGGAAGCTCAGATGGAGCGTTTCGAAAGAGGAGAGCCGCTACAGCACGTCGTCGACAGGACGACGGGTTACTGAAGCTTCCGGTTTATTTTCGGCAGTACCGCGACAGTTGAACTGCGTCTGGACTTAATCGATTTTTTTCACGATAAAGCTGCCGGGAGGTAGGATCGTTAGCTTGCCTCTATAGCGAGTGAGGCCGACCGGTCACAGGCGACCGGGACAGGGGCAGGCATGACCAAGACCGATATCGCAACCAGGGTGTATAACCACAGCTGGAAGCTCGATCCGATCATCCGCAGTCTGATCGACACCGACTTTTACAAACTTCTGATGTTACAGATGATCTGGAAGCTTTATCCGGACGTCGACGCGACATTCTCCGTGATCAATCGCACCACCAGCGTGAAACTGGCGGAAGAGATCGATGAAGGTGCCCTGCGGGAGCAACTTGACCACGCCCGCACGGTTAGTCTCTCCAAGAAGGAGATGATCTGGCTGGCAGGTAACACATTCTATGGCCGCAACCAGATCTTCGAACCCGAATTCCTGACCTGGCTTTCCAACTACAAGCTGCCGGAATACGAATTGTCCAAGCGCAATGGGCAATACGAGCTGAATTTCCATGGCAAGTGGATGGATACCACGATGTGGGAAATTCCGGCGCTGGCAATCATCAACGAGATGCGTTCCCGCACGGCCATGCGCTCGCTCGGTTACTTCACGCTCGATGTGATCTATGCTCGTGCCAAGGCCAGGATGTGGGAAAAGGTGCAGCGCCTGCGTGAATTGCCCGGCCTGCGGATTTCCGATTTCGGCACCCGCCGTCGCCACAGCTTCCTGTGGCAGCGCTGGTGCGTCGAGGCCTTGAAGGAAGGCATCGGCAGCGGATTTACCGGTACCAGCAACGTATTGCTTGCTATGGACAGCGATCTGGAAGCTGTCGGCACCAATGCACACGAGCTGCCGATGGTCGCAGCCGCCTTGGCGCAGACGGATGAAGAGCTGCGCAACTCCCCCTATCAGGTGCTGAAGGACTGGAACCGGCTTTATCACGGCAATCTGCTGATCGTTTTGCCGGATGCTTTCGGTACTGCCGCGTTTCTGAGGGATGCGCCGGACTGGGTCGCCGACTGGACGGGCTTCCGCCCCGACAGTGCCCCGCCGATCGAAGGCGGCGAGAAGATCATCGACTGGTGGAAGAAGGTAGGCCGAGATCCGAAGGAAAAGCTGCTTATCTTTTCAGACGGCCTCGATGTCGATGCAATCATTCAAACCTACAAGCATTTCGAGGGCCGGGTGAGAATGAGCTTCGGCTGGGGCACCAACCTTACCAACGACTTTGCCGGGTGCGCGCCAACCGAGATCAACGGATTGAAACCGATCTCGGTCGTCTGCAAGGTCAGCGAAGCCAATGGTCGCCCCGCCGTTAAGCTTTCGGACAATCCGCAGAAGGCGACCGGCGACGCGAAGGAAGTGCAGCGCTACCTCCGCCTGTTCGGCGAAGAGGATAGGATTAGCCAGACGCTGGTGGTCTGAGATCTCGTTTGGCAGTTTAACTGAAAAGCCCCGCATATGAAGCGGGGCTTTCGCATTGTGGGCGTTACTTGATAATCTGCACCACGGTATGGGTCTGCGGATCGACGATCACGCGCTGATTGTTGACCACCGTATAGGCATATCGGGTGTTGCTAGGAACTGGGGTTAGCACAACCGTCTCGGGAACCGGCTTGCCGACGGCGATCGGCTGTTCCACGGTCACGGCCGTGGATGGCGCGGGCTGCTGTTCAACATAGGTAACCACTTCGCGTGGCGGCGGATCGATTGCCGTGCCGGCGATGGCACCGACAACACCGCCCACGGCTGCACCGACGGGACCACCGACCACAGCTCCGGTCACGGCACCACCGGCTGCGCCGGTCACCGTGCTCTGTTGTGCATAGGCCTGGCCTGCAAAGGTTGCTGCGAAGATTGCGCAGGAAGCAAGAATGATATTTTTCATGGTTCTTCTCCTCTTTTGACTTCCGGCAAGAGAACCCGCTTGTCGATAAAACGGTTCCGGATGCTTCCTCACCTTTCGCCCGACTCTGAAATATTTGGCGATCACTCAGTTGCCGTCTTCTGGCTCCTTGCGGGATCGTCGCATATGGGCCTGACGCGCAAAAACGCCGAGGTTCAAAGGCTTAACCACGCCCCTAAAAATGACCGCGATCTCTAAAGTACCTATTGCCAAGCGGCAAGCGCCGACTATTTGCCGCTTGAGTGATAGGAGAATGCGCGTGGAATATCGCTTTCTGATTGTCGAAGACAGCCTGCTAGTCGCCATGGACATAGAGGAGGCAGTTCAGCGTAGTGGACATGATGTGGTTGGCATCGCGCCTGATATGAAGGTGGCGCTCAACTACACGCGTGACACGGATATCGCTTTCGTCGACGTGCGGCTTGCCGATGGCGAGACGGGGCCGGAGATCGCCAAGGTCTTGGCCGAATACGGTATTGTCGTCATCATGATCACCGGAAACCCAGGCGTAGTGGCTTCTGGTGTGAACGGTGTTGTCGGCGTCATGGCCAAGCCTCTCACCGACCAGGCTTCGATGGATCTCATCCAGTTCGCTGTCGATCGCAAAAATGGCAAACCAGGGGTTCCACCGGCGCGCCTCAGGCTTTTCCATTAGCGGCTCGTTGCTTCGACCCGTTTGGTTGGGTATGTGATCCCCATCAACAGCGGAAGCGGACATGCGTTATTTCATCACCGGTACGGCGGGCTTCATCGGGTTTCATCTGGCGCGCAAGCTTTTGCAGGATGGTCACGAGGTTGTCGGCTTTGACGGGATGACGGCCTATTACAGCCTGCGCCTGAAGGAGGCCCGCAATGCCGGGCTGGCACAGTTTCCTTCCTTCCGCTTCGTACAGGGCATGCTGGAAGACAGAGCTTTGCTTGAAGAAGCGGTCAAGGGCTTCAATCCGGACGTTATCGTTCATCTGGCAGCTCAGGCAGGTGTTCGTTACAGCCTCGAAAATCCAAAGGCCTATCTCGACTCGAACCTCATAGGCTCGTGGAACATTCTTGAGATCGCCCGAGAAGTCGGTGTCGGACACCTGATGTTGGCGTCCACCTCTTCCGTCTACGGTGCCAATCAGGGCATTCCGTTCCGGGAAACAGACAAGGCTGACGAACCTCTGACTTTCTATGCTGCCAGCAAGAAGTCCATGGAGGTGATGGCTCATAGCTACGCCCATCTCTACAAGGTTCCGACGACGGCTTTCCGTTTCTTCACGGTTTATGGTCCCTGGGGCCGGCCGGACATGGCGCTGTTCAAGTTCGTCAAGGCGATGCTCGACGATCAGGAAATAGAGATCTATGGTGAAGGCAAGATGAGCCGTGACTTCACCTATATCGACGATCTCGTCGATTCGATCATTGATTTGTCCAGGGTTGCTCCATCCGAATCGAACCGTGTTGCTGATATCGATACGCTTTCGGAGCAAGGACCGTTCCGTACAGTCAATCTTGGCGGCGGTCAGCCGGTCGGGCTTCTCGATTTTATCGAGGTCATCGAAAAGACAATGGGCAAGCCGGCAAGGCGCAAGATGCTGCCGATGCAGAAAGGCGATGTGCCGCGCACATTCGCCAGCCCGGACCTTCTGCTGGCGCTGACCGGGCGTAAGCCGGAAACCGGATTGGATGAAGGTGTCGATGCTTTCGTCCGCTGGTATATGGAGCATCGGTCCGAAATCGATTGAGCGTGGGCGATAGCAGGCCTGAGGGATAACGACGCATCACGTCTTCAGGATAGGGCTTGTGCCTCAAGCGATAACTCCCAAGTTCGAAGCGCATATCGTTCAAGACAGGGTCCGTGAGATCCCTTAGCTGCGGCCTCGGCCTGACTTGGCTTCGCTTTTGAAAGACTTTATGTTGCCGGGAAAGACAATTCAGATGTTACCTAAGGTCAAGGGCATGTCACAGGGTTTCAGAGATGCCCGCATTCTCATGTATAGCCACGATACGTTTGGGCTAGGCCATATTCGCCGCTGCATGACGATCGCCAATCACTTGGTCGAAACCTTTCAGGGCGCGCATGTCCTGATCATTTCCGGCGCAACGATTGCCGGTGCCTTCGATTATCGCTCGCGCGTCGACTACGTGAAGATCCCGAGCGTGATCAAGCTGCGCAACGGCGACTACACGTCGATGGATGAGCATATCAATCTGGAGGAAACGCTGGAAATGCGTCAGGCGATCATTCGCCAGACGGCGGAATCCTTCCAACCGGATATCTTCATCGTCGACAAGGAGCCGCTCGGTCTTCGGCGCGAAGTGGAAGACACGCTCGTTTATCTCAAGAGCCGCGGCACGCTTCTCGTGCTTGGCCTTCGTGACGTCATGGATGCACCGCATCTTCTGGATGCCGAATGGCGGCGCAACGATGTGATGGCGAAGATCGATCAGCTCTACGATCACGTCTGGGTCTACGGCCCTCCGGATTTCCACGATCCTCTCACCGGGCTCGATGTTCCGCCATCGTTACGTCGCAAGATGACCTTCGTCGGCTTCCTACAGCGAAAGGCATGGAAAAGCCGCGCGACGGCTCTGCCGAAGCGGGATGGCGATTATATTCTGGTGACCACAGGCGGCGGCGGTGACGGGTATGAACTCGTTCGCGACGTAATAAATGCGTATCAGGCCGATCCGGATCTGACAGAAAAAGCCCTGATCGTGCTTGGCCCTTACATGCCCGGCGAGCAGCGCGAAACGCTGAAACAGGCAGCCGCTTCGCATAACTGTCTTGAGGTCATCGAATTCGATAACCGCATGGAAGACCTGATCGCCAATGCGCGTGCGATCGTTGCCATGGGCGGTTATAACACCTATTGCGAAATTCTGTCCTTCGATAAGCCGGCGCTGATTATTCCCCGCATGGTGCCGAGGCAGGAGCAGTTGATCCGCGCAATGCGTGCCACGGAACTTGGACTGGTTGCCATGCTGCATCCCGATCATTCTTCGGATGGGATGCGGCTCTCTGCGGCGATCAAGGAACTGCTGCTGCGGGACCCGCCATCTGCAACGGCGCCGGATTATCGCCTTGAAGGTCTGCCCAATCTTTCTGCCATCGTCCAGGAATACCTGCAGGGAAAGCGTCCCGATTATCTTACCGCCGTCGAGAGCTGAAATCAGCTCTCGCGGTTGATTTCGCGGCGTAGCAGCCGCGCCGTTTCACGTGCTCCATCCATGTTCAGGTCCAGATGGGCCTTGCCACGTTGCGCAAGGGCCTTGCCGATTCCGCTTGCCACCAAGTCTGGTGTGATTGCCGCTTCCTCGATGAATTCCGCCAGCCCGAGTTCCCGCAGCTTTACTGCGCGCGCCGTCTGTTCCGTCTCGCCGCCAGCCGCAAAAGGCACAAGCAGCGACCCGCAGCCGGCTCTCAGCACGTCGCAGACGGTATTATAGCCCGCCTGTGAGATCGAAAGCTCGGCACTGCCAAGCAACTGCCGGAAATCGCTCCTGAAGCGAAACACATCCATCTCGCCGCCGCCCTTCGAGGCAAGACTGTCGAAGCTTGCCGCATCGAGGTTCGGTCCGGTAATCACGCACCAGCGGCCGGGCGCGGAGATCAGGTCGCGAGCAGCAACGGCGGCACTCAGCAGTTTCTGTCCCACTGCTCCACCACCGGCGGAAACCACCACCCGGTATTTTTCGAGCGAGGGAACAGGGGCTGCAGGTGCAACGAGACCGGTATAGAGCACCTTGTCCGCGATCTCGCCTGCAAGCGGAAACGTGTCTTCGATCCGTGTCAGGTTTCTATCGCCATGCACGAGCACGCGATGGAAATGTTGCCTGACCAGCGCCACCGTTTCCTCGTCACGCCCAGGCTTCTTGTTCACTTGCAGGATATCGCGGATCGAGGCAAAGAGCAGCGGCTTCGGGCGCATCGCCATGATCGCATCGAGAAACGGCAGAAGCTCGAAACGCATCTGCCGGCGGCCGAACGGAAAGGCTTCGGTGATGACAATATCCGGCTTGGTGTCGCCAAGAACCGCCAGCAGTTGCTCCATGCGCTGGCGCTCTCCGTCAGGCCCGAGCGTTGCTCCATCTATGTCCTGCAGGCCTGAAAATCCTTCGCGAGACGTGACCTCCGGCATCAGTCGAATATGGTTGATGCCCGGTCCCGGAAAACCGGGCACGGGCAGTCCACCGGTTACCATCGTCACCTCAAAGCCATCCTCGGCAAGAGCTGACGCAACGAGGCTTGCCCGGGCGATATGGCCGATCCCCAGCAGATGCTGGACATAGAAGAGCACGCGCGGTGATGTCATGGCTGCGAGGGCTCCTTGTTGGCGAGTGTCGAATAGGCGGCTGAGAACAATCTCTCCAGATCCGATATGCTGGTCTTGTGGTCGAAATGACCACGGACCTTCGCTTCTGCATTCCTGGCCATGCGGTCCCGTTCCGATGGGTTGCGGATGGCGATTTCGAGCACTTTGGCGAGCGCCAATGGGTCTTCCGGTTCTACCAGCAGGCCGTTCTCCTGATCGACGAAAAGTTCCGGAATGCCGGAAATTGTTGTCGAGATGCAGAGGATCCGCTGGCTGGCCGCCTCGACCAGAACATTCGGCAATCCGTCGCGATCGCCATCCTTGCCGATACGGCAGGGCAGGGCGAATATGTCGGCCTCGCCGTAACGCTGCAGCACTTCCTGCTGCGACATCGCCCCGTGCCAGCTGACGCGGCCGGCAAGCCCGAGTTCTTCCGCAAGCGGCTTCAGCACCTTCAGCTCGTCACCGCCGCCGACGTGATCGAGCCGCCAGTGAAGGTCGGCTGGAAGCAGGGCTAGTGCCTTGAGCAGGATATCAAAGCCCTTTTTCGGCACGGCACGGCCGACAGCCAGTATCGTAATGGGATCATTCGGATTGGAGCCATCGCGCGTCGCAGCTGCGCGATCCGGCGAGGGAAAACGGCTGAGGTTCAGGCCATGATAGCTGAGATGCACCTTGCCGGCGTTCTCTGAGAGTGTGCGCAGGTGATCGGCGCCGCCGCGGGTGCAGGTCACCGTCCAGCTTGCATCATCGAGCTTGTCGGAAAGCTCCCAGTCTGGGCTCGTCCAGATATCCTTGGCATGGGCGGAAACGGTGAAGGGTATGCCAAGCAACTGCGATGCATAACGGGCGACCGAAGCCGGTGTGTGGATGAAATGCACATGCAGCCAGTCCGCCCCTTTAGGCCATTCGCGGGCAAGCACTAGCGCCTGGCCGAAGCGGCGAAAACGGTTGCGGCTTATGTCGCGCGGCAGGTCTTTCAGAAATGCTTTGGCAGCCGCCCGGAAGGATGGCTTGCCGAACCAGTGGAAAAAGGCCTTGACGACCCGCAGAGGCTCTTCGTGCAGATATTCCGGCAGATAGTGGACGGGCGCCTCGATCTCGTCATGTACCGGATGCCGCTTCTTGTCGGTCGGTCGGCGCATCGACATCAGTTCCAGCTTGAAGCCGGCGAGTTCCAGGCCGCGCAGTTCCTGCGCGATAAAGGTCTCTGAAAGGCGCGGATAGCCTTTAAGCAGCACGACCATCTTTTTCGGTATGTTCAACGTCGTTCCTTGCGGTCTTTGCCGGTCGATCCCTCATCCAGGGTTCGGCCGGCAAAACCAGTATCCGCCCGCTTTTATGCGCGCAAGTCAGTGATAGGGGTCCGCCGCGTCACGCAGGCCATCGCCTAAGAAATTGAAGGCGAGGATGACCAGGATGACCGGGATCACCGGGATGAGCAGCCAGGGATAAAGCGCCACGACATTGACCGTACGCGCTTCGGTCAGAAGCACACCCCAGCTCGTGACCGGTGGCCTGAGGCCCAGCCCGAGAAAGCTCAGCGTCGTCTCGCCAAGGATCATGCCGGGAATGGTCAGCGTCGCGCTGGCGATCAGGTGCGACATGAAACCGGGAATAAGATGCCGGCCGATTACACGCCAGTGATTGGCACCCATCAGTTGCGCCGCCATCACATAGTCTTCCTCCCGAAGCGCCAGCAGCTTGGATCGCACCGCGCGCGCAAGTCCGGTCCAGTCTAAGAGGCCCAGAATGAAAGTAATACCGAGATAGATGACGAACGGGCTCCAATCCACCGGCATGATCGCGGCTAGCGCCAGCCATAGCGGAATGCTCGGGATCGACTGCAGTACTTCGATGATGCGCTGCACCACAAGATCGAACTTGCCGCCCCAATAGCCTGCAAGCCCGCCGATCAGGATGCCCAGCACGAAGCTGGTGGTGATGCCGAGAAGACCAATCGTCAGCGAAATCCGTGCGCCATAGATGACCCGGGACATGACGTCCCGTCCGAGCCGGTCGGTGCCGAACAGGAACATCTGGCCGCCTTCAGCCGGGCAGACGAGATGTCGCTCTGCGGAAATGAGGCCCCAGAATTTGTAGGGATCGCCCTTGCAGAAGAAGCGGAGCCGCTGCACCTGGTTGGGATCGTCGGTGTAGACGCGCCTCAGGTTCTCCATGTCCAGCGTCATCTTCTGGCCGTAGACGAATGGCCCGACGAACGTCCCGTCATGAAACAGATGCACCGATTGCGGCGGCGCATAGATGTGATCCATGTTGCGCGTGTGGAGATTATACGGCGCAAGAAACTCGGCGATGATGATCGACAGATAGCAGAACAGCAGGAATATGCCTGAGAACAGCGCCAGCTTGTGGCGCTTGAAGCGCCACCACATCAGGCGAAGCTGGGAGGCGCGTTTGGCAAGCGGTGCACCTTCGCCCGTTTTGTCGAAAGCGTATGGATCGAAAGCAGCTTCATTGACGTAATGCGGCAGCGGCTGGCCGTCGGGTGGCAGTTGCATGCTCATCGCGTTCGGCCTCCATAAAGGCGAATGCGCGGGTCGAAGAGTGCAAGCGCGATGTCCGAGATCAGCACCCCAACCACGGTCAATATGGCAAGGAACATCAGGAAGGAACCCGCCAGATACATGTCCTGCGTCTGCAGCGCCTTGATCAGCATAGGCCCCGTCGTCTCGAGCGATAGCACGACGGCGGTGATTTCCGCGCCGGAAATGATCTGCGGCAGGATCGAGCCGATGTCCGAGATGAAGAAATTGAGCGACATGCGCAGCGGATATTTCGTCAGAACCTTGAACGGGTGAAGCCCCTTCGCCCGCGCCGTCATCACATATTGCTTGCGCAGCTCATCAAGCAGGTTGGCGCGCAGCCGGCGCACCATGCCGGCGGTCCCGGCCGTGCCGATAATGATCACTGGGATCCACAGATGTTCGAGGATCGACTTCGCCTTGTCCCAGCTCATCGGCTGGTTCAGGTATTTCTGGTCCATCAGATGGCCGATCGATGTGCCGAACCAGACGTTGGCGAAATACATCAGGATGAGCGCCAGCACAAAATTAGGCACGGCAAGGCCGATAAGGCCGAGAAGCGTCAGCCCATAATCGCCCCAGCTATACTGATGCGTGGCGGAATAGATGCCGATCGGGAAGGCCAGCAGCCAGGTGAGGATGATCGTCACGACGGATACGAGAATGGTCAGCCACAGACGGTCGCCGACAACGTCCGAGACGGGCAGGCGGTATTCGAAGGAATAGCCGAATTCGCCCACCATCATGCCGCCCACCCAATGCAGGTAACGGATCGGCAGCGGCTGGTCAAAACCGTAGCGCGCCCTTAATTCCTCGATTTCCTGCATGTCGGCCGGTTCGCCGATTGCCCGCATCTCGGCGACATAGCTTTCGAAATAGTCGCCCGGCGGCAGCTCGATGATGGTGAAGACGAGCATGGAAATCAGAATCAGGGTAGGGATCATCACCATGATCCGCCAGAGAATGTAGCGGATCATGCGTGATCCTCCTCATACCAGAAGGTGTCAGGCATATAGACGCCAAGGAAGGATGTAGGATCGTAGCCGAACAGGGCCTTCTCGGGAATGTTGCGCAGTTTCGAAGAATAGACGAGCGGCTGCAGAGCCTGGTTGACGATGCCGATGGTGAAGACGCCCTTTGTGTAGATGGTCAGCATCGAATGCCAGATTGCTTCCCGCTCCTCGTGCGTTCCGGCTGTTTTCCAGTCTTTCAGCAGGTCGAGAAGCTGCCTGGCCTCGGCAAGATCCGGTGGATGTCCATCACGACCGCCGGAGAGATAATGAAGCCCCCAGACCGGCCACTGCATCTGGTCGTCGAATGTCGGCGCCAGTTCGTTGGGTGACATCTCGGCCGTCGGCACGCCGTTGTCGAGACCCATCCACACGCACATCAGCGTCTCGCCGCCGATCACCCGCTTGCGGAAAATCTCGCGTTGCGACACGCGGGTGTAGATCGCAATGCCGATCTTCGACCAGTGATCGGTGATCAGTTCCAAGACGTCGCTCTCGAACGTGCTTTCTCCCGCACTTTCGACGATGATTTTTGCCGGGCGCCCATCGGGCAGAAGCCTCAAGCCATCCTCGGTGCGGTTCGCGATGCCCGCCTCGTCCAGCAGCCGGTTGGCCATGTCGATATCGTGGTTCGCCCAGGCCTGTTCATATTCCGGCTTGAACAATGGGCTGTCGGGCAGCACCGAATTCCCGGCCGCATGCGCCAGGCCGAAGAATACCGCCTTGTTGATCTCCTCCCGATCAATCGCCAGAGATAGCGCCCGCCTGACCCGAACGTCCTGGAACAGGCCGCGCCAGACATCGTCTTTGCAATTGAGATTGGGAACCAGCGCCACGCGGGAACCCTGCGTGCGCTTCCACAGATCCACTTTCATCGGCAGGCGCTTTTCGGCGGCTTTCAGGAACGTGTAGTCGGAGAAATCAACATTGGCGAATTGCAGGTCGCTGTCACCCGAGCCTGCTTTTGCGGCGATCAGATCCGGCGCACTGACATTCAGTACCATTTTATCGATGTAAGGCAGCTGCAAACCGTTCTCGTCGACACGATGGAAGAATGGGTTGCGCAGAAAGACGAATTGTCCGGCAGGCGGCTTGGTGCTGTTGTACCAGGGGTCGAGTGTCGGCAGTTCGGGGTTTTCCGGCCGCACCGTACGCGACATTCGCTGGTGCAGGTCGGTCCAGTCCTGCGCCTTGTATGTTTTCAGCATCGCGGCAATCTTGTCCGCGCTCTGGTAGCGCGGGTGGAATTGCCTCAGATAAGCCGACGGCATGTAGATCACGAGCGGCGAAGGTTTCGCCAGCTGTGCCAGGAAATCGGGGTTGGGCTCATTCCAGCTGTATCTTACTGTGCGCTCGTCCAGGATCTCGAAAGTCGGGCCCTTGCCGTTCACCCTGAGATCCACCGGAATACCACCGCGATGAAGCTCCTTGTTGTTCATCACGTCTTCCCAGCTGTAACGGAAATCCTCCGTCGTCAGCGGCGAACCATCCGACCACTTGTGCCCTTCCCGCAGTGTGAAGGTGAAGACGCGGTCGTCTTCCGATGTGAAGCTTTCCAGAATATCGGCCTGGAGGTTCAGTTGCTCGTTGTAACCGACCAGCCGTGAATAGCTGTTGATCGGCATGAGGCGGATGTCGCGCTGACCGCCGATCAGCATGCGCACAACGCCGCCGTGACGTCCGGGCTTCAGGTTTTTTGCGCCGATATTGACGACACGCGGATTGCGCGGCAAGCGCTCCGCAACGTCCGGCAATTTGCCGGCCTTGATGTCGTCGGCGAGATAGTCCGATCCGGTGAAGGCAGCCTTCGCGTTGAAGGGAACAAGTGCGGTTGCCATCATACCGAGCACGGTTCGGCGTTTCATCATGGCTGCAGCTCCCTGATGTTCACCTGAGGTTTTGCCAGGACGAAATGCCCGCCACCTAGGTCGATCTGGGTCAGCCGTTCTCCCTCGTCCTGAATGAAGGCGGGGTGCCAGTCTTGCGTCGGCTTTCTCGGAATGTCGAGAGAATCGAGATCGAGCGGACGGTCGAGGTCGGGGATCGGCACGGCCGCTATCAGCCGTCGTGTATAGGGATGCGTCGGGTTGCGCATGATGATCTCGCAAGGACCGATTTCGACAATCCGTCCCGCATACATGACGGCAACACGGTCCGCCATGTAGTTCACTACCGCAAGGTTATGCGAGATGAACAGGTAGGTCAGCCCCAGGTCGCGCTTGAGATCCTTCAGGAGATTAAGGATCTGCGCCTGGATCGACACGTCGAGCGCCGAGACGGGCTCGTCGCAGATCAAAAGTTCAGGGCCGAGCGCAAGGGCGCGGGCGATACCGATGCGCTGTCGCTGGCCGCCGGAGAAACTGTGCGGGTACCGGCTGAGCGCATTGTCGTCGAGGCCGATCGTGCGCAGCAGCCGTCGAACCGCATCCAGCCGCGTGGCGCGCGAACCGCGACCATGGATCTCCAGACCCTCGCCGATAATCTCCCTGACCGTCATGCGTGGCGAAAGCGACGAGATCGGATCCTGGAAAACCATCTGGATTCGCTGGCGCAGCATGTCCAGTTCTTCACCTTGAGCGGAAAGGACATCGATCGGCCCTTTCTCGCTTTCGAACACGACAGCGCCGGTATCGGCGGTCAGGCCGCGCATGAGTATCTTGCTCAGCGTGGTCTTGCCGCAACCGCTTTCGCCGACAAGCCCGAGGCTTTCACCGCGCCGGATATCGAAACTGACGTCATCGACCGCGAGTGTCACATTGCTTTCGTGGCTACCGAGCTTGCGCTTCTTCGCTTTGAAGGTCTTGCTGATATGGTTGACCGAGAGGATCGTCCGCGAGCCGCCGGAATTGAGATAACCGGTCTCCATCAGGCTGGCCGTATCGACCGCGATTTCGCGCAGCGGCTTCAGACGCTGATCGCGCTTCATCTCGAAAGTCGGGATCGCCGAGATCAGCCCCTTTGGATAGGGATGAACGGGTCGGCGGAAGATATCGTCGACCGTGCCGGCTTCCATGATCTCGCCCCGATAGGCGACAACCACTTCGTCCGCAAGATTGGTGACGATGCCGAGATCATGGGTGATCAGCAGCATCGCCATGTTGAAGCGGGACTGCAGATCACGCAAGAGCTTGAGGATTTGCGCCTGGATCGTCACATCAAGTGCCGTCGTCGGTTCGTCGGCGATCAGAAGGGCAGGGCGACAGACAAGCGCCATGGCAATCATTGCGCGTTGGCGCATCCCGCCGGAAAGCTCGAACGGATACATCGCGTGGACCTTTGCGGGATCCTTGAACCCGACGAGGGACAGCGTGTCATAGACCCGCTCGCGCTGTTCGGCAGGTGACGACGCATCATGGATCCGCAATGCCTCGTCGATCTGGTTGCCGATCGTGTGCAGCGGCGACAGCGATGTCATCGGTTCCTGGAAAATCATCCCGATCCGGTTGCCGCGAATGCTGCGGATCTGTCGTCCGTCCTGCGGCAGCTGAAGCAGATCCACGGGTTCTTCCGAGGTCTCCGGGTCATTGAACAGCACGCGGCCCGATATCGATGCGAGGGGACTTTCGATCCCGACGATCGTGCGGCCGATCACCGACTTTCCCGAGCCCGACTCTCCGACCAGCGCCGTGACCTTGCCGGGCTTGATCCGCATGCTCAGATTGTTGACGGCTTGAATTCTGCTGCCGAAGACCGGGAAGCTCACGCTCAGGTTTTCTATCCGCAGCAGATCGGGCACGAATATCGTCATCGGGCAGTTTTTCCTACGGTGCCACTTAGCAGACCCCCGCATTTCCGTATAACGGCAAAATCAGATTTGTCGGAATGCATCGTTTGGCACCTGATCAGGTTGACGCTGTAACGGAATTGAACGTAGCGCAGAGCTATGATGATAGTCCATGCCATATGAAGACTGCCGGATAGCTGCGGATGATTAACGAACCAGACTATAAAAGGATGCTTGGCGAAGCCAAGGCACTGATCCGCTCAGGTAATTTCGAGGCCGCGCGTGACCTGCTGCAGGAAATCCGGGCGCAGGATATCGGCAAAACCGATGCGCAGACGTCACTTGGTCTGCCGCGTCGGCTGCAATCGGCGCTGTTGAAGCTGGCAAAAGCCGAACGCGATGCTGTCGCCCGGATCGGTTATCAGTTCCATCTCGTCCCTCCGCCCGAAAAGCTTGCACGATACGGCTTGTTCTCGGCGCAGGACAAGGCGGCAATGGCCCAGCTGTCGCGCGTCCCGGTGCCGCGATGCATCCACCAGATATGGCTCGGCTCAAGACCTGTTCCTCCGACCGTTGGCGCCTGGGCAGCGCATGCCGCGGCAAATGGGTATCAGCATAAACTGTGGCGCGAAGCCGATCTTGCCGAAAATGGTTATGATCGACACACGTCGCTTCGACATATGCTGAGTATCGGCGATTTTCCGGGCGCGGTGGATGTGGCCCGCTACATGATCCTGCGTGATATCGGAGGCATCTATCTCGATTGCGACTGGTATCCGGGCGGCAATCGCGGGAGCTTTCATGATTTCCTGCCGCTAACCGGCCTCTCTGTCTTCGCCGAAGACATCCCGCGCAATACCGGTGCGGGCAGCACGCTTTTCGCCAACTCCTTTCTCGCGACGCCAGTAGGCAATCCGGTCTTCTCACGATTGTGCGATGCACTGCCCTCGGTGATAGAGGAACTCGGCGACGCCCCCGCATGGTGGTCGACTGGCCCGCTGATCTTCACCGTCGTCGCCAGATCCGGTCCGGTCAACCTCGCAGGCGCGGGGTTCGTTGCTCCTCCGGCGTCGAATGGAGCATCGCTTCCGGATGTTCGGGCGATGGCTGCCGATGCCGACGGTCTGCTTATGCCTTGGAAGCCCTGGTAGCTTTCAGCGCGCGTGCATCAACTCGTTGACCGGAACCCATTGGCAGGCAGGGTGCCCGGCTGTGAGGGCGAAAAAGTCGTCGAGAAAATCCCAGGCGGCATCGTCATGGACGAGATGGTGGGTAAGCACGCCGAGGTTTGTCGATTGCGTGTTGCCAGTGCCGAGATGCGCTGAGGCTTCGGCGTAGAGAATATCCATCGGACGTCCGCCGCGCGTACCTTTCCAGTCGATGATATCGACATGGGTATTCACCAGCTTAACCGGGGTCCCCTCCCGTTCCGGCCCGAAGACCGAGAGTGCCACGTATCCAAGCGACGGCAGATGGCCGAGGAGCGCCGGCGCGATACGATTCCACGGCGGCACCAGCAGCGGCACGGCGCGATCACCAAACAGGCCGGCAATCCGCTCCAGCCCTTCCGCCAGCCGCGCAAGCACCGCTTCCTCGCCGCGATGCAGCCCGAGTTCCTGCTTTTTCTCCGATGCCGGTGCGTGATTTGTATGATCCCAACCGTGTACGGCAACCGATATCAGTGGCAGTTCGATCAACAATCGAGCCAATGCGGTTGTCGCATCGGCAGGAATTGCAGCGATCGTCATCGGCGCATTCCAGCGCGCCGACAGGTCGAGCAGAAGCGACAGCGCCGCAGTCGGCTCGATGGCGTCGTCATCGCGCAGCCACAGCTGCACCGTCCTGCCATCAGCGGCATAACTGTCCAGCGTATCGATGAAGTGTTGTCTGCTCATCCTGTTATCTCACATAAGTATCGAGTACCCGGCGCAGATTTTCCGCTGCACCGCTAATCGATCGTTCCTCGCCCGCGAAAATCCTTGCTTCGCTGGCAAGTCGCTCTCTTGATTGGTCGTCACGGAGAAGATCGCTGATCGCTTCCGCAAAGGCAGTTCTGTCACCTTGTGCCGTCAGCAGGCCGGTCCTGCCGTGTTCGACGACTTCGGGAACACCGGCAATCGCCTCGGCGACGACCGGAAGGCCCGCAGCCTGGGCTTCGAGATAGGCAAGCCCGTACGCCTCTCCATGTCCCGGCCACACGAAGATCGAACCGCGCGACAGAAGCTCGGCGATTTCGTCTTCCGGCAAGGCACCCAGCCATTCTATCCGGCTCGGGTCGAATGTCGCGAAAGCGCACTCCACCTCCTGCCGGCACTCGCCATCACCTGCAATCGAAAGCGTCCATGGCAGATGCCGTATCAGGCTCAGGCTTTCGGCCAGTGCCATGTAGCTGGAGAGCTTGTCGCCCGGCCGCATCATAGCCACAGTGATCAGCCGCCCCGGCTCGGGGGATGGCGCGCGTTTAAGATATGGCGCAGTGTCTATGAAGGGGGCGATCATTTCCAGCCGGGCCTCGGGAACCGCGGCTTCCAGCCCGTCCCGGTCCCGGCGGGTGAAACAGAGATTGACGGCGGCACTCTGGATGCTCTCAAGCAGCATCTCCTGCGACGTCTCCCACACGCCGATATTCCGGCGCGACGAATAGGAAGCTTCCGCATTGATCAGCGGAATGCCGAAATGTCGCGCCAGCGCCGGGCCTAAAAGGTCGGGCGCCTTGTAATAGGGGTGATAGGTGAACCAGAGGTCCGGCGCAGTCGTGCCGGAATATTCGGTGGTGATCCGCTTGATCTCTTCTGCGGCCTCTGCCTTGTTCGCCTCGAAGACATCCTGCATATCGGCCGAGCGCATGAAGCTTCGCATTTCGGACGCGATCGAAACCTCGTGCCCAAGGCTGGTCAGGGCCCGTACGATAAGCCGCGCCATCAACCGGTCTCCAGACGGAACGGGATGGTTGGGTGATTTCAGCGGCGAATAGAACAGGATTTTCATAGGCCTGGCATCATGCGGGTTTGATCATCTCCCCGTGACCACTCTTGACACGTCGGCGCATCTCTCACAACTGTCAGCCACCGCCTCACCGCTAGGATTTCTCCCATCATGACTGATACCGCCCTTTCCTCGACGCTTCATGCGAAGATCACCGCACGCACGGCCAAGGCTGGCGTCGTGGGGCTTGGCTATGTCGGTTTGCCTCTGGCGATGGCCTTTGCACGGGCAGGTTACTCGGTCACTGGCTTCGATATCGACCCGTCCAAGATCGAGTTCATCGATCGCCGCGAAAGCTATATCGAAGCGGTTCCGACAGAGGTTTTGAAGGCTGAATGCGAGGCCGGGCGTTTCGCGGCAACCTGCGATTTCAGCCGCCTGGCCGAATGCGATATCATCGCCATCTGCGTGCCGACGCCGCTGACGGCGCATCGCGATCCTGACCTCTCCTATGTGGCGAAGACGGCAGAGGCGACTGCCAAAACCCTGCGCCCGGGCCAGTTGATCGTCCTCGAATCGACCACCTATCCCGGCACGACCGACGAGGTTGTAAAGCCGATCCTCGAAAAGACCGGCCTGAAGTCAGGCATTGATTTCTTCCTCGGTTATTCGCCAGAGCGCGAAGATCCCGGCAACCGCCAGTTTCACACGGCCAGCATCCCGAAAGTGGTCGCCGGCGATGGTGAAGCTGCGGCAGGACTGATGCAGGCTTTCTATGGCGCGACCGTCGAGACCATCGTGCCGGTCTCCACCACGGCCACCGCCGAGGCGGTAAAGCTCACCGAAAACATCTTTCGCGCCGTCAACATCGCGCTCGTCAACGAATTGAAGCTCGTCTACGACGCCATGGGCATCGATGTGTGGGAGGTTGTCGATGCGGCAAAGTCCAAGCCTTTCGGCTACATGCCCTTTTATCCAGGCCCCGGTCTCGGCGGTCACTGTATCCCGATCGACCCGTTCTATCTGACCTGGAAATCCCGCGAATTCGAGACGCCGACGCGCTTCATTGAACTGGCCGGCGAGATCAATACCGCCATGCCGCACCACATCGTCACCCGCTTGGCGGAAGCGCTGGATATCCGCAGCGGCAAGGCGCTCAGCCGTTCGAAAGTGCTTCTGATCGGTCTCGCCTACAAGAAGAACGTGCCCGACATTCGCGAAAGCCCATCCCTGCGGCTGATGGAACTGATCGAGCGCCGTGGCGGGTCGGTAGCCTATTTTGACCCTTACGTATCGGAAATCCCGTCGACCCGCGAATATGCCGAACTGAAGGGCCGTCGGTCGATAGAGTGGGACGAGGGCGCGCTCAAATCCTTCGATGCCGTGGTCATCGCTACCGACCATGACAATGTCGATTACGACGCTATATCCCGCCTTGCCCCATTGATCGTCGATACCCGCAACATCTTCGCCCGCAAGGGAATTTCCTCGGACGTCATCGTCAAAGCCTGAGACACTGGAAAGACCATGAGCCGCCTCGACACATTCATCAATCGCATGTCCGCCCAACGCGATATTCTCAACCATGTTGCCCGTGACCTTGGTCTTCCGGCGCAAGGGGATGTTCTTGAAGTCGGATTGGGAAATGGCAGGACCTACAGCCATCTGCGCGAGCTTTTTCCGGAGCGGCGGGTCATAGCATTCGATCGCGCGATGAACGCACATCGCACAACGGCGCCGCATGAAGATGATTTCGTCGCCGGCGAGATCAACGAGACGGGGCAGGAGTTTGCCGGAACCGGCGCAGCACTGGTCCACGCGGATATCGGTACGGGTTATCCGGACAAGGATGCCATCACGCTGTCATGGCTGCCGCAGATGGTTGCCGCCATGCTTCAGCCGGGCGGTTACGCCGTCAGCGGTCTGCCACTAGAACACCCGCAGCTCGACGCACTTCCTCGCCTGCCCTCGGTCAATGAAGGCAGGTATTTCATGTATCGCAGGCTGTGAGAGTATGAGGCCGATCAGGCCTTCTGCAGGGCGCGAACCTGATCAAGTTCCGACGATGTCAGGCGCAGCCGCTCGGCGATTGCGCGCGTCATCTTCATGGTCATGCCTGGGCAATCGTCCATGATCCGGAACAGGTAGTCCTTGTTGATCTTCAAGGCTTCGACCACGCCGGCAGCCTGAACCGTCGAGCTGCGCGGCCCATCACAGAGCAGCGAGATGTCGCCGACGATCGAGTTGGGGCCGCGTTCGCTGACCTTCACCGGGCCGTCTGGCGTGCTGACAAGAAACTCGACGCTGCCGCTGAGAATGAAATAGGCGGAATCTCCCGCGTCGCCTTGGGTGAAGAGGCGTTGACCAGCCTTGAACGTCACGCGTTCGGATGCGAACGCGAGCAGTTTGAGCTTGCAGGTATCTACTTCCGCAAAATACGGGAGTTTCCGCAGCAGCTGGACTTCATCACATAGCAACATCGCTCTTCCGCCTTTCCTGTCGGACAGATGGCTAAGCCACCAGAGCCTTGAAGGTTCCGCTCTCCTGTTCGAGCGTCTCGTATGAGCCCTCTTCGAGGATTGCGCCTCCGTCAAACATGACGACTTTGTCAAACAAACGTGACAAAGAAATATTTGACAAGACCCAGATTACAGCTGGATCATTCTCCTGTTGACCCAGAAATGCAAGTACGTTCTGCACAATTTCCTCCTGGGTGTGTCTTTCGAGCCCAGGAAGCGGTTTATTGAACACGTAATAGTCAGATCGCCGAATTAATGCGCGGGCAAGATTAAGTTTTCGTCGCTGGATTGGTGTCAAACGTCGTCCGCCAGCGCCAATGTCGTAATCGAGACCTGCTTTTAGAAGCTGGTTGGCAAAGCCGAGCTCGCGTGAAACAGCGCCTGCCAACGTGCGAAGCTCGACGACGCCATCCGCGTTACTGTTGCTCAGCTTTCCAAAAACAATATTCTCACGCAGCGTCGCAACGGAAACGTATTTATCGGGATCGTAGCGTTCGATAAGTTCCCGCAGATGAGCTGGTAGCTCGGTGTAAAACAGTTCGCGTGAACCGACGATCTTGTTCTGAAGCTCGGTTGTCAAAATGCCAAGGCGGTATCGCGGCTCGATATATTCCAGCGTCAGGCGGATGAAGGCCTTGTCTGCACTGGATAGTCGGAAATTGACCGGCTTGGGTTCATTTTTTCGCTGCAGCAGGCTCTGGTAGTAGCTGATATCTTCTGCAGACAGCGTTGTGACCTGACGGAAGAACGGGTGGTCTGCCGGTAGCCCACCGAATATTTCAACGAGGTTCCGGGCGACTGTCCGCCCCATTTCGACGAATGGCCGCTGCAGCCCGACCTTGTTGAGCGCGGTATAAAAATGCTCGCTGGATAGCAATTCATTGTCCGGCGTGAGAGGCGCCAACGTCGCGCCGAACAGCAGGTTTTCGGCGACTGTTGCCTGGGAGTTGTAGCCGTCCGGCTCGAACGGGATGACGAGGGATTCCATGCCCAGTTCGTTCATTCGGGCCCGCAAGGCCCTGCGCATCTCTACCACGCGCGTTGCAAATTCCGGATCCTCGTCCGGATTGATTGTGGAATGAAGCGCAAGTTCAAGCACGTCGTCAGTCAGCTGCACGGCGTCGAGTGCTGCGAGAAGCGATTTCTGCAAGTCCTCCTTGGCGCCGTTGCCGAGCGCCGCGTAACTGTAGTCCACCCAGCCGGCACGGATGTCGAGGTGTGGATTTCCCGCTTTTCTGGCTTCGCGGATCTCCCAAAGTCGTTGCCGCATCTCCTTGCCTTCATACTCGTGTCTTTTGACCGGAGCATGTTTGAGACCGTAAAGAAGGTTGTCCTTCAGGCTGCCATGGAAGAAGTAGCTATCCGTGGAGACATAGGAGATATGGCGTCCGGTTACGGATTCCGGAAGCTCCCGGATATCCTGATCTCCGAGGCAGATTCGGCCGCTCGAAGGCCATGAGAGCCGACCGAAAGCTTCAGCCATCGCTTCTGCGCCACGGCCTGTATGATCCACCATCGCAACCGTTTCGCCACGATCGATCTTCAACGTGACGTGGTCGACAACCTTGGCGCCGCTGTCGTCGTTGAGCGACACTGAAACAGCGTGAAGTGTTTCGAGCTTCTGCTGTGTCGATGCCGGAGTGAGAGTGTGAATGGCCGGGTTGATGAGATCCTCGACTTCGAAGTTCTCGAAGACCTGCTCGTATTTTACCTGCACGTCCTGGCGCGCCTGATCCCAATCAATCAGCTCCTTCAAAGGTCCCGGCAAGTCCTTGTAGGCATTGATGACCGCGACAAGCTGACCGACGTCGAGGGTGCCGCGCAGCGTCAGGTAGCCGCCGATGAGATAGAAAAGGAACGGCGTGACCTGCGAAAGGAAGTTGTTGAGGAATTTGACCAGGAACTTCCACTGGTAGAGATCGTAGCGGATGCGGTAGATTTCACCCAGCCGGCTTGCCACGTCCGCGCGCTCAAAATTCGATGTGTCATAGGCGTGGATCGTGCCGAGGCCCTCGACCACTTCATTGACCTTGCCAGCCAGCCGCCGTGCCGTGATCTGCCGCTGCCGACCGAGTTCGATCAGCCGGCGGCGCATCTTCGGAATAATGATCACCTGGATCGCCACCATGAAGGCCGCCACCATGCCAAGCCAGAAATTCTGCAGGATGATGAAGAACAGTGCGGCGAGAGCCTGGCCGCCGAGCAGTGCAGGCTGGACGAAGGCATCTCCCGTGAAACCGCCGAACGGCTCCACTTCGTCCTTGATCATGCTGGCGATCTCGGCGCCGTTCAGGCTCTTCGCGTGGCGGGGCGGAAAACGCAGCACTCGATCAACAAGCTCGAAGCGGATGCGGCGCAGCAGGCGCTCGCCGAGCCGGCCCTTGTAGGTGTTGATGTAGTATTTGAATGCGCCGTTGATGATCACCAGAAGCAGGAAGACGCTGCTGAGCGCGACCAGCGTCTGCATGCGGTCGAGTGGAAAACCGTCGAAGCCGAATGTGTAATCAACGAACGGAATGCTGATCGAGAAATCCAGAAAATTCTGGGTAGTGCTGAGATCTTCGAAACCCTGGCCTTGGATCGGGCCGTTGATGATCTGTTTGGGAAGGTCGAAGGCAAGGAAATACGGGATCATCGACAAGGCGACGATCAGCAGGATGAAGACCTGCTGTGGCCTTGTATGCGTCCAGATATAACGTAGCAGCGTCTTCTGCATATGCCTTCACCAAAGCAACAGCGTTATCAACTCGGGTATGGGATAAGCTGCATCCGGCATTGTATAGCCTGTCTTCCGGGTTTTAACGAGTGCTCATCAACGCGTTCTCGCTGCCGGAATGAAAATGAAACCGCAAGCGAGATGGACGCCAACAGCGCCCACTGCGACAAGTTGGCATCTCGTGTCGGCAGGTCGGCGGTTCAAGATGAGGTGGAAATTATTCTTACAGTGTTGCGACGGTGCCTTCCAGCAAGTGCCTCACCGCCCGTCAGGTCTCCTTTCGCAGGAAGCGCGGAATCATGATCATGGCGGCAAAGGACATGATGGCCAGCGCGAACCATGTCAGCGCGTAAACGAGATGGCTGTTTCGGAACTGGATGACTGTCAAACCGCCCACAGGATATCCGCCAGGATTGGCAGTCGCATCTGCATCAACGAAATAAGGAACGAGCTTCACAAGCTGCTTGTTCTCTCCGATCGCCTGCACATCTCTGGAATACCAACTGCCCGCCGCGGGATTGTTACTCCGGAGGAATGCCCCTCCCGGCTCGCTGAGCCGGAGCAATCCGGTAACGGTGACCTCTCCTTGGAGTTGCCCTTCCGCACGAGAGGTTGGGTCGCGGCGATCCGGCGGCACGAAACCGCGATTGATCAGGACCATGCCGCCATCCGCTGTGGCAAGCGGCGTGAGAACCCAGAAGCCGGGGCCTCTCTCGGTCACGGCTTGTACCAGCGTCTCGCGTAAGTTGTCGAAGGTGCCCTTCAGCACCACATGCCGATATTCGGCATCGGTTGACTTGATGATCGGCCACTCGTTTGCGGTCGGAGGGGCAGCTGCTGCGGCGTGGACGCGCGCATCAACTCGGGCAATCAGATCAAGCTTCCAGAAAAGCCGCTGGACCTGCCAGATACCGAGAGCGGTGAAGACGATAGCCGCAAAAAGCAGAAACGCCCGAAAGCCTAGGTAAGATTTCACGGGCGTTTCCATTTCATGAATTGTGTATGCCGGTCGGTAGTCTCTGAGGTTAGGGGCCCGCATGGGCTCCCTGATCACCTCAAGGCAGGTTCTTCATCATCTCGGGCGACATGACCATCATGTTTGTATTGAGATGATGCATGACCCAAAGCGAGCCGACCAGAGCGATTGCAACGATGATGACCGTGAAGATCAACGCCATCATCGTCCAGCCGCCTTCCGACTTGGTGTTCATGTGCAGGAAGTAGATCATGTGGACGACGATCTGGATCGCGCCGATGATCATGATTGCCGCAACGGTGGCAACTTTGCTGTCGAGCACGTCACCCATGACGAGCCAGAACGGAATGGCTGTCAGGATAACCGACAGGATAAAGCCCGTCACATAGCTCTTGAAGCTTCCATGGCCGGCTTCGTGGCCATGGCTGTGGGCGTGATGGGCTTCGTGTGCATCTTCGTGCGAGGTGGAGTTGGTGGTCATCCGACGACTCCCATGAGATAGACGACAGAGAATACGCCGATCCAGACGACGTCGAGGAAGTGCCAGAACATCGACAGACACATCAGGCGGCGGCGGTTTTCAGCGATCAGGCCGTGCTTGGAAACCTGAACCATCAGTGTGACCAGCCAGATGATGCCGAAAGTGACGTGCAGACCGTGCGTGCCGACCAGGGTGAAGAAGGCCGACAGGAAGGCAGAACGCTGCGGCGTCGCGCCTTCGTGGATCATGTGATGGAACTCATAGAGTTCGATACCCAGGAAGGCGAGGCCGAAGAGACCAGTAACGGCGAGCCAGAACAGGGTTTCCTGCTTGGCACCGCGTTCCATCTGCAGCATCGCGAAACCGTAGGTGATCGACGAGAACAAGAGCATGGCGGTGTTGATTGCCACGAGCTTCAGGTCGAACAGGTCGGCAGGCGCTGGGCCGGCCGCATAATTGCGGCCGAGCACGGCATAGGTCGCGAATAGCGTCGCGAAGATGAGGCAGTCGCTCATCAGATACAGCCAGAACCCGAGGTTCGTGCTGCCTTCCGGATGGTGATCTTCCTCGAGGTAGAATTGCGGCTTTTCCGCAGATTGGCTCTGAATGTTGCTCATTGTCACACCTGCTTCGCCAGCAGTTCTGTACGCTTGGCTTCTTCAGCGGAAACGGTTTCCGCCGGAATGTAGAAGTCGCGCTTGTAGTTGAAGGTATGGCCGATCGCGACTGCGATGATGGCGACGAACGATACGACGACAAGCCACCACATGTACCAGATCAGGCCGAATGCCAGGGCAATGTTGAGGGCTGCCAGAATTGCACCCGTGCCGGTGTTCTTCGGCATGTGGATCGGCTTGAAGCCCTGCAGCGGACGTGCGTAGCCGCGGTTCTTCATGTCGTACCAGCTATCGTGGTCATGCACGACCGGAGTGAAGGCAAAGTTGTATTCTGGCGGCGGCGAAGACGTCGACCATTCCAGAGTACGGCCATGCCACGGATCGCCCGTTTCGTCCTTCAGTTCCTCGCGCTTGATGTAGCTGACGACGAGCTGGATGATGAAGGACAGGATGCCAATGGCGATCATGCCTGCACCGACAGCGGCGATGACGAACCAGATCTGCAGCGACGGATCGTCGAACTGAGACATGCGGCGGGTAATGCCCATCAGGCCGAGAACGTAGAGCGGCATGAAGGCGAAGTAGAAGCCGATGAACCAGAACCAGAAGCTCATCTTGCCCCAGAAGGGATCGAGCTTGTAGCCGAAGGCCTTCGGATACCAGTAGGTCACACCAGCCATCAGGCCGAACAGCACGCCGCCGATGATCACGTTATGGAAGTGAGCGATCAGGAACAGCGAGTTGTGCAGTACGAAGTCTGCCGGCGGGACTGCGAGCATGACGCCGGTCATGCCGCCGATGACGAAAGTCACCATGAAGCCGATCGTCCAGAGCATCGGAACTTCGTAACGGACGCGGCCACGATAGATCGTGAACAGCCAGTTGAAGATCTTCGCACCGGTCGGGATCGAGATGATCATCGTGGTGATGCCGAAGAAGGCATTGACTGAAGCGCCCGAACCCATCGTGAAGAAGTGGTGCAGCCACACGAGGTAGGACAGGATCATGATCGCGCAGGTGGCGTAAACCATCGAGGCATAACCGAACAGACGCTTGCCGGAGAAGGTGGCAACGACTTCGGAGAAGATACCGAAGGCCGGCAGGATCAGGATGTAGACTTCCGGATGGCCCCAGATCCAGATGAGGTTGATATACATCATCGGGTTGCCGCCGAGATCGTTCGTGAAGAAGTTCGTACCGACATAACGGTCGAGCGACAGAAGAACGAGGGTAGCGGTCAGGATCGGGAAGGTGGCGACGATCAGGATGTTGGTGCAGAGCGAGGTCCAGGTGAAGACGGGCATCTTCATGAAGGACATGCCGGGTGCGCGCATCTTGACGATCGTGGCGATCAGATTGATGCCTGACAAGGTCGTACCGACACCGGCTACCTGCAGACCCCAGATATAATAGTCGACACCGACACCGGGACTGTATTCCACGCCCGAAAGCGGCGGATAGGCAAGCCAGCCGGTACGCGCGAACTCACCGACGAACAGCGAGATCATCACGATGATCGCACCTGCGGTCGTCATCCAGAACGAGAAATTGTTGAGGAACGGGAACGATACGTCGCGTGCGCCGATCTGCAACGGCACGACATAGTTCATGAAACCCGTCACGAAAGGCATCGCGACGAAGAAAATCATGATCACGCCATGAGCCGTGAAGACCTGGTCGTAGTGGTGCGGCGGCAGATAGCCTTCCGATCCGTTAAACGCGATAGCCTGCTGGATACGCATCATGATGGCGTCGGAGAAGCCGCGCAGCAACATGACGATCGCCAGGATGATGTACATGATACCGATCTTCTTGTGATCGATACTGGTGATCCAGTCGTTCCACAGCGGACCCCACCACTTCATGTAGGTGATGAACGCGCAGAGGGCGATGCCGCCCAGCGCGACAGCAGCGAAGGTCGCTACCAGGATTGGCTCGTGGTAGGGGATGGATTCGAGAGTCAACCGGCCGAAGATAAACTTCAGGAGGTCAGGATTGGAAAACATGGGACAACCCGTTCATTAAAGTCTTGCGACGCTAGGCGCCAGGTTAGTTTGTTTTTGGCGCCTCGGAGGCGTCGCCCTTGGCCATATCCGTGCCCTGCATGGAATGGTTGCCGTGCGACATGCCCTCAGCGGGCATGTTCTTGGTGGACTGAGAGCCCGCGGCGGGCTCGACTGCGGAATGCTCTTCGCCATGACCGCGAAGGTTGATGTCGATCGGGCCGCCGTCATACTTCAGGCGATCACGATTCTCGTGGCTTTCCAGGCCGGCGCCGCCCATCATGTCGATATGCATCATCTCGTCCATGCACATCTTGCCGGGCGTGGCGCAGACGTTGAGGATTGCTCTGTAGAGGCCGTCTTCGACAGTTGCGTAATAGCGGACAGGCTCTTTTTCGCTCGGCTTTTCAAGCTTCAGGTAGGCGTCGCGGTTGAGCGCGGTGCCATTCTGCTTGACCTGGGCGATCCAGCCGTCGAAGCCCTGCTCGTTGAGGCTGTGGAACTTGAAGCGCATGTGCGAGAAGCCCGGTCCGCTGTAGTTCGACGACAGGCCGTCGAATACGCCTTCCTTGTTGATCACCGCATGCAGCTTCGTTTCCATGCCCGGCATGGCGTAGATCATGCCTGCCAGTGCCGGAATGTAGAAGGAGTTCATCACCGACGAAGAGGTGATCTTGAAGGTGATCGGTCGGTCGACCGGTGCTGCCATCTCGTTGACGGTAGCGACGCCGTATTCCGGATAGAAGAACAGCCACTTCCAGTCCAGCGCAACCACTTCCACTTCGAGAGGCTTGGTGCCTTCCGGAATGGTACGTTCCGCATCGATGCGATCGAGCGGACGGAACGGGTCGAGCTTGTGGGTGCTGATCCAGGTGATTGCGCCCAATGCGATGATGATCGCCAGCGGTGCGGACCAGATCACCACTTCAAGGCGGGTCGAGTGATGCCATTCGGGGTCATATTTGGCCTTCGTGTTCGAATGGCGATAGTGCCACGCGAAGTACAAGGTCAAAAATAACACCGGCACGATGATCAGAAGCATCAGCACCGTCGACACGACGATGAGGTCTGCCTGCTGCTGCGCGATATCCCCCGACGGAGACATGACCACAAGGTCACAGCCTGCCATGAATGGGAGGATAAGAAGGATGGAAAGCTGGCAAAGACGCCTTACGATTGGGGACATTGATCTGCTCAAATTTGCTTTTTATCTAGTTCGCCTATCGGAGCATTGCCCCGATCTCCATGAGGTGTTTCGTCGCAGTGCTACAATTTTTCGCACTGCAAATCACCACCTGCTCCATTTCGATGGAGGGCGGCCCTGCGGCGCGCAATCTAGTCTATAAAGTTGACAGAAGACATACCTTATCGCGCGAAACCTGACGATTGTGGCAAAATTTGCTAATTTTCGAAATTTCACAAATTCACAGTTGAAATCTTGATTGACAGCAAGTCCGGCCAACATACTCATTGTTGCAATGACGCGAAGGAGGAACGTTAGTCATGGCAGAGGCAACAATTCTGGCGACTGGTCCGTCGTCATCAGCGCTGGAGCGCGATGCAAGACATATTCACGACGACAAGCCGATTTCGGCTGGTAACATCGCCATCGGGGTCGTGATAGGTCGCACATCCGAGTTTTTTGACTTTTTCGTGTTCGGTCTGGGCTGCGTGCTCGTTTTCCCCCGTCTGGTCTTCCCATTTGCCCCGGACCCCGTCACTGCCACTCTCTATTCATTCGCCATTTTCTCGCTCGCCTTCCTGGCAAGGCCGGTCGGTTCTTTCGTCTTCATGTGGATTGATCGCACCTTCGGCCGCGGCACGAAGCTGACGACGGCGCTACTCATTCTGGGTGGCTCGACCGCATCGATCGCTTTTCTGCCGGGATACGAGACGATCGGCATGTGGTCCGTGGCGCTTCTGGCGCTTTTCCGGCTTGGCCAGGGTTTTGCGCTTGGAGGAGCGTGGGACGGGCTGGCTTCCCTGCTTGCGATAAGCGCTCCGCAAAACCGCCGTGGTTTTTACGCAATGATCCCGCAGCTCGGAGCGCCGGTCGGCTTTGCTCTGGCCAGCATCCTTTTCGGCTATTTCGTCGTCAATCTTTCGGATGCCGACTTCCTTGACTGGGGCTGGCGCTTTCCCTTCTTCGTAGCCTTTGCGATCAACGTCGTGGCCCTGTTCGCAAGGTTGCGCATCGTCGCCTCGCATGAATTCGGCGCCGCCATGGACAATCACGAACTGGAAGCCAAGCCGATAACCGAGGTTTTGAGGCTTCACGGTTTCGATATCGTGATCGGTGCCTTTGCGCCGCTTGCCAGCTTCGCAATGTTCCATCTGGTGACGATCTTCCCGCTGAGCTGGGTGACATTGTATGGCGGCCAGTCCGCAGGCACCTTCCTGTTCGTTCAGGTGCTGGGCGCGCTCTGCGGTTTCGCCACCATCATGCTTTCGGGCTTTCTGGCCGATCGCATCGGCCGTCGGCGCCAGTTGCTGATCGGTGCCTTCATCATCGCGATCTTCAGCTTCACGGCGCCCTTCCTGCTTGATGCAGGCGTGACCGGACAGTCGGCCTTCATCATTCTCGGCTTCGCCATCCTTGGCCTGTCCTTCGGCCAGGCGTCCGGTTCGGTTTCCTCGCGCTTCAGCGCCGGTTACAGATATACCGGCTCGGCGCTCACGTCGGACCTTGCATGGCTGATCGGTGCGGGTTTCGCGCCGCTGGTCGCTCTCGGGCTCGCCAGCAATTTCGGCATCATCTTCATTGGGGGGTATCTGATCTCCGGTGCGATCTGTACGATTCTCGCACTGCTCCTCAGCCGTACGCTCGACAGCGTCGATGGTGTGACGAAAACCTAGAGGAATGGATGGCGGGGTGGCCATGTCACCCCGCCATCCATGAATTTCATCGGAAAATCGATAATGCTGCGACCCGTTTCTCTTTCGCGGCAAAGCCGGGGCTTCCGCCTTGGTCAGGCGGCAACGCGGTCATGGTTCTCAACAAAATAGTTGATTTGCCGCTTGCACTCACCATGAACCTATGGCAATAGGCCGCTCACCGAGACGCGGCTTGAGCCGCGCCGCTCAGATGCTGCTATAGCTCAGGGGTAGAGCACTCCCTTGGTAAGGGAGAGGCCGAGAGTTCAAATCTCTCTAGCAGCACCATTTTCCTCCCGAATGACAAGTACTTAACGCACGGACACCGTGTCGGATAATTTGGCCGTCGTTGCCATATGCAGGCGATGGCGCTATCGTTTGATTCAGGACGCCGGTGTTTGAGGTAAGAGATCTGCGCGATGAGGCTCCTTCGGGCGTTTTTCCACTTTTTGAGTTTCGCAGCGCTTGCTGCTGCTGTCCTGGTCGGCACTATCGATGCGATCCAGTCTGTTTCGTCGTCGGATGTGGTTCTGACTAGCCTCGGCAATGCCTGGCTTAATCTCGATCCTGAAAGTCTGACACTGGCAGAACTGTCGGCTGATGACTATATGAGCGCAGATATATGGCGACCCTATGTGGCGCCGGTTCTGGCGCAGCCTGCCGGTGTCATGTTCCTGGTCCTCGCACTGCTTTTCTGGATGATGGGCTACAAGAGAACGTCTTTCGCAGGACGTTTCGCGGCCTGAACCGGCAGGCGGTGCCGGGGAGATGCAGTCCAGGAAAAGTAGACAACAATGTCGCCAAAGATGGAGGCAGAAATGTTCCTGAACGAGATCTTCAGCAAGAAGACTGTAATGCCATCAGAGCAGACGGCTCTGCCCGGTAGGCCGCAAGAGATCCCGACATCCGAGATCCATTTCGTCAACGGCCACTCCCTCAAAGGCCCTTATCCGCAAGGCCTGGAAGTTGCCTATTTCGGCATGGGCTGCTTCTGGGGTGCCGAGCGCCTGTTCTGGAAGGTGCCGGGTGTCTACGTAACCGCGGTCGGCTATGCCGGCGGGATTACGCCGAACCCGACCTATCATGAAACGACGACCGGGCTCACCGGCCATGCCGAGATCGTCAAGATCGTCTTCGATCCGAAAATCGTCTCCTACCGCCAGCTGCTGAAGCTGTTCTTCGAGGAGCATGATCCGACCCAGGGCATGCGTCAGGGCAACGACATCGGAACCACCTATCGTTCCGCGATCTACACGACGAACGAAAACCAGGCCGAGCAGGCGCGCGAGGCGCTGGATGTTTTCCAGGATGCCCTGAACAAGGCTGGCCGCGATACACCGATCACCACGGAACTCGCTCCCGTGCCGACATTTTATTATGCCGAAGACTATCACCAGCAGTATCTCGCCAAGAACCCGGCCGGTTATTGCGGTCTCAAGGGCACCGGTGTGTCCTGCCCGGTCGGCCAGGCGGCTTGAAGCTGCGATAATATGATTTGAGCGCCGCGGATTTGTGCAGGTCCGCGGCAAATTCATGCAGGCTGCCAAAGGGATAGGCGTTTTTACCGGATGAAAAAAATCTGGTGAATTTTTCTGGCGCACATGCAAGAGTAGGTGTAGCCAAGCCTTCAAAGAGGGGGCGGTAACCGCATGGCGTTCGCTGGTCGGACCCGCGGGAGGACCTAACATTAAAAAAAGCAAGGCTGCACCATGAAGAAAACCTTTTTGAGCCTTCTCGCCGTAGCTGCGATGTCGACGACAGCGCTGGCCGCCGAGATCAAGCCGGCGCTGGTCTATGGCACCGGTGGTAAATTCGATAAATCCTTCAACGAGGCCGCCTATGCCGGTGCCGAAATGTACAAGAAGGAAACCGGCACCGATTATCGCGATTTCGAGCCGACAAGCGACACGCAGGGTGAGCAGGCTATTCGCAACTTCGCAAGCCGTGGCTATAACCCCGTCATCGCGGTTTCCTTCGCCTGGACTTCGGCCATGGAAAAGGTTGCTGCTGAATTTCCCGACACCAAATTCGTCATCGTCGACTCGGTCGTCGATCTGCCGAACGTTCGTTCCGTTGTCTATAACGAAGCGGAAGGCTCCTATCTCGTCGGTCTTCTCGCTGGCATGGCCTCCAAGACCGGCAAGGTCGGCTTCGTCGGTGGCATGGATATCCCGCTGATCCGCAAGTTCGGCTGTGGTTATGTTCAGGGCGCCAAGTCCGTGAAGGCCGATATGCAGGTCTTCCAGAACATGGTCGGCACGACCGGCGCTGCCTGGAACGACCCGGTTCGCGCAGGCGAGCTCACCAAGAACCAGATCGACCAGGGCGCCGACGTCATTTACGCGGCAGCCGGTGCATCGGGTCTGGGCGTCATGCAGACCGCTACCGACAACAAGAAGCTCTCGATCGGCGTCGATTCGAACCAGAACCATGTACATCCGGGTTCGGTTCTGACCTCGATGGTCAAGCGCGTCGATCTGGCGGTCTATAACGCCTACAAGGATACCGCAGCCGACAAGTTCACCGCCGGTGTCCAGTCCAACGGCATCAAGGATGGCGGCGTTGTTGCGGCCATGGACGACAACAACAAGGCTCTGATCACGCCGGAAATGCAGTCCGCGCTCGATAAGGCAAAGGCCGATATCATTGCCGGCACCGTCAAGGTGCATGACTACATGACGGACAATTCCTGCCCGATGTAAGTCAAGGATCGAAGGGGCGCATGGTGGAGCCGCCGCCATGCGCCCTTTTTGCATATTAAGAGCAAGGTCGGACCATTGAGCCTTCAGTCTTCAGCGAATGAGCCCGCGATCGAACTTGTCGGCATCGACAAGAAGTTCGGCGCAGTCCATGCGAACAAGAACATCAACCTTTCCGTCGGCAAGGGATCCATCCACGGCATTATCGGCGAAAACGGTGCCGGTAAGTCGACACTGATGTCGATCCTCTATGGTTTCTACCACGCCGACGAGGGTGAGATCCGCATTCAGGGTAAGCCGGTCACGATCCGTGACAGCCAGGCCGCGATTGCGGCGGGCATCGGCATGGTCCACCAGCATTTCATGCTGGTCGAGAATTTCACCGTGCTGGAAAATGTCATGCTCGGTGCGGAAGGCGGGCAGTTGCTCGCCAAGGGCGTTGCAGGTGCGCGCAAAGAACTGAAGCGGCTCGAAAAGGATTACGGTCTGGAAGTCGATCCGGATGCGGTGATCGAGGAGTTGCCGGTCGGCAGCCAGCAGCGTGTCGAAATATTGAAAGCGCTTTATCGCGGCGCCGAGATCCTCATTCTCGATGAGCCTACGGGTGTTTTGACCCCGGCCGAAGCAGATCACCTCTTCCGTATCCTTGAGGTTCTGCGCGATCAGGGCAAGACAATCATCCTGATCACCCACAAGCTGCGCGAGATCATGGCGATCACCGATACGGTCTCGGTCATGCGTCGCGGCGAGATGGTCGCCACCCGCAAGACGGCCGAGACGACGGTTGCCGAACTCGCCGAACTGATGGTCGGCCGCCGCGTGCTGCTGCGTGTCGAAAAGGGCGATGCCAATCCCGGCCCGGTGCTTCTGTCGGTGAAAAACCTGACGGTAAAGGACGGCCGCGGCGTCACCATGGTCGACGACGTGTCCTTCGATGTCCGCGCCGGAGAAATCGTCGGCATCGCCGGTGTTGCCGGCAACGGCCAGTCTGAGTTGCTCGAAGCGCTTGCCGGCATCCGAAAGCCGGTCTCGGGAGAAATCCTGGTCGATGGCAAGCCGGTCGAATCCGCCGACCCCGCAGTTCTGCGTCAACTCGGCCTCGCGCATATTCCCGAAGACCGGCACCATATGGGTCTTGTGCTGAAATTCGAGGAATATGAAAATTCCATCCTCGGCTATCACCACGATCCGCGTTATGGCCGCGGCGCGATGCTGGATCTCGACGCAATTCGGAAGAGCGCCGAGGAGCAGATCGAAAAATACGATATCCGCCCGCCGAACCCGCGACTGAAGACCGCCAATTTCTCCGGCGGCAACCAGCAGAAGATCGTCGTTGCCCGCGAGATCGAGCGCGATCCCAAAATGCTCTTGATCGGCCAGCCGACCCGCGGCGTCGATATCGGCGCGATCGAGTTCATTCACCGGCGCATCATCGAGATGCGCGATGCCGGCAAGGCGGTGCTTCTGGTCTCTGTCGAACTCGACGAGATCCGCTCGCTGTCGGACCGCATCCTCGTCATGTTTGCAGGCAAGGTCGTCGGCGAAAAATCGTCGGATGCGGATGAGCAGACACTTGGCCTGATGATGGCGGGGATCGCAGCGTGACGGTCTCTGTTTTTGATAGAATTTCGGAGTATGGGATGAACGAGGCACGGATCGGAACCGGGCAAACGGGGAGGGGCGCATGAGCACGGCTTCGGTCCCATTGCCCGCCTGGATCAATTACGGCGTCATTCCGCTGTTGAACCTCATCCTCGCCTTCTTCTTCTCCGGCCTCGTCGTCTGGGCGATCGGCGAAAACCCGTTCGAGGCGCTGAATTTCCTCATCCAGGGGGCGCTTGGCCGCGGTGATGCGATCGGCTTCACCCTGTTTTATGCCACGAGCTTCATCTTCACGGGCCTGTCCGTTGCGGTCGCCTTCCATGCCGGCCTGTTCAACATCGGCTCCGAGGGTCAGGCCTATGTTGGCGGTCTCGGGGCGGCTCTGGTTGCGCTCTCGCTCGATCATTACGTGCCGTGGTACGTGACCATGCCCTTCGCCGTGGTCGGCGCGGCGCTTTTCGGTGCCGCCTGGGCGTTCATTCCCGCCTGGTTGCAGGCCAAGCGCGGCAGCCACATCGTCATCACCACGATCATGTTCAATTTCATCGGCGCGGCGCTGATGGTCTATCTGCTGGTCAACGTGTTCATCGTTCCGGGCAAGATGGCACCGGAAACCCGCACCTTCCTGCCCGGCGGACAATTGCCCAAGCTCGACTGGCTGATGGCGCTCTTCGGTCTGAAGCTCGGCCCGGCTCCTTTCAACGTCTCCTTCATCATCGCGCTGGTGATGTGTTACCTCGTTTGGCTGCTCATCTGGCGCACCAAGCTCGGTTATGAGATGCGCACGCTCGGCATCAGCCCGACAGCCGCGGTCTATGCCGGCATTCCTTACGTCCGCACCGTCATCATCGCCATGCTCATCTCCGGCGGCCTTGCCGGCATGATGTCGCTCAATGCGGTCATGGGCGCCTCGGCCCGTCTTCAGGTAGAGTTTGTCGCCGGGGCAGGTTTTGTCGGCATTGCCGTTTCGCTGATGGGACGCAGCCATCCGGTCGGCATCATTCTCGCAGCCATCCTCTTCGGCATCCTCTATCAGGGCGGTGCGGATCTCTCCTTCGAAATGCCAAATATCACCCGCGACATGATCGTGGTCATCCAGGGTCTCGTCATCTTCTTTGCCGGTGCGCTGGAATACATGCTGCGCCCGGCCATGGTGCGGCTCTACCAGACGGCGAGGGGGAAGTAGCCATGGAATATTTCGATACTTTCGTCAGCATTCTGGGCTCGGCCATCCGCCTGTCCATCCCGCTGCTCTTCACCGCACTGGCAGGTCTGTTCTCCGAGCGCGCCGGTATTTTCGACATCGGCCTTGAAGGCAAGATGCTGGCATCCGCCTTCGCCGCCGCCTGCGTTGCCTATTGGACCGGCAATGCTTGGGCAGGCCTTGGTGCCGGCATTCTGGTTTCGATCATCTTCTCGCTGCTGCACGGCTTTGCCTCGATCACCAACCGCGGCAACCAGATCGTCTCCGGCGTGGCGCTGAACTTCATCGCGGCGGGCCTGACGATCGTGCTTGGCACCGCCTGGTTCAACCAAGGCGGACGCACCGGCCAGGTGCCGCCGGAAGGGCGCTTCTCCGGCATCATCCTGCCGGGTGCCGACATGATGCGCGACGTGCCGATCATCGGTCCGCTTTACGCCAATGTCATTTCCGGCAACAACATCCTGACTTACATCGCCTTCCTGATGGTACCGATCTCCTGGTGGGTGCTCTATCGCACCCGTTTCGGCCTGCGCCTTCGCGCCGTGGGTGAAAATCCGGGCGCGGTCGATACGGCAGGCGTGTCGGTCGTCTGGCTGCGATATCGCGCGCTGATCGTCACCGGTTTTCTTGCAGGCTTTGCCGGCACCTATCTGTCGATCGCCCAATCCGCCGCCTTCATCAACAATATGTCGGCCGGCAAGGGTTACATCGCGCTTGCGGCGCTGATCTTCGCCAAGTGGAAGCCGGTGCCGGTCATGTTCGCCTGCCTGCTCTTCGGCTTCCTTGATGCCTTCGCCAATTTCATGCAGGGCAAGTCGTTGCCCATGATCGGCGAGGTTCCGGTGCAGATCTTCCAGGCGCTGCCCTATATCCTTACCTGCGTCCTGCTTGCCGGTTTCATCGGCGTCGCCCGCCCGCCCAAGGCCGGCGGCGTCGCCTACACCAAGGAGCGCTAAAGAGATGTCGCACGAACTATTCGAAGCAGCCCGCGAGGCGATGACCAAGGCTCATGCGCCCTATTCCAAGTTCCCGGTCGGTGTTGCGTTGAAGGCGGATGACGGAAAAGTCTATCTCGGCGCCAATATCGAGAACCTCTCCTTCCCTCAAGGCTGGTGCGCAGAGCCGACGGCGATCGGCGCCATGGTCATGGGCGGCGGAAAGAAGATCGTCGAACTGGCGGTGATTGCCGAAAAGCTGCCGCTCTGCACTCCCTGCGGCGGCTGCCGCCAGAAGATCTCGGAATTCGCTTCGGCCGATACGCGGATCTATCTCTGCGACGAGGCAGGCGTGGCGAAGACCGTCACCATGGCCGAACTTCTGCCTTATGCTTTTGAAACGGATGTCATCGGATGACGACGGTAACCGATCTACTGGTCGAGCGACTGGATGGCCTCGTGCCGCGCGTGGCGATTGTGCTGGGTTCCGGCTTGGGCTCGCTGGTGGAAGGCGTGACCGAGCAGGTCCGCATTTCCTACAGGGAACTTGAAGGTTTCCCGGTAAGCGGTGTTACTGGCCATGCGGGCGAAATGGTGGCGGGTTATCTCGGCAGCCAGCCGGTCATCATGCTGTCCGGCCGCGCCCATTATTACGAGCATGGCGATCCCAAGGCCATGCGGTTCCCCCTGCAGGTGCTAAAGGGCCTTGGCGTGCAGTCGCTGATCCTTACCAACTCGGCAGGGTCCGTGCGTGAAGACATGCCGCCTGGTTCGGTCATGCAGATCACCGACCATATCAACTATTCCGGCATGAACCCGCTGATCGGCGAACATGGCGATCAACGCTTCGTCGGCATGACCAGTGCCTATGATGCCGATCTGGCGCTCAAGATGCGCAATGCCGCGATCCTTGCCGGTGTGACGCTGTATCAGGGCGTCTACATGTGGTTCTCTGGCCCGAGCTTCGAAACGCCGGCCGAAATTCGCATGGCACGCACGCTCGGCGCCGATGCCGTCGGCATGTCGACCGTGCCGGAAGTCATCCTCGCCCGCTACTTTGGCCTCAAGGTTGCGGCCGCCTCGGCCGTCACCAATTACGGGGCAGGCATGACCGGTGCCGAGCTCAGCCACGAGGAAACCAAGGACATGGCCCCTGTCGGTGGTGCCCGGCTCGCCGCGGTCCTGCATGAAATGCTCAGCCGCGATGCCTGACTTATCAATGCCCTAGCGGCAAGATACCACATTTCGCGACCTATGCGGGTTGAATCAAATCGGTTCAACGCTAAAACTTGCACTTCAATCCACACCGGAGGACACCATGGAACTGCAGAGCCCGCGCGAGGCTGCGGCATTTGCCCTGTCTCTTCTCGACCTGACGAACCTGCGTGACGATTGCGACAATGCCGCGATCGAAAACCTGTGCCTGCGCGCCCAGACACCCTATGGCAATAGCGCCGCGATCTGCATCTGGCCGCGCTTCATCACTCATGCCCGCAGCATTCTGGGGGTCGGCCATCCGGTCAGGATCGCAACCGTCGTCAACTTCCCTTCCGGTGATCTTGCCGTTGCCGAAGTGGTCGAGGAAACGAAAAAGGCCGTCGAAGACGGTGCCGACGAGATCGATCTCGTCATTCCCTACAAGGCCTTCATCGCAGGCGATGAGGAGGCTGTCACGACGATGGTCGAGGCCGTCCGTGCCGCCTGCCTACAATCCACGCTCAAGGTCATTCTCGAAACCGGCGAAATCCGCGACATGGCGCTTGTCAGGCGCGCCTCCGAACTGGCGATTGCCGCCGGTGCCGATTTCATCAAGACCTCGACCGGCAAGGTGCAGGTCAATGCGACACTGGAAGCAGCAGATATCATGCTGCGGGCGATCCGCGAATCCAAAGCCAAGGTCGGCTTCAAGCCGGCAGGCGGCATTTCAACGGTCTCCGATGCCGATCTTTATCTGAGACTTGCGGAAAGCATTCTGGGGCCGAACTGGGTCATGCCCTCCACTTTCCGCTTCGGCGCTTCGAGCCTGCTCGATGACATTCTGGCGGTCTTGAGCGGAAGCACCGCGCCGCGCGCCGCCGCTGGCTATTAACACACTGGCATGCTGCCGCAGGAAATCATCCGCCGTAAACGCGACGGCCACGGTCTTTCGAGAGAGGAGATCGCGGCCTTTGTGGCCGGCGTAACCGATAGATCAGTGTCGGAGGCGCAGGCAGCGGCCTTTACCATGGCTGTCTTCTTTCGGGGAATGTCCCGAAATGAAACGGTAAATCTGACGATTGCCATGCGCGACAGCGGTTCTGTCCTGAAATGGGACAGCATTGATCGACCGATCGCCGACAAGCATTCGACCGGTGGCGTCGGTGACAATGTCTCGCTGATGCTCGCCCCCATCGCAGCAGCCTGCGGCCTCGCGGTCCCGATGATTTCCGGCCGCGGCCTCGGCCATACCGGCGGCACGCTCGACAAGCTGCAATCCATTCCGGGTTACGACATCGCACCGGATCAGGCTCGGTTCTCAAAAGTCGTGCAGGACGTCGGCTGTGCGATCGTCGGCCAGACATCGGATCTGGCGCCTGCCGACCGCCGCCTTTATGCCATCCGAGATGTCACCGCGACGGTCGAATCCGTGCCGCTGATCACCGCCTCTATCCTGTCGAAGAAGCTTGCCGCCGGCCTTCAGACCCTGCTGATGGATGTGAAGGTCGGCTCGGGCGCCTTCATGCAGGATATCGGGGAAGCCCGCATTCTGGCCCGCTCGCTGGTCGATGTGGCAAACGGCGCAGGCGTGCCGACCGTCGCACTCATCACCGATATGAACCAGCCGCTGGCTGATGCCACCGGCAATGCACTGGAAGTGATGAACTGCGTCGATTTTCTCGCCGGTCGGAAGACGGGAACGCGGCTTGAGACGGTCGTTCTGGCTGAGGTCGCCGAAATGCTGGTTCAGGCAGGCCTCGCATCGACCGTTGAAGAGGGCAGGGGCATGGCGCGCTCGGCTCTCTCGTCCGGCCGGGCAATGGAAACTTTTGCCCGCATGGTGCATGCGCTCGGCGGTCCTGCCCATGTCTGCGAGCGCCCGGAAACCTGTCTGCCGAAAGCGCCCGTCATGCTGGATGTTCTGGCCCCGGCCACCGGTTATCTTGCTGCCTGTGATGGTCGCACCCTCGGGCTTGCCGTGGTGGATATGGGCGGCGGCCGCCGCAAGACAACCGACACGATCGACCACAGCGTCGGCTTCGATCGCATCCTGCCGCTGGGCTCTGCGGTCGAGAAGGGGCAAGCGATCGCACGCGTTCACGCGGCGTCCCGCGAACAGGCGGATCGCGCAGGCGACGCCTTTCTTACAAGCTACACGATCGCGGAAAGCGCACCGGAACCGTCGCCGGTCATCATTGAACGTATCGGCTGATCACCAGCCTCAATTGGCAAGCGTCAGGCTGCCGCCCTTGACCTGGTAGGATTTCAGCTTCGTCAGAAAACTCATGCCGACCAAAGTGGTGCTCAGCGCTTCGTCGCGCAGCACCATGGCATCGACATCGCGGACCAGCACATTGCCGATCTCCACGCGGTCGAGCACGACATGCGCAGCCAGCGTCTGCCCGTTCGCCGTCTGCATCGGGTAGCGGAAGTCGAGGCTGTTTGCGCCATAACCCAGCATCCGGGCCGTGCGTTCGTTGATCGCCACCACTGAAGCGCCGGTATCCACCAGGCCGGTAACGGACTTGCCGTTCAGCCGGAATGTGCCGATGAAATGGCCGCGTCCATCGGCGTTGAGAACCATCGTGCCCGGAGAAAGCGATGCAGCCTGCGGGGCCGCCGCGGCCGGCGATTTGGCGGCGGGCGCCTGCACCACCGGCTCTTGCTGTGCCGGGCCCGTGTGTTCGAGCAGGGCAGGGATCTGCGTCGCCACGACAACGGCGACGGCTGCGAACATGGCGGTGCGAATAAGCATGGGTCGATCCCCTGGGTTCAGGGAAAACACGCTAGGCCGCAATGGTTACGAAAAAGCGACCTGACCCTTTCGGACCGGCCGCCTTCTTCATCATTGGTTAGGAAATCCTGAAAACCTTATTTCGTGCCGTACATGCGGTCGCCGGCATCGCCGAGACCCGGCACGATATAGCCCTTCTCGTTCAGATGGCTGTCGATCGATGCCGTGTAGATCTTCACGTCCGGATGGGCTTCCTGGAAATTCTTGATGCCTTCCGGTGCAGCCAGCAGGCAGAGGAAGCGGATGTTCGTCGCACCGCGCTCCTTGAGCTTCTGGATTGCGGCGATTGCCGAATTGCCGGTCGCCAGCATCGGGTCGACAACGATCAGCAGGCGCTCGTCGAGACCATCCGGAGCCTTGAAGTAATATTCCACCGGCTGCAGCGTATCGTGGTCGCGGTAAAGACCGATGTGAGAGACGCGGGCCGAAGGAACCAGTTCGAGCATGCCTTCCAGAAGGCCGTTGCCCGCACGCAGGATCGAAACGAAGACCAGCTTCTTGCCTTCCACGATCGGCGACTGCATCTCGGTGATCGGCGTCTCGATCGTTTCCATCGTCAGCTCGAGATCGCGAGTCACTTCGTAGCAGAGAAGCATCGAGATCTCCCGCAGCAGTCTGCGGAAACCGGCGGTCGACGTCTCCTTCTTGCGCATGATCGTCAGCTTGTGCTGCACCAGCGGATGATTGATGACTGTGACGCCGTCCATGACCTTTTATCCTTTTCGTTGCTTGTCTCTTCTTTTTCGAAAAACGTCCTGTTCTGCAAGGGGCGAGATCCTGCTCCAGGCATGATCCCCAACCTGAACCTCAACTTTGCGCGTCGAAACGCTGCAGCAATCCTGCTTTCGTCTCTGCATCGGTGAATGCCGCCTCAAGCGCCGTGCGGGTCATCTGGTTGATCTCCGCATCGCTCATGCCCATCGCCTGCGCGGCAATCTCGTATTCGCGGGCAAGCGACGTGGCGAAGAAGGGCGGATCGTCGGAATTGATGCAGACCTTCACTCCGGCTGCCTTAAGCCGTTTCAGGGGATGGCTGTCAAAATCGGCAAAGACGCCAAGCGCGATATTCGAACCGGGGCAGACTTCGAGCACGGTGCCGAGTTCCGCCAGCCGCGCCACCAGCGCCTCGTCCTCTATCGCCCTGACACCATGGCCAATACGCGCCGGCTTCACCAAATCCAGCGCATCCGTCACGCTGAATGGCCCGCACACTTCGCCTGCATGGATGGTGAGACCCAGCCCTGCATCGCGGGCGATGTCGAAGGCGCGGGCGTAGTCAGCCACGCGTCCCATGCGTTCCTCGCCCGCCATGTTGAAACCGGTAACCAGAGGATTTTTCGCCCGCGCAGCATATTCGGCTGCCGAAATGACCCGCTCGGGTCCAAAATGCCGCTCGCCGGTGACGATGATCCGCGCCTCGATGCCGGTCTTTTCCTTCGCAGCAAGAATTCCGTCGCAGATACCGGCGAGGTAGGCATCCGCGCCAAGCCCGATCCGGTCGCCATGATCCGGCGACACGATGATCTCGCTATAGATCGTGTTGATTGCGGCGAGTTCGGAAAGATAGGCTTCAGTCAGAAGCGCATAGTCTTCTTCCGTGCGGAAAAGGGCAGCCACCGCGTCATAGGCGACCAGGAATTCGGAAAAGTCGCGCCATTGATAGGCGCCGTCTAGCAGGAATGCACTGGCATCGACGCCGTATTTGCGGGCCTGCTTTTTCGTCACGCTCGGCGGCGCTGCACCCTCGATGTGGCAATGGATCTCGGCCTTCAGAAGATGTTGTGTCACAGGAAACTCCAGCCATGCCGCCCGGCGGGAATGCCGAGATGCGCCGCGATGGTCTCGCCGATATCGGCATAGGATGACCGAACCCCGATCGAGCGTGTGCGGATACCGGGGCCGAACGCCATGATCGGCACGCGCTCGCGAGTATGGTCCGTGCCGCGCCAAGTCGGATCGCAACCGTGGTCCGCGGTCAGGATCACCAGATCACCCGGCTTCAGCCTGCGGTGAAAATCCGGCAGGGTCAGGTCAAAGGCTTCAAGCGCTGCGGCATAACCGGGCACATCGCGCCGATGACCGTAGATCATGTCGAAATCGACGAAATTGGTGAAGACCAGATCGCCGTCCGCCGCCTCGTCCATCGCGGTCAGCGTCGCGGCGGTAAGCGCCGCATTGCCGTTTGCCTTGATCACGCGGGACACGCCCTGATGCGCAAAGATGTCGCCCACCTTGCCGACGGCGTGAACGCTGCGGCCGGCTTCCACCAGCCGGTCGAGCAATGTCGGCTCCGGCGGCAGCACGGAAAAATCACGCCGATTGCCTGTCCGTTCGAAAGTGTCCGCCGTCTCGCCGGTGAAGGGGCGCGCAATCACGCGGCCGATATTGAGCGGGTCAAGCAGGCCGCGCACCACCTGGCAAAGCGCGATCAGCCGCTCCAGCCCGAAATGCGTCTCATGTGCGGCGATCTGGAAGACGCTGTCGCTCGATGTGTAGCAGATTGGCTTGCCCGTTCTGACATGCTCTTCGCCAAGCCTTTCGATGATTTCGGTTCCCGAAGCGTGGCAATTGCCGAGAATGCCGCGGATTTCTCCATCCCGGCAGATCGCCTCCACCAGTTCCGGCGAAAAAGCATCGCCTTCGGTCGGGAAATAACCCCAGTTGAACATGACGGGGGTACCGGCGATCTCCCAATGCCCGGAAGGCGTATCCTTGCCGTTCGACAACTCGCCCGCCGCGCCATAAAGCCCGAACAGCCGCTCTGGAAGCGGCATGCCGACTGGATAATTGCCGCTTGCCATCTTGGCGATATCCATCAGCCCGAGCGAGGTCATGTTGGGAAGCTTGAGCGGTCCCTCTCGTAGGCCCGCCCGGTCGGCCGCTCCGGCGGCGCAGAATTCTGCGATATGGCCGAGCGTGTTGGATCCCAGGTCGCCGTAATCGGCTGCGTCTCGCGCGCCGCCGACGCCGAAGGAATCAAGTACGAAGAGAAAGGCTCGCGCCATCTGTCACCAGTGATCTGAATGCCGTCTTGTCCGACCTCGTGGTCGAACTGAATCGCGTAACATATAGTTCGTGGATGCGGTTGGCAAAGACCCCGGCTGGTCGGTTGGGAAGCGTCGAAGAGCTTATCGGCCTCGAAGTCTCAGCACCCGTCACAGGTGATGCTGGTTCCTACACGCTGACGATAATAAAACTCGCGGTTCAGCGTGATGGTTTGCAGGCTGCTCGGCATCAGCCCGGGCATAAACATCAACAGTTGGTGCGTGACCGAAACCTCGGCCCGAACCAGAAACGTGCTGGCCGAACGCATGTCGGTTGGCACGTTGACCGCGGAGCCATTGGAATAGGGCCGGCTGCCGTCTTGCGCCCAGGACCAGGCCACAGTCGGATTGCTCGAAGCATCTATTGTGACGCCGGTAATCTTCATTTTCAGATTTTGAGGCTGGTAAGGTGTGAAAATGGCGTTTGCGACGCTGGTCATCTGCTGCAGGTCGCTTGTTGTGACCTTTGCCTGTTGCGTTACGAGATCTGCGACCGTGCTGGCCGTGCGGGTTACCCGCTTCGATACGCTGAGACCAATCGTCAATTCGAAAGAGGTGATGTAAAGGAAAAGCAGAAGTGGCGCGATCAGAGCGAATTCCACTCCGCCTATCCCCCGCACATCTGCCGCGAAGCGCCGCATCTGTTCGGTCAGCGGTAGTCGCGAGAGAATTTTTTGCAATTTCGCCCGCATCACGGATAATCCTCATTCCTGAAAGCAGAGGTTTCCACGATCAGGAAGTAATTGGAGCCGCTGGTCGGGCGGATGTTGGAAATATACGGGCGAAGCAGATCGGTCGTGACGTCCCACTTGTAGTAGGCACGCAGCATGTTCTTGGTGCCAGATCCGCCCGGAGCAAAGCCAAGGCCTGCCGTATTGAGATCTCCGTTTGCCATCGGGATCGTCGTCGGCATGTCGGAGAAATTCGTATAGGGCTTTGCGTCGATAAACAGCTTGTTGGCTTTGGAGACCTCGGCCTCGCTGCACTGGATCAGGATCGAGATTTCACCGCAAAAGGCGCGGCGGAATTGGGTCTCGTTCATGTAGGTGGAAGCGGTACTGCTCGTGACTGTGATATTGCCGGTCCGCAGCTTGCGGCCCATCGTGTCGACGGCATTGGCGACCAGTTGCTCGGCCGTGTAGGCCACGAATGTCTCGACGATGGCAAAGACAATGAGAAAATAGGGAATAGCAAGCAGTGCGAACTCAATCGCCGCGGCACCGTCTTTCGAGCGAAAGAGCCTCTTCAAGCCGGATTGTGGTGCTTTCGGCGAAGTCGAGCCGGTCATTGGCGAGCGATCCTGATGCGTCTCTTCCTGACCGCTTGAGCGGCGAAAGTGAGTACGGACCATAATCAACGATTATTGAAAATCCGTTTCGCAACTGATGCAAATTGGTGCATTCGAGATGGTCAGGGTGTCTTCGCGGTTGTGTCGAACTCGGCATGCTGCTCGCAGTTCGGCGTACAGGAAAGCACGGTCCGTTCGGTCTGCTTGAATACCCGTACCGTATTACCTTCGTCGATGGAAACGAGAACCCGCTCGTCGGCAATCGCATTGCCATCCTGGTCAAGCAGCACGAGATTGGTTGTGCCAAAGCTGCGCCCAGTAAGAACAATCGTTGTTGCATCCGCCACGGTCGCATCTGCAACTTCCGAATTACCAACGATGACCTTAGCGACCGGCCGGTCAAGCTTGAGCACGCGCGCCTGATTCATGAATACGCGCAACACATCCTGTCTGTCGTCGGCAGTGGATATGTCTGCGCTTAAAAGGGTTGAAGCAAGCGTGAAGGCGGCCAGTACAAGACGCAGCGCCATATTTAAGGTCCCCGGGCGGATTTCGATGTGAATAGAAGATGACCTTGATTGGTGAATGAAGCCTTAAGCTGGGGCGTAAGGCCGGCTCCGTTGCTCCCTGATCATCGCCATAGGCGGACAAAATTGCTGTGCTTGGCCAGACCGGATCAATTAACTAGCTGAATTATATGTACTTCAATTGTTGGGCGAGAGTCTTCTTGTTACTCAAAAATGCTCTGAATTTCTGTCAGGTTCTATTTACCAAAGTGCTCCGAACTGCCTCGATTAACGATTGGGTAACGTTCCTCTTTAAGCGGTTGGCAATCGTCCGGCTGTAGTTTCCACGTCAACCGAGCAACGGGAAAACAGTTGTCGGTAAGTGCTGAACAACAATTGTGTGGAGTAGGAGAGTCCAATGACCAAGATTTTCGCTCGTTTTCGTAAAGATGAGTCCGGCGCAACTGCCATCGAATATGGCCTGATTGCTGCTCTCATTTCCGTTGCTATCATCGCCGGTGCTTCCACGCTGGGCAATACGCTCAACGCTGCCTTCATCAACATCTCCAACAAGGTTTCGAAGCCGAACGGCTAATATTCCTTGCCGCCGTCGTTTGGCACCGAAGACATTGGTTAAAGCCGTCCCGTGTAGGGCGGCTTTAAGCCGTTTCCAGCGATCTCGGGAAAAACTCTATGCTGAATGACATCGTCGCCGTTCTTGTACTAGCTGCCTTTCCTGCAGCCTTGGCTGCTGCGGCGATGAGCGATTTTCTGACGATGAAAATATCCAACCGGCTGTCGTTGGCTTTGGTTGCTGCTTTTCTCGTTCTTGCGCCACTCGTGGGCGTGACGCTGGTCGATCTTGGCCTTAGCCTCGTGGTCGCTCTCATTGTTTTTGCAGTTTGCTTTGCTTTGTTCGCCGCCAATATCATGGGTGGCGGCGATGCCAAGCTTTTGACCGCGGCCAGCCTCTGGTTCGGCTTTGACCAGTCGCTTATCGCCTTTCTCGTTCTGGTGGCCTATTCTGGCGGCGCTGTGACCCTGCTTTTCCTGTTTCTACGGGTCAAGGCCGATCTTGTAATGTCGATCGGCATCCCGCTGCCCGTATCGATCGTTGGTACCAACAAGATCCCTTATGGCATTGCCATTGCAATGGGGGGCCTGATGGCATTTGGAACATCGCCAATTGCAATATTGGCGCTCAAGGCCTTCTGACCTCGCTGAGATCTATCGCAACATTGCGTTAACCAGCATTCTAAGCTTCTCATTAACCATAATTACACCATTGCCGCCCATCCTGTCGCGAAGATCAAGGATTCTTCTGGGACATGGCAATGAAGCCCGCTCGCATCATCATTTTGACGGTGGCCGTCGTGGCTGCAGGCCTGGCCGGTCTGCTGGCAATGAACATGTCTGGCACACAGGCGCCCCAGCTGGTGGAAACGGTGGTGAAGGAGCCGACGATCAATGTTCTGGTTTCAGCCGATAACTTGCCGGTAGGCAGTCGTCTGAACGAGAAGTCTGTCGAATGGTTGAACTGGCCGCGCAGCGGTGTTGCGGAGGGCTTCATCACCAGCGACGCGCGCCCCGATGCCATCAAGGAGCTTGAAGGCTCAGTCGTCCGCCTTCCAATCTTCAAGGGCGAGCCTTTGAGAGCCGAGAAGGTTGCAGACTCTTCCAGCCGCATCATGTCTTCGCTTTTGCCCTCCGGCAAGCGCGCGGTCGCAACGGAAATATCGGTTGCAACGGGCGCTGGTGGTTTCGTTCTGCCGAACGACCGCGTCGATGTCATCATGGTCCGTCAAAACAAGGATACCGGTGGCGGTTATGTCACCGAGAATGTCCTGAACAACGTTCGCGTCCTGGCCATCGACCAGAACATCCAGGAAGCGCCCGACGGCAGCAAATCCGTTGTCGGCACCACTGCGACCCTCGAACTTACACCCGATCAGGCAAAGGTCATTGCCGTTGCGCAGCAGATGGCTGAGCGACTGACGCTCGCCTTGAGGTCGGTGGCTGACGCACAGGAGGCGGACACGCAGGCCGCGGACTACCTTCTGCATGGCGGTGGCAAGGCGGATATCCAGGTCATCAAATCGGGGTCGATCATCACCGGCTCGACGCAGGCGAATTGAACGGAGCGATTGGTTATGATTTTGAAACGCAAGACCCGCGCAACCGTTTCGACCGGCCTGGCTTTCTGCCTGGCCTTTTCCGGCATTCCGGGCAGCTTTGCACCATCCTTCCTGGCTGTCCCAAGCGCTTCTGCAGCCGATAGCGGAGTGATCCGCATTGCGCAGGGCGGTGTTGGGATCAAGCGGCGGCTGACGATTGGCCTGAACAAGGCACTGGTGATCGACCTTCCGTCCGATGCCCACGACATTCTGGTTGCCGATCCCTCAATGGCCGATGCCGTCACCCGCACCTCGCGGCGGATCTATCTTTTTGGCAAGACCGTCGGTCAGACGAATATCTTCGTCTTCGGTCCGGGCGGCGAGGAAATCGTCACGCTCGACGTGGAGATTGAGCGCGATATTTCCGGCCTCGAGGCAAACCTCCGCCGTTTCTTGCCGGATTCGAACATCAAGGTCGAAATCGTATCCGACAACATCGTGCTTTCCGGCTCGGTGCGCACGCCGCAGGATTCTGCCAAGGCCGCGCAACTCGCCAATGCCTTTCTGAAGGGCGGTGAGGCGACTACGCGCGAAATCACGGCGACAAGTGGCAACAACGGCGGCGACTCTGCAATCTATGCCGAAGGCCGACAAACCTCCACGGTCGTGAACCTCCTTTCAATTGAAGGTGAGGACCAGGTCACGCTGAAAATCACCGTGGCGGAAATCCGTCGCGAGGTTTTGAAGCAGCTTGGTTTCGACAACACTTTCACGCGTACCACGCCTTCCCGCAACGCCCTTGATGTCCTGACCGTCGAAGCCGGCACGCAAGGCCTGAATGGCACGATTGCCGGGCAGATCGGCAAGCTTGGCATTGAAACGGCGTTGAGCGCCCTGGAGCAGGCCGATGCGATCCGCACGCTTGCAGAACCGACACTGACGGCGATCTCGGGGCAGGCCGCAACATTCAATTCGGGTGGAGAACGTCTGTACTCCACCACCGGCGTCGATGGCGTGACCACTGTAACCCCTTATCAGTACGGCATCTCGCTTGCATTTACCCCGACGGTTCTGTCGTCCGGCCGTATCAGCCTGCGTATCCAGACACGGGTTTCGGAGCCTGTGCTCACGACGTCGGCAGCCGAATATCGCAAGCGCGATGCGGAAACGACGGTTGAACTTCCGTCCGGCGGCTCGCTCGCCCTGGCTGGTCTGATCCGCGATGATATCTCTCAGAGCATGAAGGGTACCCCGGTCGCCTCGAAGGTTCCGCTTGTCGGCGCGCTTTTCCGGGCAAAGACCTATGAGCGCAACGAGACCGAACTGGTCATCATCGCGACGCCTTATCTGGTCCGTCCGGTCAATCGCAACGAACTCTCTCGCCCGGATGACAATTTCCAGCCCGCCAGTGATGCCGAAAGCGTCTTCTTGGGACGGGTCAACAAGATCTATGGCCGTAAGGAGGCGTCCCCGCCGCCTGCGCCTTATCAGGGCAATGTCGGGTTCATCTACAAATGACGAAGCAAGCTCAGCTCCCAAACTTCGGCGGCAGCCGCTCGCAAGAAAGGCATCCATTCATGGATCCGAGAAAGACAACGCGATATTCTACGGGCCGCCTTTCGGTAGCGCTCGTCCTCGGCGCCGCAGCGCTGCTGTCTTCCTGCGCGGGCAAGGACAGCATGACCACCGGTTCCCTGCCGGACGATTACCGCACGCGCCACCCGATCGTGGTCGGCGAAGCGGAAAGAAAGATTGATATCCCGGTCGCCGCTGGTGATACCGGTCTCACGAAAGGCCAGTCGGAAGTCATCGCCGGTTTCATTGCGGAATACCGCCGGTCCTCGTCCGGCATTATCCAGATCATCACGCCGCGCGGATCGGCCAATGAAGGTGCGGTCGCGTCTGCCGCTTCCTCCACCCGCAAGCTGATGGTAAAGATGGGCGTTCCGGCCCAGAATATTCTGCAGGCGCATTTCCCCTCGGAATTCGGAGAATCCGCTCCCATGCGCCTGACCTATGTGGCGATTGCCGCCAAGACGGAGCAGTGCGGTACCTGGCCGGCCGACATGACGCTGAATATTCAAAGCAACAAGAACTACTATAATTTCGGTTGCGCCAACCAGAATAACCTTGCGGCCCAGATCGCCAATCCGAACGACCTTCTCGGCCCGCGCCGCATGACGCCGCCGGACGGAACGCAGCGCGGTCAGGTGATGGAGCGCTATCGCGAATCGTTCACCGAGCTCAAGGATATGGACGAATGATGAAGCGTAACGGTTGGGCCTGATCCGATGATAAGCACCGTTCAATACGACGTAAATGGACAGCCGTTGCAGGCTCATGATGCAGAGGAACATTCCTCGGCGCTAGATCTCGAATCCGTGCGGCCGTTGCCGCGGATCTCCATTCATGCCTTCTGCGAAAGCGAAGGCGTCCAGCATATGATCGACAAGATGTCGCGTGACCGGCGCATGGCAAAGGTCAACCTGCGTGTGACGAGCGGCGGCACAACGGCGGCCGCCAATATGTACACGTCTTCGCCGACCCCGAACCTGATCGTGCTGGAGACGGCGGCAGAGCCGCGCAATCTTCTTGCCGAACTTGCTCCTCTGGCAGAAGTCTGCGATCCTTCGACCCGCGTCATCGTCATTGGCCGTTACAACGATATCGCGCTTTATCGCGAACTGGTCCGCAACGGCATTTCCGAATATCTGGTGGCGCCCGTTCCGATGGTCGACATGATGGCAGCGATCTCCGCCATCTTCGTTGATCCGGATGCAGAGCCCTTGGGCAAATCGATCGCATTTATTGGCGCAAAGGGTGGGGTCGGCGCCTCGACGATCGCCCACAACTGCGCCTTCGGAATATCGAACCTGTTCTCGACCGAAACCATTCTAGCCGATCTCGACCTGCCCTTTGGGACGGCCAACATCGATTTCGACCAGGATCCGATGCAGGGAATTTCCGAGGCGGTTTTTGCGCCGGAGCGTCTGGATGAGGTATTTCTGGACCGCCTTCTGACGAAATGTTCGGATCATCTGTCGCTTCTTGCTGCGCCGTCGCTTCTCGATCGGGCTTACGACTTCGAAGGCCGCGCTTTCCAGCCCGTCATCGAAATCCTGCAGCGCAGCGCGCCGATCGCTGTTCTTGATGTACCCCATGCATGGAACGAGTGGACGACGTCGGTTCTTGCCGATGCGGACGAAGTTGTCATCTGCGCCGCGCCGGATCTCGCCAATCTTCGCAACACGAAGAACATTCTGGATGCGCTGAAGCAGCTGAGGCCAAATGACCGTGCACCGCATCTGATTCTCAACCAGGTGGGAATGCCGAAGCGTCCCGAGATCAGCCCGTCCGATTTCACCGAGGCGCTGGAAATGGAGCCGATCGCCATTCTGCCGTTTGATTCAGCCCTTTTCGGCAATGCTGCCAATAGCGGCCGCATGATCTCGGAAATCGACGCCAAATCTCCGGTTGCCGAAACCTTCTCGCAGATCGCTCACGTCGTAACGGGGCGCATCGCGGTCAAGAAGGCAAAGAAGGCTGGTCTCGGCAAGATTCTTGGCATGCTGGGACGAAAGTAAGCCGTATAACGAAAGAGTTAGGTTTTAAGAAGCATGTTTGGAAAACGCGGAAACGACGGGTTTGGAAAGGGAGGCGCTGTCGCATCGCCGCCTGCACCTCAATTTACGCCCGCGCCAGCCGCATCGACGGCCTCGGAAGCCCCGATCAGGTCGCCTGCTTCGGCGGAAAACGCGGCGATGCGTCAGCCCGTGGCGCCGCCCCCGCTCGCTCCGGCCGCGCCCGCACGCAAGCGGCCGGCCCGCAACGACCAGTATTACGATACCAAAAGCCAGGTCTTTTCGGCGCTTATCGACACGATCGACCTGTCGCAGCTCGCAAAGCTCGATAACGAGAGCGCGCGCGAGGAAATCCGCGATATCGTCAACGATATCATCACGATCAAGAATTTTGCGATGTCGATCTCCGAGCAGGAAGAGCTGCTTGACGATATCTGCAACGACGTTTTGGGCTACGGCCCGCTGGAGCCGCTGCTCGCCCGCGATGACATCGCCGACATCATGGTAAACGGGGCCGGGCAGACCTTCATCGAAGTGGCCGGCAAGACGATCGAATCGGAAATCCGTTTCCGCGACAACGCTCAGCTTCTGTCCATCTGCCAGCGTATCGTCAGCCAGGTGGGCCGACGCGTTGATGAAAGTTCGCCGATTTGCGACGCGCGTCTGCCTGATGGTTCGCGTGTCAACGTGATCGCTCCGCCGCTTTCGCTCGATGGTCCGGCTCTCACCATCCGCAAGTTCAAGAAGGACAAGCTGACACTCGACCAGCTGGTCAAATTCGGAGCGATCACGCCTGAGGGTGCTGTTCTGCTCCAGATCATCGGTCGTGTCCGCTGCAACGTCGTCATTTCCGGTGGTACCGGTTCGGGCAAAACCACCCTTCTGAACTGCCTGACGCGTTATATCGATCTGGATGAACGCGTTATCACCTGCGAGGATACTGCCGAACTGCAACTGCAGCAGCCGCATGTGGTGCGCCTTGAAACCCGCCCGCCAAATATCGAAGGCGAAGGCGAGATCACCATGCGCGATCTGGTCAAAAACTGCCTGCGTATGCGCCCCGAACGTATCATCGTCGGCGAAGTACGCGGACCGGAAGTCTTCGACCTCTTGCAGGCGATGAACACCGGTCATGACGGTTCCATGGGGACGATCCACTCCAATACGCCGCGGGAATGCCTGAGCCGTATGGAATCGATGATCGCCATGGGCGGTTATACGCTGCCGGCCAAAACTGTACGCGAGATCATCAGCGGATCGGTTGACATCATCATTCAGGCGGCACGTCTTCGTGACGGCTCGCGCCGGATCACCCAGGTCACCGAAGTGATCGGCATGGAAGGCGACGTTATCATCACCCAGGATCTGATACGTTACGAGATGGATGGCGAGGACGCGAACGGGCGGATTATTGGCCGCCATGTTTCCACCGGCATCGTCAAACCACATTTTTGGGACCGTGTTCGATATTTCGGTGAAGAGCGCCGCCTTACGGCAGCACTCGACGCCATGGAAACATCCAAGGATTGATACGGTTGAGAGGCAGTTCGCATGTTCGGGCTTGATTTGACCATGCTGTTGATCGTTCTTCTGGCTGCCGTATCGGCGGCCTTGGTGGCCTATGCGCTGTTGTTCTCACGCCTGGAGACCGAAAAGAAGGCCGGTGCCCGATTGACGCGAGTGAAGGCCGCCGAAAGCGATCTGGGCAAGGCCAAGGCCGCGCGTGATCGCGTTCAGGAACTCTCCAAGCGACGCAAATCCCTGCAGGATTCCCTGAAGGATCTTGAAAAAAAGCAGGAAGAGAAAAACAAGTACATCGGCGACAATAGCTTGAAATCCCGGCTTTCTCAGACTGGCTTGCCGGTGACGATGGGCCGTTTCTACGCAATGTCCGTTGGTCTCGGTTTCCTTGCTTCCCTCGTTGCGCTGATCGTCGGCATGCCCTTGCTTGCTTCGCTTGGTGCAGGTTTCGTTTTTGCCTTCGGTTTTCCGCGCTGGGTCATCGGTTTCCTTATCAAGCGGCGGCGCAACAAGTTTCTCGAGGAATTCCCCAACGCTCTCGACGTAATGGTTCGCTCGATCAAATCCGGCCTGCCGCTCAACGATGCGATCCGGCTCATTGCGGCCGATGGCAGGGAGCCTGTGAAACGCGAGTTCCAGCGGGTCGTGGAATCGCAGAAAATCGGCCTGAGCATTCCTGAGGCCTGTGCGCGCATGCTGCAGACCATGCCATTATCAGAGGTCAGTTTCTTCTCCATCGTCATCGCGATCCAGAGTCAGGCCGGGGGCAACCTCTCCGAGGCGCTCGGCAATCTTGGCAAGGTGTTACGCGAACGCCGGAAGATGAAAGCCAAGGTCAGTGCACTTTCGATGGAGGCCAAGGCCTCTGCCGTCATCATCGGCGCACTTCCGTTTATCGTCGCGACGCTCGTCTATCTCACCTCGCCGCAATACATGATGATCCTCTTCACCGATCCGCGCGGGCATATCATCATGCTTGTATCGGGAGTGTGGATGTCGATTGGCATCCTTGTGATGCGCAACATGATCAACTTCGAAATCTGAGGAGCGGACGGTGAAGGATCTTGCTGCAGCTATCACCGAGCCAACCATGATCTTCGCAGTTCTGGTGGCGCTTGCCGTTTTCGCAACGCTCTATTCTCTGGCTGCACCGTTCATGGAACGTGGCGATCTGGATAAGCGCATGAAGGCAGTTTCCACTGAACGGGAGCAGATGCGCGCGCGAGAACGGGCTCGTATGAATGCCGATGGCAAGGCAAGTCTGCGAACCCAGAACAATCAGTCGGTCCGCCAGATCGTCGAACGCTTCAACCTGCGCGAAGCACTGGTTGACGAAGGCACCCTCAACAAGCTGCGCGCAGCGGGATTGAGATCACAGAACGCTCTGAACATGTTCCTCGTGGCACGTTTTCTTCTGCCTTTCCTGTTCCTGATCCTTGCTGCAGTCTGGGTATTCGCACTTGGTAACCTGGCCTCCAAACCGATGGGGATCCGGATTCTCGCGGTTGTAGGCTTCGCCTATGTCGGGTTCTACGCACCGAACATCTTCGTTTCCAACAAGGTCGGAAAGCGGCAGAAGTCGATCAAGCGTGCCTGGCCCGACGCGCTTGACCTGATGCTCATATGCGTCGAATCCGGCAACTCGATCGAAGCCGCCATGCGTCGCGCGGCGGAAGAGATCGGCACGTCTTCGCCCGAACTGGCTGAAGAGCTGGCACTGACGACGGCGGAACTCTCTTTCCTCCAGGACCGCAGGACTGCGCTCGAAAATCTCGGGAACCGCACGCAGCTCGATATAGTCCGATCTGTCGTGCAGGCTTTGATCCAGGCCGACCGTTATGGCACGCCAGTATCGCAGGCGCTGCGCGTTCTGGCTCAGGAGAGCCGCGACGAACGCATGAACGAGGCGGAAAAGAAGGCTGCAGCCCTTCCGCCCAAACTGACCGTTCCGATGATCCTGTTCTTCCTCCCTGTTCTCGTGGCCGTTATCCTCGGCCCTGCAGGTATCCAGGTCTCCAGCAGGTTCTAATCTCTATCGCGTTCCTTTATGCATAAATCCTTGCCGCCGGAGGATAGCTGATGCTGGATGAAAATATCGACGAGATCGACGGAGCCTGCCACTGCGGAACTGTACGATTTCACGTGCGATTGGCAAATGGCCTGCGCAGCGCTCGACGTTGCACCTGCTCTTACTGCAGAATGCGTGGAGCGATCGCAGTTTCGGCAAATCTCGACGATATCCAGATCGTGTCAGGCGAAGCGGCGCTGACGCTCTATCAATTCAACACGAAGACCGCGAAGCACTATTTCTGTTCGGTCTGCGGTATCTATACACATCATCAGCGACGATCGAACCCGCAGCAGTATGGCGTCAACGTCGCCTGCCTTGAGGGCATCAGCCCGTTCGATTTTCTGTCCGTCACGGTCAACGATGGTGTGTCGCATCCTTCGGATGGCGGCGTTCCCGGCAAGTCCGGCCGCGCCGGAGTGCTGAAATTCATCGCGGAATAACCGCTGTTATTTTTTCGGTCCGCTCGCTTCGACCAGCATCCATAGGACATCGGGATTCTCGAATGCTCGTAATGGTATAAAGCGCCATCCCCCCGGCCGGATTTTCAGGACAAGGTAGCCTCGCCATATCTTCCGTCGGCGGACCATGCTCCAAGGTATATGGCCAGAAGCGCCTGCTGCGTCTGAGATCGATACCCCGGTAGTATCGATCGTGAAGATAGCGCGCTTGTTTTCAGACGGCACCAACATCCATTTGATCGCGTTGCAGAGTGCAAGCGCGATGGGATAGGCTAACCAGCCGATCAACAAGGCTATCCATGTGTCTTGGAGTGTTAAGAACAGGGTTTCGACAGGTTCATCGAAGATCGATGAAATGCCTCTTGATGTATAGTGGTAAATCCCGATAGCCGAAGTTGCAAGAGACATCGAACTGCCGAAAATCAAAGTCGGTTTCCAAAGGTTATGCCATAAAAAATTCATGTTGTCGGAGAGCGCAAGCGTGGCAGAGCCACAGAACGATGTCACATTCGAGGATGTCATGAAATATTCCGACAAGCGAAATTGATCTGTTGAAAAGTAAACTTCGACTGAGCGTTTTATAAGCGCCTCAAGTTTAGGTTGCAATCATAGTGCGGTGAGATTTTTTCGCGATATTGGATCGCGCATCAAGCTGCCAGATAAACGTGGGCTACTACAGGTTTGTAATGATATTCCTGGTGGTCCTTCAAGCCTTGGATGGGCCTGAATTCCGAGCAACCGTCAAAGGCTATGTCTTAGACCTCAGTTGACCGCAGATTTAGCTGCCTTGTCCTTGTCAGCAAGCTTTGCCCAGGAATTCTGCTGGGACAGCATCGAGCGCAGATAGGTGACGTTGGTATCCGCCTGTTGCTGCGAAAGTTCCTTGCGGGCAATGGTTTCGGCTTCTGAGAAGCGTCCCTGCAATCCGACCACCAGCGCGAGGTTCTGCCGCACGCGGCTGTCGGCCGCCGGCTGCTGAGCCGCGTTGCGCATATAGGTTTCCGCGGTCTTCAGGTCGCCTGATAGAACATAGGACATGCCGAGATTGGACATGATGCTCGGTTCGTTCGGTTGGGTCTGCAATGCCGAGCGATATTTCTGCCGGGCTTCCTCCGACCGCCCGAGCTGGTCGAGCACAGCACCTTCAGCCGACATCAGTCGCCAGTCAGGATGATCCGGTGTCTGGGCTCTGCCAATCGTGCCGAGCGCCTGTTCGAGCTGGCCGGCTGCCGCCTGGGCCTTGCCATATGCTGCAAGTACCTGCCGGTCACTGGGATTGGCGATTGCTACCTGCTGCATTACGGCAAGCGCCTGGGCGTGTTTGCCTGTCATGCCCAGCACTGTGGCATAACGTAGCCCGATATCGCGGTTTCGTGGGTCTTTGACATAGGCGCCGCCGATAGCCCGCTCGGTTTCGGCCAGTTGCGCAGCATCCATATTGTCTAGCGGCGTTGAAGACGTCTTCGCGATAGAACCGGTGGTAATCGTGTCGCGTTTCGAGGTGTTGCAGCCGCTTACAGCCATTGCCAGGCAGATGAAGATCGCGGCATGAGCCACGGACGAGTGTGAAATGAATGAACGCGTGGAGGATGTCTTTGATGCAGTCATCATGGTCTCGTCGGTCGTTGCCCTGCCGTCTTCCAAGGCAATGAAGAGTGGCGCATTTCCCATCCAGCAATAAACTGTTAACCCTAACGAATTGTTAAGACCAATGATTCCCGAAGGTTATCGAAGCTGCCATGACGCCTTTCCAGCATATCCATCGCTCCTCGTTTTTCGCACCTGCAGGCACCGTCACCAAGCCCGTGACTGCGGTTACGCCAGCCGATCTGGAAGGCGGAACGCTTCCGCCTGATGCCGCTGACTGGGTAAAAGCATCAGGTTTCAAGGCCGAAGCTGGCTCTGTTCTCGTCGTCCCCGGTCAAGGAGGATCGATATCCCGGGTGCTTTTTGGTCTCGGCAGCGATCGGGCCGAATCGCCTTTCCTGAGCGGCAGGCTTGCAAAGCTCCTTCCCCCCGGCGACTGGTCGATCGATGCGGAAGGTATCGCTGCGGATCACCTGGCTCTCGGCTTTGGTCTCGGCAGCTATTCATTCGCCAAATACAAATCGGAAAAACCAAGGGATGCACGGCTTGTCGTTTCCGGTGATGCCGATGCCGTGGATATCGAAAGGCAGCTTGCCGGTGTCCTGCTCGCGCGCGATCTTATCAACACGCCGACCAACGACATGGGCCCGGATAATCTTGAGGCGGCCTTCCGCGCGCTTGGCGAACATTACGGTGCACTCGTCAGCTCGATCGTTGGTGACGATCTCCTGGAGAAGAACTTTCCGCTGATCCATACGGTCGGTCGGGCAAGCGCCGTCGCACCCCGCCTGCTCGAAATGCGCTGGGGCAAGAAGGGCAACCCGCGCATCACGCTCGTCGGCAAGGGTGTCTGCTTCGATACGGGCGGCCTGGATATCAAGACCGCGACCGGAATGGCCCTTATGAAGAAGGACATGGGCGGTGCCGCCAATGTCATGGGGCTTGCTTTGATGATCATGGATGCAGGTCTGCCCGTCGACCTGACAGTCCTGGTTCCGGCTGTCGAAAACTCGATCTCCTCCAATGCTTTCCGTCCGGGCGATATCTACAAGAGCCGCAAGGGCATCACCGTCCAGATCGACAATACAGATGCCGAAGGCCGCTTGGTGCTTGCCGATGCGCTTGCCTATGCCGACGAAACCCCGCCCGATCTCCTGATCGACATGGCAACGCTTACCGGTGCCGCCCGTGTGGCGCTCGGACCGGAACTGGCGCCGTTCTTTACCGATGACGAGGACTTGGCCGGCAAGCTGTCACTGGCGGCGAAAGAGGCTGCTGATCCAGTCTGGCGCATGCCGCTCTGGATGGGCTACGACAAGGATCTGCGCACTCGTGCGGCCGACATCACCAATTCGCCCTCTGGCGGCATGGCAGGTTCGATCAATGCGGCCTTGTTCCTCAAGCGCTTCGTCACGGCATCGCCAAGCTGGATCCATTTCGACATTTACGGATGGAACCCATCCGAAAAACCGCATGCCCCGGTGGGTGGGGAAGCCTTCGCCATCCGGGCGCTCTATCGCGTCATCCGCGACAGGGCGCAAGCCGGGAAGTGACAAACAGACCGGTAACGGTTTGACGTTACGATCGGCATCCGTTGGAGATATCGGATGCCGATCGAATTGACCGCAACGGAGGCCTTGGGGCTGTGGCACCGCGTTTCGCTGGAAGAGGTGAGGGGCGAAGCGGCGGACCTGACATTGCGACAGATAGCGATCCTGCTGCAGATCTATCTGATCCCGCCGCCGCATACGGTGCGGGGGCTTGCCGAAACGCTTCACGTCACCAAACCGGTAATTACCCGTGCACTCGACAGGATGGGCGAACTCGGTCTCGTCGATCGCGTCAGGGATGATCGCGATCGACGCAATGTCGTGATAAAACGAACCATTGGCGGCGCGCTTTATCTGGAAAAACTCGGCGACCTGATCATCCGGGAAGCAAGACGTCCCGCCTCATGAAGGACAAGACAATGGAATTGGACAGACGCCTAAATGCCTTTCGGCCGGATCTCGCAGCGGAAGCGTTGAAGGGACAGGTCGAGGCAGCCCGCTTCGTGAAGGGCGAACCCGCGTCCGTCACCGGCTCCGTAGCGGCTCTGCGGCCGTTCCCGGATATTGGCCGCGGCATTGATACGGAACTTCTCTTTGGGGAGAGTGTCCGGGTCTTCGATCGTGCAAATGGTTTCGCCTGGGTGCAGGCCGATGCCGACGGGTATGTCGGCTATCTGCCGGAAGAGATGATTGGCTCGTTGGCTGAGCCGACGCACCGGATCACCGCCGCGCGAACCTTCCTCTACCCGGAAGCGGAGCTGCGCAAGCCGCCGATAAAGGCATTTTCAATGGGAAGCCTTGTCACCGTCATCGGCGATGCGGAAACGCGCGGCACGCGCTATTTCCTTCTGGCCGGCGGTGGTGCTGTTATCGCCGCCCATTGCCTGCCGGTCGGCGATGCAATAGCGAACGACTACGTGTCTGTCGCAACGAAGTTCATCGAGACGCCTTACCTCTGGGGAGGACGCTCGGGTTTCGGCATCGATTGTTCCGGCCTCGTCCAGCTGGCTTTGATGATGGTCGGCAAAAGCGCGCCGCGCGATTCCGACATGCAGGCGTCTTTCGGCAATACGATCACCCGCGATGAGCTTCGTCGAGGCGATCTCGTCTTCTGGAAAGGTCATGTCGGCATCATGGAAGACGAAGAAACCCTGTTGCATGCGAATGGCCATACAATGACCGTTGCGCGCGAGAATTTCGAAGCGGCCGTCAAACGGATCGGCTGGCTTTATGAGCAGCCGACCGGCTACCGTCGTATAGTCTGACGCGGGAAGGCAGCACTTGTATGATCCTGGCTCCGTCATCACGAGAATGTTGGGCTCCTCTTCATGGTATCGGTGACCTCCTGCACCTATTTGTAAGGGGAAGCGCAGACCGAGATATGGAGTTTAGCCACATGCTTAAAGGTGCATGGATATTGCCTGCAACAATGCTGGTCGTGCTCATCCTCGCGGCGGTACCCTCGGTCGTCTTCGCAGCCGAAGGGGATGCGTTCGGTCCCTCGATGAAGACCTATTTCAAGGACCTTCCCGGTGTCGTTCCCGAGGCGTCGCGTGTCGCCAAGGAGGCGCCGGAAGGTTATCGCTGCACGACTGGTGTCGGTTACACGTCCGAGCCGCGCCGGAGATTCCGCGACAGCATTCTGGATGATCTTCCCGTTCAGGTCTATCGTTGCGAAACGCCGAACGGCGTCACCTACACCGGCACGCATATGCCCAACACCCAATGGGTCCCCGGCCTCAATCCGCGCCATCTCCCCGAGTGATTTTGGCCTGCCTATGGTGGGTAGGTTTGCTTTGAAAAAAGGCTGATGCGGCGAGCCGAAAAGGATTGCTTGAAGTGCAAATGCTGAAAACAGTAAAGGCCCGCAAGCGGGCCAATTACTAAACATAAACAATGGGAATGGTGCCCAGAAGAGGACTCGAACCTCCACACCCTTTCGGGTACCAGCACCTGAAGCTGGCGCGTCTACCAATTCCGCCATCTGGGCGACGGAGAGCGATGTACGGGGGTGGCCCCGTCCTGTCAACCGGCTTTTTGAAGTTTCTGTGTCAGTTGCCAAAAAAGTTTTCGACGATGGTCTCAAACCGGGTTTTCGGCTCCCATTTTGGCGGCCTGCCGATCGAGGTGACCGAGGTCCCTCTCGGGGTCGATCACGTCGCGAACGCGCTGTTTAAGCTCCTTCGGGCCTGGAAAGCCTCCGTCGCGCTTGCGCTCCCATAAAAGAGCACCGTCCAGCCTTATCTCGAACGCGCCGCCGGTGCCGGGAATGAGGCCGACCTCTCCGAGTGAATCACCGAAAGTCTGCAACAGCTCCTGTGCCATCCAACCGGCGCGTAGCAGCCAGTTGCACTGTGTGCAGTAGAGGATGGTGATGTGAGGTTTGCGGTGTGAGACAGCAACCGGCCTCGCGAGATCGCTCGCAGAGGCCTCGTCTAAAGCGAGCTTGACCATCGTCGCCAGGTCGGCATCGGCAAAACCGGCCTTTGCAGCCGTCTCGAAGCTTGCAAGCGCGGCCTTCATCGCCGGAATGGGCACATCGAGATGCAGGGCGTAGTCACGCACCACGCTAATATCCTTGACCACGCCGGACACGGGAAAGCCGACATGGCTTGTCTCGCCCAGCACGACGGGAAGGCGGCCTTTCATTGCGGGGCTTGCAGCCGGGCTCCCTGATAAGACCTCAATCATTTTCTCGCGGGAAAGCCCAGCCCGGCCCCCGAGTTGCAGAGCTTCCTTCATGCTTTCCCAAAGGCCGCTCAGCATCATGTTGTTGATAAGCTTCGACGCTGCTCCATGGCCTAGCGCGCCAACATGATGAATACGGTCGGAAAGCATCTCCACTACCGGCAGCAAGCGGCGGTAGTCGTCATCATTCCCTCCGATGTAAAAACCAGCCTTTCCGGTGAGCAGTGTTTCAGGCCCGCCCGATATGGGGGCATCCAGCAATCGCCCGCCCTTAAGCTCGATAGCCGATTGGTGGCTGCGAAGTGTGAGCGGGCTCACCGTACTGGTGTCGACGATCAATTTGCCGGACAGGTCAAGGCTTTCGAGCGCTCTTACCATCGCATCCACTGCTGCATCATCCAGAAGGGCAAGGATGATGATGTCGGAAGTTTCGGCAAGGTCTGGAATGCCGCCGGCGGCAAAAGCCGTTTCGGGAAAGTCCTCCGGAACGCCACTTCGGCTCCAGCCGGCAACTTCGAACCCGCTGGAAGCGAGCCGGACTGCCATAGCACGCCCCATGCGCCCCAGGCCGATGATGCCGATACGAGGTTGTGTCATGCTATCTCCTCCATTCTATTCCTGCCGCTAGAACCTTCCTAATCGGTCCTTTCGGTAAATGCCATTTCCATGCAGTTCGGCGTGAATTGCCCCGCTACGGAACAAAATCCGGTAACGCGCATTTTATTGGCTGGAATAGGAGGAAACGAAATGGCTTATGATCCCAATCCGAATGACAATCGTCCTGATCTGCGTACGCCGCCGCCGGCAACGCGAAGCAACTCATCCTGGATGGGGTGGGTAGCTGTTCTCGCCGTGATCGTCGTGGGTGCATTCGTCTGGTCGCAAATGGGTAGTGCGCCCACCGATGCGACGACGACGTCCTCGACGACTCAGCCGGCAGCGCCGGCGGCTCCAGCCCCGGCAACGCCAGCCCCTGCAACGCCGGCGCCAGCAACGCCTGCGCCGGCAGCACCGGCTCCTTCGGCACCGGCAAATAACGGCGGCTGATAACCGCTTACAGGCTGCTGATAAGACAAGAAAAAGCCGCCCTCTCATCGAGAGGGCGGCTTTTCGCTTTAATTCAGGTGATCGGCCTGTCGCGGCATCACGCGTGGCTCAGAAATCTTCCCAGCCGGGTTCCACCGCCAGAGCAGCAGATCCCGCCGTGCGGAAATGGGCAGGGGTGCGGATCGGTTTTGCCGTGGAACGCATGGCTTTCACTGGCGCTGACGGCGCAGAATGTCCGGATGCCTGACCGAACCGGAACTGTTCGAGCAGCGAAAACAGCGCCTGTGATTCATGAGCGAGACTGCGACTTGCGGCAGTCTGTTGTTCTACCATCGCGGCATTCTGTTGTGTGCCCTGGTCAACTTCGTTGATCGCATGGTTGATGTTGCCGAGTGCAAGCGATTGTTCGCGGGAAGCATCAATGATGGCGATAATGTCGGAGTTGATGTGATGCACCTGTCCGCCAATTTCCTGCAATGCAGTACCGGCCTTACTAACGAGCTCGACGCCGCTTGCCACGTGGTTGCCGGATGTCGTGATCAGTGCCTTGATCTCCTTGGCGGCGCCAGCCGAACGCTGTGCCAACTCGCGCACCTCCTGTGCGACAACTGCAAAACCCTTGCCGGCTTCACCTGCACGAGCGGCCTCTACACCTGCGTTGAGCGCCAGAAGATTGGTCTGGAAGGCGATCTCGTCGATAACGCCGATGATGTTGGAGATTTCGCGGGATGAGTTATCGATCGAATCCATCGCCTTGATCGCCTCGCGGACGATCTCGCCCGAGCGTTCAGCATCGGCTTTGGCACGGTTGACGAGTGCGCCAGACTCTTCTGCACGCTTGCTGGAATCCTTGACCGTCGTGGTAATCTCTTCAAGAGCAGCAGCCGTTTCCTCAACAGAGGCCGCTTGACGTTCCGTTCGTTGCGCCAGATCGTCCGCTGCGACACGGACTTCGTTGGAGCTGGAAGCTATGGCTCGGGCGTTGTCAGCAACCGTTGCCATGGCGTCACGCAGCTTGGCAGATGCGATGTTGAAGTCGACGCGCAGCTTTTCCAGCGAGGCAATAAAGGGCGCATCGATCGTTTGCGAGAGGTCACCATCCGCCATATTGGTGAGACAGGCGGCCAGCCGTTCGACGTTTTCCACTCGTTGGGTCACGTCTGTTGCAAATTTGACAACCTTTATGACGCGCCCTGTATCGTCGAATACGGGGTTGTAGGACGCCTGGATGAAGACATTGCGGCCACCCTGGCCGATACGGGTGAATTCGCCTGCAACGAACTCGCCCGAAAGCAGCCGCTCCCAGAACCGGGCATAGTCCGCCGACGCAGCATAGGTCTCCTCGACAAACATGCGGTGATGCCGACCGACGATCTCGCTGAGGCCATAGCCGAGAGTCGACAGGAAGTTCTCATTGGCGCCTATGATCGTGCCATCTGTGTTGAATTCGATCGTTGCCTGGGCGCGGGATATGGCGTCGATTTTGGCCGCGCTGTCGAGCGCATGCAGTTTCGAATCCGTAATGTCATTGGCGAATTTGATGACCTTGATGACTTTTCCGCTGCTATTCTTGACCGGATTATAGTTGCCTCGGATGAAGACTTCCCTTCCACCTTTGGCGATCCGCTTGAAATCACTTGAGAAGAACTGGCCATTGCGTAACGCGCTCCAGAAGGCCGTGTAGTCCTTAGACTTTACGTAGTTGGCTTCGACAAAAAGGCTGTGATGTTTGCCGATTATTTCCTGTGGCTGATAGCCCATCAGATCGCAGAAATTCTTGTTGGCCTTGATGATGCGACCTTCAAGATCAAATTCGATGATCGCCATCGATAGATCGAGCGCATCAAGAACTCGGTCTGAACTGGATTGGAAAGAAAACATAGTTGACTATCCTCAACATAGGAGGTTGCGTTACTGCATAATATGCAGTAACGCAACCTCCTATATTGTAATCGATATATAATATTCGGGTTAACTTACTGATAATACAGTAGGTTATTAATGCTACGAGGGGTTTTCTCCCTTTAATGGATTGCACGCAATGGGTGTCTTTTTGGTGCAAATTTTAACTATTCATTAACCTTGTTGAGGGAGGCTTCTGGCAATCGTCTCTATGGCGGTTGGTTGAAATGATCGGCAAGGAGAAAGAGCATGACGCTCCAGACGCTGCCCGGAAAGATCCTGGACAATGCCCACCACACGCTGCTTTTGATGCAGGAGGGCACAGCATTCCACGCTGTTTGTGTCGTGAATGACAGCCGCATCGGCAATGTCCGTTCGAAACTCTGCCTCATCGAAAAGATTGCAAGCCGCAAGCTTGATCACGGTGAAGTAGCATTCGACGGTCGCGTATGGATTACCTCGTCTGATCTCCCGGGCCCCGGCCATTAGGCCTTTCCCGGTGAGATCGTATCATTCTGTGGAATCCAACGGGATTGGACGATCGGGTCGCCCGTTTCAGACAAGCTGAGGGCTCGGGAAGTTATTGCCCGGTCATGACGCTTTCGATCACCTTTGCAATATCATGCTCATTATAGGGTTTGCGCAGCAGACCAGCCCGAGCTGGGGCTCCATCGGGCTTTTGATTCTCGCCGGTCGCAAAAATTACGGCGAGGCTCTGCTTGAGCTCGATCGCCTGTTTTACCAGTTCTCCGCCGCTTGTATCCGGCAGGCCGATATCCGTCAGCAGCAGATCGATCTCGGAACTCGCGAGCTCCTGAAGCGCCTCGTGTCCGTTGGAAGCTTCGATCACTTCGTGACCAAACTCCATAAGTATTTCGGCAGTATTGGATCGGATCAGAAAATCGTCTTCGACAAGCAATATCCGCAGTGCCGGTACTGAACGGTAGGCGCCAGGTTCCGAGACATGGGTTCTTGGAGATGCCGATTGTTCCACCTGCTTCTGGTTGGCGATCACATGGCGGATACGGCGCGCCAGTGCCTCGCGAGTATAGGGTTTCGATAGAAGCTCGACACCAACATCGAGAATGCCGCCATGCACGATCGAGTTTTCCGTGTAACCCGAGGTGAACAGGACCGCGAGATTGGGTAAACGCTCCTTGGCACGGCGCGCCATTTCCCTACTCTTCAGCGGGCCGGGCATGACGACGTCGGTGAAGATCACGTCGATTGGAATGCCGCTCTCGACCACGTTGAGGCCCGCCTGAGCATCCTTGGCAGATAGGACCCGATAACCGAGATCGGTCAGCGTCTCTATAACGGTGGTGCGGACCTCCTCGTCATCCTCGACGACAAGCACTGTTTCGGTTCCGCCGACGACAGGGCCGGCAGGAACGACCACCTCGCGATCCTCGTCGGCAACAGAGCGGGGAAGATAGACCTTGACGGTCGTGCCTTGGCCGACCTCGCTATAGATTTTCACATGGCCGCCTGACTGCTTGACGAAACCATAGACCATGGAAAGGCCAAGCCCGGTTCCCTTGCCTTCCGGCTTGGTCGAGAAGAACGGCTCGAACACCTTTTCCAGAACTTCGGGCGTCATGCCTGAACCGGTATCGGTAACGGCGAGCAGGACATATTGCCCGGCTGCAACTTCCGCATGGGCGCGGGCGTAATCCTGGTCGAGGAAGGCATTGCCGACTTCGATCGTCAGCTTGCCAGATCCCTCCATCGCATCGCGGGCATTGATCGCAAGGTTGAGCAGCGCGTTTTCCACCTGCGTCGGGTCCGCATAGGTGTTCCACAGCCCGCCGCTGGCGATGACCTCAACCTCGACTGCCTCGCCCAGCGACCGGCGTAGAAGATCGTCCATGCCGGCAATAAAGCGGCCGATATTGATGACCCGCGGCTCCAGTGCCTGACGTCGGCCGAAGGCGAGCAACTGGCTGGCGAGCTTTGCGCCGCGGTGGACGCCGGCCAGCGCATTTGAAACGCGCCGCTCGGCATTTTCGTTGCCGGTGATGTCCTTGGCGAGAAGCTGCAGATTGCCTGCCACGACCTGAAGCAGGTTGTTGAAGTCATGCGCCACACCGCCGGTCAGCTGGCCGATCGATTCCATCTTCTGCGCCTGCTGCAGCGCCCGTTCCGCCAGCCGACGCTCGGCGATCTCCGCCTCGACTCGCGCCTCCAGGCCTTCGTTGAGCTGCTTGAGCTGTTCCTCTGCGCGCATGCGGTGGCGAATCTGCCGCTCCAGATTGCTCGCATGTTCCTGCAGGCTGGCTTCGGCTGCACGTTGTTCGGTGATGTCGGTATGGACTCCGACCCATTCCTCGATCTCGCCATCCGCACCGATGATCGGCACACTGCGGATCGAGAAGGTGCGGTAGACGCCATCATGGCGCAGAACCCGGTGCTCCCAGATATAGGTGGACTTGGCGGCAACCGCGGCCTGCCAGCTGGCTACGGATCCGGCACGGTCATCCGGATGCACGGCATTCGACCAGCCATAGCCTTGATATTCCTCCGAGGATTGACCGGTCAGGGACGCCCAGCCGGATTGTTCGCCGAGCATGCGTCCATCCGCCGTGTTCGTCCACAATACGCCATGGATGGCGTTGACGGCCGCCCGGAAGCGGTTGTTGCTGCGGCGAAGCGCGGTTTCCGAGCGCTTGCGGGCCTCGACATCGATGATCAGCACATAGATGCCGTCAACCTCGCCCTTAGGCGTGCGGCGCGGCACATAACGCACTTCCGCCGTCCGTCTTTCACCGTCGGGTCGGCGGATCACCGTGTCATTGATGATCGCCTCGCCTGAAAAGGCTTTGTTTATGAACGGGATGCGGGTCTTATAGTAATCCTGCCCGACAATGTCGGCGACATGTTTGCCGATCACGTCGGCGGCTGCAAGGCCGAACCATTCCCGGTAGCCTTCATTGGCGAAACGATAGGTGCTGTCGCGATCGATAAAGCCGACGAGGATCGGCAGGGCGTTGGTCAGCTGGGAAAGTTCCTCGCGGCTTTCCGCCAGCGCCTTGACCGCCTTCACCCTGTCGGTATTTTCAAGCACCGTGCACAAAACGCCGTCGACTTTGCCGCTTTCGGCATAGATCGGCGTGTAGAACAGGTCGAAAATCACGTCTTCGGGAACGCCATGGCGATGCAATGTCATCGCCTGGTCGCGGAAGGATTGCACTTCGCCGCGAAAGCCGGCTTCGAGAATTTTTCTGTTCCAGTCCCAGATCTCCGGCCAGATGCCGGGAACGGTGCCGCCGAGCGCGCGGGGATGATAACTGCCGGCGATTTCGATGTAACCGTCGTTGTAGATCATCACATGGTCATCGCCCCACATAAGCACTTGCGGGATGGGCGAATTGACAATCGAATTGACCTTTATTCGCAGATGCTGCGGCCATTCGGAAATCGGTCCAAGCGAGGTCTGCGACCAGTCGAATGCGCGGACAAGTTCCCCCGCTTCGCCTCCGCCAATCGGCCAATGGGCGGATACGACCTGATAGTTCATGAATTCACCGAAACGTGGGAGTAGGACAAGCGCCGATTATATGGAGCAGCAGACCCGTCTTCCAAGAGGTTTCAAGCGCAATTACACGCTGATCGATAGACTGTACGGTCAATGAAAATATCGGTGGCGAGACTTGCTGTCTTCATAGGCCTCAGGCGATCAACAGATAGGCCGAGATGGTCAGGATCGAGAGGATGGTCGATATCAGCACGACGCGTCCGGTCAGGCTTGCCTCCCTGTTGTAGAATTCCGCCAGCATGAATGGACCGGTACCGGTCGGCAAGGTAGCGAGCAGAACCGCGACATGCACCGAGCCCGCAGGCAGGCCGAGCAGCGGCCCGGCAACCACCCAGGTGACGAGCGGATGGGCGATCAGTTTCAGGGCGACCAGAATGCCGGTGGTGGAAAGCCTGTTTGTTGCCGTCGCCGTCTGCGGACCGGCAAGGAAGAGACCGAGCGCGATCAGTGCGCAAGGCGAGGCCGCACCCGAAAGCAGCTTCATGAATGAATGGACCGGCTGCGGTAGCGCCCAGCCGGACAGCATGAAGATGGCGCCAAGCACGGGCGCGACAAGCAGCGGGTTCTTGCAGAGCGAGACAAACGTCTTGAACGCGATGTCGCGGCGGCGGGTCTCTGACTGAAGCCCGCCTTCGATTAGAATGATGGCGACGGCAAACAGGACGCAGACCGTGAGGATGGTTGCGATCAGCGTTGGTGCCATGCCGCTATCGCCAACAAGCGACAGGACCAGCGGAAAGCCGACAAAACCTGTATTGGCGTAACTTGCATTCAGCGCATCGACCGCAGCATCTGCGAGATGCCGGCCCTTGGCCACTCGCCAGAACAGCGTACCGACAAAGATGACCGCACAGCCGGCGCTGAAAGCGAGGATGAAACCGGGTTGCCAGATCTGCTCGATCTTTGCATTTGCCATGATGTCGAACAACAATGCAGGAAGGGCAAGATAGACGACCAATCGGTTGACCTCGCGCGTCGCATTTGGCCCGAGTGCACCGCTTTTCCGGGCAATCCAGCCGGCAAGAATAAGTGCAAATATGGGTAGGACGATCAAAAGGTTGGTCAGCATGTCGGCAGGCTCGAATTATTGCTGTCCCTTGCCTAACGCTATTGATCGATATAATCCAATGTCATTGAAGTGTCGAATTGATACTCTGGAGGTATCAAATGGATACGCGCCATATGCGCTATTTCGTTGCACTGGCGGAGACCCTTCATTTCGGTCAGGCAGCAACCCGTATGAACATGAGCCAGCCGCCCTTCAGCCGGCAGATTGCGGCGATTGAAAAGGCGCTCGGCGTCCGGCTGTTCGAACGTAATTCCCGCAATGTCGTGCTGACGACGGCGGGCAAGCATTTCCTCAATGATTGCCGATCAGTACTGGCCGGGTTCGAGGCGGCGTGCCGCGACGTACAGCTTGTCGCGAACGGTGCCAAGGGGGAGTTGAAACTGGGTTTCACCATGTATGCGGCGCAGGGCATCGTGCCGAAACTTGTGCGCCTGCTATCCGATGCTGCACCGGATGTGCGGCTCGTTCTCGAAGAAAGGTTGCCGAGCGATATTGATGAGCTTCTGTTGGAAGCGCGGCTGGATGCCGCAGTCACTCTTGGAAATCCGACGGCGCCGCATCTTCGGACCCGGCTCCTTGCGCGTGATCGGCTTCGCCTGATCGTTCGCGCTGATCACCCGCTGGCCTCGGCTGAAAAGGTGGCGGCTCAGGCCTTGGCGTCGGAAAGGCTGATCGCCGCTCCAGCATCGGTGGTGCCGACATTGCGTTCGGCAATCGGAGCCTATTGCGCAGCAGGCGGTATTGTTCCGCATTTCGCGCTGGAGCCACGCCTGCAGCACACGATCATAAGGCTGGTGGGGGAAGGCTTGGGCGTTGCTCTGATCCCGCAATCGCTTTGCAGCGATCTGGGCGAAACCATCGTCTCCCGCCCGCTGATCGATCCGCCTGAATTTGACGTCGTACTCTGCGCTCCCACGGCATCGAAAAACCCGGCCGTCGCAAGACTTTTCGAGCTTGTGAAGCAATTGTCCTTCTAAAGCGCCGGCCCCAGCTTGATCGCGCTACCGTCGGAAAAGCGCGACAGCCGGAACCGGCTCAGATCATGTCCAACGGCATGGCCCTTTATGAGATCGGCAACAACGCGGCCGATGCCGGGCCCGATACCGAAACCATGGCCGCTCATGCCGGTTGCGACGAAAAGGCCGCCGATCGCCTCGACGCGATCGACCACCGGCACGACATCCGGCATCGCATCGATCATTCCCGCCCATGCGGTTTTCAGGCGCACCGGGCCAAGATCGGGGAAAAGCCGGGCGAACTCGCATTCCACCGAACGCAGCCCCTTTTGCGAGGGAGCAGGGTTGAGGATGCGCATCCTCTCGAACGGGCTGGTGTCGTCGGCCGTCCATGTTCTGCGCGTCGACCATGCATCGGGAAAGTCGGAGGGTGCAGCTGGCAGATAGCGAATGCCGAAAGGGTTATCGAGCAGTGCGGGCAGATACTTCACCGCGTGGCGGAAAGCGTCCGGCCCGACATAGAGCGCGCTGCCGCTACCGGGCGCCAACGTATAACCGCCATCCTGCCGACGACGGAAGGCGACGTGACTATCGACCCCAGCTCCCGCGTGAACCTCAGGCATCGGTTCGGTGGCTGCGACCGTGGAGCGAACGCTGAGCTGCGGGATGGACACGCCATGCAGACGCAACAGCAGCGACGACCATGCGCCGCCGGCGACCAATACGCTGGAGGTTTCGATCAATCCGGTCTCGGTCCACACGCCGCTGATCCGGCCAGCGGAAATGTCGAGGCTGCGGGCGGCGCAGTTTTCGACGATCGTGGCGCCCTTGCGTGCTGCGAGCCGCGCAAGGGCCGGCACGGCAAGCCAGGGTTCCGCCCGCATGTCCGAAGGGGTCGTCATCGCCCCATGGAACTTGCGCGCCATGCCGGGAATGAGCGCCGCCGTCTCGGCCGAACTCAACAGTCGCGTATCGACATCGTGCCGGGCGGCGATCGTCATGAAGTCGTCGAAATCGGCCATCTCCTTTGCCGAATGGGCGAAATAAGTGACGCCGGTCTGCTCGAGGCCGATATCCTCGCCGCATTCTTCCGCAAGCTGCTTCCACAGCCGGCAGGCTTCTATGACGATCGGCAGCTCGTCCGCATCGCGCCCCTGCTGGCGGATCCAGCCCCAGTTCCGCGACGACTGTTCCGCCGCGATCCGCCCCTTTTCGACAAGCGTCACCGCGACGCCCTTTTCCGCAAGGTAAAGCGCCGTCGTGACTCCGATCACGCCACCGCCGATGATCACCACATCCGAGCGTTTCGGGACCGGGTCGGCAAACTGGATCGGGTCGCTTTCGGAAAAGGGGAAGTTGGGCACGGCATGCTGTCCTGACTGGCGGAGGTTGAGTGTGTCGACTCCTAGTCCGTCGAATTGGGGCGATCAAGAAGGCGCTTCTGCTGAATTTGACCACCAGTGGCGGCAATTCCGCACGGAGCGATCAAAAACGATCATCCGTCATACCGCAGAGCATGGCGGATAAACCCAAGGATAGCATCGAGAGCCCCATGTATGATTGAGGTCCGGGCGAGCAGGTGAGAGCTTTCTTGACGAGCAGAACAGGAATTTTGCTCATTCAAACCTCTCCGGTTCAGTCTTCTTCTTCCCCGCGAGATGCGGATTGCAGTGAGCCTGCGGAGACAGACAGATTGAAGGAAACCACGATGAAAATTCTGGCCGACAAGATCCTTTCCCAATCCGCTTATTCCCACGATATCGACATTACTCTCGATGAGGTCGATATCGCCGACTGGCTCTTCAATCTGCCGGAGGCTGAGTACCAGCGCTGCTGCCCGCCCGACCACATTGCTGCGGGAGCGACCTTCACCGATGACGGACGCCGCATGTCGATCAATGTCGAGATGATCGGCACTGGTCTGGTCGTCCAGCACTATGTCGCGGACGAGGCAACCCCCTCCTATTGCCGGATGAATTCGATTTCGGACGTCTTCACGCCATTGGGTGAGCGCACGCAGGTCAATGTCATCTGGGAACTGATCGCTGAAGCGATTGACGGCAACCGCACCCGCTACACCAACCGCGTCACCTGCCATCCGACTCATATGTTCATGGATTTCATTGCAAAGCACGGTCAGACATTCGAGCAGGCCGCAGCTGCGCGACAGGCGGCCGGCGGCGACCATAATCATCGCGAAACCCCATTGTTTGCCGAAAGCATCGCCCGCAAGGCGCGTGCGAGGGCGGCAATCAGGGCGGCAGCTGAGTGAAGTTGCCGTGCTCCCAATAAAAAATGCCGCCCTCGGGCGGCATTTTTTTGAAAGTCGAGATGTGATCAGTCGTCCTTCATCTTCAGCGCTGCGATAAACGCTTCCTGCGGGATATCGACCTTGCCGAACTGGCGCATCCGCTTCTTGCCTTCCTTCTGTTTGTCCAGAAGTTTACGCTTACGGGTGGCGTCGCCACCGTAACACTTGGCCGTCACGTCCTTGCGCATCGCCGAGATCGTCTCGCGGGCAATCACGTTGCCGCCGATTGCTGCCTGGATCGGAATCTTGAACATGTGCCGCGGGATCAGATCCTTGAGCTTCTCGCACATGTCGCGGCCGCGCTTTTCCGCCGCCGAACGGTGAACGAGCATGGAAAGCGCATCGACCGGCTCGCCATTGACCATGATCGACATCTTCACGAGATTGCCTTCGCGATAGCCGTGCAGATGGTAATCGAACGAGGCATAACCCTTGGATATCGACTTCAAGCGGTCGTAGAAGTCGAACACCACTTCATTGAGCGGCAGTTCATAGCTCAGCATGGCGCGTTTGCCGACATAGGTCAGTTCGGTCTGGATGCCGCGGCGGTCCTGGCAGAGCTTGAGGATGCCGCCTAGATAATCGTCCGGTGTCAGGATCGTTGCCTTGATCCACGGCTCCTCGATCGACGCGATCTTGACCACATCCGGCATGTCGGCCGGATTGTGCAGCTCCTTCATCGAGCCATCCGTCATGTGAAGATGATAGACGACCGAAGGAGCGGTTGCGATCAGGTCGAGGTCGAACTCGCGCTCGAGGCGCTCCTGGATGATTTCCAGATGCAGCAGGCCGAGGAAGCCGCAGCGGAAACCGAAACCGAGAGCGGCAGACGATTCCATTTCGAACGAGAAGGACGCATCGTTGAGGCGAAGCTTGCCCATCGCCGCGCGCAGGTCTTCGAAATCGGCGGCATCGACCGGGAAGAGACCGCAGAACACCACCGGCTGGGCCGGCTTGAAGCCCGGCAGTGCCTTCGCCGTCGGCTTCTTGTCTTCGGTAATGGTATCGCCGACGCGGGTATCGGCAACTTCCTTGATCGAGCCGGTGAAGAAACCGATTTCGCCCGGACCGAGTGAGTCGACGGCCAGCATCTTCGGCGTCAGCACGCCGACGCGTTCGACCTGGTATTTTGCGTCCGTGCCCATCATCCGGATGGTCTGGCCCTTGGAGAGTACGCCGTCGAGGATACGCACCAGAACCATGACGCCGAGATAGGTGTCATACCAGCTGTCGACCAGAAGGGCCTTCAGCGGGCCCTTGTCGCCGGCTTCGCTTTTCGGCGGCGGCAGCTGGTGGACGATGGCTTCGAGAACGTCGGGAATGCCGAGGCCGGTCTTGGCTGAGATCAGCACGGCTTGGGAGGCATCGATGCCGATAACTTCCTCGATCTGTTCCTTGATCCGATCCGGTTCGGCCGCGGGAAGGTCGATCTTGTTGAGGACGGTGACGATCTCGTGATTGTTGTCGATCGCTTGATAGACGTTGGCCAGCGTCTGCGCTTCGACGCCCTGGGAGGCGTCGACGACGAGCAGCGAACCTTCGCAGGCGCTGAGCGAACGCGAGACTTCATAGGCGAAGTCGACATGGCCGGGCGTGTCGATCAGATTGAGGATATAGGTCTCGCCATTGTTCGCCTTGTAATGCAGGCGGACGGTCTGGGCCTTGATGGTAATGCCGCGTTCGCGCTCGATATCCATCGAGTCGAGAACCTGTTCCGACATGTCGCGTTCGGCAAGGCCGCCGGTCGTCTGGATCAGACGGTCGGCCAGGGTCGACTTGCCGTGGTCGATATGGGCCACGATCGAGAAGTTGCGGATATGGTCAAGCGGCGTGCGGGAATTGGTGCTCATGGTTCGCGCATATATCAGTGACAATCCCCGCCGCAAAGGGGGAAGATAACCGTTTGTTGACTATCAGCCCTCCAGGGCCTGCGCCTTGGCTTCCGCTTGAGCCTCTGCAGCCCCCGGTTCCGTCATGGTCGCGGCGTTCGGCATCTGCGCGCTTCGCATCTCGTGGCTTTCGCGCTCGTCTTCCGGTGCCGGTCCGCGTTCCTTCAGGCGGAAGACGATATAGAGGCCATAGGCTGTCGCCACGAGTATGATCGCATAGATGAATGTCTGCTGGCCGAAGACTGGGGCAAGGAAGGTGATGCCCAGCGGCACGATCGTGGCAGCCGTCGACCATGCAACCAGAAGGGTGGAGGAGAGCGGCACAAAATCGCCTGGATCGGCGCGGTCATTGGCATGCGCATTGGCGACCGAATAGACGGTTTCCACCGCCCCGCCGAAAACGAGGAAGACGATCATCAGGAGCACGAAAGTGGTAAACGACACCATCAGTGCCGCGAAACCCGCAACCACGATCAGTCCGCAGGTGAAGAGCAGCACGACGCGGCGATCGAGCCGGTCTGAAATGATGCCGAGAGGATATTGCACGAACAGAAGACCGGTCTGCATCACCAGCATCAACAGCGCCACCTCGCCTTGCGTCACACCGTTGAGCGTCGCGTAGATCGGGGTAAAGCCCTGCACGACCATCGATAGACCGCCCGAGGCAAGCACGCCGACAAGGCCGACCGGAGAGATCTTCCACGCCATCCTGACATTGACGCTGACGCTCGCCGGTGCCGGCGGGTTCGGCAGGCGAGTAAGCCCGATCGGCAGGATGGAGAGCGCGGTGACGAAAACGACGATGAGCGGTGCAAGATTGCTGTCCGCCGGCACCTGCCCGAACAGCCATGCGCCGCCGCCGAGCGCAAGCACAAAGGCCATATAGAAGAAGGACATCGCCCTTCCGCGCCATTCGTTGGAGGCGGCGTGGTTGAGCCAGCTCTGGGCGATGATGAAATTGACATTGGAAGCCGCGCCATAGATCGCTCGCGCGAGGATCCACCAGGCGGCCGGCAGGTCGGCTGCAACCAGAACCGCGCCGATAATGACCATCGACATCGAGCAGGCGAAGAGGCGCGCGTGGCCGACACGACGGATCAGCGGTCCGGCAAGCACGCAGCCGAGCAGGCCGCCAAAGGCAAGTGCAGGAACGGCCAGCCGCGCTGCCCATGTCTCTCCGCTCTGGGTCAGCACGAAGGGGACGTAAGTGGCCATGATGCCGCTGCCGATGGCGGCGATCGTCATCGATAGGATGATGCTCGCGATGGAGAGGGGCGAAACTCTGACCTGCGCCTGAGCCGTCATGCAAATTCTCCAAAAGCCGCTATGCTTTGCGCCATCTACCCGGCCTGCTTATCCTATCGCGCAGTGGTTTCGCTATCGTACAAACGCCACCGCGGCGAATTTTCCGACGGAACCTCAAAATCCTTGACTCCATGATAGGAGAGTGAAATTCTCTGATAATGGAAAATTCGGATAGTGAACTGGAAATCGCAATCGGCGAGCGGCTGAAAAGCCTGCGCGCCAGCTCAGGTCTGACGCTCGATCAACTGGCGGATCGCTCCGGTGTCAGCCGTGCGATGATCTCCCGTATCGAGCGCGCCGAGGCAAGCCCGACGGCGGCCCTTCTGGCGCGGCTTTGCGAGGGGCTGGGCTTGACGCTCTCGGCTTTCTTTGCACCGGAAGAACCGTCGTCTTCGCCCTTGTCGAGGCGAGCGGAACAGCGGTTGTGGCGAGACCCGACGACCGGATATCTGCGTCGCTCGGTTTCGCCGCCGGGCATGCCAAGCCCGGTCGATATCGTCGAGATCGAGTTTCCGGCTGGCGCCAGGGTCAGTTTTCCGCCGCGGGAGGAAAGCCGGGTCATGACCCAGCATGTCTGGCTGTTCGAAGGCATGCTCGAGATGGTGCTACCCGACGCCACCCATCGGCTGCAGCCGGGCGACTGCCTGTTCATGGATATTGGCGACGCCTTCGACTTCTACAATCCATCCGACAAGCCTGCCCGTTACGCGGTGATCCTGAACCGCGGACGCTAAATAACAAAGGGAACATCAATGACTGCCACGATCCGCATCTTCGATGCGAAAAGCGCGCGTGCCGCCATTCCGGACCTCTGCGAGGTGCTATCCGACTGCATCAATGGCGGCGCCTCGCTGGGTTTCATGCTGCCGTTTCAGCCGCAGGATGGAGAAGCCTATTGGAGTGATATCGCCACCGAGGTGGAAAAGGGCGGCATCATTCTCGGTGTGGCTGAAATCGACGGGCGGGTGATCGGCACGGTCCAGGTTGGGCTCGCTTCGAAACCCAACCAGCCGCATCGCGGTGATCTGATGAAGCTGCTCGTGCATCGCTCCGGCCGCGGACTTGGCCTGTCGCGCAGGCTGATGGCGGCGGTGGAAGAAGAGGCAGCCCGCCGCGGCCGCTCGCTTCTGGTTCTCGACACCGCGACCGGCAGCAAAGCGGAAAAAATCTATCCGCGCTTCGGCTGGCAGCGCGTCGGCGTCATTCCCGATTATGCGCTATGGCCGCAGGGCGGCTTTTGCGACACGACGATCTTCTACAAGCGGATCGGATGAAGGAAGGCCGGTGATCCCGGCCTTCCATTGTCTCAATTGCCGGCCTGCAGCGTCCTGCCGAAAGCCTCGACGATAAGCCGGCCAAGCTCCGCATGGATGTCTGCCCGCGGACGCTTTGTTTCCTCGCAGATCGGGTCGGTTTCGCCGACGGATTTGAGGAAATCCGAAGCGCCTGGCTTGCAGACCGGCAGGAAGCTGAAGTGGTCGGCATCCTCCACCTGCAGGTAAGACGCGCCGGGAATATCCTTCGCCAGCTGGTCGGAAAGTACGGCCATCGGCACCTGGCCGGGGCTGCCGAGATTAATCAGCGTTACCGGCACGTCGATGCCTGCAAGGCTTGTCTTCTGGAACGTGGTGGCAAGGCCTGGATCGACCGCGATAACGGAAGTGATCCTTGCATCGCGGTTCTGCTGTTCGAAACGTATCCTGTCGATCTCGGCAAGCTTGAAGGGTGCCACATCCACCTGCTCGCCGCCTGCATAACCGCGACCGCCGGCAAACCAGCTGCAATCCATCATGCCGGGGTTTTCGTCGCAATAGCGCGTGTAGGCCGAAAGATCGCCTTTGGCTCCGGCCAGTTCCATTGCCGTGGACCCGCCGAGAGAGAAGCCGAGAATGCCGATACGTTTCTGATCTATGGACGCCCGCCAGCGGGCATCTGTCGTCAGCGCGCCGATCAGGACCGAAATATCCTGGGTGCGCTCCCAGATCTTCGGTGTGGCAGCCGGTGTGGAATCGCCGCTTGTCGTGCCGGGATGGTTCGGTCCGGCGACAATGTAGCCGGCCTTGGCCAGTTCTATGGCAATCCAGCGCATGCCTTCGGCACGCGAACCCGAACCGTGGGAGAGAAGCACAAGCGGAAAGCGGCCTTCGCGGATCGTCGCATTTGCGGCGGCGGAACCCGTATCGAAAATCCTGTCGTAGTTCGGCTTGTCCACCTGCCCGTCGCCTTTCGACGGGTACCAGACGGTGACCGCAAGCGGCCGCGGATAGTCCTGGGTGACGACGCTGATCTTGCGAACGCCGACGGGTTCAGCGGCAATGGCAGCGGTTGCTGCTGTGCACAGGGAAAGGGCGATGAGGAGAGATTTCAGTCTCATTGGGTAACCTCGCTGGTTGGAGAACGGGGTTACCGATGAGCGATCATCGCCGGACGTTCGACCTTGAACATGATCGAGGTCGTTTCACGGCATGTTTTGCGGCCCGCCGACGGGCAGGCCACAGAAACGTGCGGCATCACGCCTTGGGATGCAGGTTGTGGTGATGCGGCTTCCGTTCGGTCAGGAAGTAAACGAAGGCGACGACCGAAAGCGAAACGCCGATCGTCGAGGCGAGCAGCCAGCCGCCCTCGGCAAATGCCCAGGCACCGATAGCCGAGCCGAGTGCCCCGCCGACGAAGAACGTCGCCATGAACAGGCCGTTAAGCCGCGAACGCAGGTCTGCACCAAGCGTGTAGATCGCCCGCTGGCTGATGACGAGCGTCATGGCGACACCGAAATCGAGTAGGATCGCTGCTATCGCCAGAACGACGAGCGCTGCCGTGGTGCCATCAGAGAACAGATGAGTCATCACGAAGGCAATGCCCACCGAGATAATACCGAGCGCGGTCGCCGGGCGACTTAGATTTTTGTCGGCAAGGCGACCGGCGATCGGCGAGGCGATAGCGCCGGCAACGCCGACAAGTGCGAAGAGTGCGATGCCCGTCTGGCCGAGATTGAAGGCGGAACTGGCCAGAACCAGCGGCGTGACTGTCCAGAACAGGCTGAAGGCGGCAAACTGGCAGAACTGGTAGAAGGCGCGGCGGCGCAATATCGGCTGGGTGGCGTAAAGGGTGCCAAGTGAGGCAAGCAGGCCGCCATAGGAAAGCTGCGTGTGCGGCGTGCGCTTGGGCAGGCGGGCGGCCAGGATAAAGCCGAGCACGACCATGACGGCAGCCGAGGCGAAGAAGATCACATGCCAGTTGGTGAGACCGGTGACGAAGCTTGCGACCGGCCGCGCCATCATGATGCCTATCATCAGGCCGCTGACGACATTACCGACGACCCGGCCGCGATGTTCTTCCGGCGTCAGGCTTGCGGCAAAGGGAACGATCATTTGCACCGCAGACGAGGTAAGCCCGATGGCAAGCGATGCCAGCAGGAAGGGTAGGGCGGCGCTCGAAAGGCCTGCGCCGACGAGCGAGATCGCGGTTGCTGCGATCATGATCAGGATCAGTCGGCGGTTTTCGAGAAGATCGCCCAGCGGTACGATGAACAGCAGGCCGAGGCCGTAGCCGATCTGGGTCAGCGTCACGATCAGGCCGGTCAGATGCGGCGGTAGGCCGATAGCCGCGGCGATCGGGCCCGCAAGCGGCTGGGCGTAATAGAGATTGGCGACGATCAGGCCGCAGGCTGCGGCCATGACGAAGGTGAGGCCGGCGGTCATCCGGCCATGGTGTGCCGGCGTTTCAATCGCCGCGGACGTGCTGGTCATTGGGGTATCCTTGAACAGTCTCTTGTATTTTTCAGCCGAGCAGCTTCATCGCCACATCGACTACGGAAAAGGTTTGCTCGCGGCTGGGGCTGGTCTTGCCCAGAACGCGAAGCCCTTGAACGACGGACAGAAGCAGCCGCGCCGTGGCATTGGGTTCGATGGAGCGGTTGATGGAGCCATCCTCCTGGCCCCTTCGGATCAGCGCCTCGAACGTGGTCTCGAAACGATCCATCGAACGTTCGACACGGCGTGCCGCCTCGTCGTCGAAGATCGCCAGTTCGACGGCCGTCCCGACAGCCAGGCAGCCGCGTCGACCGCCGTCGCCGTGGGCGCCCTCGGCATAAAATGCGAGCATGCGGTAAACGCCGTCCCGCCCGCTGTCGGCTTTCTCCAGCTCCTCGTCGAGAAGCGCGTTGCGCACCTGCTTGTAGCGGTCGAAGCTGGCAAGGAAGATCGCATGCTTGTCCTTGAATGCCTTGTACAAACTTCCGGCCGTAAGCCCCATCGCATCGCGCAGGTCTGAGATGGATGTGCCGTGATAGCCCTGTTCGCTGAACACGGTGATCGCCTTGTCGAGCGCGTCGTCGATATCGAATTCACGCGGCCGGCCGGCGCTGCGGCCGGGATTGGGGCTGATGTCGATGCTCATGGCAAAATCCAATTGGGAAATGATCGTTTCCAAATAGGTGCGAAGCACTTTCTCGTCAAGCGGCCTGATCATCATCGACGATAAAATATCGGAACGGTTTTGCATCTGAGGGGTTGGCTCATCGTCACCAACCCAAAAGCTGGAGGACAGACATGAGCAAAAGTGACGTAAAACAGGCCATCAAGCGTGCCAAACGGCAGGTCGAAAACACCAGTTCGGGCGGCCATCTTGGCGGCACCTATTACGGGCAGAGCCCGGACGGCAAAACATCGTCGATGAACCACAACGTGGGCAGCAATCGAACCAACAGCGGTAGCTGACGTCACCGCAGCACATGACAATGAAGGCCCCGCCCCGTGTGGGGCCTTTTTTTCTTGGGCGAAGCATGTTCTCGAAAATAATCGACCTTCCTGTCGGCCATCTCACCGCCCGCACGTCCTTGGTGTATCGTGGTGCATTCACGCGCCAGAGGACTTCGACAGGAGAGCAGGATGAAAAGCAGCCATTATCGGTGGGTCATCGTGTTTGCCGGCGGCCTGATGGGCTGCGTGGCGGTGGGCGTGATGTTTTCGCTGGCGGTGTTCCTGGAGCCGATCGCCCGCCAGACCGGCTGGTCGCATGCGGCGATCTCCAGCGCCATGACAGTCAATTTCATCGTCATGGGACTGGGCAGTTTCATGTGGGGTGCGGCCAGCGACCGTTTTGGCGCGCGCATCGTCGTGCTGATCGGCTCGGTCCTTGCCGGACTGGCCTTGGTTCTCGCCAGCCGCGCACAGAGCCTTTTCGCCTTCCAGATGATCTATGGCTGCCTCGTCGGCCTCTCTGCCAGCGCCTTCATGGCGCCGATGATCTCGCTTACCATGCGCTGGTTCGATGACCACCGCAGTCTCGCCGTATCGCTTGTCTCCGCCGGCATGGGCATGGCGCCGATGACGATTTCGCCGCTCGCCCGGTTCCTGATCGACGAATTCGGCGACTGGCGCACGGCCATGCTGGTGATCGGTATTGGTGCCTGGATCATTCTCCTGCCGACCGTGCTTCTGGTCCGCAACCCGCCGGATGAGGCGAGGGTTGAGGACGCGCCGCAGGCGGAAGGAGCGGGGCAGCCGATTGCTAAAGTCTTTCGCTCGCCGCAATTCCTGGTGCTGGCCTTCACCTTCTTTGCCTGCTGCACCGCTCATTCCGGGCCGATTTTCCACATGGTCAGCTACGCGATGTATTGCGGCGTCGCGCCGATGGCGGCCGTGTCTATCTATAGTGTCGAGGGGGCAGCAGGCCTGGGCGGGCGCATCGTCTACGGTCTTGCGGCAGACCGGTTCGGCGTCAAGCCGGTGCTGATAATCGGTCTTCTGATCCAGGCGCTGGTGATTGCCGCCTATACGATGGCGACCGATCTCGCGCATTTCTACGCGCTGGCGATCATTTTCGGCGGCACCTATGGCGGCGTCATGCCGCTTTATGCGGTGCTGGCGCAGGACTATTTCGGCGCAAAAATTCTCGGTACGGTGCTGGGTGCTGCTTCGATGCTGTCAAGCATAGGTATGGCTTTCGGGCCTCTTGCCGGGGGCTGGGCCTTCGATGCCTTCAATAACTACAACTGGCTATTTTTCGGTTCCGCTCTTGTCGGGCTTGCCGCAGTACTTATCGCGCTTGCCTTTCCGCACCTGCCGGGCCGCGAGGAGGAAAAGCTGCAGCCGGCGTGACACCAAAAGCAAAGGCCCGGAGTTTCCGGGCCCTTGGCAGTCTGATCAGTGGTCTTTCTTGCTGCCCGCCTTGCGCTTGGCTGGCGGAGCTTTCGTCTCCACCGCCTCCCGCTGCAGGCGGAGCAACCGCAACCTCTCGGTTTTCGCTTCCCTCGAAGACGCCTCGGCGGCAATGATTGCACGTGCTGCCTCGTTGGTCACGGCGGCCTTTTCCCGAGCTGAAAGCTTGGTCGTGGTCGACGTTTCTTCCTTGATAGCGGTCATGAAGTCATCCTTCCTGAAGTCTTGGGAAAATGGTGGAAGCGGGAATTAGCGCGTACGCGCAACCTTCTTGGGAGCAGGGAGCAATCCCTCGCGCTGCATCTTCTTGCGGGCCAGCTTGCGATAACGACGAACCGCCTCGGCCTTTTCGCGCACACGCTTTTCCGACGGCTTCTCGTACGAGCTGCGCGCCTTCATTTCGCGAAACACACCTTCGCGCTGCATCTTCTTCTTCAAGACGCGCAGAGCCTGATCGACGTTGTTATCTCTGACAAGAACCTGCAAATTATATCCCTTCCGATCTAAACAGTGACGTACCCGATATTCTCGGCGGCCAAACAAAAAAGGCCGGGCTTGCCCGACCTTTTCAGGACCATAGACCAAATCTCGCTGCCGGTACATCCGCGGTCAGGAGAGGCTGATGGCATCCATCGGCATTCACGTGTGTCTGAGCGCACAAAAACGCGCTTCATCGTGCATCCGATTGAGATTTCGATATGCATGATATGGGTTGCCGCGCGGAAAAATCAATGAAATCGAGGAACTAATTCCGCGGCCGAATTGGCGCCTGCCGCAAATGCAAAAGCCCGGAGGCATGCTCCGGGCTTTTGCATCCATGTCCTTGAAAGTTCAGAGAGCGCCGTTTCGCTGCTGCATCATCATGAACGTATCATAGCTGTATTCTGCCACCTGCGCCCAGAGATAGGAATCCTTCTTGAACACTTGCTGATGGTCATAGATCTTCTTGAAGGCAGGGCTTTTTGCAGAAAGGTCGGCATAGACTTCCATTGCCGCCTTGAAGCAGGTTTCCATGATTTCCTTGCTGAACGGCTTCAAAACCGCGCCTTCGGCCACGAGCTTGCGCAAGGCGACGGCGTTATGCGCGTCGTAATTGGCAAGCATGCTGGTATTGGCCGAAGCGCAGGCGGTCTTCAGGATGGCCTGGTAGCTCTTCGGCAGCGCGTTGAATTTCTCCAGGTTGAAGAAGGCATGCATCGCAGGCCCGCCCTCCCACCATGCCGGATAATAGTAATATTTGGCGACCTTGACGAAGCCGAGCTTCTGGTCGTCATAGGGACCGACGAATTCGGTAGCGTCGATCGTGCCCTTTTCGAGCGCGGCATAAACGTCGCCGCCGGCAATCTGCTGCGGCGTCACGCCGACCTTCGTCATCACCTGGCCGGCAAGCCCGGCAATGCGCATCTTCAGGCCCTTGAGATCGTCGATGGTGACGATTTCCTTGCGGAACCAGCCGCCCATCTGCGTGCCGCTATTGCCGGCAGGCAGGGCGTAGAGACCGCGGGGTGCCAGGAATTCGTTGATCAGGTCGTTGCCGCCATTGGCAAACCAGGCATTGGTCATGCGGGCGTTGAGGCCGAAGGGAATGGCGGTTCCAAGCGCAAAGGCCGGATCCTGGCCGATATAATAGTAGGAGCAGGTATGCGCCATCTCGACCGTGCCGTTGGCGACCGCATCGGCGGCCTGCAGGCCCGGCACCAGTTCGCCGGCTGCATAGGTCTGGATGTTGAAATTGCCGTCGGTTGCATCGCGAACGATCTGGGCAAGCTCGTTGCCGGCGCCGAAGATGATGTCGAGGCTCTTCGGGAAGGAGGACGTCATGCGCCAGGTGATCTTTGGCTGTTCCTGGGCAATTGCCGGTGCCGCCAGTGTCGTCGCCGCTGCCGCGCCGATGCCTGCCGCCGTCGCCTTCTTGAAGAAATGCCTGCGATCCATCGAATTCATCCTCCCGCGCCAGCGCGCGTCTGTGGTTGTAGGCCTCGTGTTAAGCGCATTGATTTGGCAAGAACAAGCCGAGCCGCGTCATAACCGATGATTTCTTGTTTTTCGTAAATGCGAAGAAGCCCGGACGTGCGCCGGGCTTCGAGTTTCGATCATGCCTGAGACCTTACAGCGTTCCCTTGCGCTGCTGTGTCATCATGAAGGCGTCATAGCTGTATTCGGCGATCTGGTTCCACAGATAACCATCCTTCTTGAAGGCCTGCTGGCTGTCATAGATCTTCTTGAAGGCGGCGTTCTTTGCGTTCAGGTCGGCATAGACTTCCTGTGCCGCCTTGTAGCTGGCTTCGAGGATTTCCTGGGTGAACGGCTTCAGCACGGCACCTTCCGCAACCAACTGGCGCAGCGCCTTTGCATTATGCGCATCGTAACGGGCCAGCATGTTCTGGTTGGCGTTGGCGCAGGCGTCTTTCAGGATGCGCTGGTAGCTTTTCGGCAGGGCGTTGAACTTTTCCAGGTTGAAGAAGGCGTGGACGGCAGGTCCCCCTTCCCACCATGCCGGATAATAATAATACTTGGCGACCTTTACGAAGCCGAGCTTCTGATCGTCATAGGGACCAACGAATTCGGTAGCGTCGATCGTGCCCTTTTCGAGTGCGGCATAAACGTCGCCGCCGGCAATCTGCTGCGGGGTAACGCCGAGCTTCGACATCACCTGGCCGGCGAGACCGGCAATCCGCATCTTCAAACCGTTCAGGTCCGCAACCGTGTTGATTTCCTTGCGGTACCAGCCGCCCATCTGTGCGCCGGTATTGCCGGCCGGAAGGGCATAGAGACCGTAGCCGGCGAGGAATTCGTTAAGCAACTCGTTACCGCCGCCGATCGAGAACCACGAATTGGTCTGGCGGGCATTGAGACCGAAGGGCACGGCGGTACCGAGCGCGAAGGTCGGATCCTTGCCGATGTAATAGTAAGAGCAGGTATGCGCCATCTCGACGGTGCCGCTGGAAACCGCATCGGCCGCCTGCAGCCCGGGCACGATTTCACCGGCCGCAAAAGTGTTGATGGTGAAGTTGCCGTCCGAAGCTTCCTTTACGCTGGCGGCGATATCGGTGCTGGCAGCCCAGAGAATGTCTGTGTTCTTGGTAAAGGAAGACGTCATGCGCCAGGTGATTTTCGGGCTCTCCTGGGCAATGGCAGGAGCGGCGAGCGCGGTTGCGGCGACGGCACCAGCCCCGGCTGTAGCGGCTTGACGGAAGAAATGTCTGCGGTTCATGAAAAAGAAAGCCTCCCAGATGCTTTGGCGCGCCCTGATATCCATGCGTGCCAAATCGCTCATAAGCCGTTTGTTTCATGCCCGGCAAGAAGTATTTTTCAAATATTACGCTGCACTGCAGCATTGCTTTTCATAAATTGCGAAAGGCGGTCGTTTTACCATCGCGAGCATGCTCATCGATCGAGTTGCAAGTCGGCTTGCAATTTTTCGGCCAAGGGCTTAGTTTAGAATTATTCTAAGTGGAGTTTTCGATGTTTACCCGCCTTCTGCCGTCCTCCCGCCGGTCATTTTCATCATTGTCTGAAGAAGAAATCCTCGCGCTGGCGATTGCCTCCGAAGAAGAGGATGCCAGTATCTATCTCGGCTATGCCGATGGCTTGAGGCAACAATATCCTGCCTCGGCCAAAGTGTTCGAAGACATGGCAGAGGTCGAGCAGACCCATAAGAACTCGCTGATCGAGATTTTTCGCACCCGTTTCGGCGAGCGCATTCCGCTCATCCGCCGCGAACACGTTCAGGGATTTTATGCACGCAAGCCCGATTGGCTGCGCAAGAACCTGCCGCTGGAAACTGCGAGAGCGGAAGCAGAAGCGATGGAGCAGCAGGCGGCTCGCTTCTATCGTGAGGCAGCCAAGCGTGTCTCCGATGCTTCGACTCGGCAACTGCTTGGCGATCTGGCGCTGGCCGAGGAAGGCCACGAGGATATCGCCCGCATGCTGACGGAAAAGCATGTTTCTGAAGAGGCGAAAAGCGATGAGGACCAAAACGCTCGCCGCCAGTTCATCCTGACTTACGTCCAGCCTGGCCTTGCGGGCCTGATGGATGGATCGGTCTCGACGCTCGCGCCGATCTTTGCTGCAGCCTTTGCTACCGGCGACACCTGGTCAACCTTCCTGATCGGCCTGTCGGCCTCTGTCGGCGCCGGCATCTCGATGGGCTTTACCGAGGCCGCGCATGACGACGGCAAGATTTCCGGCCGCGGATCGCCGGTCAAGCGCGGTCTGGCTTCCGGCATCATGACGGCGCTCGGCGGTCTTGGCCATGCGCTGCCCTATCTGATCCCGCATTTCTGGACTGCAACCATCGTTGCCGCCATAGTAGTTTTCTTTGAACTTTGGGCGATCGCCTTCATCCAGAACCGCTACATGGAGACGCCGTTCATGCGCGCCGTCTTCCAGGTCGTGTTCGGTGGTTCTCTGGTTCTGGCTGCCGGTATCTTCATCGGCAATGCCGGATAGGTCGGTTCAAGCAGCTTCCGCTGCCTCTTCCGTCGTCGGCACGGTCAGCGTGAACACCGCGCCTCTATCGTTGTGGATTTCGGATTGCCCGCCCAGCTGGCGCACGAAGCTTGAAATCAGCTTCGTGCCCATGCCGGTCGTGCGGGCATCCTCCGCTATTCCAGGCCCGTCGTCACGAATGACAAGCTTCAGCATGCCCGCATCCTGAAACAGGCGTACGCTGAGCTTACCTTCACTGCGGCCGGCAAAGGCATATTTGAAGGCGTTGGAAACCACCTCGTTGATGATCATGCCGAGCGGCAGGGCCAGATCCCGGTCGAGCGCGATCGGCGCAAGATCGAGATCGAGTTTTACCGGCATGTCATAGCCCGACGCGATGTCGGAAATCAGCCGCGTCGCATAGGGCGCGACTTCAATCTCTTCGAACTGGTCGGTGTTGTAGATCTGCTCATGCACGGCGATCATTGCACTGATCCGCCGCGCCATGTCGTCCCGCACTTCCTGCGGCAGCCGCTGCAGCCGCACAAGTGCCAGCACGGCCTGTAGATTGTTCTTCACTCGGTGATGGATTTCGCGCAGCAGGAAACGATTGCGCTCGGCCGCCTGCTCCAGCTGTTCATTGCGTGCCGCCGTGCGGTAGAGCAGTGCATAGATCCAGAAAGAGGCGCCCACCAGGATCGCCATCATGGGCACAACAAACAGCGCATCGCCGAACAGATTGCGCCAGAACTGATCGAGCACTTCCTGCCGTTCGATCGCCGCAAGCGCGATCAACGGCCAGTCCTGCACCTTCCAGAAGGCGACGATCCGCGCAAAGCCGTCGATCTGCGACACCGGATTGTGGTGGAAGCCGCTCGCCTTCTCGCGGGTCAGTGGATACCATTCGGTCGTGCTCAGGTTGATCGGCTTGAGGGCCAAGGGGCGTCGTGCGACCAGCCAGCCATCGTCACGAATGACCGAGATCGTTGAGTTTGGTCCAAGATTCATAGACGACCAGAACCGGTCGAGATTGTCGTTCGGGATGGTGATCGAGGCAACGCCGAGGAAATCGCTGCCGCTGCCGATCCGCCTGGCAATGATGAAGGCCGGCTTTCCCGCCTGTTCGTTATCGAGCAGTCGGCTGAATGTGAGCGCTTCGCCTTCCTTCAGGCGTTTGAAATAGGCGCGCTCGGCGTGGTTCGGCAGCGTATTGTCCGGCGCGCTGGAAAAACGGGTCTGGCCGTCCTGATCGAGAATGGCATATTCGAAGCCGACCGGCAGCTCGCCCACGGCCCGTTCCAGATCGAGGATCAGCTCAGTGGAACTGTCGATCGGGCGCCCGCTGATCGCCGCCTCGATCCGGCGAAGCGCAAGATCGCTGGCCTCCATCATCCATTCCATATGGGCGGCAACCACATGCGCGGATGAAACTGCGCGCGCTTCGCCTTCGCGAAGGGCATTGTTGTAATTCTCGTAAACGGTAAGAGCGCCGAAACCCAAAACGACGGCTGTCAGGACGCCGGCAAGCCAGAGCGGCAGGGTGGGTCGGGCGGAACCATGGGGGCGCATCAAGCCTGTCAACCGTTCGTTACGCACCACAGGCCTCCATCGCAGAAAGATCCGCTCTGCCGGACAGGCGGCGGCGCGACCTTCTGATTCCCGAAAGAGTAGAGAGAACAACCCGCCGCTGCAAGCAGGGCGGGTTGTATGCTTAATGACTTATGTCTGAGATTCTTGTTATCGCAAGGCACCGACAAGCAGGTCGCGACCGTTTTCGATCGTCACCCAGCGCCCGGTATTGAACGTCGCCTGGCGCTTGAGGAAGGTGTAGGGCGTCTGGTTCCAGGCAAGAACATCGTTGTCGAGATTGTCGAGGATGAAATCGCCATCGGTGGTGCGCAGGGTCAACACGGCATGGCCTTCGCCATCAGGCTTGCGCACGACAGTGATCAGAAGATCGGAAAGTGCGAAACCGAGCTGGGCCAGTTCCTTGCGCTTCTGCAGGGCATAGTCCTCACAGTCTGCAAAGACGGTCGGATAGGTCCAGTATTCCTCGACGCCATAGGCTTCGAGATCGGTACGGGCAATATAACGGGTGTTGATTGCGCGGTTGACGTCGCGAACGACGTTCCAGGCATGGTCGTCCATGCGTGCGGCAGGCGCTGACCGGCTTTTGACGTTGCACTCTGCCGGCAGGCGCTGACAGAATTCGTAATGTCCGATCGGCTGCGACGTCACAGCACCCGTAACCATAGCCATCGGGGCTTGTGGTGCTGGTATTGCAGCGCCGGCAGAAGCAAGCACGCAAGCGAGGATCACGGCTACATGCCGCACCTTCAGGGCTAAATTCATTGACCCGTCCCTTAAATTCCTAACAAAAAGTTAAGAGGTCTTAAGGGTCAGAGTCAATTGTTCAGCTTTTGTTAAGGTGAAGCTCTTTACGAATATGGTTAAGACTGCGGCTTTTCCGTATCAGCCCAATTTTTCATCATCGATTATTAGGGCGCTCACCGCCGCTTCCATTTTTTGCAGATCCTGCGGCCGTGACAGGCGATGATCGCCGTCTCGGATCAACGTCAGAGTTACATCGTCGGCGGGCAGGAATTCCATCAGTTTCAGTGCATGCTGATAGGGCACGTCCGGGTCCGCCATCCCCTGCAGGATATGCACCGGGCCGCCGGTTTCGATAATGCCGGAGAGCACGCGGTTCTTTTGCCCGTCCTCCATCAGTGCGCGGGTGTAGATGTTCGGTTCCGGGCTGTATTGCGAATGTTCCTCGAAATAGCCTAGCTCTGCCAGAGACTGTCGCTCCTTGTCCGTCAGTTCGGGCTCGATCAGCTCACTGGTGAAATCCGGCGCCGGCGCGATCAGCACCGTTCCGTCGATCTTCGGGCCCTCTGCACGCTTTCTCAGTTCCTGGATCAGTCGCAGCGCAATCCATCCGCCCATCGAAGAACCGACAAGGATGACGCTCTTTGGTGCGGCTGCATCGATCACCGCGATCGTTTCTTCCAACCAGCGCGAGATCGTCCCGTTGCGGAACTCGCCACCTGATGCGCCGTGGCCGGAATAGTCGAAACGGATGCAGGCCGCGCCAAGTCTCTCGGCCAGCGCATCGAGCACGACAGCCTTGGTGCCTGTCATATCGGAGCGATAGCCGCCCAGCCAGACAAGCGCAGGTTTTTCGGTTGTCGCCGTGGCGGCGCGGTAGATGATCGCGATCTCGCGGGCATCCGATCCCGTTCCGACAGTAGTGGTGGCAGTTCCGGTGGCGGTGATCTTGCTCATAGTCTTACTCCTGCGAATGACGGGAGCTATAAATCAGAACTAAAGCGGTTGTCAGGAGGTGATTTTTTCGCGCCGTCATGCTATTGACATCCACTCGGTAATCACGACATTCCGCTCGGCTCCCGGCCGCGCGCGAATTTCGTCGTTGCCTGTGCCCGAAAACGATCTAGGAGAATACGACCATTCGCAGACCATTCAAAGCCGATGCCCCCGTCAAGGAAGGCCCGCGCTCCAATCGGGAAATTCGCGTTCCCAAGGTCCAGCTTATCGATGCCGAAGGCGTGAATCTCGGTGCAGTACCCACCGACCAGGCCCTCAAGATGGCCGAGGAAGCAGGACTGGACCTCGTAGAAATCTCGCCGAACAATGATCCGCCGGTGTGCAAGATCCTCGACCTCGGCAAGCTGAAATACGCGAACCAGAAGAAGGCGGCCGAAGCGCGCAAGAAGCAGAAGATCGTCGAAGTCAAAGAAATCAAGATGCGCCCCAACATCGACACGCATGACTATGACGTGAAGATGAAGGCGATGAACCGCTTCTTTGAAGAAGGCGACAAGGTAAAGGTGACGCTGAAGTTCCGTGGCCGCGAAATGGCTCACCAGGAACTTGGCATGAAGCTTCTGCTGCAGGTCAAGGAAGATACGCTGGAGATCGCCAAGGTTGAGGCTGAGCCCAAGCTTGAAGGTCGTCAGATGATGATGGTACTGGCGCCGAAATAAGCGCCGTGCCGACCCGCCTCGAGGAAGCCGCAAGGTGGCGGGAATACCGGTCTCTGGCCGGTCGCACTGGAGGATTTCCCCCATTGCGCTTTTGACCGACTGCGGTTATAAGCGCGCGTCCGAACGGTCCGGCAGGGCATGCCGTGGCCGTTCTAAATGCTTGAAGCAGACCTCTTCAGTCGGCTTCGATACAAGAATGGAGTAGCAAAATGCCCAAGATGAAGACGAAATCGTCTGCCAAGAAGCGGTTCAAAGTCACCGCAACTGGCAAGGTCGTTGCAGCTGCCGCCGGCAAGCGCCACGGCATGATCAAGCGTTCCAACAAGTTCATCCGCGACGCACGCGGCACGATGGTCCTCGCTGAGCCTGATGGCAAGAAGGTCATCAAGAACTACCTGCCCAACGGTCTCTAAGACTTTCAGGCTATTTGGAAACGTTTAAGGAGATCATGACATGGCACGCGTAAAACGTGGCGTAACTTCCCGCGCCAAGCACACCAAGACCCTCAAGGCAGCCAAGGGCTTCTACGGCCGCCGCAAGAATACCATTCGCGCCGCAAAGGCTGCTGTTGACCGTTCGCGTCAGTTTGCAACCCGCGACCGTCGCGTCAAGAAGCGCAACTTCCGCGCTCTGTGGATCCAGCGTATCAACGCTGCTGTTCGCGAATCTGGCCTGACCTACGGCCGCTTCATCGACGGCCTGAACAAGGCTGGCATCGAAGTCGACCGCAAGGTTCTGTCCGACATGGCTATCCATGAGCCGGCAGCATTCGGCGCACTGGTTGAAGCTTCCAAGAAGGCTCTGGCCTATCTGAAGAACACCGGCAACGCCAACGAGTTCGAAGCCGCGGTCAAGTAAGCCCGCGTTCGTCTCTACTTTTGTAAAAGACCCGCGCGGCTCTGCTGGCGCGGGTCTTTTGTTTTCTGCCGTTTCATATTTCGATGAGACGGACCAATCACGGTATTCAGGAGCGCTGCGGTGCCAAATGATGTCGTTGACATAAAGAACGGACCGTCGCTGCCGTCGGAAGACGCGGCAACCTTGCTTGCTGCACTGGTTTCCGATGCAAGGCGGGTACAGGCGGTGACGCTCAGTTGTGGCACGGTCTGGATCAAGCGGCACGGCGACAAGGGCAGGCGCGCTATCGTTGCGGTTCAAAATGCTGTTGCGCGCGTGTTTCGGCTTCCCTTCATGCGACCGTCCCCTGCCGAGACGGCTGAAGGAATGGTGCAACGCGACCTGCGCAGAATTGCGAAGTACTCGCACGCCGGCGTGCCGACTGCTGCCGTCATTTATTCTTCCGGCAGCGCCATCGTTCTGAGCGATATTGCTCCGACGGTGCAGCAACGGTTGAAGTTTCTGCGGAATGACGATCCGGCGGCACATGACGAACTTCTCGTCTTCTGTGCCAGTGAACTTGGAAGGCTGCACGGCGTCGGGCTCTGTCACGGGCGGCCCTATCCGCGGGATATGTTCATCAGGGATGAGCGCCTCGGTTTCATCGATTTCGAGGAAGAGCCGGAGGCCGTCATGCCGATGGAAACGGCACAGGCGCGCGATCTCTGGCTGCTATTCCTGCAGCTGAGCATAAGGGCTGCCGATCGACGGAAAACGCAGGATCGCGCCTATGCGGCATGGGCTGCGGCTGCTCCGAAGGCGGCAATCGCCGAACTGCGCGAAATCACCCGTTCCATGGGCCGCTTTTTATGGCTTGCCCGGTTGATTGGCCGATTTCACATGGGTAGAGATTTGCGGCAATTCATCCTGGCTACCACCTATCTGACAACGATGTTCAACGGCTGAATTTGCCGCAAAGCAGGAAAAGATGACCGAACTCGAAACATTGAAGAGCGCGCTTCTGGCCGAGATCGCCGGCGCGGGCGACGAAGCGGCAATCGAGGCTGTCCGTGTCTCGGCCCTGGGCAAGAAGGGTTCGGTTTCCGAACTCCTGAAGACCTTGGGCTCAATGACGCCGGAAGAGCGCCAGACCCGCGGTGCGGCAATCAACGCGCTGAAGAACGAGATCACCGACGCAATCACGGAGCGCAAGACGGTCCTGAAGGACGCTGCGATCGACGCGCGCCTGAAGGCCGAAACGCTGGACGTCTCGCTGCCGGTCCGCTCTTCGCCGGCCGAGCGTGGCCGTATCCATCCGATCAGCCAGATCATCGACGAGATCACCGCCGTCTTCGCCGACATGGGTTTCTCGATTGCAGAAGGCCCGGATGTCGAGACCGATTATTATAACTTCACTGCGCTGAATTTCCCGGAAGGCCATCCGGCCCGCGAGATGCACGACACCTTCTTCTTCCAGCCGGATGAAAAGGGCGAGCGCAAGGTTCTGCGCACCCATACCTCGCCGGTTCAGGTCCGCACCATGGAAGCGCAGGATCCGCCGATCCGCATCGTTATTCCGGGCAAGACCTATCGCCAGGACAGTGACGCGACCCATTCGCCGATGTTCCATCAGGTCGAAGGCCTCGTCATCGACAGGAAGTCGAATGTCGGCAACATGCGCTGGGTTTTGGAAGAATTCTGCAAGGCTTTCTTCGAAGTGCCGTCGGTGACGATGCGTTTCCGCCCGTCCTTCTTCCCCTTCACGGAACCGTCCTTCGAAGTCGATATCCAGTGCGACCGCTCCGGCCCGATCGTCAAGTTCGGCGAGGGAACAGACTGGATGGAAATCCTCGGCTGCGGCATGGTCCATCCGAACGTGCTGCGCGCCGGCGGTCTCGATCCCGACGAATACCAGGGCTTTGCCTGGGGCATGGGCCTCGACCGCATCGCCATGCTGAAATACGGCATGCCGGACCTGCGTGACTTCTTCAACGCCGATGTTCGCTGGATGAACCATTACGGCTTCCGCCCGCTCGACATGCCGACCCTGTTCGGCGGTCTGAGCCAGTAACGGAAGGGATAAGATCATGAAATTCACGCTTTCCTGGCTCAAGGATCATCTTGAGACCGACGCCACCCTCGACCAGATCTGCGAGCGCCTCACGGCGATCGGCCTCGAAGTCGAGGATGTCGATGACAAGGCGGCCTACAAGCCCTTCGTCATCGCCAAAATCCTGACCGCTGAACAGCATCCAGAGGCCGACCGTCTCAGGGTTCTTTCCGTCGATGCCGGTCCGGACGTCAATGGCGGCAAGCCGCTGCAGATCGTTTGCGGTGCGCCGAATGCCCGCGCCGGGCTTATCGGTGCGCTGGCACGTCCGGGCGACTATGTTCCGGGTCTCGACGTGACGCTTGGCGTCGGCAAGATTCGCGGCGTCGAAAGCCACGGCATGATGTGTTCCGAGAAGGAACTCAACATGTCGGACGAGCATAACGGCATTATCGACCTGCCCGAAAATGCGCCGGTCGGCACGTCATTCGCTGCCTATGCCGGTCTCGACGATCCGATCATCGAGATCAACCTGACGCCGAACCGCCCGGACTGCACGTCGATCTTTGGCATCGCCCGCGATCTGGCAGCCTCCGGTCTCGGCACGCTCAAGGTTGCCTCTGCTCCGGCTCTGAAGCTGGAAGGTGAGACCACGGTCGGCCTGACCATCGATCTCGATGATGAAAAGCTTTGCCCAGGCTTCGGCCTGCGCCTTGTGCGCGGCGTCAAGAACGGCCCGAGCCCGACATGGATGCAGACACGCCTCAAGGCGATCGGCCTTCGTCCGATCAACGCGCTTGTCGACATCACCAATTACATGACCTTCGACCAAGGCCGTCCGATGCACGTCTTCGACGCTGCCAAGGTCAAGGGCGATCTGACCGTCCGTCGCGCCAAGGAAGGCGAAACGGTGCTGGCGCTCGATACGCGCGAATACAAGCTCGGCCCGAACAACGTCGTCATCGCTGATGACAATGGCGTCGAGTCGATCGGCGGCATCATGGGCGGCGAACATTCCGGCTGTGACGAAAACACCGTCGAGGTGCTGATCGAAAGTGCTCTGTGGGACCCGATCAACATCGCAAAATCCGGCCGTACACTCGGCATTATCACCGATGCGCGTTACCGTTTCGAACGCGGTGTCGATCCGGAATATATGGTTCCCGGCCTCGACCGCACGACGCAGCTGGTTCTCGACTTGTGCGGCGGCACGCCGGCAAAAGAAAAGATCGTCGGCTACAAGGGGTATGAGACGAAGACCGTTAATTTCCCCTTCTCGGAAGTGAAGCGCCTGACCGGCCTTGAAGTTTCGACCGATGAAAGCCGCGAAATTCTCACCCGCCTCGGCTTCACCGTTGAAGGCTCCGGCGAAACGGTTTCCGTCAAGGTTCCGTCCTGGCGTCCGGATGTCGATGGCAAGGCCGATCTTGTCGAAGAGGTCATGCGTATCCATGGCGTCGACAACATCAAGCCGGAACCGCTGGAAAATCTCGGCACGGTGACCGGCAAGATCCTGACCACGCTGCAGATCCGCACCCGCACCGCCAAGCGCGCGCTGGCTTCCCGCGGCATGCTGGAAGCCGTCACCTGGTCCTTCATCCCGGAAGATCAGGCAAAGCTCTTCGGTGGCGGTTCCGCGGCGCTGAAGCTTGCCAACCCGATTGCGGCCGATATGTCGGACATGCGCCCCTCGCTTCTGCCGGGCCTGCTGACGGCTGCCCAGCGCAATGCCGACAAGGGCTTTGGCGACGTGGCAATCTTCGAAGTCTCGGGCACCTATGAGAACGATACGCCGGAAGGCCAGCGTCGTGTCGCCGGTGGCATTCGCCGCGGCACAGCTTCCATCAACGGCGCCGGCCGCATGTGGTCGAATGCAACGAAGGGCGGCGGCAAGCCGGTCGACGTCTATGACGCCAAGGCCGATGCACTCGCCGTGATCGAAGCCTGCGGCCTGCCGATGGGCAATGTCCAGATCGAGCAGGGCGGTCCTTCCTGGTATCATCCGGGCCGTTCGGGCACGATCAAGATGGGTCCCAAGGTCGTCCTCGGCACGTTCGGCGAATTCCATCCCAAGACATTGGCGGCGCTCGATGTCTCCGGTGCTCTGGCAGGTTTCGAGATCTATCTCGATGCCATGCCGGAACCCAAGAAGAAGGCGACCCGCACCAAGCCGGGCCTCGAGCTTTCTCCGTTCCAGGTGGTCAAGCGCGACTTCGCCTTCGTAGTCGGCTCGCAGGTGGAAGCCGGCGCGATCGTCAAGGCGGCAACCAGCGCCGATCGCAAGCTGATCACCGGTGTCAACGTCTTCGACGTCTTCGAAGGCGTCTCGCTTGGCGAAGGCAAGAAGTCGATCGCAGTCGAGGTTCTCATCCAGCCGGTCGACAAGACCCTGACGGACGAGGATTTCGAAGCCTTGACCGGCAAGATCGTCGCCAATGTCGAAAAGACCACGGGCGGTGTTCTGCGCGCCTGATTTCGGGTGGCGTGAGTTTCGACGAAGGATTAGCCTGCTCCGAACGGGGCAGGCTTTTTTCTTTTGGAGCGAGAATGCGCAAGCCGAGTTCGATGAAAGGTCTGGAAGACCTCGGCCGTGTACGCTTGTCGAAGAATTTCTTCTTCCGCGATTTCCTCCATTCGGAAATCGCTGATTTCTATCGCATTCCCAATATCCCCGATGATCCGGATCTCGCGATTGAGGCCGGAAGCCACCTTTGCGAAGAGCTGTTGGAGCCGTTGCAGGCGACATTCGGCCGGCTGCATATCCGCTCCGGTTATCGGTCACGAGCGGTCAACGAATTCGGAAACCTGAACAAGCTCAATTGCTCGACCAATGCCGCGACCGCCGCCGAGCATATATGGGACATGCGCGACGCTGACGGTTGCTTGGGCGCGACAGCCTGTGTGGTCGTGCCGTGGCTGGTCGATACTCATGATCGGGAGGAGGACTGGCAGCGGCTTGCCTGGTGGATCCACGACCACCTGCCTTATGCCTCGCTTTGTTTCTTTCCAAAACTATGGGCGTTTAACATCCAGTGGCATGAGCGACCGGCAAGGCGGATTTCAAGCTATGTCGCGCCGCGCGGAGTGCTGACCAAACCCGGTATGGCCAATCGCGAAGGCAGCCATGCCGAATGGTATGCGGGGTTTCCGGTTGCAGCGCTGAGGCGACCTACGAATGCAGGTGATAGACCTTGTTGACGATCACCCAACGACCTTCGACCTTCAGGAGGGACAGATAGTCCGAAAAGCGCATTCCGGCGAACTCATCGACCACCTTGACGGTCGCGGCATCGCCGGTCACGTCGATCGCCTCGATCTGGATCAGCGGCTGTGAACCGGCAACCGTCGGACCTTCCGACGCCACGGCATCGATGAACTCGTTGAGCGACATCCACTCCACCTTGCCTTGGTAATTACCGATGATCGAGGCATTCGGATGAAAGGCTTTTCTGAGCGCGCCCGCATGGGCAAGCGCCATGCCGTCAACATAAAGATGCACGACGGATTCGACTGACTGTTCTTCCGACATCGCTGAAATCCTCCCGCCCGCGACTATAGCAAAGCCGCAAGCGGGAGCAATGTTGCGTTGTGAGATGTCAGCGCTTCGGTGTCCATGCCGCACCCGCGCCATAGCGCGCGCCGGCAATCTTGTCCGGCGACAGCATGTCGTCGAGCTTGGTCACCTCTTCGGCGGTCAGCGTGACGTCGGCGGCGGCTGCGTTCTGCTCCATATTAGGGATCTTTCGCGCACCCGGAATGGGCACGATGAAATCGCCCTTGGCGAGAACCCAGGCAAGCGCCAGCTGGGCTGCTGTCACGCCCTTCTGCGCCGCCATCTCTTCCACCAGTTTCACCAGCGCCAGATTAGCCGCCATATTGTCGGCCTCGAAACGCGGCAGCTTGGCGCGCAGGTCACCCTCGCCGAAATCGGCCGTGCTCTGGATCTTGCCGGTAAGAAAACCGCGGCCGAGCGGGCTGAAAGGCACGAAACCGATGCCGAGCTCGCGGCAGGTATCGAGGATGTCGCCCTCGGGATCACGGGTCCAGAGCGAATATTCGCTCTGTAATGCGGAGATCGGATGCACGGCATGCGCCCGGCGGATGATCTCGGCACTTGCCTCGGAAAGGCCAAGCGCCTTCACCTTGCCTTCTTTTACCAGATCCGCCATCGCGCCGACCGTATCTTCGATAGGAACGTCCGGATCGACGCGGTGCTGATAGAAGAGGTCGATGACATCGACGCCGAGGCGTTTGAGCGACGCTTCCGCCACTTCGCGCACATGCTCCGGCCGGCTGTCGAGGCCGGACATGGCGGCGGAATCGCTCTTTGTCGGATCGATCTTGAAGCCGAACTTGGTGGCGATGACGACTTGATCCCGATAGGGCTTTAGTGCCTTGCCGACCAGTTCCTCATTGATGAATGGTCCGTAGACTTCGGCGGTGTCGAAAAAGGTCAAGCCGATCTCGACGGCGCGCTGCAGCGTCCTGATCGACGTCGCCTCGTCCTGACCGCCATAGGCGTGGCTCATGCCCATGCAGCCGAGGCCGATGGCCGAAACGGTAAGGTCTTTTCCCAATTTGCGCGTCTGCATGAAGTTCTCCGATCCTGGAAGGAAAGGCGGGCCGGTTGCATGGCCCGCCTGTTATGAGGTCAGGCGCTTGCGTCGTTGAGCAGTGCCATCTGGTTGCTTGTCAGTGTGAGATTACCCGCTGCAATCAGCGTGTCGAGCTGGCGGGCGCTGGTGGCGCTGGCGATCGGCGCCGTCACGCCGGGTCGCTGGGCGATCCACGCAAGCGCCACCGATGCTGGCTGCGAATGGGTTTCTGCGGCCACTTCGTCCAGTGCGGCGAGGATACGCGTGCCGCGCTCGTCGAAATACCGCGCCACCATGCCACCCCGGTTTTTATTGGCCTCGGCTTCGGCCTTGCTCTTGTATTTGCCGGTGAGGAAGCCGGATGCCAGGCTGAAATAGGTGATCACGCCGATATCCTGTGCATTGCAGAGGTCGGCCAGCGGCCCGTCGAAGCCTGAGCGATCATAGAGATTATATTCCGGCTCCAGCACATCATAACGTGGCAGGCCGGCCTTTTCCGCAGCCTCGAACGAAGCCTTGAGCTGTTCGGTGTTGAAATTCGAGCAGCCGACAGCGCGGATCTTGCCCTGCTGCTTCAGCTTGACGAAGGCGGCGAGCGTCTCTTCATGCGGCGTCTGCGGGTCCGGCCAATGCGAGAGGTAAAGGTCGATATAGTCGGTCTGCAGGCGCTTCAGCGAGCTTTCGACCGCATAGATGATACGCGCGCCGGCTAAGCCCTTTTCCATGGCGCTGCCCTGCGGTGTCGATCCGACCTTGGTGATGATGACGGCCTTGTCGCGTGCGCGGCCGGATTGCTTCAGCCATTTGCCGATGATCGTCTCTGATTCTCCGCCCGCATTGCTCGGAACCCAGCCGGAATAACAATCGGCGGTATCGATCGTGTCGAAACCGGCATCGAAGAACTTGTCGAGAAGGTCGAAGGAGGTTTTCTCGTCTGCCGTCCATCCGAAGACGTTACCGCCGAAAACGACGGGCGAAATGGAAAGGCCTGTCCGGCCAAGTACGCGCAGATCCATGATAATCTCCAATATCTATTTCAGGATTTGAGAACCGGCGAGTGCCGGTTCTCTTGATCTAGGGACGCGATGTGACCTTCGCACTGGGCCCATGGTCACGATGACGTCAGCCGCCCTCCTCATGCAGCGTCGTTGAGCAGCTTCATCTGGGCATCGGTCAGTGTCAGCTTGCCGGCCGCGATAATCGCGTCGAGCTGCCTGAGGCTGGTGGCGCTGGCAATCGGTGCGGTGATGCCCGGGCGTGCCGCGACCCAAGCGATTGCGATCGTAGCCAAGCTTTCACCGGTCTCGGCCGCGACCTGATCGAGCGCTGCCAGCACCTTTGTGCCCTTGTCGTTCAGATAGTCCGGAATGCGATAGCCGCGGGCGCTGCCCGTCGCATCCTCCGGCTTGCGGTACTTGCCGGTGAGGAAGCCGGCAGCAAGGGCATAATAGCTGATCACGCCGATATCCTCCGCGATGCAGAGATCGGCAAGCGCACCCTCGAACTTGTCGCGGGTGTAGAGATTATATTCCGGCTGCAGCACGTCGTAGCGCGGCAGGCCATCTTTCGCGGCAGCATCGAGCGAGGCTTTCAGCTGTTCGGCGCTGTAGTTGGAGCAGCCGATAGCGCGGATCTTGCCCTGTTCCTTCAGCTTTGCATAGGCGCCGAGCGTTTCTTCATGCGGCGTCTCGTCATCCGGGAAATGCGAGAGATAGAGGTCGATATAGTCGGTCTGCAGACGCTTCAGCGAGTTTTCGACGGCCTCGACGATCCAGCTTGCCTTGAGTTTTCGGTCATCCATCGAAGGATGGCCGACCTTGGTGACGACGATCGCCTTGTCGCGGGCAACCGTGCCGCGCTTCAGCCATTTGCCGATCACCGTCTCGCTTTCGCCGCCGGAATGACCATCGACCCATTTCGAATAGACATCCGCTGTATCGATCGTGTTGAAGCCTGCTTCGAAGAAGCGGTCGAGCAGATCGAACGAAGTTTTCTCGTCGGCGGTCCAGCCGAACACGTTGCCGCCAAACACGACAGGGGAAATGGAAAGACCGGTCCGGCCGAGTTTGCGCAACTCCATGGGATATCTCCAGCTATTTTTGATTTTGAGATCGTCTGCGGTGGGGAGTTGGAGGTTAGTCCCGCAAACGGTGAGGCCGCAATCCATTATTTTGCGCCTCGGGTTCATTTTTCAAGAAAGCCAAAAGCGCGCATTGAACCTCTCCCGTCGCCACCCTAAGCTGGCGAAAACATGTGCAAAGGGAGAGTGTCATGCTGCGTTTCGGGATTTTGTCGACGGCCAAGATTGCAAGAGATGCCGTTATGCCGGCGATACAGGATGCCGAGAATGCGGTGATCACCGCGGTCGCCAGTCGTGATGTGACAAAGGCAAGGGCGCTGGCCGATCGTTTCGGAGTGCCGCATGCCTTCGGTTCCTACGAAGAGATGCTCGCCTCCGACGTGATCGATGCCGTCTATATTCCGCTGCCGACCAGCCAGCATGTCGAATGGTCGATCAAGGCCGCGAATGCCGGCAAGCATGTTCTGGTCGAAAAGCCGCTGGCGCTGAAGGCCTCGGAACTGGATGCCCTAATCGAGGCGCGCGACTACAACAGGGTGGTCGTGTCGGAAGCCTTCATGGTCACCTATGCGCCGGTCTGGCACAAGGTGCGGGAATTGTTGAAGGATGGCGCGATCGGTGAGTTGAAACACGTCCAGGGCGCTTTCAGCTATTTCAACCGCGATGCCGGCAACATGCGCAACATCCCCGAACTCGGCGGCGGCGCGCTGCCGGATATCGGCGTTTATCCGACCATCGTCACCCGCTTCGCCACGCAGGCAGAGCCACAGCGCGTCCAGGCCGTCGTGCGCCGCGACCCTGATTTCGGCACCGACATCTATTCAAGCGTCAAGGCGGATTTCGGCGGTTTCGAACTGAGCTTCTACATCGCCACCCAGATGGCGAACCGGCAGGTCATGGTCTTCCACGGGACGGAAGGGTTTATCGAGGTGAAGTCGCCCTTCAACGCGGATCGTTATGGCGCGGAAGAGATCGAACTGAACAACCAGAAGCACAATGTCTCGCAGGTCTTCCGTTTTCCCGACAGTCGGCAATATCGCCGCCAGACGGAAGCCTTTGCCAAGGCTGTTGCGGGCGAAGCCTCTGAAATCGTCACGCTGGAGAGCTCCGTGAAGAACCAGCGCTTCATCGACGCGATCTATCGCGCTGGCGAACACGATGGCTGGGAGACGGTATAAAATCTAGTTTTTGTGGCGAAACACGAAGCGGGAATAACCGAGGAAGCTGTAGACCGTCGCAGCCGCGGACGCAAAAACAATCGCGACCGCCGGCTGGATCGGCGCGCGGGCGATCAGGGCGGAATAGATCGCGTAATTGATCAGCGCTGACGTGATGCCCACCGTCCAGTACCGAATTCCCTCCACCGCAAGTGAATGGGGGGAGGGGTCGAAAGTGCGGTTGCGGTTGACGAACCAGGTGAAGCTCATGGCGGCCATGATCGCCGGTATGCGCGACAGGAACGGCCCGATCGGCGTATAGGTCAACAGCAGGTGGTTGACGCCGACATCGATCAGGAAACCGATTCCACCCGCAAACAGAAACCAGGCCATCCGCCTCATGCCGCGCTCTTGCCGCCCCGTTGAGCCGACGTCTCGACGAAGGTTTCGTTGATTGGTGTTGAGTTGGTCCGGCTCTGCAGCGGCAGGCTCATGTAGTGGATGCGCAACTGTTCGGCACGCGCCCGTGAAACGGAATCGAGAATGAGTCCTGCGGTGAACATCAGCGACGACAATACCATCAGAACCAGCGAGAAGACCCAGGTCGGCATGCGCTCGACAAGTCCCGTTTCGAAATAGGAAATCAGGACCGGTGTCATGAAGATCAGGCTCATTGCCATAAAGACAGAGCTGATCGCACCAAAAAAGGCGAAGGGCCGCGTTTCCTTCATCAGCATTGCGAACATCCAGAGGATCTTTCCGCCATCCCGATAGGTCGAAAGCTTGGAATGTGAGCCTTCCGGACGCCGCCCGTAATCGAGTTCGATCTCGGTGACCGGCAGTTTCAGCCGAGATGCATGAACCGACATTTCCGTTTCGATCTCGAAGCCGCCGGAAACGGCCGGGAAGCTTTTGACGAATCGGCGGGAAAAAGCGCGGTAGCCGGAGAAAATATCGGTGAAGTCGCGGCCGAAAATGGCGCGATAGAGAATGTTGAACAGCCGGTTTCCGGCGGCATGGCCCTGGCGCCCGGCATCCGCATGCACGCCGCGGCGCGTGCCGACGACCATGTCGGCGCGTTCTGTGAGCAGGATACGGATCAGTTCTTCGGCATCCTTCGGCGAATAGGTGCCGTCGCCATCCGCCATGATGTAGAGGTCGGCCTCAATATCGGCAAACATGCGGCGCACCACATGGCCCTTGCCCTGGCGGCGTTCGCGCATCACCTCGGCGCCGGCCAGCATTGCTTTGAGCGCGGTGCCATCGGTGGAATTGTTGTCGTAGACGTAAACGCGCGCAGTCGGGAGAACCTCCCGAAAGCCATGCACGACATCGCTGATCGTCGATGCCTCGTTATAGCAGGGGATCAGGACTGCAATCGGCAGATCACCGGAAATGGAGCCCGCCAAAATGCCGGCATGTGCGCTGGCATGATCACCGGCAGAAGTATCACTCATGATTTTCACTCTGTACGCGGAAAATCCAGTGCAGATACGGCCTGCCCTGTCTGCTTTACTATTTCTTGTGAAGGTTAAGTTTAGGTTGCGGGACTTCCTTAAGTGCTCAAAACAAGTGTGAATGATGAACACGACGACAGATGAGATGTCCCGGCAGGATGCCGTGCCTGCTTCAGCCTCCGTTCTGTCCCGGCTTTTTCCTGCAGTCGCACTTTACTGGCTGATGACGGCGGTTGCCATCGCACTCATCTCCCTGCCGAAAGCAAAGGATCTGATCGGTCCCGACAATGACGATGTCATGCGGCTGGTGGAAATTCGCGACTGGCTTGGTGGCCAGAGCTGGTTTGACCTTATGCAGTACCGTCTCGGCCTTTCCGGCGGCACCTTGATGCACTGGTCCCGCTTCATCGACGCTCCGATCGGCGGACTTATCAAGCTGTTTTCGCTGTTCATGCCTGTAGAGATGGCCGAAGGCGTAGCGGCCAGTGTCTGGCCGCTTCTGCTCATTGGCCCGCTTCTGCTCGCCGTCGGTTTCGCTAGTCGGCGCCTGGGTGGAGAGGCCGATGGGCCACGGGTGATGCATATCGCGCTTGGCCTAGGTGCACTCTTTGCCTTTACCTGCATGAAGTTCCGTCCGGGCGCGCTTGACCATCACAATGTCCAGCTTGTTCTGGCAATCGGGATCACTGCACTTCTGGCAGATCGCCGTGGAAATACTTTGGGCCACGCGGTCGCGGGGATCGCTACTGCTCTGGCAATTGCCATAGGGGCGGAAACCACGCCTTTTGTTGCCATTGTATGTGTCTGCGTCGCCGCCCGCTGGATTTGGCAAGGGGCCGGATTTGCTTCCGCTGCGCGCGCATTCGGCCTTTCTCTCGCACTTGCTATCACGGCTGCCTTTTTTGCCACGATCCCACCAAGCGCATACGCCGCTGTCACCTGCGATAACCTTTCGCTCGGCTTCTTTTCCCTCTCCGCGCTGGGAGGGGCTGGGCTTTTCAGCCTTGCCTGCCTTCCGGCGCGCGCCGGGATGGGTATCAGGCTCGCCGCGTCCTTCGTCCTAGGCACGATTATTGGCGCATTGGCTCTGCTCATCGCGCCGCAATGCCTTGGCAGTCCGCTCGCCAATCTTGATCCGATGCTGGTTGAGCTCTGGCTGGACCACGTCACTGAAGCGCAATCCATAACCGCACAGATGCAGCAGTTTCCGGAAACCATTGCAGGTTTTTACGTCGTCGGACTGTTCGCTGTCTTCGCCTGTGCCTTACGCATCTGGCGCGGTGACGATCGTGGCCTGCATCTCCTGTTTCTGGCGCTTGTTTCTGCGAGCTGGGCGGTTGCTCTGGTCCAGATCCGTGGCAGCCTTTTCGCAAATCTCCTGAGCATTCCGCCGCTCGCATTGCTGATTGCCGATCTTCAGAAAAAGGCGCGAGACAATCCGAAGAGTATTTCGATCAATCTTGGATTTGCCCTAGCAACCTTGGCATCCGTCCCCGTCGTCTGGGGGCTGGGCGGCGTCATCCTGAAACAGGGTATCGGCGCCACAAGCATGGACGTTCTTGCTATGGAGAACGCCGGTGAAGACGATACATGTGGCGATGCCCAAGATATGGCGGCGCTTCGCGGTCTTCCGCCGGGAATGATTGCCGCGCCTTCAAATCGTGGTGCGGGTATCTTGAGGTTTACGCAGCATCGGGTTCTGGCCGCGCCCTATCATCGCAACCAGGGTGGCATGCTGGCCGAACTTCAAATTGGCATGGCAAAGCCGGATGATGCACTCGCACTGCTCAAAAATGCGGGCGTAACCACACTTGCATTCTGCAGAAACGATCCGCAAACCGAAAATCTTATCGAGCTTTACCGTGATGGCCTCTACGCATCATTGGCGGGAGGCGAGTTGCCGACCTATCTCTCGCCGGTCCGATCGGATGGCAAATTCCAGCTTTTTGTCGTTAACGAAGCTGATCCGAAATAAGTCAGGCGTGACGGAATGACTGGATGAACGCAGCCGCGACGACCAGATTGATCAGTCCGAAGTTGAAACCGAGTATAGCGATAAGCAAGCCAAGCATGCTTGTGGCGCCGAAGAGGGCAGCAACAAAAAAGACAACGGGAATAAGCAATGCAGCCGCGATTATAGACGCGAGACTGCGTGTCATGCCGGCCAAGAGGCCAATGGTTGTTGCCGTTAGAAATAACACGGCGGATCTCCTTCCTGTGTGTCGGAGATCGTATATCTTACGACCCTCTAAAGAATGCTTTCGCATCATGCCTAACGGCGGGTCATTTTTTTAGCTACGATTGACCGATCACTGTTAAGACTTAGGTCGCTTGTCCTCCGACCTAAGTCCGTTCCTCCATATGGACGCAACGCGGCAGCATTGGTCGGGTTCCATTATTGTCTGGTTCACATATTAGAACAATGCGACGATTGCGCCCGCTGTCGTGCCCGTCGAAAGGACCTGGGTCACGCGGATCGGCAGGAAGCTGCCGGACGACACGCCGGTGAACGAGAGATCGTCACCGGAGAGCATCCGCACCGCAAGATCGCCGCCACTGCCGACGTAAAGCGCGCGGCTGGGAACCGAAAACGTGGTCGAGTCGCTCGGTGTGACGGCACCTCCGGCGGAGGCGGGGCTTGAAAGAGAAGGCTGGGTATTGGCGAAAGGGTCGGTCATGACGGGTTCTCCGGTTTGAACTGCCCGGATTATCCCACGGCCATGCGGGGCGGGGACGAACACGGCGTCAAAAGGATCGGTGCCGCTTTCCATCTCGTCCACATCAATCCGCATCCCGGCGGATGAAATCCTTCTGACGATCGGTTAGAACAAAAAGATGAGCAGCACGTTTGCACCCGAAGCACAAAGCAATCTGACTGAATTTTCGGTCTCGGAGCTTTCCGGCTCGATCAAGCGAACCGTCGAGAATGCCTTCGACCATGTGCGCGTCAGGGGCGAGATTTCCGGTTATCGCGGGCCGCACTCGTCCGGCCATGCCTATTTCAGCCTCAAGGATGACAGGTCGCGCATCGATGCCGTGGTCTGGAAGGGCACGTTTTCCCGCCTGAAATTCCGCCCCGAAGAGGGCATGGAAGTCATCGCCACCGGCAAGGTCACGACCTTCCCCGGCTCGTCGAAATACCAGATCGTCATCGAAAACCTGGAGCCCGCCGGTGCCGGCGCGCTGATGGCGCTCTTGGAGGAACGCCGCCGCAAGCTGGCAGCAGAAGGGCTTTTCGACAAGGAACGCAAGCGGCCCTTGCCCTATCTGCCGCGTGTCATTGGCGTCGTGACCTCTCCGACAGGCGCTGTCATCCGTGACATCCTGCATCGCATTACCGACCGTTTTCCCGTCCATGTCGTCGTCTGGCCGGTCAAGGTACAGGGTGAGGGTTCGGGCGAGGAGGTCGCAGCCGCCATCCGTGGCTTCAATGCCGTCCGTCGCGGTGATCCGATGCCGCGGCCGGATGTGCTGATCGTCGCCCGCGGCGGTGGCAGTCTTGAGGACCTCTGGAGCTTCAACGACGAGATCGTCGTACGGGCTGCAGCCGAGAGTGCGATCCCGCTGATTTCAGCCGTCGGCCATGAGACCGACTGGACACTGATCGATCATGCTGCTGACGTGCGCGCGCCGACACCGACGGGGGCCGCCGAAATGGCGGTGCCGGTAAAGGCCGATCTTGATGCCCAGCTTGCAAACCTTTCGGCGCGTTTGCGCGGCAGCGCATCGCGGCAGATGGATCATCGCAGCCAGTCCTTGCGCGCGCTTGTGCGGGCACTTCCCTCGCTCGACCAGTTGCTGGCGCTTCCCCGCCGACGTTTCGATGAGGCGGCCGCCGGCTTGGGCCGTTCGCTGGAACGCACGACGATCGCCAAGCGCCGCACGTATGAGCGTGCCTCTTCCGGGCTGCGGCTTGACCTGCTGACGAACCGGCTGGTGCTGCAGCGGCAGGCTCTCACCGACCGGCTCCTGCGGGCAGATCGCTGCGTGGAGCGGCAGATCCTCGGCGAAAAAGGGCGACTGGCGCGTATCGACGCCTCGCTGAAATCATTGCCTGCGCGTCTGGTCGGCCATCTGCAGCGCGAGAGTCAGCATCTGGCTGCCCTGATCCGTCAGGCGGATACGGCGCTTGCCCATACCTTGTCGCGCAGCCGCTCCGTGCTGGCGGGGCAGGATCGCGTGCTGCAGTCACTCTCCTACAAGAATGTGCTCAAGCGCGGTTATGCGGTGGTGCGGGATGGTGCGGATCGAGCCCTGACGCGCGCCGCAAATGTTGCGGAAGGCAGCGCGATTTCGATCGAGTTTGCCGATGGCCGCGTCCTTGCGGTAGCCGGTGAAGCATCGGGTTCGGCCGATCCCGGACAAGCGGCTCCGGCTGCAGTTCCGCCGAAGCGGAAAGCGCCGAAGCCCGATGTTGCATCTGGGCCGCCGAAGCAGGGCAGTCTCTTCTGAATTGATTGGCTGGAAGGGGACGTTCCAGCCGATTTAGGTAGGATCAGGCGGCTTTCTTGGCAGCCGCGGTTTTGCGGGGTGTCTCCGCCTTTGCCTTGGCAGTCGCTGTCGATTTGGCAGTTTTCGGAACCTTGACGGGGACGGGAGCAAACTGCGCGATCTCGTCGACCAGCAAGCGTGCATTGTCCTGAGCCTTGGCAAGATTGCTGACGGCTTCCGGATCGAGCGCATCGATCAGGGTACCGGCATCGAACATATCGCGATAGGCTGCGCGTTCGATCAACGGCGTTGCCAGCACATGGACACCCTGTTGTGCCAGCATGCCCTTCACGGCAAGCAGCGCCCGTGTGGTGATGATCGAACTGACCCGGGTAAGCGCCACCGAATGCGCGATATGGATGTCGCATTCGCTTTTGAGCTTCTTCAGGATATCGAGCACCTGTGCGCCTCCCGCGGCATCCAGTGCGCACCCCTGAACCGGCACGAAAACGTGGTCGGAAAGCCCCAGCCCCTTGGCGAGCAACGGTGTGACGCCGCCGGGCAGGTCCACCACCACATAATCGTTGCGTTTCTTCAGGTCCTTGATCGTCTTTTCGATATTGTCGGCGTCGATATCGGCGATGATCGAGAATTTCGACATCTTCGCCATCCGCACCATCCAGCGGGAAACCCACTGCTGCGGATCAGCGTCCAGCATGGCAACGCGAAAACCTCGCTTTGCCAACTCCCCGGCCACAACAAGCGCCATCGTGGTCTTGCCGGCGCCGCCTTTCGTATTCGCAAATGTAATCACTGGCATTCACAACCCTCCGGTTCATATGAACACCACAGAGGAAAGCCATGTTTCTTGGCCTGTTCTTATCCGCTTCCGTCGTGATGATTTGCGGATGCTTGACGAATAAGCTTGTGCCGCGCTGGTGAAAGAAGCGCGGCGCTGGAGATCAGGTAAATCAGCGCACGCGCATCCCGGCCTGCTCATCGAAATGCAGCGGCTTGTCGAACTTCTGCAGCGGTGCTTCGGGAATCGAACCGATCGTCACGCCATGGGGCCAATCGGGTGGGCAAATGGCGATGTAGCGTGCATAGCCGCCCACACCGCCGCCGAATTTCGGATACCCGATCGCGACGAGTGCGCCCGTTTCCGGCACCTTGTCCAGATTGGCGACGCCCTCCGCCTGGGCATATCCGTTGTGCATCAGCCAGTATTCGCCTTCAAGGTTGGGCGTCGTGTCGGTGTCGAGCGGTTCATGTCCGTGAAACAGGATCTTGCGCTCGTTATGCAGGAATTTCAGTGCCTCCAGCCCCACGCCCGGGAATGGACGAGTGGTCGAAAGAGCCGGATCGGGCCATGTCTTCGACCAGCCGGAGCGGACGAAGACCACCGAACCTTCCGGTATTCGGCCATGTTTTGCCTCGAAATCGGTGATATCGGAGACCTGCAGATGATAACCGGCATCCGTCTTCACCTTGTCCTCGATGTTGATGACCACCAGCGGCCGTATGGCATAGGTCGCAGGCAGCTCATCGATCGCCGCATATTCTGGTGCCCAATGTGCCGGAGGGTCGAGCTGTGTGCCGAGCTGGTCGGTCGTCAGATTGTATGTCGAAGCGGCAAAGCCGTGTTTTTCGAAGGTAAAGGTTTCGCCTTTCTTGGCATAACCCTCAAGATCGGTGCCGGCGGCAGCTTGGCCGAAGCTCGGTTTGCCGAAACCCGCCCAGACCGGAATGTTCGGCGTGATCGTATGGGTCAGGTCGACGTATTTGGCGCCTTTCAGGCTGTCATTATAAACTTTCCATAAGCCTTGCTCCTGCGCCAGGGCGGGTGAAAAGGACAGGGCGGCAAGCAATATCGGGAGGATCGTCTTATGCGGAAAAATCGGCATGCTGTATTCCTTCGTGAAAGAGATCAGCCAGCTTTTGGCGGGTCGCAGAAAGCACCCGCCGGGATTTCACCGCAAAGAATGTGAGCCGGCAACAGATGTTATGCCAAGGGGACGACAGGAGCCTAAAAAATCCTGCCCAACATGATGACGGCGCCGCACAGATGTGCTGCGCCGCTGTTTTGACTGGCAAGGGGCCGATTAGGCCCATTCACCCTTGCGCATAACCGGAACCTTGGAGCCGTCCGGCCGGAGGCCGTCGATATCGACCTTGTCGGAACCGATCATCCAGTCGATATGGATGAGTGAGGAATTGCCGCCCTGCGCCTTGATCTCATCAGGCGTCAACGAAGCGCCGTTGAGGAAACATTTCGAGTAGCACTGGCCGAGCGCGATGTGGCACGAGGCATTTTCGTCGAACAGCGTGTTGTAGAAAAGGATGCCGCTTGCCGAGATCGGCGAGGAATGCGGCACCAGTGCCACTTCGCCGAGCCGGCGTGCGCCCTCATCCGTATCCAGCACCTTGTTCAGCACTTCCTCGCCCCTGGAGGCTTTCGCCTCGACGATCCGGCCGCCTTCGAACCGCACCTGGATATTGTCGATCAGCGTACCTTGATGCGAGAGCGGCTTGGTGCTCGATACATGGCCCTCAACCTTCAGCGCATGCGGCGTGGTGAAGACTTCTTCGGTCGGGATATTCGGGTTGCAGGTAATCCCGTTCTTCGCCGTGGACGCGCCGCCATGCCATTCATGGCCGTCTGCCAGGCCAACGGTCAGGTCGGTACCGGGACCGGTGAAATGCAGCGCCGCAAAACGCTCACCATTCAGCCAGGTCGAACGCTTCCTAAGGTTTGCATTATGCTCCGCCCAAGCTGCTACCGGATCTGCGACGTTGACGCGCGAGGCGGCGAAGATCGCTTCAGCCAGCTTGGCAACGGCAGCATCTTCCGGCAGATCCGGAAAAACCTGGCGTGCCCAGGATGGATTGGGATAGGAAACGATGTTCCAGTTTATGTCGAAATTGGCGATCTTTTCGAGTGCCGGCTTGTAGGCGATGGAATTGGCCTTGTTGGCGCGGGCAACTTTGGCCGGATCTTGCCCGGAAAGCAGCATCGGATTGTCGCCGGCGATTGCAAGCCGCGCGGCACCGTTCTCATAAGCCTTGGCCATGCCCTCGTAGAGCCAGCCGGAGGCCTTGTCGAAGCTGGCATCAGGTGCATGCTGATAACGAGCCAGCGTCGTTTCCTCGTCGGAATAGAAAGCCGAAACGATGCCCGCACCTGCCATATAGGCATGTTTGGTGATGAACCGAACTAGCGGCAGTGCGGCGATCGGGGCGGTGATGACGAGGTCCTGCCCCTTTTCCAACCCAAGCCCCACCTTCACTGCGACTTCGCCAAGCTTCTCGAGCTTGATCGGATCAATGGACGTCTGGATGTTCGGGACGATGGTCATGGCTCAGCCTCTCGATTATTCGTGTGAGGCTAGACTTAGAGAGCTTTGGGGCAAAATTGAAGTCTTGGACATGCGGTCGTCAGGCAATCAGCGGAGCTGCGATCGCCTTCAACGCTTCTTTCGCATCGGCCGGCACCAGGCGTATCTGCAGCCCGCGCTGCCCACCGTTGATGAAGATATAAGGCTCGTCCAACGCGGTGATTTCGATCGCCGTGGGAACAAGCTTCTTCTGGCCAAGCGGACTGATGCCGCCGACATGGTAACCCGTCAAGCGCTCAGCATCGGCCGGCTTCATCATATGGGCAGATTTTCCGCCAAAGGCCGAGGCGAGCTTTTTCATCGACACTTCGTGATCGGACGGCACCACGACACAGATAGGCTTGCCATCAAGTTCGGCCATCAGTGTCTTCAACACGCGTTTCGGCTCTTCCCCGATCGCCTCCGCCGCCTGCAATCCGATCCGGTCGGCATTGGGATCATAGTCGTAGGAAACGGTCGTATAGGCGATTTTCAGCCTGTCGAGGGTCTGTGTCGCGCGTGTGGTCTTCGACATTATCAGGCGTCCGGGAAAGCGTTTTCGTAAATCTCGGGCTTGAAGCCGATCAGCAGCTTTCCATCCGCTTCCAGCACCGGCCGCTTGATCATCGACGGCTGCGCCAGCATCAACTCGATCGCCTTTGCCTGATCGATATTCTGACGATCGGCCTCATCGAGTTTCTTGAAGGTCGTGCCGGCGCGGTTCAGCATCGTCTCCCATCCGGCTTTATCGACCCATGCTTGCAAATGGTCGCGATCGATACCCGAGGCCTTGTAGTCGTGGAATGCATAGCTCACACCCTTCTGGTCCAGCCATGTCCGCGCCTTCTTCATCGTGTCGCAGTTCTTGATGCCGTAGATGGTGATCGCCATTTCGCCGTCCTTTTGTCCCCTTTGCCCGCATCACGCGATGCCGGACTGGTCAGCGAAGCGATAACAACACCACATCGCAGAATGCAAGCCAATGAGGCAGATCAAATAGTGGCATGCCAAGTTCGCATGGCTGATCTGTGCGCGTATGCGTTGTGAAGATGAGGTCTTGGGCGCATATATTAGCCGACAGAAAAGGAGTTGATGTCATGTACGCCCAGAACAAAAACCGTGGTAGCCGTATCAGCCGCGCCTTCGCAATTTTCGGCGCTGCAGTTTCTGCTTCGGCTGCCGTTGAAAACCATCGTCGTCCGAAGAACAGCGATCTGACCATTCTCGGTATCGATCCCAAGGCTTTTGACCGCATCGGCTAATTGCCGAATATCACCTCGTTTCTCGCGGGCCGTCATTTCGCATGGCGGCCTTTGTTGTGAGAGCGGGGTTCCGGTCGCCGCCGGTGATTGGTTCATCCAAAAGCGATAACTGGCTTGCCGGCCTGGAATATGGTGGAGCGTCGGCGTTAAAACGCCAGCATCCAAATGGCTCATGGCGTGTTTCGCCGTTGTGGCTGTAGACAAGCGCAAATTCGCGCGCCTGCCATGTAAATGGTTTCCCAATATTCAGAATTTGCCTGCGCCCGTAGCCATAGATGATGGTGACGTGAGGTGAAGGTGTGCGAAATGACTGCCGTGGCAGGTTATGCCGGCTGAGCGCGCCGTGAAGCATCCGCACGAATGCCTGAATATCGGTATTCCTCGCCGCACTTGTCAGCGCCAGATGCCGTCCGCCTCCGTAGATAGCACATGCGTCCAAAGTCACTGTAAGTGGGCATGCCCTGATCGATCCGATTGCAGTTTCGATCCGGGGAATGAGATCGTAGGGCGGCTTGTCAAATTCGTCCATCAACAGCAGGCTCACATGCAGCAAATGCGCCGGGTGAGGTTGGCGGTTGGTGCGACCATGCGCATGCTCGCAAGCCGCCTTGTATATCTCCTCGGCCAAGGAGGGCGGCGGTTTCAGTACGAAAAAGAGTTCACTTCTCCGCCGAGGCGCGAAGTGCGGTTGTCCGGATCGGTTTTTCTCAGGAACATTGCCTGTCAGCGGCAGGCATGGTTGGTGGTACGGCAACTCTGCACCTCCCATTATTCATCAACGCGGGACCATGCGGATGACGCAGTATAAGAGAATTCAATTGACAATAAAGAACAAAAAGAGAACATAGGCAAGCGATCTAAGCGATCGCAAATCTTCTGGTGCAAGAAACGGGTTGATTGCCTGTTCATGACATAGGATTCTGACAGGGGAAATCACACGAACGGAGTGAGCTCATGTCCGGACATCGATATGCGATCTTCGAAACCGCTGGCGGCTTCTGCGGCATTGCGTGGAATGTTGCCGGTATCACCCGTTTTCAGCTACCGACAAGCAGCGAGTTGTCGACCGAGAACCTTCTCCTGCGCCGGATCGGTGATGGTCAAAAATCGCCGCCGCCAGCCGGTATTGGAGAGACGATCGCATTGGTGAAACGGTATTTTGCCGGTGAACGGATCGATTTCTCCGAGATCCGCCTCGATCTTGAAGGCCAGGATGAGGTCTTCAGGAATATCTATGCCGCAGCCCGCCGCATCGGCTGGGGTCATACGAGCACCTATGGCACGATCGCCAAGGAACTCGGCCTTGGGCCGGAGGCTGCGCGTGATGTTGGCCAGGCCATGGCGAAAAATCCGGTGGCGCTGATCATACCTTGCCACCGGGTACTGGCCGCCGGCGGCAAGCTCGGCGGTTTTTCAGCCCCTGGTGGATCGACCTCGAAACAGCGTATGCTCGAGCTTGAGGGTGTGCGTCTCACGCCGCCGGAGCCGGCACAGCAATCCCTCTTTTGAACTTTTGCCGACGCTCAGTGCGCCAGCAGAAGCTTGTACCCCGTGAAGGCGACGATCAGCACAGAAGCACCGATCATCGCAATCTTGCCGAGACGCTTCTCGATGAAGTGGCGAATGCCCTCGCCGTAGCGGCGCAACAGCCAAGCAAGCAGGAAGAAGCGTGCGCCGCGCGTGACCAGCGCCGAGACGATGAATAGCCAGATGTTTACATGCACCGCACCGGAAAGGATCGTCACCACCTTGATAGGCGGCAGATGCGCGAAACCGGAGGTCACCAGCATCAGCAGGATCGTCTCGAAGGTGATCCCGGCTTTAAGCTCGTTGAACGTGTCGAGCTTGCCCCAGAATTCCAGGATCGGAGCGGCGATCGCATCGAAGGCAAATGAGCCGATCCACCAGCCTGCAATGCCGCCGAGAACCGAAAACACCGTCGCGACCAGCGCATAACGCCAGGCACGTTCGGGCCTCGCCAGCGCCATGGGCAGGAAAAGCACGTCGGCGGGCACGAGAAAGATTGAGCTTTCGACAAAGGCGATGACGGCGAGCCAGACTTCCGCAGACTTGCGGGCGCTGAGCGCCATCGTCCAGTTGTAAAGGCGTTGGAGCATGGGAAGATATCCAGAGCTTGGGGGAAAACTCGAATGTGATGAAAGATGCCGTGGAGGGAGCGCTATTGTCTGTCTGCCCTATCCATCCACAGATGCGGTTGAACCGCAACCTTAGACCTTGAAGCTGATAGTTATCTGAACGGTCTTTCTCTTTTGGAATTTTGAACAAGCCACGCTTGTCTCGGTATCCAATTTCCCGAAAATGCCTTCCCATGACGGAAACAGGCACAGTAAAATACGCTATCGGCGCGCCTGAAGGTGAAAGCGCGCCGATAGATTTGTCAGTCTGTTATTCCCACTCGATCGTGCCGGGCGGCTTGCTCGTCACGTCGTAGACGACGCGGTTGATGCCGCGGACTTCGTTGATGATACGGGTTGCCGCGCGGCCGAGGAAGTTCATGTCGTAGGGATAGAAATCCGCCGTCATGCCATCGACCGAAGTGACAGCGCGCAGTGCGCAGACAAAATCATAGGTACGGTAGTCGCCCATGACGCCGACAGTCTGGACCGGCAGAAGCACGGCAAAAGCCTGCCAGATCGTGTCGTAGAGACCGGCCTTGCGGATTTCGTCAAGATAGATCGCATCCGCCTTGCGCAGGATATCGAGCTTTTCGCGAGTGATGCCACCGGGGCAGCGGATCGCGAGGCCTGGACCCGGGAAGGGGTGGCGGCCAATGAAGCTCTCCGGCAGGCCGAGTTCGCGGCCAAGCGCGCGGACTTCGTCCTTGAAGAGTTCGCGCAGCGGCTCGACGAGCTGCATGTTCATGCGTTCGGGCAGGCCGCCGACATTGTGGTGGCTCTTGATCGTAACCGAAGGGCCGCCGGAGAAGGAGACGCTTTCGATCACGTCCGGATAGAGCGTGCCCTGTGCCAGGAACTTCGGAGCGCCCTTACCATCGGCAGCGATCTTGGCTGCTTCCGCCTCGAACACTTCTATGAACAGGCGGCCGATCGTTTTCCGCTTCACTTCCGGGTCGGTCACGCCTTCGAGCTGACCGAGAAACAGGTCGGACGCGTCAACAGCCACGAGTGGGATGTTGTAGGCGTCGCGGAACATGCCGACGACCTGTTCGGTCTCGCCCTGACGCATCAGGCCGTGATCGACATAAATGCAGGTCAGCTGGTCACCGATCGCCTCATGGATCAGGATAGCGGCGACAGAGCTGTCGACGCCGCCGGACAGGCCGCAGATGACGCGTTCGTTGCCGACCTGGTCCTTGATCTTGCGGATCATTTCGGCGCGGTAGGCGGCCATGGTCCAGTCTGATTTCAGGCCGACGATCTTATGCACGAAGTTGGAAAGCAGCTTGGCGCCATCCGGCGTGTGCACCACTTCCGGGTGGAACATGGTCGTGTAGTAGTGGCGGCTCTCGTCGGCAGCGATGGCGAACGGGGCGTTCTCGGAGGTCGCAATAACCTCGAAACCGTCGGGCAGCTGTGTCACGCGGTCGCCGTGGCTCATCCACACCGGGTAACGTCCGCCCTTTTCCCAGAAACCGTCGAACAGCGGGCTCGATTTCTTGACTTCCACATCGGCGCGGCCGAATTCGGCGGCATGACCACCTTCGACGACGCCGCCGAGCTGGGTGCAGAGCGTCTGCTGGCCATAGCAGATGCCGAGGATCGGCACGCCGCTGTCAAACACGGCCTGCGGTGCGCGCGGGCTGCCTTCGGTGGTCACCGAAGCCGGGCCACCGGAGAAGATGACGCCCTTGGGCGCGAGCCTGTCGAAAGCTTCGGCGGCGTTCTGGAAGGGATGGATTTCGCAATAGACACCCGCTTCGCGGATGCGGCGCGCAATCAGCTGCGTCACCTGGCTGCCGAAATCGATGATGAGGATGCTGTCGGGATGAGCTATCTGGGTCATGGCGAGCCTTTAATGAAGAACCCCGATTTTTGCAACTGCTCAGAAAGCCAAATTGCCGCTTTCTAGGGCGTTTCCTAATCTGTCGATGACGCCAGCCAGCTTCTCGTCGATGACATGCAGATATTCAGTCCAGTTATCGACATGCTTCAGCTCCGCCTTCCCGTCGGAAATCCCGCGCAAACCGATCAGCGGAATACCGAACAACTGGCAGCAGCGCATGATGGCGAAGGTTTCCATGTCCACCATGTCTGCAGCGATCAGATCGTAGGCAGCGCCAGAGACGATGTTGCCGCCGGTGGAAAGCGCAGCCTCGGGCACGCCTGGAATGCGAAGTGGCAGCGGCATGATCGCCGGATGGTCAAGAAAGGGCGTGCGACCTTTCTCGAAACCGAGCGGCGAGGCGTCCATGTCGCGATAGGCAACGGAGGAGGCCTGATAGACTTCCGTTTGTTCCAGCGTCCGGGAGCCGGCCGAACCGAGCGACACGATCAGATCCGGCATTTCGTTTTTCGCCTGCAGCTTCGTCAGCGCGTGCGACAGCACGATCGCGGCCTCGATCGGACCGACGCCGGTCATCAGCGGTTTGATGCGAGACTTGAGGTGCGGCCCATATTCGGCGTCGACGGCCATGACGAATAGCACCACATGCCGGCCGAGCCGTGTCAGTTCGAAACTCATTCCACCACGTCCTGACGATCGCGGATGACCATCATCGACGTGGTCATGGAGGCGATCAGTTTTGCCGGCCCGTCGCCGATCGCATAGGCACGGCCATCGGCCACAATGATCGTCGATCCGGGCTTGGTGACCTCGCCACGGAAAAGGAAACGCTCGCCGCGACCGGGCGAAAGAAGGTTGACCTTGAACTCGATCGTCAGAAGCGAAACTTCCGGCGCAATCACCGTATAGGCGGCATAGGTACAGGCAGTCTCGAGTGGTGCGGAAATCACCCCGCCATGCAGGAAACCGTGCTGCTGGGTAAGCTTTTCATCGAAAGGAAGCTCGATCTCCACCATGCCCTGCTGGATGCGCGTCAGTTCCGCGCCAAGCATCTCCATGGCGTTCTGCTTGGCGAAACTGCGCCGTATGCGTTCGTGAAAGTCGCCTGGATCGGTAATCTTCATGGTCTGCCCTTGGTGTCGCGGCGAAACTGGCATGCTGCAGGCGGATCGGCAAGCGCGACAAAATGACTAATATCAATTCAACAGAACGATCGAAAGGTTCAATACTGCGGCAAATGCAACCCAGAATGCGTAAGGCACGAAAAGCCACGCGGCCTGCCGGTTGGGTCTCCAGCTCATCACGATGAACAGCAGGATGAAGGCTAGCATCGGCACGATGATGACGAGGCCGAGAAGCGGGCTTTGCAGGCCGAAAAAGGCTGGCGACCAGAAGATGTTGAGAAAACCCTGTATGGCGAAGACGATCAGCCGGCCGGTATTGTTCTCATCGAACCATGTCGTGGACAGCGCAACGCCGATCATCACGTAGAGACCCGCCCAGACCGGTGCGAAAACCCAGTCGGGTGGATTGAAGAACGGTTTGTTCAGCGACTGGTACCACTCGCCCGGTGTGTTGGCGTAACTGCTGAGTGCACCGATGGCAACGCAGGTGACAATGAAGAAAGCAAAGGTCAGTATTTTACCCATGGAGGGTGATCTAGGGTTGCTGCAACCTGAGTAAAGATCATTTTATCCGGATAATGTGCTGGTCCCAGGCGACGTCGCTAAGTGTGCCGTTGAAATTGCCATCATAGGATGACACAGCAATACCGTGGGCCGCAGGCGCCACACCGACCGCCTCGTGGACGCTCTCTTCTTTCAAGACGATGCCTGTCTTCGCATCGAGTATCACTGACGCACCGCCGATCGGCGAGGTAAGTCCGACGATGTTTTCACGGCGGTTGACGGCAATTGCGCCGACATAGTTGGCAAGCCGCGCCGTCGTTTCATCCGGCAGCGAGAGAAGTGCAATATCCTCGCCCTTCGAGAACCAGCCGGCAAGCGGCGGTGTTTCGTTGCGTGCGCCTTCCCACTGGCAGGCAAACCAGATGCGGCCATTCTCGGCTATATCCAGATGCCGGGTCGAGAGCTGGCTGAGCGATGAAGGCATCCTGTGTTTCTGGATGAGTGAGCCGGTTCTGGCATCAAGCATGACCAGCGACGGCTCCATGCGGTCGAGATTGAGCTTGGTGCGGCCGAAATCCGGATGGGTCTCGATGCCGCCATTGGCAATCACCAGAAGAGCACCATCATCCGAGACGGTCATGTCATGCGTGCCGATGCCATGAGCGTCGAATTCGCCGATCCGCCGGAATGCACTGCGGCCGTCATAGAGGCCGATCATGCCGCGATTGCCGTCGAAATCGTTTTCGCTGGCATAAAGAACGGTGCCGTCCGGCGAGAAATGCCCGTGGCCGTAGAAATGCCGGCCCTCCGGCGCGGTGATGACGATCGGCTCCGCCTGTCGAGACGGATCGAACACCATCGCAAACGTGCCGGGTCTACGGGCAAAGGCGACGGCGCGGCCCGTCGTGGAACTGAAAGCCATGCCATGCGCACGGGCGGGCAGGGCCATCCGGTCGATGATCTCGCCCCGTTCGGAAACCGTGGCAATGCCGAATGTGCCCTCAGAGGCGCGATAACCGGAGGCATAGACCGCATCGGCCCGCTCTAGCGCATAGAGCGATCCGGGAGCGAGCGTGGCCGCAAAACCGATGCCGGCAGCCTTCAGAAACGCCCGGCGGTCGATTGTCTCACCGTTCCAGGCCATCTCAGTCTCCGTCGGCGAAGGAGAAGCCGGAGGAGAGGCCGATCGCGCCGCCATATCCGTCATTGAGCTTGGCGATCACATCCTTGCCATCGACCAGCAGCGTATCGAGCTTTCTGCGTTCGCCCGCGTCCTCTACGGCCTTTTCGAGATCCGGCGTCACTTCACCCGTCAGGGCAGACATGGATTTCAGCTTCTCTTCCGTGGCGGCGACGATCGGCCTGTCCTTTTCAGGAAGAAGCTCGACCATGCCGGATGTCGTCAAAAGTTCGGACAATCCGTCAAGATTTGCCTTGATCATAGGCCAAGTATTTTCCGAGCGCCAGAACAGCGCCTGTTTAGGAAATTTCGCCTTGTCCGCCCCCTTGTAGAAGGTCTCGATCCGCTGGTCGCGCACCGCTTCGGCGCCATGCACGAGAATGCCGAGCAGCCCGGTGATCGCTTCACCGCCGGTCCGATAGATGGGATTGTCTGCTCCCGGCTGTTCCCAGGCCTTCTGGATGCCATCCGGTGCATCCCAGATGCCGGATATTTCGGCGGCGACATTCCCGATATTTTCGGCAACTGCGGCGCTGTAACGGCAACGGAAGTCATTTCCGGAAATAAGCGTATCTGAGCCCGTACCGAACAGAAGATATTCCAGTGCGCCCAGCCCTTGCGTCGCGACGCTCTTGGTGGCGAGCGTCTTGGCATCAGTGGCCGTCTCGTCGAATTTGGAAAGAACTGCCTGGACCTGTTTCAGGCCGGTGCTCTTGCGGTCAGGATAAAACAGGATGCGCTCGAACCTGTTCTGCTCGATCACGGGGCCGGTGCGGACGATCTCGATATGCGCCCAATTGGCCGCGAGCTTGCCGAAGCCGGCCTTGGCCGCATCGTAATTGGTTTGAGACGGCGCCGCACAGAGTGTCTTCATCGTCGCCGTCATGTCTTCTGCGGATTTTTGGAACGCGTCATACCCCGGCCGTATGAAGCCATCCACTGCGGCCGTCATCACTTTCGTCACGGTCGCTACCGGCAGTTCGACGGTCGGCGCGGTATCAGCCTCCTGGGCAAACGCGGCGGAAGCGAATGCTGCGGGAAGCAGTGCGATCAGGCTGGCGGCCAAGGTCTTGCGCATCAGAGCGACTCCAGGAAGGTAAGAAGGGCGGTGCGATCCTCTTTGTCCATGGCTGCAAATGCGCTGCGCGCGGATTCCGCCTCGCCACCATGCCAGAGGATCGCTTCGGTAAGATTGCGGGCACGCCCGTCATGCAGGAAGAATGTGTGGTTGTTGACGGTCTTGGTAAGCCCAATGCCCCAGAGCGGCTGGGTGCGCCATTCCTGACCGTTCGCCATCCCCACCTGCTGACCGTCCGCCAGCCCTTCGCCCATGTCATGCAGCAGGAAATCCGAATAAGGCCAGATCAGCTGGAAGGCATGTGCCTTGTTGCCGGCATCGCGGCGGGTGACGAATTTCGGTGTGTGGCAGGCGGTGCAACCGGCCGAATAGAACATCTCCTTGCCTCTCAGCACCGTTGGATCATCGATATCGCGACGCGCCGGCACGGCAAGGTTTTCCGAATAGAAGGTGACGAGCGACAGCACCGGATCGGGCGCTTCGACCGGGCCGAGCCGCTCCTGCACGCCGGTCGGCATGGCAAGACAGGTGGCCTGCGCCTTGGTGCAATCGCCATGCGAAAACGGCGTGTCGGGTGTCGAAATGCCGATATCGCCGGTAAACGCGCCCGAGGATTGGTCGCGGATCGAGGCATTCTGCGCCTTGAAGCCGAACCGTCCGAGTTTCAACTCGCCGGTCATGTGGTCGCGCACCAGCGCCGCCTTGCCGGATATGCCGTCGCCGTCCTTATCGTCTGGATCGGCCTTCGCCAGGATATCGGCCTCGTGGATAGCTTGGATCAGCCCCATGCCGATCATCGGCGGTGCAATACGGGGCGACAGCGTTACATCGCCTTCAAGCGGCCCGTAACCGAGATTGGAAACCGAATAGGTCGGCTTGCGCAGGCTGACGACTTCGCCGTCAACAAGCGTGACCGGAACTTCTTCGTAGGAAATCTCCATCTTCCCTTCCGAGGCAAGCCCCGGAACGGCCAGATCCTGAAACTGCTCGCCATAGACGGCGTCAGGAAAGTTCAGCTTGCGGTAATCGCCGATCGCCTCGCGCTCCTCGTCGGTGCGGGTGGGCCGTGCCAGCCGCAGGAACATCGAGGTTGCATCCGCCGCGCCTTCCGGAGGATGGCCGCGGCCATCCTTCAGGTGACAGCTCTGGCAGGCGCGCGCATTGAACAACGGCCCAAGACCATCGGATGCCTGGGTGGAGGAGGGGGAAGACACCCAGAGCTTGGTGAACAGCGCATTCCCAAGCTTGAAATTCTGCTCTTCCTCGAAGGTGATGTTCGGCGAAAAATGCGAGAACGCATCGCCATTGACGATCGCCTTCGTCGTCGCGGCACCGCCGGACATGGTCTCGAACTGCTCGGCTTTGGAAAAATCCGTCGTCGGCCTCGTCACGCTCGTGACGCGTTTCAAATCCTTCGGATTAAGGTCGGTGCGGGTCTTCGGCAACTGGCTGTCGCTGCCGGTCGCGATCAGCGGCACCAGCACGAGTGCACCGGAAATGAGAGGCAGCAAGTAGGGAAAGGCTCTGAATGCGCCCATGGGTGATCGGGCCTCACCCGGAAGCGAGGCCCGCCTTTTCTTCAATTATTTAAAGACAGCATCAGGATTATCGAGGCTGTCGGAACCTTCAAGCTCGATCTTCCCCAGATCCAGCGATGCAATGACGCGCTCGATGCTCTTGGTCTGATCGATCAGGCCGTCGATCGCCTTCTGCACGACCGCATTGCCCTTGGCGTTGTTCTCGCCGATCATCTGGTCATAGGCTTCGACCTTCTGGGCGCGATCCTTCATGACGTTCATCGCGGCAAGTGTCGCATCGAGCTTGCCCTTGATTTCCTTGTCGAGAGCCTTGTCCTTGGCTGCAACGAGGTCGGAAAGCGATGGTCCCTTCATCTTCGTGCCGTCCACACGGGTATATTCACCCGTATAGGCGGACTTGATGCCGATCGCGTCGTTGAGATGCGAGGCATAGGTATTGTCGGAGAAGCAATCATGCTCTTCTTCCGGATCATGCAGCAGAAGGCCGAGCTTCATGCGCTCGCCGGCAAGTTCGCCATAGGAGAGCGAACCCATGCCGGTCAGGATTGCGGTGAGGCCTGCATTGCCGTCAGCTTCGACATTTTTGGTCGCATCGCCATCCGGAGACCAGGCTTTCACCATGTCTCCGAGATCCGCGACCAACAGGGTCGATGCGGCCTTGAGGTAGGCGGCACGGCGGTCGCAATTGCCGCCGGTGCAATTAGCCTTGTCATAGTCGGTATAGGGACGCTTGCCCGCACCCGCCTCGGTACCGTTCAGATCCTGGCCCCAAAGCAGGAATTCGATGGCGTGATAACCCGTCGCGACATTCGCCTCGATCTCGCCCGCCTCGTGCAGGCTCTGGATCGTCTCCGGCGTGATCGCAGTAAGATCGACCTCTTCGCCGTTGATCTTGAGCTTCGGGTTGGCGATCACATTGGCGGTGTAAAGCGCGTTTTCATCGCTTTCGGTGCCGTAGGATGAATCGACATAGTCGATCAGGCCTTCGTCGAGCGGCCAGGCATTCACCTTGCCTTCCCATTCGTCGACGATCGGATTGCCGAAGCGATAGACTTCCGACTGCTGGTAAGGTACGCGGGCGGCAATCCATGCGGCCTTGGCGGCTTTCAGCGTTGCGTCGCTGGGCTTGGCGATCAGGGCGTCGATCGCCTTGTCGAGAGCCTGCGCCGTCGTCAGCGAGTCCTCGTATTTCGCCTGCGCCAATTCGGCATAGTGCTTCAGCACGGCGGCCGGTGTAGTTTCTGCGCGGGCCGGTATCGACGTGAACACTGTCGAGGCGGCAAAAAGCGCCATAGCGGCGCCGAGCAAGGTTTTACGGGTCATGTCCCTCTCCTTCGCGGCGTCGATCCCACGACGTCGCCAATGAGAGTTCTTGGCGCGAATTAAAAGTGGTGTCAAATGTTCTAGTTTAGAACGATTTGAAGCTTTGGTTGATCAGCGCAGCCGAAATTTACACCTTGCGTTGCATGCGGCAGAAAAAGAATCCGTCCGTATCGGTACTTGCGGGTGACAGCGTGATCGTGCCTGCAGCCGCAACGCGAGGGCTGGGCGCCTGAGAGCCGAATATTTTCGTCCAGTCGTCGGCGACGGAGGTGATCGCGAAGGCCGGGTTCCCGGCGCAGAAGCGCTCGACCTGACGGTCATTCTCTTCCGGCAGCACCGAACAGGTGACATAAAGCAGTGCTCCGCCGGGCTTCACGAACTTTGCCGCCTCGCAAAGCGCGTCCTGCTGCTGGGCGATCCGCTCGTCGAGGTTTTTCTGCGTCAGCCGCCATTTGGTGTCCGGGCGACGGCGCCATGTGCCGGTGCCGGTGCAGGGCGCATCGACGAGAACGGCATCCAGCTTGTCCTTCAGGGCATCGAGCTGGCGCGGGTCGTCATGAACCTGAACATTGCGGGTGCCTGCACGGCGCAAGCGCTCGATGATCGGTGCCAGCCGCTTGCGGTCGGCATCATAGGCGTGAACCTGGCCCTTGTTGTTCATCGCAGCCGACATCGCGAGCGTCTTGCCGCCGCCGCCGGCGCAATAATCCAGCACTTGGTCGTGTTCGCCGGGCTGAACCAGATCGGCGACGATCTGTGAGCCTTCGTCCTGAACCTCGAACCAGCCTTTCTGGAAGGAAAGCTCGGCCGTAACATTCGGCAGGCGCGATGCGCCTTCGCCGGCTGCGATGCGGATGCCGTTGCGGGCGATTGCGGCTGCCTTTGCGCCGGAGCGCTCCAGCGCTTTCACCACCTTGTCGCGGTTGGCCTTCAGCGTATTGGCGCGAAGATCGAGCGTCGGGCGGTCGGCAAGCGCTTTGGCTTCTGAGAGCCAGTTCTCGCCAAAATTGGTTTCGAATGAAGGCTGTACCCAGTCCGGGATATCACCCTGCACATTCAAAGGCGCATCACTAAGATTACGGCTGGAGAAAGCGGCAATATGAGCGTCGGTCAGTGCCGGCGGTGCAAACTTGTCGTCGGCAAATTCGGCTGCAAGCGTCTCGGTGGTAAAACCCCACTGGCGCAGCAGAACGGCATAGGCAAGTGCAACGGGGCTTTCGTCATCCATTAGCCAGGCATGGGAAAGCCGCATTCGAAGCGCGTCGTAGACGATGTTGCCGATGGCTGCCCGGTCGCCGGATCCGGCGAAACGGTGGGCAAGGCCCCAGTCTTTCAGTGCATCCGCCACCGGGCGTTTGCGTGCTTCGATATCGGCCAGAACTTCAATTGCTCCGGCTACTCGCCCGCCCAGTCGCATGTGATACTCCGTATCGGTTGAACCCGTATGGAGCCGGTCGTAACCGCGATCGGGCAGAAGGGCAAGGGGGAGGCCTGCCGCAGCAAGGCCTGTACCTTCAAGTTCGAAGTGTCAAATGGCTTAGCCGTCGACGCCCTTGATGCCCTTGCCTGCAACCTTCTGGGTGTCGGCAACAATCTGATAACAGACCTGCGCGGTACCGGATGACACCATGCCGATGTTCTGGGCCGCAGCCTTGGATACGTCGATAACCCGGCCGCGGATGAATGGCCCGCGATCGTTGATGCGCACGATCACGCTTTTGCCGTTGCGCTTGTTGGTCACCAGTACCTTGGTGCCGAAAGGCAGCGAGCGATGCGCGGCGGTGAGTTTGGCCGCATTCATCCGTTCACCGGATGCGGTCTTGGAAGTAAGAGCATACCAGGATGCGTGTCCGCATCCGGGCGCCGCATTGGCTGGCGCCTGGCCGAGTAGTGCAAAAGCAGCAATGGCGGCCGTGGCGGCAGTTAGGCGTCGAACTATTTTCAAGTCGGTCGTCCCCGTCGTTAAGTCCCTGCACGTTGCGTGCAATTGGCTTAGGCGAGGCGAAAAATGGCGAAAACGTGGGATTTTATATCACGGAATGTTAATGATCGTAACATTTGTGATTACATTGCTATCGATCTTTTTAACGAGCCGGCTAATTGATGTTGGAATAAAACCTTAGGAATCAGTCGGTAAACGGAATCACGTTCCTGCAAAATTCCGTGACGCGCCGCGATCACAAAATGACACGAAAAAAATTTGTTGTCGCACAGTGATTTCTGCCCAAATTGGACAGATTATGTGGCGCTTTGCCGTAAGGATTAAGAAATATTAACTCGTAAGATGCCTAAGGATGGAAATTTCAACCGTTTCAAAAGGGGATTTTCAGCCGCGCCAGGTAGTCTCCGACCACATTTGGGCGAGTGAAGTGTGGTAATTGGGGAATGCAAACTGGAAACCCAGCGAGCGGATTTTTTCATTCGAGACACGCTTGTTGGCGCCATAGAAAGAGCGTGCCATGGGCGTCATGTCAGCGCTGTCGAAATCCACTTCCGCTGGCGGCTCGACACCCATCAGGCGGGCGGCCTCCGTGATCACATCCTGGGGCGCACAGGGTTCGTCGTCGGTCACATTATATATGCCGGCAAGATTACGCTCTGCGAGAAACAGCGTGGCGCTGCCGATATCCTCGACGCGGATACGGTTGAACACCTGGTCCTTCTTTATGATGCGGCGTGCGGTGCCACGGTCGAGATTGACGAAGGCGTTGCGCCCCGGTCCATAAATGCCGGAAAGGCGTAGCGCCGCGACCGGCACGCCCGCAATGCGACCCTGCTCGGCCCATGCCTCTTCCGTATCGACGCGCTCGATCGACCGACCGAGGATCGGGCTTCCCGGCGTTTCCTCCGTCACCCAGCCGCCGCCATGATCGCCATAAACGCCGACTGTCGATAGATAACCAATCCATTTCAGCTTCGGGCAGAGCGCCGTAAGCCGCCCGGAAACGAGCTTCAGCAGCGGATCGTGCTCCTTGCCGGGCGGGATCGACTGGATGAGGTGGGTGACATCCCGTAGTGCCGCCAGCAATTCCGGGCTGAATGCAGTGCCGTCGAAAATGTAAGGCTTGATATGATGCGATGCGAGCGCTTCGGCGCCTTCAGGCGTGCGGACCGTACCGGCAACGGAAAAGCCCTTTTCTGCAAAGGCTCTCGCAATCGCCTTGCCCGAATAACCGCATCCGAAAATCATCACCGTCATCAATCCACTCCTGCCATCTGCCATTCCCGGCGAACCTCGGGATCATTATCTGCTGCGCGGCCTCTCGCGAATGCGGCAAACGCGCCATCGTCCATCAGTTGCCTCAAGGCCCAGACCGCCATGCCGCGCACGATAGGAGAAGCGTCATCGGCAAGAAGGCGACATTGCTTGATGAGCTGGCGATCACCGGAATTGCCGGCTGCGATCAGCACATTGCGAACAAAACGGTCGCGCCCGATACGTTTGACCGGCGAACCCGAGAAGAAGGTGCGAAACGCCGGATCGTCCAGCGTCAGCAGAAAGGCGATCGATGGCTCCTTCAGATCATCGCGCGCCTTGAGCTTCATCTCGGATGCGCTCGCTGCAAACTTGTTCCACGGACAGGCTGAGAGACAGTCATCGCAGCCATAGATGCGATTGCCGATCAGCGGCCGGAATTCCACATCGATCGGCCCTTTGTGCTCGATCGTCAGATAGGAAATGCAGCGCCGCGCATCCAGCCGGTAAGGGGCCGGGAATGCGGCTGTCGGACAGGCATCGAGACAGGCTCGGCAGGAGCCGCAATGATCCTTCTCCGAACTGTCGATCAAAAGTTCGGCGGTGGTGAAAAGGCTGCCGAGAAACAGCCACGACCCATGGGTTCGGCTGACGAGATTGGTATGCTTGCCCTGCCAGCCAAGCCCCGCCGCCTCCGCCAGCGGTTTTTCCATGACGGGCGCGGTGTCGACGAAGACCTTGACGTCTTCGCTCGCACGCGCTGCAAACCGAGTGGCGATTTCCTTCAATCGCCCCTTGATGACGTCATGATAATCGCGATTGCGCGCATAGACTGAGATCGCCGCCTTGTCCTTCATGGACTGGAGATAGCGCGGATCCTCCTCGGGGCCGTAATTCAGCCCGAACATCACGATCGAGCGCACTTCGCTCCACAGTGTCCTGGGGTCTGCACGGCGCTCTTTCGTTTCCGCCATCCAGTCCATCGTGCCGTGATGGCTATCGTCGAGAAATACGGAGAGCCTCTCCGGTGCACGCGGAATGCTTGTCGGCAGGGTGATGCGACAGAGATCGAAGCCCTGAGTGATGGCTTCCTCGCGAATGAAGGCGGTCAGCTTCTCCCGCCGGCGAAGCGCCTTATCGTCTCCGGCTTTGTCGGCGCTAGAAATCGAGGTCCGCATAATGGGAGACCGGAGTCAGGCCGCGAATGCGCTCGGCAAGCATCGGGCGGAAGGAAGGACGCGATTTCAATCGCTGGTACCAGTCTTTGGCGATAGGGAAATCCGACCATTCGATTTCGCCGAGATAGTCGAGAACGGAAATCGAGGCCGCAGCAGCCAGATCCGCATAGCTCAACCGTTCACCGGCAAGCCACTGGCGGGAGCCTGCAAGCCAGGACAGATATTTCATGTGTTGACGGATATTGGCGCGCGAGGTGCGCAGCGCCTTTGAATCCGGCGCGCCGCCGCCCTGCGCTGCTGTCATCTGCAGCTTGTAGACCCGTTCGCGGGTCAGCGGCCGGGTCACGTCCTGCTCCATCTTCTGCAGGAACCATTCCGTCAGTCGGCGGATTTCAGCGCGGTGCCAGGGATCTTCCGCCAAAAGACGGCGCTCGCGCTTCAGCACGCCATGGGTTTCGTCGAGAAACTCCATCAGCACCGAGGGACCACAAAGCACACGCATGCTGTCATCGACATAGACGGGAAGCGTCGCTGCCGGGTTGATGCTGAGAAATTCCCGCCGCTTTTCCCATGGCTGCTCTTCGACCAGATCGGCCTGAAATCCATACTCGGCAAGGATCAGGCGAACAAATCGCGAGGCGGACGACATGGGATGGTGGTAGAGGGTGGGCATCGGGCTTTGGGCTTCGGCTATCGTGTGCGGGGTGTGGGTGGCGTAGGCTTATATCGCGCCCGCCTGACTTAAGGTCAGCTATATGGACTTGATAGGGCCAACACAAGCAAGCGGCATAAATTCGCGACAAGTCGCAAACTGCCTGCATTTCGTCAGCAAATAATTAAGAACGATTGCAATTGCTGGTAACCGTGCGAATTGCGGGGCTTGCGGCCGGTTTTCCTAAGGCTCTCGGCTACGCCGCCATTTAAATATGAGAGCTAAGCCGGGATGGCGTTCGGCGCTAAAAAAGAGCGGCTTGTCGCCGCTCTCGTGTCTCGCTTAGCGAGGAATGGATGCCGTGGCGCAAGGGTCGACGCCGTAAGCCGGAGCGCAACCTTCCTTGCCGCTTGCGGCGGTCTGGGGCGCCATGAAAGAGCCCGCGAGAATAACAAGTGCCGCGCATGCAAAGAAAAGGGCGATAGGCTTGCCCATGAAAGACGCCTTTCAAACAGGTGATTTGCAGTGAACTAATTTCGTGCGACCGATTTATTGGTCACCGCTTCTGAATTCAATAACGGTTTTTGCTAAACCTGCGGTTAACGCACACTCATTCGTGTGTGAGGACTTTATGCCACATCGACAAATGTCAAGTTGCATAAATCCAAGGCTTTAGAGGTGTCTGCCCGATAGGCAGGCACCTGAAGCGCACTGAATGAAAATGATGAAAGCTAAGCTCAGGCCGCCTTGCCGCTGCCGGTGAATTGGCCCTGCGGGCGGAAGTGCACGAGGTAGGATGCAAGGATTGAGCCGGGAACGACCGGACGAATGCCAAGTCCGCAAAGCGTGCGGCCTTCCTTGATCGCGCTTTCGGAGACGACGTTGTCGCTCTTCAGCAGTTCCACTTGGTCCGCCGTGACTGGCGGTTTTACGAACGGGATCAAGGATGCGATGCTTCCGATCATCGAAGCGATGCCGAAGGGCAGCGAAACCAGCGCGCGATCGCGGCAGGTCACGCGTAGCACGGTCTCGAGACAGTCGCGAAAGGTCATCACCTCGGCGCCGCCCAGTTCATAGATCGTACCGGGCTTCAGCGTGCCGTCTACAGAGCGGCCGACCACTTCGGCGACATCCTCGACATAGACCGGCTGCAGCTTGGTCTTGCCGCCGCCGATTAGCGGCAGTGCCGGAAGCTGGCGAGCCATGGCGGCAAACCTGTTGAAGAAATTGTCTTCAGGTCCGAAAACGATCGACGGCCGAAGGATCACGGCGTCGGGGATCAGGGAGAGGATGCTTGCTTCGGCGCGGCCCTTGCTGCGGGCATAGGAGGAGCCGGAATTGACGTCGGCACCGATCGCCGAAATATGGGTGAACTTGGCGCCGGCCTTGGCGGCAGCTTCTGCAATCGAGCGCGCCCCGGTGTCCTGGATCGCATCAAACGTGTTGCGACCGCTCTCGAACAGAATGCCGACGCAGTTGACCACATGGTCCGCGCCTTCCACGGCGCGGTCAATGGACTGGCGATAGCGAAGATTGGCCTGGACCAGCGAAATCTGGCCGACATATCCGGCCGGCAGGAGGAAACCCGCGAGATCCGGGCGGCGCACCGCGACGCGCACGCGATAGCCGCGTTTTACCAGCGTCCGGACCACATGGCGACCTACGAAACCCGATCCTCCGAAAACGGTAACGAGCGGCGGAAGATTGTTCACGGTCATGGTCTGCCCCGAAAGCTGTCTCTTACTCATTGGTCTTTAGCTTAAACCTCAACGTGGTGGAAGAGACTTGCGCGCCCCAGATGTCGCAAGTCTCTGAAGACATCAGATCCCCTGCACGACCACCATCTCGCCATCGGCGACTTCCTGCCGGATTTTTGCGGCAATCTGGTATTCCGGCGAGTTGTAGCAATCGATAGCGGCCTGCATCGACGGAAACTCGATCACGACATTGCGATGGCGTGACGAGCCTTCGAGTTCTTCCGCTGCGCCGCCGCGCGCCAGAAAATGGGCGCCATATTTCTCGAATGCCGGTTTTGCAGCTGCCACATAATCCTTGTAGCGCTCGGGATCATGCACATCCATTCGTGCGATCCAATATCCCTTGGTCATCAAATATCCTCCTCTCCAGTTTAGGTATATTCGAGATCGGGCGAATCAGGAGGCAAGTCAATATGGTGCGCTACGCATTCCCTTTGGCAGCGAGTGTATTTCTGGCGATCGGCTCGCCGATATTCACCGGATCATCCGACGCGCGGGCCGATGCCTGCCCGGCAAACGTCATGGATGCGCTTCGTGCGCCGGCCAAGAAGGATTCAAAACCGGTCGATATTCGATGCGACGTCAGCCTGAACAAGGGAGACAAGATCACCCAGCGCATCACGTTTTCGGGCAGTCGTGCTTCCGGCGTGGTTTTCGATTGCAACGGCGCGATGATCGACGGCACTGGAACCAAGGCGAGGACGGTGCTGATCCAGTCCCGCAAGGGAAGCGACGGAAAATGGGACGTGCCGACCGACATCACCATTCGCAATTGCCAGATCAAGGGTGATCTGCGCATCCAGGGCCTGGGCAATAACGGCCAGGCAAAGGAAGTGAAGGCATCCTCGAACCGGGACGGACATACGCAGCGGGCACAGGCGGCAGCGCCGACCGGCGTCCTGCTCGACAACATTACATTCTCCGGCAGTGTCGGGGTGCCGCTCTATCTCGCGCCCGGCGTGACACGTGTCACGCTGCAGAATTCCCGCTTCACCGGCAAGGCAAGCTCGACCGTCGTTTATCTCGATGCGGAATCGGCCGGAAATGTCATCACCGGCAATACGTTTTCGGCCCGCCCCGAATGGCGGGAAGTCATTGCCGTCGACGGATCGGCGAACAATCGCATCGAGAACAATACATTCGTGAGCCCGCTCAGCGGCGGTATTTATCTTTACCGCAATTGCGGCGAGGGCGGCACGTTCCGCCATCAATCACCGCAGGGCAATACCATCCGCGGCAACACGTTCCAATATCAGGTGCCGGTCGCACGTCCTGCCGTGTGGATCGGCAGTCGGGAAGGACTCAGCATGTTCAACAGCTATTGCCTCGTCCAGCCCAAGATGTTGCTCGGCGGTCTGGATCACGATGACGGCGCCAATAACAACACCGTCATCGATAACCGCCTGATCGGCGGCTCTCCGAGCCTGATTGTCGATGAAGGTGCACGCAATCGGGTCGCCAACAATCGCTAGTTAGCTACGCGTATCAGGCGTCGTTTGCTGGCCAGAGAGCCTCGCGCATTTCGGCAAGAATTGCTTCGGCGGATGCTTTAGGGTCTTCAGCCTTGACGATAGGGCGGCCGACGACGAGATGCGTCGAGCCTGCTTTCAGGGCGTCGAATGGCGTCACAACACGCTTCTGGTCACCGGCATCGGCACCTTTCGGGCGAATGCCGGGGGTAACGATTGCCATGTCGGCGCCGACGATTTCGCGCACGGCGGCAGATTCTTCCGCCGAGCAGACTATGCCGCCCATTCCGGCGTCACGTGCTTGTGCAGCGCGGGTGCGAACCAGCTGCTCCGGCGTCTGCGCATAACCGGCTTCGGTCACGTCCGCAGCATCCATCGAGGTCAGCACGGTGACGCCGAGCAGGCAGAGATCCGAACCTTTGGCAGCTTCCACCGCAGCCCGCATTGCCTTGGGATAGGCGTGCAGCGTCAGCATGGTCATGCCCATCCTGGCAATGTTCTCGACGCCTTTGGCCACTGTGTTGTCGATGTCGAGCAGCTTCATGTCGAGGAAGATCTGCTTGCCGTCTTTGGCCAGGTCACGGGCAAATTCCAGTCCGCCGGCAAACACCAGCTGGTAGCCGATTTTGTAGAAGGAGACGCTCTCGCCGAGCGTGGCGACCATTTTTTCGGCTTCGGAAACGGTCGGGATATCGAGGCCCACGATCAGTCGGTCACGCGCTTGCATGTTGGTCATTCCCCTTGCCATGTTTCTATCGGGGTCCAGTCGCACGAGACGGTCCGATCCGCAAGGGAGAAGCAGAAGAGATTTCCGCCGCCGCCCAGCTGATCTTGGCTTCTTGTGATCGGGATCTGCAGCAGATGGCACTTCAAAAGTGTGCCGACGCCGCCATGGCCGACAAAGGCGATCGGCATGTCGGGATTGTGGTCGGAAAGTATGCGCTCGAAAGCCGAAACAATGCGGGCCTGTGCATCCGCGGCCGTTTCCCAGCCCTTGAAGCTTTCCGTCGGATTGGCGAAGAACCAGTCTGCCGCCGCCTCGAATTCCGGTGGTGCGAGAAAGCCGGTCGCCGACCGGTCGTTTTCATGCGTGTCGGGAGCAAGCATGATCGAGACGTCGGCAACGGCCGCCAGGATCTCGGCCGTTTCGATCGCCTTGGTCTCGTCGCTCGAAACGATCCGGCCAAGCTTTTGCACCCAGGGAAGTTGGGCCGCCATCTCGGCGCGCTGCCGGCCGACATCCGACAGTCCCCATTGCGGCACCGATACGTCAGGATCGATGCGCACCTGCGGATGGGTGATATAAAGGCCGAAGGTCATGTCGGTCAGAACTCCAAAGCGGGTCGAAATCGATCCCGCTTACCTCGGCTGATTGACGCGCGTGTGAATTACGCCCTTGTATAGGTCCACAACTGCGCCGGCGGTATATTCCGCACGACGAAATCGTAATGCTTGATCTTGTAGCGATCCGGATTGGCGATGATCGGCGAGACCGGGCCATAGGTGATCTGCATCACCGGCCTACCTGGCGGCATGCGGTCGAGCAGGTCTTCCAGAAGCGCGATACGGCTTTCCATCGGAAAGCTCAGCATCGGGATGGCGGAGATCACACTGTCGAAGATGACCGACTTCATCTCGCCAAGCGTCTTGTCGAGTTCGAAAGCGTCGCCATTGATGAAGTGAACGCCTTCATAGGTCTTGATCAGGTTCCGGTAGAAATCCGTCGAATATTCGATCGAAACCAGGTTCTCCGGCGCGATGCCGCGTTCCAGGATCGCCTTGGTGATGACGCCGGTGCCCGGGCCGAGTTCAAGCACGGGCAGGCCCGATGAAGGGTTGATGACGCTCGCCATGCGCTTGGCGGTGACGGAGGAGGTCGGGCAGATAGCACCTACGCTTTTCGGGCCATCCATCCAGCCCTTGAAGAAACGGATTTCCTCGTCGAACTTACGGCCGAGCCGTTCCTTCAAGCGTAATTCCATCTAGTTACCTCTCCCGGTTTTCAAGCCTATTTGGTCGTCTGGCCGCAGGGGTCAAGGTCGATGACGCAAAGGCAGGCAAGAATGTCGCAATTAGAAAACGGCATAAAAAAGGCGGCTCGGAATTTCCGGCCGCCTCGATTGTCTTAAACGCGCATTGGCATAAGCACGTAGAGAGCATCGTCTCCCGCGGTATCTCTAACCAGTGTCGGCGAACCCGCATCCGCAAGCATGAAGATGGCGTCGTCGCCCGAAAGCTGGGCCGTGATGTCGAGCAGATATTTTGCGTTAAAGCCGATTTCCATCGGATCGTTTTCATATCCGACCGCGACTTCTTCCGTGGCGCTGCCCGAATCCGGATTGTTGACCGTCAGCATCAGCTGGCCTTCCGTCAGGGCAAGCTTTACCGCACGGCCGCGCTCGGACGAAATGGTCGAAACGCGATCGACGGCCTTAGTGAAGGTCTGGCAATCGACGCGCATTTCCTTGTCATTGCCGGTCGGGATGACGCGCTGGTAATCCGGGAACGTGCCGTCGATCAGCTTCGACGTCATGATGATGTCGGCGATCGATAGACGGATCTTTGCGTCGGAAACCTCGACGGTGACCTGTGCTTCCGGATCGTCTACCAGCTTCTGCAGTTCGCCAACGGTCTTGCGCGGAATGATGATGCCCGGCATGCCTTCCGAACCGGAAGGCGCCTGCACGTCGGCGCGCGCCAGACGGTGACCGTCGGTCGCAACGGCACGCAGCTTCAGGTCGCCGCCGGCCTCGATTGTGTGGAAGAAGATGCCGTTTAGGTAATAACGGGTCTCTTCCGTCGAGATAGCGAACTGGGTGCGGTCGATCAGCATCTTGAGATCGGTCGCCTTCAGCTTGAACGTGTGGCTGAACGAACCGGCGGTCAGATCCGGGAAATCCGTTTCCGGCAGGCATTGCAGCGAGAATTTCGAACGGCCGGACTGGACCGTCATCGAGCCTCCGTCCGGATTGGTGGCAAGCAGAACTTCCGAACCGTCAGGCAGCTTGCGGACGATTTCGTAGAGAAGATGCGCGGGAACCGTGGTGGCGCCGGCCTGCTCGACCATTGCCGGAACGGCTTCGGTGATTTCCAGATCCAGATCGGTCGCCTTCAGCTCGACGCTCGCGTCTGAGGCGCGCATCAGCACGTTGGAAAGGATCGGGATTGTGTTGCGGCGCTCGACCACGCGGTGCACGTGGCTCAACGATTTCAGAAGATTGGACCGCTCGAGAGTAATACGCATGGACTCAACCGCTTTCGACCTGGGCGTCCCGGGAGGTGGGGCGCCTGATATTCTTCGGCTTTCGCAAGCCGGACGATGTGGACGGGCAAAATGGCAGAGATCGACCTTTCAACGCAAGAGGATAAGCGGGAAGTCTGCTTCATTTCGGCACTCGCGACGGAGCTGCACACAGAAAACTTGACCTTCTGCCGCTTGCAGGCCGCCATCGCCTTGACCATAAAGGGCTTATGATCATCCAACTGAATTGAAAAGCTCGTGGCTGGACCCTCTGAAGCGACCCGGGGTTACCGTGTTGCCAACACTTTCGTGCCGTCGCGCCCGCTGGAGCCGGCGCTGTATCTGGTTGCAACGCCGATCGGTAATCTCGGCGACATCACGCTGCGCGCGCTGGAAACGCTCGCCGGTGCCGACGTGCTGGCCTGCGAGGACACGCGCGTCACTCGCGTGCTTCTCGATCGCTATGGCATCGCCAACAAGCCTTACGCCTATCACGAACATAATGCCGACGAGATGGGGCCAAGGCTGTTGGCAGCGTTGGAAGAGGGCAAGTCCGTGGCGCTGGTTTCCGATGCTGGCACGCCGCTTGTCTCCGATCCGGGTTATCGGCTCGGCCAACTGGCCATCGAGGCGGGCCATCGGGTAGTCCCCATTCCCGGCGCTTCGGCGCCTCTTGCGGCGCTGGTCGCCTCCGGTCTTCCGAATGACGCCTTCCTGTTTGCCGGGTTTCTGCCGGTGAAGGAAAAAGGACGCCGCGACCGACTGGCGGAACTGTCGAAAATTCCAGCAACGCTGATATTCTTTGAATCTCCGCATCGCATTACCGCGACGCTGGCCTCCGCCGCCGATGTTCTGGGGCCCGGCCGCGCGGCTTGTGTCGGCCGCGAACTGACCAAGGCCTTCGAGGAGATCAGCCGCGCGTCGCTCGGAGAGCTTGCTGAAGCTTTCGACGGTCGCAACGTCAAGGGTGAGATCGTCTTCCTCGTCGGTCCGCCTGCCTATGATGATGTGCCGGCGGCTGTCGATGTCGATGTGCTGCTGGAAGAGCTGGCGTCTTCCATGCCCGCGGCGAAGGCTGCGGCGGAAGCGGCGCGTCTGACGGGCCTCTCAAAGCGGGATCTCTATCAGCGGCTGGTCACCATGAAAGATGCCGCCATGAAGGGAAAGGATGAGGGCTGATGGGGCGCGGAGCCGAGGACAGGCGGCATAAACGCCGGCGCGCCGAACGGCGCGGCCACGTCTCCGAATATCTCGCAGCTCTCTATCTTCTCTTTAAAGGGTATCGGATCCTGAAGTTCCGATACCGGACACGGCTCGGCGAAATCGATATCGTCGCCCGCAAAAACACTCTTATCCTGTTTGTCGAGGTTAAGGCGCGCGCCCGAGAAGCTGACGCGATCGATGCGGTCGGTTACGGCGCCCAAAGGCGGATAAGGGCTGCAAGCGATATCTGGCTGTCGCGCCGCCGTGACGCCCATCTTCTATCCTGCCGTTACGATATTATCGCCGTCCTGCCCTGGCGTTTGCCCCGGCATTTTCCGGATGCTTTTTGACGGTGTTGTGAAGTTTTTGCAAAGCTGTGCAAACGTCACAAATCTGAAACAGAATTGTTAAGAGCCTGTCACGGGCAAGCCCTATTGCGGTCCTCAATCCAACCAAGGCGGAGAGGACGTAACCATGACCATGATCAAGAAATTCTCGATGGCCGCGATGGCAGTTGCAATGTCTGCAACCTCCTCGCTCGCAGCAACCAACATCACCTGGTGGCACGGCATGGGCGGCCGTAACGGTGAAGTCATCAACGAAGTGTCGCAGAAGTTCAACGCTTCGCAGACCGCTTGCGCTCTGACTCCGATCTCCAAGGGCACCTACGAAGAAGCTCTGGCAACCGGTATCGCCGCTTTCCGTTCGGGCGAACAGCCGAACATCCTGCAGGTATTCGATGCCGGTGCTGCCACCATCATCAACGCCAAGGGCGCAACCGTCGCCGCCGAAGACCTGATCAACAATGCAGGTTACAAGTTCGACCGAAATGCGTTCATCGAGGGCGTTCGCTATTTCTACGCTGACTCGAAGGGCAAGTTCATCGGCATGCCGTTCAACTCTTCGGCTCCGATCATGTACGTCAACCCGCAGGCTTTCGAAAAGGCCGGCGTTGCCGTGCCGAAGACCTGGGAAGAGTTTGAAGCTGTTGCTCCCAAGCTCAAGGAAGCCGGCTTCATCCCGATGACCGCTTCGCAGCTCACCTGGCAGTTCACCGAGAATTTCTTCTCGCGCCAGAACATCCAGTTCGCCAACAACAACAACGGTTACGACAGCGTTGTCGACACCAAGATGAACCTCACCGACAAGAACCTTGTCATGATGTTCGATAAGCTGAAGGCCTGGTCTGACGCAGGTCTCTACAAGTTCTACGGCGCAAGCTGGAACGACAACCAGAAGCCTTTCGAAGAAGGCAAGGTTGCCATGTGGATCGGTTCTTCCGGCTCCTTCGGTGGCCTGCAGAAGACCGCTTCCATGCCGTTCTCGGCTGATTTCCTGCCCTACTGGTCGAGCATCAAGGGCGCCGGCACCAACACCTTCATCGGTGGTGCTGCTCTCTTTGCAATGGCCGGCAAGCCGGAAGCCGAAAACAAGTGCACGGCAGACTTCTTCCAGTTCCTGACCTCGCCGGAAATCCAGAAGTTCTACCACCAGGCTACCGGTTACGTCGCCATCACCAAGGCTGCATACGAGCTGGCCAAGTCTGAAGGCTACTACGAAAAGACCCCGGTTGCCGAAGTCGGCATCAAGCAGCTGATGCTGCCGTCGGGCGAATGGTCCAAGGGCTACCGCCTCGGCTTCTACCCGCAGATTCGTTCCATCATGGAACGCGAATACAACAAGATCTTCTCGGGTGAAACGACCGTCCAGAAGGCCTTCGAAACCATCGAGAAGGAAGGCAACGACCTCCTCACCCGTTTCGCCAAGACCGCCGGCTGATAGCCATCTCCCATCATGGTCCGTCCGCTCCCTATAAGGGGCGGGCGGGCTCTTTTGTAATTGCAAGAAAGGGGAGAACTCGTGGCCTATACGACGTCACAACCGCAACTCGACGGTTTCCTGTCCCGTCTCGGTTTCGGGGGCAAGGCACGCAGCAAGAAGACTGCCGTCGCAGCAGAAGAAATGAAGCGTGTGCAGTTCACCTCGCCCGTTCTGCCCTATCTGTTCCTGTTTCCGCAGCTTGCGGTGATCTTCATTTTTTTCTACTGGCCCTCGGTCCAGGCGGTGAGCTCGTCCTTTTATCTCGAGGACCCGTTCGGCTTCGGCTCAACATTCGTGGGCTTGAGCAATTACACCGACGTGATCTTCAGCTCCGAATATCAGTCGATCGCGCTGTTTACCGCCGTCTTCACTGTGCTCGTCACCTTCCTGTCGCTCTCGCTGGGATTGCTGCTCGCCGTCAAGGCCGACCGTGTCATCCGCGGGGCCTCGACCTACAAGACGCTGCTGATCGCCGTCTACGCCATTGCAGCACCCGTCTCGGGTTTGATCGGCATGATGATCTTCGACCAGCATGTCGGTCCTTTCGTGAAGATGATGTCCTACTTCGGCTGGCACATGCAGGTGGGCCTGAACTATTACGACACCGCCTTCGCGATGACGGTCGTTGCCGTCTGGAAGCAGATCCCCTACAATTTCATCTTCTTCCTCTCGGGCCTGCAGAATGTGCCGGTATCCGTGCGCGAAGCGGCAATGATCGACTGCCGTTCCGGCTTCCGCCGTTTCTGGACGGTCATTCTCCCGCTTCTGGCGCCGACCGCCTTCTTCCTGCTGACGATCAACGTCACCTACGCTCTGTTCGACACGTTCGGCATCATCGACGTCATGGTCAAGGACAAGCCCGCCAACAACCCGGTGACGCTGGTCTACAAGGTCTATGCCGACGGCTTCCGCGGCAATGATATCGGCGGCTCTTCGGCCCAGTCGGTCATCCTGATGATCGTCGTCTTTGTCCTCACCATTTTCCAGTTCCGCTTCATCGAGCGGCGCGTCCATTACAATTGAGAGGACAGGCCATGTACCGCACCAAGTTCTCCGACCATCTCGTCCTCATCCTCGGCTCGCTGTTTCTCTGCATGCCGGTCGTGGTCGCCTTCATGACCTCCACCCATACGGCGGCGGACATTCACATGAATGGCCTGTCGCTCGCCTGGGGAGACAATTTCATTGCCACCTACGAAAAGGTGCTGACCCAGAAGGGCGGCTTTACCGGCGATATCACCGGCGCCCGGATGGTGATGAATTCGCTCATCCTCGGCATCGGTTTTGCCGCAGGCAAGATCGTCCTGTCGATGATGGCAGCCTATGCCATCGTCTATTTCCGCTTCCCTATGGCGACGCTCTCCTTCTGGGTGATCTTTACCACCCTGCTTCTGCCGCTCGAAGTGCGCATCATGCCCTCCTATGAGGTCATGTCGAACCTCGGCCTGTTGAACAGCTACACCGGCCTGATCGTGCCGCTTCTGGCATCCGCCACCGGCACCTTCTACTTCCGCCAGTTCTTCAAGTCCGTGCCCGAAGAACTGCTGGAGGCTGCCCGCATTGATGGCGCAGGTCCCTTCAAGTTCTTCATCGACATTCTGGTGCCGATCTCTCGCACCATGATCGCCGCCATCTTCATCATCATGTTCGTCTATGGCTGGAACCAGTATCTCTGGCCGATGATGATGACGACCGACGAGAGCTTCTTCACCCTGATGCGCGGCATCAAATCCATCCTGCAGGTCTGGGTCGGCTCGAACATTCCCGATTACAACGAGGCATTTGCACTGGCGGTTCTCGCCATGCTTCCGCCCGTGGCGATCGTGGTGATTTTCCAGAGCTGGTTCATCAAGGGCCTGACCGAAAGCGACAAGTAAGGAACGATAACAATGGCCGCGATCGACATCAGCAGCGTTGGCAAGATCTATAATGGCGGCGTGCGTGCCGTCTCCGATATCAATCTCGACATAAAGGACGGTGAGTTCATCGTCCTGGTTGGCCCTTCCGGCTGCGGCAAGTCCACGCTTCTGCGCATGGTCGCAGGCTTGGAAGCCATTTCCGAAGGCACGGTGAAGATCGGTGACCGTGTGGTCAACGAGGTCGAGCCGGCCGACCGCGATATCGCCATGGTGTTCCAGAACTATGCGCTCTACCCACATATGACGGTGCGCCAGAACCTCGAATACGGGTTGAAGAACCGCAAGACGCCGAAGGTCGAGATCGACGCGCGCGTCAATGAAGCTGCCCGCATGCTGGAAATCACCCAGTATCTCGACCGCAAGCCGCGTGCATTGTCCGGAGGCCAGCGTCAGCGCGTCGCCATGGGTCGCGCCATTGTCCGCAAGCCGGCCGCCTTCCTCTTCGATGAGCCGCTGTCGAACCTCGATGCCAAGCTGCGTGTCTCCATGCGTGGAGAGATCAAGCGCCTGCAGCGCCGTCTCGGCACGACCTCGATCTACGTCACCCACGATCAGCTCGAAGCGATGACGCTTGCTGACCGCCTCGTCGTGTTGAGCGGAGGACAGATCGAGCAGGTCGGTTCGCCGCTGGATGTCTATCACACCCCGGCCTCGACCTTCGTCGCGAGCTTCATCGGCTCTCCGGCCATGAACCTCGTGAAGGCTGAGCTTCAGGGCGACAAGCTGGCGATCGGCCCCTCGCTGATTTCTCTCAACGGTTACGCGCCGACTTCCGGCGCGGTCACAGTCGGCCTGCGCGCCGAGGATCTGCGCGTTGTTTCGGGTGACGAGGGCATGCCTTTTACCGTCGAATATGTCGAGGAACTCGGTTCTCAGCGCCTCGCCCACGGTCTCGTCGGCGATCAAGCCGTGACGATCGCACTGTCCGGCGAAGCCGAAATCACCGACGGTATGCGGATCACGATCGACCCCTCCAAACTGCATTTCTTCGATGCCGAGACTGGCAAGCGCCTGGAGGCTTCCGTGCCCGCCAAGGCCCCTGCCGCAGTGGCCGAACCGGTCGCCTGAACGGCCGGATGCGGATGAGTTTAATCTGTGCGGTCGGGATTGTTCCCGGCCGCATTGCTTTCGGGCCTATGCCATCCTAAATCAGGCAAGCCCAAATTCAGGCGGCATCTTTATCGGGGACGAAACTCATGGCGCATGTTCGCAAGGTCGCAATCCAGATGGACCATATTTCCAGCATCAACATTGCTGGCGATTCCACCTTCGCAATGACCTTGGAGGCCCAATCCCGCGGCTACGAGCTTTTCCACTACACGCCCGACCGTCTGACCATGCGCGACGGCAAGATCTTTGCGGCCGTCGAGCCACTGCAGGTGCGCGACATCAAGGGCGATCATTTCACCCTCGGCGAAAGGCAGCGTGTGGATCTCTCGCAGATGGACGTCGTGCTTCTGCGTCAGGATCCGCCATTCGACATGGGCTATATCACCTCGACCCATCTTCTGGAGCGCATCCACCCGAAGACGCTTGTCGTTAACGATCCAGCCTGGGTGCGCAACTCGCCGGAAAAAATCTTCGTCACCGAATTCGCCGACCTGATGCCGCCGACGCTGATCTCGCGTGATCCTGAAGAAATTGCCGCCTTCCGTCACGAGTTGGGGGATATCATCCTGAAGCCGCTTTACGGCAACGGCGGCGCCGGCGTCTTCCATTCCGCCCGCGACGACCGCAACTTCACCTCGCTTCTGGAAATGTTCGGCCAGATGTATCGCGGCGAGCCCTATATCGCTCAAGGGTATCTGAAAGAGGTGCGCAAGGGCGACAAGCGCATCCTGCTCGTCGATGGTGAGCCGGTGGGCGCGATCAACCGCGTGCCTGCCGAAACCGACAGCCGCTCCAACATGCATGTCGGCGGCCGCGCCGAGCCGACCGAACTAACGACGCGTGAAAAGGAAATCTGCGCCCGTATCGGACCGGCTCTGCGCGAGCGCGGCTTCATCTTCGTCGGCATCGACGTGATCGGCGACTACATGACCGAAATCAACGTAACTTCGCCGACAGGCATCCGCGAAGTGAAGAAATTCGGCGGCGCCGATGTCGCAAGCCTGATGTGGGATGCGATCGAAGCCAAGCTCAACTGAGTTTAGTCTTTGATTTGACAGAGAGGCGCCTGACCGGGCGCCTTTTTTGTTTCGTTTGTTCGATTTTTGTTCTTGTCTAAATTTTCGCGCCGTGTCAGCTTATGGTTGTATTAGGGCGAAGGCAAGCCGTGGGGGCAGGGCCATCGTTCCGGACATGATCTGTGGGAGCGATTGGCATGGTTTCACGCGTCAGTACCATTGCATTCCAGGGCATAGAAGGTGTTCCCGTCGACGTACAGGTCATGGTCGGCCCGGGCAAGATGGGCATGCATATCGTTGGCCTGCCGGATAAGGCGGTTGCAGAAAGCCGCGAGCGGGTGCAGGCCGCACTCCACGCGTCCGGCCTCGCCATGCCTCCTAAAAAGGTTACCGTTAATCTCGCGCCGGCGGATCTGCCGAAGGAAGGCTCGCATTTCGATCTCGCCATCGCACTCGGCCTGATGACGGCACTTGGTGCTATTCCAGGGGATGCGGTCTCCGATCATGTCGTCATCGGCGAATTGAATCTCGACGGCACGCTCGCTGCGGTCGCCGGTGCGCTCCCGGCGGCGATCAGCGCCAATGCCGTCGGTAAGGGTTTGATCTGCCCGGCGGATAGCGGATCGGAAGCGGCCTGGGCCGGACCTGACGTCGACATCATCGCGCCGCGCAGCCTGATCGCGCTCGCCAATCATTTTCGCGGCACGCAGGTTATCTCGCGTCCGCAACCGGCAATCCGCGCTCTGCCGGCCAACCTGCCGGATCTGGCCGAGATCAAGGGACAAGAAAGCGCCAAGCGTGCCTTGGAAGTCGCGGCGGCTGGCGGACATAATCTACTTTTTGTCGGTCCGCCTGGTTCCGGAAAGTCGATGCTGGCGGCACGACTTCCCTCTATCCTCCCGCCGCTTTCGGCAGCCGAACTGCTGGAAGTCTCGATGATTCACTCGATTGCCGGCCAGCTTTCGGGTGGAAAGCTTTCGGATCGTCGACCCTATCGCACGCCTCATCATTCCGCGACCATGGCGGCGCTGGTCGGGGGCGGCCTGCGGGCAAAACCGGGCGAGGCTTCACTTGCCCATCACGGAGTTCTGTTCCTCGACGAATTCCCCGAATTCTCACCTCAGGTGCTGGATGCTCTGCGTCAGCCACTGGAGACAGGCGAATGTGTCATCGCCCGCGCCAATCACCGTGTTTCCTATCCGGCCAGCATCCAGCTTATTGCGGCGATGAACCCCTGCCGCTGCGGCATGGCAGGTGAGCCCGGCCATTCCTGCGCCAGAGGTCCGCGCTGTGCCGCCGATTACCAGGCGCGTATCTCCGCCCCGCTGATGGATCGTATCGATATCCGCATCGATGTGCCGGCAGTGTCGGCTTCTGACTTGATCAGGCCGGCACCTGCGGAAAGCAGTGCCGATGTCGCCAAGCGCGTTCATGCCGCGAGAGAACTGCAGCAGGATCGTTATCTGGCGGCAGGCCTGTCTGGGCCGCTCACCAATGCGCGCTGCTCCACGGCACTCATCGAGAAGGTGGCCGAGCCTGATCCATCTGGCCTGCAATTGCTGAGGGATGCGGCGGAGAAACTGAAATTCTCCGCCCGCGGATACCATCGGGTGCTGAAAGTGGCTCGCACGCTCGCCGATCTCGACGGCAAGCCGACCGTCGGCCGGCTGCATCTGGCGGAAGCGATTTCCTACCGTATGGCCAGCGAGCGGCTGGCCATCGCGGCGGCTTGAATAAGGCGGCAGCAATTCCAGCAACAGTGGGAGTCGGTTTTGCGTCCGGAATTGCGTTGAAACAAAAAAGTGGAACATTTTCGCATTTCGAAGAGAAGCGGAAATGCTCTAGCCGCCCAGCCCGTCGAACAGTGCGGTCGAAAGATAACGTTCTGCGAAGGACGGGATGATGACGACGATCGTCTTGCCGGCATTTTCCGGGCGGCTGCCCACTTCGATCGCAGCCTTCAGCGCGGCACCGGAGGAAATGCCGACCGGCACACCTTCGAGAGCGGCCACATGGCGGGCGGTCTCCAATGCGTCGCTGCTCGCAACCGTGACGATCTCGTCATAGATTTTCGTATCAAGGATTTTCGGCGCAAAGCCTGCACCGATGCCTTGGATCTTGTGCGGACCTGGCTCGCCGCCGGAAAGGACCGGAGATTCCTTCGGCTCGACGGCAATCACCTTGACGTCAGGCTTGCGGCTCTTCAGAACCTGACCGACGCCGGTGATCGTGCCGCCGGTGCCGATGCCGGCAATGAAGATATCGACCTTGCCATCGGTATCGTTCCAGATTTCCTCGGCAGTCGTCTTGCGGTGGATTTCCGGATTGGCCTCATTTTCGAACTGCTGCGGAATGATCGCATCGGGCAGCGTGGCGGCAAGCTCTTCCGCCTTGGCGATCGCGCCCTTCATGCCCTTCGGGCCTTCGGTCAACACCAGTTCGGCGCCCAGAAGCGCCAGCATCTTGCGTCGCTCGACCGACATGGTTTCCGGCATGGTCAGGATCAGCTTGTAACCCTTGGCGGCTGCCGCAAAGGCAAGCGCAATACCCGTATTACCCGAAGTCGGCTCGACAAGCGTCGTCTTGCCCGGCGCGATCTTGCCCTGTGCTTCCAGGCTCTCGATCATCGCGACGCCGATACGGTCCTTGACGGAGGCAATCGGGTTGAAGAATTCGAGCTTGGCGAGGATCGTGGCCTTCACGCCCTTTTCCTTCGCCAGCTTGTCCAGCTTCACGAGCGGCGTGTCGCCGATCGTTTCGGTGATCGAGGAATAGATCCGGCCGCGGCCCGGCTTCTTGTCCGACATTGTCGTTTCTCCACTAGAACAGGTGACCGAAAATAGTGCCCGATGGAGAAAGAGGCGAGGATGAATTTGTCTTGTCGCGCCGAAAAAAGGCGAAATATCCTTCTCCCGACAGGCGGCGTGGCGCAATCGCATGCTGCAAAAGAGGCAATCTTGACAGCTATCAATGCTGGCGCGGCCGGAAAGCGGCGTCAGACCCCGGTCGAACCGAAGCCGCCTGCACCGCGCACGGTTTCGGTCACGTCGCTGATCTCGGCCACGCGCACCTGCGTTACCGGCGCGATTACCATCTGGGCAATCCGCATTCCGCGACTAATGACGAAGTCTTGCTCGCCGAGATTGATCAGCAGCACCTTCACTTCGCCACGATAATCGCTGTCGATCGTACCGGGCGTATTGAGACAGGTGATGCCGTTCTTGAACGCTAAACCAGAGCGGGGGCGAATCTGCGCCTCATAACCGGCCGGGATCTCGAAAATGAAGCCGGTCGGCACGAGTGCCCGTTTTCCCGGTGCAAGCGTCATGGGCTCGGCGTCGGCCACCGCCGCACGAAGATCCATGCCTGCCGCACCGCCGGTTTCATAGGAGGGCAGGTCCAGTCCATCGCCATTTTCCAGGCGGATGAGATTGAGCTTGGGCGAAGAAGAAGTGTGAGCGTTCATCTCCTCATTAGCCCGGTGATAGTCGCCGGGGTCAAACACGAATTGAAACTTATCCACTAAGTCGCTAGATACGCGGCAACTCGAAGGATTGTTGCTGACATGGCCGAAACTCTGGCAGAGGCGGTTTCCCGCCGCCGTACATTTGCGATCATCGCCCACCCGGACGCGGGCAAGACGACGCTGACCGAAAAGCTGCTTCTGTTCGGCGGCGCCATCCAGCTCGCCGGTGAGGTCAAGGCGAAGAAGGATCGCATCCAGACGCGGTCCGACTGGATGAAGATCGAGCGCGAGCGCGGCATCTCGGTCGTCACCTCGGTGATGACCTTCGAATATAACGACAAGGTCTTCAATATCCTTGATACGCCGGGTCACGAAGACTTCGCCGACGACACTTATCGCACGCTGACGGCGGTGGATGCCGCCATCATGGTCATCGATGCCGCCAAGGGTATCGAGCCGCGGACGCTGAAACTTTTCGAAGTGTGCCGCATGCGCGATATCCCGATCATCACCTTCGTCAACAAGATGGACCGCGAAAGCCGCGACATTTTCGAGGTCCTCGATGAAGTCGAGGAAAAGCTGGCGCTGGATACCGCTCCGATCACCTGGCCGATCGGCCGTTCCAAAAGCTTCTGCGGCTCCTATCATCTTGCCGAAAACAAGGTTCGCGGTCCCGATAGCGAAGATTCCATCTCCGTCAACGGTCCGCAGGCGGTCGCCGACCGTCTGCCGGAAAACGAGCGCGCTGCCTTCGTCGAAGAAGTGGAACTCGCGCTCGAAGCCTGCCGCCCGTTTGATCGTCAAGCCTTTCTCGAAGGCCACATGACGCCAGTCTTCTTCGGTTCGGCGCTCCGCAATTTTGGTGTTCGCGATCTGATCAACGCATTGGGTGATTTCGCCCCGCCGCCGCGCGACCAGGTTGCTGATATCCGCACCGTTCATGCTGCCGAAGACAAGATGACGGCCTTCGTCTTCAAGATCCAGGCCAACATGGACCCGAACCATCGCGACCGTATCGCGTTTGCCCGCATCTGCTCCGGCAAGCTTGAACGCGGCATGAAGGCCAGGCTTGCCCGCACCGGCAAGCAGTTGGGCCTCACGGCACCGCAGTTCTTCTTCGCTTCCCAGCGCCATATCGCTGATACGGCCTATGCCGGTGACGTGGTCGGCATTCCGAACCACGGCACGCTGCGTATCGGTGACACGCTGACCGAAGGTGAATCGCTGGTCTTCCAGGGCGTCCCGAACTTCTCGCCGGAAATCCTCCGCCGCGTCCGGCTGGGCGATGCGATGAAGGCGAAAAAGCTTAAGGAAGCCCTGCAGCAGATGGCGGAAGAGGGCGTCGTGCAGCTCTTTCAGCCGGAAGACGGCTCGCCCGCTATTGTCGGCGTGGTCGGCGCGCTGCAGCTCGACGTCTTGAAGGAACGGCTTTCGGCGGAATACAGCCTGCCGGTCAGTTTCGAAATGTCGCGCTTCTCGGTCTGCCGCTGGGTTTCGTCGGACAACAAGGTCGACATGGAAAAATTCATCACCGTCAAGCGCGGCGATATCGCCCGCGACCTCGATGGCGACCCGGTTTTCCTGGCGCAGGATGCGTTTTCGCTGCGTTACGAGGCCGAACGTTATCCTTCGATCAAGATGGCCGCCATCAAGGAATATCACGTCGCCAAGGCGGCGTGATCCCGATCAATCGATCTTCAGCTCCGACCTGCCGCTCGTGAGGTCAGAGACAAGCCGTGATACGGTTTCGATTTCTGTCTCTGGAACCCGAAGATGCAGGTCGGCTCCGGTTGCGGTAAACTGCTCCTCGGCAATCGCAAGGTCCGCGATCGCGTGAAGCCGCGCCTTCACGCGCGCCAGATCAGAGAACTCGATACGCACAAGCCCTTCGACGGAAGGTTTCAGCTCGATCATCGGCGCGTTTCTCAGGCAACCCGCCGCCGTGCCGCCATAGGCGCGCACAAGACCTCCGCTACCGAGCAAGATCCCGCCGAACCAGCGGGTGACGATCACCACGACATTGGTCAGCGACTGGCCGTCGATTGCAGCCAGTATAGGTTTGCCCGCCGTACCGCTCGGCTCCCCGTCATCGGAAAACCGATAGGCCGCACCGGTCCGCCATGCCCAGCAATTATGGTTGGCGTCGGCATCGGAATGCGTCGCGAGCGCTGCCTTCGCTTCCTCTTCGTTCGCAACGGGAAGCGCGATCGCGAGGAACCGGCTTTTCTTGATGATCTGCTCGAATGTGGCGGCTTGCTCTAGCTGGAACATGCCAGAGCTTTAGCGCCTCGCCCTTGGCAAGGAAAGTGACAGCCTTTCCTAGCCAGGTCGGGCTCGTTTAATCCGCTGTCAGGTCCTTGAGGAAATCGTCGCACCAGCGGTTGATGTCGTATTCGAGCAGGTGGTTCATCATCTTTTCCCACCGCTGCTTGCGCTCGTCGAGCGACATGCTGAGACCACGTGCGATCGCATGCGCCGTCCCTTCGATATCGTAAGGATTGACCAGCAGCGCGCCGGTCAGCTCGCGGGCGGCGCCGGCGAAACGGGAGAGAACCAGAACGCCCGGATCTTCCGGGTCCTGCGCCGCGACATATTCCTTTGCAACAAGGTTCATGCCGTCACGCAGCGGCGTGACGAGGCCGATCTTCGCAAGGCGGTAGAGGCCGGCGAGAAGCGGTCGCGGCACGGAGCGGTTCACATAGCGGATCGGGGTCCAGTCGACCTGGCCGAGAGCGCCGTTGACGCGACCTGCCTGCTCGGCGACCGTGCGCTGCATCTGCTCGTATTCCGGAACCTCGGATCGCGATTTTGGCGTGACCTGCAGATAGGTGACCTTGTTCTGGTAGGCCGGGTTCAGCCGCACGAACTGTTCGAACGCATCGATACGCTGGGTAATGCCCTTGGAATAATCCAGCCGGTCCACGCCGATGATGAGATCGCGGCCCTCGATGCTTTCCTTGGCTTTCTTCACCATCGTATTGCGCGATGCCTTCACGGCATATTTGGAGAATGCTTCGGTCTCGATGGAAATCGGATAGGCGCCGCCCTTAAAGGTCCGGCCATAGGTGGAGAATTTATTGCCTCCCTCCAGACGTTCGCCAATTCCCTCGCGCACCAGTCCGCCGCCGAAGTTGTCGAGATCGAAATCCGTGTGGAAACCGACGAGATCATATTGCGACAGTCCGCGCATGATCTGTTCGTGCACCGGCATGGCGAAAAGCACATCTGCCGGCGGCCAGGGGATGTGCAGGAAGAACCCGATCTTGTTCTTGAAGCCCATCTGCCGCAGTTCGGAAGCCAGCGGGATCAGGTGGTAGTCATGCACCCAGATGATGTCGTCTTCCTTCAGAAGCGGCGCCAGCTTGTGGGCGAAGAAACGGTTGACGCGGAAATAACCGGCCATTTCCTTGCGGCCATATTCCGCAAGGTCCAGCCGGTAATGGCAGATCGGCCAGAGCACCCGGTTGGCAAAACCGTGGTAATATTCCTCGACATCCGTATCCGTCAGATCCGTCAGCGCATAGGTGATGTTGCCATGCTCGCGGATATCCAGTTTTTCCGGCTCACGTTCGCCGCTCGAATTGCCGGACCAGCCCATCCAAATGCCGCCGCGCTCTTCGAGCGCCGCCTGCAAGGCAACGGCAAGACCGCCGGCCGGCGCATCGCCAGCCTTTTTGGGAACGGTGACACGGTTCGAAACGACCACAAGGCGGCTCAAATTAAATTCCTTCCAATGATGAAGTACAGCCGGCACATTATCGAGAAAGACCAGCCAGAATATCGCGCAGCTCGGCTGCGGAAGAGATAAGCATCGCCGCCTGCGTGGTTTTTCCGTCAGGCAGGGTCGCCTCACCGATTCTGATCGACAGCCCGCCAAGCGCATTGGCGGTCGCAAACATGGCTTCGTCGGTCAGATCGTCACCGATCGCCACCGGTAAGCGGCCTTCAAAACAGGGTTCGCTGAGGAAGTGTCGTATGGCTTCACCCTTGCTGGCTCGCGCCGGGCGAAGTTCGATCACCATCTTGCCGCGCTGCAAAATGAAGTCGCTGCCTGCATCGATGGCGGCGCGTTCCATCAGCGCTTCAAGCTGGGCCTGAAGTTGCGGGGCCTGTCGGTAATGCGCGCCGATTGCGGCCCCCTTGTCCTCGATCAGCACGCCGTCCAGTCCTGCGGCCTCTGTCGCAAGGCGTTCCTTCAGCACTTCGAATTCCGGTGTCGCGGTGACACGCTCTATGAGGCCATCCGACATCCGTCGTTCAGCGCCATGAAGGCCCGCGATCGGAAACCGGTAGGGTTCGAAAAGCCGGTCGGCATAAGACAGGGCGCGACCTGTCACCAGCGCCAGAGCGCCGTCGAGTTTTTTAGAGATCGTGTGAAGAGTGGTGGGGAGATTCGGTGGAACGACGATCCCGTCGGGCGTGGCTGCCAGATCGATCAGCGTCCCGTCGATATCAAGGAACAGTGCCCATCGGTCGAAGTCTCTGAGAAGACCCGAAACCACTGCTCCGGATGGTGTGAAACCGGAAGAATCCTGGGCTTCACGTGGCTTTGCTTGTTGCGACATGGGTTCTTATCTAGGCCGAGGTGGAACATCGGCAACCCTTGATGCCACGGAATGGCCGCAAATGGGGCGGTCTGTACGGTACCGTGCAGGCAAGCCGAAAAGCGTTGCAGGCACACAACAGTCTTAATGTGCGTTGCAAAACGTGAAGTTTCTCCCGTCGCATTTCCGTCACGAATACTATTAGCTTAACTTTTCATTAGGCGAATAACCAGACCCTCCTTCCAATGCGCCGCGTTTGGCCGCGATCTCTATCGGAGTTAAAAATCCATGTGCCGCTGGGCTGCCTATCGAGGCGAACCGCTTTATCTGGAAGAGCTTGTTTCATCACCTGCCCATTCCCTCATAGAGCAATCCCATTGTGCAACCCGCGCCAAGACGGCGACAAACGGAGATGGTTTCGGCATCGCCTGGTATGGCGACAGGCCTGAGCCGGGTCGTTATCGCGACGTTCTGCCAGCCTGGTCCGACTGCAATCTGAGGAGCCTCGCAAGGCAGATCCGTTCATCGCTTTTCCTCGCTCATGTCCGCGCAGCAACAACGGGCGCAACCCGGCGCGACAACTGTCATCCCTTCGTTCACGGCCACTGGTCGTTCATGCATAACGGCCAGATCGCCAATTTCGATCGCATTCGCCGCCGCCTGGAAAGCATGCTCTCCGATGATCTGTTCAGCGCCCGAACCGGCACGACCGATAGCGAAATGATCTTCCTTCTCGCGCTGCAGTTCGGCCTCGATGCCGATCCTCTGGGCGCAATGGAAAAGGCCGTGGCCACGGTCGAGGCGCTGTCGATGGAAAAATCCGGCGAGGCGCTGGTGCGCTTCACAGCCTGTTTCTCCGATGGCAAGCAACTTTATGCCGTGCGTTACGCCACCGATCACAAGCCGCCGACGCTTTATGCCGCCCCGATGGCTGGTCCTGCTGGTGCCAAAAGCGGCTATTGTCTGGTCTCCGAACCGTTGAACGACGAGGCCGATACCTGGGTGGAAATCCCGGATGGCAGCGCCGTCAAGGTCTGCCCGGATGGTATGCAGGCGCTACTGTTTCAGCCGAAGCTGCTCGCCGAGGCCGCCTGATCTTCACGCCACGGGTAGCGTGATCCCAAGTTCCAGCCGCAGTTTCTTCGTCAGTCCGGCAGCCACCAGCTCGTAGGAGCGGGTCACGTAGTGCACGAGTTCATTCTCGGAAAGCGGCGCGCTCGCCTTGATTTCCACCCATTTGCGCTTGGCGAAATAGGGTGCCTGGCCGATCCCGTCGAGCGCCGTCAGGATCTCGAAACTTTCCTCTGAACACTTCACCACGATCCGCGCCTCGTCGCCCTCGCTCAGAAGCGTGAACACCTTGTCGCCCACCTTGGCGACATGGCTGTCCCACTGGTCGACGAAGGTGGTTCCCGGCAATGTCTTCACCAAGGCATCGAAACCCTTGCGGGTGAACAGGCTCATCGGGGGCTTCTGTGTCAGCTCTGCAGCTTGGAGGCGATCAGCGCCGCCAGCCGTCCGGCCACCTCATCCTTTGCGAGATCGGGCCACTCATCAATGCCCTTGGCGGAGATGATTTTTACGCGGTTTCTATTGCCGCCCATCACCCCGGTCTCCGGCGAAACGTCGTTGGCGACGATCATGTCGGCACCTTTTCGTTCCAGCTTGGCGCGGCCGTTCGCCTCGACATTCTGCGTTTCGGCCGCAAAGCCGACAACGAGCTTCGGCCGCTTCGCGTGATGGCCCACGGTTTTCAAAATATCCGGGTTTTCCGCCAGCTGCAGGGGGGAAGGGGCCTCGCCCGGCTGCTTCTTTATCTTCTGGTCGGCGGAAGAAACCACGCGCCAGTCGGCAACGGCCGCCACCATGACAGCAATATCCGCGGGCAATTGCGACGTCACGGCTTCCAGCATCTCGCTTGCCGTCCCCACATGAACGGTCGTCACGCCTTCCGGATCGGGGATCGTCACCGGGCCGGAAACCAGCGTAACTTTTGCTCCGAGCTTTGCCAGCGCTGCGGCAATAGCATGCCCCTGGCGGCCGGAAGACCGGTTGGCGATGTAGCGTACCGGGTCGATCGGTTCATGGGTCGGGCCGGACGTAACGATCGCGGTTCGGCCTTCAAGCGGCTTCGCTCCACTATCGAGAAGATCGATAACCGCGGCCGTAATCTGCAGCGGTTCGGCCATTCGCCCGATACCTGCCTCATTGCTTTCCGCCATTTCGCCTGCCATCGGGCCAACGAAGGAAATGCCGTCCCGCTGGAGAACCTCGACATTGCGGCGGGTTGGAGCCGCATTCCACATTTTCGGGTTCATGGCGGGTGCTACGAGAACCGGCCGGTCGGTCGCAAGCAGAACGGCGCTCGCCAGATCGTCGGCCAGGCCATGCGCCACCTTCGCCATCAGGTTGGCCGTGGCGGGTGCGACGAGAACCAGATCGCACTCGCGCGCGAGCCTTATGTGCCCGACATCCTGCTCGTCTTCGCGCGAAAACAGTTCCGTATAGACATGGCCTGAAGACAGCGCGCCAACGGCAAGCGGCGTAACGAATTCCTGCGCCGATTTCGTCATCAGCGGCCTCACCTCGCCGCCGCGCTCGCGCAGCCGGCGGATCAGGTCGAGGCTCTTATAGGCCGCGATGCCGCCTGAGATGATGAGGAGAATACGCTTGCCGGAGAGTTCCATAGTCTTGCCTGCCATTGAAGTGCCCGGAAGCTAAGACCTTGTCCTCAAAGTTGCAATCGCCTTTCCTCCCGAGTGGTGAATGGCAAGTGGTGAACGGCGGTCATCCACTTGCCTGCGACAATCCGCTGCGCTACCAATTCCCTAGGGCCGGATGCGGCCAGCCGCCCGCGGCATCCAGCCATGGTGAATGCATCCAACCGACCATCATCCTCGACCATTCGGCCAATGATGACGAACGGATCAGCAATGCGGGCCCTGATTTGGCCGTTCGTCCATTGAAAGGATGATGTCATGCGCGATTTCCGCGATGCAAAACTGATGGCAAAAAGCCTGCGCGATGCGCTTGCCGAACAGAATGTCGAACTCTCCCACAGCAAGGCACTGGAACTGGTCTCCGCCCAGTTCGGTTACGATGACTGGAACGTTCTTGCCGCAAAGATCGAGGCAGCCGAACCGACGGAGCGAAAAGACGCGATCTCCATCCAGCCCGCCATCCCGATCTTCCGCATTTTCGATGTGACGAAGGCGATGGAATTCTATCGGGATTTCCTCGGCTTTGCCGTGGATTGGGAACATCGCTTCGCGCCCACTGCACCGCTTTATTGCCAGATGTCGCGCAGCGGCATGCTGATCCATCTCTCCGAACACGCCGGTGACGCCTCGCCCGGCGCGCGCGTATTCGTGCCCATGTCGGGGGCGGCCGCCTTCCAGAAAGAGTTGATCGGTAAGAACTACCCCTATATGCGGCCGGGGCTGGAGCAGGCGGACTGGGGACTGGAGGTCACTGTCATCGACCCGTTCAGCAACCGCATCACTTTTTGCGAGCGCGAAATAAAGGCCTGATCAGCTCGCCTGCACAAGGCCGAACAGATTGAGGGCGATCGGGGATCGTTGTTCCTTCATCATGGCGATCCCCAGTCGCGCCACCAGCGGCGGCCCTTCTATCGGTCGAAACACGACGCCGTCGATTTCGATCTTGGCAAGTGATTTGGGCACGATCGACACGCCAAGGCCCGCCGCGACCAGATTGACGACCGAAGGGATTTGAGGGGCTTCCTGTGTCACCGTCAGCTCGAAACCGGCTTCCTTGCAGGCCTGCAGGATGTCTGTATAGAGGCTGAGGCCCATATTGCGCGGAAAGATGATGAAAGGCTCGCCGGCAAGGCTTGCGAGCTTCACGCGGCTTTGTGCCGCAAGCGGATGACCGACGGGAAGCGCCACCAGCATCTGTTCGTCCGCCATGCGTTTCAGCCGCACGTCCTTCGGATCTTCCAGCCCCGGCCGGATGAAGGCGACGTCGAGCTCGCCTCGATTGAGCTTTTCCATCAGCCAATTGCTGTTCATCTCGATCAGCGACAGGGCGACCTCCGGCCATCGTGCCCGAAACTGCCGGATGATCGTCGTCACGGCCGGGTTGAACGTCGCCGAAGCCGTAAAACCGAGCGTCAGACGCCCCGTTTCGCCACGCGCGGCCCTTTGAGCGGCGAGTTTCGCGTGATCCGCCGCCGCAAGCGAGATCCTGGCCTCGGCAAGGAAGGCGACACCCGCCGCCGTCAGTTCAGCGCCATGCGCCACCCGGTGAAACAGCTGCGAGCCGATTTCCGTTTCGAGGTCACGGATCTGCTGGCTGAGCGGCGGTTGGCCGATGCCGAGTTTTGCCGCTGCTCTGGTGAAATTCAATTCTTCCGCGACGGCGACGAAATAACGAAGATGTCGAAGCTCCATATCCAAAACCTATCACGAACGCGTCCTCCATATATTGGACACATGAACGCATGCTGGCTAGATTCGGGGTATTCCAGAAGGTCTTTTTTATCATGCCGTCCGCCGCCGCCAGCCGTCCTTTAGCTTCCGAAATCGATATTCTAGAACCCACGATTGCCCCGCCTCAGTCTGATCCTCCCAAAAAATATCTGACGCGCGGTACGCCAGGCTACCGAAAGGCTAGCCTGGCACTTTTCATGTCCGGTTACTCGACCTTTGCGCTGCTCTATTGCGTACAGCCGCTGATGCCGATCTTTGCCGACGAGTTCAAAGTCAGCCCGGCCGTGAGTTCGCTGTCGCTGTCACTGTCGACGGGCCTGCTTGCGCTGGCCATCTTCTGTGCCGCCGCGATCTCCGAACGTTTCGGTCGCCGCAGCCTGATGTTCTGTTCGCTGATGGGCGCGTCGCTCTGCACGCTCGCCTGCGCCATCATGCCCAGCTGGAACCTCATCCTCGTGATCCGAGCGCTGGAGGGCCTGCTGCTTGGTGGGGTTCCTGCCGTCGCCATGGCCTATCTGTCGGAAGAGATCGATCCCAAGGGCATCGGCGCCGCCATGGGCCTCTATATCGCCGGCAACGCGCTGGGCGGCATGTCGGGACGTGTCTTTACCGGCATTCTTGCCGAATATCTGTCCTGGCGCGTGGCGCTGGCCGTCATCGGCGCTTTCGGTATCGCCGCCGCCATCGGTTTCTTCACCATGCTGCCGCCGTCACGTAACTTCAAGCCGCGCCGGTCCAACGCCAGCCATCACGTCTCGGCCTGGCTCGGCCACGTCAGACGCGGCCCGCTGGCGCTGCTCTTTCTCATCGGCTTCCTGCTGATGGGCTCCTTCGTCACCATCTACAATTATTCGAGCTTCCGGCTGGTGGTCGAACCCTATCATCTCAACCAGACCGAACTCGGCCTGATCTTCACCGCCTATCTGTGTGGTGTCGGCTCGTCCTGGGTCGGTGGCACGCTGAGCGACCGTTTCGGCCAGTTCCAGGTGATGATGGCGGGCATTATCCTGATGTTTGCCGGGCTGATGACCACGCTGGCATCGCCGCTCATCCTCATCATTCTCGGTATCGCCATGCTGACGGCGGGTTTCTTCATGGCCCATGCGGTCGCAAGCGCTCTCATCGGGCGTCTGGCCGGAGCCAACAAGGGGCATGCCTCCTCGCTTTATCTTCTGGCCTATTATCTGGGCTCCAGCATTGCCGGTTCGATCGGCGGAAAATTCTGGAGCGCCGGCGGCTGGTCGGCGGTCATCATCTTTACCGGCATCATGTTGGCGCTAGCGCTGGTTGCCGGACAGACGGCCTACTTCCTGAGCTGCCGCAAGGCTAGATAAAAGCCATTGCTATCCGCTGGTCCGGACAGCCCGGATCGGCTGCGTGACCAGCTTGAAATCCGCCATTTCCTTTTCCGTCAGATAATAGAGCCGGTCGGGCGGCGTCTCCAGCGCATGCAGCCACAGGCCGGAGCCGATGCCCATCTCTTCCAGATGCCGGGCAACTCGAGCGGTCGTCGATTGCGCGCTCGACATCGCCTGTTCCGCTGAAGGCCGCTCGCGGCTGCCGTTGAACACCTGATGTACGCCGATGACCGCATCCTTTTCCGCGATACGCTCGGTGCCGCCGGAAAAGGCGATCGGGCAGGACGAGGCGCAAAGCCCGCGTGAAGCGATCCGGGTCTGCAGCTTCTTCTCGCGGATGAGTTTTGACATCGCAATTGCATCATCCACCGAACCGCCCGGCGAGTTCAGCTGTACGGTCTTTACATATTCCCCGCGCGCCTCGATTTCCTGCGCAAACCGTCCTGCCGCGCCCGGATCGATCGTCCCTTCCGCCATCAGTACGCCGCCAGGTTTGAGGTCGAAGGTCATCGCCTTGCGCAAAACCTCGCTCGGGCTTGCTGGCTCGACCGGTGGAGCGGCAGGACGCCCGTCGGTCAAGGCAGGCGGCAACACGGGCTGATCGTCATGCATCGGGTCGAAACCCGGCAATTCCGCGCTCGCAGTTGCAATTTCGCGCACATCGATCACCAGAAAGGTCGCGGAGGCTGCGAGCAGCAAATAGAATACGCAGCGCATCAATACGCCGTCGTCGATCCGGCGGATGGCTTCACCGATCGTCATGCAGCCTGTCCCTGCCGCGCGAGCGCGGATCGAGATTGGTGATATTGTTCGGCTCTTCGGTTGTGCCTTCGCCCTCCGCCTTGTTCTCCTCCTCAGCCCTCGCGACGGCAGCCTCCAGATCGACGCCATTGGCCGAAAGCGCGCGCTGGATTTCCAGCGCCCGCATCAGTTCTGCCGCGGTAATACGCTCGGCATAGGGCAGTTTCTCTTCCTGTCGGCGGATCGAAGCGTGTGCGACGGCGAGAATGAACACCATCACGCCCGGCAGAAGATCGATAGAGATCGCTCCGGCCCAGGCGGGAATGAAGTCTTCGGCATAATGCAGCACGGCTTCAGCCGAAGACAAAGGCACGAAGCGGCGCTCGGTCACCGGCGCGCGCGAAAGGATTTCGTCTGCGGCCTTGGCAATTGCCTTCGACTGTGCGGCAACAGAGGCTCTGACCGTCGCCATCACCTGATCCTGCCGGTTGACCAGATTGGCATCGCTGCCATCGGCGACAGGCGCAATGAAGCCGAGCGAGAGATCATCTGCCGCGCGGCGGATCGATGGGGCAATCGATGTCTGGGCGAGCGAACTGATGACGCCGGTCAGCGCCACCGCTTCGGTCGAAAACTGGTCGGCGCGCGGGGCGATCAGGCCGGGGGCCGAGATCAGCGAGCGCATCGTTTCCAGCCGCTTCTGCCCTTGCTCGAAAAGCTCGGCCACCTGCTCGCGCGAACCGTTGATATTGGCTTCGAGCGATTTCATCTGCCCCGACATCTGGGTCAGAAGCTGCACGACGCTTCCCGATCCCGTCGTGCCGGTCAGTGATCCCGACTGCCGCTCGACGGCGGCAAGCTGGGTAAACCGTTCCGAGGCGCGCTGGATATCCGGCAGCAGGCCCTGCACGGCAAGCACGTTCTGGTGGGCGCGGTCCAGATCTGCGGCGTAACCTTCGACTGTTTCCGAAAGATGTTGCTCGACGGCGGCAGAGCCGGCAAGGGCCGCAGCATTCAGCCAGCTCGACATGGCAAGGATCATCGCAGCACCACAGGCCATCACGAACAGCATCGCGGTCTTGCCGGTCCGGCTGGTGATATGCGGGTAGAAGCGCGCCATATAGGACCAGAAGGCATAGATGCCGACCGAGACCGAAACCGAATAGATGATCGCGGCAAAAAACACGCCGGTCGGCGATCCGTCGAGGATCGAGCGGACACCGAGATAGGTGTAGACGCCAGACGCCAGCGCCAGAACGGCAAGCGCGAAACGGGTCATGGTTTCGACGGCTGCGACACCGTCCTTCAGGCGTTGCGTAGGACCCAAGGCCATCGGCAATCTCCGGGAAGAGGAATGTATTCCTTAAAAAGGTATGAAAAAACTGGCGGAATCAAGACGGCGCTGTGGTGCGGCAATGACGAAAAGCCCGCAACCAGAGGCTTTTTCATCAAATCCGGTTCAAGTCTCTATTCCTTGCATGCCGAGACCGCCGAGTGCGAAGAAATCATCGATCGCATGGATGGGGGAAATCGCGATCAGTCGCGCCAGGAATGCGTCGGAAGCAAGTTCTTCCTCCACCGCTTCCACCTCGGCGGAGAGCGCGCGATCAATGGTATAGAATGCCGCGTGTTTGCGTACCACCTCGTAGATAAGCCCCACTGCGCCGCCCGGCTCGTCGCCATGCAAATCCATCGCCTGTGCAGCCAGCAGTGCCTCCAGTCCCGCGAGACGTCTCACAGCCCGGACCTGTCGCTCGAAGCGTTCTACCACAAGCGGCAGGAAGGCTGCCTCGTCCTCCATGCCGCCGGCAACGACGATCGACTGTGCCGAAACCGGATTGCTCATCGAAAGAACCCGCGAATAGATATCGCCGGCAAGCTTGATGATCGGCCCGAAGCCGGTGGCGATCGCACCGGGCGGCACCAGATTGACCGGCAGGTCACGCCGCTGGCCGTTGCCCAGAAGGACGCAGCGGTTGAAGGAATTACGCGCCGCATGCGCCATGCACAGCACAGCCGATTCCATCAGCACGGTCACATCGAGCGGCAGCGATCCACCGGACGTCAGCACCCGACCTTCGGCGATCACCGGATTGTCGTCGGAGCGTCCGGTCGCCGCGAGGATCTTGTGGCCGGACGTCAGCACGCTTTCGAACACTGCGCCGAAAACCTGCGGGATCATTCGAAGACTGAGCGGGTCCTGCACATGGGTGCCGCTTGGCCACGCCCAGCCCTGCGAGGCATTCAGCAGCCAGGAGCCGATCATCGCCTCGCGCGGCGTGCCCACATGGGTGACGGCGAGCCAGGGATCACGGGACGCACCCATGGCGCCGGCTGCGGTGAGGCCGGTAGCCAGCAGCACGCGCAAGGCGCCGGCGGCTCCACGCATGATCCGGGCAGCTGCGGCGAAACTGACCGAATTGACGCTCAGCGAGGCGAGACCGTCGCGGGGTGCCATCCGCTGGGAGCTCAGGCCCGCTGCCTTGAAAGCCTCTTCCGCCGGCATCCTTCTGCCCCGATAGACGGCTTCCCCGACACCAGTCAGAACGGCGCCTATCTGCCCCATCAACCCGATATCGGCGCAACCGATCGAACCGGTTCGGCGAACGATGGGAATGACGTCTGCTTCCAGGAGTGCCAGATAACTCTCCACCAGCTCCGTCGTGCAGCCGACATAGCCGGTCAGCGCCGTGTTGACCCGCATTGCGATAGCGTTGCGCACCACCTCTGTCGGAAACGGATCGCCCGTGCCGAAATGGTGGGCGCGCACCAGGCCGAGATTGAACTGGTCGAGTTCGTCGCTCGACCATTCGATATCCTTCATCGCGCCGACGCCGGTGGTCGCCCCGTAGACCGGCATGCCGTCGGCGATTGCCTGTTCGAGCACGGCCCTTGCGGCCCGAACGCGCGCCATGCCGTCCGGCTCGGCGCTGACTGAGGCACGTCCATCGCCGATCACCAGAAGTTCGGCAAAGCCGAGCGGCTGCCCGGTCAACCGGATGGGGAATTTCGCTTCGGCCGTCTGCTTTGCCATGCTCTTACCCTAATGGAGATCAGCGGCCGCGCGATATCCCGAAATGCGAACGGATATGTCGCGCGAAACCCCGTCAGAGCGTCACGGCGATATAGACGAGCGCTGCCGCAATCACCCAGAGCGCCCACCGGCCGTAACGGCTGTGCCGAGCCTCCGCTTTACCGATCGCCTCTGCCGTCTCGGGATCGAAGCGCAGGCCGTTTTCGCTCATATGGACCAGTTCCTGGTGGAACTTGCCCGTCTGTGCCGCGATTTCCGGTGCCGCCTCGGCAAGCTTGACGATCGCCTTCAAGCCATCCTTGACGTCGGAGACCACGCGTTTTGGGCCGAGATTGTCGCGGATCCAATCCCCGACGACCGGTTCCGACGCCTTCCACATGTTGAAGCGCGGGTTGAGCATGCGCGACACGCCCTCGACAACCACCATCGTTTTCTGCAACAGGATAAGCTCTGGCCGCGTCTGCATTTCGAAAAGGTCGGTCACTTCGAACAGCAGCGCCAGAAGACGCGCCATCGAGATCGTTTCGGCCGGCTGTCCGTGGATCGGCTCGCCGATCGCCCGGATCGCCTGCGCAAATGCGGCCACGTCGTGGTGGCCGGGCACGTAGCCGGCTTCGAAATGCACTTCGGCAACGCGCATGTAGTCGCGGGTGATGAAGCCGAACAGGATCTCGGCGAGGAAGCGTCGCTCCTTCTTGCCGAGCCGCCCGGTAATGCCCATGTCGACCGCAACGATCGTGCCGTTAGCTTCCACGAACAGGTTGCCTGGGTGCATGTCGGCATGGAAGAAGCCGTCGCGCAGCGTGTGTCGCAGGAAGGACTGGATCAGCACTTCGGCAAGTTTTTCCAGATTATGACCGGCGGCGCGCAGCGCCTCGACATCGTTCATCTTGACGCCGTCGATCCACTCCATGGTGATCACGTCGCGCCCCGTCCGTTCCCAGTCTACGGTCGGTACGCGAAAACCCGGATCATCCTTGGTGTTTTCGGCAATCTCGGAAAGGGCAGCAGCCTCGAGGCGCAGGTCCATTTCCATCTTGGTCGTCTGTTCCAGCGTGCGCGTCACCTCGATCGGGCGAAGGCGTCGGCTAGACGGCAGGAGCCGCTCCTGCATGCGGGCAACCACATACATGCCTTCGATGTCATGGGCGAAGCGCTGCCGCACGCCGGGGCGCACGACCTTTACCGCAACCTTTTTGCCGTTGACGATGGCCGGATGAACCTGCGCGATCGAAGCCGCGGCAATCGGCTCGTCAAAGGACGTATAGAGGTCCTCGATCGGGCGTCCAAGCGAGGTCTGGATGGCGTTCTTCGCGGCATCCGTCGGGAAAAACGCCATCCGGTCCTGTAGCATGGCAAGATCGACGGCCCAGTCGACGCCGACAACGTCCGGGCGCGTTGCGAGGAACTGCCCGATCTTCACATAGGACGGCCCGAGCCGGTCGACGGCACGCGTCAGCCTTTCGCTGCGCGCCTGCTTCTTGGCGCGAAAACGTGCCAGCGGCTCCAGCATCGATTTGGCAAAGCCGACAGCCGGCGGCATGTCTTCGGTCGGAAGCGCGGAAACCACGCCTTCGCGGACAAGGACCCAGCCGACACGGGCGAGCCGGAAATAGGCGCCGATCGTGCTCATGCGCTCAAAGCTTCCAGCCGGAATGCAGCGCGGCGATGCCGCCGGTATAATTGGTATAGCTGACACGGGAGAAGCCGGCCTCGCGGATCATCGTGGCGAAATTCTCCTGGTTGGGGAATTTGCGGATCGATTCCACCAGATACTGATAGGGTTCGGCATCGCCGGTAATCATCTTGCCGAATTGCGGGATCGCCTTGAACGACCACTCTTCGTAAAACTTGTCGAGCAACGGCATTTCGACTTCGGAGAATTCCAGAACCAGCAGACGCCCGCCGCGCTTCAGGACGCGATAGGCTTCGGACAGCGCCACATCGATGCGCGGCACGTTGCGGATGCCGAAGGCGACCGTATAGGCGTCGAAGGAATTGTTTTCGAAGGGAAGGGATTCCGCATTGGCCTCAACGAAATCCAGATTGTCGGAAAGCTTCTTCTTGGCGGCACGCTCCGCGCCGACGGCAAGCATCGAACCGTTGATGTCGAGCACCGTCGTATGCGCCTTGCGGCCGGACGCCTCCACGATGCGGAAGGCGATATCGCCGGTGCCGCCGGCAACGTCGAGCGTCTTGTAGCCGTCTTCCTTGCGCGGGCTGAGTGCCGCAATCATCGCATCCTTCCAGACGCGGTGCATGCCGGCCGACATCACGTCGTTCATGATGTCGTAGCGCTTGGCGACCTTGTGGAAGACGTCGTTGACCAGACCCTGCTTTTCTCCGTCGGCCACCTGGCGGAAGCCATAGGAGGTTTCCATTCCGCCATGGGCGCCGGTTCGGGCTTCGGTCATCGGTTACTCCTTAACGTCTTTTCCTTGAGCCTTCGATGGTAGCGAAACCGATTGTGGATCGCTATGTGGTGGATGGCCCGGTCGGTAAATCAATTGTCTGTCCGGTCTATAGATCACCGGCGCGGTTGTTGAAACAGGAAGTTAGGTATCCATGCCCGAATTGCCAGAGGTCGAAACCGTCAGACGCGGGCTTGCCCCGGTCATGGAAGGCGCGCTTGTGACACAGCTTCAACAGAACCGCTCCGATCTGCGTTTTCCGTTTCCGCAAGCCTTCGCCGAAAGGGTCTCCGGCCGTCGCATCATTTCCCTTGGGCGCCGTGCGAAATATCTGCTGATCGATATGGAAGACGACCTGACCTTGATCAGCCATCTCGGCATGTCGGGTTCGTTCCGCATTGAGGATGCCGTTCAGGGCGATTTCCATCATGCCCGCTCAAAAGACAGTAAACACGACCACGTCATCTTCCATGTCGAGCGCGACGGAAGAGGACACAAGGTCATCTATAATGATCCGCGCCGCTTCGGCTTCATGCATCTGTGGAAGCGCAGCGAACTCGATCTCTACCCCGCCTTTGCCGAGCTCGGCCCGGAGCCGACCGGCAATGCACTCGATGCCGATTATCTCGCCGGACGACTGAGCGGCAAGAGCCAGCCGCTGAAGGGCGCGTTGCTCGACCAGACGGTCATCGCGGGTCTCGGCAATATCTATGTCTGCGAAGCCCTGTGGCGATCGCACCTGTCGCCGAAACGCCAGTCGGGCACGCTTGTGACGCCGAAGGGAAAGCCGAAGAAAGAGCTGCTGGCTCTGACCGAGACGATCCGCGCCGTCATCGCCGATGCGATTGCCGCCGGCGGCTCGTCCCTGCGCGACCATATCCAGACGGATGGATCACTCGGTTATTTCCAGCATTCCTTCTCTGTATATGATCGCGAGGGCGGGGCTTGCCGCATGCCTGGATGCAACGGTACCGTTGAGCGCATCGCGCAATCCGGCCGATCAACCTTTTATTGTCAGGCCTGCCAGAAATAAGCCGCTGCAGACACGGGAGGATACCTCTATGACCCTAGAAGCAGACTTTGAGACGATCTTGACCGAAACCCGCGGTGCGGTGGCGATCATCACGCTGAACCGCCCCAAGGCGCTCAATGCGCTGAATTCGGTTGTCATGACCGAGCTGACCGCGGCACTGAGCGCCTATGACAAGGATGAGAGCGTTGCTGTCGTCGTACTCACTGGCTCTGAAAAGGCATTCGCAGCCGGGGCGGATATCAAGGAAATGCAGTCTCTCGACTTCGTTGATGCCTATCTCGGCGATTTCATTTCTGGCTGGGATGCAGTTGCTTCTTTCCGCAAGCCGCTGATTGCTGCCGTCTCTGGCTTTGCACTGGGGGGCGGCTGCGAGCTTGCAATGATGTGCGACTTCATCATCGCATCGGATACGGCAAAGTTCGGCCAGCCTGAGATCACCCTTGGCGTTATTCCGGGCATGGGTGGCTCGCAGCGCCTCACCCGCGCCGTCGGCAAGGCCAAGGCGATGGATATGGTCCTGACTGGCCGGATGATAGATGCAGCGGAGTCAGAGCGTGCGGGACTCGTATCGCGTGTGGTCGAGGCCGAAAAACTGATGGACGAGACACTGGCTGCGGCGGAGAAGATTGCCGGCTTCCCGCGTGCCGCCGCGCTGATGGCCAAGGAGGCCGTAAACCGGTCGTTTGAGACGACACTCTCCGAAGGGCTGCGTTTCGAACGTCGTGTATTCCAGTCGCTGTTTGCCACCGCCGACCAGAAAGAAGGCATGGCCGCCTTTGTCGAAAAGCGCAAACCCGCCTTTACCAATAGGTAGAGGCTTAAAAAGCGCGTTGACTGGGGCGGGTATTCCCGCTATATGCCCGCCCACAGTTGGGAAAGCCTTTATGCGGCTTCCTCTATTGCTCCCGAATTGCTGGATGATGGGTCGCAGGACCGGCGGCAACGGTGGAGTGTTGGTTCGAATTCGTAGAGAGGCATGAAATGGCCAATACAACTTCGGCGAAAAAAGCGACCCGCAAGATCGCTCGCCGCACCGCAGTCAACAAGGCTCGCCGTTCGCGCGTTCGCGGCTTCATCCGTAAGGTTGAAGAAGCCATCGCAACCGGTGACGTTTCTGTTGCTGCAGAAGCACTCAAGGCTGCTCAGCCTGAGATCGCTCGCGCCGCTACCAAGGGCGTTCTTCACAGCAACACGGCATCCCGCAAGGTGTCCCGTCTTGCTGCCCGCGTGAAGGCACTTTCCGCCTAAGCCGGCTATCAATTTCAAAGTTTTAGGAAAGCCTGGTCTAACGACCGGGCTTTCTTTGATTCTGCCTTTTCAACCGGTCGTTGCTCGGCTCAATAACGGTTTCGTGTCATATGCGTGACAAGGAAAATGCAGGTTTATTAGAGACTTACGGGCATTAGTTTGGCTTTTGCCTTCATTTGACCCGGACCTTCGAGGGTCAAAATAGAGTCAAGCGATTTTTTATTTTTCCTGTGAATCGCGATGGTTGTGGCTGGCCAAATTTGAATCCCATTGATTCAACTGCGATTCTTTATGACAGCCCCTGCGGCATTCTAAACACGCAGCAAGAGTCAACGCCCGGCGCTTAATTTTGGGTAAAAAACACTGTTGATCTTGCCAGGTGATCCTGCCTAAATGGCTTCCAGCAAGGGGCTCGGGGACAACTTCAGGAGCTTTCGCTGACAGTCTCAATCAAGAGAAGGTCGCGGACGTTTCATGTTCTTTGCTGCGGGATAAGAACTCCCGTTTTCCATAAACTTAGGGTTGCAAACCGGAAAGTGCATACTTTTCGGCCGCATTCCTTTTGTGTCCGCAGTCCGCCTCGGCGGTTTGTGGGCATTCCGCACTCATGATGTCTCGTACGAGGATGAGACATTGGAGTGACCCATATCGACCGGCCTGAACGAGGCGGACCGGAAGATGAGCTTCGTTCTGGCGGATGAAGCTGGGAAAATTAAGGGGACGATTTAAAGCCTTTCCTTAGCGGGAAGGGTTCGGTGAAATTTACGACTATGTCCGGCGAAATCAGTTCGCCGGGCTTCCATTCAGAAGGCGGCAAATAATGCAGATCAATACCGTATCGACACGGGCACTTGGTGACAGCGACCGTGCTCGACAGGGATTCGATACAGTTTGCTCCCAAGCGGCAGGGGAAACAGCGGAAATGCAGCATGATGCTCTTTTCGAGCGGTTCAGTGCGCGATTGAAGGCGCAGGTCGGTCAGGATGTTTATGCAAGTTGGTTTGCGCGTCTTAAGCTTCATTCTGTATCAAAAAGCGTTGTGCGGCTCACCGTTCCGACGACCTTCCTGAAATCCTGGATCAACAACCGGTATCTCGAGCTGATCGAAGGCCTCTTCAAGGAAGAGGACAAGGAAATTCTCAAGGTGGAAATCCTGGTCCGCAGCGCAAGCCGCGCGATCAAGGCTCTCGGTGGTGTCGAACAGCGGCCGGCACCGGTCGAGAACAGCGCTACAACCAGTTTCAATCGCGCTTCGCAGCCGCGTGAAATCGGCAAGATCGCAGCCTTTCCGGCGCCGCTGGCTGCAGCCTCGACTGCGACGCGCAATGCGCACTCCGGACCGTTGTTCGGCTCTCCTCTTGATAGCCGTTATACGTTCGAGACCTATATCGAAGGTTCTTCCAACCGCGTGGCGCTTGCCGCCGCAAAGACGATTGCCGAAGCCGGTGCAGGCGCTGTCCGCTTCAATCCGCTATTCATTCATTCGAATGTCGGTCTCGGCAAGACGCATCTTCTTCAGGCGATTGCCAACGCTGCCGTCGGCAGCAACCGTAACCCGCGTGTCGTCTACCTGACGGCTGAATATTTCATGTGGCGTTTCGCTACTGCGATCCGTGACAATGATGCCCTGACGCTCAAGGACAGCTTGCGCAATATCGATCTTCTGATCATCGACGACATGCAGTTTCTGCAGGGCAAGATGATCCAGAACGAATTCTGCCACCTCCTCAACATGCTGCTCGACAGCGCAAAGCAGGTTGTGGTGGCAGCAGACCGTGCACCGTGGGAGCTGGAATCGCTCGATCCGCGCGTCCGCTCGCGTCTTCAGGGTGGCGTTGCCATCGAGCTGGAATCCCCGGAATACGAAATGCGTCTGGAAATGCTCAAGGGCCGCCTGCAGACGGCCAAGCAGGACGATCCGTCGCTCGATATTCCGGCCGAAATTCTCAGCCACGTTGCCCGCAACGTCGCCAGCAGCGGCCGCGAACTGGAAGGTGCCTTCAACCAGCTTCTGTTCCGTCGTTCGTTCGAGCCCTCGCTTTCCATCGAGCGTGTTGATGAGCTTCTGGCGCATCTGGTTGGTGCCGGCGAGGCAAAGCGCGTCCGTATCGAGGATATCCAACGCGTCGTTGCCCGTCACTATAACGTGTCGCGGCAGGAACTCGTTTCGAACCGTCGCACCCGCGTCATCGTCAAGCCGCGCCAGATTGCCATGTACCTGGCGAAGACCATGACGCCGCGTTCCTTCCCGGAAATTGGCCGTCGCTTCGGCGGACGCGATCATACGACCGTTCTTCACGCGGTGCGCAAGATCGAGGAATTGATCGGCGACGACAGCAAGCTTGGCCATGAGGTCGAGCTCCTGAAGCGCCTGATCAATGAGAACAATGCATGATCGGCTGCTGAGCCAAATTTGAAGACCGGATGGGTCGTTCCGCAAGGAGCGGCCCATTTTTTCATGATCCATAATGGGTGCTCTCGACGATCGGCTCTTGACGAGTCGAGCCCGCAAGTCGAACTTCTGGGAAAATGCCGGTGATCGACCAAGAGGCTCTGCATGTTCCTGTTATCTGTCGCTATGATCTGGGGCGTTGCCTGCATCACGCCGGGACCGAATACGCTTCTGGTAATCCGCTACTGCCTGACGGCACCGCGCAAAGTGGCGATCTCTGCGGTCATGGGGACTATTACCGGAACCCTGTGCTGGGGCATCGCCGGATGGCTCGGCATCAATGCTCTTTTTCAGGCGGCACCCTTTGCCTATCTGGCTTTGAAAATTGCCGGCGGTCTTTATCTGATCTGGCTCGGCATTCGTGTGTTTGTTGACGTTAGAAAGGCGCACAGAGCACCAGAGGCCATCCCAGAAAATGCCGATTTTTCGCTGAAGACTGCTTACCGCATGGGATTGGCGACCAATCTCGCCAATCCGAAATCCGCGCTTTTCGTCGCCTCGCTCTTCGCCGTCACCATGCCGGCCGGCACGCCATTTCTTTACGGTGTTGCTGCGATCGGGGTAATGGTGACCGTCTCGGCGCTTTATTATAGCTGCCTCGTAGCATTGATTACCCATCCACGAGTGGCGGCGGCTTACCTCAAGGCAAAACGGAAGATCGATCTCGGCGTCGCAACGGTGTTTGTCGGTTTCGGCACGAAGCTTCTCCTGTCGCAGCGGTGAGCGACAATGCATGGTAAGGACGATCCGACATCGCTCTTCTACTCCCACAACGCGGCAACATATGCGGCGGCACTTTCGGATGCGAGCCTGAAACGGCTGGATGCCTTTCTTGCGGGGCTTTCTGCAGGAGCAACCATTCTGGAACTCGGCTGCGGCAGTGGCCGCGACAGCGCCGTCATGATTGCCCGCGGTTTTGATGTCCTGCCCACCGATGGCATCCTGGAGATGGCAAGCGAAGCTTCATCGCGTCTTTCGATCCCCGTTCCGGTCCTGCGTTTCGAGGATATCGATAAGGTATCGGCCTTCGACGGTATCTGGGCCAATGCCTGCCTGTTGCACGTCCCACGTAGCGAGCTTGGCGGCATTCTGCGGAAGATCCATACGGCCCTGCGCCCGGGCGGAGTGTTCTACGCCAGTTTCAAGGCAGGCGAAACCGAGGGGCATGATACCTTTGGCCGATTTTTCAATTATCCGTCGAGGGATTGGCTTCAGTTGAAATACGAAGCCCTGCCTTGGAAATCGATAACAATGGAAGAGCAGTCGGGCAGTGCTTACGATCGCAAGCCAACCGAATGGCTCCACGTAACTGCCGTCAAGTCTTGATGCAGGGCGAACTTAGTGAAGCTTAGCGCGTTCGGTTGCAGTAATTCTTTCGAAACATCTGATCCTCCCCCTTTGTTTTAGAGAAAGGCGCTACATGTTTGATCGTATCTCTGGAGGAAGGCAATGAATGAAGAAGCGCGCGCCCGCATCGCGGCGAACGACAAGTTGTTGAAAGCCGTTATCACCCTGCTTGCCATCAAGGATCCAGACCTTCTGGACGAACTCGACATCATCTTCGCGCTTGCCGATGAAGAAGGCAGCGCTTTGGCCGAAACGGATCGCAGAACGCGAATCCATCTGAAGCAGGAGCTGGAGCTTATCCGTAATCTGGCAAGCTCCGCTCTGGAGACGACCCACTGAAGAGCCGTTCGCACGCCTCAGTGACGATGCTTGATATCAGGCGTCGCCGCCGGCCGTAGCGGCTTCGGTCTTCGGGCCGCCCTTGGCAACACCGACCATGGCCGGGCGCAGAACGCGGTCGCCGATCGTGAAGCCTGCCTGCACGACCTGCACGACCGTGTTGTTCGGAACGGCCGGGTTCGGAATTTCGAACATCGCCTGATGGAAGTTCGGGTCGAACTTTTCGCCCTCTGCATCGATCTTTTTCACGCCGTGACGCTCAAGAGCCGAAAGCATGGCGCGTTCGGTCATTTCGACGCCTTCAAGAAGGGTCGTCAGCGTGGCGTCCGCGCCAGAGCGCTGGTCGGCCGGAACTGCATCGAGAGCACGGCGAAGGTTGTCCGAAACGGCCAGCATGTCACGTGCAAAGCCGGAAACGGCATATGACTTGGCGTCCTTCACATCGCGCTCGGTTCGGCGGCGCAGATTGTCCATTTCGGCAGCAAGCCGAAGGAAGCGGTCGCGCAGTTCGGAATTCTCGGCCTTCAGCACATCCAGCGGATCCGGCTCGGCTGCAACCTCAGCAGCTTTCTCTTCGGCGGCACCGTCAAAATCGGCTGCTGCAGCTTCGACCTCGTTATCCGCGAAAGCTGCTTCAGGCCCGGTTTTCTTGGTTTCGTCGGTCATGACGTTCTCCGATTGATCTGTATCTTGAATTTGCGCTCGATATCGAGGTTTGCGGGCAAAAAATCAAGGCTTGGAGGACGAAGGAGCTGACTTACATCGAGCCGCGCGACAAGCGAGCGATCAACTGGGCCGTATAATCGACCATCGGTACAACACGCGAATAGTTGAGCCGGGTTGGTCCAATCACGCCGACGGCCCCGACGATCCGGTCCTCGCCATCGCGATAGGGTGCGACGATCAGCGATGAACCGGATAACGAAAACAGCTTGTTTTCCGATCCGATGAAAATCCGAACCCCGGACCCGGCTTCGGCAAGCTCCAGTATTTCGATCAGGCTGTCCTTCTTCTCCAGATCGTCGAACAGCAGCCGCAGCCGGTCCAGATCCGAAGCCTCTCCCAATCCCTCCAGAAGATTGGCGCGGCCGCGAACGATGAGCTGGGTCGGCTTGCCTTCCTCGCTGTCGCCTGACCAGACCGCTAGGCCTTTCTCGATCAGATCCTGCGCCAGAGCATCGACTTCCGTCTGCACCTCCTGCTTCAACTTCTTGATCTGCCCCCGGAATTCGGGAAGCGTCTGGCCGGTCAGGTGCGCGTTGAGAAAGTTGGCAGCTTCAGTAAGCTGTGAAGAGGTTACTCCTGCCGGCAAATCGATAATGCGGTTTTCGATCTGATTGTGATCGCCGACAAGCACAGCCAGTGCCTTTGTCGGCTCCAACCGGATGAATTCCACATGCTTGAGGATCGGGTCGCTTTTCGTCGTGATGACGATGCCGGCTCCGCGCGAGACGCCTGACAGCATCAGGCTCGCATCCGTCATCAGGTTTTCCAGCGTCTGATCCCTGTCGTTGGGACGCACCTGTCGATCGATACTGGCGCGTTCCTCATCGGAAAGGTTTCCAGTCTGCATGAAGGCGTCGACAAAGAAGCGCAGCCCGCTCTGCGTCGGCAGCCGACCTGCGCTGATATGCGGTGAATAGATCAGGCCCAACTGTTCGAGATCGCTCATCACATTGCGTACCGATGCCGGCGACAGCGACATGGGTAGCAGGCGCGACAAATTGCGGGAGCCGAGAGGCTCGCCATTTTCCAGATAGCTCTCCACGATACGACGAAAGATCTCGCGTGAGCGCTCGTCGAGCATCGACCCGACATCCATGCCTCTACCCGCAGAAAAGCTCATATCCTTAAGTAACCTCGATTTGTTCGCCTCCGAAATATAGTTATTGCAGCGGAGGCCTCAAAAGGGAAATCGCAGATGTCGTGCCAATTGTCACGATAAGGCGCGGCCAAGGCTTTTTCTTTGCAAATGAAGCCCGCGCACCTTAGAAGGCGGGAAACGCTGCAACAGATGAAAACGGCAATAATTCGCCTGTCATCCAATGCGGAAAATCAAAGGATCATCGCATGCTTGGGCGTCTCGCCTGAAGATGCGATGCGCTGATATAGGGAGTGATCAATGCGGCCTTCAGGCAGACCAGTAAACCAGATGCGCAAAGTGTCTTTCGAGCGCAACTTCTCCAAACATGCCGAAGGCTCCTGTCTGGTGAAGTTCGGCGACACGCATGTGCTGTGCACCGCAAGCCTTGAAGAAAAGACCCCGCCGTGGCTGCGCAACACCGGCAAGGGTTGGGTAACCGCCGAATACGGCATGCTGCCGCGCGCCACCGGCGACCGCATGAAGCGGGAAGCCACGTCCGGTAAGCAGGGCGGTCGCACGCTCGAGATCCAGCGTCTGATCGGCCGTTCGCTGCGTGCGGTCGTCGATCTCGAGGCGCTCGGTGAAAAGCAGATCACCATCGACTGCGACGTCATCCAGGCCGATGGCGGCACCCGTACGGCGTCCATCACCGGCGGCTGGATCGCGCTTCACGATTGCCTCAAGTGGATGGAAACCCGCTCGATGATCAAGCTCGACAAGGTCCTGAAGGATCACGTCGCGGCAATCTCCTGCGGTATCTTCGCCAACCAGCCGGTGATCGACCTGGATTACCTCGAAGACTCCGCTGCGGAGACCGATGCGAACTTCGTCATGACCGGCGCGGGCGGCATCGTCGAAGTGCAGGGCACAGCCGAAGGCAAGCCGTTCAGCCGCGAGGAATTCCTGCAGCTTCTAACGCTCGCCGAAGCTGGCACGCAGGAGCTGGTTGCCATGCAGAAGGCCGCCATCGGCGCCTGAAAGGTGGAGCGGTGATCGACGGCATACTCGAAACCGCACTTTACACCGACGATCTCGACGCGGCGGAGGCTTTTTATGGCGGTGTGCTGGGGCTTGAAAAAATCCTGCGCGCCGGCAACCGCCACCTCTTCTTTCGCTGCGGAGATATGATCCTGCTGATCTTTGATCCGAAGGAGACGGTAAAGCCGCCGTCTTCTGACGCGCTCCCTGTTCCGCCGCATGGCGCAACCGGCCCCGGTCACCTCTGTTTCCGTATGCGTGCGGAGGCGATTGACAGGATGGTCGAAAAGCTCAACAAGGCAGGCATTGTGATCGAAAGCGATTTCCGCTGGCCGAACGGCGCCCGCTCGATCTATTTCCGTGATCCCGCCGGCAACAGCCTGGAATGTGCAGAGCCCATGCTCTGGAACCTGAAGTAGGAATTTTCATGCGTAAGCTCGAGACCAAGACGATCGTTGTCGCAAGCCACAACGCCGGCAAGATCAGGGAGATCGCCGAGTTGATCGGACCATTCGGCTTTTCGGCAAAGTCTGCCGCGGAACTGAAATTCGAGGAACCGGACGAAACCGGCACGACATTCGAGGAAAACGCCACGATCAAGGCGCTGGCATCGGCCAAGGCTTCGGGCCTTCCGGCGTTGTCGGATGACAGCGGCATCGTGATTGATGCTCTCGGCGGCGCACCGGGCGTCTATACGGCCAACTGGGCCGAGCGCGAGGATGGCAGCCGCGATTTCCAGATGGCGATGGAAAAGGTCGAGAAAGCGTTGCAGGAAAAGGGCGCGGATACGCCCGACAAGCGCACCTGCCGTTTCGTCAGCGTGCTCTGCCTCGCTTGGCCGGATGGCCATACCGAACTGTTCCGCGGCGAGGTCGAAGGTGTGGTCGCTTGGCCGCCGCGCGGCACGGCGGGTTTCGGTTACGATCCGCTTTTCCAGCCTGAAGGCTTTGAAACGACCTTCGGCGAGATGACCAGTGAAGAAAAGCATGGCTGGAAGCCGGGCGACGAGCATGCCCTGTCGCACCGTGCCCGCGCCTTCAAACTCTTCGTCGAAACCTGCCTGGGGGCCTGATCCTTCGTGAACGCCGTAGCCTCCAACCTGCCCAATACGCTGCTTCCCGACACGGGTGAGCCGGGCTTCGGCGTATACGTCCATTGGCCGTTTTGTGCTGCCAAGTGTCCCTATTGCGACTTCAACAGCCATGTCCGCCATCAGCCGGTGGATCAGGCCCGTTTCACCGCCGCTTTCCTCAAGGAGATGGAAACGATGCGGAAGATGAGCGGCCCGAAAGTCGTGACCAGCATTTTTCTTGGCGGCGGTACGCCGTCGCTGATGGATCCTTCAACCGTCGAGGCGATCCTCAACGGCATTGCCCGTCACTGGAACGTTCCGGATGGCATCGAGATTACCATGGAAGCCAACCCCTCCAGTGTCGAGGCGGAGCGCTTTCGTGGTTATCGGGCAGCCGGTGTCAATCGTGTATCCATGGGCGTGCAGGCCCTCAACGATGCCGATCTCAAATTTCTCGGCCGGCTGCATGATGTGGCGGATGCTTTGAAAGCGATACGGCTGGCGCGTGAGATTTTTCCGCGCATGTCCTTCGACCTTATCTATGCCCGGCCTAGGCAGACGGTTGAAGCGTGGGAAGCCGAGCTTAAGCAGGCAATTTCCTATGCGGTTGACCATTTGTCCCTCTACCAGCTGACGATCGAGGAAGGCACGCCCTTTTACGGATTGCACAAGGCAGGCAAGCTCATCGTGCCGGACGACGATCAATCCGCCTTGCTTTACGAGGCAACGCAGGAAATCACCGCACGTCACGGCATGCCGGCTTATGAAGTGTCCAATCACGCAAAGCCCGGCGCCGAGAGCCGCCATAACCTGACCTATTGGCGTTACGGCGATTATGCCGGTATCGGGCCGGGTGCACATGGTCGTCTTACCCGTGGCCGTAACAAGATTGCCACCGCCACCGAGCGCCGTCCCGAAACCTGGCTTGAGCGTGTAGAAGCCGAAGGCCACGGGATGAACGATCAGGAAGTTCTCGGCTACGATGAGCAGGCAGACGAACTGCTGCTGATGGGGCTGCGCCTCACCGAAGGCGTCGATCTCGCCCGCTGGCAGGAACTCTCCGGCCGCGATCCGGATCCTGTCCGGGAGCAGACTTTACTGGAACACGGGTTTATCGAGCGTCTCGGCAATTCGCGTCTGCGCTGCACGCCAAAGGGGATGCTTATCCTCGACGCGGTCGTTGCCGATCTCGCCTGCTAAAGTAATCCCAGCAAAAGCGGGAACCGATTTTGCTGGGATTACGGCAAAAAAACAGACAGGCCCGTTTCGCGTTTCGAAGAAACGCGGAATCGATTTTCATGAAAAGGAAAGCGGCATTCAAGCCGCGTTATTAGTCTGCTCTTCATTGAGGAAGGCATAGATCGCGGAGGCGGAATCGGTCTGCCTCAGTTTCGCGGCAAGATCCTGGTCACGCAGCACGCGTGCAATGCGCGAAAGCGCCTTGAGATGGTCGGCGCCAGCGCCTTCCGGAGCAAGAAGAAGGAATACGAGATCCACCGGTTCGTCATCCAGTGCCTCGAAATCGACAGGGCTCTCCAACCGCGCAAAAATGCCGCTGATCGATGAAATACCGTTAAGCTTCCCATGCGGAATGGCGATGCCATGTCCCACACCCGTCGATCCCAGCCGCTCGCGCTGCAGGATGACGTCAAAGATTTCCCGTTCGGAAACGCCCGTCAGCTTGGCGGCCTTAGTCGCCAATTCCTGCAGGAGCTGTTTCTTGGAGGTCGTTTTTAAGGCAGGGATAATCGCATCTTGATGCAGCAGATCTGCCAATGCCATTCGTTTCTTCCTTTGTGCCGCGAAGGCAGGGGAAGCGTCGTTGCCGACGCCTCCCGAGTTTCGTTAGTTCTTGATATTGGTGGAGTCGATCCAGCCAATATTGCCGTCGTGGCGCCTGTAAACGATGTTCAGCTTCTCGTCACCGGGGCTACGGAAAAGAAGCACGGGTTCATCCGTCATATCCAATGCCATGACGGCCGTCGCAACTGACATCGTTCTCAGCTGCTTGGTAGTTTCGGCAACGATCGTCGGAGCAAAATCGTCCGGCACATCGTCTGCCTCTTCAGGCACCCGGTCCATGACCGTGTAAGCCACTTCGGCAAAGCCGTTCTGCTGGTTGGTGCCAGCGTGATGATCCTTTAGACGGCGCTTATAGCGACGCAGACGCTTCTCTATACGCTCGGCGGCAGCATCGAAACTGCCCTGCGGATCATTGGCTTCGCCTGCGGCGTGAAGCACGATCCCCGTATCGAGATGCACTTTGCAATCGGCAGAAAAACGTGGGCCGGATTTCTCTACGATAACCTGGCTTGAATAGCCTCCATCGAAGTATTTGGTTATGGCCTCCCCGATATGGTCCTCGATCTTTTGGCGGAAAGAATCACCGATTTCCATATGCTTACCGGAAACACGCACACTCATGGAATTATTCCTTCTTGTCGTGACTTGCGTGTTCCAGTCTACGCCAAGCCGCTCTCTCATCCAAGCCGTCCGAACCGATTGCAGCAAAATAGCGCTACCTGTCCTGCCTTGCGCGGAATTGTGGGGAAGCCCCGCTGGCGGCGGCGCTTCTAGCCTTCGTTGGAAAGGAAGTCAACGTCTCGACCTATGGATGCATCGCACGGCTGGTCACAACGTGGCTACTCTGGCCGCAGCGCGCTTCTCTCGCCGGCGCTGAACCGACGAGGGAATGTTCATGGCTTCCCGATACTTGGCGACCGTGCGGCGGGCTAGGTCTACTCCTGCCTGCTTGAGGCTGGTCACGATGTCGTCATCGGAAAGAACGGCGTCAGCAGCTTCCTGTGTTATCAGCATCTTGATTTTGTGGCGAACGGCCTCGGCGGAGTGGCTGTCGCCACCTTCATCGGCCGATCCGATCGAAACCGTGAAGAAGTATTTGAGCTCGAACATGCCCCGCGGCGTCAGCATGTACTTGTTCGAAGTAACGCGGCTTACCGTGGACTCGTGCATCTTTATGGCTTCTGCAACGGTCTTCAGATTGAGCGGGCGCAGGTGATCGACACCGTGCATGAGAAAAGCGTCCTGCTGGCGGACGATCTCTGTCGCGACCTTCATGATCGTCTTTGCGCGCTGGTCCAGGCTGCGGGTCAGCCAGTTGCCGTTCTGCAGGCAATCGGAAAGAAATGCGTAATCCCCGCTGTTTTTCGGGCAGTTCTTCGATACCTGTTGAAAATAGGTCTGGTTGACCAGAACGCGTGGCAGGGTTTCCGGATTGAGTTCCACCGCCCAGCCGCCGATATTGGCAGGACGGACAACGATGTCCGGCGAAATAACATCAGCGACCTGAGTTGCGAAATCCGCACCCGGCTTCGGGTTCAGTTGGCGAATTTCAGCAAACATGTCGATGAGGTCCTCGTCATCGACGCCGCATAACTTTCTGAGATTTGCGAAATCACGCTTCGCCAAGAGGTCCAGGTGGCGGACCAAGGTATCCATGGCGGGATCGAGCCGATCCCTTTGTTTAAGCTGGATCGCCAGGCATTCGCCGAGTGAACGGGCAAATATGCCGGGTGGATCAAGTGTCTGCAGGCGCACAAGTACTTGCTCGGCATACTCGGTCGTTATGCCGAGCCTGGCAGCGATCTCGTCGAGGTCGGCCTGAAGATATCCGGCATCGTCTAGTTCTTCATTTAGCTGCTGGGCAATAAGGCGATCCTGCGACTGTTTGAGCAGCAGCGGGATTTGCTGGCTGATGTGCTCCCGTAGGCCGACTTCGCTGGCAATGAAATCGTTGATATCGTAATCATCGCCGGCATCACCCGCTGGCATCGATTTCCATTGGCCCATTAGCTCGGGCGCATCTCCTCGCCGCTCGGGCGGGTCGTCGGGAAAGACGTTTTCAGTGCCGCCGTCCAGGCCTTCGCCAAACGTTTCTGTAATGACGATACCCTGCTCGTCCCGCCATGCTCCCGCATCGACATCAGCTTCTGCGGTAATGTGATCCGTTGTGTCGCCATAGCCCAATTCTGCGCCATTTTCCCCGTCTGATGGCGAAATTTCGAGCAGTGGGTTCTTTTCTATTTCCTGTGCGATGAACTGGTTCAGTTCGAAATGCGTCATCTGCAGCAGCTGAATCGATTGCATCAGCTGCGGAGTCATCACAAGCGATTGGGTCTGTCGCAGGAAAAGGCTGGCGGTTAAACCCATAGTGGACGCTAAACTCCCAAAACACTCGGCCGCGCACTCATTGCGTGGCCGTCATGCGCATCTGGCACAAGAATTGCTTTTTTGAGAGATTTGGTCAAGCGCCGAGGTGGCGGAATTGTGACGCTATTTTAAAGGCTGAACTTGTCACCAAGGTAAAGTCGACGGACATCCTGGTTGTTAACGATGTCAGAAGCCCGGCCGTGGGTCAGCACTTCACCCGCATGGATGATATAGGCTCTATCGATAAGGCCGAGCGTCTCACGCACGTTGTGATCGGTTATCAGTACGCCAATGCCGCGTGCCGTCAAGTGTCGGACAAGATTCTGGATATCCGATACGGAAATTGGATCGACACCTGCAAAAGGTTCGTCGAGCAGCATGAACGACGGGTCTGTCGCCAGTGCCCGGGCAATTTCCAGGCGGCGTCGTTCGCCGCCCGATAAGGCCACGGCTGCAGACTTGCGGAGCTGGCTGATGTGAAATTCTTCCAGCAATTCGTCGAGCTTCGCTTCTCGCTTGTCCCGGTTGGGTTCGTGGACCTCGAGCACGGCACGGATATTGTCTTCCACCGACAGCCCGCGAAAGATCGAAGCTTCTTGCGGCAGGTAGCCGACACCAAGCCGCGCCCGGCGATACATCGGCATGCGCGTTACTTCATTGCCGTTGATCGCGATCATTCCCTCGTCGACCGGAACAAGACCGGTGATCATGTAGAAGCAGGTCGTCTTGCCCGCGCCATTCGGCCCGAGCAGGCCAACGGCCTCCCCACGGCGCACGACCAGCGATACGCCGTTCACAACGCGTCTTGTGTCATAGGTCTTGGAAAGTCCATGCGCGACGAGGGTCCCTTCATAGCGCGCCTTGTCGCGTGCGATAAAGGGTTCGGGCGAAGGCGTTTTCCTTGCCGTCAACTGGGGGAGAAAAGGAAGTTTCACGTTATGAGTCTATTGCTTGGGCCGCGACTTTGGGTCGAGCATGATTTCAACGCGACCGCCGCAGCTGTCGAGCTTGGCTTGGCCGCTCGCCATCTGCACAGTCAGCTTGCAGCCTTTGAACACATTCGGTCCATCGGAAAGCACAACCTGCTTGCCGGTCAGCACAAACGTCTGGCTCGCCATGTCGAACTGGCCAGCTTCGGCTGTCGCTTGCTGTGTACCCGAACTCAGGAAAACCGTATCATCGAGAAAAATCTTGTCGATGTCGGCGTTGCCGCTGGAAATCGACGCCGCACCGCCGTCGCCATTGGCTTTCTCTTTGTACTGAACGGTCATCTTGCCGGCCTTCAGTGTGGTTGTGCCTTGCACAACATTCACATTACCGGTGAAATAAGCCTTTTTTTCCTGATCCTTGATCTCCAGCTGGTCGCTCTGGATCTGGATAGGCTGATCGTTCGACAGCTTGAGACCGCTCATGTTGCTCGTTGTAGACTGAGCAAAGGCGGAAACACTGAGGCAGGAAAACATGGCCACCGCGGTCGCGGCAGGAATGCTGAGTGAAAAACAACGATGCATCATGGCGGCCGGGCTCTATTTGCCTTTGTTGCGGATGGCTGCGGGATCGAGATGGACCCGAACCTTACCGGTGAAGTTGAGGGTATGCCCCTTATCGGTGATCTTCATGGAATCTGCAACAATAGAGCCTTGGCTCATCGAGATATTAACCGCATCGGGGGTGTTCATCGTCCCGCCGGGAATATCGAGATGAGCAGATTGGAAGTGGGCGGTGATCCCGTTGCTCAGATTGACGTCGAATGGTGCAGTCAGATCCAGGATGTCGGCACCACGGTCGAAATCTGCACTTGTTGCGGTTACGCGGGCGATCAGGTCGTCATTGATCGGCACCGCCGCTTTGACGTCCTTGAGCGTGATTTTGTTAGGGTTTTGGATGTCCTGAAGAGCTTTGTTGGCCAGCATCGAGTAGCTGATCCCGTCACTGTTGCGGCCGGATATGGCGGGCCGCTCCATGACAATCTTTCCGTCTTCTATCTTGGCGCTCTCGATTGACAGATTTTCTGGCAGATAGGTCCGGACAATGGCAACCCCAATAAAGCCAAGCGAAATTAGGCCCGCAGCCACAGGTAGGAGAATTTTCAGCCGGCTGACGCGCGAAGAATGGGACAGCGCAGCATCGTAAGCGCTTGTCGGCGCCTGTATCGATGCGAGTATGCTTCCTGTCTTTCGTATATGCTGCAGCATGAAGCTCCATTTCGTCGTTTCCGGCGATCTCTTCGCTAGCCGATAGGGCAGGGCGATCAATCGTCGACCGCCAATATGGTTTTTATTCTTCAACAAACAATAATGGAGAACATAAAAACGTGATACGAACCGCTGCAATCGGGCAAATTGGGGCCTATGTAAAGCGCTTTAGGCATTAAGGGAAAATTTATGGACCAAATGGCAATCGCGGATCGGCGCCAGTTGCGCCGCAAGCTCAGCTTCTGGCGCGTCGCGGCATTGATCTTTTTGGCTGCCATTGGCTTCGTATCCTATTGGGCGATCGCCGGTGAGCAATCCGGTTCTGCCGCCCCCCATATCGCTCGCGTGAACATCTCCGGAATGATCACGGATGACCGTGAGCTGATCGAGCGTCTTGATCGTGTTGCGGAAAGTAGCCAGGCCAAGGCCTTGATCGTCTCTATTTCCTCACCCGGTGGAACCACCTATGGTGGCGAGCGCCTCTATCAGGCCATCCGCAAGGTGGCCGAAAAGAAGCCGGTCGTTTCCGACATTCGCACCTTGGCGGCATCCGCCGGTTACATGATCGCTACGGCCGGAGACACGATTATTGCCGGCGAAAGCTCGATCACCGGGTCGATCGGCGTCATTTTCCAGTATCCACAGGCCGATGAGCTGATGAAGAAGATCGGTGTATCGCTCGAGGAAATAAAGTCCTCACCGCTTAAGGCCGAGCCGTCGCCTTTCCATCCGGCCAGCGAGGAAGCCAAGGGCATGATCCGCAACATGATCATGGATAGCTATGGCTGGTTTGTGGACCTTGTGGCCGAACGCAGAAAGCTACCGCGCGACGAGGTTTTGAAACTTGCTGACGGCACGATCTTCACCGGAAGGCAGGCTTTGAACGTCAAGCTCATCGACAAGCTCGGCGGCGACGACGACATTCTGGATTATCTTGATACGCGCGACGTTTCCCGCGATCTGCCGATTGTCGAGTGGAAAAAGAGCGATTCCTCGTCGTCCTTCTGGTTTGCCCATGCGCTGACGGGGCTTTTCCGTTATCTCGGTGTCACTCTGCCGATCACGCCGGATGCGATCGATGGTTGGGGTTCCGGCAAGTTGTTCCTTGACGGTCTTGTCTCGGTTTGGCAGGTTGGCAAAGGTTGAAAATCTAATTTTTTCAGGGGGCAACCGTGATTAAGTCTGAATTGGTACAGATCGTTGCGGCACGCAATCCGCATCTCTACCATCGCGACGTCGAGAACATCGTCAATGCCGTGCTCGATGAAATCACGGATGCGCTTGCTGGCGGTAACCGGGTTGAGCTGCGTGGTTTCGGCGCTTTCTCGGTAAAGAACCGTCCGTCGCGTTCCGGGCGCAACCCGCGTACGGGTGAGAGCGTCTTTGTCGAGGAAAAATGGGTGCCGTTTTTCAAAACCGGTAAAGAGTTGCGTGAGCGCCTCAACCCGGGCATGGCCGACGAGGACGATTGAGCGCGGATATCGCCGCAGGGTCTTGAAACTGTGGCGTCCGGGCCAATCTGCTATGGCTGAATGAGAAATTGCCGGAGTGACCTATGACGAAGCTTAAGCGTATTGTTTCGCTTGTCGTTTTCGTGCCGATTGGCATCGTCCTGATTGTCTTGGCGGTGGCGAACAGGCAGGTGGTCACACTGGCGCTAAACCCGTTCCGTCCACAAGACAGCATATTGTCCGTTTCGGCGCCGTTCTTTGTTTTTGTTTTCCTGGCGATCTTGGTGGGCATGGTGATCGGCGCTTCTGTGACGTGGTGGAAACAAGGCCACTATCGCCGCCAGGCTCGCGTCGAAGCCAAGGAAGCGGTGAAATGGCAGAAAGAGCATAAGGCGATCGCCGCTCGACGGGGCTGACAGATGGCGAACCGGCCCCGGTTCCTTCCCAGTCTCGCGTAACCGCTGTGATGAAATCCTCCTGACATCGTGGGCTATTTTTTTCGGCCCGCAGACCTGGAATAGCCCCATCCTGCTCCCCGCATTTGCTTTCGTCGGATATGATCGCATGGGCTTTGCCGAATGCGCTGCAGATGCTATCTGCACGAAAATGAAAGCGAAGGATCAACCGTTGAAGAGCAGAGACAAGCGGATGGGGCAGAAGGCTCCTTCTCGGGGCGGCAATGCGCAGGACCGGCATAGCGTCACCGGCAAGCCGAAGTCTCCCGTTGCCGCATCGCGTCCGAAAGCAAGCGACAAGGCGAGCGAGGTCAAGCCCGTCATCAGCCAGTCTGCAGCGCAAACGCGACCGCTTATGGTACGCGAGGGCGATCTGCCGAAAGAAAATGTTCCGATTATTCTTGAGTCGCAGAATGCCGGCGATTTCCATCTGGTCGACAGCGGCAAGGGTCTCAAGCTCGAAAAATACGGTCCGTATTTTGTCGTCAGGCCCGAGGCGCAGGCGCTCTGGCAGCCATCTCTGTCAGCGGACGTCTGGAACAGGGCCGATGCCGTCTTCACCGGCAACACCGATGAAGACGGCATGGGCCGCTGGAAGTTTCCGCGTGAAGCGCTCGGCGAGACCTGGCCACTTTCGCTGCTGGACATCGATTTTCAAGGCCGCTTTACCGCATTCCGCCATATGGGCTTTTTCCCCGAGCAGATCGTCCACTGGACCTGGGTCCGGGATCGGGTCGAAGAGGCGAAGGCAAAGGGCCGCACGCTCAAGGTGCTCAACCTATTTGGTTACACCGGAGTGGCGTCGCTGGTGGCAGCTGCTGCCGGCGCAGAGGTGACCCATGTCGACGCCTCTAAAAAGGCCATCGGCTGGGCGCGGGAAAACCAGGCTCTTTCGCGTCTCGACAAGGCTCCGATCCGCTGGATCTGCGAGGATGCGATGAAATTCATCCTGCGCGAAGAGCGCCGGGGCAGCACTTACGATATCATTCTCACCGACCCGCCGAAATTCGGCCGTGGTCCGAATGGCGAAGTCTGGGAGCTTTTCGAGCACCTGCCCGTCATGCTCGACGTCTGCCGTGAACTTCTGTCGAAGAATTCCGTCGGACTGGTCCTCACTGCCTATTCCATCCGGGCGAGCTTCTATTCCATCCACGAGCTGATGCGCGAGACGATGCGCGGTGCCGGTGGCACGGTGGAATCGGGTGAACTCGTCATTCGTGAGACGGGTATCGACGGCAAGGCCCGTGGCCGTGCCCTATCCACCTCACTCTTCAGCCGCTGGGTTTCCCAATGACAGACGAATTCAGAAAGCCGGGTGCCCGCAAGGTCGGGCAGGTGAAGGAAGTTACCTCGCTCGCCAACCCGATCATCAAGGATATCAAGGCGCTTTCCAACAAGAAGGACCGCGAAGCGGCCGGGATCTTCATGGCCGAAGGCCTGAAGCTCGTCATAGACGCGCTGGAACTCGGATGGGAAATCCGCACTCTCATTTATGCCAAGGCCGCCAAGGGCAAGCCACTGGTCGAGCAGGCCGCCACCCGCACGGTGGCAAATGGTGGCCTTGTTCTGGAAGTTTCCGAAAAGGTCCTCTCGTCGGTTACCCGCCGGGACAATCCGCAAATGGTTGTCGGCATTTTCGAACAACGCTGGAAGCGTCTGGAAGACCTTGCACCTGGCAGGGATGAAACCTTGGTGGCGCTCGATCGCGTCCGCGATCCCGGCAATCTCGGCACGATCATACGCACGGCAGATGCTGCCGGTGCTTCCGCCGTCATCCTCGTTGGCGATTGCACTGATCCGTTCTCGCTTGAAACCGTCCGTGCCACGATGGGCTCGGTCTTCGCACTTCCCGTGGTGAAATGCTCGGTGGACGAGTTTCTTGGCTGGCAGAAGCGTTCAGGCGTCAATGTCGTCGCAACCCATCTTGCCGGTGCCGTCGATTATCGTACGGCCGACTACAAGAGCAAGCCGGTCGTCATCCTGATGGGCAATGAGCAGTCCGGCCTGCCGGATAATCTTGCCAAGGCCGCCAATCGTACCGTGCGCATACCGCAGCAGGGCCTTGCCGACAGCCTCAATCTGGCCGTCGCAACCGCCGTCATGCTTTTCGAAGCGCGCCGCCACCTCTTGACGTTGGAAGACAGAACATGACGCAAGGCGTAACACCTCTGTCTCGGCCACTGATTGCAGGCATCGTCATCGTAATTGCGGTCATTCTCGATCAGGCCATCAAGCTTGCGGTGGAAGCTTGGCTGCCTATGCACGAAGCAGTGCCGGTCATCCCGTTCCTGGCGCTCTTCCGAACGTATAATCTCGGTGTTGCCTTCTCGCTTCTATCCGGCATGGAGCGCGAATTCATTATTGGCATGCGCATTGTCATCGTTGGTGTCGTTCTCTGGCTTTGGCGCCGCACCCCGGTTTCGAGAACATTTGCGCATGCAGGTTTCACCCTGATTATCGCCGGCGCTGTCGGTAACCTGATCGACGGTTTGGTCTATGGTCACGTCATAGATTACATCCTGTTTCATACAGAGACGTGGTCGTTTGCCGTCTTCAATCTGGCCGACAGCTTCATAACTATCGGAGCCGGCTTGGTTATTCTGGATGAGCTTATCGGATCGAAATCGGGCGATTAAGTCCCTGTTAAGCCGTCGGCCTAAGGATTGCGAAGGAAAGCCCGTGTAGGCTTAATCCATGCGCACCCTCGCCGAGTTGCAAGACAGATTGACCAAGGCCTTCTCCCAGCCCCATTCTGCTGAAGGGCAGGCGGAGCAATTGTCTGAACTCATCGTCGAGCCGCCCGCAGAAATGGATTTCTTCGCTGCTGTAACCCCGCGGCACCTGAGCCCACTGCAGAACCTTATTTTCCAGTTGAAACGTTTGTCGCCCGGCCGGCACTCGCTGAAGAACCGCCTGAAAGAATCCGAAGCCGCTAGCGAAGCAAAATCGCGCCGCCTTTCGACTGTCGTGCATGAGATCCGAACGCCACTGAATGGCATTCTCGGCATGACACATCTGCTCAGCCAGACGAAGCTGACCGCTGAACAGCAGAACTATCTCAGCGGCATTCGCCAGTCCGGCCATCTCCTGGCCCAGCTGGTCGATGATATCCTCGATCTCTCCACCATGGAGGCAGGCCGTTTCCGGCTGAACACGAGAGCGGAAAATCTTCGCCAGTTGCTGGAAAGCGTAGTGGAAATGCTCTCTCCACGCGCCCACGAAAAACGCATCGAGATCGCCGCGACCTTTGCCGCCGATCTTCCCGAATTGCTGGATTTCGATCCCGCTCGTCTTCGCCAGGTTCTATTCAATGTCATGGGCAACGCGGTAAAATTCACCTCCAGCGGTGGTGTGCTCGTTCGGGTGACCCTTGCTGAGGCTAACGTCGAAATCGCTGTCATCGATACTGGTCCGGGAATGACACCCCAAGAGCAGGCGAGAATCTTCGGTGAGTTCGAACAGGTCGGATCGGTGGAGGCTCGCAGTGGAGGGACAGGCCTCGGCCTCGGCATCGCGTCGCGCATTCTGGCGGAGTTCGACGGTTCTCTTTCGGTCAAGAGCCGTAAGGGTGAGGGCAGTACCTTCACAATTCGCTTCCCTGTTCGTCTTGCCGAAGATGTGGCCGCGGGCGAAACCGACAGAAGCGGCATGCTGGCGCGGTCTTGTGTGATCTTGCTCGCGCCGCAAGGGCCAACGGCTCAGGCTACCGTTGCAACGATCGAGGCGCTGGGCGGCCGTTGCCGCCACCTTTCCACAACGCAGGACGTGTCGATGCTGATCGACCGGGCGGCGGATGGGCAAGCGCCTTTCACGGATCTGATCGTCGACCATCGGCTGGCATCGGATTATGCCTGCGAGCCGCTTCACAAACCTCTGCATCGCATTCTCCTCGTCAATCCGGAGGAGCGGGCCTCGCAGCCGCAGGATCTGTTCGATGCCTGGCTGATCCGCCCCCTGCGAGAGCGGTCGCTTGTCGACGTGTTGAGTGGCCGCATGCGTGGTTTCAGCCGTATCGACAATCAGTCGCAGAGCGTGCCGTCCCATGCGGATGGGATCGAAGCATTTGTGCCTTTCGATATCCAAAGAGAGTTGGATATCGTTCTTGCCGAAGATGATCCGGTCAGTGCCATGCTGCTGCGTACGATGCTGCAGAAGAATGGTCACAAGGTTCGATGGGTCACGGATGTCCCAAGTTTCCACAATCTTGTTCGCGCGCCCGGCGCGCCGCCTGACCTGATTATAACCGACTTGAACATGCCGGGTGGGGATCCGTTGGATGTTGTCACCGATCTGCGCGAGGCCGAAAAAACAATGAATAGTCTCGCAGTTCCGGTGATCGTCTTGACCGGCGAAGATCGCGACGAGGCTCTGCAAAACGCGTTGACTGCCGGTGCACAAAGGGTCCTGCAAAAGCCCGTAGAGCCAGCCCGTTTACTCGCTGACATTGGTCATCTTCTCTCGGAGAATATCGCGCGTCAGCGTCTCCGTTGACGGATTCTTACCCGCAGCCTATTGTGACAATCGATGTCACGTTCCTGTTGCAGAGACGTGATTAATGGCGGTGATCCAACCGGTACGGGTGACTCACCATGGCAATCGAACTCCTGAACCGCGAATTGACCCTCGATCATCCCTCGACACCGGCGCCTTCCATCGAGAAGAGCGATGTATTCGGCCGCATAGGCTCGTTGGAAACGCGGCTTGCGCGCAACAGCCGGGAGATCGATGCGGCACAGTCGGTTCGCTATCGCGTTTTCGTTGAAGAGATGAATGCGATGCTGCCTCCCGAGGCGATGCATCTCAGGCGCGATTTCGATAGCTATGACGATATCTGCGATCATCTTCTAGTGGTCGACAATGCGATTGATGGCGAAATCGAAGATCAGATCGTTGGCACCTACCGCCTGCTGCGCCAGGAAGTCGCAATGGCCAATGGTGGTTTCTATTCCGCCTCGGAATTCGATATCGAGCCGCTCCTGAAGCGCCATCCCGACAAGCAGTTCATGGAGCTCGGCCGTTCTTGCGTCCTGCCCGATTACCGCACGAAGCGGACCGTGGAACTGCTCTGGCAGGGCAACTGGGCTTACGCACTGAGGCACGGTATGGGTGCCATGTTCGGCTGCGCATCCTTCCCCGGTGTCGATCCGCAGGAACATGCGCTCGCTCTTTCCTTCCTGCACCAGAATTCGCGGGTGAAGGATGAGTGGATGGTGTCGGCCAAATCGGATCTCTATCGCAAGATGGACATGATCCCCGCCGACGAGATCAATCCGCGCCAGGCCCTGTCGGCCATGCCACCGCTGGTCAAGGGTTATCTACGTCTCGGCGCAATGATCGGTGACGGTGCAGTGGTCGACCAGGCCTTCAACACGACCGACGTCCTGATCGTCCTGCCGATCGCCGTCATTTCCGGCCGCTATATCAACCATTTCGGCGCCGACGCCGGCCGCTTCGCCAGCTGAGTGTTATACAACGAGCCGTATCGGCCCGTTGTAACGGGCGATCGTCTCGTCGGAGGTGAGCAGAAGCATGCCTTCGGATTTAGCTTGCGCAATCAGGATCCGATCGAACGGATCCTTGTGGAGGTGCGGAAGCGTTTCAAGCCCGAAGGCGTGGTCATCGGTTACCGGCAAATCTTGAAAACCGTTATCTAACAAAGCGCGATGCAGTACACGTGGATGAACCGGAATATCTTCCCGGCCGAGTGCATGCGTAATGGTTAGTTCCCATATGCTGGCTGCACTGAAAAAGCGTGTTGTCGGTATTTTCGACAAAGGGTCTGGCCTGTGCGGGAAGTTTCGCACTCATCGCCGCAAGCCAGACCAGAATATGAGAGTCCAGCAAGAGTTTCATTTATCTTCGCCGTAGAACATGTCTTCAATTTCTTTGGCGAACAGGGTCGAGAAAGCCTATGCGGCGTTTCTTATTTGAGGCGCCTGTGCGGGAGCATCCTCCAGTGCAACGACCTTCACCATTGGCTTGCCTGCCTTGGCGATGACGATCCCTTCACCATTCGCAGCCTCTTCGACCAGGCGCGAAAGGTGTGTCTTTGCTTCGTGAATATTGACCGTCTTCATGGCGGGTGCCTCGAGCGGACTTAGTTCACTGAACTTAGTCCGCTCGAATAGGCATATCAAGAAATGCTTACGACCCTGCATTGTAGGCGGCGATCGCCGCCATGTTGACGATCTCGCTGTCCTTAGCGCCCATTTGGGTGATCTGCACCGACTTGTCGAGACCGACGAGAAGCGGTCCGATCAGTGTTGATCCACCGAGTTCCTGCAGCATGCGCGTTGCAATCGAAGCCGAATGGATCGCCGGCATGACCAGCACATTTGCCGTGCCTGAAAGCCTGCAGAACGGATACTGCTCCATGCGCGTTGCATTGAGCGCCACATCCGCAGCAATCTCGCCGTCATATTCGAAATCGACCCGGCGGCTATCGAGGATTTTTATAGCCTCGCGCACACGCTCGGAGCGTTCACCCACCGACTGGCCGAAGTTGGAATAGGCAAGCATCGCCACCCGTGGTTCGTACCCCATGCGGCGCGCAACGCGTGCGGCCTCGGTGGCGATATCGGCAAGATCCTCCGCATTCGGTTGGTCATGAACTGCCGTGTCGGCAACGAAGATCGTCCGTCCACGCGCAACAACGAGCGAGACGCCGATCACCCGGTGGCCGGGCTTGGTGGCGATGCAGCGCCGCACGTCGGCAAGTGCAGAGGCATAGTTGCGGGTCGTGCCCGTCACCATTGCATCCGCATCGCCGACGGCAACCATCGTTGCCGCAAAATGATTGCGGTCATTGTTGATCAGGCGCTGCACGTCACGCAGCAGGTAGCCCTGACGCTGAAGCTTGGCATAGAGGTGATCGGTATAGGCTTCGGTCCGCTTCGAAATACGGGCGTTGACGATTTCGATGCCGGGTTGGTCGAGATCGATCCCCGCCTTCTCCGCCGTGGCGCGGATCACGTCATCTCGTCCGAGCAGGATGGCCGTGCCAAGCTCCTGGTTGCAGAAGGAAATCGCCGCCCGCATCACCTGCTCTTCTTCCGCTTCGGCAAAGACGACCCGCTTCGGGAAGCGCCGTACCCGGTCATAGATGCTCTGTGTCGTGGCCGCTATCGGATCGCGCCGCGCAGCAAGCTCGCGCCCATAAGCAGCAATGTCGGTTATCTCGCGACGCGCCACGCCGCTCTCCATCGCAGCTTGCGCAACCGCCATCGGAATGGCCGAGATCAGGCGCGGATCGAACGGGACGGGAATGATATACTGTGCGCCGAAACGCGGGCGCGCGCCCTGATAGGCAGCGGCCACATCGTCCGGCACGGCTTCGCGAGCGAGATTCGCAAGCGCCTGCGCTGCGGCGATCTTCATTGCGTCGTTGATCTGGCGGGCGCGAACATCGAGCGCGCCGCGGAAGATGTAAGGAAAGCCAAGCACATTGTTGACCTGGTTCGGATAGTCCGAGCGGCCGGTCGCCATGATTGCGTCGTCACGGATACGCGCCACTTCCTCAGGCGTGATTTCTGGATCCGGATTGGCCATGGCGAAGATGATCGGCTTAGGCGCCATGGAGCGGATCATCTCTTCGGTGAAGGCTCCCTTCTGGGAGAGGCCGAACACCACGTCGGCACCGTTCATCGCTTCTTCCAGGCTGCGGCGGTCCGTCTTGGCCGCATGCGCCGATTTCCACTGGTTCATGCCCTCGGTGCGACCCTGGTAGATCACGCCCTTGGTGTCGCATAGAATGATGTTCTCCGGCGCAAACCCCATTGCCTTGATCAGCTCGATACAGGCGATTGCGGCAGCACCGGCACCGTTGCAGACGAGTTTGGTGGTCTTTAGATCACGACCGCTCAGCTCCAGCGCGTTGATCAGGCCGGCAGCGGCGATGATTGCCGTGCCGTGCTGGTCGTCATGGAAAACCGGGATATCCATCAGCTCGCGCAACCGGCTTTCGATGATGAAACATTCTGGCGCCTTGATGTCTTCGAGATTGATGCCGCCGAAAGACGGGCCGAGATAACGCACGCAGTTGATGAACTCGTCGACATTCTCGGTGTCCACCTCAAGATCGATGGAATCGACATCGGCAAAGCGCTTGAACAGAACCGACTTGCCTTCCATGACCGGCTTGGATGCCAGCGCACCTAGATTGCCGAGGCCGAGGATTGCCGTGCCGTTGGAGATGACGGCCACCATGTTGCCGCGGGTCGTGTAGTCATACGCCTTGGCAGGATCGGCAGCGATCGCCAATACCGGAACCGCAACACCTGGCGAATAGGCAAGTGACAGGTCGCGTTGCGTGGCCATCGGCTTGGTCGGCGTGATTTCGAGCTTGCCGGGGCGCCCATCGGAGTGAAAATCGAGTGCTTCCTGCTCGGTTACCGATGTTCGCGTGCTTGCTGTCTTATCGTTCACGACCATATCCTCCAGCTTCCTGTGGGCAGCTTCGCCTGAAGCTGCTGCAAATGTTGTATTCAAAGGGGCTTCACCGATAGTGTCGCGACTTTCCATGCGCAATGAAAATCGGCCCAGTGACCCAGTTTGAACGTTTGTCCATCGACGCCCTGACCACCGACCAGCTCGCCTCGGAGGAAAGCCGTGCCACGGCCACCCCGATGATGGAGCAGTTCATCGAGATCAAGGCAAACAATCCCGGTTCGCTGCTCTTCTATCGCATGGGCGATTTCTACGAACTGTTTTTCCAGGATGCGATTGACGCATCCCGTGCGCTCGGCATCACGCTTACCCGGCGTGGCCAGCACATGGGCCAGGATATCCCCATGTGCGGTGTGCCGGTCCATGCCGCCGATGACTATCTGCAGAAACTGATTTCGCTCGGTTTCCGCGTCGCCGTCTGCGAGCAGGTGGAAGATCCGGCAGAGGCGAAGAAGCGCGGCTCGAAATCGGTTGTAAAACGCGATGTCGTGCGCCTCGTCACGCCGGGCACGATCACGGAAGAAAAGCTGCTTGTCGCCTCGGAATCGAACTATCTGATGACGCTTGCCCGCATCAAGGGCGGCGCCGAGCCGGCGATGGCACTTGCCTGGATCGACATCTCCACCGGCGTCTTCCGCCTTGCGGAAACAGAGCCGTCGCGCCTGCTTGCCGATATCCTGCGCATCGAGCCGCGCGAACTGATCATGCCGGATACGATGTTTCACGATCCCGAGCTGAAGCCGGTCTTTGATGTGCTTGGCCGCGTCGCCGTGCCGCAGCCTTCGGTTCTGTTCGACAGCGCCACGTCCGAAGGCCGCATCGCCCGTTATTTCGGTGTCACGACGCTCGATGGTTTTGGCACTTTTTCCCGTGCCGAATTCGCCGCCGCCGCCGCCGCCATCGCCTATGTCGAAAAGACCCAGATTTCCGAGCGCCCGCCGCTCGGGCGGCCGGAACGCGAAAGCGGCGCCTCGACCCTGTTCATCGATCCCGCCACCCGAGGTAATCTCGAACTGACGAAGACGCTCTCGGGTGAGCGCGAGGGAACACTGCTCAAGGCGATCGACCGCACCGTTACCGGCGGCGGAGCCCGGCTTCTTGCCGAGCGGCTGATGTCGCCGCTGACCGATCCGGAGCGCATCAATCTCCGGCTCGATTCCATCTCCTTTCTGCTGGAAGAGCCGTCGCTCTGCTCCGACCTGCGCACATCGCTGAAGCACGTGCCGGATATGCCCCGCGCGCTCTCGCGTCTTGCGCTCGACCGTGGCGGCCCGCGTGATCTCGGCGCAATCCTGACCGGTCTGGAAGCTGCGCGCGGCGTGGCGGCCTTCCTTGATGGATCAATGCTTCCGGAAGAACTGTCCGATGCGCTGGTCGATCTGAAGGCGTTGCCGGTTACGGTTCAATCCCTGCTCGGCAATATGCTGGCCGAAGACCTGCCGCTTCTGAAGCGCGACGGGGGATTCCTGGCTGATGGCGCCAATGCAGAACTGGATGAGGTTCGTGCCCTGCGCGACCAGTCTCGCAAGGTGATCGCCGGCCTGCAGCTGCAATATGCCGATGAAACCGGCATCAAGTCGCTGAAGATCAAGCACAACAACGTGCTTGGTTATTTCATCGAGGTCACTGCCGGCAATGCCAGCCCGATGACCGATACGCCGGAAGCAAAGGCGCGTTTCATCCATCGCCAGACAATGGCGAATGCGATGCGTTTCACCACGACCGAGCTTGCCGATCTCGAAAGCCGCATTGCCAACGCCGCTGACAAGGCGCTGACGATCGAACTCGAAGCCTTCGACCGCATGGTCGCCGCCGTCACCGCGGAAGCAGAGGCGATCAAGGCCGGCGCCCGCGCGCTGTCGATCATCGATGTCGCCGGCGGTCTCGCCATGCTCGCCGAGGAATGGAATTACCGCCGCCCGATCGTTGATGACAGCCGAATGTTTGCGATCGAGGGGGGCCGCCATCCGGTTGTCGAGCAGGCGCTTCGCCGCCAGTCGTCGGGCCCGTTCATCGCCAACGAATGCGATCTGTCACCGAAAAATGGTGGCGAATTCGGCGCGCTCTGGCTGCTCACCGGCCCGAACATGGGCGGTAAATCGACCTTCCTCCGCCAGAATGCGCTGATCGCCATTCTTGCCCAGATGGGTTCTTTCGTGCCGGCTTCCGCCGCCCATATCGGCGTGGTCGACCGGCTGTTCTCGCGCGTCGGCGCGTCTGATGATCTTGCCCGCGGCCGCTCCACCTTCATGGTCGAGATGGTCGAAACGGCGGCCATCCTTAATCAGGCAACCGACCGTTCTCTGGTCATCCTCGACGAGATCGGCCGTGGAACCGCGACCTTCGACGGCCTGTCGATCGCCTGGGCTTCCGTCGAGCACCTGCATGAAGGCAATCGTTGCCGGGGCTTGTTCGCCACCCACTTCCACGAGCTGACCGTGCTTTCGGAAAAACTCGGTCGTCTTTCCAACGCCACGATGAAGGTGAAGGAATGGGATGGCGAGGTCATATTCCTGCACGAGGTCGGCCCTGGTGCCGCTGACCGTTCCTACGGCATCCAGGTCGCCCGCCTTGCAGGCCTTCCCGATAGCGTGGTGAGCCGCGCCCGGGACGTGCTGACCAAGCTGGAAGATTCCGACCGCAAGAACCCGGCAAGCCAGTTGATCGACGATCTGCCGCTGTTCCAGGTCGCGGTGCGCAAGGAAGAAAAGCGCGGTGGATCTTCCAAGGTCGAGGAAGCATTGAAGGCCATCAACCCGGATGACATGAGCCCGCGTGAGGCGCTCGAAGCGCTTTATGCGCTCAAGAAGCAAGCCGGTGCGAAAACCTGATTTGGTTTTCGCACCGCTGCAGGATGGCAAAAAGCGTTTGTTCGGTCACCCCTGATACAACTTGGCATTTGCATCGTGTTCATCTGCTCCTGTAGCCTCGCCTGCGGGGAAACGGGATATGACTGATTTAAATGACCTATTGGTATTACAAGCTTGGCCGGAAACAGGGTGGTCCTGTTTCCGCCGAAGACCTCGGCGTGCTCGCGCGCAAAGGCACGATAAAGCCGGAAACACTACTCTGGCACCCCGGCCTTGCAGATTGGCTCAGTGCCTCGGAAGCCACCGAACTGGGGCTTTGTTTTGAGAGCGACATGTTGGACAAGGAATCAGATCCCTTGCCCGATCCGACGATCGCAGGGCCATGGCCGCGCTTTTGGGCGCGCCTTGCGGACGAAATGATAATCGGGGCGGTAGTAGGATTGCCTTTCGGCTATTTAATCCGGCCACACCTGCCTGAGATTGGCGTAAATTTCCCGGCAGCCGACAACTTTTTGACCATTGTGATGCTTGCTGCCATCACCAGCATCGTTTTGTGGGGGGCGATGACATTGTTTGGCACTACCCCCGGCAAACTGGTTGCGGGGCTCAGGGTGGAAAACAGATCCGGCATGCCGGATTGGCAGTTCTATATGACGCGGGAATTCAGGATCTGGTTCTTTGTCAACACCGTCGGCGTTCCTTATCTTTCAATCATTCCCTGCATCCTGCAATACCGTCGCGTCGCCAAAGGAAGACCTGCCTGGTATGACGAAGGCGCAGCCATTGTCCGCGGAAAAGGCAGGCTCTCTCGCTCTGCTGCCGCAGCCGCAACTGCTGCAGTCACATTCATGCTGACCGTGATGGCGATCGGCTACATGAACATGCTGCGCGCAGAAGAGCGCATGGCCTCCAGTTATCGGTATTGGGAAAATCCCGCCACGGGCAAAAAGGCGGATCTCTGGTCCACTTGGGTCTTTGGAGAAATCAAAGCCGAGAGCGGCAAGCTCTATCACTTCACATCTGACAAACTGACGTCCGAAATTCTGTTTGGTTATGAGCCGATGGATCAGCCATCGGTCGATGCGGTCGCTTACGGTGAGGCGCTGCAAAGCGTGATTGCCGAAGACATTTCCGTCAACGGCAAATGGGAACCGTTCAAGCTGAATGGTTTCGATGCAGCACGCGTCACCGGCATTGAGCCGAAGTTGAAGGATGTCAACGTTGAACTGACTGTCGTTATCGTCGGTCGGAGCGCCTGGCGAATGCTTCTGTTCGTGGAAGGTAGGCCTTTGACCAAACTCGCGATCAGGGAGGTTCTCATTCATTCGCTTCTGTCGACAGCAAAGGACATAAATGTCCCGGCGAGCATGCCCTGTGACGATGAAACCTGCTTTTCCGCGCTGCTGTCAATCGTCCGGGTTGCCCCCTCATGAGATGAGGTCTCGCCGACGAGTGGGTTTTTCCGAATGAGATGGCACTTGCAGATACTCTCATCTATTGTGTAGTGGCTGTGAAAAACGCTGAAGCCACTGTCAGGCGGTGGCTGATACGGGTGCAGAGGAGTTCACGCGTGAGCGTTGCCTTCATGAAGGAAGAAAGTGCCGAGACGGCCGCCGAAACGGTGCTGCCCGACCGACCGATATCACCCCACCCGAACCTCGTCACGGAAACCGGGCTGAAGGCACTTGAGCATCAGCTGCAGACCGCCCGCGATGCCTATGAGGCGACGAACGGGTTGGATGACATCAATGAGCGGCGACGCCAGGCGGCGGGTCCGGCGCGTGACATCCGGTATTTCGCCGAACGGGTCCACACGGCCCAACTCGTCCCGGCGTCTGCATCGAATGCTACAGTCTCTTTCGGCAGCACGGTCACATTCAGCCGCGATGATGGCCGCGAGCAGACCTACCGCATCGTCGGCGAAGACGAGGCCGATCCCAAGGCTGGAACGATCTCCTATGTGTCGCCGGTCGCACGCGCGCTCAACGGCAAGTCCTTAGGCGATCTGGTGACGGTCGGTCATCAGGAACTCGAAATCATCGCGATTTCGTAATCAGCTTTGCCAATCATGGTGCTGCCGTGCTTGTGAAGACCTGCGACTGCGGCTATCTGGTGCGTCTCCTAGAGCAATTCCAGCAGAAGTGGGAACCGGTTTTGCGTCCGGAATTGCGATGAAACAAACCAACAAAGGCGCATTCCGGCATGAAACCAGATTATCTCGTCACCCATTCCGGTGGCTTCCATGCCGATGAACTCCTCTCCAGCGTCATCCTGACCCGGCTGTTCCCCGAGGCGAAGATCGTCCGCAGCCGCGCGCCGGAGTGGATCACGCCCAGCAGCGATCGCATCATCTATGACGTCGGCGGCGCTTATGATGCAGAAAAACAGATCTTCGATCATCACCAGCGCGGCGCGCCGCTGCGCGAGGACGAGGCGCCCTACAGCTCTTTCGGCCTGATCTGGAAGCATTATGGTCGCGACTATCTTGCCGTGATGAATATCCCGACCGCGCATATCGATGCCCTGCACGCCTCCTTCGACAAGAGTTTCGTCCTGCCGATAGACCTGATGGACAATGGTGCGCTCAGCCCGTCCAGCGCCGGTCCTCTTGCCGGCCTCACCCTGTCGAGCCTGCTCGAAACGCTCAAACCCAACTTCGACGACAAGGAGCAGGGTGCCGATGATCGCGCTTTTCATGCAGCGCTCGCCATCGCCCGTGCCTTTGTCGAGGCGGGTATCGGCAAGCGCGCCGCCAAGTTGCGTGCCGAAACGCTCGTTCTTGAAGCGATCGCCGAGACTGGCGAGGGCCGCGTGCTCGAGCTTCCCATGGGCATGCCTTTCCGCCCGGCGATCGTGAAGGCCGGTGCCGATCACCTTCTTTTCGTCGTCCATCCGCGCGACGGCAAGGACTGGTGCGTTACCGGCATCCGCAAGGCGGATGACGGGTTCGAACTGCGCGCCGATCTGCCGAAATCCTGGGCGGGCCTGACGAACGGTGATCTCGAAGCCGCTTCCGGCGTCAAGGGCGCCACTTTCTGCCATAACGGTCGCTTCATCGCAGCAGCCACCAGCCGCGAGGCAGCCCTTGCCATGGCGCAGATTGCCGTAAAGGAAGCCTTGGCATCGGCCTGAACCGCCAAGACTGGCGAAGCCGGGTTCGAGCTGCCTGCTATTGCGGGTAGCGCGATCTCCCTTTCGGGTCCGAAGATGATATAGGTTGTCGTAGAATTTTCTTCAGGCTTTTCTGAGCGCGATCGGGATCGTCCATTGCTCGCCATACCGTTACCCTTCATTGCCGGATTGATCTTCGCGCTGGTTCTTCATCACAGCCTCAAGGGCGTGGAAGCGCCTGGAAGTCGCCGGTATTTCGTGGCTTTCCTGATCCTTTATGCGTTGCAGGGCGTGGTCGTCGGCCTGCATCTCGGCTACGGCGTGAAGGCGCTTGCGCCGATCCAGCCGATTACCGCCTCCGTGATGCCGCCACTCGCCTTCTTGGCATTTCGCGGCCTGACGGATGAGACGATACCCAAACCCTGGATCCATCTATGGGCACCGGCTTCCATCGCGCTTTCGGTCGCCTTTCTGCAGGTGCTGGTTGATCCGCTGCTGCTTGTGATCTTCCTCGTTTACGGCACTGCCATCTGGCGTCTGACGCGAACCAGCGATGACGAGGTGATGGCGGAGGCGAGCCTTCAGCGCATGCGTCCGGCTTTGCGCGCCGCGCGTCTGACCGCGATCCTGATGTTCTTCTTCGCCCTGAGCGATGTTGCCGTGGCCATTTATGCGGGTGTCGCCGGTGCAGAAGGCGTTCCGTTTGCGGTGGCGATCATGAACATCGTCGCGCTTGCGGCAACAGGTATCTATTACCTCCTGCCCGAGACGGACCGTACCGCGGTTTCTCCCAAAGCATCGGCTTTGCCTGATCCGGCAGATGCAGCAATCGTCAAGCGCGTCACAGCGGCTCTTGGCGAAGGCGAACTCTACAGGGATGAAAATCTCAGCCTCGCGAAAATCTCCCGCAAGGCGAAAATTCCGGCGCGCGACCTGTCTTCCGCCATTAACCGTGCCACAGGTCTCAACGTCTCCCAGTTCGTCAACAACCGTCGTGTCGGCGAAGCCTGCCGCCTGCTGGATGAAACAAAACAATCGGCGACGGCAATCATGCTCGACGTCGGATTCTCGACAAAATCGAACTTTAACCGGGAGTTTCGTCGCGCAACGGGCATGAGCCCGCGCCAGTGGCGGTCGAGGTCGAAAGCCGAAACCACCGGCTGTTGAACTTCATGCTGCAAGGCAACAACTTGGAAACGACCTGCTGCCATAATTGGTGGTCAAGGTGACCAGAATTCGTTAGAGCAACTCCAGCAAAATTGGGAACCGGTTTTGCGCCCGGAAATGCTCTGGAGCCGACCGGCAAACTGGCATCGGCAGGAATGATATGGCCAGACAAGAAATCAATTTCTCCGAACTTCTCGATGTAGATGCCTTGAAGGCCGAATGCTGCGCGGTGATGAAGACGGATCGTCCGCTTCTGGAGCTGAGGTCGGCGCTTCTGCCTATCATGCGCCGTGCCAGCAACGAGGGCCGCCAGAAGGCGCGTGAACTGCTCGAAAAAGACGGCAGCGGGCTCAATTGCGCCGAGCGTATTTCCTGGGTTCAGGATCAAATCATCTGCGTCCTGCATGACATCGTCGCCGCCGCCGTACATCCGGAAGGCAAGGACATCACGATTGCGGCAGTCGGCGGTTATGGCCGAGGAACGCTTGCACCTGGATCGGATATCGATCTTCTGTTCCTTCTGCCGACGAAGAACTCCGAGGAGATGCGCAAGGCCGTCGAATTCCTGCTCTATATTCTCTGGGACATGGGCTTCAAGGTCGGCCACGCGACCCGCACGGTCGAGGAGTGCATCCGCCTTTCCAAGACCGACATGACCATCCGCACCGCAATCCTCGAAAGCCGCCTGATCTGCGGTTGCGCAACCCTGTTTGCAGATCTGGAGACCCGTTTCGACCATGAGGTCGTGGCTGATACCGGTGCCGAATTCGTCAGCGCCAAGCTTGCCGAGCGCGACCAGCGCCACCAGAAGTCCGGCGACACCCGTTATCTGGTTGAACCGAACGTCAAGGAAGGCAAGGGCGGCCTGCGCGACCTCCATACGCTATTCTGGATCGCCAAATATTACTACCGCGTCAAGGATGCCGCCGAACTGGTCAAGCTCGGCGTGTTCTCTCGTGGCGAATTCCGGCTGTTCGAAAAAGCGGACGATTTTCTCTGGGCGGTTCGCTGCCACATGCACTTCCTGACCGGAAAATCGGAGGAGCGCCTGTCCTTCGATATCCAGCGCGATATCGCCTCGGCCCTCGGTTATCATACGCGTCCCGGCCTTTCCGCCGTCGAGCGTTTCATGAAGCACTATTTTCTGGTCGCCAAGGATGTCGGCGATCTTACACGCATCTTCTGCGCGGCACTGGAAGAACAGCAGGCCAAGGCAGCACCGGGGCTTGCCAATCGCGTCATCTCGCGTTTCACCCATCGTTTGCACAAGATCCCCGGCACCACGGATTTCGTCACCGACCGTGGCCGCATCACGCTCGCTTCGCCGGATGTCTTCACCCGCGATCCGGTCAACATCATCCGCTTCTTCCATGTTGCGGATATCCATCAGCTCGAACTGCATCCGGATGCGCTGAAGCGCATGACCCGTTCGCTGACGCTGATCGACAACAGCCTGCGTGAAAACGAGGAAGCCAACCGGCTGTTTCTCTCGATCCTGACCTCGCGCCGCGATCCGGCGTTGATGCTGCGCCGCATGAACGAGGCCGGTGTACTCGGCCGCTTCATCCCCGAATTCGGCAAGGTCGTGGCGATGATGCAGTTCAACATGTATCACCACTATACGGTTGATGAGCATCTGATCCGTTCTGTTGAAGCTCTCTCGGAGATTGACAAGGGCGAGATGCAGGAAGCGCATCCGCTTGCCACCAAGATCATGCCCGGCATCGAAGAGCGCGAGGCCCTTTATGTTGCCGTGCTTTTCCATGATGTCGCCAAGGGCCGCCAGGAGGATCATTCGATCGCCGGTGCCCGCATGGCCCGCAAACTTTGCCCGAGACTCGGCCTGAACCACAAGCAGACCGAAATCGTCGTCTGGCTGATCGAGCAGCACTTGGTCATGTCGATGACCGCTCAGACCCGCGACCTGCATGACCGCAAGACGATCAGCGATTTTGCCGCTGTCGTGCAGTCCATGGACCGGCTTAAACTGCTGCTCGTCCTGACGATCTGCGACACGCGCGCCGTTGGTCCCGGCGTATGGAACGGCTGGAAGGGCCAGCTTCTGCGCACCCTTTATTACGAAACCGAGATCCTGCTCTCCGGCGGCTTTTCCGACCTGCCGCGCCGCGAGCGCGCGACTGTCGCCGAAGAGGCGCTTTTCGATGCGCTGTCGTCCTGGGACGGGAAGGAGCGGAAAACCTATTCGTCGCTCCATTATCAGCCCTATCTCTTGGCCGTTTCGCTGAACGATCAAGTTCGCCACGCGACCTTCATCCGCGACACCGATCGCGCCGGCCATGCGCTTGCAACCATGGTCCGCACCGATGCCTTCCGGGCAATCACCGAGATCACCGTACTCGCGCCCGACCATCCGCGCCTTCTGTCAATCATTGCAGGCGCCTGTGCTGCTGCCGGCGCCAATATCGTCGACGCGCAGATCTTCACAACGACGGACGGCCGTGCCCTCGATACGATCCTGATCAACCGGGAATTTGCGGTAGACGAGGATGAACTCCGCCGTGCCGGCACGATCGGCCGGATGATCGAGGATGTGCTTTCGGGCAAGCGTCGCCTGCCGGAAGTCATCGCCACCCGCGCCAAGACCCGCAAGAAGACCAAGGCCTTCGACATCCCGCCTTCGGTCACAATTTCGAACGGCCTCTCTAACAAGTTCACCGTCATCGAGATCGAGTGTCTCGACCGTACAGGTCTTCTGGCGGATATCACTGCCGGCCTTGCCGACCTGTCGCTGGACATCCAGTCGGCCCGCATCACCACATTCGGCGAAAAGGTCATCGATACCTTCTACGTCACCGATCTGGTCGGTCAGAAAGTCACCAATGATAACCGCCAGAATACCATTTCCGCGCGGCTGAAGTCGGTCATGACCGACCAGGAAGAAGAGGCGAAGAAGAACCCGACACCGGCAACGGCCACAGAAGAACAGCCGCCGCGCAAGAGCAAGGCGCGCGCGTGACGGATATTCGACCATGAGCCTCGTCAAGAAATTCGCAACCGTCGGCGGCGCGACGCTCGGCAGCCGCATCTTCGGCTTCGCCCGTGAGACGGCGATGGCGGCAGCGCTCGGCACAGGGCCGATGGCGGACGTCTTCTATGCCGCCTTCCGTTTTCCGAACCTGTTTCGCCGGCTGTTTGCCGAAGGCGCCTTCAACGCCGCCTTCGTGCCGCTGTTTTCGAAAGAAATCGAGGCCAACGGTGTCGAGGGCGCCAAGCGCTTTTCGGAAGAGGTCTTCGGGGTGCTCTTTTCGGCGCTCCTCCTCATCACCATTGTCATGGAACTCGCCATGCCATGGCTGGTGCGTTTCATCATCGCGCCGGGTTTTGCCGACGACGCCGAAAAGATGTCGCTGACCATCCGCATGGCGGCGGTCATGTTCCCCTATCTGATGTGCATGTCGCTGACGGCGATGATGAGCGGCATGCTGAATTCGCTGCATCATTTCTTCGCAGCGGCAATTGCGCCCGTTTTTCTGAACGTGGTGATGATCGCCGCTCTGGTCTACGGCCTGTGGATCGGTGCCGAGCCCCAGCTGATCGCCTGGTATCTCTCCTGGAGCGTGCTGGTTGCGGGCGTTCTGCAGCTTGCTGTGGTTTATATCGGTGTGCGCCATGCGGGCATCAATATCGGCTTTCGCCGCCCGCGCATGACGCCGAACGTCAAGCGGCTTTTATGGCTGGCGGTTCCGGCTGCGATTACCGGTGGCGTTACCCAGATCAACCAGATCATTGGTCAGGCGATCGCCTCCGGCAAGGAAGGCGCGATCGCGGCTCTTCAATATGCCGACCGTATCTACCAACTGCCACTCGGCGTGGTGGGCGTAGCTGTTGGTGTCGTTCTTTTGCCGGAACTGTCGCGAGCGCTCAAAGGCGGCAAGATGAAGGAAGCGGCCGGCATCCAGAACCGCTCCATCGAATTCGTCCTCTTCTTGACGCTCCCCGCTGCCGTCGGTCTCTGGGTCCTGTCGGATGCGATCATCCGCGTACTCTACGAACGCGGGGCCTTCTCCACCGAAAATACTTCGGTCGTTGCCGGCATTCTGGCGATCTATGGCCTCGGCCTTCCGGGTTTCGTGCTCATCAAGGCGCTGCAGCCCGGCTTTTATGCACGCGAGGATACCAAGACGCCGATGCGCATCACTATGCTTGCCGTCGTGGTGAATTCAGCGCTGGCGATTTCGCTTTTCCCGATCCTTGCCGAGCGCGGCATCGCCACAGCGGAAGCGGCAGCCGGCTGGCTTAACACCGTGCTGTTGTTCACGATCCTGGTCTGGCGCGGCGATCTCGTCTGGGAATGGCAGCTCGCCAGGCGCACGGTTCTGTTGATCGTCTCGGCAGGCGTGATGGCGGCAGCGCTTATCTACGCCTTGCCCTATGCCGGATCATGGTTGGCGCCGGGCGCTCATCTGCTAAGCCAGGTCACGGCCCTTGGCGCTTTGATTGCGCTGGCAATGGTCGTCTATTTCGGCGTCGCCTTCCTCATCGGCGGTGCCGACCTCGGCATGATCCGCCGGAACTTGAAGCGCAAGCCAAAGGCGTCGTCTTAAAAGAATGCCGCGATCAGGTATCGCGGCTCTTCGACTTCGGCTTCAGGTTGGCAAGGCTGCCCTTGCCTTTCTTGCCACAGTGCGCCCAAGTACGGCTTGGGCCGATATCGACATGCACGATGCCATTGCAGTAGCGACCGATGCCACCAATGCCCGGCGCAGTGCGGGCCGCTGCAAGGATGCGCTTTTCAGAGATACCCGGGACGCGGATGTCAGCGGCGAAACAGCGGCTATGTTGCGACTTGCCCGAACGCGGGCGATGACCTGACGTGACCATCGGCTTCTTGCCGGTCTGCTTGGCGATATGGGCAAGGATCGCTTCCAGCTTGTCGGGAAAACAGCCGGTACGGACACTGACACGTTGTACGGTGTAGAAAGCGGAGTAATCGTGCTGAATTGCTGTGCTGCGGCGTTTGTCGTTCTTGCCTGCTGCCTCGGCGTTTACGTTCATACTGAATGCCAATAGGCAGGCCAGCGCGACGCGAGAAAAGATGCGCATGGTTGTCCCCTAAGAAAAGACCAGTCGTCATGACGATCGACTTCGTCGTAGCGGGGTATTTCATTCTGAAAAGTGACGTGAATAAGGTGGGATTTACCTCGAATTGAGATTAATAGGTCATGAATCTTAATATTCGTTAATCAATTGCAGTCTTGATGCTGGTTATAGTTGGTCGGGGAGCGCCAAAACTTCGTTATAAAACTGTTACATAGCGGCGCTCCGAGCTTCTGTAGCAACGTCCTCGAAGTTGATTGTCAAAACCCCCAAAAAAATTGGGGTCTGAGGCGTAAAATTGCGAAAAATTCCCTTAATGGTTGCCAAGGCCCATGATTTTAGCCAGATCACTACGCGAAACTGAGGAGCCGCGTATGCCAGTCAGATCACTTTTTCTCGTGACCTTGGTGGTCGATGACTTCGATCGGGCGAGGTCTTTCTACTGTGATGACCTTGGCTTTGACTGCGTGGAGGATACGTCCCTTGCCGATGGTAAGCGCTGGCTTGTGGTAAAGCCGAAGGGCGATGAAGGTGCGGCTCTCCTTCTCGCTCAGGCCGCGGATGACAGGCAACTGGCCGCGATCGGCAACCAGGCCGGAGGGCGGGTCGGCTTCTTCCTGAAAACCGATGACTTTGCCCGCGACCACGCGGCAATGCGTGCCCGCGGCGTCAAATTCATGGAGGAACCGCGCCGTGAGGTTTACGGCACGGTAGCCGTGTTTGCCGATCCCTATGGCAACACCTGGGATTTGATTGAGCATGCCCCGCGCTGAGGCCTTGATTTTGCCCCGCCCGACGTGCTTAGAGCGCGGCGTTAGCTACATGGCCCGCGGGGCGCGATTGCCGGAGACGTTCAAACCTGCCGGGAGCGCGTAACCTTGAGGCCTGAGGCCTTCCAACCGCCTATTCGAGGACATCATGAACACCTTCAAGCCGCTCGTTTTCTCCGGCGTTCAGCCGACCGGCAATCTCCATCTCGGCAATTATCTCGGCGCGATCCGCAAATTCGTGGCGCTGCAGGAAAACAACGACTGCATCTATTGTGTCGTCGACCTGCATGCGATCACTGCGCAACTTGTGCATGACGACCTGCGCGGCCAGATCCGCTCGATCGCCGCAGCCTTCATCGCTTCCGGTATCGATCCGGTGAAGCACATCGTCTTCAACCAGTCGGCCGTGCCGCAGCATGCAGAGTTAGCCTGGGTGTTCAACTGCGTTGCGCGTATCGGCTGGATGAACCGCATGACGCAGTTCAAGGACAAGGCCGGCAAGGACCGCGAAAACGCCTCGCTCGGCCTGCTCGCCTATCCGAGCCTGATGGCGGCCGACATTCTCGTTTACCGCGCCACCCATGTTCCGGTCGGCGACGACCAGAAGCAGCACCTGGAACTCGCCCGCGATATCGCCCAGAAGTTCAACATCGACTTCCAGGAGAAGATCCGCGCGACGGGAACTGGCGTCGACATGGTCGTCGGCGAAGAGCCCATCCATGGCTATTTCCCGCTGGTAGAGCCGCTGATCGATGGGCCTGCGCCGCGCGTCATGTCGCTGCGTGACGGCACCAAGAAGATGTCGAAGTCCGATCCGTCGGATCTGTCGCGCATCAACCTGATGGACGATGCCGACGATATCGCCAAGAAGATCCGCAAGGCCAAGACCGACCCGGAAGGCCTGCCGAGCGAAATCGAAGGCCTGGCCGGCCGCCCGGAAGCCGACAATCTCGTCGGCATCTATGCGGCCCTTGCTGATCGCACCAAGGCTGACGTCTTGGCCGAATTCGGCGGCCAGCAGTTCTCCGTCTTCAAGCCGGCGCTTGCTGAACTGGCGGTTGAGGTCCTCGCCCCGATCGGCGCCGAAATGCGCCGCCTTCTCGATGACACCACGCATATCGACGCGATCCTCAGGGATGGCGGCGAACGCGCCGGCGCCCGTGCGCAGAAGGTCATGGACGAAGTCTTCGACATCATCGGCTTCCTGCGCTGATTTTTGAGGCGGCATGAACAGGCAAACCCGTCGCGTAAAGCGGCGGGTTTTCATTTTTACACGTTGGTATAAGGTCCGCGGCGAGACTGCTTCGGCAACACAGGGGGCGTTATGGTTTCCAAGAGACTTTCGCGGCTTGAAGGCCACAGGCGCAAGTTCATGGCGGTCATCGACGGCACGCCGGAATGCGAAAAAGCGGTCCATTATGCCGGCCGCCGCGCCAAGAATACCAATGGCGGTCTGGTTCTCCTCTATGTCATTCCCGAAGGCGATTTCCAGCAATGGCTGGGTGTCGAGCAGATCATGCGCGCCGAAGCGATGGAAGAGGCCGAAGCGGTAATGGCGAAGGCCGCCCACCGGGTGCGTGAAACAATCGGCATCGACCCGGAAATCGTCATCCGCGAGGGCAGCGCTCCCGAACAGATCAACGGACTGGTCGAGGAAGACCGCGATATCGCGATCCTCGTGCTCGCAGCAGGTTCGGCGAAGGAAGGCCCGGGACCGCTGGTCTCCGCAGTCGCCGGTCGCGGTGCAGCCTTCCCGATTCCGGTCACGGTTCTTCCCGATACGCTCTCGGACGAGGAAATCGACTCGCTGGCGTGATCTCACTATTGACCATGAGCGGACAAAGGCGCACTTGAACCCAAAGATGAGAACGGTTATCTTATTTGGAAGAGTTCTAAACTGAGTGCCGCTCGCGGCCAGGAGCAAGCCCATGTTCATCCAGACCGAAGCCACGCCGAACCCGGCGACCCTGAAGTTTCTTCCCGGCAAGGTTGTCATGGAAAAAGGCACGGCCGAGTTTCGCAATGAAGCAGAAGCTGCAGCCTCTCCGCTGGCCCTGCGCCTTTTTAACGTTCCCGGCGTCACGGGCGTTTATTTCGGCTACGATTTCATCACCGTTACCAAGTCTGATTCCGAATGGCAGCACCTGAAGCCCGCCATTCTCGGCTCGATCATGGAGCATTTCATGTCCGGCCAGCCGGTCATGGGCGGCGGTTCGTCCCTTGCCGAGGCTTCCGACGAGGAAGGCGAGTTTTTCGATGAAGGCGACGAGACGCTGGTTGCCACGATCAAGGAACTGCTCGAGACGCGTGTCCGCCCGGCAGTTGCGCAGGATGGCGGCGACATCACCTTCAAGGGTTTCAAGGACGGCACCGTCTATCTCAACATGAAGGGCGCATGCTCCGGCTGCCCGTCTTCCACTGCAACGCTCAAGCATGGTGTGCAGAACCTGCTCAAGCACTTCGTTCCCGAAGTGCAGGCGGTTGAGGCCCTCTGATACCCGCAAGACCTGTTCATGATCGTTCTCGCTATAGACACTGCAGGCATCGATTGTTCTGCGGCGGTATTTGACAGTTCCGCCAGCAGGCTTTTGTCTGCCGTCTCGGAAGAAATCGGCAAGGGGCATGCGGAACGCCTGATGGCGGTCATCGATCAGGCTCTGGATGAAGCCCAAGTCGATCTCCATGCGGTCGGCCGCATCGCCGTCGTCATCGGCCCAGGTTCCTTCACCGGCATTCGTGTCGGCGTCGCGGCTGCTCGCGGTCTGGCTCTCTCTCTCGGGATCGATTGTGTCGGCGTCTCGACGCTGGAAACGCTCGCGGCATCGTATCGGGCAACCAGCGGTTCCGACATGCCGGTTCTCGTCGCCATGGATGCCAAGCGCGAGGAAATCTATGCGCAGGCTTTCGCCGTCGATGGCGCTGCGCTGAACGAACCGGCAGCGCTTTCGGCAGAAGACGTCGACAATCTTGTCAAATCCCTCTCTGCCGAGCCTACCGGCTCGTGGATTTCCAAGACGGGTGATCGCTTCGATATCGGAACTGTCGCGCGTATCGGTGCTGCAAAGGATGCCGCTGGAGCACGGCCGAAGCCGCTTTATTTGCGTGGACCCGATGCAAAACCCCAGACGGGTTTTGCTCTGGCGCGGGTGTAGCCCATGTTTGACGACTATCTGACCTGGAAGCCGTTTTTCGAAGTCGTGCCGATCGAGGATGTCGATTGCCACGAGATTTCCGAACTGCACGGCCTGCGTTTTCCGCGCCAGTGGAGCGAAGCTGAGTTTCAGGACCTTCTTTCTCAGAAAAATGTCTTCGGCTTCATTGCACGCCAGACGAATGCATTCTTTTCAAAGCCGCTCGGCGGCTTCGTGCTCAGTCGCGAGGCCGGCGGCGAGGCGGAAATCCTGACGGTTGCGGTCGCCGAAAAGTTCGGTCGCCAGGGGCTCGGCTGGCGCCTGATGCAGGCAGCGGTGCGTGAGGCAATCTCCCGCGGCGCCGACAGCATGTTTCTTGAAGTCGAGGCCGAAAACAGGCCTGCCGTCGGGCTTTACGGCAAACTCGGTTTTGCCAAGGTGGCCGAGAGACCGGCTTATTATCTGGGAGCGGATGGTCGACGGACCGCAGCGCTTGTCATGAGCCGTGATCTTCGCTAGTCCCTCAGCATACGTGAATATTTCGAAGGCCAGAACGTCATGACAGACCTTTCCAAGACCCTGGAAGAGTTGTGTGCCGAAAAGGGCATGCGCATGACCGATCAGCGCCGGGTCATCGCCCGGATTTTGCAGGATTCCGACGATCATCCGGATGTCGAGGAGCTTTATCGCCGCTCGTCCAAGGTTGATCCGCGCATCTCGATTTCGACGGTCTATCGGACAGTGAAACTGTTCGAGGACGAGGGGATTATCGAGAAACATGACTTTCTCGACGGCCGCTCCCGTTACGAGACCGTGCCGGAAGAACATCACGATCACATGATCGACCTCAATACCGGCAACGTCATCGAGTTTCAGTCGGCCGAGATCGAAGCGCTGCAGGAGCGCATCGCCCGTGAGCTCGGCTTTCGGCTGGTCGGCCACCGGCTCGAGCTTTACGGCATTCCCCTCGACAAGAACGATGATTGAGCGGAACCGGTAGGGACAAGACAAGTGATCACATCCATCCGGATCGGCCTTGTTGTCGTCTGTCTCGTGATCGTGACACTGGCGCTCCTGCCGTTTCAGCTTTTCGGCCTCGCCTTTGACTTGAAGATCCGCCGTTACGTTCCGCGTCTTTGGCATCGTTCCGCCTGTTGGCTTTTGGGTATCCGTATCCGGGTCCATGGCCACATCGAACGCCGCCGGCCGCTGATGCTCGCGGCAAATCATGCCTCGTGGAAGGACATCCTCGTTCTCGGCGCGGTTGCCGATGTCGTCTATATTGCCAAGTCGGAAGTAGCCAACTGGCCGGTCTTCGGCATTCTCGCAAAGCTGCAGAAGACGATCTTTGTCGTGCGCGAAGAAAAACGCCGCACCGGCGAGCAGGTCAACGAGATTGCCGCGCGCATGAATGCCGGCGAGATCGTCGTGCTTTTTCCCGAAGGCACCACCTCGGACGGCAACCGTCTGCTCGAGGTGAAATCCTCGCTTTTCGGAGCTGCTGCAGCAGCAGTGCCTCACACCCCCGATGGTGTCGTGCACGTCCAGCCGGTCGCGATCGCCTATACCCGCGTTCACGGCATGGCGATGGGGCGTTTCCATCGCCCGCTTGCCGCCTGGCCGGGCGATATAGAGCTGATGCCGCATCTGATCGGCGTGCTGAAGGAAGGCGCGCTCGATGTGGAGGTCGCTTTCGGCGATACGGTCGATTTTCGCACCGGTGACAATCGCAAGCACCTGAGCCAGAACATCACCGCCCAGCTCCGTCGCATGTTGATAAGGCATCTGCGGCAAAGGGAGTATGATGCGGATTGAGCGGACGGTTTATGTGCCGCTTCAATTCCGCCCTTTCTTGCGGTATGGAAGCGGCATGAACGAACATGTCTCCATTCCCGCGCCGGCCGATGAGGCTGCTCACTGTCCGGACAGCCGTCCCAACACCCGCAAGGTCTTCATCAAGACCTACGGCTGTCAGATGAATGTTTACGATTCCACCCGCATGGGCGATGCGCTGGCGGGCGAGGGATATGTGACGACGGAAGACATGGGGGAGGCGGATCTCGTTCTCCTCAATACCTGTCACATCCGCGAGAAGGCGGCGGAAAAGGTTTATTCCGCTCTCGGTCGCCTGCGTGACATGAAAAAGGAACGTGCCGCCGAAGGCCGCGAATTCATGATCGGCGTTGCCGGTTGCGTCGCCCAGGCGGAAGGCGAGGAGATCATCCGCCGCGCGCCGGCCGTCGATGTGGTCATCGGCCCGCAGACCTATCACCGCCTGCCGGATGCCTTGAGAAAGGCTCGCGGTGGCGAGCGTGTCGTCGATACGGAATATGCCGTCGAGGACAAGTTCGAGCACCTGCCGGCAACCGAGAAGAAGGTTATTCGCTCGCGCGGTGTTACCTCCTTCCTCACCGTGCAGGAAGGTTGCGACAAGTTCTGCACCTTCTGCGTCGTGCCTTACACGCGTGGCTCCGAGGTTTCCCGTCCCATCGGCCAGATCATCGACGAGGCAAAGCGGCTGGTGGATGCCGGGGTGCGCGAAATCACGCTGCTCGGCCAGAACGTCAACGCCTGGGCTTCAGAAGACGGCAAGGGGAATGCAATCGGCCTTGCCGATCTTCTCTATCGGCTGGCCGATGTTCCGGGCCTTGCCCGCCTGCGCTATACGACAAGCCATCCGCGCGACATGGACGACCGCCTGATCGAGGCGCACCGCGACCTGCGCATCCTCATGCCCTATCTGCATCTTCCGGTTCAGGCAGGCTCCGACCGTATCCTGAAAGCGATGAACCGCCGCCACACGGGTGCGGAATATTTGGCACTGATCGAGCGTATCCGCGCAGCCCGTCCCGATATCGCCATGTCGGGCGATTTCATTGTCGGGTTCCCCGGCGAAACGGATCAGGATTTCGAGGACACGCTGAGAATGGTCGAAGAGGTCAATTACGCCTCGGCCTTCTCTTTCAAATATTCGAGCCGTCCCGGCACGCCCGGCGCGGATCTGCCCGACCATGTGGCCGAGGATGTAAAGACCGAGCGGCTGGAGCGGCTGCAGGCGCTGCTCTTGAAACAGCAGGCTGACTTCGCCACATTCTGTGTCGGAAAGACCATCGATTTGCTGCTGGAAAAGCCGGGCCGCATGCCGGGCCAGGTCATCGGACGTTCGCCTTGGCTGCAGTCTGTGAATGTTGATGCAAAAACATCGCAAATCGGTGAGATTATCAGTGTACGAATCATCGGCACCGGTCCGAACAGCTTGTTTGCCGAGCCGGTTGAGAGTTTAATTGAGGTCTAATTCAAGTTGAGGAGCTTGCTTACTTGAACGCATCAGAATTGGTTTCTTCGACAGCGCGCCAGCCCCGATCCGCAGCGACCGACGCCAACCACTTCGTCCTGACGTTCGAGAATAACCGATTAGCAAGCGAACTTTTCGGTCAGTTCGACCAGAACCTCAAGCTTCTCGAACAGCGTCTCAATATCGATGCCCGACCGCGTGGCAATTCGGTCTCCATTTCAGGAGATGTCGTTGCCACGAATCAGGCGCGCCGAGCCCTCGATTCCCTCTATGAACGTCTGCAGAAAGGCGGCTCCGTGGAAGCGTCAGATGTCGAAGGTGCGATCCGCATGGCGCAGGCCGCCGATGACCAGTTGAGCCTGCCGACGCTGGAACGCAAGGCAAAGCTCTCCATGGCGCAGATTTCCACCCGCAAGAAGACCATTCAGGCCCGCACGCCTACCCAGGACGCCTATATGCGGGCGCTGGAACGCGCCGAGCTCGTCTTCGGTGTCGGTCCGGCCGGTACCGGCAAGACTTATCTCGCCTGCGCCCACGCAGCCCAGCTTCTGGAACGCGGCGCCGTCGACAAGATCATCCTGACACGACCGGCCGTAGAGGCGGGCGAGCGCCTGGGCTTCTTGCCGGGTGACATGAAGGAAAAGGTCGATCCCTATCTGCGCCCGCTTTATGATGCGCTTTACGACATGATCCCGGCCGACAAGGTCGATCGCGCGATCACCGCCGGCGTCATCGAAATCGCGCCACTTGCCTTCATGCGCGGTCGTACGCTGCAAAACGCCGCGATCATCCTCGACGAGGCGCAGAACACGACATCGATGCAGATGAAGATGTTCCTGACGCGTCTGGGCGAAAACGGCCGGATGATCATCACCGGCGACCCGAGCCAGGTGGATTTGCCGCGAGGCGTGAAATCCGGACTGGTCGAGGCCCTGCAGATCCTGAAGGGTGTCGAAGGCATCTCGGTCGTCCGCTTCAAGGACACCGATGTCGTGCGCCATCCGCTGGTCGGCCGCATCGTTAGGGCCTATGATGCGCAATATGCCGTCCATGAGGAAAGCGAGGAAGCTCTCGACCGGTAATACCGGTCGGGCTCACCATTCATGCCCGAACTAGACATACAGATCAGCGTGGAAGATGGCGGCTGGCCGGACGAGGCCGTTTTGGCGTCTCTGGCAAGCCGCGTGCTTGGCGCTGCCGCGGATTATCTTGTCCGCGAAGAAGACCAGCCCTTCCCGAAAATGGCGCCGGAACTGTCTCTGGTCTTCACCAATGACGATTCCATCCAGGAAATTAACGCCGAGTGGCGGGATCAGGACAAACCGACCAACGTCTTGTCTTTCCCGGCTTTTCCGCTCGAACCGGGCGGCATGCCCGGCCCCATGCTGGGCGATATCGTGGTTGCGAGGGAAACTGTCGAGCGCGAGGCGGTTGATCTCGACAAGACTTTCGACGATCATCTGACCCATCTGCTTGTCCACGGTTTCCTCCATTTGTTCGGTTACGACCATCTGGAGAAAGACGAGGCGGAAGAGATGGAAGCACTTGAGACTCGCATTTTGGCCGGTCTCGGCCTATCTGACCCCTATGCGGGGCAGGACCCGTTAATGTAGTTTGGAACAATGAACGATTATTCGAGCAATGTCGCCCGAGAGGGCAAGGACAGTTCGGACTCTGCCTCGTCGGACGAGGGCAGTAGTTCGGCGAGGTCCGAACATCACCCAAAATCCCACAATTCCTTCTGGTCGAGGGCCGTGCGCCTGCTTCGGCCATCGCAGGGCGAACAGCTCCGCGAGGATCTCGCCGACGCGTTGATGACGGATACCAATGTCAGCAACGCTTTTTCGCCCGATGAGCGGGCGATGCTGCACAACATCCTCCGTTTCCGCGAAGTGCGCGTCGAGGACATCATGGTGCCGCGCGCCGATATCGAGGCGGTGGACATGAACATGACCATCGGCGAGCTGATGATCCATTTCGAGGAGACCGGGCGCTCGCGCATGCCGGTCTATAGCGACAATCTCGACGATGCCCGCGGCTTCGTCCACATTCGCGACCTCTTGTCCTATCTGGCCAAGCAGGCCCGCAACAAGCGTCGCGTCGGTGCCAAGGCATCGACGGTGCAGATCTCCGCGGCGGTTAACGGAAACGGCGCCGGTCCGGCAAAGCCTGTCCGAGCCCCCAAGCCTGCCTTCGATCTAGGCCGGGTCAATCTCGAGCAGACGGTTGCCGAAGCCGGGCTCGTGCGAAAACTGCTCTTCGTGCCGCCGTCCATGCTGGCGTCCGATCTGTTGCGCAGCATGCAGGCTGCCCGCACGCAGATGGCTCTCGTCATCGACGAATATGGCGGAACCGACGGTCTCGTCTCCCATGAGGATATCGTCGAAATGGTCATCGGCGATGTCGAGGACGAGCATGACAATGAAGAAGTGATGTTCTCCAAGACCGCGGACGACGTGTTCGTCGCCGACGCCCGCATCGAGCTGGAAGAGATCTCGCAGGCCATCGGCCCGGATTTCGATGTTCGCGACCGCATCGAGGATGTCGATACGCTCGGCGGCCTGATCTTCTCGGCGCTTGGCCGTATTCCGGTGCGCGGCGAAGTGGTGCAGGCGGTTGCGGGCTTCGAGTTCCAGATTCTCGATGCCGATCCGCGCCGCATCAAGCGCGTCAAGATCCTGCGCAAGCGTGCGCTGGCGCGTCGCCGCCAGGTCAAGGGCGAAGGGGAGGCGCTGATTGTCGCCCCGCCTCAACCCGCGGCACTGCTTCCGCCGCCGCCCGAAGCCGGTTCCGCACGCACGGAAGCCTGATCCATCGCCCGCCCCGCGACAGGGCGCAGTTTTTTTGAAACACTGCGCCCCTGATTCGCGAAAAAGGGGACTGTCATGGAGCGGCTGGCGGGCAAGGTCATGCTTCTTTCCGGGTGGCCCCGGATTTTACTCGCCGTGTTTGCGGGCGCCATCGGTGCGCTGGCGCTTCCCCCTTTCGGCATTTTCGCCACGCTTTTCGTGTCGTTCACGCTGCTCGTCTGGCTGATCGACGGATCGACCGGCAATCCCGATGGCGGTATCGCCAGTCGGCTGCGGTCCGCCTTCGCACTCGGCTGGTTTTTCGGCTTCGGCTATTTCGTCGCCAATCTCTGGTGGCTGGGCAATGCCTTGCTGGTCGAGGCCGATGAGTTTGCCTGGGCGCTGCCGCTCGCCGTTCTTGGCGTGCCCGCCTATCTCGCAGTTTTCTACGGCCTGGCGACGGCGCTTGCGCGGGCCTTCTGGTCCGATGGCGTCGGGCGACTGGCGGCGCTCGGCGCCGCTTTCGGCGTTGCGGAATGGCTGCGCAGCTTCGTTCTGACCGGCTTCCCGTGGAATGCCATAGGCTATGGCGCGATGCCCGTTCCGCTGCTGATGCAGTCGGATGCGGTTTTGGGGATTTTCGGCATCAGCACCCTCGCCGTCTTCGTTTTTTCCGCACCGGCGCTGCTCGGCACGGGCAAAGGCAAGCTCATCGGCCTTGCCGCGGCCGTGCTTTTGACGGCGGGACATGTCGGTTTTGGCGCGTGGCGACTAAATGTCGCAGATGAAGAACTGGCTGCCGACGAAGGCAAAAAAACAACCATACGTATCGTTCAGCCGATGATCGATCAGGCGCAGAAACTGGATGATACGAACCGGGTGGAGATTTTCGAGGAGCATCTGCGTCTGACGCGCACTCCGCTTGAGGAAGGTGCCGCGCGCCCGGATATCGTCGTCTGGCCGGAGACTTCTGTGCCTTTCATCCTAACGGAAAATCCGGATGCATTGGCGCGCATCGCCGAAGTTCTTGAGGACGGGCAGGTTCTCGTGACCGGTACTGTGCGCTCGGAAAATGCCGGTGCCGGCATTGCTCCACGTTTCTATAATTCAATTTATGTAATTGATAGTGAAGGACAAATTATATCTGCCGCAGACAAGGTGCATCTTGTTCCCTATGGCGAATATGTGCCCTACGAAAGCATCCTTGCGTCGCTTGGGATTACCGAGGCGATCGCCATGCCGGGCGGCTTTACGGCCGCGTCCTCACGCAGCCTTCTCACCTTGCCAGGCGGTGCGCTTCTCTATCCGTTGATCTGCTACGAGGCGATCTTCCCTGGAGAGATCGGTCCGGATGTCGAGCGGACGTCGGCCATATTGAACGTGACGAATGATGGCTGGTTTGGTGCAACGCCCGGTCCTTACCAGCATTTCCAGCAGGCCCGTCTGAGGGCCGTCGAGAACGGTATGTTCCTGATTCGCGGAGCAAATACCGGCATTTCGGCGGTCGTGGACCCATTTGGCCGTGTAGTGCAGGGTCTTGGATACAATCAAAAGGGTGTGATTGACGCATCTATAGGTGGTAAATATATCCTATATTGGAGTAATAGCAGCCGACAGTGGTACTTCTGGTTGGTTGTAGCATTAATGTCTGTGATTGCAGTGGTCTCGCGTCTAAGTTTTAATTCGCGCGCGAATTGACCAAAAACCCCCAAAATTGCATAGTGAGAATGCCTACCGTCTCGTCATATGCTTCGCGCATTGGTTCTGTCGTCCCAATCGTGAGGTGTATTCTCCATACGCGGACCGGGTTGAAAACCTAACTGCAACTTCACCAGGACCCCCATTATGATTGAAAACAAGAAAAAGCCGAACCCGATCGACATTCACGTCGGGAGCCGGATCCGCCTGCGCAGAACGATGCTGGGCATGAGTCAGGAAAAGCTGGGCGAAAGCCTTGGCATTACTTTTCAGCAGATCCAGAAATACGAAAAAGGGACGAACCGCGTCGGCGCGAGCCGTCTGCAGAATATCTCGAGCATTCTCAATGTTCCGGTGTCCTTCTTCTTCGAAGACGCGCCGGGCGAGCAGTCCGGCGGTGCAACCGGCATGGCCGAAGCATCCAGCTCCAACTACGTCGTTGACTTTCTGTCGTCCTCGGAAGGTCTCCAGCTCAACCGTGCGTTCGTGAAGATTGCCGATCCCAAGGTTCGCCGCAGGCTCGTCGATCTCGTCAAGGCTCTAGCAGCCGAGGCGGAGGAATAGTCTCTCTTCAAGAGACGGGGAGGAGAAAGCGGCTTTTACAGCCGCTTTTTTTTGTCCTCATTTCAGTTCAGAGGCAATTTTAGGCATAAAGATATATTTATGTCGTTGTGTTCTTGTTTTTGTCAGTTGAACTCTTTAAACATTTTATTGTCCATTCTTTGAGGGGAATCCCGCATGCACGCCAATTATCTGTTCACCAGCGAGTCCGTGGCAGAAGGCCACCCGGACAAGGTTTGTGACCGCATTTCCGATGAAATCGTGGACCTCGTGTACCGCGAAGCCGCAAAGACAGGTGTTGATCCGTGGACGGTTCGCATTGCCTGCGAAACCTTGGCGACCACGAACCGCGTGGTCATTGCAGGTGAAGTGCGCCTGCCGCCGAGCCTTATGAAGAAGGACAAGAACGGCAACGACGTCATCAACCCTTCCAAGTTCAAGTCGGCGGCCCGCAAGGCAATCCGTGATATCGGCTATGAGCAGGACGGCTTCCACTGGAAGACGGCGAAGATCGACGTGCTTCTGCACTCCCAGTCCGCCGATATCGCTCAGGGCGTCGATAGCGCAGCCGACAAGCAGGGTGACGAAGGCGCTGGCGACCAGGGCATCATGTTCGGTTACGCCTGCAAGGAAACGCCGGATCTCATGCCGGCCCCGATCTATTATTCGCACCGTATTCTTCAGCTGCTCGCAACCGCCCGCAAGAAGGGTGAGGGCGATGCCGGCAAGCTCGGCCCCGATGCCAAGAGCCAGGTGACTGTGCGTTACGAAAACGGCAAGCCGACCGAAGTCGACTCGATCGTTCTCTCCACCCAGCACATCGATGCCAGCTGGGATTCGAAAAAGGTTCGCCAGGTCGTTGAGCCTTATATCCGCGAAGCCCTCGGTGATCTGCCGATCGCTGCAGATTGCAAGTGGTACATCAATCCGACCGGCAAGTTCGTCATCGGCGGTCCGGATGGTGATGCCGGCCTCACCGGTCGCAAGATCATCGTCGACACCTATGGCGGTGCAGCCCCCCACGGCGGCGGCGCATTCTCCGGCAAGGACACGACCAAGGTCGACCGTTCGGCCGCCTATGCCGCCCGTTACCTTGCCAAGAACGTCGTTGCCGCAGGCTTTGCCGATCGCTGCACGATCCAGATCTCCTACGCGATCGGTATTGCCCAGCCGCTGTCGATCTATGTCGATCTGCACCAGACCGGCAAGAACGTCACCGAAGACCAGATCGAAAACGCGATCCGCAAGGTGATGGATCTGTCGCCGACCGGCATCCGTCGCCATCTTGACCTCAACAAGCCGATCTATGCAAAGACCTCGGCCTACGGTCACTTCGGCCGCAAGTCCGGCCGTGACGGTTCCTTCTCCTGGGAGAAGACCGATCTGGTGAAGCCGCTCAAGGATGCTCTGAAGGAAGATCTTCTGGTCGCGGCCGAATAAGGCTTTACCGATCGGGGCTTTACCGATCCGGTAATCACACGTTAAAGCGGGTGCCTTCTGCGGGCATCCGCTTCTTTGTTTTTGGACGACGAGATCATGACTGACGAGCAGCAGCACCCGACGCGGGCAACGGAAGCGTTTTACGGCCGCCGGAAGGGCAAGCCTCTTCGCGAGCGTCAGGCCGAAGGCATGGCGACGCTGTTGCCGGCCCTCAAGCTCGATCTAGCCTCACCGGCGCCGGACGACCTGCGCACGCTCTATCCCGTACAGGTCGAGCGCATGCGGCTTGAAATCGGCTTCGGCGGCGGCGAGCACCTGGTTCATCGCGCCCGGGAAAACGAGAGGACGGGTTTCATCGGCGTCGAGCCCTTCGTCAACTCGATGGCGAAGCTGCTCTCGCAGGTCGAGATCCACGATCTGAAGAATGTTCGCGTCTACGACGATGATGCGACGCAGGTGTTGGACTGGCTGCCGACAGGCTCAATCGACCAGATCGACCTGCTCTACGCCGATCCTTGGCCAAAGCGGAAGCACTGGAAGCGCCGCTTCGTCTCACAAGTGAACCTGGAGCGTTTCCATCGCGTGCTGAAACCAGGCGGCACGTTCTGCTTCGCCTCGGATATCGATACCTATATCAATCACACGCTGATGCATTGCCGCGACCATGGCGGCTTTGCCTGGCAGGCCGAACAGTCATCCGACTGGTTGACGCCCTATGCCGGCTGGCCGGGAACGCGCTACGAGAACAAGGCTCGCAGGGAAGGGCGCTCCTCGGCCTATCTAACCTTCATCAGGGCCTGAGAATGGCCCTGAGCAGAGAGGTCAGTGCAGGCTGACCGTCTTCAGGTCGTCTTCTGCTGCCTTGAAGAAGGTGCTGGACCGGTTGTCGGTGAGAAGGATCGGCGTGCCGTCGGCACCGAACAATGCCCAGAGATCCAGGCTCGGGTCCATATCGGGAGCTTCGGGAAAGCAGCGAGAGACTTCTTCAGACCGCATTCTGCGAATATACCCGACTTCGCCGGCGCCGAGATGGGCGAGTTCGGATTGCGACAAATGCGTGTTCGCTTCTTTCAAGAGCATTCCAGCCTCCACTTGAGGGCGTCGGCCTTGATGCCGACACGTTCTAGTCTGAGACGGAAATGTTAATTTTTCTCACTACGCGCCGCGGTTCCGGGCGCACCAGATCGACCGAAAGAAGGCCGTTTTTCAGCAAGGCGGATGAGACTTCCATCCCGTCTGCAAGCATGAAAACCCTTTGAAACTGGCGCGCGGCAATGCCTCTGTGGAGGTAATCGCGCTCCGGCTGCTCGATCTGGCGACCGCGGATGACAAGTTGATTTTCTTCGGTCGTGACGTCCAGTTCATCCTCTGAGAAGCCGGCGACGGCAAGCGTGATGCGCAATTTCTCATGGCCATCGGCAGTGCCCGACCTGATTCGCTCGATATTGTATGGCGGGTAGCCTTCGTTCGCCTTGGCGAGGCGTTCCAGCGTTTTTTCCATCGCATCGAAGCCCAGTAGCAGCGGGCTTGCGAAGGGTGTCATCCGGGTCATCGTTCAGTCCTTGCATCAAGCGACCATGCCGACGCCCAGAAGGCACGCCGGTACCGTGATTTATATGGGTTGCCGACATCAGAAGCGCAAGTTGCGGCAGATGATCCGCGGCGTGAAAGCTGCTCTCGCCGTCCTTGACAAACCCTGCGCAGGCCTCCACCAATCCCCCTCGAATTGAGGGGATGAACCATGTCGCCACGTAAGATCATTATCGATACCGACCCGGGCCAGGACGATGCCGCAGCGCTGATGCTGGCTTTCGCAAGCCCGGAAGAACTGGAAATTCTCGGCCTTTGTGCCGTTGCCGGAAATGTCCCTCTCTCGTTTACCAGCCGAAACCTGCGCATCGTCTGTGAACTCTGCGGCAAGCCGGATGCCAAGGTCTATGAAGGCGCGCTTAAGCCGCTCAACCGGCCGCAGGTGACCGCCGAGCATGTGCATGGCAAGACCGGGCTCGACGGCGCCGAACTGCCTGAACCCACAATGCAGGCGCAGACCCAGAATGCCATCGATTTCATCATCGAGACGCTACGCCGCGAGCCTTCCGGAACGGTGACGATCTGCACGCTCGGCCCGCTGACCAATCTGGCGCTGGCACTGCAGAAGGCGCCGGATATCGCCGGTCGCATTCAGGAGCTGGTTATGATGGGCGGTGGCTGCTTCGAAGGCGGCAACATCACGCCTGCGGCCGAGTTCAACATCTATGTCGATCCGGAAGCGGCCAAGATCGTTTTCGACGCGGGAATCCCGACCGTCATCATGCCGCTGGACGTGACGCATCAGCTTCTGACGACACGGGACCGCGTTGCAAAGATCGCGGCGCTCGGCACGCGTCCCGCCCAGGTTCTGGTTGAATGGCTGGCCTTCTTCGAACGCTTTGATATCGAGAAATACGGTTCCGATGGCGGGCCGCTGCATGATCCGAGCGTGATTGCCTATCTGCTGAAGCCGGAACTCTTCTCTGGTCGTCTTTGCAATGTGGAGATCGAGGTCGAGTCAGAACTGACGGTCGGTATGACCGTGGTCGACTGGTGGCATGTGACCGACCGCAGGCGCAACGCGACCTTCATGCGCAATGTCGATGCCGACGGTTTCTTCGCGCTGCTGACCGAACGCGTCGCGCGCCTCTGAAGTTCAGGGTGCCGCCCTTCACGGGCGGCACCCCATCGTGTTTCTCAGAACTCTTCCCAGCTGTCCGCAACGGCTGCCGAGCCATGGGAAACGGCGGCAATCCTGCGCGGTGCATAGGCCGGTGTCTTAGTCCGCCGGGGAGCCGACGACTGCATCCTCTGCGTCATCTGGCGAAGCGGCTGCGCTGAAACGACGCTCGGAGCCGAGGTTCGGAAACGCTGGACGAGATCCCTGAGCGTTTCCGCCTCGCCGTTCAGAACGGCGCTGGCAGCGGTAGTCTCTTCCACCATTGCCGCGTTCTGCTGCGTCACCTGATCCATCTGGTTGACGGCCGAATTGATCTCCTTCAGCCCCACCGCCTGCTCGCCGGCGGAAGAGGAGATCTGGCGGATCAGCCCGTTGATCTGCATGACCTGGATTGCGATCTTCTGCAGCGCATCGCCAGCCTTGCCGACAAGGTCCACACCCTCGTTGACCTGCGTCGTAGAGGCATTGATGAGGGTCTTGATTTCCTTTGCCGCGGTTGCAGAACGCTGCGCCAGCTCCCGCACTTCCTGCGCGACGACGGCAAATCCCTTGCCGGCTTCACCAGCGCGGGCTGCCTCGACGCCGGCATTCAGCGCCAGAAGATTGGTCTGGAAGGCGATCTCGTCGATAACGCTGATGATGCGCGAGATCTCCTGCGAGGAATGCGCGATGGCCTGCATGGAAGCGACGGCCTTCTGCACCACTTCGCCGGACTTTTCGGCGTCTTCACAGGCAAGATTGACCGTTGAGGCAGCCGTACCGGCGTTTTCGGCACTGGAGTTGACCTGCTCGGTCAGCTCATTCAGCGCTGCGGCGGTCTGTTCGAGACTGGCTGCCTGTTGCTCGGTGCGGTGAGACAGGTCACCGGAGCTGGCCGTGATTTCACGCGTGCCGTTACCGATATTCTGCACTGACGAGGCGACCGAGATGACGGTGTTTTCGATGCTCTCGACAGCGCTGTTGAAGTCGTGCTTCAGCTTCTCGTAGTCACCTGGGAATTCACCCGTCAGGCGATGCTGCAGGTTGCCGTTGGAAAGTTCCGCAAGGCCTGAAGCGAGAAGCTCCACCACATGCGCCTGCTGACGGGCAGCGGCTTCACGCTCGGCCGCCGAGCGATGGCGCAGGTCTTCAGCGGCACTCCGCTGGGTTTCGGCTTCCGAAGCGAGCCGCTTGCCATCGGCCAGCGTGTGGCGGAAACCTTCCAGCGATCTTGCCAGCGCGCCGACTTCGTCATTCCGGTCCTGGCCCTGTACGGCTTCGTTGTACCTGCCTTCGCCAAGCTGGCCGACGCTGGCAAGCAGGGCGTTCAGCGGGCGGCGCAGCAGCGAGCCGCTGGCAACCGAGAGGGTGATGATGACGGCGCCGAGCAGTAGGATGCCGCTGACGATCATCATGAAGGTCTGGTCGGTGACCGGAGCCATGATCACGCTCATCGGCACGTCGACGACGACAGCCCAGCTGGTGTTAAGGTCGGGAACGGTGAAGGGATAGACGACCCGCTCGTAAAGTTCACCATCAGGACCGGCCAGATTGTCGATCGTTGCCGGCTTGCCGGATTTCAGCGTCGAAAGCAGGACGTCCGTGCCCTGGCCCTCGACCGGCTTCATCAGATTGTCGGCGATATCCGGAACGATCCACTTGCCGCCCTGAGAGACGAGCAAAACCCGGCCGGAACCGAAAGGGCGCATCGCCTGCAGGGTCTTCGAAAGCGTCGCCATCGAAACATCGACGCCGGCAATGCCGATGAGCTTGTCACCGGACATGACGGGGTAGGCGATCGAGCTCATGGCGGTCTTGTCGCCGGTCGAGCTTTCGATATAGGGCTGGGTCAGCGCGCCTTTTTTTGACGCTGCCGGCAGGGCATACCATTCCGCCTGGGTGTCGACCTCGAAGACGCTATAGGCGATGTTGCCGGCCTTGTTTTTGGTCCAGTAGGGAGCAAGTTCGCCCTTCTTGTTGCCGCCGAACTCGCCATTGCCGATGAACTCGGCGTTCCGGCCGTCGAACGCGCCGGGCACTTCGGCAAACCAACTGCCATAGGCAAAGGTGTTCTGTTCGAGATTGGCCTTCAGCGCATCGATGACATTCTTGCGATCGAGATAGCCCGCCTCGTGGCCGCGGCCGACAACGCCGGCCATCGCGCGCGCCGCACCCGCAAGCTGGCCGATTTCGGCCGCAACTTCGTTGCCGATGGAACGCGCTTCGGCATTGGCCTGCTCCAGCGTAAGGGTGGTCACTCTGTCGCTTGTCTGGGAGATCATGAAGAAGTTTGACATGACAAGCAGTAGCGCGATGGCAATGCTGGTGACGACGATCAATTTTTTCGAAAGGGAATTCAGGCGCAGGAAGGACATGACTTGCCTCGTGGATCCGTGGGGCGGAGATCGCTGACATGGCAAGTGAAAGGCCCCGTCATGGGGCGTTCTGCTCGGCTGACGCCTTAAGAAGAAGATGCCGCAGCGACGCTACCTGGCATCTGTTAAATTTGACTGAAATTGCAACAAGGCATCGGCCCGGTTTTCCAGGCCGATGAGAGGTTTTTACAGCTTCTGATCTACGGCTTCGGCAAGCGGGATCGAAGGCTGGGCGCCACGCGAAAGGCAGGCGAGCGACCCGGCGACTGCTGCCCGACGAAGGGCCTGCGCGAAGGTCAGGCCTTGGTCGAGGCTGGCAGCAAGGTAGCCGCAGAACGTATCGCCGGCTCCCACCGTGTCGACGGGCTCGATGACAAGTCCCTTGGCCGTCAGGATCTCGCCATCGCGAATGGCGACGACACCATCGCCACCGAGCGTCACGACGAATATCTGGCCGCTTTCCGAATGCAGCTTATTCAGGGCCGCTATGCGGGCTTCGGCACTGGCGGCAGGTTCGCCTGATACCAGATCGAATTCTGTTTCGTTGGCGACGACGATATCGGCCAAAGAGGACAGCCGGATCGCATCTTTCGTGAATGGTGCGGTATTAAGGATAGTGGTAACGCCTTTTTCCCGCGCGGCCTTGAACACGGCCTCGACGGCAGCTGGCGGAATTTCGAGCTGCAGCATCAGGATGTCGCCCGCGGTCATTGCATCGACCGTCTTGACGGCTTCATCAGCGGTGATCGTGCCGTTGGCACCGGGAATGACGACAATCATGTTCTCGCCATCGCCGCCGACAAGGACGAGTGCCGTCCCCGTCGGTTCACGAGCCTTCAGAACCGAAGAAAGGTCCGTACCGGCAGCCTTCAGAAGTTCCAGTGCCGGGTCTGCGAATGGATCGCTCCCGACTGCACCCGACATTTTTACGCGGCTGCCAGCCCGCCGTGCCGCGAGTGCCTGATTGGCGCCTTTGCCACCAGCGGCCGTCGAGAATGTCTGACCTGGAACCGTCTCGCCCGGCTTGGGCAATTCTGCCGTTGTGGCGATAAGATCCATATTGATGGAGCCGAAGACGGTGATCATGAAGTGCCCTGCCATGCGTGTTGATATGCGCGGACACTGCCCGACGGCACTAGTCCTCGTCAACTACCCGAAGCCGCAGAAGACCTGTACGGCTCTCGACCGATTTCGGCGGCGGTGCATCTGCCGATTGCTCGGCTTTCGCGGGCGCTTCCAGCTCCAGCGAAGTAATCCGGTTGCCGCGGCGGGTCAGCTTCTCGGTGGAGGTGAGGATCTGCTCGACATCCTTTTCCGCGGCAAGGAAATGCGACTGCAGCTTGCGCGTCCTGTCATCTAGCCGCGTCAAATCCTCCATCAGCAGGCCGACTTCGCCCTGAATCAGATGCGCCTGCTCGCGCATCCGCTGGTCTCTCAGCACCGCCTGGATGACCTGGATCGACAGAAGCAGCAGGGAGGGCGAGACGATCACCACGCGGGAGCGCTGAGCCTTCTGCACCACCGCATCGAAATGCTCGTGGATCTCGGCAAAGATCGATTCCGACGGCACGAAAAGAAGCACGGTATCCTGTGTTTCGCCGGCAATCAGGTATTTTTCCGAGACGTCCCTGATATGAACGTCCATATCTCGCCGGAACTGCTGGGCCGCAGCACGCCGTGCGTCGGGCGAGGCGGCCTCGCGAAACGCAGTCCACGCTTCGAGCGGGAATTTGGCGTCGATCACCAGCGGTGGTGCGCCGTTCGGCATGCGGATCACGCAATCCGGTCGCGTTCCGTTGGAAAGCGGCGACTGGAAGGAATAAGCCCCGTGCGGCAGGCCGTCGGCCACGATCGTCTCCATCCGGCCCTGGCCGAATGCCCCGCGCGTCTGCTTGTTGGAAAGGATCGCCTGCAGACCAACGACATCCTTGGCCAGCGTCTGGATATTGTTCTGTGCCGCATCGATGACGGCCAGCCGCTCCTGCAGCTTACGCAGGTTTTCATGCGTCGATTTGGTCTGTTCGGTAATCGTCGAGCCCAGCCTGTGGGTCATGCCATCGAGCCGCTGGTTGACGGCATGATTGAGTTCGGCCTGACGGCTGGTGATCGTCTCGGCCATGGCGGCGACACGCCCGTGCATCTCGCCTTGCATCCGCACCAGTTCGGCCAGGCGCGCTTCCGCATCCATCGTGCGCTGCGTCATCTCTTCGCGTTGGCGGCCGCCGCGAAGGACGGCGAAAAGCGCGATGATGACCGCCAGAACGGCGAGAACTGCTCCTATGAGCAGGATTGGTAGTGCAAAATCAGGCGGCAGGATATGGGCAAGAATCTCTCTCATGGCGCCACTCTAGCAGATTGCATTATCAACGAAAGATCAAAACGTGAACATATGCCAGGAAGCATGCTGCATACCTGTTCCATCGGCGCAAAAGATGCGCTATGGGGGCGGCATGACAATCAAGCCGCTCATCATTCTTCCCGATCCGCTTCTTAGGCAGGTTTCGGCGCCCATCGAAACCGTTAACGCCGAGCTTCTCAAGCTCGCCGATGACATGCTCGAAACCATGTATGACGCGCCGGGCATCGGTCTTGCCGCGATCCAGATCGGCGTGCCGAAGCAAATGCTCGTCATCGACGTGTCGCGCGAGGACGAAGAGAAGAACCCGCAGGTCTTCATCAACCCGCAGATCGTCAAATCTTCGGATGAGCTCTCGGTTTACGAAGAAGGCTGCCTTTCGATCCCGGATTATTATGCCGAGGTCGAGCGACCGGCTACGATCGGCGTGAAATATGTCGGGCGCGACGGCAAGGAACATATGCTCGAAGCGGACGGCTTGCTTGCCACCTGCCTGCAGCATGAGATCGACCATCTGAACGGCGTGCTTTTCATCGACCACATCTCGCGGCTGAAGCGTGACATGGTAATCAAGAGGTTCACCAAGCTTGCCAAGGTCAAGGCTGTTTAGGTCTCGGTTTACCTGACTGAAAACGGAAGGCGCGTCCGCGAGGCGCGAGAAGTCCCATGTCACTTCGCATCATCTTCATGGGCACGCCGGATTTTTCCGTGCCGACATTGCAGAACCTCAAGCAGGCCGGCCACGAGATCGTTGCGGTTTACACCCAACCGCCGCGCCCGGCCGGTCGCCGCGGGCTTGATCTGACCAAATCGCCGGTGCATCAGGCCGCCGAACTGCTCGGTATTCCGGTTCTCACACCGTTGAATTTCAAGGCGGAAGAAGATCGCCAGACATTTCGCGATTTCGACGCGGATGTCGCGGTCGTTGTGGCCTATGGCCTGCTTCTGCCGGTGGCGATCCTCGAAGGCACGAAGCTCGGTTGCTACAATGGCCACGCTTCGCTCTTGCCGCGCTGGCGCGGTGCAGCGCCGATCCAGCGCGCCATCATGGCCGGCGACGAGAAGACCGGCATGATCGTGATGAAGATGGAAAAGGGACTTGATACCGGCCCGATGGCGCTGACGAGAGAAGTCGAGATCACGCAAGCGATGACGGCCGGCGAACTGCATGACAAGCTCATGCTCGTCGGTGCCCGCGCCATGGTCGAGGCGATGGAGAAACTCGAAGCCGACGACCTGCCGCTGACGCCGCAGCCGGAAGAGGGCGTGCTTTACGCCGCCAAGATCGACAAGGGCGAGACCCGTATCGATTTTTCCAGATCGGCGCGCGACGTGCATAACCATATTCGCGGTCTTTCGCCGTTCCCGGGTGGATGGTTCGAAGCCGAAATCAACGGCAAGCCGGAGCGCATCAAGGTGATCGCTTCCGCCATCGGAAAAGGAAGCGGTGCCGCCGGTCAAATTCTTGACGACGCGCTGACCGTTGCCTGCGGCGAAGGCGCCGTCCGGCTGACGCGCCTGCAGAAGGCAGGCGGCAAGCCGCTGGATGCGGATGATTTTCTGCGCGGCACGCATTTGCCCAAGGGCACTACGCTTCCGGTTGGGGCTGCCTGATGCCGCGGTTCCGCATGACCGTCGAATATGACGGCACATCCTATGTCGGCTGGCAGATGCAGGAAAACGGCCATTCCGTACAGGCTGCCCTGCAGAACGGCATCCTGTCGCTGACCGGCGAAACCGTCTCTGTTCGCGGTGCAGGACGCACGGATTCGGGGGTTCATGCGAGGGGGCAGGTTGTCCATGCCGACCTTTCTCGCGAGTGGAAACCGTTCAAGCTGCGAAACGCGCTCAACGCCCATCTGATGATGGCGAGCGAGCGTGTCTCGATCATCGACGTGCAGCAGGTCTCTGATGACTTCGATGCGCGGTTCTCGGCGGTGAAGCGGCATTATCTCTACCGCATCATCACCCGTCCTTCGCCGCTCGCAATCGAGGCTGGCCAGGCCTGGTGGGTCCCGAAGGAACTCGACCACGAGGCCATGCACGCCGCCGCCCAGATACTCGTCGGCCATCATGACTTCACCACCTTCCGGTCTGCCCATTGCCAGGCGAAAAGCCCGGTGAGGACGCTGGACCGGCTAGATGTGACGCGCTCAGGCGATCTGATCGAGATCCGCGCGAGTGCCCAGAGCTTTCTGCACAATCAGATCCGCTCCTTCGCCGGCACGCTCAAGCTCGCCGGCGAGGCGAAGATGTCACCCGATGATGTGCGGGCAGCACTTGAGGCGCGCGATCGCAAGGAATGCGGCCCGGTTGCGCCACCGGAAGGCCTCTATTTCATGAAGGTCGATTATCCCGGCGATGCTTGAAGCAATTCCAGCAAAAGCGGGAACCGGTTTTGCGTCCGGAATTGCGCTGGCATAAATCAGTAGGGCGACACGCCGAGATAGGATTGCAGCAGGTCGGCGGCGATGAGACCCGGCACCAGCAGCACAAGCATGGTTGTTGCGACCACAAGCGGCTCCGGTCCACAAATCTGCCGCACGAAGCGGGAAATGGCGAAAATCGTCGCGATCAGCAGGGCAAGCTGCACGAGTGCGATGAGGCCAGCTGCAAACGGCACGAGAAACAGCAGCAGCGTCAGCACCGCATAGGCATAGGATATCGGAACCGAAAGCCAGTTGGTCGCCACCACGATGGCGGTGAATTTGCGTTCGGTCTTCAGCAGCAGGCAAAGAACGCCGAGCAGCGTAAGCGGCAGGATCCAGTTGATCGCCTCGACCATAAAGAGCCTCAGATAAAAACCGAGACCTGCCTTGGTTCCTTCCGTGCTCGCAGAGAGGAAGGCGAACCGCATCCCAGTCCAATAGACGAACATGGCCGGCAGGCACCAGACGAAGGCCCAAAACGACCGCATCATGCCGCGATCGGTCATGTCGAGCCGCTGCAGGCCCTGCGCATCACCTTTGAAAAGCAGCCAGAGGCCGCTGATGTAGAATTTGACTTCAGGAAATGGAGGCATCGCCGAACCAGCGGGAGAGGAAGGTTCCGTAGATCTGGGTCAGCGTCTCGAGATCGGCAAGGGCGACGCGTTCGTCCACCATATGCATGGTCTGTCCGACAAGGCCGAATTCGACGACCGGGCAATAATCCTTGATGAACCGCGCATCCGAAGTGCCGCCGGTGGTCGATAGCGCCGGCTGCTTGCCGGTTACGGCTTCGACCGCAGCCGAAAGCGAGCCGATCAGCGCATTGTTGCGGGTCAGGAACACATGGCTCGGGCGTTCGGCCCAGACGATCTCGTATCTGGTCGGCTGGCGATTCGGACGCAGCGTCTGGTCGGAGGCAGCCTCGTCCAGCCGGCGCAGGATCTCGGCCTTCACCGTATCGGCGGTCCAGGTGTCGTTGAAACGGATGTTGAAGGCGAAGCTTGCCTTGGCCGGCACAACATTGGTCGCAGGATTGCCTACATCGACCGTCGTGACTTCCAGGTTGGATGCAGGAAACTCTGCCGTTCCGGCATCGAAAGGCGGGTCCATCAGCGCGGAGGCAAGTGGAAGCAGGCCGCGAACGGCATTGTCGGCCAGATGCGGATAGGCCGCATGGCCCTGCACGCCGAAGACCGTGACCTTGCCGGAAACGGAGCCGCGCCGACCGATCTTGATCATGTCGCCGAGCATGTCCGGATTGGTCGGCTCGCCGACGAGACAGGCATCCCAGCGCTCGCCTTTTTCGGCAGTCCATTTCAGCAGTTTTTCCGTGCCATTGACGGAAGGACCTTCCTCGTCGCCGGTAATCAGGAAGGAGATCGAGCCTTTTGGTGCTCCATGCTCCTCGATATGGCGGGCGACGGCTGCGACGAAGCAGGCGATACCGCCCTTCATATCGACGGCGCCGCGGCCGAACATCTCGCCATCGGCGATCTCGGCCCCAAAGGGAGGATGGCTCCAAGAGGCCTCGTCGCCGACCGGCACGACATCCGTATGGCCGGCGAACATCAGATGAGGCCCGTCTGTTCCCAGACGGGCATAGAGGTTTTCGACGTCGGGCAGGCCCGGCTCCGTTGCGATCATCCGCTCGACTTTGAAGCCGAGCGGAGAGAGCATCGCTTCGAGTGCCGAAAGCGCGCCGCCTTCCGTCGGGGTGACGGAAGGGCAACGGATCAGCGTTTGCAGGTTTGCAATCGGATCGGAAACAGACATCGAATTCGTCCAGACTTAGTCGCGCAGCAGCTCGTTGATACCCGTCTTGGAACGGGTCTTCTCGTCGACGGTCTTGACGATGACGGCGCAATAGAGATGCGGGGCGGCAGCACCGTTCGGCATTGTGGCGTTGCCCGACGGCATCGAGCCGGCGACGACGACGGAATAGGGCGGTACTTCGCCATAGGTCACTTCGCCGGTGGCGCGGTTGACGATCTTCGTCGACTTGCCGATGTAGACGCCCATGCCGAGAACCGAGCCCTCGCGGATGATGCAGCCTTCGACGACTTCCGAACGGGCGCCGATGAAGCAATTGTCTTCGATGATCGTCGGGCCGGCCTGCATCGGCTCGAGCACGCCGCCGATGCCGACGCCGCCCGAAAGATGCACATGCTTGCCGATCTGTGCGCAGGAGCCGACGGTTGCCCAAGTATCGACCATAGTGCCTTCATCGACAAAGGCGCCGAGATTGACGAACGACGGCATCAGCACGACGTTCTTGGCGATATAGGCCGAGCGGCGCACGACGGCGTTCGGCACGGCGCGGAAGCCGGCGGAACGGAACTGGTTTTCGCCCCAGCCTTCGAACTTGGACGGAACCTTGTCCCACCAGGTGGAGTTGCCCGGACCGCCCTTGACGACGTCCATGTCGTTCAGACGGAACGAGAGAAGAACAGCCTTCTTGAGCCACTGGTTGACGGTCCAGGTGCCGTCTTCGCCGCGAACCGCGACGCGGGCCTGGCCACCGTCGAGCAGGTTGAGCGAGGTTTCGACGGCATCGCATATTTCGCCTTTGGTCGAGATGGTGACGCTGTCGCGGTTGTAGAAAGCGGTCTCGATTGTCTTTTCGAGGGCGGCGAGGTCGAAGCTGCTCATGGAAGATCCTTAAACGTCACGCGGTATCGTGATGGCTGGAAAGGTGGTCATTTGGTCCCATTTGCTCTAAGCGACCGCCACTCAAGCGTCAATGTGAATTGGCGTCAACCACGGTTGGCGCGGGAAGGAAGCATCAGCATGTCGAAGAGAAGGTCGGAAGCGCGGGGAAATGAGGATAAGGTGTGGGAACCGCTGAAGGACAGCACGGCCGACAAGCACGCTGCCGCTGCCCAGCCCAAGACACCGCAGACGCAATCTCCGTCCTATCGCCTGGCCTTTGCCGATGAGGATTTCCTCTGCAGCAAGGAGTTGCGGCCGCTTCGTCTGCAGCTGGAGCTTCTGAAGGCTGAGATGATCCTTGCCGAAAAGGGGATCGCTTCGACGGTGGTCCTGTTTGGTGGCGCGCGTATTCCCGCTCCCGGTGAGAAGCCCTGGGCAGCCCATAACGAGACCCAGCACAACAATCTCCAGGCAGCCTCCGTCTATTATGACGAAGCGCGTAAATTTGCCGCGCTCTGCGGGGAATATTCGGCGAAGTTCGACCACAAGGAATATGTCGTCGTCACCGGCGGCGGCCCCGGCGTAATGGAGGCGGGCAATCGTGGTGCAACGGAAGCGGGCGCGCCGACGATCGGCCTCAACATCATGCTGCCGCACGAGCAGGCGCCGAACCCATATGTGACGCCGGAACTCTCCTTCAACTTCCACTACTTCGCCATCCGTAAGATGCATTTCATGATGCGGGCGAAGGCGGTTGCTGTTTTCCCCGGCGGCTTCGGCACGCTGGACGAAATGTTCGAGGCGCTGACGCTGATCCAGACCAAGCGCATGGAGCGCATTCCGCTCATTCTGTTTGCCGAAAACTTCTGGCGCAGCATCATCAATTTCGAAGCGCTGGCCGATTTCGGCACGATCGCGCCGGAAGATATCGAGCTGATCAATTTCGTCGAGACCGCCGACGAAGCCTGGAAAGTCATCCAGGATTTCTACGAGAAATAAAAATAGAAGACCCGCCCCTCGGGGGAGAGGCGGGCCTTTGTCGACAACTGCCGGGCTAGTTCCGTTATGCGGGGGGCGGGGAACTAGAGGGGGCGGTCCGGCAGGTCGTCGATGGAAATTACGCCGTCCTTGTTGGTGTCCATGCTGGCAAACAGCTTGTCGCTGGCAGCAGAAGCTTCAGCCTTGGTGATCTTGTTGTCTCGGTCTTCATCGATCATCCGAAAGAAGCGACCGCCGCCCATGCCGCCGTGGCGTTCGAAGCGGGCCTTTCGGAATTCGCCGTGTCGGCCGTCATGGCGTCGATCGTCGCGGTCGGCATGTTCATGCCGCGGACCATCGCCGTCCTTGCGCTCGGCATTTTCAGCCACTTCCGGGCGCGGATTGTTCTTGGCGAACTCTTCCCGCTTGGCGATGCGATAGTCGACAAGCTCGCCGCGCGTGATGTTGCCATCCTTGTTGGCGTCGATCTGGTTGAACAGGGCCTCCTGGCTGGCGGCCATTTCCTCCTTGGAGATCTTGCCGTCCTTGTTGGTATCGGCGCTCTTCAAAAGGCGAACGAAGGTCACGTCCTTCATCATCGCGCCACGCATCATGGCGTGAGGGCCATGCGGGCCGCCGGGTCCGCGGTCAGGCCGTTCGGGTGCGGCGAATGCCGGGATTGCGGCTCCTGCGACCAATACGGCTCCGAGCGTCGCAATAACGATCTTCTTGGCGGTCATCGAGAGTTTCCTTCCCTTTTATTTCGATGACCTCAAGCTATGGCCGCCAAGCCCCGGCGACCACTTAAACTCCCGTAATGTGGATGAATTCTTTGTAATGCTGGACTAGGGCTTCAAGCCTCAGCCCTGCACGATCCCCTTCAGGAATGTGGCGAGATCATCGGTCACGTAATCGATGTGATCGTCCTCGTCGGAAAACGTCTCCCAGCGCTCGATCAGCACGTCGTCGAGATTGCGCGGCGTGAGCAGAACGGTCCGCATGCCGAGCGCCTTGGGAACGGTGAGGTTACGCGGCAGGTCTTCGAACATGGCGGCGTTGGCCGTATCGACCCGGTGAAGGCTGGCGAACTTGTCATAGGTCTCACCCGCCGGCTTCGGCACGTATCCTGCGGCGACGATATCGAAAATATCGTCGAAATTGTCGAGGATGCCGAGCGCGCGGGCTGTCGCTTCCGCATGCGGCACGCTGCCGTTGGTGAAGATGAATTTTCGGCCGGGAAGCGCCTTGATTGCTTCACCCAGTTCCGGGTTCGGGACCAATATCGAGTAATCGATCGCATGCGCTCTTTCCAGAAAACCGTCCGGATCGATGCCGTGGTTCAGCATCAGGCCCTGCAGCGTCGTGCCGTGCTCGTGGTAATAACGCTTCTGCACCGCGCGCGCTTCGTCTCGCTCCAGCTGCAGCAGTTCCTGCACATAGACCGTCATGTTTACATCGATCTGCGCGAAGAGATTGATGTCATGCGGGTAGAGCGTGTTATCGAGATCGAAGACCCAATCGCGGATCTTTGAAAAATCGGTAGCGTCGGCGGAAGTCTTGGGTTTCTTGTCCATATCCCGCTTATGCACTGCCTTGCTGATAAAGAAAATCGAAAAGGCGACGGCCCGCCGCCGCTTGCGGCTTGGCGGCAAATCCGCCCGCATGATACCGGCTGGATCATGGAATTCTGGATCCCCATCACCATTGCCGCCGCCTTCCTGCAGAACCTGCGCTCGGCATTGCAGAAGCATCTTCAGGGCAGGCTCGGCACCCGCGGCGCGAGCTTCGTCCGTTTCGGCTACGGTTTTCCGGTGGCGATCCTTTATGTCGTGCTGCTGCACCAACTCGCAGGCTTTGCTATCCCTGAGATCAACTGGACCTTCGCGATCTGGGCTGTGATCGGCGGCCTGGCGCAGATCTTTGCCACCATCATGCTGGTCCATCTCTTTTCGCTCAGAAATTTCGCTGTCGGCACGGCCTATTCGAAGACCGAGCCGGTCCAGGCGGCGATCTTCGGCTTCATCCTGCTCGGCGAAAAGCTGACGGTTGGCGCGATCGGCGCAATCATCACCGGCGTCATCGGCGTGATGCTGATCTCCATGGCGCGCATGCCGCTGTCATGGAAAAATACCGTCACGGCGCTGGCCAGCCGTACGGCACTGGTCGGCATCGCTTCCGGTGCCATCTTCGGCATTTCTGCCGTCGCCTATCGCAGCGCGTCCCTGTCGCTCGATGGCCCCAATTCGATCATGCAGGCGGCCATGACGCTTGCCTGCGTCACGACCTTCCAGACGATCTTCATGCTGGTCTGGATGGCATGGAAGGACAAGGGCGAGATCGTCACGGTGTTGAAGACATGGCGCTCTTCATCGCTGGTCGGCCTTGCCAGCGTCCTCGGCTCGGCCGGCTGGTTCACCGCCATGACGCTGCAGCAGGTGGCCTATGTCCGCGCGCTCGGCCAGATCGAACTCGTCTTCACTTTCATGGCCTCGTATTTCCTCTTCCACGAGCGGATCAACCGTATGGAAGTGATCGGTTGCCTGCTGATCGTGGCGGGCATTCTCGGGCTTCTGGCAGGCTGAAACGAAAAAGGCGCCTTGCGGCGCCTTCATCATTCGATCTCGTGGGGGATCAGGGCACGATCAGCGTGCCTGCGCCGCGTTCGGTGAAGATCTCGAGCAGCACCGAATGGGCGGTCTTGCCGTTGAGGATGACGACGCCCTGTACGCCGGAGCGGATCGCGTCGATGCAGGTTTCGACCTTTGGGATCATCCCACCCGAAATCGTGCCGTCCTTGATCAGCGCCTGTGCCTGCGCGACGGTCAGTTCCTTGATCAGGTTCTTGTCCTTGTCGAGCACACCGGGAACGTCGGTCAGGAAGAGCAGGCGGGTTGCATGCAGCGCACCGGCAATCGCACCCGCAAACGTGTCGGCATTGATATTGTAGGTCGCGCCGTCGCGGCCGGGAGCGACCGGTGCGATGACCGGGATCATTTCCGACTTGGCAAGCAGATCGAGCAGCGTGCGGTCGACTTCGACCACTTCGCCGACGAAGCCGAGATCGAGCACGCGCTCGATATTGCTGTCGGGATCGATGACGGTCTTCTTCGCCTTTTCGGCGAAGACCATGTTGCCGTCCTTGCCGCACAGGCCGATCGCCCATTCGCCGGTCTGGTTGATTAGCGCGACGATCTCCTTGTTGATCGAGCCGGCAAGTACCATCTCGACGATCTCGACCGTCTTGGCGTCGGTGACGCGAAGGCCGCCTTCGAATTTCGATTCGATGCCCATCTTGGTCAGCATCGCGCCGATCTGTGGGCCGCCGCCGTGAACGACGATCGGGTTGACGCCGGACTGCTTGAGAAGCGCGATATCGGCGGCGAAAGCCTTGCCAAGTTCGGTGTCGCCCATCGCGTGGCCGCCATATTTCACCACGATCGTCTTGTTCTCATAGCGCTGCATGTAAGGCAGAGCCTGAGCAAGGAGTTTGGCCTGGAGTTCGCTGTCCGACGTCGTCATGAAAATCCCTCACATCAAAGGTGGGGCGCTTTTAGCGCAAGTTTTTGTCAGAAGGAATAATCACTACAAAGTTTTCGGAATAACCGCGTCGTGGCCCTGCTGTCTTTATGACGCATTGCGCAGGCGCGTTACCCACCGTTTAGTGATGCCGGGCGTGTTGACAGAAGACAACGAGAAGCCGACCCTGTTTTGGTGTTCGTGCATTGTTTGCGTACCCAAATAAAAAGACACAGAACACGCACCGGAAAAAGATCGCGCGACTTATGACGACTCCGAACCAGAGCGAAAGTGACCGTTCACGAGATCAAGTTCTCGCGGGCGAATATGTGTTGGGCGTATTGCCTCCCGAGGCCCGCCGGGGCATCGAGGAGCGTATGGCCCGCGATCCCTCTTTTGCGGCAACGGTCCGGCGGTGGGAAGACAATCTTTCGGATTACGACGAGCCGTATAACGATCCCAAAGCGCGACTTAGGCTTCAGGCACATTTTCCGGTTCTTGTGTCAAAGAGAAGCTTCAGCCGCGAACTGGCCATTGCAGGAAGATGCTGGAACTCGATTAGCTTCTGGCGTGCAATGTGCGTGATGTTGGTTTTCGGTATCGTGACCTACGCGGCTTTCCAGTCGGGATGGCTTGCACTCTGAGCATGCTCACCGGCGTTTAGATTGACAGCGTTACGGCCTCGCCAATCGCAGCTCGCAACTCGTCCAGACCCTTTCCTTTCTCCGATGATGTGGAAAGAACGAACGGATACGCAGCCGGGCGCTTGCGGATCTTTTCGAGCGTTTCCTCGATCAGCTTCGGCACGGCCGGTTCCTTGATCTTGTCGGTCTTGGTCAGCACGATCTGATAGGATACGGCGGCCTTATCGAGCAGGTCCAGAACGTCGTCATCATTCTTCTTCAGCCCGTGGCGGCTGTCGATCAGCACATAGACGCGTTTCAGCGTCGCACGTCCGCGCAGATAGTCGAAGACGAGTTTCGTCCAGTTATCGACCATTTCCTTCGGCGCCTGCGCATAGCCATAGCCCGGCATGTCGACGAGAGCCATTGGCGGCAGGTCGCCCTCCTGACCCGAATATCCATCGGGCACAAAATAGTTCAGTTCCTGCGTCCGACCAGGTGTGTTGGAGGTTCTCGCCAAGCCTTTTTGGCCAACCAGAGCATTGATGAGCGATGATTTGCCCACGTTGGAACGACCTGCGAAGGCAACTTCCAGAGGGCCTTCCGGCGGCAGGAACTTCATCGAAGGCACACCACGGATGAAGATCCAGGGGCGACCGAACAGAGGCTTGTCGTTGGTGGTCATTCGTTTTTCTATCTCTGCATCTTCTGGAAAATAGATCGCATCCGGGTTTTGGCGTCAGATGTCAAGCATCTCGGGTGAGATGCGCCATACCGCCCTCAAAAGAAAACCCCGGTCAATGCCGGGGTTTTCCTGATTTACTTGCTTGTCGCAGGCTTTCGTTTGAACAGGCCCTTGAGATTGTCGAAGAGCTCGATCTTGGCACCGTGGCGCTTCATGATCACGGCCTGCTGCGTGACTGACAGCGTGTTGTTCCAGGCCCAGTAGATCACCAGACCGGCCGGGAAGGATGCCAGCATGAAGGTGAAGACGAGCGGCATCCAGTTGAAGATCATCTGTTGCGTCGGATCAGGCGGCGTCGGGTTCATGCGCATCTGCAGGAACATCGTGATGCCCATGACGAGCGGCCAGACACCGATCATCAGGAAGTGCGGCACGTCGTAGGGCAGAAGACCGAACAGGTTGAACAGCGAGGTCGGGTCCGGCGCGGAAAGGTCCTGGATCCAGCCGAAGAACGGTGCATGGCGCATCTCGATCGTGACGTAGATAACCTTGTAGAGCGCGAAGAATACCGGGATCTGCAACAGAACGGGCCAGCAGCCGGCGATCGGGTTGATCTTCTCTTCCTTGTAGAGCGCCATCATTGCCTGCTGCAGCGCCATGCGGTCGTCGCCGTGCTTGGCTTTCAGCTCTTCCATCTTTGGCTGCATGCGCTTCATGTTGGCCATCGAAGCATACTGCTTGCTGGCCAGCGGGAAAAAGATCAGCTTCACGACGATGGTCGTCAGAAGGATCGCAACACCGAAATTGCCGACGTGACGGAAGAAGAAGTCCATCAGCTGGAACATCGGTTTGGTGATGAAGTAGAACCAGCCCCAGTCGATAAGAAGGTCGAAATGCGGGATCTTGTATTCTTCGGCATAACGGTCGACGAGCGGAACGCGTTTGGCGCCTGCGAACACCATGTTCTTCAGCTCAGTCGATTGGCCGGGCTGAATGGTCAGCGCATCGCTCTTGTAGTCAGCCTGGTAGCGCGGCTGGCCATCGGTGAAGTGGGTGAATCGGCCTTCATAAGGCAATGCCTGCGGCGGTACGATCGTCGCGGCCCAGTATTTGTCGGTAATGCCAAGCCAGCCGCCGGTTGCCTTGGCGCTCGTGACTGCATCTTCTTCGACGTTGGAATAGGTATGCTCGCTCAGGCTGCCGTCGGAACCGAAAACGCCGAGGAAGCCCTCATGAATGACCCATACGGACGGTGTGACCGGCTTGTTGTTACGGGTGATGCGGCCATAGGACGAGAGCGTTACGGCTTCAGAACCCGGGTTCTCGATCTTGTCCGATACGGTGATCATGTAATGATCATCGATCGAAATCGTCCGGTTGAACACGATGCCCTTGTCGTTGGTGAAGGAAAGCGTCATCGGTGTGGTCGTGGTCAGCTTCTGGCCGCTAGTGAGTGTCCACTTCGTGCCGGGACCCGGCGTCTGTCCACTCGTGTCGCTGCCGATGTAACCGATTTCGCCGAAATAGCCTTCCTTGGTATCAGAGGGCGAGAAGAGCGTGATGAGCGGGCTCGAGTCATCGACGGTCTCGTGATACTCGCGCAGCTTCAGGTCGTCGAAGCGCGCGCCGGTCAGGTTGATCGAGCCGGAAACGGCCGGAGTGTCGATTTCGACTCGCTCTGACTTGGCAAGCGCCTGCTCGCGTGTCGCGGTCGCTTCGGCCTGACCTGCACCCGGAAGGTTGCCGGTCGTCGCGGTAGCACCGGCGTTTTCCGGCGATGGGGTCGGGTTTTGCGCGGCTTGCTGCTGCTGCAGTGCCTGCTGGGCTTCAGCGGCACGCTGCTGCGCTTCCATGCGCGGGTTCATATAAAGGAACTGCCAGGCAAGGACGATGACGACCGATAGGCCGATCGCGATGAAGTAATTTCGGTTTTTTTCCATCATGCTTTCCTGGAGGAGGTTCCTGAGACAGACTTGGGCTTTTGCCTGCCTTCAATCCGTGCTGCAAGTTGTTCGGTCAAATTTGAGAAGGAAATGCCGAGCACCTCCCTGCGCGCGACGATCACATAGTCGTGTCCATTTTCCATTGCAAATCCGGCGGATTTGCGCACCGCTTCCTTCAGGCGCCGGCGCATCCGGTTCCGCTCGACGGCGTTTCCGTGCTTTTTGGTAACGGTGAAGCCTACACGTGGCGGCTCATCGGGCTGCTTGCGGTCGAGAACTTCAAGGAGAAAGGTTCTCCCGCGGCGTGCTTCGCCTTTCCGAACAGCAAGAAACTGCGGCCGGCTTTTCAGCCGCCCGACAGTGTTTTTCTTGTCTTTACTCGTCGTCACTGCCCGGTCCGGGCAAGTCGGCCGTTAGGCCGACAGACTGGCACGGCCGCGTGCGCGACGAGCCGAAAGAACCTTGCGGCCACCCTTGGTAGCCATGCGGGCACGGAAACCATGACGACGCTTGCGAACAAGCTTGGACGGTTGGTAGGTACGCTTCATTTTTTTAATGCCGCGGTGTGCGGCCCTTCTTGAAGATTGCCTCTATCGAAGCAAGAGCGTTTCGGAAAATGCGCTGGCATGCGGATATGCAGGTTGCGAGCCGCTGCCTGAGCGCGCGGGCATATAGTTCAGGTTAAGCCCGAAAGTCAATCCGCAAGCCCCGGATGACCGGAAAGCCGCCGTTTTGCCATCCATTATTTAAGCGATTGCGAATGCAATTATTAATATAGTTTACGTCAGGCGTAGTTTCTTTGGTTGTGTTTTTGGCGAAGTTTTTTCTATGTTGTGGGCATTGGCTCAAGTCGTGAGAAAATATATCGCGAAATAAGTCATGCGAGCGGGAGAATTTTGCTTGCACGCCTAAAGTCGGGTGGTGCTTTCGATCAGCCATTATTAACGATTTTATGCTAATTTTCACAGTCATCAAGAATAGCGGCTGATCTTGGCGCTGTTCTGGTGTCTTTGGAGGGCGTTACCGTGAAAATTGGAGTAAAGATCAACCTTCTCGTAGGGTTGATGAGCCTTGTCGCATGTGCAATTGCCGGATTGTCGGTATTCGCGGTGAGCGAATACCATGACAAGCAGAGCGCCTACGCCAATATCGCTGATCGCGTCTACAAGGGCGAGCGGCTCAACCGCCTGGTGACCGCAGTGGTTATGGACGCTCGCGGTATGTATGCGGCGAAGGATGTCTCATCCGCCAAGCCTTTTGGTGAAGGCGTGACGAAAAGTCTCGCCGACATGGAAAAGCTGATTGCCGATTGGGCCGCTGTCGTTCCAGCAGCGCAGAAGGCGCAATTCGACAAGCTCACGGCAGGTTTCACAGAGTTCAAGGCATTCCGCACCGAAACGGTGCGCCTCGGCGCGACCGAAGGACCGCAGGCTGCCAACGTTCAGGGTAACAACGACGCCAACCGCGCAAACCGCAAGGCCTATCAAGGGGAGATCGACAAGGTCGTTGCCTCAGATCTTGCCGAACTGGACGTGTTAAGCGCAGAGATGACGTCCTTCGGTAACCTGATCTTCTACTCCGTTCTTCTCGTTGCCATTCTCGGTGTCGGTGGTGGCCTGGGCTTTGGCCTTTATCTTGGACGCAGCCAGATTAGCGGTCCTATCCTTAAGCTGACATCTTCGATGGGGCGCCTTGCTCACGGTGATTATGATGCCGCCGTGCCATTTTCTGGCCGCAGGGACGAAATTGGCGACATGGCCGCAGCCGTCGAAGTCTTCAAGACGAACGGCCTGGAAGTTGCCCGCATGACCGATGCCGAGGCGGGTTTGAAGGCAAAGAGTGACGATCTGCAGACGCGGATGTCTGCCGTTGTTCAAGCTGCAGCCGAGGGCGATTTCACTTGTCGCATTGATAAGCAATGGGGTGTCGAAAGCCTTGACCGTGTGGCCCGCAATATCGACCAGCTCGTCAAAAGCATCGATGCCGGCGTATCGGAAACGCGCCGCGTCGTGAAAAGCCTTTCCGATGGCGATCTCACCGACAGCATGCGGGGAGATTTCAAGGGCGCATTTGCCGAACTGCAGGAAAACGTCAACAGTACGATGCAGACGCTTCAGTCCACCATGGGTAAGGTGCGCAATGCCACCGGTGCCATGAATGACGGCGCGTCCGAACTGAGCAGCGCCGCCAACGATCTGTCGAAGCGCACCGAGCAGCAGGCGGCAGCCCTTGAAGAAACGTCGGCCGCTCTCGATCAGATCACCTCCGTCGTGAGGACCTCGACCGAGCGGGCCAATGAAGCGACCACCATGGTCGGCGAGGCGAAGGAAAGCGCGATCCAGTCCGGCGCGGTCGTTCGCAATGCCATTGAAGCGATGGGACGAATCGAGCAGGCCTCGCGTGAGATCGCCCAGATTACCAATGTAATCGACGAGATCGCGTTCCAGACCAACCTTCTGGCTCTGAATGCGGGTGTGGAAGCGGCGAGGGCCGGGGAAGCAGGCAAGGGCTTTGCCGTCGTCGCCCAGGAGGTCCGCGAACTCGCACAACGCTCCGCCAGCGCGGCGAAGGATATCAAGTCGCTGATCGGCAAGTCAGGCGAGGAAGTGGCAGGCGGCGTTCAACTGGTTCAGAAGACCGGAGCAGCCCTGTCAGAAATCGAAGCGCGCGTCAGCCGTATCAATGACCACATCCATTCGATCGCCGTGGCATCGAAGGAGCAGGCGACCGGTCTTGCCGAGGTAAATACCGCGGTCAACCAGATGGACCATGTCACCCAGCAGAATGCCGCCATGGTTGAAGAAAGTTCTGCTGCGACCAGCAAGCTATCTACCGAAGCCGATGCACTTTATCGTCTTGTATCGCACTTCAGGATTGTCGAGGAAGATAGCCGCTTGCCTCGTCTTGTGCCGGCCGAAGCTACTCATCGCCCGCAAGCTTCCCCGGCAAGAAAACTGACCGCAGCTCTCAGCCGTGCCTTGGGCGGAGGTGGCTCGGCCAAAGCAGCGGCAAGCGTTGCTGATTGGGAAGAATTCTGAATTCCAGCCTGAACATTACCGAAATTTAAGGCGGAGGCGGCTTTTGCCTCCGCCTTTTGCATTTGCGCGGGGTGTTCAAATCTTGGTGACGCGGTAAAATGGTCGCATACACGCGGAGTTGAAACCCGTGGCTGAAATTGGAGATCCGTATGGATAGCGAGGTTCACACCTCGGAACAGCAGGGGACATGGCCGGACGGCGCCGGACCGGAGCCGATGCCGACCATCCTGCGCGGTCTTTCCGGGCGGTTGCTCTGGCTGACGGTCATATTCGTCATGATGGCGGAAATCCTGATTTTCATGCCGTCGATCTCCAGCATGCGCATGAACTGGCTTCGTGATCGCCTGGATACTGCCGCCGCGGCGGGCATCGTGATCGACGGGTTGCAGCCTGCCGAATTGCCGCGCGCCGTGCAGGACGACACGCTGCTGGCGACCGGAACAAAGGTCATCGCGTTGCGCAAGGATGGAACGTCCCGGCTTCTGGCCGCAATCGAGGTTCCGCCGGAGATCGATGCTCAATACGATCTTGCTCACACGTCTCTGCTAGGCTCCATGCGTGATGCGCTGGATACGCTGGTCTTCGGTGGCAACCGGGTGATGCGTGTTTTCGGTCCGGTTGGTGAAAGCGATATGATCATCGAACTGGTCATGACTGATAACGCCCTTCGCAAGGATATGCTGATCTACTCGAAGATGATGTTTCTCATCTCCTTGCTGATTTCGTTGATCACGGCAGTGCTTATATTCCTCGCAATCAATCGCATGATGATCTCACCGATCCGGCGACTGACACACAATATGCAGCTTTTTTCAGAGCGGCCCGATGACCCTTCCCGGGTTTTCTCCGCCGATCGTTCTCGCGGCGAGCTGGCCGTCGCAGGGCGGCATCTTGCAGCAATGCAGGTCGAGCTTCAAAGGACGTTGAAGCAACAGAAGAACCTTGCCGATCTTGGTCTGGCTGTATCGAAGATCAATCACGACATGCGCAACATCCTTGCTTCCGCTCAATTGATGTCGGACCGCCTGACGGATGTCGAAGACCCGATGGTCAGAAGTTTTGCGCCAAAACTGCTACGCACCATCGACAGGGCCGTCGGATACACCAATGAGGTCCTGGCCTATGGTCAGGCATCGGAAGCTGCCCCGCGCCGCCGACGGGTAAACCTGACCGACCTGTGCCAGGAAGTGCGTGACATGCTGGCCATCGATCCTGACTCGGGCATAGAATTCGTCGAACAGATCTCGGAAGGCGTGGAGGTCGATTGCGACGGGGAGCAGATTTTCCGCGTGGTCCACAATTTGTGCCGTAACGCCGTCCAGGCGTTGCTCACGCATGATGCCAATGATCCGAAAGCTGTGCGGCGGGTCACCCTGACGGCACATCGCCTCGGCAGCGTTGTCAGCATCACCGTTGATGACACCGGGCCGGGCATGCCGCGCAAGGCGCGGGAGAATCTCTTCTCGGCCTTCAGGGGCTCTGCACGTTCTGGCGGAACGGGGTTGGGGCTGGTCATTGCGCGCGAGTTGGTGCTGGCGCATGGCGGTACGATCGCGCTCGTTGAAAAACCAGGTCCGGGCACGCAATTCCGTATCGAAATTCCCGACCGTCCGGTCTCTTTGGAGGACTATCGCGCCAGGGCGTGAGTAATTATTATTTGAAAACAACGGCTTGATGAATTTACGAAGATAAAATGACATCAAGCCGGGGAAAATCGCTTGCAATCCTTCTCGGCACCCTTTAGAGGATCGCCACGCCAGCGGAACACACCGCTGACAGACGCACCCGTAGCTCAGCTGGATAGAGCACCAGACTACGAATCTGGGGGTCAGGAGTTCGAATCTCTTCGGGTGCGCCATTCTTTTTTCTTTGAAATACTGATGATATTGCACGCGGCAAAGAGTTCCTCCGCCTGACGCAGTGTATTCCGCCTCACTCAGCTCCCTGTGAAAATTCCTCTCGTTTTCTCCCTCTGCCCGATGGGCAGAACACACCGCGTGCGCTATCCAGAATAGACCTGTGAATCGGTCAGCTTGTTGCAGCAGTTTCAAGCGGCTGTTGTCTGTTCGGAGTCGGATGTCATGAGATGGAAGCGTACGATCCAGTTGCTGGATGTTCATGCGGAAGGCGAGATCGGCCGTGTGGCGATCGGTGGCGTCCCGAAAATTCCCGGCAATACCGTCGCCGAGCAGCTTGCATGGATGAATTCCGATCCCAAGGGGCAGGAACTGCGCCGCTTCCTTTGCCTTGAGCCGCGCGGCACCCCGATCGGTTCCGTCAATCTTCTCCTGCCGCCAAAACATCCGGATGCGGATGCTGCCTTCATCATCCTGCAACCGGATCAGGCGCATGCAAGCTCGGGCTCCAATTCGATCTGCGCCACCACGGCGCTTCTGGAAGCCGGTATCGTCGAGATGAAGGAACCGGAAACCGTCGTCACGCTGGAAACGGCGGCCGGCCTCGTACGGGCTGTCGCCACTTGCCGCGACGGCCGGTGCGAAAAGGTGAAGCTCACAATGGTCCCGTCCTTCGTCCATGAGCTGGACGTGAAGCTTCAGACGCCGGAATGGGGCGAGATCACGCTCGACATTTCCTATGGTGGCATTTTTTACGGTCTCGTCGACGTAACCCAGATCGGCCTCACCATCGAAAAGAAGAATGCCGCTGCCCTCGTGCAGGCCGGAATGATTCTGAAGGATCTGATCAATCGGCAGATTCCGGTAGTTCATCCGGAAATCCCTGCAATCTCCGGCGTCGCTTATGTGATGTTCCGCGAAACGGAAGCCGATGGCACGGTGCGTACCTGCACGACCATGTGGCCGGGCCGGGCTGATCGTTCGCCATGCGGTACAGGCAACTCCGCCAATCTGGCAACATTGCACGCCCGCGGCAAGGTGGCGGTGGGTGATATGTTCCTGTCACGATCGATTATTGGGACGCAGTTCGAAGTGGGACTTTCCGCCGAAACCGAGGTTGCGGGAAAGCCCGCCATCATCCCGACGATCGCCGGTCGAGGATTTACCTTCGGCCTGCATCAGGTCGCACTCGACCCATTCGATCCGTTGGCCGATGGTTTTGCAATGACCGACGTCTGGGGGCCTTCCGCCGGCGAGATAATCTGATCTATCAGATCTCGCTGCCGATTTTGGCCGGCGCTTCGACATCACCTTGTTTCAGCACCAGCGAGCTTACGCCCTCGACGCCCTGCTGGTTGGGAGCAGGCACAACACCCAGTTCTTGGAGCTGCATGTATTTGGAAGCGCCGAACATATCGCCTTTTTCTGCAGCCTGACGATACATTTCGGCAGCTTTTTCTGCATTGGCCGTAATGCCTTCGCCAGTTTCATACATAATGCCAAGATTGATCATCGCGTCGGTATTGCCGCGCTGCGCAGCAAGATCGTACCAGGCGATTGCGGTCTGGTCGTCGGCCTGGACGAGTTGGCCTTCGTCATAGATGGCACCAATATTGAACGCCGCCGTGTCATCGCCGTCAGCGGCAGCTTTCTCGAACCATTGAAGCGCCTTGTCGACATCCGGCTGCGTGCCCAGACCATCGCGATAGGCAACGCCGAGATTATAGGCGGCAAGTGTATTGCCGCTGTCTGCTGCCTGCTGGTAATAGGCAAACTCTGCCTTGTCGTCGCCGAGACGACCCATAAGCATGCCATAGTTCACCATGGCAGCCGCGTAACCATCCTTTACCGCCGTGCTGTAGGCACTCATCGCCTGATCAGGCTGGTCGACGCTATTGAGCGCTCGGCCCAGCTGATACGCGAAACGCGGGTTCCCTGTCGTATCGAAAGCGATACGGCATGCCTGAACGGCCTGATTTCCTATGTCGGCAATGTTGACAGGCGCAAAATCCCCGTTGCGCTGTTGGTCGTAAGGGCTGCCTGCCAGGCGATCGCAATCACCCTGCTGCGCCGAGGCAAGAAGGAGGTTGTTGCGCTCGGCAGCATCAGGTGAGACAGTCAGCGCGAGAAGCGCGACAGCGGCACCTGTGGTAATCGCAAAACCCTTGTTGACTTTCAGAGTCCGGGATTTCATTGTTCGCTCCGACTCAAAACACTTTCAGATTGCTTAATGAACGCAGCACTCGTGTGCTTGTTCCGCGTATTCGCATCGAGTGTCCTTTCACAGCCTCTGTAATCCGCACGATTTCGTGAAGTTTAGCGTGATATTGTCGGCATCGATTGGATGTTCCGGTGTTCTCGGAATGGGCGTGAGATTGTCTTTGCGTCTGCTTTGATGTTAAGCGGGATCGGCATCCCCAAAACACTTAGCGGAACAGCTCCATGAAAATGCTCCAGATTCGCCGCCCCGACGATTGGCATCTCCATCTGCGGGATGGCGCAGTGCTGGAGGGCGTAATCGGCGATACGAGCCGTCACTTTGCCCGTGCGATCATCATGCCGAACCTCGTTCCCCCGGTCGTGACCACGGCCGATGCCACAGCTTATCGCTCACGTATCATGGCTGCCCTGCCGCAAGGGCATAGGTTCGAGCCGCTGATGACCCTCTATCTGACGGAGCATACGAACCCGGATGATGTGGAGGAAGGCAAGAAGAGCGGTCTCATTACTGCCGTGAAGCTCTATCCTGCGGGCGCCACGACCAACTCCCATGGCGGCGTGCGCGATCTGGAAAAGGCCATGCCGGTTTTGGAGCGCATGGCGAAGATCGGCCTGCCGCTTTGCGTGCATGGTGAAGTGACGACGCCCGAGGTCGATATCTTCGACCGTGAGGCGGTGTTCATCGAGACCGTGCTCGATCCGCTGCGCAAGCGGCTTCCCGAACTCAAGGTAACGATGGAGCATGTCACGACCTCGGACGGTATCGACTACATCAAGTCGTCCAAGGCGAACCTTGCGGGCTCGATCACCACACATCACCTGATCATCAACCGCAACGACATTTTGGTCGGCGGCATCCGCCCGCATTATTACTGCCTGCCGGTCGCCAAGCGCGAGAGCCATCGCCTAGCCTTGCGGGCCGCTGCGACATCCGGCGATCATCGTTTCTTCCTTGGCACAGATTCCGCGCCGCATGTCGACCCGTTGAAGGAATGTGCCTGTGGCTGCGCCGGCATCTATACTTCGGTGAACACGATGAGCTGCCTTGCCCATGTTTTCGAGCAGGATAATGCTCTGGAAAAGCTGGAAGCCTTCGCATCGCTGAATGGTCCGGCATGGTACGGGCTGCAGCCGAACGAAGAAAAGATCACGCTTGAGAAGCAGGACGTGCAGGTCGCGTTTCCTGCAAAACGCGATACCGGCGCCGGTGCAATCACCGTGTTTGATCCCGGCTTCCAAATCTTCTGGAATGTCGTGGACTGAAATTACTGGTTGTTTCTGCCGGCTTGATATTTATTCGAGTTGTAGCTCTCCAAAGGTAACACTTTGGAGAGATTCTCATCTTAGCTTCTGCTCGCATATTGAATAAATCTTCGAAGAGAATTCCGGCATGATGCTTGACTATCAATCTCTTCTGCTTGCGCTTGGCGTTTCCGCCGCATGCCTGATGGTGACCTTGTTTGGCACCTGGTTTTCCCGTCGAACGGATTCTTTTCTTTTGACCCTGGCCATTTCACTATGCCTGGTGGTGGCCGGCATTGCTGTCTACAGCACATTCTCTGCTCAATCGGGTCTCGCTCCCGCTGCGATAGCTTATGCGCTGTTCATGATCGGCTTTTCCACTATCTACGCTGCTTCGGTCCAGTTTCGTATTGGAATATCACCCTGGCGGTTGGCCGGTACTCTGTCCTTTGTCAGCCTTGCACTTGGCATGCCGCTAATTCTCGTCGGGCTCGACGGGCTCGGCCTGATCATCATGAATGTCCTGACGGCTACCCTTCTTGTCGGCACGGGGTGCCAATACTGGACGGCACGCAAAGAGGCTCCTGGTCCTTTGCTTGGCATGGTCATTCTCTATTGCGTCAGCGGTTTCTCCTTCGCCCTTTGTGCCGGTGTTCTTATTGCGGGTGGCCGCATGAGCCTGGGCGAACCGCCGGTAAACTGGGCGGAAAACTTGAATATCGGCATCTGCATCGCGGGCATGACCGGCATTGGCGCCTTGTCGCTGGCGCTTCATCAGTGGCGCATGGCGGCCCTTCACCGGCATGAAGCGATGACGGATGCCCTGACTGGCCTCATCAATCGTAGAGCATTGTTTGATCAGTATGGCGGACGCAAGCTGAATGCATCGACCGCCGTGATCGTCTTCGATATAGATAGGTTCAAGTCGATCAACGACCGGTTTGGCCACTCCGCGGGCGATGAGGTTCTGAAACTCTTCGCGCAGGACATGCTGTCGGAAATGATTGCCGAGGGGGCGGCAGCGCGGCTGGGAGGCGAAGAGTTTGCCATGGTTGTCGGCGAGGTCATGCCCGGCCGGGCCGAAAGGATCGCCAATGCAGTACGTATGCGTTTCGCGGCACGTGACATCTTCATCGATGGAGAGCTTGTTCGCTGCACGGTCAGCGGAGGTGTCTCTGTCGGCACCCCGGAAGGCCAGCCGTTCGAAACCGTTCTGAGCCTTGCTGATGGCGCACTTTATGAAGCAAAGGGCGCCGGGCGCGATCGGGTCGAAATCGCATCCTATCTCCGATCCATCCACCCTGCGCCTGACAGCCGCACTTCAGCCTGAAAATTTCATCGCCTAATCTATCCGCTGGCGTATCTGACACCATGCTGCTATTGCGGCGCGTGGTTTGAAGCAATGTCCAGCGAAAATCTGCAGCAGTTTCGCGTTCGGACTTGCGAATAAAGAAAAGCAGCGATCAAGGAGCGGGCGCATGATCCAGACCACATTTACCGACCGGAACGTAATGGCCGAACTGATGGCAAAGATGCTCTGGGAAATCGGAGCCGTGCATTTCAGCGCCGACAAGCCCTACAAGTTCTCCTCCGGCATGATGAGCCCCGTCTATATCGACTGCCGCAAGCTGCTTTCCTTCCCGCGTGTTCGCTCCACCATCATGGATTTTGCCGCAGCCACCGCTTTGCGCGAAGCCGGCTTTGAGAAGTTCGATTGTATCGCAGGTGGCGAAACTGCGGGCATTCCGTTTGCTGCCCTTCTGTCCGAACGCCTCGGTCTGCCGATGATCTATGTCCGCAAGAAGCCCAAGGGCCACGGTCGTGCATCGCAGATTGAAGGCCATCTGCCGGAAGGTGCTCGTGTCCTCGTCATCGAGGACCTCGTCACGGTCGGCGGCGGCATGTTCACCTTCATTGACGCCATCCGCGCGGCAGGCGGCGTGGTTGACCATGGTATGTCGCTGTTCTTCTACGACATGTATCCGCAGGTCGCTGAGCGTTTTGCCAATGGCAAGGTTCAGTTCAATTATATCGCCACATGGCGCAACGTTTTGGCTGTTGCCCGTGAGCAGAAGCTGTTCGACGAAAAGACCTTTACGGAGGTCGAATCCTTCCTCGACGCGCCCTTGGCGTGGTCGGGTCGCAATGGTGGCGTAACTGAGCTTTCGCTCTAGCAATGATATAAAAGCTCAGGTATCGATGGGCGAAACAATGATCTCGGGAGGAAATCGATGATCCTGTGCTGCGGCGAAGCTTTGATTGACATGTTGCCGCGTGAGACGACGCTCGGCGAACCGGCATTTTCGCCCTATGCCGGTGGCGCCGTCTTCAATACGGCCATCGCACTTGGCCGTCTGGGTGTCCCGACGGCCTTCTTCACCGGTCTTGCCGATGACATGATGGGTGACATCCTGCGCGAGACGCTGCGCAAGAGCAATGTCGACTTCAGCTATTGCGCCATCGCCTCGCGGCCCTCGACCATCGCTTTCGTCAAGCTGGTAAACGGTCATGCAACCTACGCCTTTTACGACGAAGGCACCGCTGGCCGCATGATCACCGAGGCCGACCTACCGGCGATCGGAGACGAATGCGAAGCGCTGCATTTCGGGGCAATCAGCCTGATCCCCGAACCCTGCGGCTCAGCCTACGAGGCGCTGATGCTGCGCGAGCATGAAAAGCGCGTCATCTCGCTCGATCCGAACATCCGCCCCGGCTTTATCAAGGACAAGGCGGCTCATCTCGCCCGTATCTGCCGCATGGCCGCCATGTCGGATATCGTAAAATTCTCGGATGAGGATCTCGCTTGGTTCGGCCTGGAAGGCGACGAGGATACGCTCGCCCGCCACTGGCTGCATCACGGCGCGAAGCTTGTCGTCGTCACCCGCGGCGCAGAGGGCGCTGTCGGCTATACAGCGGATCACAAGGTAACGGTTCCGAGTGAACGGGTGACGGTCGTCGATACGGTCGGCGCCGGAGACACGTTCGATGCCGGTATTCTCGCGTCGCTGAAGATGCAGAACCTGCTGACCAAGGCTAAGGTGGCAAGCCTCACCGAAGACCAGATCGCCAAGGCACTTGCGCTGGGCGCCAAGGCGGCGGCCGTCACGGTTTCGCGGGCAGGTGCAAACCCGCCATTTGCGAACGAGATCGGGCTGTAAGGGTTTACTATTCCGAAAAGATGCCCCTCACCCTAACCCTCTCCCCGTAAACGGGGCAAGGGGACGTGCCATGCGCAACGTTGGAGAGGGGCGGAGAGGTCTCAGCTCGTGCCCTTCTCCCCGAAATTACGGGGAGAAGGTGGCGGCAGCCGGATGAGGGGCTACCTCAGGCTCAAATATGATGAGGGGCAGTCGACCCTCCCCCTCAAACTCACTTCTTCAGCCCGGCCAGCGTCTTCACCAGCCCTTGCGTCGATGAATCGTGGCCGGCAGCACTTTCCTTGCCTTCAACGACCGGAAGCAGGCCAGTCGCCAGTTCCTTGCCTAACTCCACACCCCACTGGTCGAAGGAGTTGATGCGGAAAAGCACGCCCTCGACAAAGACTCGGTGCTCGTAAAGCGCCACGAGGCGGCCGAAGGCGAACGGGGTCAGCTTGTCATGCACGAAGGTGATGGACGGGCGGTTGCCGGTAAACACGCGGTGTGGCGCGATAAAGTCGGCTTGCTTGTCCTCCATACCCTTGGAGGTCAGCTGGGCTTTCGCTTCCTCAAAGGTGCGGCCCTTCATCAACGCTTCCGACTGCGCCAAGCAATTGGCGATCAGCAGGTCGTGCTGATGGCGCAGCTCCGGCTCGAACCCGTTTGCCGCGATCATGAACTCGGCCGGAATGATGCTCGTGCCCTGGTGGATCAGCTGGTAGAAGGCGTGCTGGCCGTTGGTGCCGGGCTCGCCCCAGACGACCGGACCGGAATTGCCCTCGACCGGCGTACCGTCGATCGTCACGCCCTTGCCGTTAGATTCCATGTCGAGTTGCTGCAGATAGGCCGGGAAGCGCAAGAGGCGCTGGTCATAGGGCAGGATCGCGCGGGTCGGGTAACCCAGAACGTTGCGATGATAAAAGCCGATCAGGCCGAGCAGCATCGGCAGGTTTTCACGAACCGGTGCCTCGCGGAAATGCTTGTCCATCGCATGTGCGCCATCAAGAAACTTGCCGAAATTGTCCGGCCCGATAGCGATCATCAGCGGCAGGCCGATAGCCGACCAGATCGAATAACGGCCGCCGACCCAGTCCCAGAAGCCGAAGACCCGCTCTGCATCAATGCCGAAGGCCGCCACCTTCTCGAGTGCGGTGGAGACGGCGCAGAAGTGATGCTCCACGGCGGCATCGCCCAGCTTGTCCGCGATGAACCTGCGGGCCGTGGCCGCATTGGTCATCGTTTCGACCGTCGTGAACGTCTTGGACGCAACGATAAACAGCGTCGTCTCCGCATCGAGCAGCTTCAGCGTATCGGCAATATGCGCGCCATCGACATTGGAAACGAAATGCGCGCGCGGGCCGTCATGGTAAGGAGCGAGCGCCAGCGTTGCCATGACCGGGCCGAGGTCCGAACCGCCAATGCCGATATTAACGACATCGGTGATCTTTTTGCCGGTTGCGCCTTTCAAGGCGCCGGAACGGATGCCATCGGCAAACTTGCCCATCGCTGCCAGAACGGAATTGACGTCCGGCATGACATCCTTGCCGTCGACCAGAACCGGCGTGTTGGACCGGTTGCGTAGCGCCGTATGCAGCACTGCGCGGTCTTCGGTGAAGTTGATGGCGACGCCGGAGAACATCTCTTCGCGCTTCTTCGCCACGCCGCCGGCATCGGCTAGCTTCTCAAGCAGCGTGAGGATTTCCTCGTTCACCGCGGTCTTGGAATAATCCATGGTGAGATCATCGAAGCGGGCGCTGAATTTTTCGAAGCGGCCCGCATCCCTGGCGAAAGCGGCACGAATGTCCGTCGCCTTGGTAGCGTCTGCGGTTGCCTTGAGCTCTTGGACGATGGTCTGCATGATTTCCTCGCATTCTGCAGAATGATGCAGGGGAACCTATTCGCTTTCTTGTTCAAATCAAGCGTCACCGTTGCGTCTTTTGCGTAACAGCTCAGTCAATTGTCCATTTCACTGGCCGACGGCCGTCTCCACCGTGTTGCCGACTGCCTGTCCGAAACGGCCGACCTGATCGTTATAACTGCGCCGTGTTGCCGGGTCGAAGATCGCAATCGGCGTGCTGACGGCGACACTCGCTGCGCCGCCCACGGTTTGTGCGGTGCCGAGCGCCACAGCCCCCAGTCGTTCGCCAAGCCCGACATCGCTGTCGGTCACGGTCTGCCCTGCAATCAGCCGGTTGCCGATCAGCTTCACCACTTCCGGGCTTTCGGCGAACTTGCCATGGTTCAGCCTGTCGCCGCCCTTGAGCTTCGTCAGGTCCAGCACAACGATTCCGGCCTTCTCGAATTCGCTGCGATACGGCTCGACCGTCGGGTCGACCTGGCCCAGCCGGTCGATATTGCCGGAGATCCGCCGGGATAGGCTGAGAGCCCGGTCATCCTGCGATACGAAGAGGGTGAAGTGAGGATGCTTGGGACCAAGCTCGGCAAACTGCCGGCCGAACACGTCGACATCGAGATCCGGCGAGGCCAGAATGACGTTCTGGATCTTGGGCGCCACGCGACCGTCGCGGATTGCCATTTGGCGCAGCGCCTCGACCGTGAGCCAGGACCCCATGGAATGCGCCATGATCGTCACTTCGCCGACCGCAGGATCGGTAGAAAGCTGACGCAGCATGTTCTCCAGCGCATCGCGGGAATAGTTGGTGCTTTCCTTGTCGTAGTTATAGGCAAAGATGCTGCCGCGCGACGGCCAGGTGAAAAGCACCGGCGCCACGTCCGTATTGGAATCATGGACAATCTGCGCAAAGCGATAGACGGCATCTTCGTAGCGATTGTTGAACCCGTGGACAAAGACCATCACCCTGCGGCTCTTGGGCAGGTTATGATGCAGCCAGTTGCGCGCACCGCCGATCTGCAGCGGGGTGACCGAAAGCGTGGCGAATTCCTTGGCGGGGTTGGCAGGAAGCTTTTTCGGCCATTGGACCTGACCCACTTCACGTGCGTTGTCGGGCGGTATCGAAACCTTGATTTCAGTGACGGAGGGTTCTCGTCCGCGTTCACCGGAGAACAGGATGCCGGGCGCTTCGGTCGGCTTGCGGGTTGTCGCCACCAGCACATCGACGGTCGAGGTATCGGGAACGGACGCAGTAGCAGTCGGAATGAGCACGCCTTCGGGCCTGCCGGCGCAGCTCGAAAGCGCAGCGACGAGCGAAGCAACGGCAATCAGGCGAAACGAAAATCCGGCACGGTTTTGCAAGCGAACTCCAACAGCTTATCCCCGGCACCACAGCTCGTGAGTAGTGGAGCGCGAAGGTGCCGTCCACTGCTAAACGGAGGAGATGACAGCGACAAGTCACTCTTGGTTCTGACCTGTCGCTGTGTTGCAACGGCGCTGGAGCAATGCCAGCAAAAGTGGAAACCGGTTTTGCGTCCGGAATTGCGCGGAAATAAGGTGCTTACCGCAACTCCCGCCGCAGGATCTTGCCGACATTGGATTTCGGCAGCAGATCGCGGAATTCGATGACGCGCGGCCGCTTGTAGTTGGTCAGGTTTGCGGCGCAATGGGCCTTGAGGTCCGCCTCGCTCAGGTTCGGGTCTTTCTTCACCACAAACAGTTTCACCGCCTCGCCGGAATTCGGGTCGGGAATGCCGACTGCTGCACACTCCAGCACGCCGGGATGCATCGCCGCCACTTCCTCGACCTCGTTGGGATAGACGTTGAAGCCGGAAACCAGGATCATGTCCTTCTTGCGGTCGACGATTTTGACATAGCCCTGGCGGTCCATGTAGCCCATATCGCCGGTGCGGAAAAAGCCGTCTGGCGTCATCACCTTAGCGGTTTCATCCGGCCGGTTCCAGTAGCCCGCCATCACCTGTGGGCCGCGAATGCAGATTTCGCCAACATCGCCAAGTTCGACATCATGCGCGTCATCGTCGCGGATCGCAATTTCGGTCGACGAGACCGGCAGGCCGATCATGCCGGAAAATTCCTTGGTATCCAGCCGGTTGGCCGTGGCGACGGGTGAGGTCTCGGAAAGCCCGTACCCCTCGGTAATTGGGCAGCCGGTCATGGCAAGCCAGCGTTCTGCGACCGGTCGCTGCACCGACATGCCGCCGCCGAAGACGAGGATCAACGACGAGTGGTCGAGCTTCTGGAAGTCGGCATTGTTCATCAGCGCGTTGAACAGCGTATTCAGTCCCGGAAAGATGTGAACCGGGTGTTTCTGCAATTCCTTGACGAAGGCCGGGATGTCGCGCGGATTGGCGATCAGAAGGTTATGGCTGCCGGTCGCGACCCCCATCAGCGAATTCACCGTCAGCGCGAAGATGTGATAGAGCGGCAGCGCGCAAAGGAACTGCAACTGCTCCGGGCGCGGCTTATTGAGGAAGGCGGTTTCCAGCCATGTTCCCATCTGCTCCTTGTTGGAGAGAAGGTTGGCATGGGTGAGGATGGCGCCCTTGGATACGCCGGTTGTTCCGCCGGTATATTGAAGAAAAGCGACATCATGCGGGCCGACGTCAATTGACCTCAGCGTCGTTCCTGCGCCTTCATTGAGTACGGCCCTGAAGCTGGAATGGCCGGGCAGTGACCATGCCGGTACCAGCTTCTTCACCTTGCGCACGACCAGATTGACGATATGCCCTTTGACGCCCAGCATGTCGCCCATCGTCGCAACGACGACATGTTTGACGCTTGTCGCAGGCAATACCTGCTGCGCGGTTGCGGCAAAATTCTCCAGCAGAAACAGCGCTTTCGCACCGGAATCCTTCAGCTGATATTCAAGCTCGCGCGGCGTATAGAGCGGATTGACGTTGACGACCACCAAGCCGGCGCGAAGAATGCCGTAGACGATCACCGGGTTCTGCAGGACGTTCGGTAGCATCACCGCTACGCGGTCGCCCTTCTCCAGCCCCTTGGCCTGAAGCCAGCCGGCTATTCTGCGGCTTTCGGCCTCCAACTGACGGAATGTCAGCGATTTTCCCATGCTGGTGAAGGCGGGCCGGTCACCATAACGGGCGCAACTCTCCTCGAAAAGCTGCCCGAGCGAGCGATGAGCCAGCGGTTGAATCTCTTCGGGCACTCCGGGCGGATAGGACTTCAGCCAGATCTTGCGCGGGTTCGTCGGGGCTCTCGCCACCTGTTCGTTCATGAGAGCATCCTCCATGCTCGTTGCCCTTACCTGAAGGCTATGGAAAAGTCCTCCACTTCTCCAAAGCCTATATTAGGCCATTCACAGGAACCGGAAAAGACTGGTCCATTCTCGAACAGCTAGATGACTTTAACGTAAGCGTCAATTGTCGCAGGCCGAGAAGATTTTTCGGGAACGATTGCCGTGGGGGGAAGTTCTATTGCCATGACGAAAAGATCAAAGGAGGTACGTCATGTTGCATCAGGAACCCCGTGCAGGTCAGGATCCGTATGTGAAGGATACGCCTTCGCTGATCGCCAGTGATAAGGTCGAAGGCACTGCAGTCTATGGCGCCGACGGTAAGCGGATCGGCTCGATCGAACGCATTCTGCTCGAAAAGCGCGGCGGCCGTGTCAGTTATGCGGTCCTGAGCTTCGGCGGTTTCCTTGGCATCGGCGATGACTATTACCCGCTGCCATGGGAAAAGCTGCGCTATGACGAACAGCTCGACGGTTACCGCATCGACCTGACCAAGGATCAGATTACCGGTGCTCCGAAATATCACGATCTCGACGACGATAGTTTCTATCGAGCAAATGACCGGAAGGTTTACGACTATTACGGCGTTCCGCCTTACTGGATGTGATCCGATCTGATCGTTCTGAGAGAGGCCCCAAGCGGGCCTCTTTTCGTTTGCTTAAGTCTATTCTGGCACGGTCCCGCCACGGCGGTTTAGCCAACGGGGATTGGTGTCATGGCGGAAAAGGCGGGCGGAGTGCGTGATCTGGAGCGGGAGGATCTGCCTGCCGTGGCAGAACTTTTCCAGAAGACATTCCGTGGTTCGCAGCCTGTACGTCCTTCGATGATCCAGTATCTGCGCGAGGTGCTCTTCGATCATCCCTGGTACGACGAGGAAATTCGTTCCAAGGTTTTCATCGACAAAAGCGGCGGCGTGCAGGGTTTCATCGGCGTATTTCCATCCCGCCTCGAAATAGACGGCCGCCCCATCCGCGCGGCCTTTGCCGGCTCCATGATGGTGGATCGGCACGAGCAGAACCCGCTCGCCGGCGCACGCTTGCTGCGTGCCTTCCTCACCGGACCGCAGGATATTTCGCTGACAGAGACCGCCAATGCGCTGGCACTTGGCATGTGGCAGAAGCTCGCTCTTCCGCTGGATATCGCCTACAGTCTTAACTGGCTGCGCATCTTGCGCCCAGCCGGCACCGCCGTTCAGGTTGCCGAGCGCGGGCTGAAAGCTGCGCGTTTTCTCCGCCCCGTTGCATCCCTGTCAGACGGCATGATCGATCGCATGGGCGTGAAGGCGTTTCGGGCGCCGCCGATCCATGGGGCAGGGCGCGTAAATTTCTGGGATGCATCGCGGGAAGATTTTACCAAAGCGGTGCTGAAACTCTCCGAACTCTTTCCCCTGCGCCCGCAGTGGGACCGCGCGTCGCTGGACTGGTTCATGGATCATGCGCAGGAAAAGCGCCAGTTCGGCAAGCCCTCATGGCGTATCGCCGAATCCCGCAGCGGAGAACTGGTTGGCTGTTACGTTTATTACGGTCGCCCGCGCGGCATTGGCTGGCTATTGCAGGCGGTCTGCGCGCCGAACATCGCCGGCGAAATGGTCGACGATCTGTTTGCACATGCCGATGCCGCAGGCTGTGTCGCTATCCGCGGCGCCGGCCATCCTTGGCTGACGCCCGAACTCATCAGCCGGAAGACGCTGTTTTACGGCCGCGCCTTTTTCGTCGCCCATGCAAAGGACAAAAGCCTGCTGGAACCGATCAAGGCCGGCGAAGCCCTGATCAGCGGGCTCGCCGGAGAAAACTGGATGCGTCTGATCGGCGACGATTTCGACTGAACCCGACCGTGTTCAGCCGAGCATCGTCAACGGCGGTGCGTGCAGGTAATCGGCGACCTTCCGCTTCGAGGCGATATTGCGCCAGACCGCATCCACCTGATCCGGTGTAAGCCCCGCGGCGTCCGCGGTCTCTTCGCGCGAAATACCGTTGTCCCGCGCATAGAGGCAGATATCCATCCGGTCATAGGGCAGCGAGAAATAGTATTCGTCCTGCCCCTGCGGCAGCGACCATGTGTCGGTCGTCGGCGGGCGACGGCGGATCTCTTCCGGCACGCCGAGCGCTTCCGCCAGCTGATAGACCTGGGTTTTGTAGAGGTGGGCGATCGGCTTGAAATCGGCCGCGCCATCGCCGTTCTTGACGAAGAACCCCTGGTCGTATTCCAGCCGGTTCGGTGTGCCGGCGACGGCAAAGTTCAGCCGGTCGGCATGGTAATATTCGATCTGCTTGCGGGTCCGCTGCTTCATGTTGGCGGCGGCGATCATGCCGAGATAAACGTCGAGCGGCATCCGGTGCCGGCTTTGCTCACCTTGCGGATTGGCGACCACCAGCCACGAGATGTTGTAACCGCGCCCGGTCAGTGCATCCTCCAGTACCACCTTGCAGCCCCAGCCGTCACCGAATTCCGGCACGACCTGGCGGATGAAGCCGTCGCGGCGGGCGTAACATCCCTGGGCGGCGAGTGACGGACCGATATCCTCCAGTACCGTTTCGATGCCGACCGCCTCTGCCAGCGCCTTGCCGAGCCGCAGACTATCCGGGTCGCTGTCATGTTCCGGCATGAACACGCCGCTCACCTTGCCCTTGCCGAGCGCGCGGGCGCAAAGCGCTGCCGTCACGCTGGAATCGATGCCGCCGGAAAGGCCGAGCACGGCACCGCGCTTGCGCAGGTCTTTCAGCACCGTCAGGCGCAGCCATTCGCAGATGCGTTCAATCTCCGCCTCGGCATCGAGCACGAGGTGCTTTGCGGAAAAGCGGGCAGGGGCGTTTGTCATGCGACATTGTCCTCGATAGCGGGAGCGGATTTTTCGGCGGTAAGGCGGATTTTGCCGGTACTGGTCTTTGGTAACGCGTCGCGAAACTCGACGCTTTTCGGCACCATATAATCTTCGAGATGAGCCGCGCAGTGGCGCAGGATATCCTTTTCGGAAAGCCCGGCATCAGGCTCCAAAGCGACATAGGCGCGGATCAGTTGGCCGAACACGGGATCGTCGATACCGGCGACAGCGGCCTCGCGAACGCCGGAAAGCGCATAAAGAACCCGCTCCACTTCCTGCGGGCTGACCTTTTCGCCACGGGTCTTTATGATGTCGTCGCGCCGGCTGACGAAATAGAGAAAGCCGTCGTCATCGGTCCTGAAAAGGTCGCCGGTATGAAGCCGCCTGCCGTTGGCAATAGGCAGCAGCTTGGTGGACGAATTCAGTTCGTCTCTCCAGTAGCCGTTCATCACATGCGGTCCTTCGACCACCAGTTCACCGATCTCGCCGGCGCCAAGTGCGCGACCGTCCTCATCGATGACGAATGCGCGCGTTCCCGCAATGGCCCGGCCGACAGAGAGCGGCCGCATGTCGGCTTCTTCCGCCAGAAGATAGGTCGCGCGAACGCATTCCGTCTGGCCGTACATCAGGAACAGCCGGGCATCCGGCAGCAGGCTGCGAAGCCTATGGCTGACCGATGGAGGCATGGCGGCAGCAGCGCTGGTGATATAGCGCAGCTCAGGCAGAAAACCCGGTTGGAGATCCTGCATGCCCGTGGTCAGCGCTGCCATCGTCGGCACAAGCGGAAATCCGGTCGCCTTCACTTCGGCAAGACGCTGAAGCACCTTGCGTGGAAAGGCAAAGCTCTTCTCCAGAACCAGCGTTCCACCGACCATCACCATGGTCAGGATCTGGGTGATCCCGTAACCGAAGGAGATCGGCAACACGCTGAGCACGATGTCGTGGGAGTTGTTTTCCAGATAGTCGACAATCGAGCCACAGGCGGCGAGCAGGCTGGCATGGCTATGCATCACGCCCTTCGGCGTGCCGGTCGAACCCGATGTGTGGATCAGAAGCGCCAGTGCTTCGCTGTCCACCTGTCGCGGCAGTTCGGCCTTGCCGTCATGAGTGGCAATCGCCTCATAGGCCAGCCAATCTTCGGTGGCGCTCGTTGGCAGGGTCCCGAATGCAATTTTGAGAGGAATATGATCCGCACCGCTGAGTGCGCTGTCCACCACGCTCAGGAAACGGGCCTGCGCAAGGATAGTAGAAGGTTCTGTACTCTCGATGATGGCGCGCAGCTTGTCCCGCTTGATCGAGGCATGGAGAGGGCAGGGTACCGCCCCGGCCTTCCACGCAGCGAAGAATACGACGACCGCCTCGGCCGAATTTTCGGCAATCATCAAAACCCGATCGCCGACCTTGATACCGTTCGCGACCAGGCTTGCCGCCAGATAGTCCGATAGTCTGTCCAACTCCCCGTAGGACAGCTGGGTCCCGCCGGCTATCAGCGCCGTCTTCGATCCGAAACGACCGGCGCTTTGGCGAAGATGATCCTCAATACGCATGGCCGGTCCGCTGGCCTCAAGCCGCCGCTGCCGGCAGCTTCGATGCCAGATATCGCGTCATATTGGCGATGCTGTCGAGATTTTCCGGAACGATCTCATCGTCCGCAATGGAAATGCCGAACGTCTGCTCCAGAAAGGCGATGACTTCGAGCACGCCGGTGGAATCGATCACGCCGCTTTCCAGCAATGACTGGTTGTCGTCGAGTTCAGCATCGGCGCGAAACAGAAAGTTTTCCGCAATGAATTCCCGCACGGGTGCGTTGAACTTGTCGGTCATCAGATAAGCCTTCCCCAGAGAGCGGCCTATTCAGCGGTTTCAACACGCGCGGCCACTATTACCCATGGTCTGACCCTGCATCAAACACCTGAATCTTTCACTAAGCCCGCATTTCCACTTTGATACATTCCCGAAAATGTTCAGGTGGATAGTCTTCAGGTGGATAGTCTAAAGAACGTTGGACGGCGTGCCCTTTTCGAAATTCTCGACATGCCCGATCACCTGTGCCCAGAGCGCTTGCATCGCCTCATCGCTCGCCCAGGCGACATGAGGGGTGAGGATGACATTCGGCCGGTCAAGAACGGTCAGAAGCGGATTGTCGGCTGCCGGCGGTTCTTTGGTCAGCACATCGAAGCCGGCGCCGGCAATCAGCCCTTTATTCAACGCCGTCACAAGGTCTGCCTCGTTCACCAGCCCGCCCCGTGCGGTATTGATGATCAGCGGATGTTTTTTCATTTTGCGGAACTCTTCGATCCCGATCAGGTCACGCGTCTCCGGCTTGAGCGGCATATGCAGCGTGATGATGTCGGCCTCTTCGAGCACAGTTTCGAACGGCCTATAGCCCTCCGCCACCTCGCTTGCGCCCTTGCGGCCGGCAAACATCACCTTCATGCCCAGCGCCTCGGCGATCCGTGCCACCGATTGGCCCAGCATGCCGCCACCGAAAATGCCGATCGTGGAATTGGCCAGATCGCGAATCGGATGGTTGAAGAAGCAGAACTGGTTGGCGCGCTGCCACTCGCCCGAGATCACGTCCTCGCGAAAACCGACGATCGAGCGACGCAGCGCAAAGATCAGCGCAAACGTATGCTCCGGCACGGTATTGACCGCATAACCGCGCACATTCGAAACCACGATGCCGTGCTCCTTGGCGAAGGCGAGATCGATTACGTCGTAGCCGGTCGCCGCGACCGTGATCATTTTCAGCTTCGGCGCAGCCTTGATCGACGCTTCGCGCACCGGTGCCTTGTTTGTGATGACGATATCCGCCTCGCGGATTCGTCCCGCCACCTCTGTCTCCGGCGTCTTGCCGTATTCGACCCATTCATGGGGAAAGCTCGGCCGGGTAATCGTCACCGCAGGACCAATCGTGTCGCGATCGAGAAAAACAATCTTCGTCATTGGAGCCTCCCAAAAAAGTAAAGCATGTCGCGCAAAAGTGTGCAGCGGTTTTGCGCTGAAGACATGCGACAAATCAAGAATCTAAAGCGTGTGAGCGAATCCGAAGGATCGCGACATGCTTTAGTTCCGGCTTGCATTCGGCGCGCGCCTGTTTGAGGAATGTAGTCCTACAACATTCGGGCTTTCGTGAAAGCCCGAAGAACGGCCAAGTTGACCTGTATGGGGGAGTTGCATGGGGGAAGTTCTCGACCTCGATTGCGTGGTCGTCGGTGGTGGTGTCGTCGGTCTGGCTATTGCCCGCCGGCTGGCGATGGCGGGGCGTGAGGTCGTCGTTCTCGAAAGCGAGCCATTGACAGGCAGCATCACCTCCTCGCGCAACAGCGAGGTCATCCATGCCGGGCTCTATTATGAAAGAGGCAGCAGCAAGGCGGAACTCTGCGTCAAGGGCAGGGACGCGCTTTACGCCTATTGCCGCGAACATCATGTGCCGCATCGTCAATGCGGCAAGCTTGTCGTCGCTTCCAATCCGGATGAGGTCGCCTATCTGGAAAAACTGTTGAAGCAGGCCACTGCCAACGGCGTCGACGATTGTTATCTCATCGATGCCGCAGAACTGCATGCGCTAGAACCGCAAATTGTTGGCCATGCGGCGCTGTTTTCCCCTTCGACCGGCATCATCGACAGCCACGGCCTGATGGATGCCTATATTACCGATATCGAGGCTCATGGCGGCACGATTGTTGTAAACTCTCCGCTTCTCTCCGGCGAATTGACAGCCAATGGGCTAAATCTCTCCGTTGGCGGCGATGACCCTTTCACCGCGAACGCACGGCTGGTTGTTAATTCGGCAGGACTTGAGGCTTGGTCTGTCTCTGAAAACTTGGCAGGGCTTGATCCTGCAACGATCCCGCATCGCTCCTACGCCAAGGGCAATTATTTCGCCCTGTCCGGCAAGGCACCGGCCAGTCGGCTGATCTATCCGGTACCGGAACCGGGTGGCCTCGGCACGCATCTGACACTCGATCTCGCCGGACAGGCGCGGTTCGGGCCTGATGTCGAATGGGTGGAAGCCCCAAACTACGATGTCGATCCGGCCCGCTCGGAAAAATTCTATGCCGCGATCCGTAAATACTGGCCGCATCTGAAGGATGCCTCGCTGCAGCCGGCCTATGCCGGCGTGCGGCCAAAGACGGTAGGCCCCGAAGGTGGTGGCGGCGGAGATTTCATCATCCAGGGACCGCAGGTTACGGGACATCAGGGTTACGTGGCGCTATACGGTATCGAATCTCCTGGCCTCACCTCGTCGCTTGCCATTGCCGATGAAGTCTGGAGGCTGATTTCCGAATAAAAGTCGTGGGTATGGACCGGTCAGCTCCGGCATCCGCCCTCGTGTCATGTCCCTGACATCCGTCCGTGCTTGGCTCCTTCGCCAAGCCCGATGAGCCGCGCCCCATGAAGGCGGAACCCGACGCTGACATATCGAGGCCCAACGGAGATCGCTTGTGATGTCGCTTATTCTAGGCCTTGTTTCCGGTGCACTGATCGCTGCCAACGGCATCAGTATCGGCATTGCGATGGGTCGCCTGTCGCGCAGAGGCAGCCCGGCCACTGCGCTCACCGAAAAGCCGCCTGTCTCCGTCGTCATCCCTGCCTGCGGCATCGAGAATTTCACCACCCTGACGCTAGAACGCGCCTTCGATCTGGATTGGCCGGACTACGAGCTGATCTTCTGTGTTGCCGATGCGCGTGACACGGTCATTCCGGCGGTCAAGGAGGTCATGGCAAGGCATTCCGAAATCAAGGCAAGCCTGCTGATTGGCGACGACCGCGTCAGCGCCAATCCGAAGCTCAACAATTGCGTCAAGGGTTGGCGTGCTGCGGTGAACGACTGGGTTGTCCTGGCCGATTCCAACGTTCTGATGCCGCGCGATTATATTGGCCATCTCATGGCGGCGCGTCGACCGAACACAGGTCTCGTTTGCTCCACTCCGCTCGGCTCTCGCCCGGAAGGTTTCTGGGCAGAAATCGAATGCGCCTTCCTGAACTCCCAGCAGGCACGCTGGCAATATGCCGGCGAAGCAGTTGGCCTCGGATTTGCCCAGGGCAAGAGCATGTTGTGGTTCAAGCCGATGCTCGATGCGGAAGGCGGCATCGCCGCACTCGGTGCCGAAATTGCTGAGGACGCTGCCGCGACCAAGCTGGTGCGCCGTCTCGGCCGCAAGGTCCATCTTGTCGCCTCGCCATTCGAACAGCCGCTCGGCAGGCGCGAACTCACTCAGATATGGTCTCGACAAGCCCGTTGGGCGCGTCTGCGCCGGGTCACCTTTCCGGCCTTCTTCGTGCCGGAAATCCTGCTCGGTTGCCTGCCGCCGCTTCTACTGGCGCTTGCTGCGGCAGCCTTGTCGACAGGCTCCCCCTCATTCTCGATGATCACCCTTGCCGTCCTCACCGCCGTCTATCTTCCCGAGCTCGCTCTGATCCTGGCAAAGAACTGGCACCTCTCGGTTTGGACGCTTCCTGCTATGCTTGCGCGCGACGTGTTGTCACCCGCAATCTGGATGAGAAGCTGGCTGAGCGGTTCATTCGACTGGCGCGGCAACACGATGACGATCGGCACCGAGACAAGCGAGCTGAGTTCTGCGTCCTCGCCTCATTGAATCCGGAACTAAGGTCAACATCTCCGCGAGCTTCCCATTTGGTTGCGAACCGCTCTATACCGTCTGCTCAGGCAGTTGACGGCTCAGGGCAGGCGCGATGATCGGGGATATCGAGAGGAGAGTGCGGGCAGGCAGAAACCTGCGGATGATGCGCATCCTGCTTGGCGCTGCCGCGTTTTTAATGCCTCCGCTTGTCTCATTGAGAAAGCTGTCGGCTCTTCTCTTCGAGGGCCGGATGCTGATCGAATACCATGCCGACCGACCCGAAGCGGCGGAAAATCTATTCATCCGCCGTGTAAGGAAGAAGCAGCTCACCTTCTGGAGCATATCGACTTACATCACCAGAGTGGTGGAGCCCGGTCACGCTCGACGGCTGGCCGAAATCCTTGGCGATCCGCGCCTCTCCCCGGGGGCGGCGGTACTTCTGCGCGCAGCTTCGCAGCGTCAGGTGAAGAGCGGAAGCGAGCCTGCCGGAGTGAACGATTCCGATCAGCAACGTTATCACGAACGACTTGCCGAAGACGGACTGGCCTTCATGCAGGCGGAGCCGGGCTATCTCGACCTGACACTCGCCCTATCGACGGCCCTTTCCGCAGAAGCCTGTGATCGAGAGGACATTTTCGCCGGTGCCATCAGGCATCTGACCACGCAGCCGATCGGATTACATGGCCGGATGTTTCGTCTGCAAAAGCCGCGGCGATTTTGCCGATCAGTTCGTCCCCGGCCGATCAAGGCTGTCGCCTGATGAGCTGCGGAAATTCTGGTATCTCTTGAGAAATACCTATGCGGTGGACCTGCGCGACCGCGATCGCGCGACAGCCGAAATCGAAATGCGAGTTATTGACCACTTGAACGCGTATCAGGTAGGCAGCCGTTTCGCAGGCGAAGACCATTGACCCGGCCTTGGTCGCGTAAATAGACATTCGCGCTTCAATGAAACGAGAACAAAATCACTCTATCGACATGGGAAGAGTGGTGCCGCTTGCAGGAACCTAATTTTCGTATCAGGCGAGATCAACAATTTTCATCAGAGATAAAAAGCGCTGAAATTACGGTAGGATAGTTGTATCAAGTCATATCACACCGTATCGTGGCCTATCACACTTGCTCACGATCAAGGGTGGATTGAAAGGTGGATACAAATTGACACGGGCCCGCAATAAAATTTCGTCGAAGGCTGTAGCCTCGCTACCTCCCGGAAAATATTGCGACGGGGGAGGGCTGTGGCTATTCAAACGGGTGGACGGAGGAGGCCAGTGGGTCCTGCGATATCAAATTCATGGTGTACGCAGAGAGATGGGGTTGGGCTCCATGCTCGATGTCACCCTTAAGAAGGCTCGCGAGGAAGCCGCAAAGTGGCGGGATGTGAAGGTCGATAACCGCGATCCAATAAAGGTTCGCCGTAACCAGCGACGTGACGAGGTTGCAAAAGTTTACTCTCTCCGTGACATCGCAGCAGAAACTTTCGAAAGCCGTAAATCATCCTTAAAAGGCGACGGCACTGCAGGCAGATGGTTCAGCCCTCTTGAGTTGCATGTTCTCCCCAAGTTGGGGAAGATGCCGGTAACTGAAATAGATCAGAAAGACGTTCGAGACGTCCTGTCACCAATCTGGCACACGAAAGCCGATACTGCTCGTAAGGCTCTTCAGCGTTTAGGGCTGTGCATGGAATTTGCTGCTGCCCTTGGTCTCAACGTGGATCAGCTAGTTACGAAAAAGGCCCGGGCTTTGCTTGGAAAGACAAGCCACAAGCCCCAGAACATTCCTTCTCTTCCCTGGCCTGACCTACCTGAGTTTTACAAAACCCTTTCAGAGCCAACGATAACGCACCTTGCTCTGCGGCTTTTGATCCTTACGGGAGTCCGCTCGTTACCCCTTCGCCTCCTGCATGAGAAACATTTAGATGGGAATATCTGGACTATACCCGGGGCGTTGATGAAGGGCCCAAAAGACGAGACGCCCGATTTTAGGGTTCCTTTAGTTCCGGAAGCCGTAGAAGTCATCGAGCAAGCAAGAAGGCACTCGCGCGATGGCTTACTCTTTCCAGGCGAGCGCAAAGGGGTCATTTCAGATCAGACTATGTCGCAGCACCTGAGCCGTGCCGGGCTGGACGCGAGGCCGCATGGGTTTCGATCAACTTTAAAAACGTGGATCGAAGAAACAACCATTACGCGCTGGGAGGTCTCCGAGATAACCTTAGGGCATATCGTCGGCGGCAAGGTTGAGCGGGCATACCGACGCACAGACTATTTGCCATCGCGCAGGAAGCTATTGCAGCAATGGGCTCTTTACGTGACAGGCCAGGCCGTTGCGGTCGTTATTGATAAGGATGAATGATGCGATTGTTCAGGATAATCGAGCTGCCAACTAGTTGCTATATTACTGAAGCCGCTTATTGGCTGGCTTTAGGGCGAGTTCCAGAAGAATCCATTCACGAAGAGGGTCATCCAAAGAGATTGACTGACGGCATCGGCCTGCAATTTGATTTTGATGTCGACGGTTTCCGCAAAAGCGAGTTCGACCTGCTTGGCATTGAAGTCGATTTTGAAAGATATCTATCATCTCGCTTGACCGTCGGGGGAAGGAATGCGGCTTATTATCTCGAAGGCACGGTCCCGTCGAGGCAAGCGACAAGAGAATTCTGGTCTAGGCACGGTGAGGTTACCGAAGAGCGCATCAATAAGATGGAGGAAATAGACAGAAAATTCAGAGAGGAGGCGCACTGGATTTTCGGACTAGAAAGTAAATTTGCGCCGATAATCGATAAGGCAAGGGCGATAATTTTGGGCGCATTGTCAGATGGCTGCCTGGAGGCAGGCGGTTTTGTTGCGGTCGACGACGAGTACCGCGCAAGACCAGACTACGATGGCTCGATAACTTCTCTTGAGTCCATTCAAAAAGACTACTGGGCATACCGCTACGTCGATTGGGATGAAAGCGCTCTACAACTCCCAGGTGCGACCTTTACTAACGTTCAGGTGCTAACGAGCGACCTCTTCGCCCAATTTCCACGCCCTTTGACCCAGCCACAATCCATCAAGGGCGGGATTGTCGGCGAGACTTTTATCACAGATGAGATTTCGAATACTGGACCACCGGCGGTGTCCCGTGTTTCAGATATTAAGCGAGGAAGAGGTCGTCCCTCTGCGCTCAAAAAAGAACAGTCGGCGTTGATCGAAAGCCACCTACAACATCTGCTGACACAGGGGAAGTTACCAAAACAGGAAGCAATTATCGCGGAGCTACAGGCAATGCTCCTGGCTACGTTTGGAACGACGCCGCAGCGGACCGTTTTGCAGGGTGCGATCAATCATTATCGGTCTTCGCAAGACGAGAGGGTCTTGAGCCAGCAAGAGGACGATTAGCCAATAGATTGGCCGGATGGCTTTTAGATCCAGGGGTTTTCGTACCGGACTACATTCGGCTTTACTCCTAATCTCCATTTGACGAGCACGTAGACCGGGAAAGAGAGGTCTCTGCGAAACGTGGAGTACCTGGGCGGCATGATCGGGAAGATAAAGCGGCAGTAAATTCAACGCACTGGCTGAGGAAGCTGTCGTTCGCGGCGGCCCCAGATGAATTGAGTGGTCAGCTGTGGGAACGTAAATTGAGCATTTAGAAGTAAGTTGGTTTGCCGGTCGAAAAAGCCGGAAATTGTGCCGGAAAAGGAATATCCGGCAGTGGAATTCTTGGCCTATTTCAATGAATTAATGGCCCACATTTGTTTGAACAAAGTCCGTTTCTCATTCACCTTCTGTCTGTCTCAACCAATGACAGGCTATTCAATGCAGATCATCGACCCGCTTCTCACTGCCCGCGAAAGCGCCGGAGCACTTCAGATCAGCGTCCCCACCTTTTACCGCCGCGTTGCAGATGGAACGGTACCCAAGCCGATCCGCATCGGCGCTCTGGCCCGATGGCCTCAGTCTGAGATCGAGGCTGTCATTACGGCCGCCAAAGCACTGCGTTGCTCAGCGTAGTCATGGAGTCGTTTGCTGAGAGTGCAGATGAACCCCTAGAACGTATCGGCTGCCGCATCACCGAAATCACCGAATGGCCTCTCGCGTAGGCTTCTCTGATCCGGCTGAACGACAGCGATTTCCTTTCTGAAAAACTGAACCCGCAAAGCTTCCACTCTGGAAGAACGGCGAAGCCTTGCAAAAATAAAAGGAATTACAATGAATAGTATTGCGCACCTGACGCTCTTCACAGGCCACCATCGCGACAGTCCTCGAATTGAAGTCCCGCGCGAGATAATCGACATGCTCATGCCGTTTGTGATGAGCGCGGGCGGCGACATCGGAAATACCGGCTGGACTGTCAAAATGGTTCAGGGCGTCGCCCCCGGTTCCTACGGTTTCACGCTTCACCATTCCGGGCTGTGGCTCTTCTCCTGTTATATGGCATGGAGCACGGCTGCTGATACGTCGATGTGGGGGGTCGTCAGACAGGTTTCGAAGACGTCCCTCCCAAAGCCTAAGTCAGTTCCGTGGCTGGCAGTTCACGCGATGCCAAGTATGCCGATGATAATGCTCAAGGCACCACACGCTCTCGCGGAGGCTGGCGATCTCGAACGCTGCATCGCTTGGACTGTCATTGAAGGAATGACCGGAGGCAAGCCGCTGGCAGCCTGAAACTGTCGGGCCAAATTGCACTGAAGCCGCACGCGCGGCCATCTATCTCTCCCAAAATCACACCCCTGCAAAGCTTCCATTCGAAAGCATCGGCGAAGCTTTGCCCAAACACAGGATTGAACATGCTGACCTTTAAAAACTTCAAAGGCCCCGCTGCAATGGTTTGCATAAAAGCCGGATTGAGGATCGACGCCGCCACAAACTGGGAGGAATTTACTGCCCTCTTTCATCAAATGGATGGTCGGCGCGGCGGCTGCCTGGCTGATCAGTTTCTGAAACTGCCCGCGTCCACAGGGGAGACGGCCCTAATCCAGGCGATTTTGCACGCCGCCGACTTTTCCAATCACGCCGACCGGATTGAAGGCGCAGGCACCTGGAAACGCCTCGACTACGTAACCGGCGCACATGCGCAGGCCGTCGCCGCCGCAATAGTACGACAGAACTGAGCCCCTCAATCTCCATAACACTATGAAAGGAAAAACTATGGTCCAGCCGAAGGTTAATATTGTTCGGACAACGGCGTCGCGCAAACGCAAGCAGCCTGTGGGAGAGAGGAACGACAGTCCATCTCTTCTTTTCCCCTCGAAGGAATTCATTGCGATCAAGTTGGAAGAACCAGTTTCCAGCTTCCAGTGCGACATGTCAGCCGCGCTCACGATGGCACTGGTAAAGGCGGCGGAGCCTTTGCAATTTAACGCCCGCTCGGAGGATTTCTGGTCTTTGCTGTCTCCCGCTGAAAAGGAAATCGTCTTAAAGCACCAACCCCGCTTTGCGCCTTGGGTTGATGAAGAGCGTAAGGAAGAGAGAAACGCTAGCTTGACGTTTCAGAGCTTTAAGCACGGTCCCGCTGGCTGGCTTTGCGGTCGCGCAGGTATGAGCTTGGACGCCCTTGAGACGTGGTCAGAATATGCGAGCCACTTCCAGAAGCAGAACAAGAAATCCGGCGGTAAGATCGTTGAACGACTTTTGAGCCTGCCAGTTTCGAGCGGCGAGGCAAGCGTCATCCAGGCTATTCTTCATGCTGCTGATTATTCACGTTTCGCCGATGATCACGCGCAAAACCGGGCGTGGGATCGGTTGTCCGGAGTTTATGATGAGCATGCCGAAGCGGTCGCGGCTGCGATCCTGCGACGTAACTGAGGTGATCGACAATGTACAAAATAAGCATGCGAACAATGATGAATAAGCGAATGCGTAAAACCGGCCCGGACTTCAATCCTGATATCTTGAAAGGGTTCGCTGGATACGGGCATAGCCTTGTCGATGTGGGGAACGCTGGCATGGGTGCCGCTATCGCGTATGGGTGTGCGGCAATAATAGCTGTCGATAATGACGATAGCATCGCCTTTGAAACACTCAGTGCCATGAACCTGCGCGTGTCGAATGCGCTTGCGGAAGTCGAAATCGTCTATGCCGAGATCATGAAGGTGCTTGGCAAGCCATCATAGCTCCTAGCGGACAGGAACTTCCTGTACGTTGAAACGGCGATTGACGCCGTTTCCGCCTGCGCCAACGATAGAAAAAGCCGCCCTACGGGCTGGAACCCTCGGCGGCTTTAGGAATGTATTCTTATGATTGCTGACGGCTTCATGGATGTAAAGACTCTTCTTAGGAATCGGTGATCGGCGGGCTGGCATATCAGCCAGCCGAGAACCCAGGACATCTCAACCTAAGCCGTCAACAAATTTGGCCGGAAGCGTCCGGCTCACCTCTTGACATTGAAAGAACTCCAAGCATGTTTGCATCCGCCGCAAACGTGGTGGCGGCTGCATGTCCAAATACCTTCGACTACAGCGTTTTTGGCCCCCGCGAACATATTGAAAATCTCCACCCTCACAATCGTCGCGGGACAGGTGGTCTCCGAGACGGAGTCGTGAGTTTTGCGCAACGCGTCCGTGGCCGCGAGAAGCCGTGGAAGGAATGGACCGTTCCTGCTGGCAGTGGCGCAATTACAGAAGCTGAGCGACTGCTCACACTGGACAATCGGACCGATATCTACGTTTCCCAGGCCGCATTTGGACGGTGGCGCTCAATTGCCCAAATAACCGCGATTGGTGCCTGCTTTGCAGATTTAGACTATTACAAGGTGCCTCGTTGGCAAAGCTGCAAGCCTACCGATGTCTGCGCTGCGGTTGTCAGTTACCTTGATAGCGCAATGGTCCCGCATCCTTCATACATCCTCTCAACAGGATGCGGACTTGTATGTGTCTGGTTGACCGAATTATTGCCGCGAATAGTATTGCCACGATGGAATGCCGTCCAGAAGCGTCTTAGAGAGGTCCTGGAGCCGTTCGGCGCAGACAAGAGGGCACTTGATGCCGCGCGAGTATTTCGCCTTTGTGGCACCGAGAATTCGGAGGCGGAGCGGGACAGGCGGACGGTGGGCATGGTGTGGTGCCAGGGATCGCCGGAGACACCAACACGTCACGCCTTCGGAACACTGGCGGACGAGGTCTTGCCGTTCACTCACGCCGAGCTGATTTCCTTACGTGCCGAGCGGGCGAAGCTGAAGGCGGGAGGGAATGACAGAACCGCTCCGGTGATCCACCACACAGCCGCCTCGTATTGGGAGGGCGTTCTCACCGATCTACAAAGGATTCGTGCTTATCGTTGTCCCGAAGGCGCACTGCCTGAGGGGCAACGAGATGCCTGGTTGTTTGTGGCCGGGGTAGCGATCTCGTGGATGTCGCCGCCGGAGGTTCTTGGCCGAGAGATAATTTTGCTTGCGGACGAGGCCGCAGGCTGGCGAGACAGTGAAACTCGCTCTCGCATGTCGGCGATTATAAAACGGGCACAACAAGCCGCTGCTGGGCAGACGATCACGTTCGGCAAACGGGAAGTGGATTGTCGTTATCGGATGAAGGCCAACACGATTATAGAGTGGCTTGGCATTGATCCAGCGGAACAACGTGCGGCAGGACTGAGGGTTCTGATCGACCAGGGCCGGAAACGCGAACTCAATACCGAGCGAACGAGGGAATCTCGCCGCCGCCGTGGAGCGAAGGACCGCATGGCACAGCAGGCAGAGCGTTTGTCCATGGGGGGCATGGCGCTGTACTTGCAAGCCACGAAGGGCCTGAAGCGGGACGAACTTGCAGAGCATTTCGGCGTTTCTACGGGTCAGATTTCCAAAGCCATGCGGGAAGCACGCCCCGGCATGTCTGCGTAAATATTTTGTATCTTACCTGACTGGGGGACAAAGCCCCCCAGACCCCAGGGAAGGTAAACACCATACACCGCGACGAAACGTGACGGTGGACCGCATACCTGCGTGATGTGGGGTATCTTAACATCAGCATGGCCGACGGCCCGAGCCTTCGTCAGATGGCGAAGTCACCGAGCGGCAGTGTGTGACTGCCTCGTTGTCCAGCGGATGGCGACATGTCTCTCCGCAAGGAGAGCGCCCTGTCGCGTTATCGGGCGACATAGCCTCGCCAACCCGGCGACGAAGGGGTCTGCCGACTCTCGATGAAATCGTCCCTCGGAAGAGGCCCCTGGCAGAGTCCGGCTGAATGCCTCCCTCGGAAGGAGTCGACGATTGTTTACAATCAGTAGTCGGTCACTACCAATTTGATTCTTCCTGCAATCTTCATTTTCTGGCGCGGTTTCTCGCTCACGCCGAATAAGCAAACCATCAAGTTCTATGCCTGACAGTCGGGAGATGTCGTCCAACATAGCCAATTTTTATCACACGAGCGTCGACATCCCTCAGCAAGTGAATGCGGTGAAGGCTGTCGATCCAAATGTGTTCCTGAAAAATCCTAATATCGCCTGTTTCATCCCTGAAACGTCGCGCATTAGTGAACTGCGCCATCGTAGGGGCACTCTCGCCAGTTATTGGCGGCATTGCATCATCGGGAAAGACACCGTTGTTCTTCCAACGTAATACCCGACCGTCCAAGTCGGCGAGCCGGTTGAAAAGGAGATTTAGCATTTTCGCGCTGAATTTCTTAAGGTCTCCTTCGACACCAGTGCCAAAGACCAAGTTCGGAAACGCAGTGGCCTTCGCCTCCCAAAACCCTCTTGCGGTCAGCGACCTACGGTTATCCGCCTTAAGCCGTTCGATAACAGTCGCAGCGTGCTGCGGTGTGGCAACATGATCCACAAAGAAGTCTCGGTCATCTGATCGAAAAGCCAAATGATCAGTGCTCCAGTAGCCATTCCGCGATAAGCCTACGAGGATGTCTTGGCCTATAGCACATAAAACCACATCGTCTTTGGCAACAGATGCTTTTTCATAGCACGCGGCATGACCATCGACCGGGCTTTGTACGTTGATTCCTAGAACCTGCTCAATTTGGATGTCGTCGAAATCCCCGTCAGGCGGGGTCATTCGTTGGAGCGAGCTGAAGTAGTCGCCAAGATCGAAATCAATCTCATAAAGACTTGTTGCAACGTCGCCCAGCGTTATTTGCACGCCACCCGGAGGCAGAACCTCTAAAGCCCATGGGTCCACGTGAAGGCGAAAAACCGGTAGTTCCGACTGTATTGCATCTATGGCTGCCATCGCTCGAAGAAGCGCGGCTAATTCGCTTTGGACTAAGTTAATCGAAGGAAATTTTTCGGCGACTGAAGCCCGGTTGAATATGTAATCCACTCTTCAGCCTCACAGCGGTTTGACAAGCTTGGCAGTATTGCGCCGATGCTGATCGAAGAACCCTGCTGGCCAAGCGGACAGCTTACCGCTTCTGTCCAGTTCCGGTGAGGTTATCTCGGATCGAGTTCCCGAACGTTGGAAGTAATGGAATGCGCAATGCTCGGACGGGAGAACGCCGTTGCGTACCGCGATGCGGATGCCATCCATGAAATGATCTGAATGTGTTTCGACGATTATTTGAACACCCGAGGCGGCAGCAAAAGCGCAAAGCTCACCGAGGCGAGTCTGTCCCGCAGGGTGTATGTGAGCTTCCGGGTTCTCGAGAAGGACAACCCCGCCTTCCTCGCAGCTCAAGAGAGCTACTATCACCGGCAGAACATAGCTCAATCCAAAGCCTACATTCGTCGCTCGGAATTCTCGACTACGCAGCTCTCCAGGCTCCGCAAAAGAAAACGTTCCTACCATAAGATCGGCTTGTTCCACCGCAGCCAGATCGAGGCTTACTCCCGGGCTCACTTCGGCGAGCCAAGCCTCCACCTGATCGCCGAGCTTAGAACTGGCCTCATTGAGAATTCGCGGATCATCAGCACGGCTGAAAACGTCGTTTCGTCGCTGGAAAAGGGCATGCAAGGCAAACTCGCCTTTTGTTCCGAGATCGAATTCGCGCCCTCGAAACAGGGGCATCGGACCGTACTTTCGGGGTCCCAAACGCTCTGCATTAATGTAGTGAAACAAGGCTCGTTCCTCACGAGGCATAGGGCCTGTAAGCACTAATCCGGCCGTGGGTAAGCTTGAGGCAATATTGAGCGATGTGTGGTGCTCGATAAGATCAGGAGCTTTCGCAACAGCACCGCCCTCTGCCACGGTGAACTTGAATTGGGTCGGAAGGTCTGGCCTTGCGCTGTCACTTAAAGCTATTTCAATTACATCGCTTTCAGCCCCCTCGTAGAGCACGTCGCCAGGTGTCCCTAGATCAACAAGGCCGCCTGAAGTTTGTAGATAGCCTTGCAGTAAAGCACCAGATTGATGTGATTGCCGGATTGTAAGCAAAGATTGAATTAAGCTGCTCTTACCAGCTCCGTTAAGGCCCGCGAGCAACGTAATAGGTGCCAGACGAAGCGAGCTGTCAGCTATGCACTTAAAGTTGCGGAGTGAGATTTCTGTCAGCATCAGCCTACCACAATCGCTGTATCGATTAATTTCTCAATCGCGCTAAATCTCTTTAAGACCCGGCTGGGCGAACCTGTCGAGTACGAGATCGAAGTAATAAAGGTAGTGTCATCGCGAACCAGTTTGTAAAAGTGCGACCTTATTGTCTCCGCACAAGACAGCGCCGTTTCCGCTTCGCTCTGGCTTAGATTCGAAAGGGCAACAGACCAGCTCTCGAAGAGCGGCTTACTGATGGGATTACGACCTGATCTAACCTGACCCCATTCGTCGAATTTCGGTTTACGAAAAGCTTGGGGCCCGAAAATCTCCTGTGCCAGATGCATTGCCCGGAAAAATGACCCCGCAAGGTGAGCGCGAGCAGAGTCATCCATCTGGTTCAACTTCCTCATCGCTTCATTAAGGAAGGTGTCAAGTTCCGTCATTTTATAGTCGATGTGGGGCGTCATGGAAAACGCGAGAAATCGGAGGACCATTTCCTGTCCCTCCATTCGATTGTCGCTGATCGTGTTATCCGTGGCTAGAATGAAGGACGGATGCGACGCGAGTGCCTTCAGATAGTCCCGAACAGGCCCTTTATTGAGAGCATTCCTGATTTCCTGCCCATTCAGCGGAACGCCGCCGGTGTTGATACGCTTGAAAATGTTGATCATTACTTCTTCGGGCGTTCCAGGCTGTATCACATTGATAACTAACTCGGTTTCCTCGATGCGTCGCTTCATCGCCCTGTCCAGATCATCAAATCTCATTCCCGCCAGCGTGGTAAGGTATTCGAGCCCGGACAAAATGAAATCGCCTTTTACGAAGTCATAGATCGTCGTTATACGTTGCAGACCGTCGACTACGGCCCAATTATCTGTCGCGTCCGCAGAAACGTAGAATACGGGAAGAGGTATTCGAAGCAGCAGCGATTCGATCAACTGGCTTCGGCGCTGAACCGGCCAAACTCTTGCACGCCTCTGAAACTCAGGCGCTAGATCAACTTCCCCGTGATCAATCCGCCTAACCAGTAGATCAATGTTCTTTTTTTCAGTTGTAACCTTGATCTTGCTGGGGTCGAAGGGACGGTCGATTACAAGCGTTGAATCGACTTCCTCAGCCTCCGTTTGGGGTTCATTCTCGATACCGATGATAGTCTCGCTTAAAAAGTTGTTCATAATTTGCCTTACCCAGACCTCGCCAAACCTGTCTCAGCTGGCAATACAGTGCAAGTGAGAAGTGTAACTTGCTCACATTTCTTTCTTGCAACGGTTCAAGCCATCGTACCCCGATGGAGGGACCGATGGGCTATCAATTCATTCACGTTGAATCCTACAGCCGCAAGGCCGACGCAATGGGTCGATCAACAGATTTCATCTTTTCGGAGGCTTCTCGCGAGCCAGGGGCCTCCGTCCACGTCCAGAATCCCGCGCAGCCCATCGTCATCTACGGCGTCGGCGTCAAGGCCGTGCAGGAAATGCACGATGCCGCTGCTGCCGCTGCCACGATCAGCGTCAAAGGCGGTCACGTTCGCAAGCTAGCAAAAGATAAGAAGACCTTGCACACTGTCGTCGCTTCGTATCCCGCGACCATGGACGAAATTCGTAACGATCCGGCGAAACGAAAAGAAGCGGAAGAATGGGAACAGCGAACGATTGCTTGGCTTCAGGTACAATATGGGCAGGACCTCAAGTCCGTGATCAGGCACGAAGATGAGGAATATTTTCATGTCCATGCGTACGTTGTGCCGCTCGGGGAACCAGGCATGTCGGCGCTTCGACATCATCCGGGCACAACCGCGAAACGGGAAGTCATGGCTGCAGGTCCTGCCGACGGTGAGGATACGAAGGCGCTCTCAAAGCGAGCCGATGCCGCATACAAGCGATCAATGAGAGCATGGCAGGACGACTATCATGAAGCTGTTGGCGAACCCAGCGGCCTAACGCGCCTTGGACCCCAGCGCCGCCGCCTCACGAGAGCGGAATGGCAGCGTGAACAGGCGCAGGCTAAGGCTCTGAAAACGACGCTCGAACGTGCGCGGCAGGTCAAATCTTCGGGAGAGGATTATATTCAGAGAACGAAATCCGAAGCGGAGACGATCCGTGCCGCCGCCAACAAAAAACGGGAGACTGCAGCCAGGGAGGCGCAATCTGCCATGGTTGCTGAAAAGCAGGCACGCAAGGCTCAGGAGGAGGCCAAGGAAACCGTCGCACAGGCCGAACGGTATTCCGGTGTGGGCGGGCGCTTGAGAGCGATGTGGGATGCTCTCGGCGAATCTGCACTGGCGAAGAGAATCGGGCAAGAATTCGCCGCCGAGATTGAGCGCGTGCAAGCCTTTGCTAAAACGCTTCAGAACCGATTGCGAGATGAAGAAAAACGTCGCCATGAGGCTGAGCGTAAGGCGCATCAAGCGACGCAGGACGCTGAACAGGCTAGAAATGCGGCTTGGAGAATGCAACTTGAACGAGATCGTGCATATTCGATGCTTCCACCAGAAAAACAGCGGGAACTCGCGGCGGTGGGTCCGGCGATGACGATGACCTTGCGTCCGACCGGACGCAAGGATCGTAAATGACCAATCATTTTAGGATCACAACATCGAAAACTGGCGCTTTCAACAGCCGAAAAAAAAGTGACCTCCGCTGTTCGTTGTGCTGCCGGGATATCGCATGCGAAATCCATAATGACTTTTTCGTGTCTGCCGATTTTCTCGTCGCACGGTTTGGCGATGTCGATCCACCACAGAACCCTGCGCTCCGGATCATACTGTACTTTGAGAAAATTCAATAAATATAGCGGAAATCCAGGAAGTTGAACCTCAGTGAAGCCGCTGGTTTCATCTGGTGCGGTGTCCCAGTCAAAAATCGGAGGTTTTTGCTTTTTCTGCTTCGCCATAATTTTTCCTTTACAGTCGCTAGGTGGCGACAAAAATGAATATCAGGCGAAGCAGAAAAGCAATTCACTTAGAATTTCGTGTAATGTTAAAAACTTTATTTGAAAAAGAAACGTATATAAATACATTTACGCGAATCTAGCGAGACTAATATTCGAACATTTCCTTGCGATCAGCTTTTATACTAAAAGATTTCCTTAGTCGATACCGGGCGGCGTCGGCCCATTGTTCGGCGTTTCCTTGATTCCTTTTTTTCGTTCTTCAGCCTCCCGGCGCTTCTCCTCGCGCCACCTCGCCGCTGCTCGTGGAAATTCGTAGAGTGTCGCATCCGGCGTCCGACGCATACATTGACGCCGTAAGTCCTTGTAGCTGAGCCCATCCTGCTCGGCTGAGCATGCGTCGATCCAGTCATGCGCAGCCGGATCAGCAATAACCTTGAGAGCTTTGATCGCGTCTGGTCGATGATAGTCGCTGGTCATGTGGTAAAACAGAGTCCAGACATGAACTGGCTCGTCGGCGTAGCGGCGAGGCATACCGGGAACTGGTTTGAAAACCGGGAAAAGCCAAGGCCTATGAATTTTGTTGAGCGCAACGATATCGTTGTAGGTCAAGCCGTCGTAAACTTGCTGACTTTCCTCCCCAAACCGCGTCGAATAATCCGAAAGGTAGCGGCGCTCATCGTCGCTGCGCGGATCATCGTGCTTGTCGAACTCATCTTTTTTCTGTGATTTCCCTGATGGTTTCGACTGTCGTTTTTGCTGCGGGAGATCCGCCGCAGGAATACGAGCAAAGAAAAATGTTGGCGTGGGGATCGCTTCGAGAATCAAAGCCCACAGCATTATTAGCCATAGCAACCGCCTTCTGCGGTCGCGATCAGTCTGATCGCGACGGTGGCGGAGTTCTGCGAGGTATAGCTGCCAGCGCTCGGCTGCGCGGCGGCGTTTGCGGTCTTTTTCTTTTCTGAGTTGGGCGACGGTCGGCTGCATGGGGGTATCTCTCCGCGATCAACTGATAATCGCGGGAGAGGCTGCAAGCTACAAACGCCAATCCTCATCTTTCTGCCGACGAATTATAGCTTCGGCGGCTCCGCTGCGGACGCCTGACGACGTGGTGACAGCGAAATCGAAGGGTCACTATTCTTCGCTGAAGAAATCCTCGTCCAGCCGCTTGAATTCGACCACCCGGTAGATCCGGACCCCTACATTGTGCTCGATCATCAAATCGGCGAGCCGCGCACCATCAATCAGGATGACGCGTTGCGCCAGGTGTTTGACGAAGTCCAGGGCCTGAGGGCTGAAGGTAGATGTCGTTACAAAGACGCCTTTAGACGCACCAAGACCAACGAGGCTTCCGACAAAGGCTTGCACGTCCGGCCTGCCAACAGAATTTCCCGGCGTGTATCGTTTAGCCTGCACGTAGAGGCGGTCAAGGCCCAGCCGATCCTCATTGATAACACCATCAACGCCGCCGTCTCCGGACCTGCCAAGTTGGGCAGCCGCATTTTTATGGGAGCCTCCGTATCCCATCGCCACAAGCAAATCGACGATTAATTGTTCGAAGAAAGCCGGGCTGTTTTGCAATATGCGTTCGAGTAAGTCAGCACGTAATACGCCACTCAGAGTGCGGTAAGCCGCATCAATACGCTCTTCGGGTGTTACATCGCTCGCATCCTGATCGGTCGACGGGGTGGTTGTTTCCAACGCGGCGTCCTGCCCGTCATTTCGATAAAACTCCCGGAATTCCGGCACTTTCATCAACGTCGACACATCAATTTTCGACGGGTTTGTCGCGAGGAGATCCTTACCGGCCCCCGTTGCTAGGAAGCGCCCTCGTGCCGGAGAAGCAATCAGTCCAGCCTTCGACATGTAGAACTTCGCCCAGTGGATGCGATTGTGCAAAATCCGTTGTCTCCCGCTTGGCAGGAGTTCTTCCCGTTCTTTCTCTGAAAGCCTGAACTCGTCGGCAACGCGGTCAGCAATATCCGTAACACGTTGTTCGCCTTCGGCGGCAAAGCGCAGAACCGGAAGCATAAGAGCTTGATAGTTGGGAATCGTCATCGTGCAGCTTCAGTTTGGGGCAGTCTTGCTGTTCTATCGTTACCGGCAAAGCCGAGGAGGAAATCGGCTTGTCGTTTTCGCCTAGCCGCTGCTACAGATGCCACGGTACAAATAAGAATTGAAATAGACAATGGCCAACGACCTCAAGACGATTTCCGACACCCTTTGGTCCACCGCTGAAAAGCTGCGGTCTAACTCTGGTATCCTGCCAGCGGAATATGCGAGACCGGTGCTCGGTCTACTATTCCTTCGTCATGCCGACGAGCGTTTTGCGGAAGTCGAGAAAAAGTTGGCTCCTAGAGAGGGGTCACGCATCCGCCCAGGCCCTGAAGCTTATAAGGCTGAAGGTGCGATCTTCCTGCCGCCGGAAGCCCGGTTCCCGTTCCTGCTCGCCCTTCCCGAAGGGTCAAACCTCGGCCGTGCGCTGACAACGGCAATGCGGGAAATCGAGGAGAAAAACCCGGAACTCGTGGACGTTCTACCGAAGACCTATCAGTCTATCCCCGACGATGTCCTCGTCGAACTTCTCCGCGCCCTGCACCCGCTCAAGATTGCCGGTGACGCCTTTGGCCATGTGTACGAGTATTTCATGGGCAATTTCGCCAAGGAAACCATGCAGAAGGGCGGCGAGTTTTATACGCCCTCGTCAATTGTCCGGCTGATTGTGGAAATCATCGAGCCCTATCACGGGCGCATCCTGGATCCAGCCTGTGGCTCGGGCGGCATGTTTGTGCATTCGGCCGACTTCGTGAAGCGCCATCAGCGTGAGCCCGACAAGGAACTGTCGATCTACGGCGTCGAACGCACCCGGGAAACCTGGCGCTTGGCCCAGATGAACCTTGCGGTGCATGGCCTTTCCGGCAAGATCCTCGACGCCGACACCTACCGCGACCCGGTCTTCGAAGAGGTGATGCCAAGGAAGAACGACAAGGGCCGTTACGAGGGGACCGGCGGCTTTGACTTCGTCATGGCAAATCCGCCATTCAATGTGAAGGAACTTGACAAAAGCAAGCTTCTGGACAGCGCTAATCGTTTCCCCCACGGTGTCCCAAGTGTCGACAATGCCAACTATCTGTGGATCCAGTTTTTCTGGTCTCGGTTGAACGAGACGGGCCGAGCCGGATTCGTCATGGCCAATTCCGCAGCCGACGCCAGAGGCACGGAACAGGAGATCCGCCGGAAGCTGATCGAAAGCGGTAGCGTCGATGCAATCGTCTCGGTCGGGCCGAACTTTTTCCTGACGGTTACACTTCCTTGCACGTTGTGGTTCTTCGACAAGGGCAAGACGAGGGGACCTCGTGCCGACGAGGTGCTGTTCCTTGATGCACGACACATCTTCCGCCAGATCGACCGCGCCCACCGCGACTTCACCGAAGAACAGGTTGAAGTTCTGGCCAACATCGTGCGTCTCTGGCGGGGCGATGAGCCGGAATTCTTCACCCAATCCAAGGATTGGCTGGAGGAGCGCTTCCCAGGATTGTCCTATAGCGATGTGGCTGGTCTGTGCCGCAGTGCGACACGGGCAGAAATCGTCGACCAAGGCTGGTCGCTCAACCCCGGGCGCTATGTCGGGGTGGCATCTGGGGAAGCAGACGACGAGGATTTCCGCGAGAAGCTGGAGGAGCTGCACGAGGAACTTGAAGCGCTGAATGTCGAGGCCGCTCGGCTACAGACAGCCATTGCCCAAAATCTCGCCGAGGTTCTGCAATGAGAACTGAGAAGCTGGGCAATCTGGCGGAGTTCCGGAATGGTCTCAATTACACTGATGCCGACAACGGGTCTGGCCTCGCAGTAGTCGGGGTCTCGGACTTCAAAGATAAAGTGGTAATCGATATGGGCAATCTCCCGCAGCTCAGTCTATCTGCTCTGTCGAAACCGGATGCGCTCATACAGAAGGACGATATCCTGTTTGTAAGATCGAATGGGAATCGCGAACTCATCGGGCGGTCCGTTTATGTGAATAAAGAGCCAGCGATGCATACTTCGCATTCAGGCTTCACGATCCGTTGCCGCTTCCATGACCGACGGTGCTATCCGAGGTATTACGCCTATCTGTTTCGTGGATCGATTATCCGCCAAATCCTGTCCGCACAGGGCGGCGGAACGAACATATCAAACCTCAACCAGCAGATATTGGCAGATCTAGATGTGCCTGTGCCGGACCGCTCGACGCAGGAGCGCATCGCTGCCGTCCTGTCAGCCTACGACAACCTGATCGAGGTGAACCAGCGGCGCATTGCGATTCTTGAGGACATGGCGCGACGGTTCTTTGAAGAATGGTTCGGCCGCTTCCGCTTCCCGGGCCATGAGGCCGTGCCATTGGTCGAGACGGAACTCGGCATGGTGCCGGACGGGTGGCACCCAGGGACTGTTGCCGACTTGAGCTCTTTTATTAGTAGAGGGCTTGCGCCAAAGTATGATGACCATGCTTCGAGCTTTGTAATCAGCCAGAAGTGCATCCGCGATCAAGCGCTCAATTTGTCTCCTGCTCGGAAGCAGTCCAAGCCCATCCCACCGTCGAAGCTCGTGAGTTACGGTGACATATTGATAAATTCGACAGGAGTGGGAACGCTCGGTCGGGTCGCTCAGCTACTTTGCACCCTGCCCAATACAACGGTAGATACTCACGTCACTATTGTTCGAGCGCTAGAGCAAGTTGACCATCACTACTTCGGTCTTCAACTGCTCCAGCTTCAGGCTCATTTCGAAAGACAAGGTATCGGGGCAACAGGTCAAACCGAACTTTCCCGGACTGCGATTGCTGACACCAAAATCCTTATCCCGCCTCCTGACTTACCCAGCAGGTTTGGGCGAATAGCTGGTCCACTTAGGTGCCAAGCTGATCTGCTTCGGAACCAAAACAATAAGCTTCGCGCCGCCCGCGACCTTCTTCTACCCAAGCTGATCTCCGGCGAGGTCGACCTCTCAGCTGCCGAAGATATCTTTGCCGAGGCGGCGGAGTAGCCAATGGCCGACACCCCGAAGGATATCCATTACGGCATTCCCGAGGGCACCCGCGCCATGCTGGCGGGCTTCTCCGAGGATGGGCTGGTCGAGAGACCGGCAATCGAGCTTCTGGAGAGCCTCGGTTGGAGCCACTTCAATCTCTTTGACGAGAGCTTCGGCCCTGACGGCTCATCCTTTCGCGACACCTTGCGCGATCCCTATCTGACCAAGACATTGCGCACCGCGCTTTCCCGTCTGAACCCGGCTTTGCCACAGGATGCTCTCGACCTCGCTTTCGATACTCTGACGCAGGACCGCGCTTCAATGGTGCCGATGGCCGCAAACCGCGAAGTTCTGGAACTGGTGCGGGACGGGGTCGATGTGGAATACCGCGACGATGACGGCGGGATGGCCAAGGAACGGGTTACGGTCATCGATTGGCGCGATCTTGACGCCAATGACTTCACCGTGATCTCTCAGGTCTGGATCTCAGGCGAACTTCACCGCCGCCGCACGGACCTGATCGGCTTCGTCAACGGAGTGCCGCTGCTGTTCATTGAGCTGAAGGCCGGACACAGGCGGATCGAGGATGCCTATCGCGACAATGTCCGCGACTACCGCGACAGCATTCCACGCCTCTTCCGCCCCAACGGCTTTGTTCTCGTCTCCAATGGGCTAGATACCCGGATTGGGGCATCGGCCTACTCCCCTTGGGACACTTACAAGGAATGGAAGCGGATCGATGATGAAACAGAGCCTGGCCGCGTGTCGCTGGAAACTGCGATCCGGGCCGCCGCCACGCCTAAGCGCCTGATCGACCTTGTCGAGAACTTCCTCATCTTCGAGGAGACCAAGGACGGCCTCGTCAAGAAGATTGCCCAGAACCACCAGTTCCTTGGGGTGAACAAGGCAGTTCAGGCCGTGGTCAACCTCGGGGAGAACCGGGGCAAGCTCGGGGTCTTCTGGCACACGCAAGGATCCGGCAAGAGCCTGTCCATGCTGACCTTCACGCGAAAGGTGCTGCGGACGATCCCCGGGGCCTGGACTTTCGTGATCGTCACCGACCGCGAGGAACTGGACAAGCAGATTTCCGATGTCTTCGCCGCCTGTGGTGCCGTGACCAAGGATCTGCGGGAGGTTCGCGCCGGTTCGAAGGAGCATCTGAAGACGCTGCTGCGGGGCAATGAGCGCTATGTCTTCACCTTGATCCACAAGTTCGGCACTGCCAAGGGCGAGACCTTTCCGGTCCTCTCCGAACGGTCGGACATCATCGTCATCGCCGACGAGGCCCATCGCTCGCAATATGACACGCTGGCCGCCAACATGCGGCGGGCTTTGCCGAATGCAGCCTTCATCGGCTTCACCGGAACCCCGCTGATGGCCGGGGAAGAGAAGACCCGCGATGTCTTCGGCGACTATGTCTCAACCTACACCTATCAGCAGTCGACTGAGGACGGGGCCACCGTTCCGCTTTATTACGAGAACCGCATCCCCGAGCTGGAGTTTGCCAACGAGAGCTTCGCCGAGGATCTGGAAGCCGTCATCGAAGAGGCCGACCTCGACGAGGAACAGGAGCGCGAACTTGAGAAACACCTCGGCACCCAATACCACCTGATCACCCGCGAGGATCGTCTCGACCGGATTGCCGAGGATCTCGTTCGCCACTTCGTTGGTCGTGGCTATCGCGGCAAGGCCATGTTCGTGGCCATCGACAAAGCCACGGCCGTCCGGATGTACGACAAGGTTGGCCGCGCGTGGGTTGCCGAGATTGCACGGCGCGAGGCAGCCCTTGGCTCAGCCCCTGCCGATCAGCGCGAAGCTTTGGCTGCAGTCATCGCCTTCATGCGCGAGACGGACATGGCCGTCGTCGTCAGCCAAGGCCAGAACGAGATCGCCGACATGGAGGCCAAGGGCCTCGACATTCGCACCCACCGGAGGCGGATGATCGAAGAGGATCTGGCCGAGCGGTTCAAGAAAGGCAGTGATCCGCTTCGGCTGGTCTTCGTCTGTGCCATGTGGATCACCGGCTTCGACGTGCCGACTTGCTCGACCATCTATCTCGACAAGCCGATGAAGAACCACACGCTCATGCAGACCATCGCCCGGGCCAACCGCAACGCACCGGGCAAGAAGGCCGGTCTGATCGTCGACTATGTCGGCATCTTCCGCAATCTGGAGAAGGCGCTCGCCATCTATGCCGTGGGCGGCGCAACGAGTACCAAGCCCATCGAGGATAAGTCCGCACTGGTCGAGGACCTGGCCCAAGCCATCGACGAGGCTCTGGCCTTCTGCCGGGCGCGGGACGTCGACCCGGGCGCGTTCCTTGAGGTGACTGGGTTTGACCGGCTGAGAAGGCTCGGCGATGCAGTGGAAGCGCTGAACGGCACCGACCCAGAACGCCGCACCTTCCTGGCGCTGGCTTCCAACGTCTGGAACACGTTCAAGGCCGTCCTTCCCGACGCCCGAGCCGAACCCTACCGAAAGATCTCAGCCGCCATAGAGGTCATCGCTCAGCGTATCCGCTCTCTTACTGAGAGGCCGGACATTTCCGAGGTTTCCAGTAAGATCGAAGCCTTGCTTGATAACTCGATTGCTGGTGTGGAGATCACGGCTCCCATTCGCGAAGACGGCGACACGACCGGCCTCTTCGATCTATCCCGGATCGACATCGAGCGCTTGAGGGCCATGTTCGACACGGGCAATCGCCAGCGCACCGAGACGCAGCGCCTTCGCCGCGCTGTTGAGGATCGACTGGAGGAAATGGCCGCTCGCAATCCGACCCGGCGCGGTCTCGTCGAGCGCTTCGAAGCTCTGGTCGCTCAATACAATGCCGGAAGCCTGACCGCCGCTGACTTCTTCAACCAGCTCCTGGCACTAGTCGGCAACATGAACACCGAGGATCAGCGGGCAATCCGTCAGGGTCTGACCGAGGAAGAGCTGGCGATCTTCGACATCCTGACCCAGCCGGAGCCAAAGCTCGGGCCAGATGACGAGGACCTCGTCAAGCGCGTGGCCAAAGCCCTGCTGGAGAAGCTCAAGGCCGAGAAGCTGGTTCTGGACTGGCGTCTCAAGGAACGGGCCAAGGCGGCAGTCAAAGCGACGATCCAGCATTTGTACGATGAAGGGCTACCCCAGGCATACGGGCAAGGCGTTTTCGACGAGAAGGTCGAGCGCACATACCAGTGGGTATTCGAGAAATATCCCGGATCAGGGCTCCACTGAATAGGAAAATCACGATGGCGAGCGGCATTTTCCTAGACATTGAATATGTGACGAGAGCTATGACGCATTCAGCCCACAGTAACCCATTGTCCCTTTAAAGCGATCATTTTGTGAATTGTCCGATGACAACAGGCGCACAAGAGAGCGACATCTTCGATCATTGTTACTTTTTCGCCGATATCCTCCTATGCGACAGACGCGCAAGGAGCGGTCGCGATGTTCGCATGGTCCTTCGCCAGCTTTTTCAAAGCAGCGATGGAAATTATCCGCTTATTGTCCCGCCCAGAATCTCTCGACTTCTCGTAGACAGGTGCAAATGGTCCGAAGTAGACCTGCACGATGCTGCCATCATCTTCCAATGTCGAAACCAGCATTAGCGTACATTCGCCACGAAAGCCGATCTGCGGATCTCGGTCGCCAACCCTACAAGTTTTTATCTGTACAGTTTCTTCACAAGCTGTTTTAGCATCGTAATTTGCGGTATTTTTTGGAGCTGGCGTGAGATTATATTTTTTTATCGCCATCATCTCACCGTAATCCCCGATGATGTTCGACCAATTATAGTCACAATTTAGTTTTCGCAACTTTAATTGCACGCTAAGAATATCGACAATGCACTTTTTAACTGCAATGCCCATTTTTTCTTCTTTAGATACTTTCGACGAATCTGACGTCATTTATAACTTTCCGTGGTTCGATTGCATAACGGCATGGGCATGAAGAAATCGCGTAAATTTTTGGACTTCAATACACAATAGGTACGTTTAAAGGCATAGCGCCTCGTTGACATTTTGGCATGTGAACTGTTACCAAAATGGTCCACAATATTGGTGCCCCCGACACCTTTTGGCCGGTACTAAAAGCCTTATTTTCCGGGGTTTTTAGGTTGCTGCGTAGGAGCTTCAAACCTCTCTAGCAGTGCGGGGTAGAAAACCCGCGATCACAGTTTCTAATCAACCAGAAATCATGACGCCAATCTTCAGAGACTTTCGAAGCTGGTAACCGTTTCGGATAGGAGGCTGTGTTTCACCTAGCGCTAAGGGTTCGGAATGAGAGCGCGGTTGGTCTAAGGTTGGTCAAAGAAAAAACCTATTGTAGGACAGCGTCCAAACGGTCAGGAAAGTGACGATTTTCCAGATACTTAGATGGCCGTCCCAACGCGTTTCTAACGCGTGACCCCAGATTAGGAATCGGTATTTCTCCGGCAATGACTTATTGGCTCCGATGAAGCGAATGGTTTCTTGCTGTTCCTGTTCGGCGAGTCGCGCCGCAGATCACCCTCAAAGTCACCCTATTGATTTTTCTTTAAATCAGGGGTTGCATCCGTTATGCAGCCCACGACATGGCGCATCCGTCACATCGACTTTCGCAAGTAGGCGCTGAAGCCATATATGAGCATATCGGAGCGCTGAGCATAGCGGTGGCAGTGGCCGCAGCGCGGGAATTCGCGCATGTAAAAATCGGAATAAAGGAAGCCGCAGGAGAGGCTTGTTAGCATCGGAACCGACTGCCGCCGATTTTGCATTCCTTACGCACTTCCCCGACCTGCGATCTGCCATGTTCGACCGGTGAGGGCTTTGTTGCTTCAATTCGGTAAAATGGATCGCCGACTAGGCGACGATCCTGCCCCGAGTGCGAGCAGCATCGGCATATGCCGACAGAAGCTTGTCGGCTTTGAAATGCTTGTCACGCTCGACCAAAAGGCCAAGGCGTCCGCGAAGGATTGAGATTTCGGCTAAGCTTGCGTAGCCCAATTCGGGATAGCCAAGGCCGAGATCGCAAAGGCCAAAGAGGGTGTCGTCATCTGAAGCCAATTCGGAGAAAAGCCAGGTCGCATTGGCGTCGGGAGTGAAGAATTTGACGACCGGTTTATGGTCGCGCTGCTCGGCTTCCGAGATATCTGCGTTTCGACGCAGTTGATTGGTGAGTTCGCGTGTCAAAAGCATGTCCTTAACCTCCGTTCTCAGTCGCACCTCGCGACCGTTCTGGAGACGGAAAACATGGAATTTAGGAGAGACTAGCTGGATGCCTTGGGCACGCATGCGCTTGTCCATAAGCGGTAAATCCGACCGATGTATAAACCTGAAGAACGGGCTCGGTCATGAGAACCGAGGTCAAGGCTAAAAAGCGACCGCTAACTGAACGTCGCATGGAGAGCGCCTTTGCAGTTGGATGCGGAGAGCTTTGCTTTAGCTTCAGCATCTTTCTTACGCGCACGTCTCCTGGCTAAGAGAATTCTGAACCGGGGTTGCCCCGCCCGGAGGGCTTGAGGGACATTTCGTGCGCATGCCTTCGAGGCAAAGTGTGGACCGTTGACAGGCTTCAAAATCAATCTGAGATGGCCGCCTGAAGCCAAAGGTGGACAGAAAGGTGGATTGAAATCGATTAAACGCGAGCAGGAATTTGATTTTGTTGCGCTTTTTGGAATAAATTGGTGCCGCTTGCAGGACTCGAACCTGCGACCCCATCATTACGAATGATGTGCTCTACCACCTGAGCTAAAGCGGCCCGGCAGTGGCGACTGGCGCCAATCTGCGAATGATGCGCTGATACAGGCAACCAATTCCGATTTCAAGCCGGTTTTCGCGATCCTGTCGTTTTTCCTCAAACAGGTCTGGTGGGGCTAAAGTCCGAGCCGTTCACGGGCCTGCAAATATTCTCCCTCCAGCCGGTCGACGAGCTTTGCCACCGGTTCGATTGCCTTGACTGCGCCCACACCCTGGCCAGCCCCCCAGATTTCCTTCCAGGCTTTCGCGCCGGTGGTCGCCTTGTCGAAATCCATCTTCGACGGATCTGCCTCAGGCAGTGCATTCGGGTCCATGCCCATCGCCGTGATCGACCCCTTCAGGTAATTGCCGTGAATGCCGGTGAAATAGTTGGAATAGATGATATCGGCTGCGGTCGAATCCACGACCATCTGCTTGTAGCCCTCTGAAGCGCGTGCCTCATCCGTCGCGATGAAGGGCGAGCCGATATAGGCCATGTCGGCGCCCATGGCCTGGGCCGCCAGGATGCCGCCGCCGGTAGCGATCGCCCCGGCCAGAAGCAGCGGTCCGTCGAACCATTCGCTGATTTCCTGTACCAGTGCGAAGGGTGACAACGTGCCCGCATGGCCGCCGGCACCGGTCGCAACTGCGATCAAACCGTCGGCACCCTTGCGGATGGCAGATTTTGCATGCCGATTGTTGATGATGTCATGCAGCACGATGCCGCCATAAGAATGCACGGCGGCATTCACCTCCGGTACGGCGCCGAGCGAGGAGATCACGATCGGCACCTTGTACTTCACGCACATCATCAGATCGTGTTCCAGCCGCCTGTTCGACGTATGGACGATCTGGTTGACGGCAAATGGTGCCGATGGCTTGTCGGGATTGGCGGCATCATACGCGGCAAGTTCTTCCGTTATCTGTGCCAGCCATTCGTCGAGCTGGCTTTCGGGCCGCGCATTGAGCGCCGGAAAAGCCCCGACGACACCCGCCTTGCATTGCGCCAGCGTCAGTTGCGGATGCGATATGATGAAGAGCGGCGATGCCACGACCGGCAGCCGCAGCCTGTCCTTAAGGACCGCTGGAAGCATGAAAGGAACCTCCCGAATTACCTTTACGTAAGATGGTGTATCAGATGAAATTCACGGGGGGAAGTCGCCTCGGTTTAGCGGATCGAACTTACGCGCCATGGATTTGCCACCATGTTTCGGCCGTCTCATCACGGGATGAGTTGGGTCGCCTTCTTGCAGTTCGGCGCCTGAGACGTTACCGAGAGGTTAAAAATCGGAGCGTGACACGATTACGCTCGCCAGTTGGAATGAACCGGAAGGACCGGCAGTGAGCGGCCTGGAAACAGCCATAAGAAATGCCCTGGATCGCGCCGAACGTGGTGATGGCCAGGTGCGCGCCCGGATCTATCAGTCCGCCCGCCAGGCACTTGATGCCGGCCTGCGCAAGCAGGGCGTCACCGATAACCTCGTCATCATGCAGCAGCGAAAGCGGCTGGAAGACAAGATCAGCGAGATCGAGAACGAGGAGATCGACCGCCTGGCGCAGTCGGCCCAGCCTGTTCCGGCTCCCGATGTCGATCCCTTTGTCGAAATCGATGCGCCTGTCCGCCAGACCACATCACACGTTGTCCCCGACGTCTCCGTATCTGTCGACGCACCGCGTGCACCCGCTCCCCACGTGGCTGAGGCGGTTGCACTTGGTGGAGTAACCCGATCAGGAGCGACCGCAGACCGTCACTCCGAAATGCCCTCGATGTCCCCGGATATCGCGCCGGCAGGGTATGGATCCGAACCGGTGCCCGGCACGCCACCGGAAGCCTCCCCCGTCGACGAGGTTGCAGCGGCCACCGGGACGAAGGGGCGCAAAGGCCGCAAGGCCAAGCCATCCGCCGAAATTCCGGCTGGACGCCGCCGCCGGAAGAAACGTGGCTTTCTGTCTCATCTGATCACATGGATCATAACGCTGGGCATTGTCGCTGCTGGCTGCTTCATCTTCTATCAGTCGGGCATGGTGCAATCGATCATTGAGGATGCTGTGCGCAGCGCCAATCGCCCATCGGCGCTTCAGTCCTCGGGGCAGGGGCCATCCGTGCTGTCCTCGCGCGGAGGTTTTTCAGAAGAATGGGTTTCCATCTTCCAGCCGCAGCAGGGAAAGGCCTTTACCGCAGGTTCTCAAGCCAGGGCGGAAATCGCAACGGCCACCGAAGCGCAGGCGCTCAAGATCACCTCTGCCACGCCGGATGCCGCAGGAGATGTCGCAATCGAGGTACCGGTGGAAATCCTGCGCGAGCTTGCCGGCAAGAGTTCCACGCTGGCGCTGACCATCCAGTCGGCAGCAAACCAGCACTCGCAGATTTCGGTTCGCTGCGATTTCGGCAGCCTCGGCAGTTGTTCGCGCCACCGTTTCACGGCGACGCAGGAAAAGCTCGACGCGCTATTCAAGGTCAGCTTCGACCGCACCATGGCGCCAAATGCCCCCGGCCGTATCATCGTCAATACCGGCATTCAGGGCGCAGATCGCCCGGTCTTCATATATTCCGTGCGAGCCCTGCCGGGTCAGTGACCCGGCAGCTTCGCCTGCCGATCGTTTTTATTTGAGATACTTTGGTCCGAACCCGAGGATCTTGTCGTCGATTTCGCCAATGGCGTCCTTGTCCTTGCCTTCGTAATCGAGAGATAGAAGGATGTGGCGGATCGCGTTCAGCCTTGAACGCCGCTTGTCATTGGCCCGCAGGATCGCCCAGGGCGCCTCCTTGGTGTGGGTCTCTTCCAGCATTTTGTTGCGTTTTTCGGTATACTGATCCCACTTCGTCAGCGCGGCGATATCCATCGGCGAGAGCTTCCAGATCTTCAGCGGATCATGGCGTCGGTCGTGAAAGCGCTTCAGCTGCATTTCCTGGCCGATATCGAGCCAGAACTTGAAGAAATGCACGCCATCTTCCACCAGCAGCTTTTCAAATCGCGGCGTCGCCCGCATGAAGCTGTCATATTGCGCCGGCGTGCAGAACCCCATGACCGGCTCGACCACGGCGCGGTTATACCAGGAACGGTCATAAAGAACGATCTCGCCCTTGGTCGGGAAATGCGTTGCATAGCGCTGGTAATACCATTGCCCCGCCTCGGTCTCCGTCGGTTTGGTCAGAGCGACGACCCTGGCCGAACGTGGATTGAGATAAGTGCGGATGGAAAAGATCGTGCCGCCCTTGCCGGCCGCGTCCCGGCCTTCGAACAGCGCCACCATCCGCTTGCCCGTCGCCTGCATCCAGAACTGCATCTTGACCAGTTCGATTTGCAGCTTCTCAAGCTGCTTTTCGTATTTGTCCCTGTTAAGCTTGTCGTCATAGGGATAATCGCCCGAAGAAAGCGCTTGGTCGTCGATCCAGTCCGGCAGGGTCGGGTTGTCTATGTCAAATCGCCGTTTCTTTCCACCGATTGTCAGATCGACCGTCCTGCTTTCACCCGTTGACATGCCTGCTCTCCTCTTTGTCCTCGGTATCTCTTATGACGACGCGCTGCGCCATGGCGACACGCTATCCGAAAGGTGGCATTCCGGCATAGGTTTTCCATAGGCCCTGATGCACAAGTGTCATGGAAGGCTTATATGACCACGTGTTTAGCAAGCAAAATGCCGGGATGTGGCCCGGGATCCAGTTGGGGTTGTCATGGCGTCGAGTGCAGAGCAGGCAGGCGGAGGTCTTATCGCCGCGATAAGAAGAGAATGGCGTCTCTTCTTGTTGCTGACGGTGTCTGCATTGGCCGCAATTGCCGCAGGTCTGCCCTGGTATTGGGTTGCTCTCGTCTGGCTGATTCTTGTCCTGGCGGTTTCGGTCCGGCCTTCGGTCGTCATGCCCGTCGCCGAACCGGAGAGGTTTGAGGAAGAAGAGCTGGCGTCCGATCCACTGCCCAGTATCGCAGCGACGCTTTCCGCTCTCGATATCCCGGTCCTGCTGTTGAATGCCGAGGCGATCGTTTTGTGGGAAAACAAGGCGGCGGAAAAGGCGCTTGGCCTGCTGCCGATCGGCTCGCATCTCTCGGCGCGCCTGCGCTCGCCGGGTATTCTCGACATGGTCAAGGAGACGATCGCAACCGGCGAGCCGAACCAGATCGAGCATTCTGAAAGGCTCCCCTCCGAGCGCGTCTACCTCCTGCGCATCGCGGCAATGGAGCCGCTGGACGCTTTCGGTGCGGAAAAACTCTTCCTCCTGTCGTTCAAGGATATCTCCGAACTTCGCCGGCTCGATCGCATGCGGTCCGATTTCGTCGCCAATGCCAGCCATGAATTGCGCACCCCGCTTGCCTCGCTGCGCGGGTTCATCGAGACCATGCAGGGGCCGGCGCGTTCTGATGATGCCGCCAAGGAACGGTTTCTCGGCATCATGCTGGATCAATCGACCCGCATGAGCCGCCTTGTCGACGATCTCCTGTCGCTTTCGAGGCTCGAACTGAAATCCCATATCGCGCCTGACCAGTCAGTCGATCTTCGTCCGGTTATCGGTCATGTCCGTGATGCGCTGCTGCCGCTGGCGGAGGAGCTTGGCGTCGAAATCCGCCTTCATCTGCCGGAAGAAAAGGTTGAGGTCCTGGGGGACCGCGACGAACTTGTGGAAGTCGTCGAGAACCTGATAGAGAATGCCTGCAAATATGGTCAGGAGGGCAAGTTCGTTGACGTCTTCCTGCGCAACGAGCCATCACAGCCGGTGGAAGTCAGTGTAGTCGACCGCGGTCCTGGCATTCCCGCGGAGCATGTCCCGCGACTTACCGAGCGTTTTTATCGGGTTAGCGTTGCCGACAGTCGGTCGAAAAAGGGCACCGGCCTGGGACTCGCCATCGTCAAGCATATCCTCACCAGACACCGCGCCCGCCTCATCGTGAAGTCAGAACTGGGCAAGGGATCCGAGTTTACCGTCAGATTCTGACATAAAACATACGTACTGCACAGGCGTGCAACAGTATTATGTAGTGAAATCAGATATTTAATTTGTCACAAATGTTTCATCGAAGTGACATAAAAGCTGAGGTCAACGGCCGCTAATAGGAGCGGGCAAGAAGCCGGCAGGTGCGAAAGCCGGCGATCAAAGCTTTCACAAACCCCATCATGGGAGAGATCGATGAACATGTTGAAACTTTCTGCAGCTGCCCTCGTGGCCTCTGTCGCATTCGCCGGCGCTGCTGCCGCTCGCGACCAGGTCCAGGTTGCCGGCTCCTCCACCGTTCTGCCGTACGCCAAGATCGTTGCTGAAACTTTCGCGGAAACCTTCCCGAACTTCAAGGCTCCGGTTGTTGAATCCGGCGGCACCGGCGGCGGTCTGAAGGCTTTCTGCTCGGGCGTTGGTGAAGGCACGATCGACGTTGCCAATGCTTCGCGCAAGATCAACAAGAGCGAAGCCGAAGCCTGCAAGGCAGCTGGCGTTACCGACGTTCAGGAAATCCGCATCGGTTACGACGGCATCGTATTTGCCGCTGATAGCTCGAACGGTGACATGAAGATCGAGCCGAAGGATCTCTACAAGGCTCTCGCCGCTGAAGTTGTTGTTGACGGCAAGCTCGTCGCCAACCCCTACAAGAACTGGTCGGACATCAACGCTACCCTGCCGAAGGGCCCGATCGCTGCCTACATCCCGGGCTCCAAGCACGGCACCCGCGAAGTCTTCGAAGAGAAGATCATGGCTGAAGGCTGCAAGGAAGCCGGCGCCACCGACGTTATCAAGGCTGCCATCACCGATGCCAAGCAGGCTGCCGCCAAGTGCGTTGCAGTCCGTAAGGACGGCGTAGCTGTCGACATCGACGGCGACTATACGGAAACGCTCGCTCGTATCGCTGCCAACAAGACTGGCCTCGGCGTTTTCGGCCTGGCTTTCTACGAAAACAACAAGGACAAGCTGAAGGTTGCAACTGTTTCGGACGTCGTAGCTTCGACCGAGACGATCTCCTCCGGCAAGTACCCGGTTTCCCGTCCGCTGTACTTCTACGTCAAGAAGGCTCACCTGGGCGTTATCCCGGGCCTGAAGGAATACGTAGAGTTCTTCATCTCTGACGACATGGTTGGCCCGGAAGGCCCGCTCGCCGAATACGGCCTGGTTGCCGCTCCGGACGATCAGCGCGAACAGGTCCGCAAGGACTTCGAAGCCGGCAAGACCATGTAATGCTTGATCCGGCGCCGCTTCGGCGGCGCCGGTCTCTTATCCGGCATTCGGCCGGCGCCTTCGCAGGGCGACCTTTTGACTGGGTATTTGCGACCAATTCGGTTCCGGTGATGGGAATTGTGCGGTAGTGGCTGCCGCCGATGGCGGTAGGCCGGGGGATTCTGATGAGCACACCACTGATCTTGTTGATTTTGGCGATTATTGCGATCGTCTGTTATGTCGTTGGGACCCGACATGCGCTGGCGATCGCTGGCGGATTGTCCTCCAAACTCCATTCTCGTCCCGGCTATTATGGCTCGTTCGTCGCGATCTGCGCCGTCCTGCCGGCCGCGATCGTTCTGGCTGCCTGGCTGATTGCCAGCCCGCTCTACATCAATTCCACCATTCGCGGCGGTTTCCCCGAAGATGTGAAGGCCAGGTCAGAAGCTGAGCAGGGTCTCGCTTTCGGCATGGTCAACTCGCTCGCCCGCGGCATGGATATCCTGACGCTGGACGAGATCGACAGGGTCGGCAGCAACCCTGCCGAACTTCGAAGCGCGCTCGGCGCCAAGGGCGTTGCGCTTGCCGGTGATCCCGAACCCTACATGGTCGAATCCGCCGGCGACCTCAATGCGATGAACAAGATCAGCAACCGCGTCATGACGGCTGTTGTGCTGATCGTTGCGCTAATTGGCGCAGGTCTTTCCTATACCCGCATCTCGCATCGCTTCCGCGCCCGCAACAGGGTCGAACGGGTCATCCTTGGCGCGCTTGTCGTCGCTTCGTCGATCGCGATCATCACGACGATCGGTATCGTCATGTCGATGCTGACGGAAGCCGGCCACTTCTTCGGCCGCGTTCCTGCCTGGGAGTTCTTCTTCGGCACCGTCTGGGATCCGCGTTTCGCTGCAGCCGGTGCGAGCGCCTCGGAGGGCCAGTTCGGTCTGATCCCGCTTTTGCTCGGCACGCTTTATATCGGCTTCGTCGCAATGCTCGTGGCCGTACCGGTCGGCCTGTTCTCGGCAATCTACATGTCGGAATATGCCTCACCGAAGCTTCGTTCGATCGCCAAGCCGCTGCTCGAAGTTCTTGCCGGTATCCCGACCATCGTCTATGGCTTCTTCGCGCTGACCACGGTCGGTCCGTTCCTGCGGGATCTTTCGTCCAGCATCAACGGCATCGCCACCGGTGATTTCGCCAACTTCATCCAGGCGCAGAGCGTTCTGACAGCCGGTTTCGTCATGGGCATCATGCTGATCCCTTACGTCTCCTCGCTGTCGGACGACATCATCACCGCAGTGCCCCGTGCCCTTCGTGACGGTTCGCTCGGTCTCGGTGCAACCAAATCGGAAACCATCAAGAAGGTCGTCATGCCGGCTGCTCTGCCGGGTGTTGTCGGTGCTCTGCTGATGACCGCCTCGCGTGCCATCGGTGAAACCATGATCGTGGTTCTTGCAGCCGGTGTTGCAGCCCGCATGCAGCTCAACCCGTTCGAGCCGATGACGACGGTGACGGTCAAGATCGTCAGCCAGCTGACGGGCGACCTTGAATTCACCTCGCCGCAGACGCTTGTCGCCTTCGCACTGGGTATCACGCTCTTCGTGATCACGCTTTGCCTCAATATCTACGCGCTCTTCATCGTGCGCAAATACCGGGAGCAGTACGAATGACCGACGTGGTTTCTTCCCCCGCCGGCGTCCTGGCGAAGCCCGCCCGTCGCGATATCGGCATCAAGCGCCGCTACGCTGCAGAACGTCGCTTCCGCGCCTATGGCATCGCCGCCCTGTCCTTCGGGCTTCTGTTTCTCGCGCTGCTTCTGTGGTCGGTTGTTTCCAAGGGATACACCGCCTTCCAGCAGACTATGATCACCGTTCCGGTCGAATTCTCCGAACAGATCATCGACAAGGACAACGAGCGCGCCACCGATCCGCAGAAGCTGGTGACGGCCAATTACCCGCTCATCGCCCGCAATGCCGTCGCCAAGGTGCTCGGTGTTGCCGAAACCGATCGTTCGGGTCTGCGCGCCGTCAACCAGATGATCTCGGACGGCGTTCGTGGCCAGCTGCGTGACATGGTTGTCGCCAACCCACAGATCATCGGCACGACCCAGACGGTCTCGCTGCTTGCCGCCGGCGATATCGACAGCGCATTCAAGGGCCAGATCGATCTCTCCGTGTCGGAAAACAACCGTAAGGTTTCCGACCAGCAGGTCGGCTGGATGAACCAGCTTGCGGAATCCGGCGCCCTCGGAAAGCACTTCAACACCGGCATTTTCGTCAACGGCAATTCCAGCCGTCCGGAAGCTGCCGGCGTCGGCGTCGCCCTGATCGGCTCCTTCTACATGATGCTGATCGTGCTCGTTCTCGCATTGCCGATCGGCGTTGCCGCCTCGATCTATCTCGAGGAATTCGCGCCGAAGAACAAGTTCACCGACCTGATCGAGGTGAACATCAACAACCTCGCGGCCGTCCCCTCCATCGTTTATGGTCTCTTGGGTCTGGCGGTCTTCATCAACTTCATGGGCCTTCCGCGCTCGGCTTCGCTGGTCGGCGGCCTGGTCCTGACGCTGATGACGCTTCCGACGATCATCATCGCCACCCGCGCTGCATTGAAGGCGGTTCCGCCATCGATCCGTGCGGCGGCTCTCGGCCTTGGCGCGTCGAAGATGCAGACCATCTTCCATCACGTCCTGCCGCTTGCCATGCCGGGCATTCTGACCGGCACGATCATCGGCCTGGCGCATGCTCTCGGCGAAACCGCACCGCTGCTCCTGATCGGCATGGTCGCCTTCGTCGCCAACTATCCGACGACGCCGATGGATCCGTCGACTGCCCTGCCGGTGCAGATCTACATGTGGGCAAACGAGGCGGAACGCGCCTTCGTCGAAAGAACTTCGGGAGCGATCATCATCCTGCTCCTGTTCCTCGTGGTCATGAATGTTGGTGCAATTCTGTTGCGTCGGCGCTTCGAACGCCGTTGGTAGGAGATCGACACAATGAATATGTTGTCAGAAGCAGCAGTTGAGAAGGCGCTGGACAAGAAGATGAATGAAGTCGCGTACAAGATGATTGGCAAGGACGTATCAGTCTATTACGGCGAGAAGCGCGCGCTTTTCGACGTGAACCTGAATGTCCGCGAAAACACGGTGACGGCGCTGATCGGCCCCTCGGGTTGCGGCAAGTCGACCTTCCTGCGCACGCTCAACCGCATGAACGACACGATCGAGGGCTGCCGCGTCACCGGCAAGATCACCCTTGATGAAGATGATATCTACGACAAGGAAATCGACGTCGTGGAACTTCGCGCCCGCGTCGGCATGGTGTTCCAGAAGCCGAACCCGTTCCCCAAGTCGATCTACGAAAACATCGCCTATGGCCCGCGTATCCACGGTCTTGCCCGCAACAAGGCGGATATGGACCAGATCGTCGAAGCCAGCCTTCAGCGCGCCGGCCTTTGGGCGGAAGTCAAGGATCGCCTGCATGAAGGCGGCACCGGCCTGTCCGGTGGTCAGCAGCAGCGTCTCTGCATCGCCCGTGCGGTTGCAGTTTCGCCGGAAGTCATCTTGATGGACGAACCCTGCTCGGCGCTCGACCCGATCGCCACCGCAAAGGTCGAGGAACTGATCCACGAACTGCGCGCCAACTATACGATCGTCATCGTCACCCACTCGATGCAGCAGGCCGCCCGCGTATCCCAGCGTACCGCCATGTTCCACCTCGGCCAGCTGGTCGAAGAGAACGACACGGACAAGATGTTCACCAATCCGGATGACCAGCGCACCCAGGATTACATCATGGGCCGCTTCGGCTGATTGGCCGTTGCCTGTTGCCCGCTGCTACGGATTTTGAGGACAAAGAGATGGTATCAAGTCATATCCTGTCGGCCTACGACGAAGAACTGAAGTATCTGCGCCGCCGCATCTCGGAAATGGGTGGCCTTGCGGAACAGATGTGCGGCGATGCCGTGCGCGCCCTGGTCAATGGTGACTCTGCCCTGGCCCAGAAGGTTATCTCCGACGACGTGATCCTGGATCACGCCGAGCGCGAGATCCAGGACAAGGCGATCGTCACCATCGCCAAGCGCCAGCCGATGGCTGCCGACCTGCGCGAAATCATCGGCACGCTGCGTATCGCAGCCGACCTGGAACGCGTCGGCGATCTCGGCAAGAACACCGCAAAGCGCGTCATTGCGGTTCAGGGCCATGGCGTTCCCCGCAAACTCGCCCGCGGTCTGGAACACCTCTCCGATCTCGCTGCCGTTCAATTGAAGGAAGTGCTGGACGTCTATGCCAGCCGCTCTGCCGAAAAGGCCGAAGCGATCCGCCTGCGCGATGAAGAAATCGACGCCATGTACACATCGCTCTTTCGCGAACTCTTGACCTACATGATGGAAGATCCGCGCAACATCACCACCTGCACGCATCTTCTGTTCTGCGCCAAGAACATCGAGCGTATCGGTGACCACGCGACCAACATCGCGGAAACCATCTACTACATGACGACGGGTGCTGTGCCGGAAGGCGAGCGTCCCAAGGACGATACGGCGAACACCGTCGGCGCGATTGCTGACTGATTTTGCCTGTCTGATGGAGTGTATCTAGTATGCAGCCGAGAATTGCGGTCGTGGAAGACGAGGAGGCGCTCAGCGTCCTCCTCCGTTATAATCTCGAAGCCGAGGGCTACGAGGTCGAAACCATTCTGAGAGGTGATGAGGCCGAAATCAGGCTTCAGGAGCGTGCTCCGGATCTTCTGGTTCTCGACTGGATGCTGCCAGGCGTTTCCGGCATCGAATTGTGCCGGCGCCTGCGCATGCGGCCAGAGACCGAGCGCCTGCCGATCATCATGCTGACAGCGCGCGGCGAGGAAAGCGAACGCGTTCGCGGTCTGGCGACCGGTGCCGACGACTATGTCGTCAAGCCCTTCTCTACGCCGGAACTGATGGCGCGCGTCAAGGCGATGCTTCGCCGTGCCAAGCCGGAGGTTCTCTCCAGCGTCTTGAAATGCGGTGATATCGAACTGGATCGCGAGACCCATCGCGTTCATCGCAAGAGCCGCGAAGTGCGTCTCGGGCCGACCGAATTCCGTCTCCTGGAATTCCTCATGGTCTCGCCTGGCCGTGTCTTCTCGCGCTCCCAGCTTCTGGATGGCGTCTGGGGCCACGATATCTATGTCGACGAACGCACCGTCGACGTGCATGTCGGCCGCCTGCGCAAGGCGCTGAACTTCTCCAACATGCAGGATGTCATCCGCACCGTTCGCGGTGCCGGCTATTCGATGGAATCCTGATACGCGGGATAGCATCTGGAATGCAGGTTTCTCAGCCCGAGTGCGGTCATCCGCCTCGGGCTGAAGCATTTCAAGCCTTGGCTTCTTCCTGCCACTCAGGCAGCGGAAAGATGCGGTCGTAGGCCAGATTGAAGAAGAAAGCATAGACCAGGTAGAACAGGGCGAACGAGATATCCATCACGAGCGCTTGCATCAGGCTCACGCCCAGATACCAAGCGATGAACGGCATGAGCACGATCAGCAGTCCGAGTTCGAACAGCACGGCATGTGCAACGCGCAGCGCCATGGTTTTCTGCGTACCGCCGCGATACGTCTGCATCAGGTGGTCGAAGCCGAGATTGTAGAGATAGTTCCAGCCGGTCGCCAGCGTTGCCGAAACGATCCCGACGACACCGATATGTTCGACCGGTATGCCGAAGACGAAAGAGGCGAGCGGTGTGAAAATCGCAAGCCCGATGATTTCGAAGCTGATTGCGTGACGAATACGGTCGCGTGTCGTGCGCATTTTATACCCCATTGGGTTATCCGGGTCGTCCCGGCATCAATGCCCATTCTGGGGGAGGTCGTCCTCACGCCTTTTCAGATAGGTGTTTGTGGCGCAGGAGGCAAGGCGCAGGCGGGCAAGGCTGCCTTGCAGAACCCGCAGCACGGCAAACAAAAAAGCGGGCCGAAGCCCGCTTGATCGTTGTTTATGGTGCCGAACTTAGGCCCGTGCAGCGCTCGGACGGCGGCGCTCGTTGACCGGCTGGTAGGCGAGCTTTGCATGGTAGGTGCAGTAAGGCGAATTATCCGGGGACTCACAGCCACAGAAGTGGAAATCGTCCGTCAGCGGATCGCCGACGGGCCACTTGCAGGTGCGTTCGGTCAATTCGGTCAGCGCCAGCTTGCGGGAAATCGGCAGGACAACGTTGGAAGCGGGACGGTAGACCAGTTCCTGCGAAGCCTCGAACTCGACCTCTTCCTTGAGTGCGGTTGCGCCGACCGGACGAGCGACCGGGCGTGCTGCCGGACGGGTGGCGAATGTCTGCTGGGGACGGGTAGTCGTTGCTGCTGGGCGCTTTGCCGTACGATTAGTCGCGATTGTGCCGCCCGCCTTTGCGCGGCCCGGCAGGTTGAGGCGATGGACCTTGCCGATCACGGCATTGCGGCTTACGCCTCCAAGTTGTGCGGCGATCTGGCTGGCGCTCAAGCCTTCCGACCACAACCTTTTCAGTTTTTCAACGCGCTCGTCCGTCCAGTTCATGCCCGTTCTCCGCCTTTGAACGTTGGTGGCATGCAGAATCCCTCACCAATGTCGCGCGACACATCTCGCAACAGGCACTATATCTATGCTTTTGGTGACTAGTTCCGCCGCATGCAGTCTAGTAATTGATCTTTAACCTAGAGGTCCGCAGACTCCGTGACAAGAGTCCCCGGAATCGCCACGAATCGATTTCCCGGTTTTCCCCAACTTGCTTTCCGGGAGAGTCATTTTTGTCACAGCTGTCGGCAGGGTTGCGTCCTTGCAGCAAAATGCCTTGAAACCCCAGATTTCCGTGAGTTTTATTGACATCACATGGATGAGTGGCGATAGTGCCGCGGCCGCCCCGAGGGCGGCATTTTGATTTTTTGAATATCCGCAATCGGATGCATTAGGAGTGAGCCGCCATGGCTGAATCTGCGCTTTTCGACACCTTTGCCCGGGCCCCGCTGCGCTTTGAGCGTGGCGAAGGCGTTTGGCTTGTGACGGAAAGCGGCGAGCGATATCTCGACTTCGGTGCGGGTGTCGCTGTCACGTCCTGCGGCCATGCCAATCCGCATCTGGTCGAAGCGCTGAAGTCGCAGGCCGAGAAGGTCTGGCATCTGTCCAATCTTTATGAAATCCCGGAGCAGGAGCGCTTGGCGCGCCGTCTGGTCGACGCAACCTTTGCGGATAAGGCCTTCTTTACCAATTCGGGTGCGGAAGCGCTGGAATGTGCAATCAAGACGGCCCGCCGTTATCACTATTCCAAGGGGCATCCGGAAAAATTCCATATCATCACTTTTGAAGGTGCCTTCCACGGCCGCACGATCGCAACGATCGCAGCCGGTGGCCAGGAGAAATATATGGAAGGCTTCGGCCCCAAGGCTCAGGGTTTTGATCAGGTGCCCTTCGGTGATCTCGATGCGTTGAACGCTGCGATCAACGAGAACACCGGCGCTCTGTTGATCGAGCCGATCCAGGGCGAGGGCGGTGTGCGTCCGGTTCCGAAGGAATTCATGCGCGAGCTGCGCCGCATCTGCGACGAAAAGGGTCTTCTTTTGATCCTCGACGAAGTTCAGACCGGCGTCGGCCGTACCGGCAAGCTCTTTGCCCATGAATGGGCCGGCATCACCCCGGACATCATGGCGATCGCCAAGGGTATTGGCGGCGGCTTCCCGTTCGGCGCATGCCTTGCAACGGCAGAAGCCGCATCCGGCATGAAGCCCGGCATCCACGGCACCACCTATGGCGGCAACCCGCTGGCCATGGCCTGTGGCAATGCGGTGCTTGATATCGTGCTCGCCGACGGTTTCCTGGAAAACGTTCGCGATGTTGCACTCGTTTTCCGTCAGGGCCTTGCAGCGCTCAAGGATCGTTTCCCGACCGTGATCGAAGATATTCGCGGCGAGGGCCTGTTGCTCGGTATCAAGGCAAAGGTGCCGGCCGGCGACCTGATCTCCGGAATGCGCGATCAGCACATGCTGGCCGTCATGGCAGGCGATAACGTCGTCCGCATTCTGCCTCCGCTTGTCGTCACCGCCGAGGAAGCGCGCGAAGGTCTTCGCCGTATCGAGCGTGCTGCCGAAACGCTGTCGGCTGAACAGCTGAAGAAATCCGCTTAAGAATACGTAGAGAGGGCGCCTTCCGGTTCCCTCCGTTAGGGAACAAGGTAATGGCATCTCCCAAGCATTTTCTCGATCTTTCCGCCGTGTCGGCGGGTGACCTGCGCTCCATCCTCGATGATGCAAAGGTGCGAAAGCAGGCAACCAAAGCCGGCACGGCTGACAAGCCGCTGGCCGGCAAGATGCTGGCCATGATTTTCGAGAAGCCGTCGACCCGCACGCGCGTTTCCTTCGATGTCGGCATGCGTCAGCTTGGCGGTGAGACGCTGTTCCTGTCGGGTACCGAGATGCAGCTCGGCCGCGCCGAAACGATCGGCGACACCGCCAAGGTCCTATCGCGTTATGTCGACGCGATCATGATCCGCACTACCGATCACAAGCGCCTTCTGGAACTGGCCGAACATGCCACCGTGCCGGTCATCAACGCGCTGACAGACGACACCCATCCCTGCCAGATCATGGCCGACCTGATGACCTTCGAAGAACATCGCGGTCCCGTCGCCGGCAAGACGATTGCCTGGACCGGCGACGGCAATAACGTGCTGCATTCGCTGGTCGAAGGTTCGGCCCGTTTTGGCTACCGCATGAATATGGCCGTTCCGATGGGTTCCGAGCCGCATGACAAGTTCCTCAACTGGGCGCGCAACAACGGCGGCGAGATCATGCTCACCCACGATGTCGAGCGCGCGGTCGCGGGCGCCGATGTCGTCGTCACCGATACCTGGGTGTCGATGAACCAGGAACACAAGGCGCGGGGTCACAACATCTTCCAGCCCTATCAGGTCAATGAAGCGCTGATGAAGCAGGCCAAGGCCGATGCGCTGTTCATGCACTGCCTGCCCGCCCACCGCGGAGAGGAAGTCACCGATGCCGTGATCGACGGCCCGCAGTCGGTCGTCTTCGACGAGGCTGAAAACCGTCTCCACGCCCAGAAGTCCATTCTGGCCTGGTGCTTCGGCGCAATCTGAGCCGGCACCGGCCCCGGTCTTGAATTGGCTTGAAGCCGGCACCATCTGTCGGCTTTCAAATGCGCCGTGCTCTCATGCAGGCGCTTCAACTGACATGTCCCCGGCACTTTCGAGCGGCCCAGCGGTTCCGCTTGCCGGCCTGTTTGTGTAAATGTCTGGGACAGGACCCGAGACGATCGGCGTGAAGGAGTAAGATGATGGCGGAAGCAACTGTGGAACTGAAGGACCTCCACTTTGCCGGAGACGACAGGGTTATTCCCTTCCAGGTCGAAGGCCTGGATGTTCGTGGCCGTGCGGTGCAGCTCGGGCCGCTCCTGAACACCATTCTCGGTCGTCATGATTATCCCGCACCCGTCGCGCGGCTTCTAGCCGAGGCGCTGGTGCTGACGGCGCTGCTCGGGACCTCGCTGAAATTCGAAGGCAAATTCACCATCCAGACCAAAGGTGACGGGCCGGTCGATCTTCTCGTGGCCGATTTCTCCACGCCGGATGCCCTTCGCGCCTATGCCCGTTTTGACGAGGATGCGCTGGCTGCCGCCATCAAGGATGGCAGGATCTCCCCGCCGGAACTTCTCGGAAACGGCGTGCTGGCCTTCACCATCGACCAGGGCAAGGGAATGCAGCCCTATCAGGGCATCGTGCCGATGGACGGCTCGTCGCTGGAAGAAATCGCCGGTGTCTATTTCCGTCAGTCAGAACAGATCCCGACCCGTGTTCGCCTCGGCGTGGCCGAGCTTTTCGACCGCGATGAGGACGGCAAGCCGCGTCATAACTGGCGGGCAGGCGGTCTGGTCGCCCAGTTCCTACCCCAGGCGCCGGAGCGCATGCGTCATCCGGATCTCCACGGCGGTGATGGCGACGAACGCGATACCAGCGTCACCGATGATGCCTGGGATGAAGCCCGTTCGTTGGTCGAGACGATCGACACTGACGAGCTGACCGATCCGCAGGTCGCGATCGAACGGCTTCTCTATCGCCTGTTCCACGAGCGTGGCGTGCGGGTTTATGAACCGCAGACGGTCTTCGATCGCTGCAGCTGCTCGCGCGAGAAGATCAAGGGCGTGCTCGCCGGCTTCACGGCGGAGGAAATCGAGGCAAGCCAGGAAGACGGCCAGATCGCCGTCACCTGCGAATTCTGCTCGACGACCTATCGTTACGAACTGGCGGAATTCGCTCCGGCGTAAGAGTAAGGGATATCGGCGTTGCTGACTGTTGAGGCTGGAGACTGGAGGCTGCTGATAGAAGATGGGGGACTTCCGGATCTTTACCAAAGCTACGTTGGCAACGCCGTTTTTGTCGATCGCGTGGTTCCAGTCAAGGACAGCGGGCGAGACCTGTTTGTCGCCATTAAAGCAAAAGCTGATCGCGCCGGTGCTTCCCATCTATGGCCTGAGATGGTCATAACTCAGAGGTATCAAGATGCTCAGGGTACATTAAGACCCGGTATCCTGCTTGTTCCCGAAGCATCGATGTTATTTGTGGGAGCAGGAGAATGCCTGCTGGGATATAATCTGCTCAGCCGAAAGAGAGTATTCGAAGACTGGACCGAATGTGGCTTCTTCGGCTGGAGTCGGCAGGGTGACTATATCCTGATGTCCGCGGAACTGGAGTTCGCTGTTTGGAAAGTCACTGGTGAAAAACTTTGGTCGACCTTTGTTGAGCCGCCATGGAGTTGGGAGGTTTCAGGCATGAACATCAAGTTGGATGTCATGGGAACGCGAAAAGCACTTCTGTTGGAGACTGGAATTTCAGCCGATGGTCAATAAGGGCCGCCCGGTCATCAGAGCCTTAGTTTAGCACCCGGTTCAGCCCGGGTGAATCCAGCGAGAAGGCGGGGATGTCGACCTTGAAGACCTCGCCTTCTTCCGTCTGCATGTCGTAATAGCCGAACATCATGCCGGATGGCGTGTCCAGTGGGCAGCCCGATGAATATTCATAGCTGTCGCCCGGCTGCAGGCGCGGCTGTTCTCCGACGACGCCAAGCCCGTCCACTTCGTCGACCAGACCGTTCTGGTCGGTAATATGCCAGTAGCGGTGAACCAGCTTTACCGTATGGATCGAGTGGTTCTCGATGACAATGCGATAGCCCCAGACATAGCGGCTCTCTTCCGGACTGGATTGCTCCTCCAGATAGAACGGCTCGACGGCAACTTCTATGTCTCTTGTCCGGGCGCGATACATGGACAAATACCTCAAAACTACAGCGCCGGATATCGTTTCTTGCACGTCAACCACGCCGTAGAACATGGAATCTACATCCCCGCATATCGTACACACAGCATCGAACGTCAAGAAAACTCGCGGTTTACACGAGAAACTGTGATCTGTTCTTGGAATTAGGGATAACTGATATGGTGAATCCGAAAACCGGATTCACCATATCGACGGGCCGAAAAGACCTCAGATAGAAGCCAGAGCCTTGGCAAAATCTTCAAGCAGATCCTCGCCGTCCTCAATGCCGGCCGAGAAGCGCACGGTGCCGGGCGAAATGCCAAGCTCTGCACGCGCCTCGTCGGTGAGGTTCTTGTGCGTCGTTGTTGCCGGATGTGTGATCAGGCTGCGCGTATCGCCGAGATTGTTGGAGATTGTCACCACGTCCAGCGCGTTCTGCAGCTTGAAAGCAGCTTCCTTGCCGCCCTTCAGCTCGAAGCAGACCAGGGTCGATCCGCCGCTCATCTGCTTGGCGATGATGTCGGCCTGCGGATGGTCCTTGCGGCCCGGATAGATGACTTTGGCGACATGCTTGTGCTCTGCCAGGAAGTCGGCGATCTTCGAGGCGTTGTCCGTCTGCGCCTTGACGCGGATCGGTAGCGTCTCAAGTCCCTTGATCAGCGTCCAGGCGGTAAACGGCGACATGGCCGGACCCGTGTGGCGATAATAATCCTGCAGATGCTCGTCCACCCATTCCTTGTCTGAAAGGATCACACCGGCAAGGCTGCGGCCCTGGCCGTCGATATGCTTGGTGGCCGAGTAGACGACGATGTGAGCGCCGAGTTCCAGCGGCTTCTGGAAAAGCGGCGTGGCGAACACGTTGTCGACCACCACCTTTGCGCCGATCTGGTTGGCAAGCTTTGCCACGCCGGCAATGTCGACGATCTCGAGCGTCGGGTTGGTCGGGCTTTCGAGGAAGAACACCTTGGTATTCTTCTGGATCGCTTTCTCCCAATTGGCGAGATCGCGGCCGTCGATGAGCGTGCATTCGATGCCGTAGCGCGGTGCGAGCGTCTCGACCACCCAGCGGCACGAGCCGAACAGCGCGCGGGCTGCAACGATATGATCGCCGGCCTTCAGCTGGCAGAGCAGGGCGGCGGAAACGGCGGCCATGCCGGATGCCGTGGCGCGGGCTTCTTCCGCACCTTCCAGCGCACACATGCGCTTTTCAAACATGTCATTGGTCGGGCTGCCGTAGCGGGCGTAAATGTAACCTTCGGTCTCGCCCTTGAAGCGCGCTTCCGCGGCTTCCGAACTGTCGTAGGCAAAGCCCTGGGTGAGATAGATCGCTTCAGACATTTCGCCATATTGCGAACGCAGCGTACCGCCGTGGACGAGTGTAGTTGCCGGGCGCCATTTGTTTGTCATGCTAGTCCTCAATCCAAAACAAAAAAACCGGCCGCGAAAGCAGACCGGTTTTAGCAACCCGGTCTTTTTAGCCACTTGTTTAACGTGGCTGCAAGCCGACCGGCAAATCACCACGGGATAAAGCTGGCTTACGCCTCGCATTGGCTTGCGTCAATGCCCTGCATTTGGTTTTGTCACCGCCAAATTTTGAAAGAAACGATCATGGCTCGCGACACGGGAATTCTGGCGGACCGCGCAATTGCGGCGCTCTTCGAAACGGGACGGCTGGTCTCCGAACGGGATCTCGACCGCGATCAGATTCAGCCGGCCAGCTTGGACCTTCGTCTGGGTGCCAAGGCATTTCGCGTGCGCGCCTCCTTCATGCCAGGTCCAAACAGCCTCGTTTCCGATAAGCTCGACCGGTTGAAGCTGCATGTTGTCGATCTGTCGGAGGGCGCGGTTCTGGAAACCGGCTGCGTCTATATCGTGCCGCTGATGGAAAGCCTCGATCTGCCGGCAAATATGTCGGCGTCGGCAAATCCTAAATCCTCGACCGGCCGTCTCGATATCTTCACCCGCGTCATCACTGATCATGCGCAGGAATTCGACAAGATTCCGGTCGGTTACCGCGGCCCGCTCTATCTCGAAATCTCGCCGCGCACTTTCCCGATCGTAGCCCGACAGGGTTCGCGCCTGTCGCAAATCCGCTTCCGCATCGGCAATGCCCTCCTGTCAGAACCTGAACTCTTGCATCTGCACGAGACCGAAACGCTGGTCGCATCCTCGACGCCGAACGTGTCCGGCGGCGGTATCGCGCTGTCGATCGATCTCAAGGGTGATGCGAATGGCCTGATCGGTTATCGTGGCAAGCATCACACGGCCGTAGTCGATGTCGACAAGAAGGCCCAGCACGATGTTTTCGATTTCTGGGAGCCGCTCTACAGCCGCGGCCGCAACGAGCTGATCCTCGATCCGGATGAGTTCTACATCCTCGTCTCCCGCGAGGCCGTGCATGTGCCGCCGCTTTATGCCGCAGAGATGACCCCTTTCGATCCGCTGGTCGGCGAATTCCGCGTCCATTACGCAGGTTTCTTCGATCCAGGCTTTGGACACGAAGCCGCAGGCGGACGAGGCAGCCGCGCCGTCCTGGAAGTCCGCAGCCACGAGGTGCCCTTCATCCTCGAAGACAGCCAGATCGTCGGACGCCTCGTCTACGAGCATATGCTGCAGGCTCCGGAAGGCCTCTACGGCTCGGGCCTCGGCTCGAACTATCAGGCGCAGGGTCTGAAACTCTCCAAGCATTTCCGCGGCTGAGCGTCACGCTCGATCCCGGTTGGGCGTTTCGAACCGGATCTGCTCGACCAATCCCGATGCCGCAGACAACCCACCCGGCCTTGACAGCCGCGATCCGTTGTTGGAAACCTGCAGGCGAAAGCGGGTGTAGCTCAATGGTAGAGCAGCAGCTTCCCAAGCTGAATACGAGGGTTCGATTCCCTTCACCCGCTCCAGCGTTTTTTCCATCAGTGTTTATTAAAATGACAAAGTGCCTAGGAAGATAAGGTTAGGCACGCGCGTGCGTGTAGCTACGTGCAACGATGTGCCGTGACCGCCACTTTCGGTAAAGGCGGTGCAGTTTATTTGTCGCGGCCGGACCCCTTGCTGATCAGCTTATGCTCTTCTTCTTGGATGAGGTTTAAAAGCGTTTGCCGCTCCAGAGCGGTCCAGCTCCGTTCCTCCAGCAGCTTTTTATAGCGCTCGATATTCTTGCGCGCGATGAAATCCTCCAAGCATGGCTCCCTGCAATGATTATCGCACTGCGTAAAATTCCATCCGCTTGTTCCTAATCAAAGAATCTGCCGATGGAGCGGGTCATAACTTGCAGCGATAGAGGTGCGACGCACTGACAAAAGTCAGTTTGAGAGCGACTTTTGTGCGACCACCTAGACTGTTAGGTTAAAATGAAATTCCGTGCCGCGCGAACCGATCAGCCGAGTTTGGCTCTTCGGGCTGAACATCCATGGCAGTCGAGTGACCAAAATGGATCGACTATCGAACTGCTACCTAGCGAGAGGACTGAGCTTCTGCTGCTTGGGGAACTTCTCACAGTAAAGGCTCACTCCGCTCCGATTTTCATGCAGGGCGAACGAGCAAAACATCTGTATTATCTGGATGAGGGAGTTGTTCAGGGAAGGCATACGATCCGTAACGGGGTTCGACAAAGCGTGGCGTTGTTTTGGCCCGGTGACTTCTTCGGTTTGCCTCGTGATGGCTGTTTTTTCAACTCGGCGGAAGCCGTAACCAATTGCACAGCGTATAAATTTCCCATCAAGGATTTGGAGAAGTATCTTCCACGCCGCCCTCGTATCCAGCAGAAATTGCTTTTAAAGGCCAGTCATGACATTCGGCTGGCTCAACGGCGGCTTGTTGTTATGGGAGCACTCGACGTTACACGACGGCTCGCGGTTTTTCTCGTCGACTGCTGCGGCCATGCTCAACATTTCGACGATGAAAATCAGGTGCTTACGGTACCAATATCCAGGCATGATATCGCTGACCACATCGGAACTTCAGCGGAGACCGTAACACGAGCGATGAAAACGTTGGAGAAGAAGGGCTTGGTGCGGCGAATTACGCCGTGGCAGCTGGAACTCAGAATGTCCGAGCTGTTCGCTTTTTCTGGGCTAGACTGAAGGCTGTGGTCTCAGCGTTCCAGCACCGCAGCCGGATAAGGCCATCAACGACCACCCGTCTCGGTTGGTATGCCAGCTTGGTTTCAGGGCGCGGGATATCGATTACGAATCGCGCGCATGTAATAGTTGCCAGGCGAACTTGCATCACACAGATCGGCGATGACAACGGCGGGAACCTCGCAAAACTCGCGAACCTGCCCGTTGGACATGAATACCGTCATGCGGAAAGACATTTCGTCATACTCGACGGAATCGATAAGCTTTGATCTGAGATGGATACGCATGAGTTCCCATCCTGTTTCGCCGGCCTCCCTGCATTGAAAATAGTCGGGCATGCCATCGAGTCAATAATGATTGAATTCATCTATCAAGATGTTTGGCAGTGCTTGCATGTGTAGGCCTGCGATTGGGAAATGAAATTCAAGTAAATAAATGATTGTTGTGTTGCGGGTCTGGAAGATCATCGTGACAATACGCGAGGCCGCTTCCATTGGTGTAGTGTATATATCGGAAATGTGAGCGGAAGTTTGGTTCGACTTTGATTTTTGAGAATGCGTGCGGCATCTTTCGCGTATTGATGTGATGGATGACGCCAGACAATTCTGACGATGCACGTTATTTCGGGAAAAGGATTTCCATGCAGAAGTTTGTCGCATTCCTTGGTCTCCTCATCGCATTTTTGAGCTTCTCGGCATCCGCCTCTTCGACGAACCTCCTATTCGGGCGGGGCGTCAATCTGGTCGGGAATAACGGTTATTATTCCCACTCCACTACTTGGGCGACCGATGAGGGAATGAAATATTACCTGGGCAAGGGCATGCGCGTTTTCCGACTGGTTTTCGCCTGGGAATGGATTCAGCCAAGGCTCGACGGAGATCTCGATCCAACCGTGCTTGCGGCGCTTGAACGGGAGGTCGATTTTCTGACGGGTGCCGGGGCCACGGTCATCGTCGATGTGCATAACTTCATGCGCCGGGACCTCAATTTCGACAGGCAACCGAAGAACGAGGTCATCATAGGCGAGGCTCAGGAAGTCTCGGCGGCCCATTTCTCTGATCTCTGGGTCAGGCTCGCTATGAAATTCAAGACAAATCCCCGCGTCATGTTCGGCATCATGAATGAGCCGCACGATGTGGACGGCATCAAGCTTGCTGCGACCTACAATACGGTGCTGAAGGATATTCGCGCAACCGGCGCGACCAATACGATCCTATTGGATGGATACGGTTTCGCCCATGACCTGTCCTGGACGGGGCGACCGCTTGGAAAACCGCTCGGGCCGCTCGTCCGTGATCCCGGCAACAACCTGGTCATCGACGTTCACCGTTATCTTGACGACTACAGTGCCGGACAGAAACAGACCTGCAATCCCGGATCGGGTGCCACAGTTCTGGTCGAGTCGACGGAATGGGCGCGCGCCAACAGGATGCGGTTGTTTCTCGGGGAATTCGCGGTGGCCAGGAATGAGGCCTGCTATAAGGAGCTGCGAGACCTTCTGGCATATTTTGCCGCCAACTCCGATGTTTGGACCGGCTACACCTGGTTTGGTGTCTATGCCGGACAGAAAGGCTACCATACGCCTGATCAGGGCTTCTGGTATTCGATCGATCCGGGCGGTCCCGATGCGCAGGACTTTTCCGGCGCAACGCCGGATGATCCGCGCATGAAGATCCTGCTCGAAGGTCCGTGAGGCCGGTAGAACGTCCGGATGCATTCGACGCAAATTGTCGTCATGCGGTTTCAGTCTGTTGATGTCGGCGCATGCGGTGTCTTGTTCCAGTGGAACGGATTGGTCTTGAGCTCGATCACCGCCCGCCAGGCGGCAGCCGAGATCATCAGCCAATAGAATGGCACCATCACCCACCGCCAGCCGATCTGCCGCTTTTCATGGTCGATCATCGAACCGACCCCCAATCCCAGGAAGATCAGGTAGCTTCCGAGGATGTTGACGAAATCCATGACGAACAGTGAGACGATACCGAGTGGCAGATCGTTTTTGGGTGCGTCGAACATCGCCGATGCCCCGAGCCACAGGAAAACAAAGATCAATGGGTGAAGCAATGCCGAGATCAGCATCCCGCCCACCATCAGCTGGAAAGTCACAAAAGCAGCCAGGCCCATCTCCCGCATCAGCCTCGCCGGATCGCGCATCAGCACCAGCCATGTCTGCAGCCAGCCTTTATACCAGCGGGCGCGTTGCGCCATCCAGACAGAAACCTGTACCGGCGCGTCCTCCAGTGTCTGGCAGGTCAACACGTCCGAACGGTAGCCGAGCCGATAGAGGCGCAGCCCCATATCCGCGTCCTCGGTCACATTATATGGATCCCAGCCGCCGACTTTCTTCAATATTTCGGTTTTGAAATGGTTGGACGTTCCTCCGAGCGGCAGGGGCATTCGTCGTCTGGCGAGCATTGGTAGAAGGCCCCGGAACAGTGCGGAATATTCAAGCGAGAACAGTGCGCTGAGCGGTGATTTCCGGGCATTGGCAATGATCAGCGGCGCCTGCAGGCATGCCAGTTCGGGTGGTCCTTTGACAAAGGTCGCGTGCGCTTCGCGCAATTGCAGGGGGTGCGGCCGGTCTTCTGCGTCATATATGGCCAGAAATTCACCCCGTGCCGAAGAAAGCGCATAGGTAAGTGCCTTGGGCTTGGTTCGCGGACCGATTGGCGGCACAGTGACGATTTCGAACTGTGGTCCAGGTTCAAGCGCGGTCAGCGCGGCAATCGTCTCGGCGTCGTCGTCCTCGCAGACGAGCTTGATATCGATGAGTGTATGGGGCCAGTCGAGCCGTTCGAGGCAGGCTATGAGTTGGCCGACGACGGGGGCTTCTCGGTAAAGCGCCACCATGACCGTGTAGCGCGGTAACGGGCCGGCTTTCAGGTTGAACCTGGTTGCAGGGCTCGGCAGATGCATCTTCAAAGCAAGCGCCGTCAGCCGCAGCAATAGCGAAGCAAGATAGGTCAGCGACAGAATGATATGCAGGCTGAGAAGCGTCACGACCGGTATGATAAGGAAGGCCGCAATCGTTCCGGCAACGAGCGCACCTGCGAAAAATCCCTGCTTACCCGAAAGCACCGTCCGGGCGGAAAAAGCTGGTTGCCGCTCGAAAAGCCCGTTGGTCGTTTCCTGCCCGCGCCGTCCGGCTCCCGCAGCCCACACCGCCTTGCGAATGGCGCCTGGTGTCGTGATGGCAAGGTTCCGGCCGAGCATGGGCATGGTGGTCAGGGCTGCGGCAAGTTCTGCCAGTCGCGCCGCCTCCGGCACGATGACGGTTTCCGGCGCCCGACTGCGATGAGCAAGCCGGATCATGGTCGGACGTATAAGCTGGCTGTCCAGCGTCATTGCGTCCTGCACAAGGCGAGGATCGATCGTGTCGATGAAAGGCAACCGCAGCAACCGCGCGATCGCGCCGTAATAAGCCTCTTCGCGCACCTCGCCGGAGCGCAGCAGCTCGGCCTCGATCGACGTGCCGTGACGCAGCGCCCGCTCGCGCATTCGGGCAATCATCGGCTTGGAGAAACCGAGAGCAGCAAGAACCGCGGCCTCCGCTTCCGGAGGATCCGGATCGGCGTCGCCGCGAAACTCTTGGTCATTGGCCTGCCGGTCGTCTGAACCGCCGTTCGGCAAGCTCGTGGCAGGCTCATCGTCACAGACCGCCGATCCCTGCGGCGGATATTCCCCGAAGCGCATGGTTCTGTTACACCGTCCCCAAGGAGCACCCGATAGGTGCGCTCCTGCCTGACCCACAGACGATCATAATGAGGCACCGGATGATTACATCCCTAGTTTGGCGGGGGGCGCGCGATCTCTTTGCAGCTTTCGTGATGTTGGTGGCCGCTTTCGCATCACCCGGGACGAGCCTTGCATCCGAAAGCGGAAATCGCCTCCCGCTAATGTTCGACAGCCGCGAACGCGTGGCTCGCCCGGATCTGTCGACGATCGTTCGCCTGCGCATTCTGACAACCGTTGATTTTCCGCCTTTCAACTTCACCGACCAGACGGGGCGCCTATCCGGTTTCAACGTCGATCTTGCCCGCGAAATCTGCGCTGAACTAAAGCTTGAGGCCAAATGCCAGATCCAGTCCATACCGTTCGACGAACTGGAAAGGACGTTGGAGGCCAATGGCGGTGAGGCGGTGATGGCGGGCATCGCGGTCAATCAGGACCGGCGGGAGCGTTTTTTGTTCTCCCGCTCCTATATCGGCATCCCGGCGCGTTTTGCCAAAAGCCGCTCGGCCGACATACCGGGCGACACTGCTCCAGCACTCGCCGGGCGTCGTGTCGGCGTAGTCAAGGAAACCGCACATGAGGCGATGCTCAAGGCATTTTTTCCAGGCATCATCGCCGTGTCGTTCGAAACCGGTGAGGCAATGACTACGGCCTTGAAGGAAAAAAAGATCGACGCCGTTTTTTCCGATGGATTGAGATTGCCCTTCTGGGTCGCCAGCGACGCTTCTGAAAAATGCTGCATGCTTTTCGACGGCCCTTATCTTTCGGAAAAATTCCTGGGCGAGGGCCTCTCCGTCATGGTGCGTCGCACCGACCCGCTTCTCGTCTCGGCCTTCGATCAGGCACTCGCCGAGCTGTCCCGTAACGGCAGGCTGCAGGATCTTTATCTGCGCTATTTTCCAAACGGGTTATATTGAACTGGGAATTTGTTCCTGTCTCCCGTAACGGAGAAAGCAGGGACCTCACTGGCTCGCCCAGATTATGCGGGCCATCCACTCCACATCGGCAAGATCAAAGGTCCGGTTGGGATGCTCCGGGTTGAGCGACATCACTTCGACGCTTTTCGGGCTCTGGCGTGCCAGCACCTTGGCCATCACTTCACCTTCCTTGGTTTTCAACACGACGCGGTCGCCGCGTCTCACCTGCGCCCCCGGCTCGACAATCAGCACGTCACCGTCGCGATAGAGCGGCATCATCGATTCCCCCTGCACTTCGAGCGCATAGACGCCCACCTTGCGTGACGGATCTACGGGAAACTCGACGACATCCCAGCCCTGTCCGGCCGGAAATCCGCCATCGTCGAAAAAGCCGCCTGCTCCCGCCTGGGCGAAGCCAAGCAGCGGAATATTGCCGGCCTGCGGCGGAAAATTACCCTCGGGTATCTGGTTGCGGCCGCCAGCGGGCAGATAGCTCATGAATTGGTCGATCGTGGCCCCGGTTGCATCGAGTACTTTCGAGATCGATTCCGTCGAGGGCCAGCGCAGCCGCCCGTCAGGCCCCAGACGCTTCGAACGGTTGAACGAGGTCGGGTCCAGTCCAGCCCGCCTTGCAAGCCCGGATGGCGTCAGTTGATGACGTTCGGCAAGCCTGTCGATCGCGTTCCATATGGCGTCATGTGACAGCATTTTCGCCCGTGCCCTGGCCTTTACAAGGCTCCAGTCCGCGACCGCTTGAAGAGGGGCGCTTTGCAGCCTTCAATCAGAGGTGACGCGCTCACCGATCCCGGCTTCTGCGTCAATGCCAAAGAGCGTCTCCGGCACGCCTGATTTTAGCCGAAGGTCACGTGAACGTAAAGCTCGAAGAGGAATAAAATCCTTTTTCTACTTACGCCACCATGGCCATGTTGATCTTGCCGAGCTTGATCACGGCCTGGGTCCGGCTGTCGACATTGAGCTTCAGAAGGATTGCCGAGACATGCGCCTTGATCGTCGCTTCCGAGACGCCAAGTTCATAGGCGATCTGCTTGTTGAGCAGGCCTTCGGCAAGCATGGTCAGCACCCTGTTCTGCTGTGGTGTCAGCGTCTTCAGCCGGTCGAGAATTTCGATCAGCATCGGATCGTCCTCCGGCTGGCTGGTGTCGCTGCCGGGTGAGAATATCCCGCCGTCGAGCACGGTCTTTACCGCCATGCGGATGTCGTCGAGTCCGGATGACTTCGGAATGAAGCCGGATGCCCCCAGTTCTATCGACCGGCGCACGGTGCCGCTGTCGTCCGTTGCCGAAACGATGACGATAGGAAGCGCCGAAAACTGCGCCCTCAATGTCATCAGCCCCGAAAACCCGCTGACCCCTGGCATGGCGAGGTCAAGCAGCATCAGGTCGGCATCCGGGTGTTCGTCTGCTGCCTTGAGCGCGGCGGAAAACTCGCCGCATTCGATGATGGTGACATCCTCCGCCATGGCCTGAAGCGTCTGCACGAGCGCGCCGCGAAACAGGGGATGATCGTCTGCGATGATGATTTTGAGTGTCTGCATTCCCACGCCTCCTCCCAAAGGCATAGTTGTGCTGGGATGAAGATCCCGGGCCCTCCTCAAGGCCTGCGTCAATTTGTAACGCCGTTGACGAACCGAAACAAGGGTGACGTTCGACTGCTGCACATCTTCTGCGAGTGGAGCCTTCCGTGATCTGTATCGATTCTGCGACAGGTCGCTTGGCGCGTCAGGTTCTGTCCGGTTGCGGCGCGGGGTTAGGCTCTCCGGTAAATTCGCGCACGATACCCATGAAAGTCCGCATGAAACGCTCCATGATCGATAGCGACCGGTCAACCTCCGCGTCGCTCGGCAATCGCCCCGGCGGTGTCTGGCTGAAGCGTTCCTCGAGCGCCGTTACGCGTTTTTCCAGGAGGTCGAGTTCCTTCTCATACGCCGCGCGCTCGTCCGGTGCCATCCGGCAGGTCAACTCGTTGTTTTCTTGGCCGCAGGTGGTGATCGCCCCGGTCTCCGTGTCCAGCCGCACGATGCCCTGGTCCGTCCGCTCAAGCTGGAACCTCTGCTGTGCCTCCGCCCCCGTTGAAAAGAGCAAGGCACCGGTCAGAGAGGCGGCAGCAATGCTGATTGCTGAAATGCGCATTTTGTCTCCTCCGATAGTAATGGACTTTTAGCCGCCTTTGCGGCAAACGATCCGCAACGCCGCTTATCTGCTCTAACGGGTTCGCAGGCCTCAAAGTTCTCACAGGCCCTAAATCTCAATGGAGATGTGTGATGACGGATACCGTTTACAAGATCGTGCCCGAAACCATCTGGCGGGAAGCCAAGGCGAGGGGTGTCTTCGAAGGGGCCGAGATCGATCACCGTGACGGTTATATCCATTTTTCCACCGGCACCCAGGCACGCGAAACGGCAAGACTGCATTTCGCCGGCATGACGGGACTGATGCTGGTCGCGGTGGATTCGCGTCCTCTTGGCGAAGACCTGAAATTCGAGCCGTCCCGTGGCGGCGATCTTTTCCCTCACCTTTATGGCAGCCTGCCGCTTTCGGCGGTGATCTGGGAGATGCCACTCCTGATCGGCGTTGACGGCCAGCATGCCTTTCCGGAGAAAATGCCATGATTGGCCGCCTTGCGGGAATTGCCTCCCGCAGCCTTTTCGTTTTCGATCCCGAAATCGCCCACAACCTGTCGATTGCCGCTCTGAAAACCGGTATCTCGCCGGTCTGTCCGCCAAGGCCCGATTCACGTTTGGCACAGACAGTTGCCGGCATCCGGTTCGAAAACCCGGTCGGTCTCGCCGCGGGTTACGACAAGAATGCCGAAGTGCCGGATACGCTTCTGAAGCTCGGCTTCGGCCATGTCGAAGTCGGCACGCTGACGCCGAAACCGCAGGTGGGCAATGACAAGCCGCGGCTTTTCCGCCTGGTCGAGGATCGCGCCGTTATCAACCGCTTCGGCTTCAACAATCAGGGCCATGACGCAGTTTTCGCGCGCCTCAGCGCCCGTGGCAACGCAAAGGGCATCGTTGGGGTCAATATCGGCGCCAACAAGGACAGCGCCGATCGCATCGCCGATTACGTTCTGGGCATCCGGCGTTTCTATTCGCTGGCGACCTACTTCACCGTCAACATTTCCTCGCCCAACACACCCGGCCTGCGTGACCTGCAGGCGCGTGAAAGCCTGGCGGCGCTTCTTTCCGCCGTGCTTGCTGCCCGAAATGAAGAGGCGGACCGTGCCGGAAAGCGCCTGCCGGTCTTCCTGAAGATCGCGCCGGACCTGACCGAAGAAGGCCTCGACGATGTAGCAGCCGAAGCGCTCGCCCATGATCTCGACGGCCTGATCGTTTCCAACACCACGCTTTCGCGCGAAGGCCTGAAGGATCAGGTTCAGGCAAAACAGGCCGGCGGCATGTCCGGTGCTCCGCTATTCGCCAAGTCTACGGCGGTGCTCGCCCGCATGCGCAAGCGTGTCGGGTCGGACCTCCCGATCATCGGTGTCGGTGGGGTGGGAAGCGCCGAGAACGCATTGGAAAAGATCCGCGCCGGTGCCGATCTCGTTCAGGTCTATTCCTGCATGGTCTATGAAGGACCGGCCCTGCCGGGCGATATCAATCGCGGTCTGTCGAAACTGCTCGACCGTGACGGCATCGCTTCGATCCGCGATCTGCGCGATAGCCGCGTCGATCACTGGGCCTCCCAGCCGATCTAATCAGCCGGAAAGCACCATAGCCCAATAGGGCCTGCCGTCCTTGGCCGGCGCCATGGCGACGCCGAGCCCGCGATAGTTACCGAGCATGTTTTCCAGATGCTTGGGACTGTCGATCCAGGCCTGTACGGCGGCTTCCACCGATTTCTGCCCGGCTGCGATGTTTTCCGCTGCCGGCAGCGCCACATCGCTCTTTTTCATCCGTGCGCCAAAATCGTCTCCGAAGCCGATCAGGTGCTTCATCTCCTGCGCCTTCGCCATCCGGATCGCTTGGATACCTGCCGCCTTGCGCGCCGACGTATCGAGAGAAAGTCCCGAAAGTCCCTTGGATGCGCGCAGCCTGTTGACCATCGGCAGTGCAGCTACCGTATCGTCCTCGGAACCCGGCGTCGGCGTCATGACGGCAGTCGTGGAACAGCCGGCAAGCAAGAGGCCAGTACCGCCAAGCGTCAGGCCAGAAAGAACGAGAAAACCCCGTCGAGAAGGAATGGAAAACTCGGTCATGTCAGCGACGATAGCTTATCAGTCGTAGAACCACGAAGACCGGGATGACCACGATCGCACCGAGAAGCAGGTAATTGCCGATATCGCCCAGCGCGTCGAAGCCGTTATGCAGGATATCGTAGAAATGGTAGCGAAGGCTGCCGACAATATTGTTCGGCGTGTAGCCGAAAAAGGCGAGCACGAAACCGACGATCAGGCAGACCACGATCAGCTTGATGATCGTCCGGCCGATCGAGTCGCCGAGAAACCTGTTCACACCATCCGCCATTCTTGATCGTCTCCGTTGCTTCAAATGCCATAGCCGCGGCGACGAGCGCCTGCAACCGTCAGATAGGCATTGACGTTCGCCTCTCAAATAGAACTTGAGTTTTTTTGTGGCTTCGGCGATGAGCGGCATGATTTCAGGACAATATCGATGAGCCAGTTCTCTTCCGGCGATGTGATCGCCGACCGTCGTGCCGATTACGCTCGCATGTTGGCGGAAGGTCGCGACTTCGCCGCTGCCGCCGAACTGATGGAACAAGCGCTGGAACTCGCGCCCGGTTGGGCCGCAGGCTGGTTTCGTCTTGGAGAATATCGTGAGAAGGCAGAGCTGGAGACGGCGGAAGATGCCTATCGCCGCGCGCTCGAACTCGAACCCGAAGATGTTTTCGGTGCAAGGCTGAAACTTGCCGTCATCGGCGCGGAGGAAGCGCCGGACCAGCCGCCGAGCCGTTATGTCGAAAGCCTGTTTGATGAATATGCCGAGCGCTTCGATACGGCGCTGGTCGAAAAGCTCGATTATTCCGTTCCCGGCAAGCTCGCTGCAATCGTGCTTCCCAATGCGCCCTTTGCCCTGACGGTCGATCTCGGCTGCGGCACGGGGCTTTTTGGCGCGGAAATAAGGGAACACACGGCGCGTTTGGAGGGCTTTGATCTCTCTACCAATATGCTCGCCAAGGCCGAAGAAAAAGGGCTCTACGATCATCTCGGCCAGTCCGACCTCAGCCTTGCCGACGAAGAAAGCGGCCTGTTCGGCCCCGATCTTCCCCGGCATCGCGCGGATCTCGTATCGGCCGCTGACGTGCTGATGTATCTCGGTTCGCTGGAAACCGTCTTTCCGCTGGTCGCCGATCTGCTCGCCCCTTCCGGCCTGTTCGCTTTTTCGGTTGAGGATGCGGCAGAGGAGGAGGGTTTCGTGCTGCGCGATAGCCTCCGTTATGCCCATTCGGAAGCCCATATCCGGCTGCTGCTTGCCCATTACCGGCTGGAGCTTCTGGCAATCGAGCGTACCACCATTCGCATGGATGCCGGAAAACCGATCAAAGGCATATTGTTTCTGTCGCGCAAAACCGCCTGAACCGGCGTTTTCTTGCGATTTCGCTTTGAGCGCTCACGCGTTGTTGATGACGCTTGATGAAGCCGCTATCGCAATGCACAATTGCTGAAAAACCGGCGCGAAAACCGGAAGGGACTAAGGAGAACAATTTGGCTGACCAACAGAGCGCGCAGAAGCGTCGGCTGGGCTTTTATAGCCTCGATCCGGCCCGACACACCAAGCTGGAAGATGCTCAGGGTATGTTCATCAGCGCCATGGTCGCAGCGCTCGGCCTTTATTTTCTCAGCCAAGCCGGGTTCCTCACCAGCGGCACTGCAGGCGTCGCCTTCCTGCTGCACTACGCTTTTGATATCCCCTTCGGCGTCCTGTTCTTCGTCGTCAATCTGCCCTTCTATTATCTCTCGTTCAAACGCCTCGGCATCGGCTTTTCCTTCAAGACCTTCGTCGCCATCCTGATGGTCTCCTTCATCACCGAGCTTGAGCGGAAATTCATCGTCATCCAGCATCTCGATCCCTTCTGGGCGGCACTGCTCGGCGGCATCCTGATCGGCTTCGGTCTGCTCGGTCTTTATCGCCATCGTGCCTCGCTCGGCGGCATCGGCATCCTCGCCATCTATATCCAGGATCGGTTCAAGATACCGGCCGGCCTCGTCCAGCTCGGTTTCGATCTCTGCGTCATGGCCGCCGCATTTTTCGTTGTCAGCCCCATGACGGTCCTCTGGTCGCTGCTGAGCGCCGTCGTCTTGAACCTGCTTCTCACCATCAATCACCGGTCCGACCGGTATATCGCGGTGCGCTGACATGGCGGACGCAGCGGACAAGAAAAGCCCGATCGGCTTCTGGGCCTCGTCAACGGAAAAGCACTCGATCATCGAGGACATCCAGGGCGTCGTTGCCGGCTCAATGCTGGCAGCCCTCGGCGTGACCATGCTCGCGGCAGCCCATCTGTTGATCGGCGGCACGGCCGGTCTCGGTTTCCTGCTGCGCTATTCGGTCGATGTCAGCTTCGGTACGGCCTTCTTCCTGCTGAACCTGCCTTTCTACTGGCTGGCATACAAGCGCCTCGGCCTCGTCTTCACGGTTAAAACCTTCGCCGCCGTCGCACTCACCTCCGTGCTCACCGGCATCCTGCCGAAACTCATCACCTTCGACAGCATAGACCCGATCACCGCAGCCCTCTTCGGCGGTCTTCTGATCGGCTGCGGCATGCTTGTTCTTTTCCGCCACCGCGCCTCGCTCGGCGGGTTCGGCATTCTGGCGCTCTATCTGCAGGACAGGTTCGGCTGGCGCGCAGGTTTCGTGCAACTGGGGCTGGATTGCGTCGTGCTCTTCCTGTCCTTCTTTGTTGCCAGCCCGTTCGTCATTGCCTGTTCCATCGTTGCGGCGGTGACGCTGAACCTGACGCTCGCCATCAACCACCGCACCGACAGATATATCGTACGCTAATCCAGGCCGTTCAGGCGGCGTTCGCAACCTTGTCGACCGGATGCTGCGAGCGGAAGCCGACGGCCAACCGGTTCCAGATATTGATCGCGCCGATCGCAACCGTGATCTTGACCATCTCTTCTTCGGTAAAATGATCCTTGAGCGGTTCATAAGCACTGTCAGGAATGCCGGTCTCGGCAATCTTCGTGACCGAGTCGACCCAGCCGAGCAGGGCGCGTTCGCGCTCGTCATAGACGGGCGATTCCCACCACACGCTCATCAGGTTGATCCACTGTTCGGAAAGCCCGTCATGGCGGCTTTCCTTCACATGCATATCGACGCAGAAGGCGCAGCCGTTGATGATCGAGGCGCGAAGCTTGATCAGGTGAATGAACCGGCGCTCCAGGCCGGATTTCTGCACATAGTCTTCCAGCGCCATGACGGCTTTGTAGGCTTCCTGGCTGGCTTTGAAGGGGTTGAAACGCGGATGCATGGTTTTATCCTTTCGGGCAATTCCAGCAAAAGTGCATTGCGGTTTTGCGTCCGGAATTGCGTTAAGATGATCTAGGGCTATGGCCTATCCACGGGCCGATTTGCGTTCATTGATTTCCATAAAGGCGCAGCCGCGGGCGGCGATCCCGCCGTCATCGTCTGCTGCAAGCTCCGCCAGGATCGATGCCATCGTCACCGTGGCAAGTTCGGCGCGATAGGCCTTTTCGGCCTTCAGCATCGCCGCATTGATTCCACAGGGTTTGGTAAAATACCGCCCCGGCAGCGGGTTCGGCCCGCGCTGGCGGATTTCCGCGCAGCGAAAGGCCGGTGCCGGCCCTTCCACGGCCAGCACGATGTCGAGCAGGGTTATCCGGTCCGGTGTTTTCGCCAGCCGATAGCCGCCTTTCGGGCCGGGCACGGTGGCAACGATACCGGCACCCGAAAGCGCCTGCAGGTGCTTCAGGAGATAGCTGGTCGAAACGCCGTGAAACTCGGCAAGCGCCGCTGCAGATAGGACCCCGCCTTCCGAAAGGCCGGAGAGCATGCCCACACAGTGGATTGCCTGTTCAACGCCGTCACTCAGTTTCATTTCCATCTCCAAATCACGGATAAAATTTATCCATGATTATTGACCGCGAGTCAAGAGGCCTTCTTTTTGGCGTCGGAAGGCTTATCTTTTGAGCGTGGATCTCGTCGAAACCAACCCCTCCGGCAATCAGGCCGCCACCCTGCCCACGCCTTTCCTCAAATGGTTCGGTGAAAAGGGCTGGCAGCCGCGCGCTCACCAGCTGGAGCTGCTCGCCCGCGCTCAAGGCGGCGAGAACATGCTGTTGATCGCGCCAACCGGTGCCGGCAAGACGCTTGCCGGTTTCCTGCCCTCGCTCACCGATCTCGTCACCCGCGGAAAGATCCCGCCCGGTTCCGCCTTCACCGGCATCCACACGCTTTACATCTCGCCCTTGAAGGCGCTGACTGTCGACATCGAGCGCAACCTGATGAAGCCCGTCACCGAGATGGGCCTTTCCGTCACCGTCGAAAACCGCACCGGCGACACGCCGCAATCCAAGCGCCAGCGCCAAAAACTCACCCCGCCCGATATCCTGCTGACGACGCCGGAGCAGGTGGCGCTTCTGCTCGCCAACAAGGAAGCCGAGCGCTTTTTCAAGGACCTGAAATATGTCGTTCTCGACGAGCTGCATTCGCTCGTCACCTCCAAGCGCGGTCATCTCCTCTCGCTCGGCCTCGCGCGTCTTCGCAAACACGCGCCCGGAATGCAGACGATCGGCCTCTCCGCTACAGTCGCCGATCCGATGGACCTGCAGCGCTGGCTCGTTCCTCAAGGCGAAAACCCGGCGCCTTCGGCAGGCCTGGTTCATGTCACAGGCGGTGCTGCCCCCGACATCACCATTCTGGGCACGGAGACCCGCATCCCTTGGTCAGGCCACGTCTCCACCTATGCCATCCCGGAGGTCTACGAGGAGATCAGGCGCCACAAGACGACGCTGATCTTCGTCAACACCCGCTTCCAGGCGGAACTTCTCTTCCAGTCGCTGTGGACGATCAACGAGGACAATCTGCCGATCGCCCTCCACCACGGTTCGCTTGATGCCAGCCAGCGCCGCAAGGTCGAGGCTGCGATGGCCGATAACAGGCTGCGCGCCGTCGTCGCCACGTCGACGCTCGACATGGGCATCGATTGGGGCGATATCGATCTCGTCGTCCATGTCGGCGCGCCCAAGGGTGCATCGCGACTTGCCCAGCGCATCGGCCGCGCCAATCACCGCATGGACGAACCGTCGAAAGCCATCCTCGTCCCCGCCAACCGGTTCGAGGTGATGGAGTGTCAGGCCGCTCTCGACGCCAATTATCTCGGCGCGCAGGATACACCGCCGGTAGGCGAGGGCGCGCTCGATGTTCTCGCCCAGCATGTTCTGGGCATGGCCTGCGCCGAACCCTTCGATCCGGTCGAACTCTATGACGAGATCACCTCCGCCTCGCCCTATGCCGGCCTCTCCTGGGAAATGTTCGAACGGATCGTCGATTTCGTCGCTACCGGCGGCTACGCTTTGCGTTCCTACGAGCGTTACGCGAAGATCAGGAAACAGGAGGACGGCCGCTGGCGCGTTTCCAACCCGCAGATCGCCCAGCAATACCGCATGAACCTTGGCACGATCGTCGAGGCAGCCGAACTCAATGTCCGGCTGGTAAAGCGCAATGCCAAAGGCACATTGGGCAGGGGCGGCATGTCGCTCGGCAAGGTCGAGGAATATTTTCTCGAACAGCTCGTCCAGGGCGACACCTTCCTGTTCGCCGGCAAAGTCCTGCGCTTCGAAGGCATCCGCGAAAACGAATGCCTCGTCTCCAACGCTCATTCGCTGGACCCGAAAATCCCCGCCTATGCTGGCGGCAAATTCCCGCTCACCACCTATCTGGCCGACCAGGTGCGCGCCATGCTGGCCGATCCGCATCGCCGCCTGGCACTTCCCGATCAGGTCCGCGATTGGCTGTCGATTCAGCTCGAACGCTCCATGCTGCCGAAACAGGACGAGTTATTGATCGAAACGTTCCCGCGCGGAAAACGCTTCTTCATGATCGCCTATTGTTTCGAAGGCCGCCTGGCGCACCAGACGCTCGGAATGCTGCTCACCCGCCGTCTCGAACGTCTCGGCGCCCGCCCGCTCGGCTTCGTCGCCACCGATTATTCGCTCGCCATCTGGGGCTTGAACGATCTCGGCGCGATGATCGCCGATGGCTCCCTGAGCCTCTCCGACCTCTTCGATGAGGACATGTTGGGAGACGATCTCGAAGCCTGGCTCGACGAAAGTTACATGCTCAAGCGCACCTTCCGCAATTGCGCCGTGATTTCCGGTTTGATCGAACGTCGTCATCCGGGCAAGGAAAAGACAGGCCGCCAGGTCACGGTCTCGACCGACCTGATCTACGATGTGCTGCGCTCCCACGAGCCGGACCACGTGCTTTTGGAGGCGACACGCCGCGATGCCGCTTCCGGGCTTCTGGATATCGGTCGTCTCGGCGATATGCTGTCCCGAATCAAGGGGCATATCACCCACCGTGACCTCGATCGCGTCTCGCCCCTGGCGGTGCCGATCATGCTGGAGATCGGCAAGGAGCAGGTACCGGGCGAGGCGCAGGATGCGGTGCTGCAGGAGGCGGCGAATGAATTGATTGCGGAGGCTGGATTGTCCACCGTTTCGGTTGGCGATCGCCCCTCACCCTAACCCTCTCCCCGCAAGCGGGGCGAGGGGACTTGCCCTGCTCGGCGTAGCGGATCGGGGCTGTACGGGTGCCACAATTCTTCTTCTCCCCGTCAGTACGGGGAGAAGATGCCCGGCAGGGCGGGTGAGGGGCAGCCCTCGACATTGACAGGAAAGACGAAACGATCTTGATGCACCGCCTCGGGCTTAGCCCCCGCACCATCGTAACAGGCCAACCCACCGGCGCCGAGGAAATCCTCGTCCATGGCATCGTCGCCGTCTGCGATCCGCTGGGCGGCCTTTACCTGCCGGAAACGCAGACCCTCGTCGTCTCCGACCTGCATCTGGAAAAGGGCGCGGCCTTTGCGCGCCGCGGCATGCTTCTGCCGCCCTATGACACGATCGCCACGCTCAACATACTCGCCGCCGTCATCGCCCGATACGATCCGAAAACCGTCATCTCGCTCGGCGACAATTTTCACGATCGCAAGGGCTCCGAATTCCTGCCGGCGGACCTGAGAAAGATGATCACGGACATGGCGCGCGGCCGCGACTGGATCTGGATCAACGGCAACCATGATCCCGATGGCACCACGAACCTGCCCGGCCTATCGAGCGACGAACTCATCTATGGCGGCCTCGTCTTCCGTCACGAGCCCAGCCTGATCTCCTCGAAAGGCGAGATCGCCGGCCATCTTCACCCCGCGGCAACCGTCCGCCGCCGCGAAAAATCCGTCCGGCGCCCGTGTTTCGCCAGCGACGGCCACCGCCTGCTGATGCCGGCCTTCGGCGTTCTCACCGGCGGCCTCGATCTCCGCCATCGGGCCATGCAGGGCCTGTTCAAGCAGGAAACGCTTGTCGCCCATCTCCTCGGCCGCGATCGCATCTATTCGGTGCGCTACGGCAGCCTGATGGGCTGATATGAATCAAACGGCGAAGGTAATGGCCGTCCTCTGTGCGGTTCTAGTGTTGATCGCTGCAGTCGGATATCGGTCCAATCTGATCATCCTGCGGGTCGACCGAGAAGATTTCTTGGGTGGCCGGCTATCGGTATGGGACAGCCTCCTCCAGCTCCCACCCGGCAGCGGGCGGACATGGACAGTCATCCGCGCCGAAGATGGAGAAGCCGAGTTCAGTTTGGAATGCAACGACGGTCGGCATGTCCACGCTGGCTATCTTGAGGGAGGTGCGCTCCAATATGTGAGCGTCGCCATAACCGACTGTCGATTTGATGACAGCGGAACCTCCACTATCATTCTTTTCTTGCCGCTGGATGTAGCCGAACGTCTGTTCTCTTACCTGTAAACAAGCACCGGCAGTTTCGATCCGGCAAGCACCTTCATCGTCACACTACCGAGCATGAAGGCCTTGAAGCCCGAACGTCCGTGCGATGCCATCACGATCGCGTCGCAGCCATATTTTTCTGCTGTCTTGACGATGCAGCCGGCCGGATCGACGCTCTGGAGCTTTATCGCTTCGCAGGTCAGATCGCGCTGTGCGGCGGCCGCTTTCGCATCGGCCAGAATGCCGTCTGCCTGTTCGTTCGCGCGCTGCTCGTATTCGGCATAGGCGATATCCATGCCGACGGGATAGACGGTAAAGACCTGCAGCGGTTCTATCACCGCCAGCACCGTTACCTGGGCGCCGCTTTCGCGTGCGAAATCGAGCGCCTTTTCGAGTGCTTGCGTCGATAGCGGCGAACCATCGGTGGGGATGAGGATATGTTTGAACATTTTATTGACCTCCTTGAGTGACCTCCCTGGTCAAGATCATCTTCGCACCGGCGCATTGTCGCACATTGACCTGTCTCAAACCGAAGTGCTGCTCCCAAAGGGGTTCACGCCATCCTTCAGCCACGAGAGCGTATCCTTCCAGAAACCGCCGGCATGGCGGGAGTGGAAAAGGCTGAAATGCCCGATTGCATCGAGCCCGTAATGCGATGGCGATAGACTGGCTTCGATCCGCTCGGCATTGCAATAGTAGGAAAGCGTCCGCCGGATCGCCGCGGCCGAACCGATATCATCATCGGTCACGCAGATCGCCAGGATCGGCGCCGTGACGTCGGCAAATCGCGAAAGCACAGCCTCGCGTTCATGCCTCGGATGCGTCCGCTCCATTCGCGGCCCGCGAAAGCTCCATTCATTGGCGACACCAGCCGGAAGATCTTCCAGCCAGCCAAGCTTCCTTCCGGGAAAATACCCGTAGATCGCGGTCAAGGCAGGCATCACCATGTGCCAGCGCCAGAACAACCTCGATCGATGCCCTGCCGCATAATCTCCCCACCAGGCATATTGCGCGCCCATCGTCAGCATCCGGTCGATCCGCCGGGCTTCGGGAGAAAGCCCCGGCAGGTAACCGCCGATACTGTGCCCCACCACCATCAACGGAAGTTTCGGCTCTTTTGCGCCCATGAACCGCAGCGCCGCATCGAAATCCTGCTCGCCCCAGTCCCGCCAGCGATACCCGCAGCCGCGCAGGGTTTCCGGCCGCGACAGACCGATGCCGCGATAGTCATAGGTCAATACATCGAACCCTTCGCCGGCAAGGAAGTCCGCGTAATAGTGATAATAACGGGCAAGCACGCCGGTGGCGGCGTTGATGATCACGCGAGCGATGGGCCTTCCTCGCGCTGGCCAGATATGACCGTTCAGTGGCACGCCGTCCCGGCAGGTCAGGCTTGTCGCAATCCCGGTCGGGCGGGATATCGATTGCGCGATTTCGGCCATGCGATCCTCCCGGCTGACTTGCCCGCAAGGCGGAGAATAGTCGAGCAAACCGGCCACGCAATTATCCCAAGGCAGGGGTTGCGCCTTTCCGGCCGCACGGTGTCAACGCGCCAGCTTGGCAAACCCCTTGGCCAGGATCGGCCCGGTCGGCCGCCCGGTCGGTGATCCCCCGGCCTGTTCCAGCGTGATTTCGTAAAGTTGCGCATCCTGCGGTTTCGGCAGCGTCGATCCGCTCAACTGTGCGGAATGAGCCTCTTCCAGAAGGCCGAGCGACATCGGCCCCATCTCGCGGGAAGGAAGCGTCCAAACCTGCATCGTCTTGTCCTCGGGCACACTGAAATCCGCCAGAAGCCGGATGCTTGCAGTATCGTTGCCAAAGTCCTCGACCACTGCCTGGACCTCACCGGCCTCGTTGAGAAGCACCGCCACGACCAGCGGCTCCATGGACCGAGTCACACTCCACACCAGACCCACGGCCAGGATCAGAGAGGCGGCGATCGCTGAAAGGGCCGTCGACCGCCAACCGGAGCGAACATTGTCATTACCCGCTGTTGGAACTCTCGGCGACACGGAAGCGATGGACGGCGCCTCCAACGTGGCCTGTTCTGGCAGCCGGGCCTCGATGGCTTGCCACAGAACAGGAGACACGGCAGCCGGATCGACATTGGTGTCGAGTGGCAGAAATCGCTCGCGCGCTTCCGCAACGGCGGTGGCGAGCGTGATATTACGCTCGATCTCATCTTCCACCTCCGCAACGTCTGTTTCGCTCAGCAGGCCAAGCACATATTCGTCGGCGATATGGGCAACATTTTCGGTAGCGAACTTCATGCCATGCACTCCCGCAGCGTCAGGAGTCCGCGCCTTATCCAAGACTTCGCCGTGCCGAGCGGAAGTTTCAGCCGACCTGCAATTTCCCCGTGGGTATATCCGCTCACATAGGCCATCAATATGCCGCGCCGTCTCGTCTCTTCCAGGCGGCCAAGGCACTCTTTCAGCCGGCTGTTATGGTCGAGCCTGTGCCACGCCGCCATGATCTGTTCCAGTTGCTCGGCGTCCTGAATGGTCTCCAGTTGATCTTCGGTGATCAGGTCTTCCCGGCTCCCGTCTCTCAGCATGTTGAGCGCCCGGTTGCGCACGATCGCGTAGATCCAGCCGCGCGCCGACCCTCGCTCTGGCCTGTACTGATGCGCATGTGTCCAGATGCGAATGAACGCTTCCTGCACGACTTCTTCGGCAAGCTCACGGCGTTTGACGATCCGCTGTGCCACCGTCACCAGCCGGCCGGCCTCTGCATCGAATATGTCGCGCAACCCGCGCCGGTCGCCCTTGGCGCAGGCGGCAAGCGCCGCCTCGAAGTCCGTCGATTGGTCTGTCGCCAAGGCCAGGCTGTCCTCTCTCCCCGAATATTCGCGCAGTTGCGAATATTCCATCTTTGCAGTTTTAGCGACGGACATGCGCTCGTCCAGAGTTTCACGTTTCCCGCAGCCATCCTGAGACCGCATATGGAAGACACGCCCGATGCGGAAATGGATGCGCGGCAAATAAATATTTTCAACGACTGCATCCAAAGGTGTCCCGCCATGTGTCTACACATCGGGAGTGCTTCAGAGGCCGTGTGCCCTACCGCTCTTCATCAGGCTGGAAACACAACGGGAGAGACAAAATGAAAACCCTTCGCACCGCGCTCGTCGCGTCCACCATGCTTGCCGCGTCTGCTGCCGCTGCAATGGCGGCCCCGGTCCTCGGCCTGACCGGTGACAAGACGCTCGTCATGTTCGACACCGCAAAGCCGGAAGTGACCAAGACCATGGATGTCACCGGCGTCGACAAGCTGGTCGGCATCGATTTCCGCCCGGGCAACAAGACCGTCATCGGCGTAACACCCGATCACAAGATCGTTTCGATCAATCTCGAGACCGGCGCCGCCACCGAAGTCGCCACGATGGACAAGATGCTCACCATGACGGAAGCCCCGGTAGTGGTTGATTTCAACCCGATGGCCGACCGTCTGCGCTTCATGACCGGCACCACCAACCATCGTGTCCACCCGGATACCGGAGCAGTCACGGTCGATGGTGTTCTGGCTTTTGAAGAGGGCGACATGCACAAGGGCGAAACCCCGAACATCGTCGCTGCGTCCTACACCAATTCGATCGGCAAACCCGAAAAGACGGCGATGTACAATATCGATGCCACCATCGGCGCATTGATCCAACAGACCAAGCCGAATGACGGCACCCTGAAGGCGATCGGCAAGCTGGGCATCAAGCAGATGCCGGCAACATACGCCTTCGACATCCACGGTGAGGAAGGCGGCAAGAACACTGCTTATCTGGCCGCAAACAAGATGCTCTATACCGTCAATCTTGAGACCGGTGCGGCCACTGAAATCGGCCCGATCACCGGCACCGAAAACGAGGTGCGCGACATCGCCATCCTCCCGGCCATGTAATCATGTGCAAAGGTTGGGGCGGAGTTCCGGCTTCGCTTCAGCCTGCCTCTAAATCTCGCCTGACATTTCGCGCCGCCGCCGGTCCAGCTCTTCCGTATAACGCCGCAGCGTGTGGCTTTCGGAAAGCTGCCCGATCACCTTGCGCTCGATCTGGTTGTTCACCACCGCCAGCGCTTCCGCCTCCGTCCGGTCGAACATTGCTGCCGCCTGCTTGGCATTCATGCCTCGAAGCAGCACGTCGTTCTTGTAGCGGATGAAAGAGGAAAGCTCCGGTTTCTTCTCGCCGCCCTCGGTCGCCGCCGAATAGACTTCCGGGGTGAGAATGATCCCGACATATCTTTCGGTCTCGTCGATCACGATCACGCGCTGGGTTGAACCGATCGGAAAATCCTTGCGGAACTCGTCGAGCGTCATTCCCGCCTGCGCCGTCTTCACATCGGAGCGCATCAGCTTGTCCACCGTCAGGTTGCGGATCCAGCCGATATCATGCGCGCTTCTGATTCCTTCGCCGCGCAGGTGAAAACGCCATGTTGCGAACGAATAGCCGAAGCTGGTGCGCACAACGACCGATGACGTGATGACCGCCGCAAGCGCCAGTGCCGTGATCGGAAAGTCGCCGGTCACTTCCAGCGCCAGAAACGTCATCGTCAGCGGTCCGCCAATCACCGCCACCGCCATCGCGCTCATGCCGACCACCGCATAGATGACCGGCGTCAGCGTTGCATGGGCAAACAGGAACGGCGTCGAATAGGCAAACAGTTTTCCGATAAGCGCGCCTAAAAACAGCGAGGCGAAGAACAGTCCGCCACGGAAGCCGGCGCCGATGGTGATTGCCGATGCAATGGACTTGAGCAGCAGAAGTCCGATCACCGCCCCGATCGCCATGTGCTGGTTGAGGCTTTCGTGCAGCGCGCCGTGCCCGGCCGAAAGCACCCGCGTATCGATCAGCGCCAGCAGCCCCACGATCAGTCCTCCGAGCGCGGGACGGAAGACGGGGGAGATCGAGCTTTTGCGCGCCTGCTCCTCAACCTTCGAGACACCTTTCATCAGCAGGATGCCGCAGCCCGCACACACAATCCCGAGCATGACGGCTGGAAGATAGTCTGCCGGAACGACCGTGCCGATCTCGCCGATATCGATCATGAATTCGTCGCCGACGAAAAGCCGTGTCACGAAGGTCGCGGCTAGTGCCGCGACGACCACCGGCGCAAGGCTGACAATCGTATAGGTGCCGATGATCAGCTCGAAAGCGTAGAAAGAGCCCGTCAGTGGTGCGTTGAACGCCGAAGCGATTGCGCCTGCCGCCCCGCAGCCAACGAGAATGCGCATGTCCGAGCGGCGCAATTGCAAAATGAGACTGATCTTCGAGGCGATACCGGACGAAAGCTGCGTATAGCCTGCTTCCAGTCCTATCGAGGCGCCAAAACCGTTGGAGATCAGGTTCTGTACCGCAACCACGATACTGTCCGTCAGCGACAACCGGCCGCCATGCAGCGCGTTGGCCTCGATCGGGTCGACCATCGGCTTTTTACGCCACTTCTTCAGGATCAGGAACACGATCCCCATCACCACGCCGCCTGCGGCCGGTGCCCAGAGCACCACCATCGGATCGAGCGAGGTTGCCGCGCTAAGCCTCTCGTCGGGACCGATCCCGAAGATCAGCACCTGGACCTCATGGGCGATGAAACTCATCGCCGCCACCGCAAGCCCGGCAAGCACGCCGACCACAGCCGCCATCGCGATCAGGCCGAATTCGCTGCGCCTGATCAATGTGCGCAATTGGGTCGGATGCAGCAGGTGGCGCCAATCGGGCAATCGATCTGGCAGGCGGTCGAGGAGGCGTTTCAACATCTTGGGCAGTCTGGGTTTGCGATATCGATCGCTAACTAGTGTAGGTTTCGCCGAAGCAAAGACGGCGGCAACAGGTCGGAGGTGATCAATCCTTGCGGAAGACGATGCTGGCACCCCAGCCGGTTACCAGCGCAATCAGCACGCAGAGCAGGCCATAGGCAAACGGCTGGTTATGAGCAGTATCGGTGATCGCCTGTTCGAGGCCGGTCTTGACCACACGGAGCGGAATTTCGCGCTGGGTCAGCAGCGTACCGCTCTTGAACAGATAGGCGCGCACGATATGCACCCCGTCCGGAACATTGGCCGGCAGCCTAAGCGAGGCGCGGAACAGACTGGATGAGACGAAACGAACGCCGCTCGCTTCCTTCTGGTAAAGGCCTCCAGCCAGCTTCAGCCGTCGATAGGCCTCGCGGAAATCGGAAAGCTCACCGACATCGCGGATATAGCCAATCGGGTTGAGCGCCAGATGTTCGATGCCGACACCGGCCGTATTGATCGGCGGCAATTGCGTCGGGTCGTCGAGCTGGCGGGTGCTGGCGATCGAATAACTCTCCGGCACCTGCTCGAAGATCATCGAATCCGTGTTCACCCACACGCCGAAGATGCGCTCCTTCTTGCGCACGGTGGCATAGTCGCGCGGGCCTTCAAGCGTGACGATGATGTCATAGCTGCCGATCGCGAGCAGTAGTTCGTCCGGATTTGTCATCGCCCCGAACACGGTTAGGTCGGCCCCGCGAAAATCCGAGGCGATCGCAATCTCGTTGGTCGAAACCCCGATATCGAGCCCTTCCTTTGCGCTCGAGGCCTCGCCCATCGGGATTTGCGCAAATCCGTTGGTCGCAGGGATCAGCAGGAGCGAGAAGAGGAGGGCGAGACGGCAAAACATCAGTAACCGATCCCCCCGACTGCAACCGAATAGAGATCCTGCGGGCGGATGAACAGGCCGACAGCAAGTCGGATGCCGACCGCCAGAACCAGCAGCGCCAGAAGAGCGCGCAGCTGCTCGCCGCGCAGCTTCTGGCCGACGCGTACGCCATACTGTGCGCCGATAACGCCCGCCACCATCAGGATGAAGGCAAGCACGATATCGACGGAATAGTTGGTCGCCGCCTGCACCATGGTAGTATAGGCGGTGACGAAGATGATCTGAAACAGCGACGTCCCGACAACGACATTGGTCGGGATGCGCAACAGATAGATCATCGCCGGCACCATGATGAAGCCACCGCCGACACCCATGATCGAGGTGAGGATGCCGATCAGGAAACCGAGCGTCACCACCGGAATGGCCGAAAGATAGATCCTCGACTTCTTGAACCGCATCTTCAGCGGCAGCCGGTGCACCCAGTTATGCTGGCCGGGACGCTTCAAGGGAAGCGGCTGGTTGAGCTTCGCCTTTCGCATGGCGCGCAGGCTTTCCTGCAGCATCAAAAGGCCGATCGTCGTCAGCAGCACGACGTAGAGAAGCGAGATGAACAGGTCGAGCTGCCCGATGCTGCGCAGCCACGAGAAGATCCACACGCCGACCGTCGCCCCGACAAGACCGCCGACAAGCAGCACCGTACCGAGCTTCATGTCCAGCGTGCCGCGCCGGAAATGCGTGATCGCCCCGGAAACCGAGGAAGCGACCACCTGGTTTGCCCCGGTCGCGACCGCAACGACGGGCGGAATATTGTAGAAGATCAGAAGCGGCGTGATCAGAAACCCGCCGCCGACGCCGAACATGCCGGACAGGAACCCGACGGCCGCACCCATGCCGAGGATGATGAAAATATTCACCGAAAGCTCTGCTATGGGCAGGTAGATCGTCACGGTTGACCCCGACAAGGCGAAACGGAACAACCTCGTCCAGCAGGCGATTTCTCGCTTGTCTGATGAGGTGGTGGGAAAGTGTCTCACATGCCGGGTGAACAAGGCATGAAGATGTCTGCTCCACATGCCTGCGCAGGCGTCAGGCTGTCAAACCCGCATGGGCGCGTCAGGGTATCGCAAGCCTTTGATTCGGCCGTTTTCTCAGCGGCGTGGCGAATATGCCGCGTCACCGTAAACCCGGTCGTTTTAGTCGTGATTGGAGATATGCGTGGGCGCGCCAAAAAAGCCGGACCGGAAACGGACATGCCGTCTCCGGTCCGGCGACTGGAGCTTATCCATTCCGCTTGAGAAGTTCACGCACCATGGCGTCGTCCACCTTGCCGGTCGGCTCCTGGCCGATCGAGCTCTGGAACGCCTTGATCGCCGCAACCGTCTTGGCGCCCATCTTGCCGTCCGGCGTGCCGGCATCGAAACCGTTCTTGTTGAGAATGGCCTGGATGTTGCGGATCGCCTTGGTCATGTCGATCGATGCAGTGGTCAGTTTCTTACCGGAAACCCATTCGTCCGGCAGGTTGACGGCATTGGCATTCGGGTCGAGCGGCTTGGCGGTCCAGGCATTCAGCTTGGCGCGGGCGCTTTCCAGCTGCTCCTTGCGCATCGCCTTGCCCACCTCTTCCTGCTTGGCGGCAGCGTCTGTATCGCCACCCCTGGCAGCTACGCCGAACCACTTGTAGCTCTCTTCGAGATCTTGGCGCACGCCGTTGCCGCGGGCATAGAGGATCGCGAGGTTGAACTGGCTGTCGGCAACGCCGTGCTCGCTTGCCTTGCGGAACCACTCGACGGCCGCCGCATAGTCCGGCTGGCCGGCAGCCCCCGAAGCGTAAAGAACCGCGAGATTGTGCATCGCGCTGGCATTACCCGCCTGCGCCGCCTGACGATAATAGGAAATCGCCTCGCCGAGATTGCGCTCGACGCCGGTTCCCTTCTCCAGAAGGTTGCCCATGCGATACTGCGCCGGCGCAAGACCGCGATCGGCTGCAAGCTTGTACCACTTGGCAGCTTCGCCGAGATCGGTCGTAACTCCGCGGCCGTCGCTGAAGCGTGCACCGATTTCAAACAGCGCATTGGCGTCACCGGCCGCTGCCGCATCGGCCATCGATTGTGGCTCGATACCGGCAGGCACGGCGATCGAGGCGTGTTCGACCGGCGTGATCGGAGCCGCCGGCAGGTCTTCCGCCGGAGCTTCCGCAACCACATCCGAATCGCTTGCCTGCGGCGCTGCAGCCTCGGGTATATTTGCCATTTGCTCCACCGGCGGAGCAGTTATCTCGGGCGCAGCGCTCTGCGGTAAGACCGGAGCCTCGGAAGCCGCCGGCGTCTGCGGAACCAGAGCGGCAGGTGTCGGCGCGCTTGCCTCGGGAGCGGCCGCAATCACCGGCTGCTCGACCGAAGTCACCTGCGGTGCCGGGCTGCCGCTCGTTACGGTCTTGATCAGCGGCATTGCCATCAGCGCCAGAAGCACGGCGCCGACTGCCATCAGGATCGGCCGGCGATGGCGCGAAAAGGCCGATGCGCCCTTTTCCTTCTCTGCCTTGCCGACAGCAGGCTTCGCCTTGGCGGGCTTGGCCTTTGCAAGCGAGCCCATCTGGGAAGGATCGGCCTCTTGCGCGGCGGCCTTTGCGGCCCGGCGGGCCGCAGCAATATAGTCGGCGCGGTCGCCTGTGCGATCGCCGCCTCGCTCGCTGCCGAATTCTCCGGCTGCCTGGCTGGCTCTCACCCGCTCGAGGATCTTGCGAACGTCCGGCGCACCTGAACCCGGTTCCAGAAGGTCGTTTTCGCCTTCGCTCTCCAGCATGTCGCCGGCAACCACGGCATCGTCTGCCGAAGGATCGATCGATGGCGTCGGGTCGACGAAGGTGCGTGCCTTGGCTGGCTTGTCCTGCTTCGAGCCGGGGAGAAGGCGCTTGGCCAGCCCGCCGAGCAGGCTCTTCTTGGCAGGCTTTTCTTCGTCCTCGATGTCCGTCTCGGCATCGACCGGCAAAAGCATCGCCGGAACATGATCGGCCATGGTGGAACCGATCGCGCTGGTCTCTCTCAACCGCGCTTCCGTGCGCGGCATGTCGAGGTTGGCCAGTTCACGAGCCGCTTCGGCTGAAACGGGCGGCATCGCAACGGGTGCCGCCTCGCGCGCCACCGGCATGTCGCGCTGGATCGGCGCAGCCGCAAAGGCCGGCTGGCGAACAGGCTCTTCGTTTCGATAGGACACGGCAGGTGCGGTCGCAAACTGGCCTTCCAGCTGGTCCAGCCGTTCGGCGATCTGCACCAGCGTACCGTGCAGTGCCTCGAACGTCTGGTGTGTCCGGCTTTCGGAACCGCGCGTCAGCTCTTCGAGATGCTTCAGGTCGTCGGCAAGGGCTGCAAGTGCTGCCATGTCGCCGCTCGTGCCGGGCGCGCCGGCACTCAGATTGCGCGAATAGGCCTCGACCACCGCTTCCGCCGCCTGCCGGGCGGCCTCGACGATATATTCGTCATTGGTCGCCATATATCCTTCGATCGCCGCCATGCGGCTGTCGAATTCCGGCGGCCATGCGGCGGGCGTGCTGCTTGGCTGCGAAATCAGCGTCGAAAGATTGGCAATCTGGGCTTCCAGCCCGCGCAGCGCCTCGTCGTCATTGCGTGGAGCGGATGTTGTCTCGTCCAGTTGCGCGGCAATGGCGCTCAGCCTGTCCTCGATCCGCACGAAAGCGCCGTCATCGGCATGCAGCGGCCGCGGCTGCTGTTCCATCTCCTCGATCCGGCGCGACAGATAGTCGAGCCGTTCGCCAAGTCCCTCGGCGCCAAAACTCGTGTCCAGCGCATCGATCTTGCGCGAAATGTCAGAAAGGTAGTTGGTGACGTCTTCCTGCTGGCCGGGAACATGCATCTGCTGCACCAGCACCGAAAGCTGCTCGATCCGCTCCTGCAGCTGTGCCGTTGCCTGCTCCTCGGCCATGTCTTCGATTTTGCCGGCGAGCAGCTCGATCCGCATGGAAAGCCCGTCGGTGGCGCTCTGGTCGGCAGTGTAGCGGCCGATCGTTTCCACCTGTTCCATCAGCCCGGCCAGCCGGTCTTCAAGCCGGTCTTGCAGCCGCTGCATCGCAAGCTCGTCCTGCGCATTGGCAGCGCTGGCTCGGGAATTGGCGGCAATTGCGCGGCTGATCTCGTCCAGCCTGTGGTCCAACTGGCTGAACTGTTCGGTGATCGCCGCATCATTCGGCTTCATGCGAGAGCCGAGCTGTTCCATCATGCCGGCAAGCGCCAGCAGCTTCTGTTCCAGCGCGCGAATGGTCGGGCTGTCCGCCATCACGCCGAGCTGGTTGCGAATTTCGTCGACCCGGTAGGCAAGCGCCACCAGTTCTTCGCGCAGCGCACTCGTGTCGGCGTCCTGAAGGCGTTCTTCCAGCCCTACCCACTGGTCCTGCATCTGCCGCAGCGATTCCTGCCGGGCAAGCCCGTCCATGACGGTGCGAAGATCCTCGAATTCGGACCGCAGGCCGGAAGCGCCGGGAGCGGATTGCATCGCAAGCTGGTCGATGCCCTGGGCCAGCCGTGCAAGGTCCGCCTGCACATCCTGCGTGAAACGCGAGTCCTCTGCCTGGGCGCGGATCGCACGCACTTCATCCTTCAGGGCCCGCATCTCGTGCGATACGCCTTCGGAAATATCACGCTTGAGATCATGCCTCAGGCCGGAAAGCGTCTCGGTAAATTCACGAATGTCGGCGCGGCGCTGGTTGGCCTCGGCCACGCGCGTGGCAACCGCCGGCTGGCGAATGTCTTCGCGGCGGGTGCCGGTGCGCTGTTCGGTGCGAGCGGGTGCTGCAGGCATTGCTGCACTGTTTTCAAAACGGCGGCTGCTCTGGCCTGCCTGTTCGAGCATGCGCTGCCGCTCGCGGATTTCCGCCAGCGGGTCGCGCGCACGCTCCGCGTAGCCCGCATCGACGGGGCTCGCCTTCGCACGCGGATCAGGCCCGGCCGGCATACGCGGCTGTCGATTGTCGTCAATGGCTCTTTGCGGTGCGGCTACCTGTGCTTGGATCGGTGTCTGCGATGGCGCGCGTCCACCCGCCATCAGGCCCTGAATGCGTGCTTCCAGTCCCTCGATTGTGCGGCTCAGCGCATCCAGCGACGAGCGGTCTCGGTCGCCGTGACGGGGATGTGCCGATCGTGATCCGTTCATGTGCTCGCTCGTTTCGACGTTGATCCTGCCGGTCCGACTCTGAACGTTTCCCCCGGAGGTATTCCTCCATGAGTAAAACTGAATATTAGAGAAACCTTACGCAAGACTTGCCATTGTGACGGTTTGAACGCTTTTCGAAGCAAACGCACCGAACCGTCAGATCGCCTACTATCTCTGCAAACATGGTAAACAACCCGTTAAAGCTGCTTCAGATTTTAACTATTTCACGAGGCTCTAATATTTGATGCCGCGGCTGACTTCGCACCTACCCGCCCTATCTCCGCGCCTGTGGCCTCATAAATTGCGTGTGAGTACCAATTGACGTTTACGCGCACGTCAATTAAATGACGAATGCTAGAATTGGCAGTGTCAGCGCAGCGGCCCTTGATCGGGACGCTTTCGGAAACGAAGCGCAGAAGGAGTGGTGCTGCCGATGAAGATGACAGGGAGGATGCTCATCGATGCCAATCTATAAGGCCCCGACCACTGATACGCTTTTCATTCTCAACGATGTTCTGGGCCTTGAGCGCTATGGCAACCTGCCCGGTTTCGCCGATGCCTCGCCGGACATGATCGAGGCGATCGTCGGTGAAGCGGCAAAGGTGGCTGAGGAAGCACTGTTTCCGCTCAATCTGTCAGGCGATCAGGAAGGCTGCAGCCGAAGGGATGATGGCTCGGTCACCGTACCGAAGGGTTTCAAAGAAGCCTATGATCAGTATTGCCAGGGTGGCTGGATCGGTCTTGCCGTGCCGGAAGAGTTCGGCGGGCAGGGGCTTCCCTATACTCTGCATGCCGCCGTCGGCGAATACATGTCGTCCGCCAACATGTCGCTGATGATGTATCCGGGCCTGACGCAGGGCGCGATCGCCGCCATCCTCGTGCATGGCTCGGATGAGCAGAAGGCCACCTATCTGCCAAGAATGGTCGAAGGCACATGGTCGGGCACCATGAACCTCACCGAGCCCCATTGCGGCACCGATCTCGGCCTGCTGCGCACCAAGGCTGTACCGCAGGGCGATGGCTCCTACAGGATCTCCGGCCAGAAGATTTTCATCTCCGCCGGCGAACACGGTATGACGGACAACATCATCCATCTGGTTCTCGCCCGCATCGAAGGCGCGCCGGAAGGCACCAAGGGCATATCGCTCTTCATCGTCCCCAAGTTCATCGTCGGTGAAGATGGTTCGCTCGGCGAGCGCAATGGCGTGACCTGCGGCGCGCTCGAGGAAAAGATGGGCATCCACGGCAATTCCACCTGTGTGATGAACTATGACGATGCGACCGGTTATCTCATCGGCGCCGAAAACAAGGGCCTCTCGGCCATGTTCGTGATGATGAACGAGGCACGCCTCGGTGTCGGCCTGCAGGGTCTGTCGATCGCCGAGACCGCCTATCAGAACGCCGTCGCTTACGCCAACGAACGCATCCAGGGGCGCTCCCTTTCGGGTGCCAAGGCACCGGACAAAAAGGCCGATCCCATCATCGTTCACCCGGATATCCGCCGCTCGCTGATGACCATCAGGTCGTTCAACGAGGCCGGCCGCGCCTTCCTTCTCTGGACAGCGCTCAAATCCGACATCGCCCACCGCTCGCCGGATGAAAAGGAACGCCAGAACGCCGACGATCTTCTCAGCCTTGCCACGCCGATCCTCAAGGGCGTTCTGACCGATAAGGGCTTCGACCACGCCGTCATGGCCCAGCAGGTTTTCGGCGGTCACGGTTACATCGAGGAACACGGCATGAGCCAGTATGTCCGCGATGCCCGCATCACCATGATCTATGAAGGCGCGAACGGCATCCAGGCGCTCGACCTAGTTGGCCGCAAACTGGCCTTGAACAGCGGCCGCGCGGTGATGGCCATGTTCAAGGAAATCGGCGATTTCTGCGAGGAAAATCGCGCCGACGAAGCGATGGCTCCCTTCACCAAGGCTTTGAAGAAAGGCCTCAACGACCTGCAGGCCTCCACCATGTGGTTCATGCAGAACGCCATGGCCAAGCCCGACAATGCCGGCGCGGGCTCCACCGACTACATGCACCTCTTCGGCCTCGTGACGCTCGGCTACATGTGGGCCAAGATGGCAAAGACCGCTCAAGGTAAGCTTGCCGGCGGCGATGCGCGTGAGGAATATCTGAAGAACAAACTTGTGACGGCACGCTTCTATATGGAAAAAATCATGCCGGAGACCGCCCTGCGGAAAGTTCGCATCGAGGCGGGAGCGGATAGCGTAATGGAACTGGCGGCCGAGGCGTTTTGATTTGCGCTGACGCGCATTGCCCCTCACCCTAACCCTCTCCCCGTAACGGGGCGAGGGAACTTGCCACAAGCTGGCCGAGCGGGTGCGGCATTGGTCCTTCTCCCCGTCATCACGGGGAGAAGGTGGCGGCAGCCGGATGAGGGGCAGCGCCGACGCCAAAGCAAAATTCAAGGATGCCCCACGCATCCAACGACACGACACGGGAGAGACAACACCATGACCGAAGTCTTCATTTACGATCACGTGCGCACGCCGCGCGGTCGCGGCAAGAAGGATGGATCGCTGCACGAGGTCCCGTCCGTCCGTCTCGCCGCCAAGACGCTGGAAGCCATCCGCGACCGCAACGGGCTCAACACCGAAACCGTCGACGACATCATCATGGGCTGTGTCGATCCGGTGATGGATAGTGGCGCCGTCATCCCCAAGGCCGCTGCCTTCGAGGCCGGTTATTCGACCAAAGCCCCCGGCATGCAGATCTCCCGTTTCTGCGCCTCGGGCCTCGACGCCATCAATTTCGGCGCCGGCAAGATCGCCGCCGGTTCGGACGACATCGTCATCGCCGGTGGTATCGAATCGATGTCCCGCGTCGGTATGGGCATGTCCGGCGGCGCCTGGTACATGGATCCTTCGGTCAACTTCCCGGCTTACTTCATGCCCCAGGGCGTCTCGGCCGATCTGATCGCTACCAAATACGGTTTTTCCCGCGATGACGTCGATGCCTATGCCGTCGAAAGCCAGAGACGCGCCGGAAAAGCCTGGGATGCAGGTTACTTCAACAACTCCGTCATCCCGGTAAAGGACCAGAACGGCCTGATCATCCTCGACCGCGACGAGCACATGCGTCCGGGAACCGACATGCAGGCGCTGGCCTCGCTCAACGCCTCCTTCCAGATGCCCGGCGAAATGGGCGGTTTCGAAGCCGTCGGCATCCAGGCCCATCCGGAAATCGAGAAGATCAACTATGTCCACCATGCCGGCAACTCGTCGGGCATCGTCGATGGCGCCGCTGCCGTGCTGATCGGCTCGAAAGCGGGTGGCGAGAGCATGGGCATCAAGCCGCGTGCCCGTATCCGCGCCTTCGCCAATATCGGCTCCGACCCGGCTTTGATGCTGACCGGCCCGGTCGACGTCACCGAAAAGCTTCTCGCCCGCACCGGCATGAAGATTTCCGACATTGATCTGTTCGAACTCAACGAAGCCTTCGCCGCCGTCGTCCTGCGCTACATGCAGGCTTTCGACATTTCCCACGACATCATGAACGTCAACGGCGGCGCCATCGCCATGGGCCATCCGCTCGGCGCCACCGGCGCGATGATCCTGGGCACCGTCTTGGACGAACTGGAACGCCGCGACCTGAACACCGCATTGGTCACGCTCTGCATCGGCGCCGGCATGGGCACGGCGACGGTGATCGAGCGGGTTTGAGGGCACTGGGCGTGGCGGCCCCTCACCCCGCCTCCGCTGCGCTCGGCGCACCCTCTCCCCGTAAACGGGGCGAGGGGGACCGGAGACGGCGCGGCAAGTCCCTTCGCCCCGCAAGCGGGGAGAAGGTGGCGGCAGCCGGATGAGGGGCAAACCTCGGCGACAACGAATTTCAGGGAAGAGGAAATCCCACCATGAGCACCTACACCAATTTCACCATCGAAACCGACGCGGACGGCATCGCCCTCATCACCTGGGACATGCCCGGCAAAAGCATGAACGTCTTCACCGTCGAGGTGATGGACGAACTGGAAGCCATCCTCAAACAGACCACGGACGACGCTGCGATCAAGGGCGTCGTCTTCACCAGCGGCAAATCCACCTTCTCCGGCGGCGCGGATCTCACCATGATCCGCGGCATGTTCTCCATGCTTCAGGACGAGCGTGCGAGAGACCCTGCCGCCGCCGCGCAAAAACTCTTCGATGTCGCCGGCCGCATGACATGGCTGTTCCGCGCTATCGAAACGAGCGGCAAGCCCTGGGTCGCCGCCATCAACGGCACCTGCATGGGCGGCGCATTCGAGCTGTCGCTCGCCTGCCACGGCCGCGTCGTGTCGAATGCGAAGTCCGTCAAGCTGGCGCTGCCCGAGGTCAAGGTCGGCATTTTCCCCGGCGCCGGCGGCACCCAACGCGTGTCCCGCCTCACCGATGCCCAGTCCGCCCTGCAGATGATGACCACGGGTCAGTCGCTTGCGCCTGCGCGCGCCAAGGCCATGGGCCTCGTCCATCAGGTCGTCGAACCCGATCAGCTCGTCACCGCCGCAAAACAGATGATCAAGGATGGCCTGAAACCCGTCGCCCCCTGGGATGAAAAGGGCTTCAAGGCCCCTGGCGGCGGCGTCTGGACACCCCAGGCTGCCCAGCTTTGGCCTGCGGCCCCCGCGATCCTGCGCCGTGAAACCGCCGGCAATTATCCCGGCGCGCTCGCCATCCTGAAATGCGTCTATGAAGGCCTGCAGCTTCCCTTCGATACGGCCCTGAAGGTCGAGCAGCGCTATTTCACGCAAGTTCTGCAGACCACCGAAGCCTTCTCGATGATCCGTTCGCTGTTCATCTCCATGCAGGAACTCGGCAAGGGCGCCCGCCGCCCGGCCGGTGTGGAAAAGAATGAGTTCAGAAAAGTCGGCGTCGTCGGCGCCGGCTTCATGGGCGCCTCGATCGCCTATGTCACCGCCGCCGCCGGCATCCCTGTCGTCCTCATCGATCGCGATCAGGCCGCAGCCGACAAGGGCAAGTCCGTCTCGGAAAAACTGGTGGCAGACAGCATCGCCAAGGGCCGCATGACGAAGGAGGAGGGCGAAAAGCTGCTCTCCCTCGTCACCCCCACGCCCGATTACGCAACCCTCTCCGATGCCGACCTCGTCATCGAAGCCGTCTTCGAGGATCGCGCAGTAAAGAAGGCCGTCATCGAACAGATCGAGGCCGTCATCCCCGCCACCACCGTCTTCGCCTCCAACACCTCCACCCTGCCGATCACCGGCCTTGCGGAAAACTCGAAACGTCCGGACCAGTTCATCGGCGTGCATTTCTTCTCGCCGGTCGAAAAGATGATGCTGACCGAAGTCATCCTCGGCAAACAGACCGGCGACAAGGCGCTGGCCGTGGCGCTGGATTTCGTCGCGAAAATCAAGAAGACCCCGATCGTCGTCAACGATACCCGCGGCTTCTTCGTCAACCGCTGCGTCTTCCGGTATATCAACGAGGCCTATGACATGCTTGCCGAAGGCGTGCCGGCCGCAATGATCGAGAATGCCGCCAAGATGGCCGGCATGCCGGTCGGCCCGCTCTCGCTCAACGACGAAGTCGCCGTCGATCTGTCCCAGAAGATCATGAAGGCCTCTATCGCCGATCTCGGCCCTAACTCGGTCAAGCCCGAGCACATGAACCTGATCGACAAGATGGTCGACGTGCTGGATCGCCGCGGCCGCAAGAACGGCCAGGGTTTTTACGATTACCCGGCCAAACCGGCCAAAAAGTCCCTCTGGCCCGGCCTCAAGGACCTCTATCCCCAGAAACCGGCATCGGAAATAGACGTTGAAACCCTCAAGCAGCGTTTCCTCGTCACGATAGCCCTGGAAGCCGCCCGCACAGTGGAAGAAGGTATCGTCACCGACCCCAGAGAAGCCGATGTCGGCTCCATCCTCGGCTTCGGCTTCGCGCCTTACACGGGCGGCACGCTGTCCTACATCGACGGCATGGGCGTGAAGACGTTTGTCGCATTGGCGGAAAAGCTGGCGTCACAATACGGCGATCACTTCGCCCCGACCCCACTGCTGAAGGACATGGCGGCGAAGGGCGAGACGTTCTACAGCCGGTTCGATCCCTATGGTGAGGGCAGGAAGGCGGCGTAAACGCTGCCTGTCTGCTGATCCGGCCTTGGATGGAGGGCGAACGGGTGGGGCGCTTGTGTCTGGATCCTCGTCCTCGGGGTGAACCCGAGGACGAGGATGACCCGAGGATCCACGCACAAGCCTCGACAGCTCTCCAAAGACGAACAGCCCTGCCGCTCAGCCCTTCTTCATCCGAAACCGGTCGAGCCGCAGCCTCTCTCGCTCGTCGCTCAGGCTTTTGGCGGCGAGCCACACGGCGGTCACCACGCTCGCCGTCGAGGCAGCACAAAGCAGCAGCATCAGAAATATCTGCGATTGCGCCGCAACGAGCGGATTGGCCCCGGCCAATATCTGCCCGCTCATGATGCCGGGCAGCGTGATCAGCCCGGCCCCCGCCATCTGGTTCAGCACAGGCAGCGTGCCGGCATAGATCGCCCGCTGCATCAGCGGCGCCATGGCTTGGGCGCGCGTGCGCCCGAGCGAAAGCTGCGCCTCGATTGCCGCCCTCTGCGAAGACACGCCCTCGAAAATGTTGTTGAGCGCAATGCTGCTGGCGCTCATCGCCGAGCCTAAAATGATACCGAAGATCGGAATGACGATCCTTGGTGCCGTCCAGTCTTCCGATCCCGCCACCGTCATCAGCGCAAAGGCCGCCACCAGCATCGTGCCGCCGGAGACCGCAATGCCGGAAAGCCCGTAATGCCAGAAACCGATCAGCTTCTTGCGCTGCCGTGACCCCACCTCGAAAGTCGCGGCCACCAGCATCGCGAAGAGAACCAGAAGGCTCAGCCAATGGTCGGCGCTGGTAAAGATGAAACCCAGCACGAAGCCGACCAGCAGAAGCTGCGCCACCATGCGCAGCGCCGCGATCAGGATCGACCGGTGAATGCCGAGGCTGAAAGCCATTGACAGCGCCGCGTTGACCAGAACCAGCAGCGTCGCAAATGCCAGCTCGAAAGGGCCGAAGACGAGACCGTTCATTGCGGCCTCGCAAGCGTCATCACATGGTCGGCCAGCCGCTCCACCTGTTCCGGATCATGCGAGGTCAAAACCACGGCGCATCCATCGGCCATCAGCTCTTTCACGATCTCTTCCACCGCCTTCACAGAAGCCGGGTCCAGCGCCGAAGTCGGCTCGTCCAGCAAAAGCACTTTCGGCCGGTCCTCGATCGCCCGCAAAAATGCCATCCGCTGCCGCTCCCCGGTCGAAAGCCGCTCGGGTGCAGCCTCCAGCAGCGAGTCATCGAGAAAAAGCCGCTTCATCCCCTCTGTCTGCGCCTTCGCATCGACAAAATGCTCGCCAACCGTTGCCGCCCACCAGCCGGGTTCGGAAGAAACATACCGCACCACCCGCCGCCACGCCGGCCCGCTCATCGAAGACGCGGCCACCCCGTTGACAAAACACTCCCCCTCATGCGGCACCAGATCGGCAATCATCCGCAACGTCAGGCTCTTTCCCGCCCCCGAAGGCCCGCTCACCGCGAGACACCGCCCCGCAGAGACTTCAAGCTCGATCGGTCCAACCGATTGGAATTTCAGCCCCTTGGCTTTCAGTCGTATCGCGGGATTTTGCATGGGTTTGGTAATGGCACCGGAAGCGTGGGGGCGCAATATGGCGTGGTGACGTCTGCCACTGTTTCATCCCATTGGTGGGGAGGTGGCAATCAAGGGAATGCGTGTGAGAAAAAATTTCCCCTCACCAACAAAATCTAAGACTTAGCTAAAGCTAAGATCTTGATTTTGTAACCTCTCCCACAAGGGGAGAGGTAGAGCGCCGAGGGTGCCGCGATCTCCGGTATCTCTCCCCTTGTGGGAGAGAAAGCAATTTCGAAATCTTAGCGCAGCTAAGTTTCAGAAATTGCAAGTGAGGGGGTGAGGACTGCTCGGCAACGCCGGCGAAACGATCCAGCGAATCGTTTCGAAGGACGAACGCCTTGAGCTAAAGCGAAAGGCCGGGGGACATTTCAGCCCTCCGGCTCAACGAAACCAACCCTTTACACAAAATTCCATCCCCACCCTCCAACCCCATGCCTACAATCCTCCCGTTCCGTCACGGATACACCGGCAGTCGTGCCGGCGAGGCGGGACCGGCGCTGGGGGTGGAGAGAGGACGTAAATCTCCATCATCGGGGTCCGCGGAAAATGGTCTCCCTCCGGCGACACGGGGGAAGCGGCAAGGTTTTCGGACC